>Ga0315274_10000032_pt1 | contig 216689 bp, 190 predicted proteins | sample YL17G02_20_MG_FD_203700 | JGI IMG/M metagenome (GOLD analysis project Ga0315274, IMG submission 203700) | Sediment microbial communities from Yellowstone Lake, YNP, Wyoming, USA - YL17G02_20 | ecosystem: Environmental > Aquatic > Freshwater > Lake > Sediment | place: USA: Wyoming | collected...
GATTTGAGATCAGAATTACAAGAAAATATGAAAGCAAAATGCGGAATATTCAGGACGGAAAATGACCTTAAGGATATGCTAAACATTGTTCATAAATTACAGGAGCAATATAAGAATATCGAGTTACAGGATAAGGGTCGAGATTTTAATACAGAACTGATGGAGGCAATCGAGTTCGGGCATATGCTTGACTTCGCTGAAGTGATTATTGCTGGCGCATTAAATAGAACTGAAAGTCGTGGCTCACATTTCAGACGTGATTTCCCGAAAAGAGACGATGATAATTGGTTAAAACACACCTTAGCATATAAAACACCCGAAGGCATAAAATTTGATTATAAGCCAGTTGTAATAACCAGATTTCAACCAAAAGCAAGAACTTATTAAAAAATAAAATTTCACGCAGAGTCGCAGAGAACGCAGAGAAAAAAACAAAAATGAATGAGAACGATATAACGGGTGTTATAATAGATACATCTATACAAATACATAGAACACTTGGACCCGGGTTACTCGAATCCGTTTATGAGGAAATTCTTAATTACGAACTAATAAAGAAAAATCTAAAGTTTGTGCGACAGGTAGAAATTCCATTAGTCTACAATGATATAAAATTTAGCACTGCTTTTAGGGCTGATTTAGTCGTCGAAAACAAAGTTATTGTTGAAATAAAATCAACTGATAAAATAGAACCTGTTCATTGTAAACAGCTTCTGACTTATCTTAAAATAACTCAAATAAAAGTTGGATTACTGATAAATTTTAACGAAGCGTTATTAAAAGATGGTATAAAGAGAATTGTAAATAAATTTTAGATATATTTCTCTGCGTTCTCTGCGCCTCTGCGTGAAATAATTTCCTATAAGGAGATAGAAAAGTGTCTAAATATACAATTAGAATCGCAAGATTTAAACCAGGTGATAGTAACCCGCATCCACAGGATTTTACCATTGAAGCTGAACCGAGTTGGACAATTCTTGATGCCCTCAATGAGATTAAATGGCATCAGGACGGTTCTTTGTCTTTCAGACGTTCCTGCAGGCATGGAATTTGTGGCTCCTGTGCTATGACAATTAATGGCGTGAATCACTTAGCCTGTGAAACCCAATTATCTACACTACCAGAACCGGTTGTAGTAGAACCTTTAAGAGGAATGAGAGTGATAAAAGATTTAATAGTTGATATGGAACCTATATATGAGAAGCTCATAGAAGTGAAACCGTATCTAATTGCGAAAACGCCACCACCATCTGACCAGGAAAGATCTCAATCTCCAGAAGATAGAAAGAAACTCGATGGTTATTACGAATGTATACTTTGTGGATGTTGCACATCATCCTGTCCATCATTCTGGGGAAATAAGGGATTCTTAGGACCCTTAACAATGCTAAAGGTATGGCGATTCATTGCTGATTCAAGAGATGAGGGAACAAGCGAAAGATTGGAAATTATAAATGATAGAAAAGGAGTATGGCGCTGTCATACGATATTCAATTGCACCGAAGCCTGTCCTAAAGACCTTAATCCTACAAGAGCAATATCCAATCTAAAACTGACTATTATGAATGGGAAATTGTAATTGAAAGAAATAGAACACAGATTCACGCGGATTAATACTGATATATACAGATAAAAAGATGGTGTAGGATATATATCTTGCACCATCAATATTATATGCTCACAAAATACTCTTTGGAGTGCGAAAGCTTGCTTTCGCTTTGTTTTGTGGAAGCTTGCTTCCACTGTAGGGAACGCATATATGCGTTCCCTACAATTATGTGAGACTAAGGTCTCGCAATCTAAAGCGGTAGCAAGCTACCGCACTCCACATAAAACCTTTTTCATTTCATCACTACCACTTCTTTTCACCCTTCTCACCCTTCTCACCTCTCTCACTCTTCTCACCTTTCTCACCTCTTTCACTCTTCTCACTCTTTTCACTCTTTTCTGCTTTTGGATGTTCCTTCATCTCTTCAAGTTTTTTAACTTGCTCTTCTGTTAGGATTCCTTTGATTTCACCCATCATTTTATCTTTCAATTCTTTTTGGAGAAGTTCATATTTTTCACTTATTTTTTTATACTGTTCTTTTTGCTCATCGCTCAGGTTTAATTTTTCTTCAAAACTCATTCTTTTGGGTTTTGCCTGTTCTTTCAGTTCTTTCTGTTCTCTCTGTTCGCGTTTTTTGTAATATTCTTCTTTTGCTTCTTTAAATTTCGTAAGTTGTTCATCCGTAAGAATTTGAGCAAGCTTACTATCAAAATCCGTTCGTGCATTTTTGAAGGTTTCTTGATACTCTTCCTTTGGAGCATTTTTCTCTTTTAATTGTGTCATAATGTTCTTGATATTTTCCCGATGAGTTTTAAACAATTCGTCTAAGTCTTGTTTCTGCTTTTCAGAAAGGTTCAAATTTTTGAAAAGCTCATCTTTCTGAGTAAAGTCCTTATGCTCTTTCTCTGTTTTTTCTTTTTCAACATATTCCTTAGACTCTTTTTCAGGACACTTTGCCTTTTCCTTTTCCTGAGCATTGATGCTAAGACAGAGAAATAATAATGTTGAAATAAAGATTGAAATTAGCTTCATAAACGAGATTGATTTAATTTTCATATTTCATTTCCTCCTAAATTAATTATAATGAGGCGATAATTTCCTTGGCGTTTAATAACTCTAAGTAAAACTCGTCCTCAGGACTAATAATAGAATCTTTCTCATCAGTACTGACTGGTGAGATTAAATCTGGTGACTCATCAGGTTGTTCTGTTTTATCTGTCCCCAAATTCTGACTCTCAATATATTTACCATTATAAATCAACATCATATCAATATCGGAATCACTAAGATGTGTGAAGGGGAGATTGTTTCCATTCGGTTTGTATTGGATAGAGAGATAAAATGATATCAAAAAAAACACAAGGGAACTGGTAACAAGAATTTTCACAAAATTATTTTTTTGTGAAGCAACCCACAATTTTATTCTTGAGAGCAAAGTGGATTCCATCTCTTTTTCAGAAAGCTTTTCGAGTACAGAGGCTTTCATCACAGCCCAGAAGTCTTCGTCTTTTTCTTTGAGCTTCACGTTTTTTAAATCAACCAACAAAGACTGATAAGCCTCAATGAATTTCTGACAGAATGGACAGGATTTCAAATGTTGTTCAATAATATTTTTCTTTTCCTTATCAATTATTATTGCGTTGTCATCCTGAGCAAAAGCAAATGAATCTCGTCTTTTTAATTCAGCATATTTAATGAGTTCTATTTTATTAAATTTGCACTCCATAATTTTACTTCCTCCACTCCTTAATAATCTTCTTAATAGCAATATGATAATTTACCAGAGCCGAATTAATGGAAAAACCCATTACATTCGCTATCTCTTTGAACGATAAATCCTCAAAAATCCTGAGCATAAAAGTCGTTTTCTGTTTATGCGGTAATTTATCAATTATTTTCGAGACTCTGGTTATATCCTCTTTTGTCTTCAGAATCTTAAAAGGAGAATTGGATGATGCCAACTCTAATTGTCCAATATCATATATTGATATAGGATTAGATTTCAACTCCTTATGATAATAATTTTTACAATTGTTAATAGCGATTCTATAAATGTAAGTATATAAATTCGACTTACCTTTAAAAGCTTTTAGATTTTGGTATAACTTAATAAATGTCTCCTGAGTAACCTCCTGAGCCGCTTCTTCATTTTTCAAAAATCTTAATGTCAGATAATAAATTTTTCTCTGATACTTATCGACAATTGAGCTAAAAGCTTCATCATCGCCATTGAGAAATTCACTTATTAAGAAGGAATCCGAAAGATTGTCCTTAATATCCTTCATTTTTTAGTATCACTTATTAGATATATATATTTGATAAAATATTAAATTGAAGATTATTTGTTTTTATTCAATTGTCCACTGGTTTTTTAACTAATTGTAAGGGCGGGATTATCCCGCCCTTACAATTGCCTTCACTTTCCTATTGACAAATAAACCGCCCTATTGATTAGATAACGCACTTAATAATTTTAGGTCTAAATTAATGGCAACAATAAATATAGGTATGATAATAATTATAATACTTGTAATAATCTTAATATTGGTTATCTTTTTTGTTTCAAAAACGAAGATTTAAATCGTTGCGACATAATAAATGTTGAATAATTATTGTCCATAAATATTTAACATAAGACAGTGTTATTAGAGAAGACTTCTTTAGCCCCAAAGGGGCGAAACATTTATAGCCCAGACCGTCAGGTCTGGGTAAAAATAATAGTGTCATTGTGATTGTTTTCTTTTTTCAGCCCCGAAGGGGCGACAGAGTCTTGTCTTTTACAAAACTTAAATGCCGTAATCTGTCGCCCCTCTGGGACTCTCAGGAATAACACATTTTACATTTCATTTACCACGACCTAACGGTCGTGGTTATTTGCTATCGCCTCTTCGAGGCTTTTATAACAGAATGTGGAGTGCGGTAGTCATCCTACCGCCCTAAAGAAGGCGTAAGCAGGGCTTATGCACCTCTAAGAATAATTTATGAACAATAATTTTTCAAAATTTATAATGTTGTATTACAGTTAACTTTTATGTATCAAGCAATTAAAGGCACACGAGACATATTATTTGAGGATGCCAAGCTTTTTACTAAAGCCGAAAATCTCGCTCGCAAAATATTAGAACTCTATAATTATAGCGAGATTAGAATCCCTATCTTCGAGGCTACGGATGTTTTTGCTCGGGGTATTGGCGATGATACCGATATTGTTACGAAAGAGATGTATACATTCCAATCGAAAAGCGGTAAAAGTATTACCTTGCGACCAGAAGGAACTGCAGGTATTGTCCGGGCAATTATTGAACATAATCTCCTGAAGCAGAATCCTGTATTGAAGCTCTATTACATTGGTCCGATGTTCAGATATGAAAGACCTCAAGCAGGCAGATATAGACAATTTTATTCTATCGGATGGGAAACATTTGGTGTTATGCATCCCGCTATGGATGCTGAAACCATCTCGATTATTATTACGTATCTCGAAAAGCTCGGATTAAAGGATTTAAGAGTTTCACTCAACAGCATCGGTTGCGAAAAATGCAGACCCAATTTTAATAAAACATTAATTGATTTTCTCAAAAAGCGGATTTCTAAATCCTGTGATGTTTGCAAAGATAGATTGAGCAAAAATCCTTTACGTGTCCTTGATTGCAAAGAAAAAGATTGCATTGAAAATTATGTTGGTGCACCCAAACCCATTGATTTTTTATGTGAAGAATGCACAGCACACTTTGAGAAACTAAAAAGTTACCTAAAAAGTTTGAAAATTCAATATGTGATAAATCACAAACTTGTTCGAGGACTCGATTATTACACAAAAACGGTTTTTGAAATCAATTGCCCCGAATTGGGAGCTCAAGATGCCATTGTTGGTGGTGGCAGATACGACCATTTGGTAGAAACGCTTGGTGGACCTTTCACTCCAGCAGTAGGAGCCAGTTTTGGACTCGATAGAGTTCTGGCAACTGTTAAATTAGCTGAAGAGAAAAAGGCAAAAAAAATAGCTGAGGAAATTGATTATCTTAAAGCAATCACACTGTTTGCAATAGATGACAATGCCTCGGATTTTATCTTATCAATTTCAGATATACTTGCTAAAAACAACATTAAGGTTATTCCATATTACGATAAACGAAGTGTGAAAAGTGGATTAAGAGTAGCTAATACCAACAAAACCCTTTTAGCAGGCTTTCTTGGTGAAGATGAACTTAAGAAAGGTATTATCTGCATCAAAAATATGAAAGATGGGAACCAGATAGAAGTCAAAATCAAAGACATTACCAATAAGGTTATAGATTTATTAAAATAATCAGCATTAGATACTGAACCGTAAAGTTCGCCAAGATAAAATCCATTGATATTTTTATTATAGAGATATGCACTTCTCTGCGGTGTTCTTTGCGCCTTCTTTGCGACCTTTGTGGTTAATTTAATTTTTTATAGGAGCATAAATCGTGAGTGAATTTGAAAAACTGAGACGAACAAAAAGATGCGGTGAATTAACAAAAAACGACATCGGCAAAGAGGTCATCCTTAAAGGCTGGGTCTATAGATGGAGAGACCACGGTGGATGCGTATTCATTGATTTGCGCGATAGAACAGGTTATTGCCAGATTGTCTTCAATCCGGACATTAGTCCAGAAGCTCAATCCATTGCCCATGAACTTCGTGCCGAATATGTGATTGGTATCAAAGGAAAAGTTCAGGAAAGACCAGAAGGAACAATTAATCCAAATATCCCGACTGGTGAAATCGAAGTCTACGTTGATAAATGTGAAATTCTCAATACCTCGCAGACTCCACCTTTTAAACTGGATGATATAATTCCAATTAATGAAGAGACACGATTAAAATATCGCTATATAGATTTGCGTCGACCTGCTATGCAACACATTATGAAGATGCGTTATAAACTCACAAAAGCTGTTCGCGATTATTTTGATGAGGTTGGATTCTATGAAATCGAGACGCCAATTCTATGCAAAAGCACACCCGAAGGGGCTCGCGATTATCTCGTTCCAAGTAGAGTTAATCCGGGGAGATTTTATGCTCTTCCTCAATCACCGCAGTTATTTAAACAACTTCTTATGGTTGCGGGTTATGATAGATACTTCCAGATTGCCAGATGTTTCAGGGATGAAGATTTGCGTGCTGACCGTCAACCCGAATTTACGCAGATTGATATAGAATGTTCATTCGTTAATCAGGATGAACTTTTTGAAATTATGGAAGGTATGGTAAAACACATCTATAAAGTTATAAAAAACATTGATATTAAAACACCTTTCCCAAGATTGTCTTATAAAGAAGCAATGCTTCGATATGGTTCGGATAAACCCGATTTAAGATTCGGGATGGAAATAGTTGAACTTACAGATGTCTTGAAAGATTCAGACTTCCAGATATTCAAAAATACAATAGAAAAAGGCGGTGTAATAAGAGGAATCACCGTCAAGGGTGGGGCAAAATTCTCACGGAAAGAAATTGATGATTATACAAAATATGTCTATATATTCAAGGCAAAGGGACTTGTGTCTTTTAAGATTACTGAAGAAGGAATACAGTCACCTGCTGTGAAATTCTTACCTGATGAAATGCAGAAAAAACTCATCAAAAAAGCAGGCGCAGAAATCGGCGATATTATCTTCGTCATCGCTGACCAGGAGAAAATTGCAAGTGTTTCCCTCGGTGCATTGAGATTAAAATTAGGTAAGGACCTAAAATTAATTGATGAGAATCGCATAGAACTTATGTGGATTGTTGATTTCCCGATGTTTGAGCGGAACGAAGAGGAAAAGAGATGGGAGGCAATGCATCATCCGTTCACATCTCCGAATACAGAAGACCTTGAATTCCTTGAAAAAGACCCGGGGAAAGTTCGTGCTTATGCCTATGACCTTGTCCTCAATGGCGTTGAAATCGCCGGTGGAAGTATCAGAAACCATCGTTCAGATAATCAGAAAAGAGTATTTAATATTATTGGACTAACAGAAGAAGAAGCTCGTTATAAATTTGGATTTCTTATTGAGGCATTGAGTTATGGAGCGCCACCTCACGGTGGAATTGCCTTTGGACTCGACAGACTCGTAATGGAACTCTCAGGTATAGATTCTATTCGTGAAGTAGTTCCATTCCCAAAAACACAGACAGCAAGTGATATAATGTGTGATGCCCCATCAATAGTCGATGAAAAACAACTCGAAGAACTCCATATCAAAGTCATTGAAGAATCGTAGGGAATGGTCGCGACCATTCCCTACATATTGCAATATTATATCCTGTTGTAGGGAACGGTCGCGACCGTTCCCTACATTTTATTTATTACCCGCAAAAATATTTGCATAATATTCTTTTGTGGTAATGATTCCCGACACATCCCTATTTTCAATATCCAATTCCCATTTTAACGGATTATTGATAATATATTCTCTTATATTATTCAGCGATTGCTCGTTACGAATGATGTGGTCAAAGAATGACTTCTGCCATTGAAAATCCCGTAATCCTGTGCTATGTATCATTTTCGAGGATGTGGTCTTGAATGCACCTATCAATTCAGATAATGATTTTATTTTTTGTAGGGAACGGTCGCGACCGTTCCCTACAGTATTGTAATTTTCTCTATTTATTGCGATTATACTATGTAAATGATTCGGCATAATTATAAATTCTTGTAATCTGACATATTGATACCTTTCAGATAACCACAGCCATTGTCTATGAACAATGTGACCATATTTATTCAATTTCATTATTGCATTATGAATCTTCCCGAACCATTCCATTTTGTTTTTTGTGCAGATGGTTACGAAATAATATCCTTCTACGGAATAATCAAATCCTTCTAATCGGTTTAATTTTCGATCTCGCATCTTTGCATTATCTGTAGGGAACGGTCGCGACCGTTCCCTACAATGTTGATTCGCATTATCACCAAAGAGATGGATTCAATAGATATTCCAATATGCATTCCAAACCCCGTCAGAGACTGCGGTTGGACCAACTTGCCCATAATTAATTGGAATATAAAGCTTTGAACCTGCATCACACCAATCACTATAATCAACTGTGCTTCCTGCTCCCACATTTATTATAGTAGGTTCAATTCCTGCCGGTGTATTAAAAATATCATCTAATCCCCAATCAGCATATTTTGCACCAACATTAGACATTGAAGAATTATAAATATTTGTTTGGACTGCGCCAAAATCACGAAAAATACATCCATCATCTGCTGTTGTATACAAGCTAACAGCTGTTTGAGGAATTCTAATAGCATTTCCATTAATATGTTTAAATAAGCTGTTTGTAATTGTAGTATTTGAATCAGCCGTGTCTGTATCAATTCCCATAATATTAACGTCATTAATAACACAATTATTAATTTTGCTATTATATCTTACAGATCTTAATGGTGCAACTCCGCTAAAAACATACAAGTTTTCAGCAAGACAATTATCATCTAACAATTGAATCTCAGAATTATTAGTTGGGTCATTTGGATCAATATCTGTCAAACAGACATTAAATATTTTTGCTCCAGTTGTCTTTTGATTTCCAACTACAACAGCCCCTTTAAGAATTGTGCTTTTTTCTTTATCAATATCTAATCCAACTTGATTTGCCATCACACTTGGAATATTAACAAAACTTATTACCCCATATAATTCCTGTCCAGAATCAATACGCGCTGTTTCTTTATTTTGTCCATCCATATATTGTGTTATATACTCCCCAGCATGTAATCTATATCTTATATCTGGTTGTCCTTCATATAACTTTGTAACCTTCGCTAAATTTTCTCCAGGCCAAACATCTATCCATTTTTCTTGGGCATTTGCAAATTCATTAGCTCCTATAAGAATGGTTGCTGGGAGAATAACATATTCAAATGCTGGCTTAATAACATAATTCATTAAGTTGCTTTTCCCTATTTCTTTTATTTTTTCTACTAATCCCATTTTATTTTACCCTCTTGATGTTAATATCATAACATATCTTATTCTTAATAACAGATTATATTTATAAAATGTTAATTATGTAAAATCAAGTAAAATATAATTAATCAGTCGGATTTGGAAAATCCTATTTTGTAGGGAACGGTCGCGACCGTTCCCTACTGTATCAAAAAGAAACACTCACCAATAATCTAAACCCTGAAAATGTCAAATTGACACAAAACCTTAAACTTGAAACCTAAAATACTTCATTTATTTTTTATAACAAACCAATAAATTACTGTAATCATTAAACTTGACTCAACTATATATTATATCTAATATCTGGCATTACTATTGCATATAATATATAGATTTTAAGAAATTTTATTTTTGAAGGGAGGGAAAATTTAATGGCTATTAGACCGTTAGGTGACAGAGTCTTAATTAAAAGAATCGACAAAGATGAAGAAAAAACAAAGGGTGGTATCATTATTCCCGATACTGCTAAGGAAAAACCGATGGAAGGGATTGTGATTGCCGTAGGTAAAGGTGAATATGATGACAAAGGCAATCGCAAACCGTTGGATGTTAAGCCCAAAGACAAAATTCTCTTTGGGAAATATGCCGGAACGGAAATCAAAATCGATGGTGTCGAACACCTCATTATGCGGGAATCTGATATCCTTGCAATCATCGAGTAATTAACAAAAAAAAATAAAGAAGGAGGTTGGAAAAGATTATGGCAAAGCAAATGAAGTACAGCGATGAAGCGCGAAATGCCATATTAAAGGGCATCGAAAAGCTCTCTAAAGCTGTAAAAGTAACGTTAGGACCAAAAGGACGTAATGTTATTCTGGATAAGAAATTCGGTAGCCCAACTATTACAAAAGATGGTGTTACTGTTGCTAAAGAAATAGAACTGGAAGACCCTTATGAAAATATGGGTGCTCAGATGGTCAGAGAAGTAGCAAGTAAAACCAGCGATGTGGCAGGTGATGGAACCACAACAGCGACTGTTTTAGCAGAAGCTATATATAAAGAAGGGTTGAGAAGTGTTACAGCCGGTGGTAATGCGATGGCGATTAAAAGAGGTATTGATAAGGCTGTTGAGAAGATTGTTGGAAGCATTAAATCATTGTCCGTTCAAACAAGAGACCATGATAGAATTTCTCAGGTAGCCGCTATCTCAGCTAATGGTGACCATATTATCGGTGATTTGATTGCTGATGCTATGGACAAAGTTGGAAAGGACGGCGTAATTACAGTTGAAGAAGCAAAAGGAATCGAGACTGTTCTTGATGTCGTTGAAGGTATGCAGTTCGACAAAGGTTATCTTTCTCCTTACTTCATAACAGATGCTGAGAAGATGGAATGCTCTCTCGAAGAACCCTACATCTTGATTTATGAAAAGAAAATCTCAACTATGAAGGATATGCTACCGATACTTGAGAAGGTGGCTCAGCAAGGTAAGCCTGTTTGTATCATTGCTGAAGATGTTGAGGGTGAGGCATTAGCCACACTCGTTGTGAACAAGTTAAGAGGGACATTACAATGCGTGGCAGTTAAAGCACCAGGATTTGGTGATAGAAGAAAGGCAATGTTAGAAGATATTGCTGTTCTCACTAACGGCAAAATGATAAGTGAAGACCTCGGAATCAAGCTTGAGAACCTGACTATTGGTGACCTCGGAAAAGCAAAAACTATCAAAATTGATAAGGAAAACACAACCATCATAGAAGGTGCAGGTAAAAAGGATGCCATTAAAGGAAGGATCGCTCAGATGAAGAATCAAATCGAAGAAAGCACTTCCGACTACGATAAAGAGAAACTTCAGGAGAGATTGGCAAAGTTAGCCGGTGGAGTTGCAGTTATTAAAGTTGGTGCAGCAACCGAAACCGAGATGAAAGAGAGAAAGGCTCGTGTAGAAGATGCACTTCATGCAACAAGAGCTGCAGTCGAAGAAGGTATTGTATGTGGTGGTGGTGTTGTTTATATCCGGTCAATATCTGCTCTTGATGAATTAAAGCTCAAAGGTGATGAGAAGATTGGAATGGAAATAGTCAGAAAAGCACTCGAAGAACCATCAAGGCAAATTGCAGCAAATACTGGACTGGAAGGTTCAGTAGTGGTGGAGAAAATCAAAAGGGGGAAAGGGAATTTTGGCTTGAATGCTGAAACGAGTGAGTTTGAAGACCTTATGAAAGCTGGAATCATTGATCCTGCAAAAGTGTCACGCACAGCACTACAAAATGCTTCAAGTATTGCTGGTCTTTTATTGACGACTGAATGTCTTGTAACAAACATTCCAGAGGAAGAGAAAACGCCATCAATGCCTCCCGGAGGAATGGGTGGGGGAATGTATTAATAGATAAAACTTGATAAACCAAAGAAGACACCGAAATTTATCGGTGTCTTCTTTGTAAAAATCTAATAATTAATTTGTGAAAAATTTCTACCCTTTATAAGGGTTTGATTATATAAAAAGAGTTCTGAAATATTATATTTGTTGCTTTAGATAGTGGGGACAGAACAGTGTTCTGTCCCTACAAAGATAAAAGATTCTTCGCTTCACTCAGAATGACACTTCACTTGGTAATATTTCAGAAATTTAAGAAAGAGGTGTGAACAATGGGAAAAGTTATAGGTATCGATTTAGGAACAACTAATTCCTGTGTGGCGATAATGGAAGGTGGTGAACCTGTTGTTATTGCCAATTCTGAAGGGCAAAGAACTACTCCTTCTGTTGTTGCATTCACAAAAAGTGGTGAAACGTTAGTAGGTCAAATTGCAAAAAGACAGGCTATCACTAATCCTGAAAATACCGTATTTTCAAGCAAGCGCTTTATGGGTATGAAATATAAAGAGATTCCTGGTGAAGTCTCACGCGTTTCATTTAAAGTTGTTGAGGCTTCAAACAGCGATGCTACATTTGATATTATAGGCAAACGATATTCTCCTCCCGACATTGGAGCAAGAATATTGCAGAAAATGAAGCAAACCGCTGAAGATTACCTCGGTGAAAAAGTGACACAAGCCGTGATAACCGTCCCAGCCTATTTCAATGATAGTCAGAGACAGGCGACAAAAGATGCTGGGAGAATTGCTGGATTGGAAGTATTACGAATAATCAATGAACCGACTGCAGCATCTCTTGCTTATGGTCTTGATAAGAAAAAGGATGAAACTATTGCTGTGTACGATTTGGGCGGTGGAACTTTCGATATTTCTATACTTGAACTTGGTGAAGGTGTTTTTGAGGTAAAAAGCACAAACGGTGATACTCACCTTGGTGGAGACGATATAGACCAGATACTGATTAATTGGTTAGCAGACAATTTTAAGAAAGATTACGGGATAGATTTACGTCAAGATAGGATGGCTTTACAAAGGCTAAAAGAAGCGGCTGAACAAGCAAAAATCAATTTATCTTCTTCAATGGAAACTACAATAAATCTACCTTTTATTACTGCCGATGCTTCGGGACCAAAACATTTAGTAGTCGATTTGAATCGCTCACAATTTGAAAAACTCGTTGTCCCAGTCATAGAAAAAACTGTTGACCCGGTTATGCAAGCTCTAAAAGATGCAGGCAAAAAGCCTGAAGATATAAATGAGGTTGTGCTTGTCGGTGGTTGCACAAGAATCCCCTACGTCCAGGACCTTGTAAGAAAGATATTCAAAAAAGAACCATGCAAAGGTGTAAATCCAGACGAGGTCGTTGCAGTAGGAGCAGCGATTCAGGGTGGAGTTCTCGCAGGTGAAGTTCACGATGTATTGTTGCTTGACGTAACACCGCTTTCACTCGGCATTGAAACACTCGGTGGTGTATTCACCAGATTAATTGAACGTAATACAACCATCCCGACAAGGAAAAGTGAGATATTCTCCACTGCCGCAGATAATCAAACTGCCGTGAGCATACACGTTTTGCAGGGTGAAAGAGAAATGGCTGCTGATAATAGAACGCTCGGGAGATTTGACCTTGTTGGAATACCACCAGCTCCAAGAGGTGTCCCTCAGATTGAAGTTACATTTGACATAGATGCAAACGGAATTGTTCACGTTTCAGCGAAAGACCTCGGTACAGGAAGAGAGCAGAAAATTAGAATTGAATCCTCATCCGGTCTTAATGAAGAAGAAATAAAGAGAAAAGTAAGAGAAGCTGAGGAACATGCTGAAGAAGATAGAAAAAAGAAAGAGCAAGTAACTACGAGAAACCAAGCTGATACATTGGTTTACACGATGGAAAAGACACTCAAAGATATTGGAGACAAGGTTGACCCTGCTGATAAGAAAAAAGTTGAAGATGCAATCAGCGAACTTAAAAAGGCGATTGAAAAAAATGATTACGAGGCGATGAAAAAAGGTATTGACAACCTCAATCAGGCTTCCCATAAATTATCAGAAATTTTATATAAACAAACCTCTCAATCCTATCAACCACACACAGAATCAACAGGTGAATCAACGAAACAGAAAAAAGAGGAAGGAACGGGAGGAGAAAATGTTGTAGATGCAGAGTTCGAAGTAGAAGAGGAAGGGAAGAATGACAAATAAAAAAACTGAAAGCAAAACTAACGAAGGAGCACAAATCATCGGCTGCGATAACAAATACTTACTTGTAAATATTACTGCTAAAAGGGCAAGGAAAATAATGGAAGGGGCAAGACCTCTTGTTCCTTTTGATAAATTTGACCCTATTGAGATTGCCAATAAGGAAATAAAAAGTGGCGTGTTAAAGTTCGGAGAAAAAAGTAAAAATAAAAAGGAAGCTAAAAGTTAATCCTTGCTTATATGAAAAGAAAAGACCTTGTTGTTTAAACAGGGTCTTTTTTTATTTGATCATCTTTGCTTAAAATTATCTTTTCGCCCTCCTCTTTCCTATATATCGTATAAGTTGGATAAGCGAGGGTTACATCATTATGTTTTGCAAAATTATCAAGGATATACTCATTTATAGCGCTTGTTTTTCCTCTCCTATTTCTCACCTCGACGATATGTCTTAATGTTAATTGAACACCACTATCCGCAATCGAAGTATATACAATCGGTGTTAACTTACCATATCTTATAAGGAATTTATCTTTTAACTTATCAATTTTAACACCTGCATGTTGAATAGTATGTTCCTCTAACTCCTGACAGGCTTTTAACATAATTTCTTTAGCTTTCTTATAATCACTTTCAAAGGTAACAAGTATCTTTATCTCATTCCAGATATATTCAAATCCATGTGTATAATTGAAAACACTTTTGCGAAATATGAAATTATTGGGTATATTTACAAGCCTTCCAGTGCTTTGGTCTGCTTCAACCCAATTCCCAACCTCAAGAAGTGTTGTATAAAATATCCGAACATCTACCACATCACCAATGATTTTATCAATCTCAACCCTATCCCCGAGTTGAAATGGTCTGACAACAATCAATACAAGCCAACCAATAAATGATAAAAGCACTTCTTGTAACGCTAATGTTAATCCGACTCCAATAAATCCTAAAGCTGTTATTATCCTGGTTTTTTCAGTAACCTTTGATAACAAAGCAATAATTATTATTATGATCGCAAAGAATGTAGAGGAATACCAGATAAACTTGCGTAAAGTATGTCGCTTCCTAAGATCCTCCACTCTTTTATTAATTATCCGGATAGAGTTAAGGGCAATAAGATAAATTATGATAGTTAGAAAAACAACTATAGCAATAAAAAGGGGGTCATTAAATATATTCTTACCCGTACTAACAACTTTCCCCACCCCAGAAGATTCCGCTTTAGGTAATGAAGGTAGTTGAGCTATTATCATAGATTGTAATGAAATCATATTCAACCGAAAATCCTCAAAGATTTAAAAAAATATAAACCTGACAACTGACAATTTATAAATTTTTCAAAGATATTGTTCACAATTTATTTTGTAGGGGCGGGGTCACCCCGCCCCTACAGTTTATTTACGAACAGAACTTTTGAAAAATTTATAAATTGTTATTCTGAGCACAGCGAAGAATCTTTTAACTTTGTAGGGACAGAACACTGTTCTGTCCCTACGGGATTCCCACTTTCGTGGGAATGACATAGCCGTGATTATCAGTTTTCAATTGTTAATTTTATTTTATAACGTTCTTCTTATTCTTTCTTAATGTTCTCTTCTTTTTCAGATTTGGGTTCTTTTCCAGATGGAATTTCTTCCCAATCCGTCTCCTCTGATTCTAAATCCTTTTTCTGTTTGTTAATTCTAATCCATATAAAGACAACAATAAATATAACTATTATAACGACAAGGTAAGTCAGAGCCCACTTGAAGAATTTGGATTTTGCTGTTACTTTAGGTTGCGTTAAATCAAGAATCTCATTTACTGTTTTGCTAAGAGCGTTCAATTTTGTATCAAGGCTTTTTATACTTGCATCAATCTCAGTAATTTTCGCCTGAAGGTCAGTTTTTGCTCTTTCTAAATTCTCCTTCTCCTTTTTTATGGCGTTCAACTGGGGAATAATCTCATTTGTTAATCTCTGGATAATTATTTCCTGCTGAGACGGTCCTCGCTTGCAAGAGACAAAACTTAAAACCAATGCCAACATAATAATCACAACTAAAACATGCTTTCTCATATATACCTCCTTTATAAAGAACTATCCCCCTCCCTAACCCTCCCCCATTCAATGGGGGAGGGAGGGGTGGGGGTTACAATTGATTAAAACTCTGTGGATATTTTGTACTCGATATTGCCTCATCGTAAGAAATAATTCCCTTTTCATAAAGGTCTTTCAGAGATTTATCCATACTTATCATTCCAAGTTCACTTCCCGTCTGCAGAATCGTTTCAATCTGCTCCGTTTTTTGTGAACGAATAATTTTTCGAACCGCAATATTAGCAATCAGTATCTCAACAGCAACCACTCTTCCATTTCCGCTTGATACGGGAAGCAACTGTTGGGCAATAATTCCTTCAAGCGTACTCGCAAATTGAAATCTGATTTGCTGTTGTTGAAAGGGTGGAAAAACGTCAACAATTCTGTCAACGGTTTGCGCCGCATCTGGCGTATGAATCGTGGCTAATACAAGATGACCCGTCTCAGCTGCCGTAAGGGCGGTGGAAATCGTTTCCAAATCTCTCATTTCACCTATACAAATAACATCAGGGTCCTGGCGAAGTACGTGTTTTAATGCATCGGCAAAGCTTCTCGTATCTGCCAATACTTCCCGTTGCTTAATAATACTCTTCTTGTGCATATGGATGTATTCAATCGGGTCTTCAATGGTAATAATAACACAATGTCGTTCATTATTAATCTGATTAATCATTGCTGCCAACGTAGTCGTTTTACCTGAACCCGTTGGTCCTGTAACCAGAATCAGACCCTGCTCTTTTCTTGCTAAATCTTCAACAATCGAAGGTAATCCAAGCTGTTTGATGGTTCGAATTTTATTGGTAACCGATCTAAATGCCGCTTCTACAGCCCCCCTCTGCTTATGAACGTTAACCCTGAATCTACCCACATCTTTTATATCAAGAGACAAATCAAGTTCGAGATTGCTCTCAAACTTTGCCTTCTGAGAATCGTTTAACAAACTATATATCATTCTTATACTATCTTCAGGAGTAATGGGGGGGAAATTGAGAGGTTTCAAATTACCATCAATCCTGACAATTGGCGGTGCTCCACTCGTAATATGCAAATCAGACGCATCACATTCCATAACCGCCTTTAATAATTTGTGCATTTCTATATATGCCAATTTTGCTTTACCTACCTGATTGTATTTTTTATTTACTAAAGTAAATTGTCTTAGTATTTGCAAGAAAAAAGAATGAAATAGATTCCCAAGAAAAAAACAAGTTGTAAGGAACGGTTTGAAACCGTTCCCTACTTAATATTTTAGAGGACTCAAATATAAATCTTGAACAAAATTATTTCATCTCTAACAATAACTCGAATTTTTTTCACATTTATCAAAAGGGAAAAATGCTCGATAAATTATGAAATTCAAAGTCATCGGCTTAAATCACAAATCATCTCCTTTAAAACTAAGAGAACAATTATATCTCTCTGAAATAGAAATTCGTGAACTTTTGAACTCTATAAAGCAGGACAGAATTATTCGGGAAGCCCTTGTTCTTTCTACCTGTAATCGCACGGAATTTTACACTCTCAGCGATGATAATACTGATGTTATCAATTATATTAATTCTCTCCTGACTAAGTATAAGAATATTAAATTGAAGGAGAATAGAGATTATCTTTATATCTACCTCGACATAGATGCCATTAGACATTTGATGAGCGTGGCAACAGGCATTGACTCAATGGTCCTGGGCGAACCACAAATATTTGGGCAGGTGAAAGAAGCCTATAAATTGGCTTGCGATTGTTCCACAAATGGTCCTTTTCTTAACAAACTACTTCATCTCACCTTCAGGGTTGGAAAACAAGCCAGAATAAATACTCACATAGGATATGGTTCAGTGTCAGTGAGTTATGTGGCTATAGAATCGGCGAAAAAATTTTATCCGGACTTAGAGAAACATTCCGCACTGCTTATTGGCACTGGTGATACAGGAAAATTAGTTACAAAACATATTGTCGATGCGGGCATTGGAAAATTATTCATTACAAACAGAACCACTTCTAAAGCAAAAGAATTAGCCTCTCAATTTCAGGGTAAAATAATTTCTTTTAATAAAATGAAGGATATTATGTCGAGAGTTGACCTTGTTATCTCATCCACTTCTTCTCCTGACTACATTATTACGAAAAACGAAATGAAAAATATTATGAGCAACCGCTCTCATTGTCCACTCTTTATCATCGACATTGCAGTTCCAAGAGACTTTGACCCGGAGATAGGTAAGCTCAACAATGTCTTTCTAAAAAACATCGATGATTTACAAAAGATTGCGGATAAAAATCTTGAAAAGAGAAAGAAAGAGATTCCAAAAGTGCAAGCAATAATTGAGAAGGGAATTAAATCGTTTCTCGATTGGCAAAAGACTTATAAACTTAATCCCGTAATAAAAAGCCTGATTGAAAAAATGGAGAAAATTCGAAAAGAAGAAATAGAAAAGAATAAAAATCTTTTGTCTAAACAAGAATTAAAAAGACTTAATATCATCTCTAAAAATATTATTAAAAAAATCATTCACTCCCCAATAAATAAATTAAAGGAATTAAAAGATGATATATACCACGGCAAAACCAAATTGGAATTGATTACTGAGCTATTCGATTTGAAAGATGTATTAACAACAGATACTACTGAGTAGGTGAAGAAATTGCAGAAAAAAAATTAGCCACTAATTTACACATAAACGACACGAAATTTGATAATATAACAAAAACTTTACACATTTAGTTTTGTTTCTAAAATATATTTTAACAAGGATATACAGGATTAACAGGATATAATCTATCCTATATATCCTGTTAATCCTGTCTATTACTTGTCTTTTGTAATTTAAATATGAAATGGAATTGTCGGAATAAAACATATAAAGGTCTCAAGATAATCAATGTCTTGCCCAATAGTATTGCTCGCAAAAAGAAAATTGTTCCAAAAGATTGCCTTCTTTCGATTAACAATTCTCCTATCAACGATTTGATTGATTATCATTTCCACAGCGCTGATGAAAAACTTTCTATCACCCTCAAATCAATTACAGGTAAAATCAGAAAGGTTAAAATTGAGAAAGAGCATAACGAGGACGTTGGGATTATTCTCGAAGAAATAAAACCAAGAAAATGCTCTAATAAATGCATATTTTGCTTTATTCATCAGATGCCAAAAGGGCTGAGGAAGAGCTTGTATGTTAAAGATGAAGATTATCGCCTTTCCTTTTTGCACGGAAATTTCATCACCGCAACAGACTTATCAGAAGAGGATTTCCAGAGAATTATTAACCTGCATCTAAGCCCCATCTATCTTTCTGTTCACACTACAAATCCACCTCTGAGAGAATTTATGCTTGGTCGCAAAGGTATCCCCGATATTTTGAATGTAATCAAAAGACTCATAGACAACAACGTCGTTATCCACACTCAGATTGTTTTGTGTCCGGAAATTAATGATGGGATTGAACTTGAAAAGACACTGAATGAACTCTCACAATTTTATCCACGCCTTCAATCTATTGCAATTGTTCCTGTAGGATTAACAAAACATCGAGAGAATCTTTTCCCTTTGAAAAAAATTACACTCCAATATGCCCGAAATCTAATTGCAAAAATTAAAATCATACAAAATCAGTGTAAAAAAACCTATGGAAAGAATTTCACATTCCTCGCTGATGAATTCTATTTATTGGCTGATGAACCATTTCCATCTTTTCAGCATTATGGTGATTTCCCACAGTTTGAAAATGGCGTTGGAATGGTTGTAACTTTTATGAGAAAGTTTGATAGAATTAAAAAGAGATTACCAGAAAAGATAAATCAAAAAAAGAAGGTCGGAATAATTACATCCACACTCTCCGATAAATTCCTTAAACCAGCCCTCTCTTCTTTGAGAAACATCCAAAATCTTCAGATAAAAATTATTCCTGTTAAGAATAATCTTTTTGGTGATACCGTTACTGTCACAGGTCTACTTTCAGGAAAAGATATATTGCAAGCAATCGAGTCAAACGCTAAATGTGACCATTATATCATCCCGGGGAATGCCCTTAAAACTGATGAATTCAGTTTTTCTACAAAAGAAGAGGGTTGTGAATCTTGCAAATTTATAAAAAGGGATGAATTGGATAAAAATGTTTTTCTTGATGATATGACCTTAGGTGAATTAAAAAACAAAGTCAAAAATCCTATTTCTGTGGTTTATTATGATATTAAAGAACTGATTGATGCAATCCTATTTGTATAATTAGTGGTTGTGAATTCAATGAATAAAAAATTATCTTTAATTTTTATTTTGGCTATCTTTCTTATTTCATTTCTAACTTATTTTAATACGTTTTTTAATTCCTTCACTCACGATGATAAATTTATTGTGAGCGAGAACAAAATATTTCAAAATCAAAAAAATATTGCCTTCCTCTTTTCAAATGATTACTTCAACATCTCTCAAGAAGTCTCTTATAGACCAATCGTTACTTTAACGTATTTTATTGATTACAAACTCTTCGGAATCAATCCTATTCCTTACCATATCGAGAATATTGTTTTGCATTCAATCGTATGCGTTCTCTGCTATCTTTTGTTTCTCGTATTTTTCCAGAATCCAATAATATCATTTATATCGACCTTACTCTTCATCGTGCATCCGATAAATTCCGAAGTCGTCAATTCAATTGGCTATAGAGAAGATGAGTTATCGGCGCTCTTTTTTCTCATATCAACTTTATGTTTTATGAGAATAATTCGACATATAGAGACGCAAAGCGTTGCGTCTCTACAAATTCATCACCACAACCTAATATCATTATTATTAATAGCAAATCTATCATTTCTCTTTGGTCTATTCTCAAAAGAAAATTGTGTGATGATTCCTGTGATAATGTTTCTGTATGTTGTTATTTTTTATTCTAAACGTAGAGACACGATATATCGTGTCTCTACAATAATAATACCATCTATTTTTTTAATTCTCATTTTCTATTTTATAATACGGTTTTCAGTTATAAAATTTGCAGGGGAATCAAGACTGAATTACATCGGAGGAAGTATTCTCACAAGTCTCATAACAACATCGGTCATCATAATGCGATATTTTTTACTCATCATTTTCCCACTGAAATTATCTATAGAATATCCGATAAATCCAATCTCATCATTTCTAAATCCCATTTTTTTATTTTCATTTCTGGTGATTATTTTCGTCTTCTTTTCAATATATAAATTCTTAAATCGAAACAGAACAGCAGGTTTTTTCTCGCTGTGGTTTTTCATAACATTAATTCCGACAATGAATTTTATTCCCATACTCAATCCAATGGCAGAACGGTATCTTTATCTTCCTTTAATAGGAGTCTGTGGATTAGTAGGGAGTTTTTTGTTACAAACTAAAAAGGAAAAGCAAAAATATTTTATTTCATTTCTTCTCGTAATCTCCGCTGTATTTATGCTTCGCACGTTTATAAGAAATTACGATTGGAAAGATGACATAACACTTGCTAAAAAAACAATTCAAACAACGCCAAACAGTGTGAAATCGCATTACAACCTTGGTTATTATTATTTAAAGGCTAACGTTTTATCTCAGGCTGAGGAAGAGTTTAGAAAGGCGATTGAGATTGATAAGAATTATGCCCCCGCCTATAATAATCTGGGATTAATATACAAAGAATTGGGGAATAATGATAAAGCGCTCCAATACTATTTGAAGACTCTGGAGATAGATAAGAATTATATTCATACACAATTTAATCTTGGGAATTTTTATCAAGACATTGGTGAATATGACAAGGCAATCTTATATTACCAAAACGCACTTAAATTGGACAAAAATCATTTCGGGGCAAATGTGAATTTGGGGAATGTGTATCTGAAACTTGGCAATTATGATAAGGCTGTGGAGTATTACAAAAAAGCCCTCGAAATCGAACCTGCCAACACTGACATCAAAGAAAATCTCAAGGTCGCTGAAGCAGAGAAGATGAAAGGAATAAGAAAGTAAAATAAATCTATAGAATTACAATTCCCTCAATCTAATTAATATGTTAACTATAATTTACAAAATGTTAACTACACTTAACAATTTGTTAACTGTAGTTTACAATTTGAAATCTCTGAAATACTTCAGTTGTAGCGGTCGGATTTATCCGCCGTGTGTATTTCGTGCGATAAATCGCACCGCTACAGTTGGTTTTGGTTAGTTCTTCAGATCTCTCAATTTGAGAGCTCTAAAAAAACTGGAATTATGATCAACAACAAATTGTAGGGGCGGAGTTCCCCCGCCCAGTTCTTGGGGGCGACGAAATGTCGCCCCTACAATTAATAGAATTTTAACATATACTCAAGGCTAACATCATTTGTTGGTTTTATGTCCTTTAAAACCCCTTCAAATTTCCCCGATAATAAATCGAATAAACCTACAGGTCTTTTTCGTTCTTTAATGATTCTTGGTTTTCCTTTAATTCCTGTAATTTTTTTGGCATAATCTATTGCATCATCGAGATTCCCAAGCTCATCAACAAGACCAAGGTCATACGCTTGCTGACCATTTAGAATTCTTCCATCCGCAATCTGATTTTTCACATAATCCTTAAATTCAGTCTCAATTTTCTCTTTATCTCTCACATCTTTTGCTACTAAAGCCACTTCCCATTTATCTTTGATTTTACCTTCCCTTGTAGCCAACACGGCATCAACAAACTGCTTATAAACGCCATCAATCACTTCTTTCAGAAGCCCCTTCTCCTCTTCTGTCATCGGTCTATGAGGTGAGCCAATATCTTTATATTTCGAACTTTTTATCACCTCAAATTTTAATCCAATTTTATCCGTAAGAACCTGCCAGTTAGTAAAATTCATAATCACACCGATACTGCCAGTGAGGGAACCAGGATTAGCAAAAATATAATCTGACGCACAAGCAATATAATATCCACCGCTTGCGGCAAGATCAGACATCGATGCTATAACTTTTTTCTTATTCTTTTCCCGAACCTTTCTTATTTCACGATATAACTCCTGGGCGGCGCCCACTGTGCCTCCTGGACTATCTATCCTGAGAATAATCGCCCTGACGCTACTATTATCCCGATATTCGTGTAATTTCTCAATCTTATCTTTCGAACTATAAATGGGACCGTTCAATTCAAGAATGGCAATAGCATCACCCATTAAAGGGTACTTCTTATTGATAAAATACAATCCCACTCCGATTAAAAAGATAATCGTAACGAAGAACAATAATATTATTATGAGAACGATTTTAGCCGCCTTCTTTTTCATCTATAATTACCTTTAATAATGAATTCTGTAGGGGCGGTTCACAAACCACACCTACATTCTTATTTCCCATTACCCTTAATAATCTTAAAAAGAGGTTCTGTCTTATAAATCTCAAGCCTCTTTTCACTATGCTCTTTTATATAAGGAGCCTGGTCCATAAAATCAATGATATATCCCTTCTCCTTACCCGGAGCAGTTCTCAGTGCTCTTCCTATTCTTTGTAGAGCCTTTGTCTCTGATTTTCCTCCACCTGCAAGAATAACAGCATTGAGCGTTGGAACATCAAGTCCCTCATCAGCTAATGTCGTCGCTATCAATGTCATTAAATGCTTTTTCTCCAGGTCTTTTAAAGCCTTCCTTCTGACGGCAGCAGAATCATTACCGTGAACAAATCTTGCCTCATCGAACATCTGCTTTAATATCTTACCATGTTTAACCTGAGACACAAGAATCAGAACTGATTTTCCATCTTTATTTAATTTCTGAGCCTCTTTAACAATAACTTTATTTCTCTTGTCATTCTCTACAATACTCTCATTATAAATAACCTGATAATCCTGTTTTTTAGTCTTCTTGGTATATGGAATCTGTATAAATCTTATTTCGGGCACAACTAAATGCCCCTTCTTAATCAAATACGATGCATTAGCAGAGAAAAACTTCTTTCCCAATGCCGCTTCGATCAGCATATCCTGTCTATCAGAACGATATGGTGTAGCACTTAATCCAAACCTATAACCCGCATTATGTGTCTGCATAGATACCGTATAACAGGTCTCTGCTGGAATATGATGACATTCATCGAAGAAGACTACTTCACAACTATTTATTGCTTTCTTTATATCCTCTTTTTTCGTTGTGATATCTGTTACATCTTCTTCATCCTCTTCCTCTTCATCCTCTTTTGCATAAATGCCACCGAACGCCTTTATCGCTGTTTGAATAGTCGCAACTGTTATTGGTTGAATATTGATAACTCCATCACCCACTTGCCCTATTTTTTTCTTTAAATGTTCCTCAAAGTAACTTTTTGCCTGATATAATAAATCCTTAGTATGCACAAAGAAGAACGTTGGACGACCAAGTTCATAAATCATCATTGCCGCAACCGTTGTCTTACCTGAACCACACGCCATCTCTAATACGCCACGATTCGCTTTCAATGCTGCTTCTACTGCCTCAATTTGATAATCTCTCAAATCAATATTTAATTTTTTGAAACTTAATGATGGCTTTGAATCTGTTCGCTTATCAATTATTTGATAGTTCACACCGTCTTTTTTAATAATGGACATAACCTTATCGAGTAATCCGGTTGGAAATGAAAAATCCCTCTTATCAAAAAGGTGTTTCTTACCATCCCACGAGCCATCTATAAACTTAGGACTATACTGATGCCCTAAAACAGGAAAGGATAGCTCATCATCAATTTTATCGATAGGGATATTTTTACCGGATACAAATGTTAATGTATGAGAAATTTTAATGTGGAGCTGGGTTCTAATCCACCTTTGCTGATAAATTTCGACAATCTTTGGAGGAATCTCATCGGGATGGAGATAAAATATTCGCATTAGTTCTGCCAGATGGGCAATATGTACCTCCCATCTTTTTTTCTGTGGATTCCACCGCCTTGAGTGTAAATTCCTGATTTGATTGACCAAATTTTGATTAAACTGGAATTTCACACTCAAATATTCTTCGTTGATAAGTTCAATCTCAGCACTCATTTTTTTACCACCGTCTCTTCTTTTTAGATTTTAATCATCCTGATATATGCGACAATAAATTTTCAAAAATTATCATTTACATATTATTCTGTAGGGGCGGGGTTCCCCCGCCCGTAAATATAGGCGAGGAGACCGCGCCCCTACAATTTGTTTATGAACAGAACCTTTTGAAAATTTAAAATCGCACCGTTACAAAGTTGCATTACAATCTGATGAACATACTTACTTTAATACTGCTTTTTTAATCATTTCCTTCTTTAAGAGTTCACCTAAATTCACACCTAATTTTTCTTCCTTCTTTAAATACTTATCAACTTCCTTCCTTTGAGCTTCTTCAAGATATTCCTTACGACTTAGACTTATTGTTTTTTTCGATTTGTCAATTTTTACTATCTTAAAATTATACCTCTCACCAATCTTTAATTCCTGAGTAATATCCTCAATACGATTTTCTGCAACTTGAGAAATGTGAACCATACCCTCCACATTTTTTGCCAACCCTACAAAGGCTCCAAACGAAGTATAATTAGTAATTTGCCCTGATACAATCTCACCATTTTTATGAGATGCTACGAATAGTTCAAATGGATCGCCTTCCAACTGCTTTATTCCAAGTCTGATTTTCCTTTTATCCCTATCAATCTTAAGAACAACCGCTTCTATTTCTTCAACTTTCTTTAGAACCTGAGATGGATTTCTAATACCCTTATCCCAGGATAAATCTTCACTCTCAATTACACCTTCAAAATACTCATTTAATCTGACAAAGACAACATTTTTCATAATCCTGATAACTTTCCCTCGAACAATTGACCCTTTCGGATACTTCAATTCCGCCTCATCCCAGGGATCACCCGTTACCTGTCTTAAACTTAAAGAAATTCTCTTATCTTTCTTATTTACTTCATTTATCACTGCCCTTACTATCGAACCTTCATTAACATAGTCCTTTACATCTTTCCTATCCAATCCCCAACTCATATTGGAAATATGTATCATTCCCCTGATACCTTCTTCGAGCCTTACTATCGCACCAAATCTATGAATGCTCACAACTTGACCAACGGCTAATGACCCAATAGGATATTTTTTCTCCACATCTTCCCACGGGTCTCTTCTTAATCTTTTGATACTTAAACCGATTCTTTCAGTTTCTCTGTCGATCTCCGTCACCATCACTTTAATTTTGTCGCCTTCTTTAAAATAGGTCTTGGGATCAACTCTCTCATATAAGATTTCATCCTGATGCAATAGACCATCAAATCCACCGATATCAACGAATGCTCCATAATCCATTATCCTCTTAACTTCACCCTGAATCACACTGTTAACCTGTAAACTGTCAAAGAGTTTTTCCTTCTTCTTCCTTTTCTCTTCCTCTAAGAGTTTTCGCCTTGAAATAATAATCTTTTTGTTTTCTCTGTCGCATTCCAAAACTTTCGCTGTGACTATCTTTCCAACCCATTTACTCAAATCTTCTACTTTTGAAGCACCAATTTGTGACAATGGCATAAAGCAATTAATCCCCGCACTCACTACTAAACCACCTCTCGTTGTCTTTATAACCGTTCCCACTATAGGACTGTCTGAACTATAAGCTGATTCTAACTTTTCCCATCCTCGTATGGCATCAGCAATTTTCTTCGATACCTGGAGTTCACCATCTTCCTCATCTATTTCTCTAATATAAACCTCAATCTCGTCTCCAACTTTTATGTTCAATTCTCCTCTCGAAGACATAAATTCATCAATTTTTATTACCGCTTCTGATTTTAAGCCAATGTCTACAAGCACATATTCGTGATGAACTTCTACAATTATGGCTTTCACAATATCACCAACTCTTAAATCACCAACCTTATCCAGATATTCATCCAGAAGTTTTTCAAATTTTGCTTCTTCCTTAATTTCAGGTTTAGGTTTTCCCTTCTCAGGTGCCTCTACAGTGATTTTTTTCTCGACAGATAAAGTAGATGTAACTTTCTTTTCCTCAGGCAAAACAGCGGTTACTTTTTTCTCTTCGGGTGGCTTCGTTATTATTTTTTTCTCTTCAGGTGGTTTTATTGTTATCTTTTTCTCTTCAATAATGACAGGAGCTGTTTTCTTTTCTTCAATAGATACGGGTTTTCCCGTTTTCTTCAAATCCTTCTCATTAATCGGTTCTGTATCCTCTAAAGGAATTTCATCCTGTAAATCTTCCTTTAACATCAAAAATCCTCCTAATCCAAAACATTGTTCGCAAGTTGAGACCTCTGAAGAACTAATAACAGTAATTTAAATACGAGATTGATTCGTCGGCTTCGCCTCCTCACAATGACAGTCACTTACCTTTCTGGAGCGGTTTGTAGGGGCGTATCGCGATATGCCCCTACAGTGTCATTCTGAGCGAAGCGAAGAATCTCGCATTTTGGTCAGTATTTCAAAAACGAAATTATTTTATCTGTCATGTTGAACTCGTTTCAGCATCCCACTTGAGATTCCGAAACAAGTTCGGAATAACACAGCGTTGTTTGTTAGTATTTCAGAAATCTCAAGTTAATGTGATAGTGTGATTTATCACTTATACCGTTGGATAATCTAATTTTTATAATAGATTATTACCTTTTTATTAATTAACTTTTTGCACTTTGTATTAATAAAATATTATATGACGATTCTGTGTCAATATATTTCTTATTGTTCCTTATTAATTTTTTCTTTCAACTCTTTTATTTTATCTATCATAAAATTACTCAGTATATACACAAAATCCTTTTCCTTAACATCATATCCCGAATCACTGATTGTAAAAGACTTACCAAAATGAATCTTAATTTTATTTGGTTTGGGGAATATCCTGCGTCTTGGCAATGTTTCATAACTACCTTGAATATAAACAGGAATGATCGCTACATCTGCCATTTTCGCAATCAGACCCGAACCCGGTTTAGGATTTCCAATTGAGCCATTCCTTGTTCTTGTTCCTTCAGGAAAAACAAGTAAAACACAGCCATCTTTTAGTAAATCAACAGCTGTTCTTAATGATTTCCTATCAATCATTTCCCTTCTTATTGGAATAGCACCAAGTGCCTTTATTATGAGATTAAAAACCGGAATTTTAAGTAGTTCACTTTTTGTGAGTATATTAACGGGTCTTGTTGAATAGGAGCCTATGAGAGGCGGATCAAGATAGGATGCGTGATTTGCTACTAATAAAACTCCTCCTTCTTTTGGTATGTTTTCTCTACCTTTTGCCGATAGCCTCCAATAGATTTTACTTAATATTATTATGATTGTCTTACAAATAAAATAGAAAATCGTATATCTCTTCAATGCCATATTACTTTGTAAAAAACTCTGAAATATTTATTATGTTTCACTGTGTTCTTTGTATGAAATAAATATATTTAACGCAGAGAACGCAGAGTTCGCTAAGAAGACTAAAACGTATTTTTTAAAGGGTTTTAATCTAAAATATTAATATAATAAAAGATATAAACAATTAAAATCACGAGAGTTAAACAACTTCAAACCTGAAACCTTAAACTTGAAATTATATCTATTTGTCTATATCTTCTTTGTTCAAATAGGAAATTAATTTATCTACAACTTGTGTAACATTTAAATTTGTCGTGTCAATAACAATTGCATCATCAGCCTTTTTTAAGGCACCAAATGGTCTCCCTTTATCTCGTTCATCTCTTTCTATAACCGATTGCTGTATTTTTTCATAATCATAATTCTCCCCTTTACCCTTAAATTCATTCCATCGCCTTTTAGCCCTTTCTTTAACTTCAGCATCAAGATAAAACTTGTATTTTGCATCAGGGAAAACCACTGTGCCTATGTCTCTTCCTTCCACAACAACTTTTTTTCCTCTGGCAATCTGTCTCTGTAACTCATTTATCTTCATCCGAATCTGAATTTTATCGGCAACTTCTGAAATGCGCCGATTGATATCCTCAGTCCTTATACTCTCAGTTACATCCTTATCATTGCAGAAGATTTTTAATCCCGAATCCGTAGGGATAAGACTAATCTTAAAATTCTGTAACAAATGTGATATATTTTCTTTATTATTAATATCATAATTGTTTGTAGAAATTTCAAGAGTAACGCATCGATACATCGCGCCGGAATCGAGATGAAAGAAATTCAGTTTCTTCGCTAATTCCTTAGCAACGGTAGATTTACCAACACCAACAGGACCGTCAATTGCAATCACAATATCGGACATAATAATCTTTAATCCTTTAAAATTTCTCGCAAAGAACCGCTGAGATTATTTTGACAGGATTAACAGGATATACAGGATAGAAAAAAAATATAATTAATATCCTGTTTAATCTTGTATATCCTGTCTCAATTATTTCTCTTTGCATCCTTTGTGCCTTCTTGGCGACCTTTGCAGTTTCATAATAATACGAGATTCTTCGCTTCGCTCAGAATGACAATTTTAAATTTCCGGTTCTATATTCTAAATTCTCTTTTTTCTCTGAGACCTCTGTGGCTAATTAGTTTTTTTTGCTTTTTAACTCAACCAAAGTATATTAATCTTTTAAGCACTAAAGATAAATGTCAAGAGGTTTAAAGAAAAAATTACTTTGACCACGAAAGACAAGAAAAAACAAATAAAAATATTTAACCACGAATTTCACGAATCTCCACGAATGAAGGTGCGTATCGCAATACGCACCTTCAGAAGATTAGCCACGAAAGGACACGAAATTTCACGAAATAATATGAGGAAAAATTTTTCGTGTTGTTTCGTGGTTACTAATAATTTCTAATTTTTCATTGTCATTCTTTATATTATCTTCTTCGTGCTCCTTCGTGTTCTTCGTGGTTGGATTATTCAGTTTTGATAAAATTACCTTGACAAATTAGCAATTTAATCATTTATTTTTGATTAATCACATTTCATCTTACGGAGGATTATCTATGAAATATTTATTACTCTTTTCACTGTTAATCTGTTTAGTAATATTCACAGGTTGTGGTGTAGGATATCTTGCTCCGGTCATACCACCACAAGGTGCATTGATTTCAATTACATCCGCACCATTGGACACAGATGCCGAGAATACAAGTATGGGTTCTAAAACAGGTGAGTCTTCAGCTCATAACGTTTTAGGTTTGGTTGCCTTTGGAGATTGTAGCGTGTATTCAGCAGCTCGTGATGGTGGATTAACTACTGTTAACCACGTTGATTATAAATACCTCAACATCCTTTGTATTTATCAATGTTTTACAACCGTTGTTTACGGAGAGTAAAAAAATGATTAGAAAAATCAGTCTACTCTTAATCTTGTTTCTAATAATATTTTTAATGGGTTGTGCAACCTACATTGCACCTGTTATACCTCCACGAGCCTTTATCATAACGAATTTTAAAGCGCCCTTAACAACTAATTACAATGGGAATCCTGCTGGTTCAAATGCAAAAAAATATTCAAAGAGTGAGACGCATTGGTTCTGGGACTGTTTTATTACTGGTTTACAAATAGGCTGGGGAGACGCTGACATTGAATCCATAGCCAGAAAAGTAAATATGCAAGAGGTCTCTTTTGCTGATTATGAATTTTTACAAATTTTTGGCATTTATGCTAAGTTTACTATAAATTTATACGGTAACTAACTACTAAACAGGAAGTGTCCACAACAAAACATAGATATCGCATAAATGCGACTTCTATGTTTTTGGACTGTATCCTGCAAAATTTACAAGGTTGGGTTGATTATGAAAAAATACTTTTCTTTAATTATATTGGGAATTTTAATCTGCCTTTTAGTAACAGGTTGTACATATTTCAGGTCACCTGTAGTTCCTCCCTGGGGAGGTAGTATAAATATAACAAAAGCTCCTGTTGATATTACCTTTGATAAAACCAAGATTGGTTCCAAAAAAGGAGAGTCTTCCTCATATCAGATTTTATGGCTTATTTCATTCGGTGATGCAAGTGTTCATTCGGCGGCACGTGAAGGAAATATGTCAACTGTTACCCACATTGACTGTGATTTATTGAATATTCTCGGATTCTATATGAGATACACAACTATTGTTTATGGTGAATAAACAATGGTTCAGGATGTGTATCCTGAACTCCTTTGGAGTGCGGTAGTCATACTACCGCTTTGTTTTTTGTGCAAGTATGACTTGCACCAATAAAGGCGTAAGCATAGGCTTACGCACTCCATAGCATTTTGCGATAGCTTGTCACTACATTATTGTAGGGGACGCATATATGCGTCCCTTACAGCAGAAACAAGTTTCTGCTACCCCTCTCCCTACCCCTCTCCCACAAGGGGAGCGGGAAACAGAGAAAGCGAAAGCAAGCTTTCGCACGCCACATTGCAAAACTCCTTTTTATAGCGACATAAATGTCGCGTTACAGTTTTTTAGAGTCCTCAAATTGTTGTTGAATTTTATTATTCTTCTCTTATATGATACTTCTCAATTTATTCTCATTTCAAAAAATTAAATCGGATATAGGTGACACTATGTATCAATTAAGATCATTATTACACAAGGATATGATTATAGATTTAAAATCAGCTGACAAGAATTCGGCTCTGGAAGAACTTGTCGGGGTCATCGGTAAATCGGATAAAGTAACGGATAAGAAAAATTTTCTTAAGGAAATTTTTAAACGTGAAAAAATCATAAGCACTGGATTAGGGCTCGGAATCGCTTTTCCACATGTGAAAATACCTTCAGTTAAAGATTTTGTTATTGCCATAGGACGTTCTAAAATGGGTATTAACTTTAATGCCATCGATGAAAAACCCGTGTATATTATCGTAATGATAGGAGCATCCGATACTCAGGCAAGAGAATATATCAGGCTCTTAGCGCAATTGGTTATAAGACTTAAGAGACAGGGTGTTCGAGAGAGAATTATGAAGGCAGAGAGTCCTCAAGAAATCGTCGAAGTGTTTCTTTCAACCATTGAGGATTAAAAAATTTGTAGGGAACGGTCTCTACCATTTCCAACTACAGTAGGGGCAACCCCTACCTCTACTGAGCTAACGAAAGTAATTTATGCTGTTATTGGACTTGACGATGGTGTGGGTTTAATCATTTATGGATTTGCCTCTGTCATTGCTAAAAAAAGGAAAATACTTAGCCACAACCATTATCAATGTGGTTACAGCCACAACTTTTATTGTTCAAATAATTGGACCGCCCTGTGTAAAATTTGCTATCATACGGGCGGGAGAAGCCAGATTAGAAAGGATATAATATGGCTTATATGATGATGATATACCTCAAAGAGGAAAAGCATCTCGAGGATATTTTAACGGCTCTAATATCGGTTGATATTATGGAAGCTTCCATAAACGAGGGTATTCATCTGCACAATCTTGCGGCTTATAATATCCCGATCTTTGCCGGATTCAGAGATTTTCTCATTCCACACAAAACTCATTGTAAATGGATTCATGCGATTGTGGATGATAAGAAAAAAATTGATCAACTGATTAAGGAACTCTCAGCCATCGGGATTGACTTTGAAAAAGAGGATATTGGAACTCTCGTCGCTTTCCCTCTTGAGATAATGAAACAGAAAAAGGAATGAATTGAGACCTTTGTGTGAAAGTCACAAAACTAATTCACGCAGAGTTCGCAGAGAAAAGAGAGATTTTAATTTTTAAAATTTTTGATTATGTTTATAAACTTTTTCCTTCAATCATCTTTAGATTTTCAATTGCATCAGCGTTTTTTGGATTTTCCTTCAATGCCATCTCAAGATATTTCTTTGCCTGCATAAAATCATTTAATGCAAAATACACCACACCAATATTGTTATAGAGTTCTGATAAATTCTTGAAACCCAGTTCCATCGCTCTATGAAAGGCTTTTAGAGCCTGGTCAAGAACGTTTTTAACAAAGAAACATTTTCCCAGAGTATTATAAGTATCAGGAAATTTCGGGTCGAGTTTCATAGCAATAGTGAGCATCTTCAAAGCATTATCAATATTATTAATCCTGAAATAAACGTCACCTAAATAAAAATAAGGCTCAGCGACATTCGGTTCTATCTCAATCGCTTTTGATAAGGTCAATATGGCGGATTCAAAATTATTTTTTCTGCTATACAATTTCCCCAACTTCAATAGGGCAAAGACAATGTTACTTTTTATCTGATTCCTCAAAGATAAAAATTTCAACAAATAATCCTCAGCATTTTTCCCATCATTTAATCCCTCATAACATTCAGCTAAATCAAGATACGCCTTTCCAAAATCTTCTCTTAATTCTATCACCTTCTTGTAACACTCAATCGCTTCTTGATGATTGCCATTATTCTTGAGCTTAAGAGCTAAATCGTAGTGCGTGATATATGAATCAGGGATAAGATCAACAACACTCTTCAATTCGTCAACCGTAAACTCAAAATGAGGAGATTTATCTTTTGAAAAAAGACCGATGTTATGATATTTTGTCATTAGCTTCTTATGATTTGATAATTGTTCTACAGGTTTTCCCCAATTGACGTAAACAATGCTGTTTTTATCTTGCATCCAGACATCTTCTCTCAGAAGTCCTGACTTCAAACAATCATCGAAAACAGCAGTTCCGGGAAGAACGCCAAGTTTCGAAACAAAACAAAAGTTCGGTTTCGTTTCGTCTATGAGATTTATTGTATCCAAGAGAGTTTTATTGGTTTCACCCTTATTCCCCGCCATCAAATAAAATCTCATCAATATACAATACTTTCTCGTCGACTCAGCCGTCTTTTTTATCTGATTAATACTGGTGTGTTTATTGATATTCCGAAGAATGGTTTCTGAGCCTGATTCCACGCCATAACTGATATAATAACAACCTGCTTTTTTCATCCAGTAAAGCCTCTCCTCATCGATAAAATCTACACGCGTATCGCAAGTCCACCAGAAATCATAACCACGCTCAATCATCTCCTTACAAACTTCTATAACTCTCTTTTTATTCGCAGTAAAGGTATCATCTTTGAAATGGACTTTTCTCAAATCATATTTATTTCTTAATATATCAAGCTCCTCGAGAATATTTTCCTTACTCCTGAATCGAATTTTCTTTCCCCAGATAGATGGCGTGGAACAAAAAGTGCAAGAACCCGGACAACCTCGTGAGGTTGAGATAACATCATACCTAAAATACTTTGCAGGGATCGGAATCTCATCCAGATTCTGAACCAATTCTGCTATACCATTGAAAACTACTTTGCCATTTTCCCGAAAAGCGATTCCCATTATATCATCGTAAGAAGAACTATTATTGAGCCTTTTTATGAATTCAGGAAATGAAATCTCACTCTCGCCAACAGCGATGAAATCAACTTGCGGATAAAAATGCAAAATCTGTTCATAAAGTGGCGTTGGATGAGGTCCTCCAAGAATTGTCTTAACTGAGGGAAGCTTCTCTTTGACATCTTTACATATCGTCAGGGCAATATGTCGATTCATAGTATTACACGAAATCCCGAGTAAATCAGGTGAAATCTCAACAATTTTGTTTATGGCTTTTGAATAAGGTGTTAAAGCAAAGTTCTCCAAAGTCACATCATATCCGCTCTCAATCAATATTGTAGCCAGATTATATAATCCAATAGGAACCTGACTATTATCTCCATCATCACATTTATTAAGCAGTTCTAAGTCATCAGTCTTTACAATCGGAGGATGGACAAGTAATATTTTCATCTTGCAATTTTCCCTATTCCATAATTTGAGAGTTCCGAAAAATTGTGGTGCGACATTATAAATTTTGAAAAATTGCTATTCACAAATGTTTTGTAGGGGTGGGGTCACCCCGCCCCTACAATTTTGTTTATGAACAGAACCAGAGATCAGCCAGCATATTTATGCTGGCTGGATAAATAATGATGGATATATATCCATCTTATTTTATGTTCAGGATACATATCCTGAACAATCAATATATTATTTCTGATACCCATTCTCTCACCCCAAACTCTCTCCCGATGGGAGAGGAAAGGATAAGGGCGTGTCATTCTGAGCGAAGCGAAGAATCTAATTATTTTGTAGGGACAGAACAATGTTCTGTCCCTACGCATTGCAAATTATTCATCAGATGATTTACTAAAAAATCTTTCTTTAATCACACAAAAGAATCTTCGTAGCGGAAGAGAAAGAATTGAAACAAGTGGAGCATCAAATATATATTTTGATGCCTGGGAATACGCTACTTTTGCCTCCGGATAATTTCCCAACCTCTGTTTAATTTGCCCTAATAAATGAAACAGACGGAAAGATTCGTATTTGGAATACGCTATTCCCCGCTTAACAAGTTCCAGTCTTTCCTTAATTAGCTCCTCAGCTTTTTTTAACGATTCAATGGATTTATCCATTTTAAAATAACAGTTCGCCAGATAATAATGCGTGTATGAAAGAGGATAATATTTTAACAAATTTAATGACTTTTCGAGATAGGGAACTGCTTCTGCATATTTCTTTAAAAATACATAGGCATTCCCAATAAGTGCAAGGGAATACGGGTCATTGGGAGTAATATTCAAGGCACGATTAAAATATCCCACCGCCGCTTTATATCTATTAACTTTCATATACAATCTGCCAAGTTTATCAAGAATCCATTTATCCTCTTTTTTCTGACTCGCCTTTGTCAGAATCTTAATGGCTCTATGAGGATTTGCATTCTCATAAATCAAAGCATAATATTGGTAAGCGACAATAAACTCAGGGTCTTCTTTTATCAGCTCTCTGGCGACTTGAATCGCCTGAATTCTCGATTGAACAAGTGTATAGTATCTAATAAGTTCCGCTTTTACTTCCTTATTATTCGGATTTTTTTCAAGACATCTCTGAATTTGTTCATAACCTTTTTGTAAAAGAAAATTTCTCAAGCAAAATCGCATATACTCTATCATTGTCTGTTGATCATAATCTTTTATCCTCAATATTTCCCCGAATATTTCATCCGCTTTCTCAACTTTTTTTATCGCTTCATAAAAAGAGACTATATAATATAACAGCCACAGTTCCTCTGGAGCCAATTCTAATGCCCTTTTCAAGCCCTTTTCTGCTTCATCTATTTTGTTACACAACGAATATGCAAGACTCAGTCGATAATACACGTCAGGAAAATCAGGTTTAAGCTCCATCGCTTTTTTAAAGTACTGTATTGCTGATTCAATATCGCCCTTTTCCTGATAAGTATCTCCCTTTCTGTAATACAACAGATAATTCTCAGGATACTTCTCAATCCCATTATCATAAATCTCAATTGCTCTATCGAATTCCCCTTTTATTTTGTATAGAAACCCAAGATTAGAATAGATAAGTGGTGAATTCAAATTATCGGCAATGAAACTATTGAACAGAACAATGCCCTCATCCACAGCCTTTTTCTCAAGAAATATCTCTAATAACTTTTTAAATGCATACTCATAACTCAAGTCTACACAAATAGCCCTCTTCAAATATTCTATAGCCTGTTCCTTATTATAAATTTTTGAATAGCAAATTCCAGTATGGACTAATACCCACTTATCATCTTTTAATTTCTCATTTTCTAAAGCTCTTTTATAAAAAGAAATGGCGGAACCATAATCTTCTCTCTTCTCATCTATATATCCGACTCCACAGAGATACCAGCTCTCATCAGGCTTTTTCTCAATAGCTTTCAGAAACCATTTTCTTGCGCTTTTGTCATCGCCCAATTTTAAATATGTCTCTGCCAATCTCCCCATCGCCCAATCATACTCATCATTGCTATTAATGGTTTTCTGATAGTATTGTATTGCCTCATCATAATCCCCTTTTTGCTCATATAAATAGCCTAAGTGACTTAATGCATAGTCATAATCGTTATCAATCTCGAGTGCCTTGAGATACCTCCCGATCGCCTCTCTGGAGCGTTTCTGAGCAGAGAGATTATCACCTAATTTCGCATAAGCCCAGGGATTTTGTGGATTTAACTCAATGGCTTTTTTATAATATTCCTCCGCTTCATTTAATCTATTTAGCGAATCACACAATATTCCTGCTTCTAAATACAATGAATATTCGTTCGGACAATTACTAATGCCTTCTCGATAGCTCTGTAAGGCTTCCTCAAGCCTATTTATCTTTGTGAATATCTTTGCCTTTCTAATATAATTGGAGACATTATTAAGATTAATCTTGATTGCAAGATCGTAATATTTTGATACGATATCAGAAAATTCATCAATGGATATTTTTTCTTTAAAATGATTTACTTCAACGTTCTCTAATATATTGCAGACAAGTTCGATGTAAGAAGATTCCTGGACTTCACCCACATCAAGCTCTCTAATAATTTCATAGCAATCCATTAACTTTTTTTCTTTAAAAAGCAATAAGAGCTGTTTATAAAGGTCTTCATTAAAAGTCATTTTTTAGAACCTTTTATCTTTAAACATAATTATATGGCTATATACTATCCATTTCAAAATATAGACATCAATTATTTTTTAATATTTATATTGTCCAAAATACAAAAAATCGGGTGATGAAATATGAAGGAAGAAAATTTTATGAAAAAGGCTCTGAAAGAGGCTCTAAAAGCCTTGAAAAAGGATGAAGTTCCTGTGGGATGTGTCATTGTTAAAGATGATAAGATTGTGGGACGGGGATATGATAGAAGGGAATCTACAAAGGACCCTACCGCACATTCTGAAATTATCGCTATTCGAAAATCTGCAAAAAAGCTTGGAGACTGGCGATTGGAGGATTGTGATTTATACGTAACATTAGAGCCTTGTGCGATGTGTTTAGGGGCTTCAATCCTTGCAAGGATTAGAAGAATAATTTACGGCGCTGAAAATCCCAAATTCGGAGCAATCTCAAGTGTCGTAAATCTACTCGATTGCAAATGGAATCATAAAATAAAAGTTGTGTCAGGAATTTTGAAAGATGAATGCTCTAATATTTTGAAAGAATACTTTAGAAACAAAAGAAAAATTTGACAGGATGAACAGGATAGACAAAGCAAATTTAAAATGTAAAACTGACAACTGACAATTTAAAACTGTATGAAACCGCAAAGAACGCAAAGTAGTCGCAAGGAGCCGCAGAGAGATATTATAAAAAACAAGATGGTGCAGGATATTTATCCTGCACAAAAATTGTGGACAGGATGAATATCCTGTCCATCTTTGACTAATTTAGAATTTTATTTCTTTGTGACCTTTGCGCTCTTTGCGGTTAAATTTTTACAAAATATATTTGTTCTCTATTTTAACTTTAAACACGAAATATGAATCCCGAACGTTCTCATATCTCCATTCTTCAGATAATCATTCACAACAAATGCATTCTCTGTAATAATATCTATTTTTAATTCTTTTTGTTCCGAGACCACACCTTCCGCACTTTCTTTCTTATCACTTGAAACCTTAAACTCTGATGAAACTTTTAACTCAAATTTTAATAGCTTCCACAATTCATCTTCAAATCTGAATTCTCCGACTTTAATGTTATTTACACTAACAATTCCATAAATCGGTTTTTTAACAATATCAACACTTGCCGAAGCAATAATAAATAACTCATTAATTTCATTGTTGATGGGAATTATAAGAGAACTCGACTTAGAAGTGGTTCGGGCAGTGATTGAATTTCTCACTAACGACCGCTCATTCCAACCTTCACCCAAATATTCATTCTCATTATATCCGAAGATAATAGTTTTGGTCATAATATTATAGTCATAAAACAAATATTAAACCAAGAAATCCACAAATTTTCACGAATATTAATAGTTTGAAACGGATAACAAATTTTTAAACAGTTTTATTCAGAAAAAATTGTCCCGATTATCTATCCAAAACATTGTGTTATAATTTAAGGAATTATTCAAGTATCACACAATTTTAATTGTGGGTTATAGTAATTAACACAAACGATATTTAATAAAAACCGTTTAAACGGTTTACTTTAGGATATGGAAATTCAAATAAAAAGATTAATACAGGACTTATCTTCTCTCACCCATAGATAAATCTATGGGTTACTATAAAAGCAAAGTATACCTATCCTCTACTCATTATGATTGTTTCTTACCTTTAATCGCTTCAATTAGAACACTTAGAATATCAATGGGAACAGGGAAAATAATCGTGGAATTTTTCTCGGCCGCAATTTCAGACAAAGACTGTAAAAATCTCATCTGAAGAGCCATTGGATGTTGCTCCATAATCTTTGCTGCTTCAGTAAACTTTGTCGAGGCTTGAAAATCACCATCAGCATTAATAACCTTTGCTCTTCGTTCTCTCTCTGCCTCTGCCTGTCTTGCTATAGCTCTCTGCATCTCCTGTGGTAAATCCACATGCTTTAATTCAACAACCGAAACTTTTATTCCCCACGGGTCTGTGTGCTTATCTAATATCGTCTGTATCTCCTTATTTAATTTTTCCCTCGCTGAGAGCAAATCATCCAATTCAACCTGACCCAATACACTTCTTAACGTTGTTTGAGCCATTTGTGAGGTCGCAAACAAAAAATCTTCAACCTCGATAATAGCCTTGATAGAATCTAATACCCTGAAGAATACAACCGCATTAACTTTAACAGAGACATTATCCTTGGTAATAATATCTTGTGGTGGAACATCCATCGCGACAAGTCTCAGACTCACTCTCACCATTTTATCAATAGGATAAAAGACAAAGAAAAGTCCAGGTCCCTTGGGCATTCCGAGTATCCGACCGAGACGAAATATGACTCCTCTCTCATATTCTTTCAAAACCTTAACACAAGAAATAAAATAAAGCGCTACGAAAACAATAATTCCCGGAAGAATCTGTTGCATTATAGTAACCTCCTTAAAATATAGATTGTAATGCGACATTTATGTCGCAGAATTTCACGAGATAAAGCTCGTGTTACGCATAATTTAAAATGTAAAACTGACAATTTAAAACCATACGTAACCGCAAAGAACGCAAAGTAGTCGCAAAGAACCGCAGAGAGATATTATTTCAAAATTAGTAATTATTTCCTTTGCGTCCATTGCGCCTTCTTGGCGAACTTTGCGGTTACATTTTAATGTACAGACGCAATGCATTGCGTCTCTACTTGCCAATTTTCGGTTGTCAGTTCCCTGATTAAAAATGTCAGGGACAAGCGTTAATTGTCCGTTTTGAATTGATAAAATCCTGTAAATCCTGTTTATCCCTGTAAAGTGTTTTTTACTTCAACCTTTCAACCTTTAACTTTAACCCATCAACAGCAACCACTTTAACCTTTTCCCCTTTTTCAATCGACTCATTACATATCGCATCCCACCATTCCCCATGAACAAAAACCTTCCCCTCAGGATTCAATGGCGTTTCTGTATAAGCAATTTCTCCAATTAGACCTTCTTGTCCCGTGGTGACTTTCTGTGAATGAGTTTTCATCACAAGATAAATGAGAAAACCGACAATTAATGCGGTAGTAATGACTACTATCGCTATAGCCTGAACCGTAATCCCGATGAACGGTTTCGGAGATGGCAAAAGCATTAATGATCCTATTGTCATACTTACAATTCCTCCTAATGCTAAAAGTCCATGACTCACTACTTTAATTTCTGCGACAAATAATATTATTGCCAGAATAATTAAAGATAATCCTGCATAATTAATGGGCATCATCTGCAATGAATACAATGCTATTATCACAAATAATGCTCCTAAAATTCCAGGAACACCTAAACTGGGATGTGTTACCTCCCATAATAACCCGTAAAAACCGAGTATGAGTAAGGCATAAGCGATGGTAGGATTGGCGAATATACTTAATATTCTCTGCCTATGTGTAAATTCCTCTATTTGAATGATGGCATTTTTCGTTTTCAATGTATGTTTTTGATTGAGTAAGGTTATCTCTTTCCCATCAATCTTGCCCAGCAAATCAGGTAGATTATTTGCGATATATTCTATGACATTATTCTCCAGCGCTTCTTCTTCAGTAATAGATACGCTCTTTCTCACAGACATTTCAGCCCATTCAACATTTCTGCCACGATAACGAGCAATCGATTTTATCCACGCAACAGTATCATTCATTATCTTCTCAGACATAACATCATTTAAAGAAGGTTTTTGTTCTTCTTTTTTAGTTTCTTCAGGCTTCACTTTTTCTTCTTTTGATTCTGTCTTTACTTCATCACTTTTCTTATCTGTTTTTTCCGTTCCTTTTTTCTCCTCTTCTTTTCCTTTAAAAATTTCTTTCACTGACTTGTATTCATCCTTTTTTTCTTCATCAGGTTGATACGGACTTCCGATAGAGACAGGATGTGCAGCTCCAATATTAGTCGATGGTGCCATTGCGGCAACATTACTTGCCAATGTAATAAAAACGCCTGCAGACCCTGCCCTTGAACCACTCGGAGCAATATAAACAATTATCGGAATTTCTGAATTGAGCATCTTCTTCACTATCTGACGGGTTGACGTAAGGAGTCCACCCGGCGTATCCATTTCAATAACAAAACACTCGGCTTTTTCTTCAATCGCCTTATCAATTCCTTTTATAATATATTCTGCAGTAATTGGATTTATCATCTCGTCATCTAATCTAACAACCTTGACAAGGGCGGAATTCTCTTCTTCAGCAGACAAAAAGCCTACAAATAAAAATAGAATGATTAAATAATATTTAACAAATCTTAATTTCATAAATTTTTCTCATACCTCATTTTAATTCGGATTTAAAAAATAATTTAATCTATTCGAAGGTAAATATCAAGAATAATCGAATTCTATCAATAATAACCCCTAAAAGACTCAGAAGAGGTAAAAAAATATTTTCAACTACTTAGGGCACGAAGTACAGCCATTTCAAATCATCAATTTAAAACTGACAACGGACAACTGACAATGAATAATGAAACGCCTATATGCGTTCCTTACAATTTCCTTTGCGACTACTTTGCGTTCTTTGCGGTTAATACATTTAAATCACTGTATAAAATACATTATAATTATGACTTAGATAGGACATCAAGTGTTACCTGAGTAATAATTTTAGCTAATTCAGTTTTATCAATTCTTTTCTCTCCAGGTTCTTTTTTTATAATGCAACCCGAACAAACGGGACAAAGGGTATTCAACTTTTCACAAATATGTGAGCTCATAAAAATATCCATCTGCTCTTCAACTGTCTTTCTGATGGCATCTTTGCCTTCCTTAAGAAGTTGCGGATAATTGTTAAATTTTGGATCATTCTCAAGGATCTTTCTCACTTTATCACAGGCATTTACAGACATCCCTGTGAAAAAATTTATCTTCGCGATACCAAGTGAAATCGATTTCTTAAAATCCTCATCTGATAAGCCTGTTCCCCCATGTAAAACCAACGGAATACCGACTCGCTCATTGATTTGTGCTAATCGTTCAAAATCGAGTTTCGGTTTACCCCGATAAAGACCATGAGCCGTTCCAATCGCTACGGCAAGGGCGTCAACGCGTGTCCTTCTCACAAATTCTTCCGCTTGATTCACATCGGTATAAACTGATGTATCTGAATCACCACTTCCTTCTTCACTCGCTTCAGCAGAACCAACATGCCCCAATTCCGCTTCAACACTTACTCCTATCGAATGACACATCTTTATAATTTCAGTGGTCTTCTCAATATTCTCTTCGAATGGAAGTTTTGAACCATCAAACATAATTGATGTGAACCCGCAACGAATCGCTCGCATTATCGCTTCTAAACTTTCTCCGTGGTCGAGATTCAATGTCACAGGAACTTCAACTCGCTGTGCCACATTTATTATCGCAGGCGTAATATTCTCAATATTAACGTATTTGAAATGAACCTCAGCGATGTTCAGAATCACTGGTGAGGCTTTATTAACTGCCGCTTCTAATATTGCCTCTAAAAATTCGAGATTAACGACATTAAAAGCACCAACTGCATATTTATTCGTCCTTGCATCTGTTAGAATATCTTTCAAGTTTACTAATGCCATCCAGCACTCTCCTATAAGGAAATAAAATTATAGTGCAAAAGCTCACTTAAACTTCACGAATCATCATAATTGTTTATAAATTTTACTCCCATCTTGTCAAGTATTTGCTTTCAATATGTTCTTACTCCTGTAAAAGATGTGTTCATTGCAAACAATAATATTTTTACTTGCCATTACATACAATCTTATATAAATATACACATCCTCAAAAAAATTTTTTCATTAACTCGGATAGTCAGTATGGTTTTCTGGACAAGAACAAAACAGATGGTTCACTCTATTGAGAGAGGACTTAAGTCTTATCTCACGAATCGGTTTTTCCCACTTATAAATTTTAAAGAGAAAGACTATGAGGTAAGGGTGCCTTTAACTGGTAGAAAAACAATTGTTCGATTTATAAATCTTCCTGATGGCAGGACTTATGTCTTGAGAGTTTATATGAAAAATGAACTTGATGTCGTTCATAGACATCGGCTCGCTGAATACACACTCTCACGCTCAGATGTGAATTACCCAAAGATAATTGATTTTGTCGATGACCCTGCAAAATATGGTGCTATCGTTCTTGTTGAGGAACATATTAAGGGAAATACAATTAACAAGATTAATTATTCAGAAGAATTGTCGAACAAAATTGCAATTCAACTTGCCAATCTTCATAATATAAAATCAGACCAATTCGGAACTCTTGATAATTTAAAGGATGACGGATTTTTTAAATATATTATTCGACGCATTTCCCATAGAATTAGTTCAATCAAGAGAAGCTCAATTATAAGGGAAAAACGCCTGATTTCCCATATTCTAAAATGGTTTACTCTCTGGGATGAAAAATTCAAGGTCATACACATCTACAATCTTACCCATGATAAATTAAATGAAAGTAATATCATTCTCACAGATGATGGCAAGATTCATTTAATTGACTTTGCTACTCTTCAATATGCTTATTTAGGAAAAGACCTCGTTAAGATTCATCACTCTTTTTGTAAAAATGATAATGATAAAATAAACATATTTAATAAAACCTATTTTGCGTATTTGTCAGAAAAGGATGAGGAGAAGAGATTCAATTCATTAAAACCTTTTTATCATTCCTGGCATCATATTAGTTTTTGTGCTTCCTATTGTAAGAGGTTTGAAAAAAGTATACATTACAAAACCATTGCAGATGCGCCTAACAAGGAACTTGCCCTTAAACACTGGTCTGAAGTCAAAGAGATTACCGGGATATTTTAAATTGAGATTTATGAAATACTATCAAAAAATAGTAAAAAGCGAGATTCTTCGCTTCGCTCAGAATGACACGCCCTCACCCTTCCCTCTCACATCGGGAGAGGATTTAGGGTGAGGGAATAAGTTTCATAAGCAAAATCATTATGAAAAAATCTATTTACAATTATCCCCAATACTATGAAATTGCATTTAGCTATAGAGATATCCCAAAAGAAGTGAATTTCTTAGAAAAATGTATCCGTCGATTTAGCAAGATTAAGGTCAAGAACATCCTCGAAATCGCCTGTGGTCCTGCTCCTTATCTAATAGAACTCCTTACTCGCGGTTATAACTACACCGGATTAGACCAGAATCAACGTATGTTAAACTACATCTGTAGGGACAGAACACTGTTCTGTCCCTACAGACGTAAGGATGAAACTCATCGCTCAATACCCATAGATGCTGACCGTAAAATCAAATTAATGAATGTGGATATGAGAAATTTTATAATAAAAAATAAATTCGATATGGCGTTTGTCATGCTCGGTTCGTTGCAATACATTTTAAATAACGATGATTTTCTACAACATCTTAATTCCGTTGCCAATGGCTTAAAGCACGGGGGAATCTATGTGATTGATAATATTATTAATCATCATTGGTATCAAAAAAAAGCTCAAAGAGAATGGAATATCATTGATAAAGAAATTTCCGTAACATCCCTTTTTGAGATTCCGAGCCCTGATACTTCTATCTCACAAATCAAATCCGTTTTTGCTACATTTAAAATCGTTGACAAAAATAAACATTTGATTCTATCTGATTGCGAAAAAATTAAGATTTATTATCCACAGGAATTTTTGCTCCTGATTAAATTCTCAAAGGCATTCGAATACGTGGGAAGTTTTGAAGACTTTAACATCAATAAACCTGTACGAAAAAAAATCATCGGTTATCCGAGAATTGTCACAATTCTAAGAAAAAAATAAATAGAGGAGGGAATTATGTTCAAAAATACATTCTTTCTTTTTCTGATTACTTTAATTCTATCTATCAATTATTTAATCTGCTATGGTGAAGAGACTCCGCCTCCAGACTTAAACAAAACCGCAATGATAATGATAAAGGAGACTTACAATTTAATCAATCAGGGTGGAGATAAAATCTGGAAAGACTGGAGCAAAACCAAATTCCCCATTCTATTAATTGATCAAGATCATTTATTCCTGGTTAATTTTCCACAACCACCTTCCGACTTTTTGGAGTATAAGGAAGCTGATCCTGACCTCGGCAAAATATATTACAAAAAAGGCACACTCTCTCCCCAAATAAGGGCATCATTCTTATTCAATAATCAACCTGTCGCCGCTATTGGGATTCAACAAAGTGGTTTTTCCGTTATCAACTGGGTTGGTACATTAGTCCAGGAGATGTTCCACGCTTATGTGATTTCTCAGCCTCAGACAAAGGATAAGATTGATTTACTAAAACTCGCAACCACACAAAATCAAGACTGGCAATCTTCATATCCATTTCCCTATTCTGATAAGGTCGTCGGACTATTAATTTCTCAACAATATTTAAGATTGAGAAATTGCCAAAATGCTAATGAGGAAACCATCACAAAACTTTACGATGCTTACGAAATCATAACTATTTATAAAAATTATCTTAAGAACTCCTTTAAAGATATTGATGCTTATGCGTATGCAAAATATCAAGAATGGATGAACGGCGTTGGGGTTTATACAGAATACAAATTATTAGAATTCGCCGCATCGGATGAATACAAACCAACTCAGGCTTTCGCAGATTTAGAACCTTATAAAAATTCTGGTGGATACAAAAATTATTTCAACATTTATTCTAAAACACTAAAAAACAAGTTGAACAACTACATTTTTCTTCCCACAGACCAATTGAGACAATTTTTTTATTTGGGTTCGGAAAAGGCATTTATTTTGGACAAAGCAATGCCCAATTGGAAAAATTCATTCTTTGATAAAGAAATCTGGTTGGATAATCTCATTGAACAGAATATCAAGAAGATAATGGATTACAAAAAGAAATTGTTCGAACCCACAAGATTATATGGAGGGACTCCAATGGCATTAGACGAGGTTCTCCAGGCAATTGGTGAAAGTTGTGGTGTTCCAGTTAATTTCGCAAATGGCGTTAAGGAAAAATTACATCCGATACAATACAAACCGGCTTTCATCGATACATCCGCACTGCAAATATTCGAATTCTTCGTCGAAGGCTATGGCTTGACAATTAAAATAAACGAGAAGGGTGTATTGGTAGAGAAGATAGAATAAAGTCTTTATGTTTATAACTCATATTTCACCTTCAGCAAGAATTATCGTTCCATCTTTGCCCGAATACATTCTTTTATTATCAGAATTAAATTCATATTTTACATCAAGGGATAATGAATCTAATGACAAAATCTTATAATGTTTACATTTATAAATATGGTTTCTTCCTTGCTCACCAGCAACATAAATTTCAAATGATAATAAAAAATGCGAGGCATCATATATAACCTTAAATTCATCTGAAGGTGAAAAATAAAAACTTCTTTGTGTAGTGATTATATTTTCAATATTATAAGTCTTGAACTCCAAATAATAAGGTTTGTTATTAAATCAAAATAATATATCCAGGTATCCAGTAGATTTCTTTCTGTCATTAGGAATAGGTGGAACATCCGCAATTAGCTGGTTACTGTTTATTTGTTGCATTCGGGGAATAAATCGACAAGAAATATATCTAATTTATACAATCTTGCCAATGACATATATTGCTGAACCATTTCTGAAGAAGCCACTTTAATGTATCCACTTTTTCCAGCACCTTTATAGTTGTGATTTCTCATGCAAATATATAGGTTCTTTACTCTTGAATCTAATAAAGCCTTTAGAACATCTTTAAAAAACTCAGCAAATGCATCTGATAGACTTATCTCAAATGCTGTTCCCGTTTCCAAATCTAAAACGTCAAAAGCTTGTAATTTAGATGAATCAATTATTATCTCTTTCCCACCATTTATAGTGTCAAATCTTAAAGTCATCCCTTCAGCAACAGGAGCTTCTGGTTTGACACGGTCTCCGAATTTTTCTTTTAAATGTCTTTGCAATTCTTTTGTGGTTCTTGAACTTTTAGCTTCATCAGCATCAGATGGTAATAAGTCTAACTTCTTTAACCAATGTTCTTTATAAATGGCATACTGATACCCTTTTTTGTTTTTGCAAGTTTCGAACATGACACTAAAAAATTTTATTATTTCATTAAGAATATCTTCTTCAGGTCTCATCTAGTAATCGATCCCTCTAAAATCCTGCACAGTATATTTTTTACTGCAAGCAGAACATTTTATTATTTCGATGTGTTGCTCATCAGGTTCACATGTCAGTATTCCTTGCTCATTTATATAGCCTTCATACATTTTTTCTGAAAATACCAGAAATTTATTATTGCCACAAATACATCTTGATTCAAGCTGCAAGTTTGAAAATCTCCTTTTCATCTGAATTTTCTAAGTAATCCTCTTTATTACGAACATTTTCTACATAATCAATGGGAATAGAATAGAGTGGCGATGTAATAATTCCATCCATAGAGTTATCTAGTATTTCAATTTTCCTCGCATCCCCTAATTTCAAATCTATATTTCCCAGTTTAAGATTTAGCTGTTTAATTATTTCTTTATAATCTCTAACCGAATCAATCATTAGATTTAAATTTTTAATAAAAGATTGCTCAAAAGCACGTCCTCTCCTTGAATTATCACTCACTGCTAATAATCTCACCAAAGTATAAAAGTCCCTAACATTTTCGTTCTCAATATCTTTAAGAATTTTATAAAAATCCTCTTCTTTATTAAAAAGTGATGGTTTAATTTTAAATAAAATGTCATCTTTTAATTTTATAATTTCATCTATAACATAAACTGATTTTGTTTTAACATTGCCTTGCAATACACACAAAGGCGATATATCTATACCAATAAAGTTTATACCGAGTAATTGTGCCTCTAATGCTGTTGTTCCGCTACCCGAAAAAGGTTCAAATACAACATCACCCTCTTTCAAACCTATGATATTTAACAGTGCTCTAATCATTTGTGGATGAAATTTACCTTTATATGGATAAATCCAATGGGTTAGATACTGATTCACAGACCTTGTTCTATTCTTTTGTATTATATAAAAATAATCGGTGAATGACTGACCGACACTTTTGAAGTATGAAGAGCGTTTTATTACTTTATCATTAAGTTCTTTTGATTGATTATTGAGTTTAAATTCTCTTAATCCATTCGTTATTTCAAAATTAGCGCCTAATGCTTTTAATTCCAATTCTGCCAAAGATAATTCATAAATAAATTGGACATTATCTAACAAAGTTAGATCTGAATTTTTAGAATGATTTAAATCATACGCCCAAAATAGATTTATATCTTCGGCTTTTTCTATCATTATCTCACCTTTTCGAGTAGTAGACATTATCTATCCTTTCAATCTAATTTTTGCTTTTTAAAATAATATTGCAAACTATTTTTTGTTTATTCAGAAAAACCTTATTATAAAAAGTTAATTTACAAACTCAACTTTGTACTCTTTAAAAAGTTCTTCTTTTAATTCACTTCTAATCTTCATTCGTTTTTCGTTATCAAAAATCTTTATCACTTCTGCTCTAATATCACTGAGTTCCGGGAGTTTAATATCCATTAGCTTTATGAAATAATAACCATCATTCGTCTTGATAGGCTCACCAACTTCATTCAATTTCAAGCTTCTTATAAATCCATCCAACTCTTTTTTATAAGGTTCTTGAATCCAACCGACATCGCCACCAAACTTTGCTGATGCATCATCGGAATATTCCTTCGCCAGTTTCTCAAAATCTTCACCATTTTTCAACTTCTCTTTAATCAGATTAACCTCTGGTTCAATTCGCTTAAAGGCATAATGGACTGCCGCTGTCGATTCGAAATTTTCTATCGGACCCACGCTGATGAATATCATACTAATTCTTCTGCTGGTGAAGTTCTTAAACATATCATAATTTTTCTTGAAGAAATCCTGAAGTTCGTTTTCAGTCGGAGTTGTTTCCCCGGATTTCTTTTCCAGATAAAGTGTTGCCAGCCTATTATTCTCTATATACTTTATTCGTTTTTGATACTCTTCACTCTTATCAAAACCCTTATCCCGAGCAATATTAACGTATAAATTATCTTCTAAGATACGTGACAAAATCTCATTCTTTTTCTCTTTCCTCAATTGTCTATCAATTTTGTTGTTATCGAGATAATTTAAGAAATCACGATAAGTAAATTTAAAATCGGCAATATGAAAAATGACGTCATCATCTTTAATTTTGGGCTTATTTAAAATGTTGAAATCCTCAACAACCTTTTTATTTTTACGATATTCTTTCTTTATATCGTCGATAATCTTTTGTTTTTTCTCAATCCTGATTTTGTCGCCTATGAGAGTTCTTACATTCTCAAGAGGAGTAATCCAACTCTCTTTCTCTTCCTCAACTTTTATAATACAATAACCGTACTTCGTCTTAATGGGTTCGCTAACCTCACCGATTTTCAAACTCCATGCTTCTTTATCAAAAGACTGATACTTTCCCTTTGGGAGAAATCCTAAATTTCCTCCTCTTCTGCCACTTGGAGCATCAGAATATTTTATCGCCAGATCATTAAAATTCTCCCCTGTTTTTATCCGTTCTTCAATTGCCTTTGCTCTCTCCAACGTTCTTTTCTCACCTTCTCCTGAAGGCGTTTCTGACCCGAAATCAAAAAAGATATAACTAATTCGTCTCATCTCAGGATTGGTAAATTCTTCAATATGTTTATCATAATAATTTTTTATCTCTTCTTCTGTTACCGAAATGGAACTATCAACGCTACGCATAAATAAATCAGTTAATACATCCTTTTTTGTATCCTCTAAGGTTTTTATAAAATTCCCGGATTTGTCGAGACCATCTTTAATCGCCCGCTGAGCAAGTAAATTCTCAAAAATAATATTCTCAGCAAATACTTTATTTCTATCACCCGTCCCTGGAATCTGGCTTATATCGGAGATTATTTCTTTTATATTTGAATAAAGAGTAACATCACTTGTAGTAATCACAGACGAATCGTATTTTGCTATAACTTTTTCTTTCACTTCTTCGGAGAACAAATAAGTTAAGCCAAATGTTAATATAAGGAATAGAGTTAGTCTCTTTGATTTAACCATTATTTTTCCTTTTTAAAATAAATTTACATAATCTATACAGCATAAGAAAAATAACTTCAAGGAAATTATGCTTAAGGAATATTGTAGCGGTCGGATTTTGTGGTGTGAGCTTTAGCTCGCAATATCTTGCGACATAAATGTCGCACCACAATTTTTCAGAAATCGCACCGCAGTAGAGACGCAATGCATTGCGTCTCTACAATTAATTTTGTTTTGAATAAAATATATTGAAATCAGAAACTATACTTTGGAAATATTGTGGCGTTTTGATTCATCAAGGATAAAACACTTTGCACGATAAATTGCAACACTCTAAAATACTTGATAATTGATTTCGTTTCAGGAGTAAGAAATGAAAACTGATTTGGAATGCTATGAATGCGCTATAAAAGCCGTTATAAGAACCGCCCGTATCGCTACAGATAATCAGGAACTTCAAAAAAAATGCGTTTTAAGGGCTTTGCAATATTTACTAAATGTAGATTTGAATCAACAACCACCTGTTTTCTCTCAAAAAATCTACAAGGTTATCGAAGAAGTCACAGGAAATTCTGACCCATACAAAAAAGAAAAAACCGAACAAAACAAAAAAGCAATGAAAATGATTAATGACCTCAAGAATGATTACAACGATACAAAAGACAAATTATATTGGGCTATGAGACTATCTCTCGCAGGTAACTCCATCGATTGCGGTGTTGGGTTACCCAAAGAAATTGAAAAAGACATAAAAAATTTAATGAATACCCCCTGTATTATAGACGATTATATTAAAATGTGCGATTTTCTGGAGAAATCAAAAAGTGTTTTATTTCTGACGGACAATACAGGGGAAATAGCATTTGATAAAGTTCTCATAGAAGAAATTCTCAAAGGATTTAGAAATATAGATTTAATTGTCGCAGTCAAGAGTGGTTCAATAATAAACGATGCTACAATGGAGGATGCAAAATTTGTCAGAATTGATAAACTCGCCAAAGTGATTGAAAATATCGATTATCCAGGCGCACCTCTATTCTTATCCACAGACAAATTTAAAAAGATATTTCATAAAGCAGACCTTATCATTTCAAAGGGGCAGGGAAATTACGAAACGCTCGAAGAAGAACCTCAAAGATTTGTCTTTTTATTAAAAGTAAAATGCACGCCTGTGGCGAAACACATAGGTGTTAAGGTGGGGAGTCAGTTAATTTACTTTAAAGACAACAAAACTAAATTTGAAATGTAAAACTTACAAATCAAAGTTCTTATTTTGAGGCACCCCTTGAGCAAAGCGAAATGCGTCGTGTCATTCTGAGCGAAGCGAAGAATCTCGTATTTTATAATTCTTTGATAATTATTATTTCATGTCACTTCAAGAATTATCATAAATGACAAGTGAAAAAATTGACGAATTAACTCATTTTCTATAATTCTCAAATAAACAAAATGTTAAGTAAGAAATCTTTAAATTCGAGAACTAATATAAAACAATATTTTGTTTATATAATGACGAACAAATCAAATACTCTATATATTGGTGTTACCAATAATCTGGAACGCCGAGTATATGAACACAAACATAAATTGATAGATGGTTTTACTAAAAAATACCGTATTACAAAATTGATTTATTATGAAACATTTAATAATATTCAGGATGCTCTTGCCTGTGAAAAATGTATCAAAGGTTGGTTGCGAGCTAAAAAGATTAAATTAATCGAATCAATAAATCCAGAGTGGAATGATTTAAGTAAAGATTGGTTTTAAAAAGAAGATTCTAATTAGAGTTCTAATTGGGTATAAAGGAAGTAAATTCTTTTTGAACTTCACTATTATAATTGAAAAACTGAGATTCTTCGCTTCGCTCAGAATGACAGGGAACAGCTCGGAATAAGATTTATTAGTAGATGTTAGTGGGAGATAAGGAAGTAAGGGTGGCAATTTCTTCCTCAAATTATGAAGATTGAGTATTTTAAAAATCTCTTTGAACTTTCACTAAGAACTCACTTCTACACAATTTTTCCCCTTCTTCTTCGCAGTATAAAGAGCATCATCCGCTTTTTTTATCAGCTCCTGCAAAGATATATTTCCTTCACCGTTTAAAGTAGTCACACCATAACTAATCGTAATAGAAACCTCTTTCTCATAAAATTTAATTTTGTTTAATGCAATTACCTCTCTGAGCCGCTCAGCAACCAGTTTCGCTCCTGGCAAATCCGTATTCGGAAGAATAATCGCAATCTCTTCGCCCCCATATCTTACCGCAATATCAATGTTTCTTATATTATCACGAATAAGCTTGGAAACTGCTCTTAGAACCTCATCACCCACCTGGTGACCATAAACATCATTAACTTTTTTAAAATTATCAAGGTCTCCAAAAAGTAAAGAAAGCGGTTGTTTATACCTCTTTGCCCGGAAATACTCATAATTAACCTTATCACTAAAAAATCGTCGATTATATAATCCTGTCAGTGAATCGGTTATAGTAAGCCTCTCAAGAAGCTTCTGCATCTGAATTAATTCAATCTTTAACTTTCCTATCTGCCTATAAGAATCCTCCAACTCTGACTTCAGCCTGCTGACCTCACCCTCTTTATCGAAAACCTTCCTTTCGATATCTAAAGTGATTGATTCAAGCTTATTAGATACTATCTTCTCCGATAACTGTGTAAAATATTTTTCCAATGACTCATCCACTATCGATTCAACTTCCTCTTGAGAAAATGGTATGGTAAGACATTTATACACAACATTAGAATTTAACGCCCGAATAATCGCATCTGGATTGTCTTTATTAACAATGAGAATTCTCACAGGGTCAGGGAAATCTTCTCTTATGGATTTCAATAATTCCAAACCCGAACCTTCTGGTAAGTCAACTCCCACGAGAATGGTACATATATCATTCCCTTTAAAAATATTATATATCGATTCTTTATCAGAAGTAACGAAGACATTATATCTCGAGGAAAGGATATTTTTTAAATCTTCAATGACTACATCATCTTTGTCTATTATCAGCAGACTAATTTTTTTATCATCCATATTACAAGGCTTACCTATTTATGATTTATCGGATTATGTCATAAATAAAGAGCATAGATTTTAGAAAAACCTGTTTACTAATTGCAAGTTAAAAAATTATCCTTACTTAAAATTTATAATTTTAACCATTAATATAAAGTCCAAAAAGATGTGTCCGAAGAATAGAGAGATGAATAATCATAAGCAGAATACCCATTATGTGGTATCATAGCAAAACAAGTTTTGTTATCAAAATCAAAACAAACACCACCGCCATTATTCAAATTCTCAACAGTCTCCTCGAGAACCCCAAATCCTTTTAAATCATATAATACACCAGCTCCATATTTATAAACCATAATACCCGTCTCAGATAATTGTCCCTGTTCTGTCTGGAACGGTCCATAAATATCAATAGCAAGAGCGAATAGAAATTTTTTATCCTGAGAAAATTTTATCCTTGATGTTCCTGAATAGTAAAAATTACTGTCATCAAATGATGTATCCTCACTCCAGCCAGAACCACTACTATAAACAAAATGCCTTAATTCCTGTCTATTACCTCTTATGAAAACGGAATTCTCATTTTCGACTGCAAGTCCGTAAACACCATAAGTCCCAAATCCTGATGCTTCTACGGTTTGCGAAAGTTGAAAATTGACACCATCATTCGTTATAAATATAAAAAAACCACCTGAGTCTGTTACTCGAGAAACATATAATTTTGTCTGTGTCCCTGTCCCCAATATATCAATCGCCCGACCTCCCGCCGCACTTATATTTCCCTCATAAGCAATTGTGCAAGGTGAACTCTCATTTGCCCACCGGTAAATCCTTAATGGATTTGCATTATAAGAAGTCGCATAAATTACCCCATTATCATCAACAATCACAGAAGCAATGGCTAAAGTCCCTCCTTGTATTAAAGATGAGTCCAACTCACCAAGATAACTCCCGTTTGTGGCATCAACAATATATATTTTTTTATCGCTATAATTGGGGATAAGTAAATGCCCGGTTATTTTATTATAAGCCATATCACGATTAGGCTCTGAATCAGACGGGAACCAACTCGCAGGATAATTTGTCCAACCCTCTGTTGTATTTGAATGATGCAATTTCCAGAGACAATTTAGTTTCTTCACAACAGGTATTGGAACAGGCTCTGGAACTAATGGAACTGGAAATTTGTTAAATGGGTCGAGAGAACGGTCTACTGTTACGGCAAATTGTTCTCTCGTAACATCATTATCGGGATAAAAATTCGGTGGCGAAATCCAACCATCACACAGACCCTTCTCATAAAATACCTGAATGGCGTTAAAGAACGGATGGGACTGAGGAACATCAGTAAAATATGGTGTTGTATTATTCGGTGGACCATAATTAGCAAACTCATAAATTAATTCAGCGAGTTCATCTCTCTTAAGATTATTTGTAGAATTCAAATCCACATTAGGCGAATTGATATTCGATTGTTGTAAAGCAGCTTCAAGAGCAACTTTTGTCTCTTGTAAAGTTAATGTATTATCCGGATAAAAATTCGTTAGTCGACCCTGGTCATCAACTTTTAATACCCCCGCCAAACAAATTCTTTGAATGCTTTGAAACGACCATCTATCAGGATAAACATCATCCATCGGGAAACAAGATGAGCCAGCATCCAAAAGCACTTGCTGAAGCCCTCTGACAGAAACATCTCCTGGTTCAATATTATTACCACAAGCAATTGCCGCTGCCGCTCCTGTCGCCTGTCCTATCAACATCACTATCGGTTGCAATCGAGTGCATCCGTTGACAATATGCGATACAGAAATACTCTTCTCTGCTGCCATAAAACCATTGACTTCCTGAGGAACAAGACAAAAGTATGGAACACCTATCTTAGGTATTGTCGGATAACCCTCCGAAGTATAATAAGCAGGTCGATTAAATGCCGAATGATGATGATCAATCGGATAATTCCCAACCGCAATCGTCGTTTTATATACATCACCTGATTGCGTTGTGTAACGATTGGTAATATCATAAACCTTAAATACACTTGCCCCAATCAATCTTCGACTCTCACGAATATATGGATAAAAAGGCATCCCATCAGATGTTGGATATTCATCATCAGCAATGTCAAGTTCAGTCAAACCCAATTCTGTTTGAAGCAAATATATAAATCGCTTTGTGTGAAGTTTTGCCTGTTCAAATGCCGCGCTTCTTTCGGTAGGTGTCATAGTATATAAACTAATATAATAATCATTGCCGTGTATGGGCCAATTAATCATATATTTATCATTTGGTAAATGCCCATAATCCATCATCTGATCGCGCGTGTAAGTCGCTGAACCCGAGCTATACTCCAGACAACAACCATAAAATAGCGATGGATCATAACCATCAGGGGGCTGACTCCAGGTGCGATTTTGCCCTGGATACCTTTTTAAGATAACACAATAAGTACAGTCCTGGAGCACATCATCAGGTGTTGCAGGGGCTTGAGCTTCACCTGTTTCAGAGCTTGATTCTCGACCAAATCTATATGGAACTCCGCCCATCTCCATCACATCACCGAACTCTGTCGCATCAATTGTAATATGAGCATTAATCTGAACTTGTATCCCATTTTTATCTTTAATCACAACACCATTAATCCTGTTGCTCGTTTTCAATACACTTATAAGAGTCGCCTCAAAATAAGTCGTGATATTAGGTTCACTTGCGACAAGATTCTGAAGGATTTGGTTTGCCACGAGCGGTTCAAAACTACACAAACTGACCCAACCTGTGTGAACGTTTGCCGGACCACCATAATAATTTTCAATTAATGTTCTTACTTCTTTGAAAATACCAGTATTAAAACTATAATTATTCCCATCGAAGGCACTAACACCTGCGGAAGTAAACATTCCTCCGAACCAGGGAGTCTCCTCAACAAGCACAACCTGAGTACCAAGACGAGCCGCTTGCAATGCGGCTGATACACCACCCGCTCCACCTCCTACAACTACTAATTGTGTATTAACAATTTCATCAGCAAAAAGTATCGATACGGAAAATATGTAAAACAAAAATATGAATTTTAAAAAACGCATCTATATTACTTCCTTTTTTTCTGACAGATTAATGAACATTAGAAATTATTGTGAGTCAAACAATTTTTTTGTAGGGGAGGCATATATGCGTCCCCTACACACCTGCGTTTATTTAGAAATGTATTTGCCAAAGCCCCAGCTTGGACACCTCATTACCAAGGCAGGAGCTTCGGGTCATATTCGTTCCCAAGCTGAGGAGGCTGTGTCGCAATGTAGCGGTGCGATTTATCGCACACTATATATATTGTCGGATGAATCCGACCGCTACAACATATTGTGGTGACATTATGAAAAATATGGGTTACGACACAGCCTCTGGGGCTTGGGAACGAGACAGATTGGACTGCATAGCAGTTCGATAACAAAGCTACGGATTGCGAAGCTACCCGTAGATATTAGAAATAGTAAAATACATTTACCCCTTTAGGAATTAGATAAATGAATCTTTAATAATGAATATTACATATGCTTATCGCTGAATCCGGGTAATTTTTTAATAACTTATAATCAAACTTATCCACTAATATTTCCGTTGACTTGCTAAACAATAATCCTTATTAAAGCAATACAAACGATTCAGGTTGTGGAAATTCATAAACTACTTATATTAAATATCAAAAAAGGTGTGATTTTGAAAACCGTTAATTTCATTAAGATATTATTTTATTTCATTATTCTCATTACTATCTTTTGCCCCTTGGTAATGTCTGCTGATTCTCCCTGGCTTTATGGAATTCACTGGTATGGAGATGTCGGTAGCAATGATGTTGAAGATATGTCAGATGGTAAACCAATTTACGTCCTTGACCAGGTTCTCCCAAATGCTGACGTTTGGGAACATGCTGATTGGAAAAGGGATAATGTTTTTGCGCCAGTTACGGCAAAAGGACATACGATGATTGTCAGGATTCATCCCAAGTGGAGTTTGGCTGTTCCTAAACCTGGTGATGCTTATACCGTAGCCCAGTTTGTCAATGATTGTAGGTCAGCTGCAGATACACTAAAGAATTATGTTCATATCTGGCATCTTGGCAATGAAATGAACTTATTAGGAGAATATGGTGGAGAACAGCTGCAACCAAGTGATTACATTAATGTTTATAAACAGGTTCGTTCAGCTATTTATGATATTACAAGCCCCTTGGGTCCACAAATTGTTTTAGTTGGACCGGTTTCACCTGGTGGAGTAGTTCCGGGTGTGAGATGGATGTCAGGAAATGATTATTTATCGCAGATGTGCAGTCTTCTTACATCTGCCGAATGTGATGGTTTTGCAATACATTCTTATGGTGGTGGAGATTTGAACAGCTCTCTCACTGAATTCAGAAATGGTTATCAAGAACAACTGAATTTAATTGACTCTTATGGTTTCACTGATAAACCAATTTATATGACAGAATGGAATAGGGTAACTCCAGACTCATCTCAGGAGCCCACAAGCGCTCAATTTTTATATAATGCATTGGCACAATTGTATGACTGGAATGGCACGCCGAGTCATCACAATATTATTTCAGCCTGTTGGTTCGTTTACCCATCAGGAGTAGGATGGGATAATTATTCTATACTATATTACAAAACTCCTGGAGGAACAAAGGATGATGATTTATGGGCAGCTTTCAAATACGCTGCTCAACAGAATTATCCTGCAGGTGCAGTCGGTGGAGGTGGTGACCCCGGGATTAATGGTAGTTTCTTCAACGAGGAATTCAATGGCTCATCTCTTGATACAACTTCACCTGAGCCTGATTGGGTTCCTTCATCAATGAATGGACATATCATAAGTGTTTCAGGTGGGTATTTAACTCTTCATGGAAATGGAGGCTCTGGGGCTTATGGTGGGATATTAAATGATGGGTATTATTACAATAATTTCATAGCCACTGCGAGTGTTACATTTGTAGACGTAACGTCACTTGGCGGTGGTCAGGCAAATACTGAGATTCGGTTCAGAGAACGTTCAAGTGGTTATTCATTGACGCTTGATGCTTACTTAGACACAATTAGCTTGAGAAGAGTTGGCGCCTGGACAACCATCCAATCAATAAGTTACCCAATCAATAACGGGACTTCTTTTAATATAAGAATTGCTTGTGTTGGTGGCAACATACAAATTCAGATTGGAACAACGCCAGGTAGTAGTAATGTGGTTAATTGGAACATAACAAATTCAGAATACGCATCAGGTATGTTCCGAATACATTCCTGGTGCATAGAAGAGGTTAAATACGATTATTTTAGGGTAGAATCAACCCCAAGTAACGTTGATTTCTGGTATTTGATGAGATAACCTTAAAAGAATTCGCCATGAAAGAACACGAAATCACACGAAAAATTGTTTTTTTATTCTTTCGTGAAATTCCTGGTTTCAGTATTTTTAATTGTCATTGTTAAGGGAGGATTTTTATGAAATCTGCTATTTGGACAAGTAAATCTGAAGTTCAATTAAAGGAATTGCCAATTCCAGAGCCGTATGCTCCCGATGAGGCAGTGATTAAAATTTTAGGATGTGGTATTTGTGGAACGGATGTGCACATTTTTCACGGTGAAGTTCCTCTCGCTAAACCTCCTGTTGTTTTAGGACATGAAATTGTCGGGGAGATTTATAAATTGGGTTCGGGTGTGACAGATTTAAAAGTCGGGGATAGAATCTGTGTCGATCCTGTCATCACTTGTAGGAAGTGTGAATTCTGCCAATCAGGTCGACCGAATCTCTGCGATAATTTGACCATCGTCGGTTATGTCCGAAACGGCGGATTTGAACAGTATACATCAATCCCGAGAAGCCATCTGTATAAAATTTCAGTTGAAGCAGGAATCAAAGGTGGAATTTTAGTTGAGACATTAGCTTGCGTATTAAACGGTTATGACCGACTCGGATTAAAAGCGGGTAGTAGTGTTTTGATACTTGGTGCGGGATGTGTGGGATTATTATGGACACAAATGATAAAGCATAGTGTTTCCACAAAGATTTATCAGACGGAAATCGTTGATATGAGAAGGAAAGTGGCGATTGAACTTGGTGCAGATGTTGCAATTAATTCAAAGAAAGAGAATCTGATAAAAAGAATAAAAAACTGTTCACCGAATGGTGTTGATTATATTATTGATGCCACAGGTTCCGCCAGTGCGATTCAGGAAGCCTTGCCATTGTTGAAGAAAGGTGGGACATTGATGATTTTTGGTGTATGTCCTTCTATTGAAACCTTAAAAATTTCACCCTTTGATATATTTAATAATGAATGGACAATATTGGGAGGGAAAATGCCACCTTATAAATTAACTCGAGCTGTAAAAATAGTTGAAGCAGGCATTATCGATAGCGACAGATTGGTAACAAATATCTTGCCTTTGAGAGAAATAAAAAAAGGATTCAAATGGTTCACTGATGCACCAAATAAAGTGATTAAAATGATGATTGACCCGTGGATGTGAATTAATTTTGGAGTGCGAAAGCTTGCTTTCGCTTTCTACATTACCCTCTCCCCTTGTGGGAGAGGGATAGGGAGAGGGGAAGCAGAAACTTGTTTCTGCTGTAGGGGACGCATATATGCGTCCCCCACAGATGGTGCAGGATATATATCCTGCACCAAAATTGTGGATTATTAATGTAGGGAACGGTCGCGACCGTTCCCTACATTAAATTGTTTTTTTATTCTTTCGTGAAGTTCCTGGTTTCAGTATTTTTAATTGTCATTATTCAAATATGTAGGGGCATATTGCATATGCCCTATGGTTATGGGGCACGTGCAACGTGCCCCTACTTCACATATCTATTTTTTGGGAATGGTTATAAATAAATCTCCAGCGCTTGTGGTGCCATTTGTTGGATCATAATGAACTTTGGGAACATAGCTATCATCGATTACTTCAAATTGATTAGTATCAGGTCCAACGCTGAATACATAGACAGGAGTAGTGTTGGTTATCTTGAGAGATACATTGCGTCTATTAGCAAAGGGGTCGTAGGGTAATTTATTGGGGAATTGTTTGAGGAGTTCATCACGAGTCGATGCTCTCACGCCATTTTTTGGAAACGGATATTCGCGTTGAGAAGGAACTTTTAAAATAATATCACCTGAACTAACTGTTCCATTCGTTGAATCATAAATTATGTTGGCAAAATTATCTTGTTTATTAGGTCCAATACTATAACAAGTGAATTCATCAGGGTTGGATATAAACTTCAAAGACTCTGAAGAGAAGGAATCTTTAGGCAAACCGTTAGTAAGCAACGGTGCAAATTCTTCAGGGGCTTTCGGAAACGTTCCCTGAGTGATGAAACGATATTTTGCTGCGGTAGCCATACGAACAAGTTCTAAATGAGCTTCAGTTGTGTGATAATATATAAGGTGTGTACGTACATATTCAGTATATTGTGATGTAAAATAAGATTCAAAAGGATATTCCACAAAATGTGGTTTCACGAAATCCGATTCTTTTAAACCGCTATTGATATTTTCAAGTGTTTTCCAGAGATGCTGAAAGTCTTTCGGTGTTTCACAGCAATTCAATGCGTAAATTTCTAATCCATTTGTAGTAATTGCTCTTGTAGCTATTGCCATTAATCGACCAATAGAATCAGTTTGATTCAAAAACTTTCCTAATTGATAAACAGAAGCAATAAGACTCAATGCCTCTTCTCTTTTCCCTTGAAGCATTAAAAAGATTGCTTCATTTCTGAAAACTTTTGCCATTGTCTGATAGTCCAAAAAATAAGTGCGAGAAGTGCGAATCACAGAAGTGTTTGGAATAGCAAATTCATTATACTGTAACATATCAGGGAATAATTTAAGACGTGTAGGGAGGTCAACATCCGGAGAAAAAACTTTTTCCATAAGATCATAGGCGTTTTGATTTACAGCGGACAATTCTATAGAATGTAGAGAGTTCTTGGCACAGGTTAAAGCGTATTGTGAAAGCAAATCTTTAGATGTCGAAGATATTTTCTCCAAATCCTCTATTTCTTTTTTCAATCCTTCTGTATCACAATTCCATATTAATGAATCCAGATATAGCATTTTTATAAATATATCATCCGGATACCCAATATGAAGTTCTGAGGCTATTTTTAGAAATTGGGGATTATTATCTGAATCGCCTCTTTTATTTTGGGAAGGCAATAGTTTAAAATATTCAATTATGCGTTTGTCGTCAATACGATGAAGGAAAGATGGAACAGGTTTTGTTGGAGATAAATCATTCTTACTCCTAATAGGATTACTTGTTGGTTGTATCGTCTCGGAAATGCTGATGAGGTCCCAGTCTCCCGGAGTTGTAGATGAAGGTTGAAGTTCATAAATATAACCATGATGCATAGAACTATCGTGTGTGGATGTCTCATCAGTTGTTAGTTTGAGTTTTTTTCTTTTAAAAGAGACATCCCATTTGGCATCCTTTAGGTAACTGTCATCTGTTAAGAAATTGGTTTCTTTAACTTCTAAATGTCTCTTATTATCCCGATCGATTAAAATATATCCTCTATGGAGTAGGTCGAGATAAATACCTTCTGGTTTATTGGTCACGCTTTGTCTCTTGCAAGCAGTGAATAATAAAACAAGTATAACACATAATCCAAGTATTTTCTTAACCATTTCCATTCTTCCTCGTATTTTATCAGTATATAATTATGATGAATATTTCTTCTACTTAATTATAGACGATATATAACAAAATACCCACTAACCTAAATACACATATATGTTTCATCATTGATGGTTTGCTTCTTTATCGAATTTCCCTCCACTATCTTTCTTTTACTTTGTATTCTCAAATTGAGGTCTCTGAAGAACTAACAAAATGGCGTCTTTGTTTGTAGTCCCCACTTTAGTGGGAATGAATTTTACCTGCTAAAGCAGGGACTACAAACTGGATTTGGTAAATCAGTAGTAGTATTTCAGAGGTCTCAAATTGAGAACTCTGAAATAGTAGTAAAAGTATAATGTAGCAGTGCGATTTATCGCACAAAATAGATAATGTCGGATAAATCCGACCGCTACAACTGTGGTTTTCAGAGATTTTAAATTATTTTTGAAGAATTCTGATTCATTGAAAAAATATATCTTTATAAATAATTTCTCCTCTATTCAGGAATAGCGATAAATAAGTCACCAGCGCTTGTGGTACCATTTGTTGGGTCGTAATAGACTTTGGGAACATAACTATCCCCAATACTTAAAATTTCACGTTCATCTGTATCGGGTCCAACACTGAATACATAGACAGGAGTAGTGTTCGTTATTTTCAGAGGTACATTGCGTCTATTAGCAAAGGGGTCATATGGTAATTTGTTCGGAAATTGCTTGAGGAGTTCTTTACGAGTTGATGCCCTCACACCGTTTTTTGGAAATGGGTATTCGCGTTGAGAAGGGACTTTTAAAATAATATCACCCGAACTAACTGTTCCATTTGTTACATCGTAAATAATATTAGCATAATTATCTTGTTTATCAGGTCCGATACTATAACAAATAAATAAATCGGGATTGGATGTGAATTTCAATGGTTCTGATGAAAACGAATCTTTAGGCAAACCATTAGCAAGCAGAGGGGCAAATTCCTTGGAATTTTGTGGAAACGTTCCTTGGGTAACAAAGCGATATTTTGCAGCAGTAGCCATACGAACCAGTTGAAATTGGGCTTCTGAAGTGTAATGTCGTGTATTTGGATCAAGAAAGTTAGGTTTATATTTTGAATCTGTATAGTAACCGAAAAGACCATCTGGAAATGATGAGGTTTGAATCTCAGGTTCTTTGAGTTTCTTATTAAGATGTTCAAGAGTGTTCCAAAAATTCTTAAAGTCATCCGATGTCTCACAACAATTCAAGGCATATATCTCCAATCGGTTAGTCGCAATACTCCTAATAGCAACGCCTATTAGTTGACTGATTAGTGTATTACTTTCACTTAAGAAATTTCCGTATTGATATACTGACGAGATAAGATTCAATGCTTCTTCGTATTGACCTTGAAGAATCAGAAAGATGGCTTCAACACAAAAAACTTTGGAAGAAACCTGGATATTCAGAAAAATTGGATTAAATGTATGAGCTAAAAAAGTCTTTGGTGCTATATATTCATCGCATCCGCTAACCTTTGAGAAGAGCTCCATGCGTTTCTTTAGGTCAAAATTTTTATCAAAGAAATTTTTTATGAAATCATAAGCATTTCTTCCCGTATTAGAAAGTTCTATGGAGCGAATAGATTCTTTGGCACAGAGTGAGGTATATTGTGAGAATACATCTCCATTCCTGGAAAATTCTTCTTCCCAATAATCTTTTTCTTTTTTTAATTTTCCCAAATCACGATTTCTCGCTAATGCATCAAGATAAAGCGCCTTTACATATCTATCATTGGGATATAAATCAGTAAGCTCTGTGGCTATTTTAAGCAGATGGGAATTAGTTGAATCGGGAACTCCTTTTTCGAGAAATGTATCTAAAGATTTAAAGTATTCTATAACTCGATTATCATTAACACGATGGAGATAGGATGGAACAGTTTGTTTCAGGGTTGCTAATGGAGAAGGAGGATTCAGGGATTGATATATTTGTTTTAAAGTAGACATAGGATTAAATCCTGTAGCTACTGTTTGTCCTTTTGTGTCGAACTCATATTTAAAATTGACGAGGTCCCAATCACCGGGTATTCTTTGTGAAGGTATAAGTTCATAGATTTGAGTCCAACCAAAACCAAATTGACTTGAAAATTGACCACTCATTGAACCTCCAAAAGATGATTTGGCAATGATTTTGAGTTTTTTTCTAATGAAAGAAACTTCCCATTTTGAAGTGAAGACTATGTTTGCATCCTTGATATACAACTTTCCTTGAGGATTTCTATCAATAACAACATAGCCATTGCCAAGGGTTTCGAGATAAATACCGACAGGGTCGATGGGAGATGTTTGCTTGGAGCAATTAATAATCAGGATAAAAATTAATATTATGAAAAATCCGTATAAAAAAATCCTATATGCATTTGATTTCATAAAATAAATTCCTTAAAAAATAAGAACTTTATTCTTCTACCGTAATTTAAAATAATTTTGACCTAATATTTAATGATTTCAAGAACTATTTGATTATTTGACTCATTGAAATTGAGTAAGTTATGGATTAATTTTAATCAACAATGGAATAGGTAATCTAACCACTACAATTATATTAACGATACGAAATAAATATTATTCTAAATTATTTCTAACATCATTACTTTAAATCTCAGAAATATTTAGGTAACACATTCCTAATCCCTTTCAAGAGGGGAATTTTAGGTATGTTTCGTGTATTTTTGTGTTGTTTCGTGGCTATGTTAGTTAGTATTTCAGAGATTTCTATTTGAGAGCTCTGAAATACTGTAACGCGACATCACTGCTGTAATAAAATTGGTAGTCACAGGCTTTAGCTTGTGCTAAATAAACGCAATCTAAAGATTGCGACTACCAAACTTGTAGTTTTTCAGAGGTTTCTATTTGATAAAAAAAGTTCTTGCAATTAGCAGAGAGCGGGTGTTATAAAAACCAATCAATTTAATTTTTGATAAAGGAGGAAAGTGGGCTAATGCCCACTTTTTTTTGTTAAAAAAATCCGAGATTTTTGAAATTTAGACAAATCCTATTGTTATAAATATACTTATTTTAACTGGGAGCAATGAAATGTCCGCGAATGTGAAACAACTTATTAAACAGATATCTAAGGAAAAAGAGATTGACCCGGAAACTGTAAAATTCGCCATCGAACAAGCTATTATTAGCGCTTCTAAGAAAAGCTTCGTTGAGTTTAAGTCCTTAAGACCTGACATAGATGAGAAAACAGGTGAATTAACAATATATGTTAGCAAAACAGTAGTCGAGGATGTTCAAAATACTACTAACGAAGTGAGCTTAAAGGAAGCAAAAAAGTTAAAAGCCGATGTGAAAGTTGGTGAGGAAATAGAAGTTGAGGTTCCCCCACAGATTTTGGGTCGAATCGCAGCCCAAGTTTCAAAACAAAATTTTAAGCAAAAATTAAGAGAAGCTGAAAAAGATAGGCTCTATGCTGAATTTTCTAACAAGGTGGGACAGTTAGTTGCTGGTAGCGTTCAACGCTTTGAACAAAAGGACGTTGTGCTGGATTTGTTTAAAACTGAGGCAATTCTACCCACTAAAGAAATTCTCAGAGATAAGCGATATCGATTTGGTGATGTCATAAAAGCTGTTATAAAAGAAGTGAAGAAATCAGGAAAGGGTCTGGAGATTATATTATCAAGGACATCGGATGAGTTCTTAACTCGTTTATTTGAGCAAGAAATTCCTGAGATTAGCGAAGGGCTCGTCAAGATAGTTTCCATTGCACGTGAACCAGGAGCAAGAAGCAAGGTGGCTGTTAGTAGCACGAACCCTAATATTGACCCTGTCGGTGCCTGTGTTGGAATGAAAGGTTCGAGGATACAGTTAATTGTTAGAGAACTCGATAATGAAAAAATAGATGTTGTCCCTTATAATTTAAAACCAACTGAATTTATAGCAAATGCCCTTGGCTCTGTTGAAGTTAAAGGAGTGGCTGTTGATGAAGAAAATCATCAAGCAGAAGTTGTTGTTGAAAAAGACCAGTATTCTCTGGCTGTTGGAAGAAAGGGTCAAAATGTAAATCTTGCAAGCAAACTCACGGGATATAAACTTGACCTCTATACCCCAGAAGAATATCAGAAAGTTCTGGAGAAGAGAGAAAAACTAAGAAAAGAACAGGAAGAAAAAGAAAGGGCACGTCAAAAAACCCTTGACGAAAAGAAGAAAAAGAAAAGAGAACTCGAAGAGAAAAAAGAAGGTGAACGTGTCATTCAAGAAGCAAAAGAGAAAGGTAGAGATGAATACCTCCTTGATTTAATCGAGCAATTACAGGTATTTGAGGATGAATTAATTAATAATATTTTCGCATCAGAGTATAATACATTAGAAAAAATTATTGATACAGATGTAAAGGATTTGATGAAAATTAAGGGTATAGAGAAAGAGGAAGCGAATCTCCTAAAAGAAGGTGCAAAACAATATTATAATGCAATGCTTGAATTGCAGGGAGATTAAGTAATTCGATTTATTTGTATTAATTTCACGAATATGTGGCGCGAGATTTATCTCGCAGTTAATGCGATATAAATATCACACCACAACATCCGATTTATATTTCAAAGGTTTCTATTCGTAATATTAAAAGGAACAGTAAATGAGGGCTCACGAATTAGCCAAGACATTAAAAATTTCTTCTAAGGATTTATTAGATATTTTGCAAAAGCTGGGTATTAGCTTGAAAAGCCATAGTAGCACTGTTCCTGAAGATAGAATCGAAGAGATTAAGACAAAAGTTAGGGAGAAGAAATTTGAGAAAAAACCATCACTAACAATCATCAAACCAAGAATTTCTATCGATAAATTAAAAGCAATAACACCGAGAGTAAAAATAGAAAGAAAAGAAGTTAAGGCTCCTGAAAAACCTGCAGCCTCTGTTGCTGAACGCACAACAATCTCACCCGTTATCCCGTTATCTAAACCCAAAAAAGAAGTTAAAAAGCTGACTCTTGTCGGTCTGAAAGAAGAATTAGAGAAAAAGAAAGCAGCGGAAAAAGATAAACGCAAAAAGAAAGATAAATATTATGATGACTTTGATAAATTTAGCTTAAGAGAAAAAGAAATCCGGAGAAAACCAAAGAGAAGGTCGAGAGAATCAGGCTCCGTAGCTCTTGAAGAAATAAAACCTAAAGAAATTGAGATACTCGAAACCATTACGGTCGGACAATTAGCAGAACGATTAGAAGTCGATGCCGCTGATATTCTTAAAAAGGCTCTGGACCTTGGCGCAATGCTGACTATTAATCAGGAAATAGATAGAGAACTTGTTGAGCTAATAATACCTGAATATAATTTCAAGGCTAAATACATAACCGTTGAGGATTATGGTGATTTAGAAGTGTTTGATGTTGAAGATGATGAAAAAACACTTATACCGAGACCACCTGTAGTCACAATTATGGGTCATGTAGATCATGGTAAGACGTCGTTATTGGATGTAATCAGGAAGACAAATGTTACCTCTGAGGAATTCGGTGGAATCACACAGCACATTGGTGCCTATCTTGTAAAATTACCAGAAGGTGATAGTGTATTCCTGGATACCCCTGGACACGAAGCGTTCACAAGAATGCGTGCCAGAGGGGCTCAGGTTACGGATATTGTCATACTTGTAGTTGCAGCTAATGATGGGGTGCAACCACAGACAGTCGAAGCCGTTGACCATGCAAAGGCAGCTGAAGTTCCTATTATTGTAGCTATAAATAAAATGGATTTGCCCGATGCTAATCCCGAGAGAATAAAACAGGACCTGGCAAATCTCGGGCTTGTGCCTGAACAATGGGGTGGAACTACTATCTATGCTTATGTGTCTGCTAAAAAGAATCAGGGAATTAAAGAACTCCTTGAAATGATATTGTTACAATCGGAGATGCTTGAGTTAAAGGCTAATCCTGATAGACCTGCTACAGGAACGATAATAGAAGCAGAAATTGATAGGCAAAAGGGGATTTTGGGAACGGTACTTGTTAAGAAAGGAACGCTGAATGTTGGCAATGCATTCGTCGCTGGAGTTTTTTATGGTAAGGTCAGGTCTATGGTTAATGACCTTGGTATAAAAGTGGAACATGCTACACCATCTATGCCGGTCGAGATTACAGGATTTACTGGTGCTCCTAATGCCGGGGATATTTTTCAAGTAGTTCCGAGTGAGAGAATCGCCAAACAAATTGCAGGAAAGAGACAAATAAGACTTAAGACAAGGGACTTATCACGAACTGTTCATATTTCCCTTGATTCCTTGCACGCCTTTATCGAAGAAGGGAAAGTAAAAGAACTTAAGATCATATTAAAAGCCGATGTTCAAGGTTCGGTTGAGGCAATAGCCGAATCATTACAGAAACTCTCTACTGATGCGATAAAACTCCACATTATCCATTCCGGAGCTGGCGCTATAACAGAAAGTGATGTTATGCTCGCAAGTGCATCAGATGCGGTAATCATCGGTTTCAATGTAAGACCTGATACAAATGCTATTGCATTGAGTGAAACAGAAAAGGTTGATATAAGAACCTATAGAATCATCTATGATATTATAAGCGACATCAAAAATGCAATGTTAGGACTTCTTGAACCTGTTTACAAAGAGGTTTATTTAGGTAGAGCTGAAATCAGACAGATTTTTAAACTTACTAAAGCCGGAACTGTAGCGGGATGTTTTGTTCTGGATGGTGAAATTGCAAGAGATTCAAAAATCCGGTTAATAAGAGATGATAAAGTAATTTATGAGGGGAAAATAGAGTCGTTAAAACGAGTAAAGGATGATGTGAGAAAAGTAGCTTCTGGATTTGAGTGCGGAATTAAAATTGAGAATTACAATGACATTAAGGAAGGGGACATAATCGAGGCTTATACTCTCGAGGAAGTCGAACGAACTCTCTAATTATACAAGTAGCGGTTTGATTTATCAAACATAATCGTCGCATAAATGCGACCTCTACTTAGATTTATAGCCTGGGAACATATTCCCGGTTCCCGGAGATTTTATAATCAAATTACCCCGGACAAAAAGTTCGGGTGACTAAAATGATTATCGGAATTCTTCATTTTGAGCTCATATTACCTTGTAGTAATTCACTAAAAGATAAACGGGCTATCTTAAATCGGATTAAGTCAAGAATTAAAAATAATTATAACATTTCCATAGCCGAAACAGATAGCAAAGATAAATGGTCAAGAGCAATTTTAGCCGCTGTTACGGTCTCTTCAGAAAAAATTGTTGTGGATCAACTTTTAGAAAAAGTTGTCGGTTACATTAAGTCCTTTCCTGAAATTCAATTAATCAAATACGAGGTGGAGATAATTTAATTATGCTTAAAGAACGAATAAGGAGAGTAGAAGAATTAATTCAGGAAGACGTGGCGGATATTCTGCAAAAAAAGATAAAAGACCCGAGAATTGGATTCGTCACAGTTTCTGGTGTTAAGGTTTCGAAAGATCTCCAAAACGCCCTTGTATTTGTTACGGTGCTCGGTCCAGAAGATAATGTGAAAAAAAGTCTGGAGTGTCTCGAAAATGCCACTGGATTTGTTAGAACAGAATTGAGCCAAAGATTAAAACATATGAAATACTGTCCTAAAATCACATTCAAATACGATGATACTCTTCAGCACGCAGATAAAATAAACCGATTACTTAAAAAAATACACGATGAAGAAGCGAAGTAGTTCTAAGTTTTTCCCTTTATGTAGGGACAGAACAGTGTTCTGTCCCTACTTGAGACCCCTGAAATACTGACCAAACTACGAGATTCTTCACTTCGCTCAGAATGACAAAGACCTTAAAATGTCATTGTGAGGAGCTGAAGGCGACGAATCAATCTCGTTTTTGAAGTTCTTCATAGATTTCTACTTGTAATAATTTTTTTGAAATATAAATTATGAATGGAATACTTTTAATAGATAAAGATGAAGATTGCACATCGTATGATGTCATCAGGGAAATTAAAAGGTTATTTAAAGGTGAAAAAATTGGGCATACAGGAACACTTGACCCAATCGCAACAGGTCTGCTTATATTATGCATAGGAAAAGCGACTAAACTTTCTTCAATATTTATGAATCTTGAGAAAGAGTATGTCGCTAAAATGAAATTGGGAGCTGTTTCCGATACCCTTGATGCCGATGGAACTATTAAGATTGTTAAAGAAAATTGTTCAGTTGATCTTGATTCATTAAAAAACGTGTTAAGAAAATACATCGGTGAGATAGAACAGATTCCGCCGATGTATTCTGCAAAAAAAGTTCAAGGGAAAAAACTTTATCAGTATGCACGGAAAGGTTTATCAATCGAAAGAAAACCAATCAGGATCAGGATAAGTGAGCTTGAATTAATTCAATTTTCAAAGGATGAAGCAGAATTTCGGGTCAGGATATCTAAGGGTGGATACGTGAGGGTATTGTGTGACGATATAGGCAGAGATTTGGGTTGCGGAGGATATATGCTTTCATTGAGAAGAACGAAAATTGGTGAGTTTGATGTGAAAAATGCGATTAGAGTTGATGAGCTATTAAGTCTTGATAATCCGTTATCAAAACTGTGTGATATTTCAAAAGTGCGAGAATTTTTAAAAGAAAAATGAAATTACTGAATTATGCATTGTAAACCCTGAAATCTCCAATGTTTACTAAATTTTTATAAGAAGGTCTGCTTTAGATGTCCTTCTTTTGGAATTTAAGATGTTTCTTTTTTATCTGATTATAGGGATGTGGAGGGTAAGGATATTTCAGGAGTCTTAAATTCCGATGGAATTTATTATTAACATTTTTTTCATAACTTTTTTTATTTTGCGATAGATATTTTTCCAACATTTCCTCTTTTAACCAAAAAGTATCATACGGTAAATCTATTTTAAAGAATTTTCCGTAATGATAAGGATAACGTGTCTGGTGAAACTTAAAATATCCTCTCATAAATTCTTTCTTATTTTCAATATTTAGAATTTCGATCTTTCCTAAAAAGTGAGACATTACGTATCGGACTCTCTTGACAAGTCCACTCATCCCCCTTTTTGCTTCTTCATATATCGCATATCCTTCGTTTAATGGAATCCCGAAATGATGAGTACCTTTAACAGGTCGGCATTGAAAGAGATAATATGGTTCAACGCCACAAAAAGCGAGCTTATTGAATAACTCCCTGATAATGAGAGGATCATTGTTAACACCACGTAAGAGAACAGTTTGATTGCAAATAATTATCCCACAATTATTTAGAGCCTTGATGGCTTTAATAGCCTCTGATGTTAGCTCTTTGGGATGACTAAAATGCGAAATGATATATATTCTTTTTTTAGGAAGATTATATTTGAATAAAATATAGATTAATTCCTGATCCTCTGAAAATCTAAATGGTGAAAAAGCAAGCATTTTTGTGCCAATTCTTATTATATTAATATGATCTAATTCTCTTAAACTCCTTAAAATATACTCAATTTTTTCATTAGAAAGCATAAAAGGATCACCCCCACTAATTAAAACATTATCAATTTCCTTGTGGGAAGCTATGTATTCGTATGTTGAGTCAAAATCACTCAGTATTTCTCTTGAAGGGATTTTTCCATTCATTAATCTTTTTCTGAAACAAAACCTGCAATATCCTGCACAAACATTATCTAATAAAAGTAAAGCAGTTGTAGAATATTTATGCTGTAGACCTCTTGCCTTTGTGCTTAATGTTTCACCACTGGTATCAAAGAAACCTTCATCTGATAATTCTTCAATATTAGGGACAACAATGTTTTTGATGGGGTCAAAAGGGTCATTAAGGTTAATTAAATTAAAATAGTAAGGAGTTATACGCATTGGAAATTGTTCAACAACCATTTTGAGTTGCGTTTTTTCATTTTGTGATAAAGGGAGATGTTTTTCTAATTGTTCAATTGTCTTGATACTGTTTTGAATTTCTTCTTTCCACCGCATTGGAGCACCTCCTTATTATGTTCTGTTGTGGGGACAGAACATTGTTCTGTCCCTACGGATTCTGAAATTTCCCCCAATTATAGATAAATAGAGATAGCTATATATTTGATTATTTGATGCTGACGCATCGCTTTATTAAACAGTCTTACCCGTAGGGCAGGAGTATATCTAAAGATAAACAGAACTTTAGAAAGTTATTCAATCACCGGCACGAATCAGGACACATAATGGATAAGAGAAACAAAAAAATTGAATTTTTAGGTGATAAAAAATATACACTTCACTGTATATTACTAATATTAGTATGAAAAGGTTTGTTAATTTTGTCAAGCAAAAATTTTTCTTGATACCATTTTTTATTGTGGAATTCCTTAACAGCTTTTTTCAAAAAAATTCAGTCGAAAATAAGAAAATTTTTATTGTATGGACCTTATCGTTTAGGATAAATTTCAAGTTCGTAGCCTTTTTAAGATTTTATTAAGATAGGAATATGAATATAGATCTACGAGAAAAAATAAATGATTGGCATCTTTATGTCATCACAGATAGACAATTAGCGGGTAATAAAAGCTATGAGGAAATAGTTAGTGCGGCTATCAAGGGTGGTGCCGATGTTATACAGTTAAGAGATAAATTCGCATCTAAAGATGAATTAATCGATGTGGGGAAAAAATTGCGTCAAATAACTATAGAAGCAGGTGTGAATTTTATAGTGAATGATTATCCCGAAGTGGCAAAAATTGTGGATGCTGATGGTGTTCATATTGGACAGGATGATATTTCGTTTAAAGAAGCAAAAAGAATTTTAGGTGAAAATAAAATTGTTGGTTTATCGACCCATAATAAAGAGCAAATTCTCGAAGCAATTAGAATAGGTGCGGATTATATCGGTGTTGGTCCTGTATTTGAAACAACCTCAAAGGAGAATCCTGACCCTGTCATTGGTATAGAGTTAATCAAATGGGTAAGTCAGAAATGCGATATACCATTTGTGGCGATTGGTGGGATTACCCTTAATAATCTTGACAAGGTATTATCGTCTGGTGCAAGATGTATTGCAGTTATTTCTGCCATAATGCAATCAGGTGATATAAAATTGGCAACAGAGCAGTTTAAGAAAGTCATAAATAATTTTTTTAACCACAACGACACTACGAACACAACGATATATAACCAGAAAGACAAAACTATTTTATATTAGTTCTTAGTGGACGTTGTGTCGTCGTGGTTAAATCCTGTATTTCTTTGTTTATTTTATACAAAAGGCAGGGATTTTGAATTGACACAGCTTGAGAATGCAAAAAAGAATATCATAACAAACGAGATGAAAAGAATCGCTAAAGATGAGCATATTGACGTTGAAGTCCTCAGAAATCTCATCGCTGAAGGGAAAATTGTTATACCTAAAAACAAGAAACGTAATTTTAAAAAAGTTATCGGAATCGGTGAAAAACTAAGAACAAAAGTTAATGCGAATCTCGGAACATCTAAGGATTACTGCAATCTCGAAGAGGAAATAGAGAAGCTAAAAGTCGCAATAGAAACTGGCACCGATACTATTATGGATTTAAGCACAGGCGGAAAGCTTAGATTAATCAGAAAGAAAATGTTAGAGCATTCACCTGTGCCTGTAGGAACTGTCCCCATCTATCAAATAGCCGTAGAGTTAATGGATAACAATAAATCTATAAGCGAGATGGATGAAAAACATATTCTGAAAATCATCCAACAACAAGCTGAAGATGGCGTTGATTTCTTCACAATTCATAGCGGATTAACCAAACCCGCTGTAGAAAAAATGGACCGGCAAAAAAGATTAATGAACGTGGTCAGTCGCGGTGGTTCTATTATAACTGATTGGATAAGGAAGAATAAAAAGGAAAATCCTTTTTATACACTTTATGATGAAATCCTTGACATTATGAAGGAGTATGACATTACTATCAGTCTTGGTGATGGTTTGAGACCGGGTTGTATCAATGATTCTACAGATTATTTGCAAGTTCATGAACTTATGGTCCTGGGAGAACTTAGGGACAGAGCTATTGACAAAGGGGTTCAAGTAATGATTGAGGGACCCGGTCATATTCCCTTGGGTGAGATTATGACCAATGTGCAGTTAGAGAAGAAAATTTGTAAAGGAGCACCATTCTATGTCCTCGGACCAATTGTAACCGATGTGGCACCGGGATATGACCATATCGTTTCTGCAATAGGTGGAGCAATAGCAGGAAGTTGTGGGGCTGACTTTTTATGTTTTGTTACACCGTCAGAACATTTAAGGCTTCCTTCAATAGAGGATGTTCGAGAAGGAGTCGTTGCGGCAAAGATTGCAGGGCATATTGCTGATATTGAAAAAGGCGTTTATGGTGCAAAACAATGGGATTATGAAATGTCCAAATGCCGTTCTAAACTTGACTGGGATGGTATGCTGAATTTAGCATTAGAAAAAACCAAGCCAAGAAAATTTAGAGAAGAACGACTTCCAACAAATAAGACTGTTTGCACAATGTGCGGTGAGCTTTGTTCTATGCTCCCGAGGAAGTAGGGGCAATTCTCGTGGTTGCCTGAAATGAATATGTAGGGGCATATTGCATATGCCCTTTAATTATTGGGCACGTGTAACGTGCCCCGACAATTGTGATATAATTTATTTGACAGTCATATTTCGACGAATATATTATAAAGAGTAGTTTATAAATAATAAGGGAGTTTATCAGGAGGGCATTATGCGAATAAAAATAATTATAACTATTATAGTGACTTTATTTATCTCTTTCTCAGCTATCGCTCAGAATGTATCTGAACCTCTCACAGATAACCCGAATGTGTTTATTCCAATATATAAAGAGATAGATAAGCCTACACATCAAGGTGATTATTATAATTACGAATATATGACACCAGCAGAGGTATCAGATATTTATTCTAAGAAAGTCGAGGAGGTTCGTGCAATCCTCCATGGGACCTATAAGACTACCCAACAACAAGAACTTATATCAACTAATCTAACGCAAGGGAGTACTCAATCTCGTGCTCAGGTTTATGGCAGGTATCAACAAGAAGGGTCAACAAGTCCAAACATTCAGATGACAGAAACTATTCAGGGGCGTACTCAACAAATTTCCCTTCCACCTTTAGACCAAAATCTTAATGAAATGGATAGGGAAAATATTTACGTCTTCTTTGACTTTGAGCAAACCTGGGAGAAGTATATCGAGACGCGACTTTTCTTTGAGCCTTTATCATCTCATTTTGATATTATAGCAAACTGGAGAGATGGTAAAAAGGCTACAAATTCATTTTATCAAGGAGTTCTGCAACAAAGAGATAGCCTTGGACTTACAGTAAACGACTCCGATTCGAAGTACCAAACAAGGCTACTGCAAAGAGAAATAGCGAGAAATAATATGATTAATTGGCTTAAAATGAAGGAAGAAAGAGTTCTGGAAGAGGTAGATGGCTACATTATAAATAACTCGGGAAATGATAATAAAGGAACTACAAAGGTCATTGGTCGTTTGAGAAAGCCCACTCCGTATGAAACAGTTCTTGGCGAACCTGTCCCAACGGAGAAGACAGAACTGATTAAGGAATAGAGGATGTGAAATGAAGAAATTGCATTTACCAATAATAATTGAGATTGATGAAGATGGTTGCTATATTGTTAGCTGTCCTTTGTTTAAAGGATGTCATTCATATGGTAAAACTATAGATGAAGCGTTAGAGAATATAAAAGAAGTTATAGAGATGTGTTTGGAGGAGACAACCGTAGAGGAGTTAAATAAATTTGTAGGTTTCAGAGAATTAGAAATAGTTTCTTAGTTCAATATTCTATCATCTGGAGAAAGTGGTGAAATTTAGTGAATTGGTTAGATTATTGGAGAGAAATGGATTTTATATAATAAAGGAGAAGGGATCGATACGGTATTATTGGAAAGAAGGTTGGGAGAAATTAATCAGGGTGGATTATCACGGTTCAAAGGAAGTCCCAAAAGGAACTTGTGAAACCATCCTAAAAGCAGCAGGAATAAAGAAGGCAAAATAAGGAAAACGATAGACAATGATAGAACTAGAATATTCATTAATAATAGAGGCAACGGATGAACCGAATTACTTTGGTTTTTATTCTCCCGAATTAGAAGGTTTTACTGGAATAGGTCATTCAGTGGAGGATTGCATATATAAAGCTAAATGGGGAATGTTGGAGCATATTAATCTGCTAAAAGAAAAAAGATTACCAGTCCCTCCCAAGAATCTCAATCCTAAAATCATTATTCAGAATGAAGAGAAATTGATTTCTGTTTAATTTTTTCTTTGTAACAAATCATTTTTCTGTTTCAATAATAGTTTGTTTTTATTACATAATTTTATTTTGAGTCTGAATTATGAGCAAAGAATCTATCTTAATCGCCTTAGGTGGAAATGCAATCAGTATCAAGGGGGAAGAAGGGAATATTCCCCAGCAATTCTTCCATACTAATGAAGCTGTTCAGGAAATCGTGAATCTTATCAAATCGATAGATTGTAATCTGATTTTAACTCACGGCAATGGTCCTCAGGTTGGTAACGTCATTTTAAGAAGTGAGCTTGCCAGTAAAGTCCTCTATGCTCTTCCCATCGACATCTGTGTCTCTGATACAGAAGGCGGAATGGGATATATGATTCAACAGGTTATGCATAATACATTGGCTGAAAATAATATACGCAGGAACGTGGTCTCGATTATTACTCAGGTTCTTGTCGATATAAATGATGAAAATTTCAAAAATCCAACTAAACCAATCGGGAAATTTCATACTAAAGAGGAAGCTGAAGAACTCCAGCGTGAGGAGAAATGGACAATGATTGAAGATAGCGGAAGAGGTTATCGCAGAATTCTCGCATCTCCTAAACCAATTAAAATTATCGAAGAAGAGATTATCAAGATGCTTTCTGAATCAGGGATAATTGTCATAGCTGCAGGAGGTGGTGGAATCCCTGTTGTTGAGGATAAAGATGGAAAACTTTATGGAATCGAAGCGATAATTGACAAAGACCTTGCATCATCTTTATTAGCCAGAAGTATCGGAGTTAAAACACTTGTATTCCTAACGAGCGTTGATAAGGTCTACATAAATTTTGGCAAGAAAAATCAGACCGCTCTGGATAAAGTAAAAGTTAGTGAAATTGAAAATTACGTCAAGGAAGGACATTTCGCTCCTGGCAGTATGCTACCCAAGATAAACGCAAGCATTGAATTTCTTAAAAATGGTGGAGAAAAAGTCATTATCACAAAAAACGGAACTTTGATAGAAGCCTTTTCAGGGAAAACAGGGACTCATATTACAACATAATTTTTTTGTAGTAGGGAACGGTTTCAAACCCCCCTCCCTAACCCTCCCCCTCTAAGGGGGGAGGGAAGGGTGGGGGTCTGGAATAGTTATAAATTGTTCCCTACAAATTATTTTGATTTAAAAATCACCTTCAGTTTTTCCCTAAAATTGCCTTTAAGTCTTCATCGGGTTTTGAGATAGGCTTAATGTTGAAATTCTGAACTAAAACATTAAGCACATTCGGTGAAACAAAAGCGGGTAGCGATGGTCCTAATCTGATATTTTTTATTCCTAATGATAAAAGTGTAATTAATATACAAACAGCTTTTTGTTCATACCAGGAAAGAATCAGAGATAATGGCAGATCGTTCACATCGCATTTGAAGACATCTGCTAAAGCTGTGGCAATCTTAATCGCCGAATAGGAATCGTTGCATTGTCCACAATCTAATAATCTCGGTATCCCACGAATATCTCCAAAATCTAACTTGTTGAATCTGTATTTTCCACAGGCTAATGTGAGTATCACGCAATCTTTCGGAACTTTTTCAGCAAATTCCGTGTAGTAATTTCTCCCCGGCTTTGCTCCATCACAACCTCCAATGAGGAAGAAATGCTTTATTGCACCAGCTTTGACAGCCTCAATTACTTTATCAGCAACACCAAGAACAGCATTATGGGCAAATCCAACAAGGATTTCTTTTCCCGGGACGTCTTCTTTAAAGCCACCCATTTCTAATGCCTTTTTGATGACCTTGCTGAAATCTTTTTGTTTACCATTTTTTCTATCGGGAATATGTTCGACGCCTTCCCACGCTACTAATCCAGTTGTGAAAATCCTATCCTTATAAGAATCTCTCGGTTTCTGAATGCAGTTTGTCGTCATCAATATAGCACCGGGAAACTCATCGAATTCTTTATTCTGATTCTGCCAGGCACTCCCATAATTGCCCACAAGATGTTTGTATCTTTTTAATTTTGGATAACCGTGAGCAGACAACATTTCGCTATGAGTATAAATATTGATTCCTTTTCCTTCAGTTTGAATCAGCAATTCTTCTAAATCCAGCAAATCGTGTCCTGATACTACTATGGCGGGACCTTTTTTCGCACCAATAAATACTTTTGTGGGAATCGGATGACCAAAATGCTCGGTGTGGGCTTTATCCAAGATTTCAAGACATTTGAGATTAACTTTGCCAAACTCCATATTCATCGCTACTAAATCACTTACAGACAATTTCTCATCCGCTAATGCAGATAGCTCTTTGTAAAAATACGAATTAACTTCTTCATCTCTTTTTCCAAGGATTTGTGCATGGTCTGCATAAGCTGCCATCCCTTTCAGTCCAAAAAGAAGCAATTCCTTCAGACTCCGTACATCCTCATTCCCAGCGGGTAAGGTCAATATACCAACTTTTTGCCCTTGCTCAATTAATCCTTCTAAAGTATCGGCGGGTTTCCAATAAGCAGATTCTGGGAGTTTACCATCAAACTCCTTTTTATTCTTTTGTTTATAAGCATCTGAAAAAAGTTTTTTAATTTTTTCTTTAACTTGATATGATTTTATAATAATTTCCTGTAATCTTTTCTCATCAAAATCAACGTTTGTAATTGTTGAAAATAGCCCTTCCATCATAAGGGTTTCTGTTTCATTATCCTTCACACCCAGTTCCCTTGCCATCTTACCATAGATTGCAATGCCTATGAGACTGTGGATTAATAAATCCTGAAGCGTTGCCACCTCGGGCAATTTTCCACATACGCCTCTTACGGTACAACCTTTCCCTTGTGCTGTTTGCTCACATTGTCTGCAAAACATATTCATAATAGTCCCTCCTCTCGATTTATTTTTGTATTTGTAGGGAACGGTCGCGACCGTTCCCTACAAGAAATCAGATATTTATAAAATTTCTCCTCTTAAAGAGAATATATATTTAATTATGGTTATATCTTTTCCTGATTTTTCAAGGGCTTTTTTTACAATGCTTTCAACTCCTGAACAACACGGAACTTCCATATAGGCTAATGTAATTGATCGGATGTTTTGATGTTTAAAAATCTCTGTTAGCTTATCTACATATTGTTCAATATTCGAATCCAATTTTGGACAAAAAATAATCAGAATTTTCCCTTTTAAAAGTTTTTGATGAAAATTGGCGAAAGTAAATGGAACGCAGTCAGCGGCTATCAATAAATCAACGTTTTTGAAATATGGTGCCTTTGGATTCAATAACTGTAGTTGAATGGGCCATTGCCTAAGTTCCGATTTTAAGGAAACTTCATCAGTTTTTTCCGTATCTTGTTTTTCTTTACTAAAATCAATCATTTTTGAACCCGGACAGCCCGAAGAATGTTGAGAATGCTTGTGATTGTTGTGTTCATCATCTTTCTCAATTGGGTTTTCGATACCCCTATCCCTCAAAAATTTTACTGCCTGATTTAGATATTCAGTTTCATTATGCTCTTTGAGATGCTCAAGATGTGCCTTAATAACATTCCTTCCCTGCTTGACAATATTCTCCATAACTTTCGCCTCATCATAAACCTCTGCTTCTCTTTCAACAATTGTGATGGCTCCTTCAGGACAATGACCGATGCAAGTTCCCAATCCATCGCAGAATAAATCGCTAATCAATCTTGCTTTTTCATCAATAATCTGCAGAGCCCCTTCTGGACAATTCGGAATGCATAATCCACAACCATTGCATCTCTCTTCATCAATTTGTATAATTTTCCTCTTCATAACATCACTCCTTTGACTTTAAATAAGGTATTTTTTTACATTCCCAAATTGGACTTGGGAACAAGACTTAACCGCAAAGTTCGCAAAGAAGACGCAGAGTTCGCAAAGGATTACCATTCATCTATTCTCTGTGTTCTTTGCGTTTTCTCAGCGTTCTCTGCGGATAATGTTTTTGAATTTTTAAAACAATTGTTTTCTTGACGTCTACAGTGATTTATTTCTATTTTGCAATCAGTCTCTTGATAGCATTCCACATCTTTCTCCCTTCTTTCTTTATATCAAAAGAAAAATTAGACAATCGCCATCTTGTTACAGTGAGTCGTAGCGTCCCTAATATAACGAAGCTTAGCTGTTCACTGGGAATATCGTTTCTTATCTCTCCATTCTTCTGACCCTTTTTTATAATCTCAAAGATTTCCTTCTTATGAAGTTTCATTATTGAAAATATTTTCTCCGCTAACACCTTCTCATTTATGAACATCTCTTCAGAGAAAATCACAGTCGCAAGAGGTGGATTTTCAGCAAAAGCTTTACAATGTGTTAAAAATATCGACTCAATCTTTTTTATATTAGAAATATTTTTTGAATGAATCTTTTGAAAAAGATTTTTTGCATTGGATTCGAAAAAGGACAAAATACTTAACAAAATGTCTATCTTACTATTAAAGTGCCTATATATCGCCGGTTCGGAAATGCCGATGCTATTAGCGATATTCTTAATAGTCAGTTCTTGAATCCCGCCTTTTGCGATAAGCTTGATAGACTTATCGATTATTTCCATCTGTCTATTCGTAAAATCAGCCATAAATGAATCCTTTTATATCTTATGTTAGTTAATATTCACTAACTAATCTATTCCATAATAATTCATTGTGTCAAGTAAAAAGAAGTCATAATTTTAAATATTTGTATGTTGCGTTACAATTCAATAAAGACAAATATTGGGTATTCTCAGTGGTTGTTTAAAAACTCATTTAGGGGACAAAGGAATGAGGTTATCGCTCCATTGCTTCGTTCATAATGATATGTTCTTACCCCTCCCTCTCCCATCGAGAGAGGGTTTAGGGTGAGGGAATAACTTTTTTACTACGGGTAGCTTTGCAACCCGTAGCTATGTTATTTAACTGCTACGCAGTTCAATGAAATCATCAACCTTGGAGTGCGGTAGCCCTGCTACCGCTCCCCGTTTTCACGGGGACAAGTTTTATTAGACGCAAGTATGACTTGCGTCAAGAGAAGGCGTAAGCATAGGCTTACGCACTCCAAAGAAGCATTCTACACTCATAGTTTTTAATTAATTGACAAATTGGGTTTCTCAAGACTAAATAATATTTGCGAAGATTCGCGTAATTCGCGGTTTGAAAATCATTACTTTAATACAACGATATCCACCCGACGATTCTTATTTCTTCCTTCAGGAGTATTATTCTCCGCTTTGGGATGAAATTCTCCTGCTGAGACAGCATAAAGTCGTGATGACTTAATACCACAATCGTTTATGAGAAACCTCGTGATTCTTAAAGAGCGTGAGGATGAAAGATGAAGATTATCAAAGAAAGGAGAGTCTTTGATGGGCTGATTATCTGTGTGACCTTCAATAAGTATGTCATTATCCGGAGACTCTTTTAAGATTTGTGCTATGTCTTTAAGAATTGGAATCATATCAGGTTTAATATCTTCAGCAAAACCTTCGAAGAGAGAACTTGCTGGGACTGAAATGACTAAACCTCTTTGCGTGTCCTCAATTGTGATGAAATTGATCGCTTTATCCTGCAGATACTTTTCGAATTTCTGTTTTAATGGAGACAGGTCAGTGGCAGGTTTCACAGGAAGTTGAGATAATCTTTTCTCATAATCTTTTTTGGCGTTAGTAAGGTTGCCCGATAATTGCTTTGATTCCTCTTGAGCTTTCTTTAACGCCTCCTCGTTTTGCTGAATAGAGGCATTCAGCTTCGAAATTGTTTCATTCAGAGTCACTATCTCATTTTTATAGGTTTCAATTTCACTATTGAGACTTGTGATAGCCGTATCTTTTTCTGTAACAGTTGTTGCGAGGGTATCTTTCTCGGTTTTCAAAGTATTGAGTTCTTTATCCTTTTCAGAGATCGTCATTTGACTTTGAGTATTGACCTGATTGAGTCGTGCAATTTCATTCTTTGAATCTTTGAGCTCAAGGTTTACTTTATTAATCTTAAGTTCAAGCTCTGCTTCTCTATCTGACCTTGCTTTTTCCAGAGTTGCAATTAGGGTATTCTGTTCAACGATTGACTTATTAAGTTGATTGACAGTAGCGTTGCGTTCTTCGATAGCCTTGTAGTATTTATCCTGATACTGTTCATTTTCAGCCATTAATTCCCGGATTTTGGCATCCTGAATCTCTTTGATATTTCTCAAATCATATAACTCTGTGCATCCTGACATAAATAACCAGATTGATGCTATGATAATTATATGTAAAAAATATTTTGGCTTCACTTTTATACTCCATCTTCTATTAATATTAGATTATTTTATAGTGAAAGAAGTTTGTATAAGAGGTAAGGGGATAAGTAAAGAAAATTTTTTTAGGTAGATAGAGAAATTATGGAAGGACAGATAATTTTGCCACAGAGGACACAGAGGAAAGGGAGACGAAAAATACAAACTTTACAACTTATAATGAAAAACAGTCCTAACCACGAAGGGCACGAAGAATCACGAATAAATATACAAGATTTTCAAGTTGAACATGGAATGCAGTAAATGAAACTAACAACATAATGAAGCAGGGGCTTCCAACCATATTTTCGTTCCCAAGCAAGGCTTGGGAACGAGACAATTTCCTATTCGTGTAGATTCGCGAAATTCGCGGTTAAACCATTCAATATGCCTTTTTAAGAGGGTTTTGTTTAAGAAATTGAGAAGATAAGTATTTTTTATCAAATTATATACTATTTATTTTGCTCTAATAATCCTTTCAAATTTATCTTTATCTAAAGGACATTCAAGTAAGCTATCAAATTGTTCGTCAGATAGTTTAAGCTGTCTTGCCATACTTCTATAAGTTTTAGGTGATATATACTTTCGTCCTTTGGGTATAGTAATCCTTACAAATTTTATATCGCCTAACCAAAACCAACCATTGTATTCCTTTCCTTCTCTGAATTCGATATTCAATTTATTTTCACAACAAATTCTCACATCATGTGTGTTGAATTTTGAGTTCTTCATAAAGTCAGTCAATGATTATATCTTGGAGGTATTTTTTATAATTGAGCCATTCTTCTGAAAATTGATCATCTTCCATCAATTCATAATATAGTGTTTCAATTTCAATTCGTAAATTTTGAATAGATTCATAAGCATCATTACCGATAGCATAAAGTGGTAGGTCAATTACACGTGAAATATAACCTACCTCATCAGATTCTACTATTATATTTATTGGTTTTCTTAAACTCTTATGTGGTAGTACATTAATTTGTTGAGATCCTAAACATTTATTTGTTTTACTAATCGCTCTTAATTCGGATAACTTAATAAGATCTTTGTATTCAATACCTTGACCCAAATTTGAAGAGTTTAGATCTAAGCCATAAGGGAATTGTGCTTTATGCTCAATAATTTGAAAAGTATGATTTAAATAACCATTTCGATCATTTATAAGTGTTTGATCATATACTCTCGAATTTGAAGAAGAAACCATACTACTTGCTAAAATCATCATATATTTCCATCTCCTTATTTATTCATTTTTTCATCTTGTTTCATAGCTTTTTCTAATATTTCGGTTTGCGAATTTAACCACTGAATGAATGCTTTTGCTGATTGATAGTTTAGTATAATACCAGTACCAACGAAACGAACCATACTTGATTTAAGATCTTGTGGTTCACTTTTAATTTCTTCACCGAGAGATCCATCACTTTCTATCTTATATGATTGTGAATCCGGTAATGCATGTCTTTCAAGAAAAAAATTAATTACTATTTCAGCTTTAGGTGTTATACCACCAACTATTCCATTTACATAAATCGGATTATAATCATCGGGGAATATGTATTTAAATTTTATCGTATGTTCCTCAGGCATGTTTGTCTCACTTTCGTTTACTATATTAATTACATTTTTAAAGATGTTATTAAATAATATAAATTTTATATAAAATATATCTTTTTTTATTTTATTGTCAACACTTATGTTCTCAATTTATATCATTTTTCAAAATTTTTTTGAAGTTTTTCTTTATTCCTTATTCAATATGCCTTTTTGAGAGTTGTTTTGTTGTAATAGTCCGGAGGCTGTGTTATAATTCAATCATTTATTCAAGTGGGTATGCGGTGTCATATTTTATTACTTTATTTTACATAAAATTTATATCTATTCGTTATTGTAAGGGTTGAGGTTCTTCTGGAAGAACAGTTTCTTCTTTTATTTTGGGTTCTTTTCTTTTTCTCAAGGGCTTCCCACAAGATTTTTTAACACGCGCCTTTGCCTCTTCTGCTTCTTTTCCCTCAATAACGTCTCTTTTCAATATTTCATTTTTTAGAATTTTTTCAATCTCTTCAATGTCAACTAATATACCAGAAGAAATTTTTCTTAATTCATGCCTAATTACATTTAAAACAGAACTGTTAAATATTAGGGCTGCAATTGTAAATCTATTTACACTTTTTATGTGTTCATGAAATTCTTCTATAGCATCTTTATTAATACCCTCTTTGCAAAGAAGAAATAGCTTTTCTTGATCCTTGGGTTCCTTTGGATTAATTTCGATAAAGTTAAAAGAGTAAATTAGCTCATCATTAACGGGTTTCTCAAATCTAATTCGGTAAATTTCCCAGTTAATTCCATTAGTTAATACAACCCATTGAATGCCCTGATTAACTCCATATGAAACGGCTTGTCTTAAGTGACTTTCTTTTAACTCCAAACCGATTGCTTTAACCTCAACAAGAAAATTTATATTATCATTTGATTTAACAGCCAAGTCGGAGAAAGTACTGCGTATAGCAAATTCAGCAGTTATTTCTTTATACTTATCATATCCAAAAACATTTTCCAGAATATCTTGAATTATAGTTGAAGTGTCTGCTTCATTAATATCCCGATTCTTTGCATTTCTCAAAATACCCTGAAATTTCTCTACATTTTGCATAAAACGTCTGACAACTTTCTTCGGAATTGCTATCATTTTGTTAGATCACCCTTTTCAATTTTTATTACATAAAAATAGACAAATTTAAAATTAAATATGTTAATTTCTTATTATCAAAATTAAAGTATAGAAAAGTTTATCATAATTTTGTTTTATAATTATTTTTGTAAATAAATAGATTATGTAAATATAATATATAAATATGATGCAATACGGTCAAGGTAAAAATTCAGTTCTATCAAATACTATTATTGCTAAGTATGGAATTGCAAAATATAAAATCAATATGCCTTTTTGAGTGTGGTTTTGTTGTAATAATGTTTAAGGATGTCTTGGTAGGAATAGCCTTTGAGAGCCATACCGAGAGCGCCCATCTGGCAGAGTCCGACGCCATGTCCCCAACCTGCTCCTTGCAAAATTATCTTCGTTATTTTCCCGGTATTATTCTTCTCAAAATCCCAGACGAAGGCACTGCTGAAAAGGAATTTTTCATGCAGGATATTGCGGATTTGATATTGGGATTTTATGCTGAAAGATTTTTCTTCACCTTCTTTTGTATTATATAAAATGTCTAATTGATGAAGTCGTCCAGAATTGCTTCGTTCACCCGGCTTAAAATCCAAAAATTCAGCAACATCATCAAGTTTCGCCTTCTTCTTTAGAAAATTAACGATTTCTTCTTGAGTGTAAACGACTTTCCAACGATAATAGCTTCCCGCTTCATCAACAGCACCTAAGTATTCTGGTAGAGTTTTTTCAGGACACACATTTGGCGAACAAAAGCTATCAGTTTCTTTGAGCCAATCTCCCATAACCCACTCACGAATTTTTTCTTCAGTGACAGGATTGAATCGAGAAGTCTGGGAATTTTCGGGCGCATCAATGGTATCGCTCAGTCCGAGAGCTTTTTCTCCAAAGGCTTTCTTTGGGTCTTCAATAATCCCTCCACAGCATTTAGAATAAAATCCACTGCAAACTTCTCCCGTCTCGGTTACAAGGAACATTCCTCTTGATTGCTCAGAGTTGTTAGCAACTTCTTTAGAGATAAATGTTGTTCCCTGATACCTTTGACAACAATCATCGTTACAGATTGTGTATGGGACGCCTCTGTGTTTGCCTTTGAGATTAACAATCATCCAGGAGCGAGCCGCCGTTGCCTGAGCCTTAATGAATTCGGGAGGGCATTTAGCGCTCATCTCAGAAGTAACCACACAGGCTAAGTATGCCTCCATAGGAATTTCATTAACCACAAGCAATTTTGAGTTCCAGTTATAGAATTCCAATTTATGCGAAAAATACAAATCGACTTCTTTCTGCCAGTGAAATCCTCTTCCTGCGACAACACCTTTTAAAAGAATCCCCGATTTCGGTGCGATAGTTTCTTTTTGGGTGGAGTTTTGAATACTGATAAAATTTTTGCTTCTCACGATTTCCTTATTGGAATTATCTTTGCAGATTACTTCGTTGTTAATTACTTGAATTTTGAGGGGCGTTTCTGTTTTACATTTCAGTGTTTTATTTTCGGATTCACTCCAGATTTTGAATTTTCCGACAGGAAGAACGATTTCCATACTGGTTTTATTATCGGCTTCGAGGACAAGCCCAATACGGCAGATAGGTTCTTTTTCTGGCAAAGGATTTTCATAAAGACCGAGAGGCTCAACAACCTCATCAGATTTTTGGGGTTCTTTTTTTGCTGAAATTTTGTTTTCACTCTCAGCAAAAGAAAGATACGGAGTAAAATTTAAAAGAAAAAGAATATAGCTTAGCATAAGAATCAATTTCCTTTTCATTTATTGTTTCCTCTTTATTCCTATTGGGGAATAAAAAATATTTAATCGCTGAAAACGCAAAGAACGTAGCCCAGATTCTTTTATCCGGGATAAGAGATAGACAATTTAATATTCTATTTGTAGAGACGTGATATATCACGTCTCTACATTAATCTTTGTGTCTTCTTTATGACTTTTGTGGTTATAACCGTGCTTGCGTAATAAATGTAATTTTTTTCTTTAAAAGATGAAAATTCCGACTATATATGTTGTTTAAAATATAAAAAACAGAAAGGGATAAATCAATGAAAAACATTCTTAATGTAATTTTTATTTTTATTATTATTATTTGCAGTCAACAATTATTTGCTCAAACTCAAAGGCGTGATAAGAGCGTTTTCACTGAAGAGAAAGATGAATTTCTGGAGTATATGAAAAAGAGTGCTGAAGAGGTAAAAAAGGAAGAACCTGTAAAGAAAGAGTTTAAAATGGATTTTACCGGATTGGATATTCCCGCTTCTGTAGGTGATTTTCAAAAGAGTTGGTATAATGAGCCGATTTCACAAGGTATGACAGGTGGTTGCTGGGCTTTTTCTTCCATATCGTTTTTTGAATCCGAAATTTTCAGACTTACCCAGAAAAAAGTCAAGCTTTCGGAAATGTATACAATCTACTGGGAATACGTTGAGAAGGCAAAACGGTTTGTTGAGAAAAGAGGGGATTCTGTCTTTAGCAAAGGCTCTCAGCCTAATGCAACGAAACGAATCTGGGAAAAGTATGGAATTGTTCCTGCAGAATTTTATCCGGGAAAAGCATCTGAACAAAAGTTTTTTGACCATACAAAAATGTTCGAGGAGATGAAGGTTTATCTGGAATCTGTCAAAGAGAGAAATGAATGGAATAAGGAAATTGTGATTGGAACAATCAGGTCTATTATGAACACTTATATCGGTGCCCCACCAATGGCAATTGTCATCAATGGTAAACAAATAACTCCTAAGGATTATCTCGATAAAGTTCTGCAATTAAAATTAGATGATTACGTTGATGTGATGTCGCTAATGGGAAAGCCGTATTATCAAAAGGTAGAGTATGAAGTTGCCGATAATTGGTGGCATAACGAGGATTATTATAATGTGCCATTGGACGATTTTATGAAAATAATTAAGGGGGCTGTTCGTAAAGGATACACGATTTGCATTGTTGGCGACACGTCGGAATCGGGTAATTATTTCCCGATGAACGTTGCGATGGTGCCGAGTTACGATATACCATCAGAATATATTGATGAAAATGCACGACAGATGCGATTCAGTTCTGAATCCACAACGGATGACCATGCGATTCATCTTGTGGGGTATTCGGAGAAAGCTGGAAAGGATTGGTTTCTAATCAAAGATTCAGGAAGCACCGCCTGGAATGGAAAAAACAAGGGCTATTTTTTCTTTCAGGAAGATTATGTGAAATTGAAGATGATGAATATACTTGTGCATAAGGATGTTACAAAAGAAATTTCAGATAAGTTTCCCAAATAGCAATGTTTTAAAAAAGCTATCGTAATTTAATACACTTGATTTTATTTCTCAAAAGGATAGCGCGATTGATATTTTTGAAAATGTAGATATAAATTCATTATCCAATTGCAAACATATTATTCACCCATTGGGTGAAGAAAATACTTGACAAGTAAATAATCATATTTTATATTTTTTGCATATTATAATAAAATTATATACCAGGGATTGTAAGGAACCAATTGTATTGATCATAAAGTTCAGGACGAAGAATCTCGAGCGTTGTTACCGAGAATTTAAATACGGAAAAAAATGCTTTGGAGAAAGAATGGCAAAGCGTTTCATAGAACGTGTTAATATAATCAAGGTTTCTAAGAATGTATATGAGCTTACCCAACTTCCTGGATTACGTTGTCACCCTCGAAAGGGAGAACAAAAAGGGCTTCATACTATAGACCTTTATGATCAGTATCGCCTTTACTTCACTTTAGAGGGAGAAAATTTAAATACAGTTTGTATTGAAAAGGTGGATGAACATTAATGATTAGAATAAGGAAAACTGAACTACATTCCGATATCGCAATACCCCCAGGGGAATATCTTTTAGAAGTACTTAATGAAAAAAGTATGTCCCAAGCCGAGTTGGCGAACCGTATGGGTCGCCCACCGCAGGCTATTAATGAGATTGTCAAGGGTGAAAAATCTATTACCTCTGAAACAGCATTACAGCTTGAACAGGTACTTGGAGTTCCAGCACACATCTGGACTGGATTAGAATCAGAATACCAATTAGTCAAAGCTATTCAACAAGAATCTATTCAAGTACAACAAGAAGTTACACTTTTGAGAGAAATTCCTTACAAAGAAATGGCACAATTGGGTTGGGTAAAGAAAATCAGAGATTTAAAGACCAGAGTTCGCGAACTGCGAAACTTCTTTGGTGTAGCATCTCTAAATAATGTCTTTAAAATTAGAACATATAATCCTACCTTTAGATGTTCAACTATTGATAAAGCATCGCCCTATGCACTGGCTTCTTGGCTTCATAAAGGTGCAATAAAGGCAGGAAGGATTCAAGCCATTCCTTTTAATAAGACAAAACTTATTTCTGTACTTCCTCAGATACGTTCTTTGAGTTTTGAATCTCCAGAAGAGTTTACTTCAAAAATTCAAAAAATATTATCTGACTGTGGAGTTGCATTTGTGTTGCTTCCGCATTTGACAAAAACTTATGCAAATGGAGCAACATTTTGGTTATCACAAGATAAATCTGTATTAATGATGACCATAAGAGGAAGTTATGCAGATATTTTTTGGTTTAGTTTTTTTCATGAATTAGGGCATATTCTTCTTCACGATAAGCGCCTTACTTTTGTGGACAATGACAATAAAATTGAAGACAAAAGTAAACAAGAGCAAGAAGCTAATAAATTTGCAGGAGAACAATTAATACCAGCATCGAATTTAAACGACTTTATTTCTAAAGGGGATTTTAGTATAAGCTCTATAAAAGCATTTGCTAAAAATATTTGTATTCCACATTGGATTATTATAGGACGTCTCCAGCATGAAGGATACTTAAAGTTCAACCAACTTAATAATTTAAAAGTAAAATATAAGTGGAGTAATTCTTGATAGTAAAAATAATGTACTTGAATATTGAGGTGCTGCGCCACAAAGATTTTTAATTTTTTAAATATAAATGAACTGGTAATGACAAGAAGTAAAAAGCAATTTAGGTCTTCTCAATATTAAGTTGGGAAAACTGTTTAGAAATAACTTGATTCAAAATAAGGAAAATAGTTAGAAGGGGAAAAAAACTATTCCCATAATATCTCTATCTGAAAAACAATCGATTAGAAGATAAATGAAAATACTTTCTTCCATAGTTATCTATATCCTTTATCCCATTCAAAAATTTCCCCTTAAAATACTTGTCCATCTTTAAATAAAGGAACATAATCTTCCCTTATAGAAATTATTTATAAGTTAAAATGAATCTACTGACAATTACCTTAAAAAATCTCTGGCATAGAAAAATCCGAACAGGTTTGACTATTTTGGGTGTTGGAATTAGTATCGCCGCTTTTGTCTCTTTAGTCGGGCTTGCGAATAATCTTTCTGAGTCGTTGAGAACTACTCTTGAATCCCGTGGCACGGACTTAGTTGTTCTTGAGAAAGGCATAGTAGATATTTTCAGCGGAACTCTTGATGAGAAGTATCTTGAGAAAATCAAACAAATACCGGGTGTTCTTGATGTAAGTGGTATTCTCGTGAAGTTTTATGCTATTGGCTCAAACCGATATATGCTGGTTTATGGATGGCAGTCAGACTCGTATCTTTTTGATGAGCTAAAAATTACTGGAAGCCCACCTAAAAATGAAAATGAACTAATAATGGGTGTCAATGCTGCGGGACGATTGAAGAAAAAAATCGGTGATAAAATGCGTATTACGGACACTCTCTTCACTATTGTGGGTATTTTCCAGAGCAAGAGTATATTTGAAGAAGGGGCTATTATTATTCCGCTAAATAAACTTCAAATGATGAAAAATAGTTCACAAATAGTAACGATGTTTAATGTGAAAGTAAGTAGGGAGAATATTCAAGGGAATGATGTAAATAAGGCTATTGAGAATGTTCAGAATCGAATACAAAATCAATTCCCCGATGTAGAGGTGAAAAACATACAGGGCTTTGTGTCAACGGACAATCCATTGTTAACCGCATTGAAGTTTACATGGGCAATATCAATCGTTGCATTTTTGATAGCGATATTGGGGATAGTGAATACAATGACGACATCGGTAGTTGAGAGAACACAAGAAATTGGAATCTTGCTTGCGATAGGTTGGAGAAATATAAAAGTTATAACCTTAGTGTTGTGGGAATCAACTCTGCTTGGATTTTTGGGTGGATTATTTGGTTTATGCATTGGGTATCTGATGATGAAAGTTTTGCTCACATCAACAAATCTTCAAGGTCTTATGAAAATGGAATATGATTTTGTCTTTATGGTAAAAGCGATGATTATCTCAGTTCTATTGGGTTTTTTGTCGGGGATTTATCCAGCGGTGAAGGCAATTTCAATAGAACCAATCAAGGTGTTACGATATGAATGATGAAGTTCTTATAGATGTTAGAGCTGTTTCGAAATATTATGAGGATGGCAAGGTCGTTGCATTGAATGGTATCTCAATACAGGTAAAGAAAGGTGAGTTTTTAGTTATACGAGGTCCGAGTGGAAGTGGGAAATCTACATTGCTTCATCTAATTGGTGGATTGGATTCGCCAAGTCAGGGGGAGATATATTTTCAGGAAGAAAAACTCAAAGATGTGCTTAAGAAAAGTCTTTTCAGGATTAACAATATCGGATTTGTGTTCCAGACATTTTATCTCTGGTCAACGTTAAATGTGATGGAAAACGTGTTATTGCCATTAATGGAAATTCGTCTCAACAAGAGAGAAAAATTAGAACGAGCCAGGTCACTCATTGATGAGATGGGATTAAGCAATAAATATTTCTCTTCTGTTCGTGGGTTATCTGTGGGGGAGAGACAGCGGGTAGCTATAGCCCGTGCATTAGTGGCAAATCCTGCGATTATATTGGCTGACGAACCGACAGGAAGTCTTGATTCAAAAAATTCGGAAAATATTCTACAACTTTTCAGGAAAATCAATAAGGAACGAGGAGTAACTATAGTTATGGTTACACATGAAAGGATGGCGGAAGGACTTTATGATAGATACATTGAAATTCTCGATGGCAAAATTCAGTAGTTTAAGGTGGACAAGAAAGGAAACATATATATACGTTTCTTACAATCTCATTACTAAATATGTAGAGACGCAATGCATTGCGTCTCTACATGGTTCAACAAATAAATTAGAAAGAGAATCACGTGAAGATAAAACTCATTGAGCCAGCGCGGTATCTTCCCAATGGTAAATTATTAAAGACAAAGGAGCTTTTCTTCCCTTCACTTGCTTTACCTTATCTCTCTGCCTTGACTCCAAAGGAAATAAATGTTTCTATCACTATGGAGCAATTTGAGGATATCAATTTTGAAGAGAAGGTTGATTTGGTTGGCATTACTTCTTATACATCCCGTATATTGAGAGCCTATGAAATAGCTGATGCATTTAAAAAGAGAGGTGTGTCGGTCGTAATGGGAGGATTACATACTTCTATGGAACCAGAAGAGGCTCTTGAACATACTGATACAGTAATTGTCGGTGAAGCTGAAGAGACCTGGCAAGAGTTTATTAATGATTTCAGGAATGGGACACAGAAGAGACTGTATGTAGCTAAGGAAAGACCATCCCTTGCTAATTTATCAACTCCTCAGTTTTCCTTATTAGAGAAATATAAATCACGATTTGTCTCATTTCAAAAAAGGGGATTGTTCCATTTTCTGCCTATGCCGGTTCTTCCAATTCAAACTGCAAGAGGATGTCCTCACTCCTGTGATTTCTGCTCGGTAACCCTATTTTCAGGTAGCCAATATAGAACCCGCCCTATTCCTGATGTGATAAATGAAATTCGTTCACTTGGTGTTAAAGCGTATTTTTTTGTTGATGACAACATTTTCGCTAACCCAACTCGTGCAAAAGAATTATTCGAAGCCCTTATTCCTCTCAAGATAATGTGGTTTGGTCAGGCAACCATTAGCGCTGCAAGGGATAAGGAGTTAATACATTTGGCTCGGAGAAGCGGATGCTGTGCTCTTTATATTGGACTCGAAAGTATTTCTCAAAGGACAATTGAGTCTATACATAAAAAGTCAAATAAGGTAGCGGAATATGAAGATAATTTAAAAGCTTTCCGAAAAGAAGGCATTTCAGTGATGGTAAGTATGATATTCGGATTTGATAACGATGAGCTTACTGCTTTCAAAGATACATATAATTTTCTCCTCAAAAATCGGATACCGTATACTCAATGGTATTTTCTCACACCCCTTCCTGGGACCCCCCTACTCAAAAGGTTAAAACAGGAAGGGCGATTAAAAAATAATAAGTGGTGGCTCAATCCTACACTAACAAGCAACCCTTTTGTTTTAAAGTTTACAGGGTTAAAAATAGATGAAAACATGTTTAAGAAGAATTACCTTTCTTATTATAAAAAATTCTACTCAATTAAGAGTATAATTAGAAGGATATTGCTTCCTCCTCAAGTAAGATTTATATTAAAAATTTTTCTTAATCTTATTTTAAAAAAGAAAGTTAGTATTAAAACAACTATTATCGAAGCGTGAATTGTTAATCTTATTCCTTGATTTTCTTTTACAAACTATTCAATTTACCTATTTTTTACTTTACTTTTACTAATATATTAAGGGAAATTTATCTTTGATAATTTAACTTAAAATCAATAAGGGGCAGACCTATGTGTCTGCCCACTTTATCGGGCGAACACACAGGTTCGCCCCTACTAAAAAAATCAGAATATAAAATGGTTAAAAAAAACAAAGACGAATCCAAACACATACTTCGCAGACTGGCAAAAAGGATTTTGCCTTATAAATGGTCCATTATTTTATCTTTTTCCGCAATGCTTTTTGTTAGCATCCTTAACGTAGGAAATATATTCGCATTAAAACCGGTTATTGAAGTCCTTTTCGCTTCAAAGGAAGAAGTCGCACAATACAAAGAAAAAGCTGCTCAAGATATATCTTCATTGCAGTTTGAAACAAGAAACTATAAGACAAAAACAATGAAGAAGCTTGAAAAAACTGAATTCTTTAAGCCCATCATTACTAAATATGTCGCCTTGAGAGAATCTATTGATAGACAATATGAATTGGTTAAAATCAAACTCCTTGAAGATAGAAAAAAAGCCATCGTTATACTCAGTATCATAATCATAATTGTCTCCATAATCATCTTTGTCTTGAGTGTCCTATCAGAATTTATTGCAAGTTATGTCGGGTTAGTATCAATTCAACATCTCAAAAATGACCTTTATAACCATATATTAAATCTTGATATGAAATTCTTTGGGAAAAAGGCAACAGGTTATTTGATGACTCGTGTTGCTCACGATGTTAATTCCCTTCAAAATATGATAGTTCTTGCCTTCGGAAATGTTCTGCAGTCACCTGTAAATCTATTCTTCCTGTTCATTTTTATCATCATTCTTAATCCTCAGCTTACTATCGTGAATCTTTTCTTTCTAATCCTTGCTGCAATTCCTACAGTAATCTTAGGGAAAAAAATAAGAAAGATGAGCCGAAAGATTCGTGATAAAGTTAGCGATATGAACGAAATAATGCAGGAAACCTTGAGTGGCATTCAAATAGTTAAAGGGTTTGGAATGGAAGAGTATGAAATAAATAGATTTCAGGAAAAGAATATAAAATTTTTCAAATACTCATTAAAAAGAAAATTTATTCGTGCCATATCTGATCCTTTGATGAATTTATTGGGAGCTTTTGCTGTAGTTATCATAATGATTATTGCTACACGATTCGTAATCGATAGAGAAGTAATGAGCGGGTCTGACTTCTTCATCTATTTATTCGCCCTCCTGAGAATGTACGACCCCATCAGAAAACTATCCAAGGCAAATCAGGACTTACAAGAAGGTTTAGCTGGTGCTGAAAGAATATTCGAAATACTCGACACGAAACCAACCTTATCTGAAGACCCCAATCCATTAGTTTTTCCAGGTCTCAAAGATACTATCGAATTCAACGATGTTTCATTTAGTTACAACAATGAAAAGGATGTTCTCAATAATATCTCCTTTAATGCAAGAATAGGCGAAGTCACCGCAATAGTTGGTCCAAGTGGTGGTGGCAAATCCACAATTACCTATTTATTATTAAGATTTTATGACCCACAAAAAGGAACTATTAAAATTGATGGAGTAGATTTAAAAAAATTATCCTATGAATCTTTACGAGAAAATATGGGACTCGTAACACAAGAAAGTATTTTATTTAACGATACAATAAGAAATAATATCTCCTATGGACAAAGAAAATATTCAGAGGAAGAAATAATCCAATCAGCGCAACTTGCTAATGCACACGAATTCATTATGCAATTGCCCAAAGGTTACAATACCGTTATTGGCGAAAGAGGATTGATACTGTCAGGTGGACAAAAACAAAGAATCGCCATCGCAAGAGCCATCCTGAAAAATCCATCAATACTCATTCTCGATGAAGCCACTTCCAATCTCGATTCTGAATCAGAAGCCCTTATCCAGAATGCCATCGATGAACTCATAAAAAATAGAACCACTATTGTCATTGCACATAGACTTTCCACTATCACAAATGCCAATCAAATCCTTGTCCTGAATGAAGGTAGAATAATCGAACAAGGAACCCATAAGGACCTGATTGGGCAGGATGGCGTTTATAAAAAACTCTGCGAAATTCAAGTTGTTTGAATCAAAGTCTATAAATAAGATGGTGTAGGATATATATCCTGCGCACCATCTTATCTTATAAAACTCTGCGTGAAATAAAGATATATCTCACGCAAAGGCGCAGAGATTATAGGGATAAGACATAAATGAACATTGATGAAATTAAAGAAAAAATAATACCTATACTAAAACAATATGGTGTAACAAAAGCGGGTATTTTTGGTTCAGTAGTTAGAGGTGAAGCCACAGAAAGCAGTGATATAGATATCTTAGTAGAGATTGAATCGGATATGAGTTTACTTGATTTTGTAGGACTAAAATTAGATCTTGAAGAGGCTCTCGGTAAAAAAGTCGACTTAGGAGAATATTGCACCATTAAACCAATCATTAAAGACCAAATCTTAAGCGAAGAGGTCCCAATCTTATGAAAAGAAATATGAAACTTTATCTACAGGATATCTGGGAAAGTATTCTGGCAATCGAAGAATATACAAGTCAGATTACTGATAAGGAGTTTTATTCTAATCTTCAAGTCCAGGATGCCGTAGCAAGAAGATTAGAAATTATTGGGGAGGCAGTAAAGAACATAGATGAGAATTTTAGAAATAAATATCCCGAAATACCTTGGAAAAAGATTGCTGGAATGCGGGACATTATTGCCCATGAATACTTTGCCATTAAACTTGAAAGAATTTGGGATGTGATAAAAAAGGATTTACCCGAGTTAAAACCTCAAATCCTTTTAATGATGAATAGTAAAGAATAATACTGGAAAAATCAATATGCCTTATAACAACCTCCGAGAATTCATCACTGAATTAGAAAAAAATAACGAACTGAAGAGAATCAACGTTGAATTGAGTCCTGAACTTGAGCTGACAGAAATCGCAGATAGAGTCTGTAAGAAAAATGGTCCCGCAATACTTTTTGAAAGAATATGTGGATATAATATTCCCGTTCTGATGAATGCCTTCGGCTCTGAAAAACGAATGAAATTGGCGCTCTCTACTGATGACTTCAGAAGCGTATCTGAGCGAATCTTAGACCTTTTAGATAAAAAAGTAACCCTTAATCTCATCGATAAAATCAAAATGATTTCTGAGATGAAACACATTGCTGATGCTTTTCCAAGCGAAGTCAACGAAGCTCCCTGCCAGGAAATTATTATAGAAAATCCTTCATTTCACGCATTCCCAATTATAAAATGTTGGCCCAAAGATGGTGGAAAATACATCACATTTCCTTTAGTTTTCACCATTGACCCCGAAACAGGTATTCAAAACTGCGGAATTTACAGAATGCAGATTTATGATGAAACAACGGCAGGTATGCATTGGCACATCCACAAAGGCGGTGCCCAACATTATCGCAAATATGAGGCTGTGAACAAAAGAATGCCTGTCTCAGTTGCTGTTGGTGCAGACCCTGTTGTAACTTTTTGTGGAGCCTTACCTCTTCCTGAAAATATTGATGAGATGCTCATTGCAGGTCTCATTAGAGGCAAAGGAATAAAATTAGTTAAATCGAAAACCAATGACATTCTTGTTCCTGCAGAAGCAGAAATTATTTTTGAAGGATACATCGAACCTTTTGAAAGACGATTAGAAGGTCCCTTCGGTGACCATACCGGATTTTATTCATTAGAAGGCGATTTCCCTGTATTTCATCTAAAATGCATTACTCATCGCAAAAACCCTATTTATCAAGCAACCGTTGTTGGCAGACCACCAATGGAAGACTGCTATATAGGTATGGCAATTGAGCAACTTTTTTTGCCTGTTATTCAAAAACAACTACCCGAAATTGTCGATATGCATATGCCATTTGCAGGAGTCTTTCATAATCTAATTTTAGTGTCGATTAAGAAAAATTATCCCGGTCAGGCAAGAAAAGTTATGCATGCTATCTGGGGAACGGGACAAGCAATGTTCAGCAAAGTTATCATTGTTGTTGACAATGACATAAATTTACGAGACTATAACGAAGTGTGTTGGAAAGTGCTTAACAACATCGAACCAGAAAGAGATATGGAATTTGTTAAAGGACCGTTAGATGAATTAAACTATGCCTCATCACAGTCTCTTTACGGTTCTAAAGTTGGCATTGATGCTACACGAAAGTTCAAAGAGGAGGGTTTCTCAAGACAATTACCTGATGAAATAAAAATGGATAAAATCATTATTAACAAAATCAATCAGCTCTGGAATCAGTTTGATTTCTAACGTAGAAATACAACATCTCAAAACGCAACATTTATGTCATAGATGTTCTTGAAAATATATTCCATCTAATAAAAATATCTTGAGATTTTATTTTTTTCATTGTTAGAATAAGAAAAGTTGTCGAAAAATATATAGAAAAACCAAAATAATGCTTAGTTATGTAATTTTTGTGATTTAAATTATCGATAATTAATATTATTCTTGTTATCTGTAGGTTTGATTTATCAAACGATTTCGTCGCATAAATGCGACCGCTACTACTTGAACAATAACATAACAGAAGAGCGACATTTACGTCGCATGGTAGTGCGAGATAAATCTCGCACTACAACTTCTATAAATTTTAGTAAAGTACATTTAGTATGGAACACTCAACACCTATAATTGGAATTGACCTTGGCACGACCAATTCAGTCGTTGCCATACTTGAAAACAATACACCTCTTATTTTGCCCAATTCAGAAGGCTCGTATAAAACCCCTTCTGTTATTACATTCCTCCCAACCGGTGAGATTATTGTCGGTGACATAGCCAAAAGACAAAGTACTATTAGTCCGAAGCAAACAATACATTCTGTTAAAAGATTAATGGGAAAATTCTACTCCGAAGTAGAAAATGAATTAAAATACCTATCTTACGAATGCGCCTATAGTGAAAACGATGACCTCTATATCGCAATCGGCAATGATTTATATTCCCCACAACAAATTTCCGCAATGGTTTTAAAGAAACTTAAAGAAGCGGCTGAACTCCATTATGGAAAAGAAATCACTCAAGCCATCATTACTTGCCCTGCTTATTTCGACGATGCCCAAAGACAAGCCACAAAAGAAGCTGGTCAACTCGCGGGTTTAAACGTAATAAGACTTATAAACGAGCCCACAGCTGCCGCTTTAGCCTATGGCTTAGGTAAGGGCAGTAATGAAACAATTGCCGTTTATGATTTCGGTGGTGGCACAATTGACATTACTATCCTTGAAATCGAAGAAGGGACATTCGAGGTTCTAACATCTTCTGGTGATACTCATCTCGGTGGCAAAGATATCGATTTATTAATTGTAAAACTTCTGCTCAAAGAAATCTATGACAAATATAAAATAGACTTAGGCAATGACTTCGTTGCTTTTCGTCGACTCGAAGAAGCCGCAGAGAAAGCTAAATGCGAATTATCAACAACCACAAAAACACAAATTAACTTACCATTCCTTTATTCCATCGACAAAACTCCAATCCACTACGAAAGATTTCTTTCAAGAAAAGAATTAGAAGATATGATGCTCCCCGTTATAGAAAAGACGTTAGAATGCTGTGAAAAAGCCCTCGAAGATGCCTGTCTCTCAGCAGAAAAAATCGATAAGGTTATTTTAGTCGGAGGTTCCACAAGAATCCCCCTCGTTCAGGATATGATAAGCGAATTCTTTGACCAGGACCCTTGCAAGAGTGTCAATCCTGACGAAATAGTAGCTATGGGAGCCGCAGTTCAGGGTGGTGTTCTAACTGGTGCAATTCAAGAAATTGTCCTCCTTGACGTTACACCCTTCTCCCTTGGTGTTGAAACAAAAGGGGATAAAATGAGCCCCATTATCATTAAAGATACTACTATTCCCACAAAAGCCACAAAGACTTTTACCACAACGGAAGATAGACAAACAATTGTGAATGTTCATATTTTGCAAGGAGAAGGTGAAAAGGCAAGTGAATGTATGTCTCTCGGTAAGTTTTCTCTCACCGATATTCCACCGGCTAAGGCTGGCGCTCCCCGAATTAGCGTAACCTTCTCCATTAATGCCGATGGTCTATTTGAGATAACGGCGGAAGAATTAGGCTCTCGAATCAAGAAAGATCTCTCTATTGTTCACACCTTCAAAATGGACGAAAAATCCGACTCCTCTACATCAAGCTCAAAAAGGTTGAGACGAAGAAAAAGAAGAATCAAACGAGATGTTATCAGTCAAGTACAACACTCAGAGGATGCGCTTAAACCTGTTGCCAGAAAAATTGATGAAACTGACGTAAAACAAAAAACTCCTCCTACCGAGGGCTTCGCACGCTCAAGAAAAACTACCGGTGTTAGCAAAGTGGATAAATCTGTAGTAGACAACTACGCAATGTTCTCCGCACCTTATGAAGAATTATTATCATCACTAAAAACAGAAGAGGGAAAAGAAGAAGACAGCACTTTTAAAATTCAACAACTAACTCCAGCTTTGGATAAAGTAACTGGTGCTGAAGAGAATATTAAAACTGCGGAGACTGAAATCGATAGTTTTCAAAAACCCCCTATCGAAGAAATGGTAAAAGAATATCAGAAAGATGAAGAAATCGATTTACCCGATTCACGCATTGCAAAGGAAACCACAAAAGTTGTTGACCAAAAATCATTCGAAGAGCGAAAAAAAGAAATATTATTATTTGACAAGATATCGACTAAGATTAGCACTGATGAATATGATGTCCTCGAAAGAGCCAATTCCTTTCTTTCTCAAAACCGCTCTGATAAAGCTGCTATTATCTGGTACGATAAAGCTATTGAAGTCTTGATAAAATTTTCGGAACATTATCCTGACAAAATAGACAATTATAAAAAATTAGTGGACCTCTACCTCGCCAAAAAACAACCTGAAGAGGTAAAATTTCAACTCGATAAAATCTTTCAACGCAATCCTGACCAATTAGAGTTTCTTATTCAGAAATATGATCAACTCTTGCAAGAATTTCCTAATTATCTCGCTGCAAGACTCGACAAAATCAATTGTTTAAAATTAATGAAGCGATACAATGACGCAATTAATGACCTTGAACTCATTGTATCAAAGCATCAAGACAATGATGAATTCGAAGATAAATTAATCGATTTGTATAAAGAGAAAATTAGCACGGGAACCGACCCCTCTACTGAATTTAAATTAATCAAAATCTATGTAAGAAGACAGAAATTTGATGATGCCATAAAGCTTCTCGAAAAACTTACCGCTGTTCCTCAGTATTCATTACGAGCCAACAAGATTTTAGGTCTTTGTTACTGGCAGAAAAATATGCTTAATCTTGCCTGGCAAAAATTCTCCGAGATCCCTTTAAATGATGAGATAAAGGAACTCATCTTCAGGCTCGCGGAAGCGATGGAGAATGAGGGTCAACTACAAAACGCACGTGAAGCATTTGAAAAAATTACTCGCGATGACCCTGAGTATAAAAATGTCGCCACTAAAATCAAAAAGATTGATTATCGCCTAAAACTCTCCATCGAAGAGATAGAACGAATGAAAAGCAAATCTGACACGCGGGAATCAAGAAAGGAAAAAAAGGAACGGAAACGTTTTGTTATTATTGAAGAAATAAACCGCGGGAGTATGGGAATTGTCTACAAAGCAAAAGACAATGCCCTCGATGAGATCGTGGCTATAAAAGTTCTCAATGAAGCTCTTAATAGTGACCCTGTCGCTATCGACCGTTTCAAAAGAGAGGCTCGCGCTGCTCGTCGCCTTTCTCATCCTAATATCGTGAGAATCCACGACCTCGGCGAAAATAAAGGAAAAAAGTTTATCTCTATGGAATATATCGAAGGAAAAGACCTGAAGAAGATTCTACGTACGGAAGGCAGAATTCCTGAAGAACGATTTCTTCATTATGTCAAACAGGTTTGTGAAGCTCTCCATTATGCTCATAGCCTCGGAATTATTCACCGTGATATTAAACCCGCAAACATTATTATCACCGAAAATCACAGGATAAAAATAGCTGACTACGGGATTGCTAAAATCGCTCAATCCGCTGATTCAACAAAACTCGGTGTTGTAATGGGAACCCCTCTTTATATGCCACCCGAACAAATTGAAGGGAAACTTACGGACGGTCGAAGTGATATTTATTCACTTGGTATTGTAATGTATGAAATGCTCAACGGCACCCCTCCATTTACAGAAGGAAATATTGATTATCACCATATGCATTCCAAACCACCCAAGATGGTTGATGTTAATCCCAGATTAGAAAAAATTGTTATGAAATGTATCGAAAAAAATCCCGATAATCGTTATCAGTCCGCTAAAGAATTACTGGAAGAATTGGAAAAGGATTAACAACCTCTTCCTCCCCTTTAAGACTTTACTACAATAGAGACCAAAAAGAACAAAATATTTAACCACGACGGCACAACGACCACTAAGAATTAATATAAATAAGAATTTTGTCTTGATGGTTATTATAATCGAAATATCGTTGTGTTCGTAGTGTCGTTGTGGTAAAAGAATTTAACCGCTTCGGAATGACAATTTCCTCTTTCTGTCATGCTGAACTTGATTCAGCATCTGGAAAAAGAGTTAGGACTACAAACTTCTTCCCCTTTTTCACAAGTGATTTGATGAGCCGAGGGTCTTATCAATCAAAAGAACCATTTTTATCTCATTACCCTTTTTATTATAGCAATACTCATCGGTAATAGAACTAATCAAAAATATTCCCCTGCCATGTTCTTCATATATATTCTCAGGATGAGTCGGATTGGCAATGTCATCGAAGGGAAATCCCTCCCCTTCATCCTTAACGTAAATGATAAATCGTTCATTATCATACCTGATTCTCAAATGCACTTTTTTACTTTTATCAAATCTATTTCCATGTTTAATAGCATTAGTAACGGATTCGGAAATGAGAAGAGGTATAGAAATATTCCGATGAACCTCATCCAATCCAGCATCTGCCGCCGATTCCTGAACCTTAGCAATTACATACTTTAAGTGATTCAGACTGCTCGGTATGGAAAGATTGATTTCTTTAAACTTACTTTCTTTCATAATATTGCTTAATTTTCATCACTCACTAATAATTTTTTAACACCCGGTCAGGGCAATGTAAAGCTATAATTTCCTCAATCTCTCAGCCGCCTCTAATAATCTTTCTTTTTCAACGGTTAATGCTAACCTGATATATTTTTCTCCTGATTTACCAAGACCGAGTCCTGGCGTAACGATTACAGCGCATTTCTCAAGAATCAACTTTGCCATCTCCATCGAATTATTCTCAGAAGGAATTTTTGCCCATACATAAAACGTCGCTCTCGGACTCGTCACTTCCCATCCCATCTCTTTCAACTTCGGAACAATTACATCCCTTCTCTCTTTATAAACATTCATAATCTGTTTAATCTCTTCTTTTGTGAAACTCAACGCCTCTAATCCCGCATACTGAACAGCCTGAAATACTCCTGAGTCAACATTCGCCTTGACCTTCCCCAATCCTTTTATGACATCACGATTACCTAAAGCAAAACCTATCCTCCATCCTGTCATATTAAAGGTCTTGGACAAAGAATAAAATTCAATACCAACTTCTTTTGCACCATCAATCGACAAAAAACTCAACGGTTCATATCCATCATATCCAACATCAATATATGCTGCATCGTGACAAACAATAATGTTATACTTACTCGCTATCTCAACGACTTTCTCAAAAAACTCTTTATTAGCAAGTGCTGATGTGGGATTATTAGGATAATTAATCCATATTAGCTTCGTCTTCTTAAGAATAGATTTTGGTATCGAATCCATATCGGGTAAAAAATTATTTTCCTTAACCAATGGCATAAAATAAGGCGTTCCACCATTCATAACTGTCATATTTGAATACACAGGATAACCCGGTTCAGGAATAAGCACAACATCACCTAAATCTAAAAATGCAGGATGTATATGGGCAATCCCTTCCTTCGAACCAAGTAATGCCATTACTTCATCCTTCGGGTCTATCTCCACTTTAAAATTAATTTTGTAATATTCCGCAATCTTCTCTCTCAACTTTAACATACCTGGACCAAACGGGTATCTGTGATTCTCAGGATTCTCCACCGCCTTCTTCATCGCCTCTACAATACGTTTGGGGGTTGGTCTATCAGGGTCACCAACTCCCAAATCAATAACGTCCGCACCCTTTTCTATCGCCTCATCCTTCAACCTATCAATCTCAAGAAAAATATACGGTGGTATCTTCTGACAATTCTTCGACAATGCAATCTTAATCATTTCGACTCCTTGTTTCTTTTCTATTTCATTTATTTATTGTTCAATAATCTTATAAAACATAAAATTTCTACAATTAATAATCAGAACTCACCTGTTATCTTCAAGAAAAATATTACAAACAAAAATAAAATATTAACATGTAGGGACAGAACAGTGTTCTGTCCCTACAAAGATTAATCCTACAAAAAACAATATTTCTGATTTTAGTTGGACAACTCTATCCTGTTTTATAAATCATATTGATTTTGTATTTTAACTTTGGTAACTATAACATCTTTTATACGATAATTATTGGATAATAGTTACCGAATTCTTTCGTTTTAAGGTAATACTTATGTTAATCATTAATGGCACACTCATAACAAATGACAACACATTAAAGGTCTTTCCTAATGGGGCAATATCTATCGAGAAAAATCTAATACAAGATCTGGGAAAAACATCAGACTTATTAAAAAAATATCCTGACAAAGAAATTATAGACGCTGAGGGCAAGATTGTTATGCCCGGTCTTATCAATTCTCATATGCATCTATACAGCACATTTGCCTCCGGATTGATTATCAAGGATAAACCACCTAAAAACTTTATCGAAATTCTCAAAAAACTTTGGTGGAAACTTGATACTATTTTAGATGAGAAAGGGATTTATTTTAGCGCCCTACTACCTTTAATAAATTGCATCAAATTCGGAACCACTTCAATCATCGACCATCATTCAAGCCCATCTTTTATCTCGGGTAGTCTCAATGTAATCGCTGAAGCCTCTACCAAAATTGGCATTCGCACTTCTTTATGCTACGAAACAACAGATAGAAATGGCATCAGAGGTGCTGATGAAGGCATTAAGGAAAATCTCAGATTCATTCAAAGGTGTAAAAAAGAAAACAATCCGATGTTGAGCGCACTTTTTGGACTCCACGCCAATTTAACTTTGTCTGATAAAACTCTATTCAAATGTATTGAGGCTGTAGATGACCTCAGATGCGGCTTCCATATCCATTTGTCCGAAGATAAAGCGGATGAACAAAACTCAAATAAAAAATATAATCTGAGTTGCACAAAACGGTTAAATACATTCGGCATATTAAATGAAAAAACTGTTACGGCTCATTGCGTTCATATTTCAAAAGATGATATGAAACTCTTAAGAAAGTCACACACAAATGTTGTTCATAATCCACGCTCAAATATGAATAATGCTGTTGGCACGGCAAAAATCATCGATTGGAAAAAACATAATATCAAATTTGGACTTGGAACCGATGGGATCTCTTCATCAATGTGGGACGAATTCAAAACAGGAATTTTGATTCACAAAATCGTTAACCAGAATCCTAACATTGCAAGTTCTGAAATTATTGAAGCATTATTTCTTAACAACCCAGTAATTGCTTCAAAAATCTTCAATCAAAATGTTGGTAAATTAAAGAAAAATTATCTGGCTGACATTGTTATATTGGATTATTATCCACCAACTACACTCTCAGACGAAACTCTAATATCGCATCTCCTCTTTGGGATTTGCAATGCCCCTGTTGATACAACAATCATAAATGGAAAAGTTTTAATGAGAAACAAAGAATTATTGTATATAGATGAACAACAAATTGCAACTGAAGCTCAATCAGTAGCGAAAACATTAATCCACAAACTATAAAATGTAGCGGTGCGATTTATCGCACAAATATTATTCTATGTAACACGAGATTTATCTCGTGAAGCTCTATGACATAAATGTCATATTACAATCATAAAACTACAAGAAAGGGATCATTATGAAAAAAAATATTTGCGAAAGTATACTTGATGCAATTGGGAATACTCCTCTTGTTAAGCTGAAAAAAATATCAGCTGGAACTGACTTAAATATCCTCGTAAAGATAGAATATTTCAGTCCCAGCGGTAGCTTGAAAGATAGAATATTACTCCGCATAATTGAAAATGCAGAAAAAAGGGGCAAACTCAAAAAAGGAATGACTTTAATTGAAGGAACCACAGGAAATACGGGAATCTCCACATCTATGATTGGCGCAGTCAAAGGTTACAAGGTTATTATCTGTATGCCAGCAGGAATGAGTGAGGAAAGAAAAAAGGTTATGCGAGCTTATGGCGCTGAAATTATCGAAACTCCTGGCGCAGAAAGTGATGTTGACCTCGTCCTGAAACAAGTAAAAAAGATAATCCGTGAAGATTCATCAAAATATTTCTTCGTCAATCAATTCAATAATAAAGAAAATCTTGTTGCTCATTATACAACTACCGCAAAGGAAATTTGGAAACAAACCAACGGAGAACTCGATGCCTTCATAGCCTCTCAGGGAACGGGTGGCACAATCTCCGGTGTTGGAAAATTACTAAAGAAAAAAAATCCATCCATAAAGGTTTATGCTATCGAGCCTGCTGAATGCCCCTTATTATCGCAAAGAAAGTGGGGTTCTCACAGAATCGAAGGAATCGGCGATGGCTTCATTCCACGAGTTCTCGATGTCAGTTTACTCGATGGAATCGTGACAACTACCAGCAACGAATCTATAGAAATGGCAAAAAGATTGGCAAAAGAAGAAGGAATATTTTGCGGAATATCAAGTGGATGCAATGTCGCTGGCGTTCTGAAATTATATAAGAAGCATCCCGAACTGAAAACAATCGTTACAATGATCAATGACAATGGCTTCAGATATTTTTCCACGGCTTTATGTGGAGAAGAAAAAGAGCTTGAGATACCTGAACGCGAACATCCGATGGATGCTTATACTCAGAAAAATTTAGATAAACACCAAAGCAAATGGGAAATTATAAATTAAAGTTCGTGAAAAACTGTAACGCGACATTATAAATTTTCAATTATATGTGGAGTGCGGTAGCTTGCTACCGCTTTAGATGGCGAGACCTTGGTCTCGTCTATTTGTAATCGTGGAACGCATATATGCGTTCCCTACAGCAGAAACAAGTTTCTGCTTGGGAAAGCGAAAGCAAGCTTTCGCACTCCAAAAAGGAGAAATACTTTGCTCCTATAGAAGGATTTGTGAACAATAATTTCTGAAAATTTATTATGTCGCAAATAATTTAGAAAATCCTGACCCTATAGATGAACACAGAGAGGCAATTTATATGAATGAAACTGATATTAGAAAAATTATTAAACTCGTTCACTTGAACAAAGATAATGTTGTCAAATTTCTAAGAGACATAATTGCTATCCCATCACCAAGTGGCAAAGAAAAGGACGTTGTCAATCGCATTGCTCAGGAGATGAAACAGCTTGGATATGATGAAATCTTCACAGATAAATTTGGTAACGTTATTGGGAGAATCGGTAATGGTAAAAAGCGAATCCTTTTCGATTCGCACATCGATACAGTCGGAGTCACAGACCCTAATATCTGGAAATCTCCCCCATTTCATGGAATGGTGAAAAACGAAATCATCTACGGCAGAGGCACCTCTGATAATAAAGGCGCAACAGCACCTATGGTTTATGCCGGGAAAATAATCAAAGAGATTTGTCCAAATCCTCCTTTCACATTATTTGTTGTGGGTTCCGTTCAAGAAGAAGATTGCGATGGACTCGCTCTCGGTTATGCTGTGACAAAAACATTAAAAAATATTGATTGTGTCATCCTGGGTGAATGCACTGATTTAAATGTCAACATTGGTCATCGTGGAAGGATGGAAATAATTTTACGAGCAAAGGGAAAATCGGCTCATGCAAGCAAACCTGAGAGAGGCATCAATGCGGTGTATAAAATGACACCTGTTATTGATAAAATTAAAGCACTCAACAAATCCTTAAAGACCGACAAATTCTTGGGCAAGGGTTCTATCGCAGTTACTAAAATAGATTGTAAAACCGATTCGTTGAATTGCGTTCCTTATGAATGCACTACATATCTCGATAGAAGGCTTACTAAAGGAGAAAATAAAAATTCAGCTCTTAATGAACTAAAGAAAATCACAAAGGGAATGGGGATACAAATTGAAGTTCCCATTTATGACCATCCAAGCCACACCGGTATGATAATCAAACAGGAAAAGTATTTCCCAACCTGGTTATTAAATAAATCTCATCCTCTTGTTCAATCAGCAAAAAAAACATATCAGCTCGCATTCAAAAAACATACTAAAATTAGCAAATGGATATTCAGTACAAATGGTGTTTCAACAATGGGCAGATATAATATCCCCACGATCGGCTTTGGACCAAGCTCCGAGAAATATGCTCACACAATTAATGACCAATGCAAAATTGATGACTTAATAATTTCAGCCATATTTTATTCTTTATTTCCATTTGTATTTGCGGGTGAAACATAAGACTAAATGAAGTAATATATACAACAAATTTCATTTTTACCACAACGACACGACGACCACTACGAATTAAAGTTAAACGAAATTTAATCATTAAATAATCTTTATTTCTTATTTAAAAATTTTTCTTTGTGTTCGTTGTGTCGTAGTGATTAATCTTTCTCTATCAAATACTAAAATGCCTATAATAAAAACTGAAGCCATCATCATAAAAGAAATGAATTACAGTGAATCGAGTAAAATCATCACTCTCTATTCACTTGATAAGGGAAAGGTGCGTATTATTGCCAAAGGCTCCAGAAGAATCAAAAGCAAATTCGCCTCCGCGGTTAATTTATTTAATCACCTGAATATCATTTATTATGAAAAAGAAGGCAAAGAATTATTCACTTTATCCGAGGCAGATGTCATTGAATCCTTCAACAACATCCAATCAAATATAAAAACCTTTGCATACGCCTCCCTCTTTTTAGAAGGCATTGATAAAGGAATCAGTGACTACGATTCAAATCCACGCCTCTTTTATCTCTTGCTGAATTTTCTAAGACTCATCAACAAATCGAAAAAACCACAAGAAATCACAACACTATTTCTTATTAAGCTCCTCTCATTAATCGGCATCCAACCTGTGTTAAATCACTGTGTGAAATGCAACTCGAAAGAAAACTTAAATCTCTTGGATAAAGTGGGACCATCATACAGAAAATTTGATATTGATGAAGGTGGAACAATTTGTATCAAATGCAAAGTTGAAAACAAATCCTATGAATATCTACCGCAAGGAATATTGAAAATCGTTCAGAAAGCAATTGATTCAAAAATCCCCCGAATTCAAATCCTTAAAATACCTGACAAACAGTTACAGAGCCTTTTTGACATCCTTATGAAATATATCTCCTATCATCTTGAAGGTAATTTTAAGAGCCTGGAATTTATCAAAAGTATAAAAAATTTGTAGGGGCGTATCGCGATACGCTCCCACAGATTAATGTGATTCACACTTCAAAAATTTAGCCACGAAATTACACGAAAAAACACGAAATATTTTTTCGTGTCAATTTGTGTTCTTTCGTGGCTATCAATTATTCTTCGTTTATTTTGTGGTTTTTTAAGAATTGACTGGTAATTTTACCGTGAACGTTGAACCTATCCCAACCTTACTTTCCACCTCAATATCCCCTCCATGAGCCCTAATGATCCCGTCACAGATTGATAATCCGAGTCCAGTTCCTTTATCAACATCTTTCGTAGTGAAAAAAGGTAAAAAAATCTTATCCAGATTCTTTTTTGGAATTCCCACACCTGTGTCCTTGAATTTTATCAAAACAGTTTGCCCATCTTTTGAAAAAGAAGAGGTAATGTAAATCGTCCCTTTGTCACTTATTGCATCATAGGCATTTTTTAATAAGTTAAGAAAAACTTGTGCTATTTGATCTTCCTCAACGGCAACCTCGGGCAATGTCTGGATAAGACTTTTAGTGATTCTTACACTTTTTTTCTGCAAAACAGAGTCGTTGCGAATAGAATCCCTGAATGTCTCAAGAGCCTCTTCAATAATAGTATTTATATTTGCAGGCAGCTTCTTCAGCGGTTTTTGACGAGACAGATAAAGCAATCCATCAACAATCCTGCCAATTCTTTCAGTTAATTTCCCAAGCTTATTAAGATTCTCAGAGAAATAAAAATTGTTCGAAAGTTTTTCCTTTAATACTTCGATTCCTCCCGTCAAAGCTCCTAAAGGATTATTAATCTCGTGAGCGATGCCAGCCGCAAGTTCTCCGATGGATGCGAGTTTGGATTTATTTTGCAGTTCTGATTCGAGCTCTTGCTCCTTCGTCTCAGCCACTTTCTTCTCAGTTATATCCTGTCCCACTCCTTCTAATCCAGTGAATTTATTATTCTTATCCAATAATGGGTAGAGGGTAAGATCAAACCACAAGATTTTTTTTCTTTCTGGGATAATTCGGAATTCAAGTTCAGTCTTTGATGATTTTGCTCCCATATAATACTTCTCGAGTGCGGATTTCACCATTTCATAATCATCAGGATAAACTAATCCACTCAATTTTGAAGGAGATAGGGAAAGTTTTTTTATGGAAGCCCCAAAAACTTTCTCCGCTGCATTATTGAACCATATTATATTTCCGCTTTCATCTGACCTGAAAATAATCTCATCTATGTTTTGAATCAGTGTTCGGTAGTTTAATTCTGATTCCTTCAGTTTATTTTCTAAAATCTTATTCGCTGTTATATCTTTCGTTAGAAAAACCAATCCAGTAATTTCTCGTTTATCATTTTTGATAGGATTGATGAGCATATCATAAAACTTTTTTCCCTCATTATGATTATAAGTAAATTCATAATAACACATCGTTTTCTTATCATTGAGTAATTGATTGAGACAATTTTTTAGATACTCATCATCAAGTTTAAGTAGACTCAGTAAGTGAATTCCATTAAGAGAATCTGCTTTATTGGTTAAATTATTACATTTGATAAAATTTCTAAATGCCTTATTGCTCCCTGTAATCTTCAACTCTTTATCTACAGTGTAGATAATAAAATTCGTGGCGTTAACCAAATCCTCAAAGTAATTTTTACACGTCTCTAATTTTTGAATTTGATTCTTATGTTCTTTCTCAAGAATTTCCTTACTTCGAATCAGTCTTGACTTCTCTATACAATCCAGAACCAATCGGGGTAAATGCTGATAATAATGGCGGGATGTGGAAAGATAATTTTTGCAATTTATTTGAATCAAATTCTTGATAACGTTCTTATCAATTCTCTTCATAAGAACGATTGGAACAGAACATTTCTCTTTTTCTCTTAATTTTTTCAATATCAGCAATGAATTTAAAACAGGTGGAGAATGCTTTATGATAACAACATCAAATTCTTTTTTATCAAGAATATCTAAGGCAGACTCAATATTCTTTGAGACTGTAATATTTACCTTCTCTATTCCACCACGAAGAAATTCTCTATTTAGTTTAATCTGACTCTCATCATTATCTAAGAGTAATATCTTTATTGTTTTCATTTTGGAAAATCTGCAATATTTATTTTTTAAATAATATGTGAGATTTCTGAAAAAACAACAGTCGAGGCTATGTCATTCCTGCGAAAGCAGGAATCCAGTAGCATTATTAGGGAAAATTAGCTATGATTCTGGATTCCCGTTTACACGGGAATGACCCATTAATAAGTATTTTAGAGGTCTCAAGTTGAGATTAATGAAAACACGAATATATTTTTCAGGATATAAGCCGAAAAAATATTACTACAGTATATATAATATTATTTAATATTTATAAAATAATAAAAAACGACTCAACTCCCTTTAATTGTTTATCAAATTTTTTACGCCGTGGGCACAGGAGTTGTCCGGGTATGCTCAAAAAAGTAAACCAAATCCATATTCAGTGCTCTCGAAAGCTTATGCAACGTGGACACTGAGGCTGATGTCTTCGCCAATTCTATCTGTGAAATCAAACTTACAGATAATCCTGTCCTTCCTGCAAGCTGTTTCAATGTAAGCTTTAATTGTTTACGAAGACCTCTGACTTTACTGCCTATCTCAATATTGAGAATCTCCTCAGGATTTGCCACAAGACCTTTTTTCTTGACAGCACTTTGTATGACTTCTCTCAATTCCGCAATCTTAAACGGCTTCTTGATATAATCATAAGCCTCATTCTTTAATGTCTCAATTGCAGAATCAATTGATGGATACGCCGTGATAACAATAATGCAAATATCAGTATCCGTTCTGCGAATCTGTTTTAATACTTCCTCACCCTTAATATCAGGCATTTTAAGGTCAAGAAGAACAATCTGATAATTCTCTTTCTTTAATTCACTAATGACCTTACTACCCTTATTAAGAGTCTTTACAATATACCCTTCCTCTGTTAAAAAACCGGTGAGAAAATCGCACATATCTTTGTCATCATCGATGACTAAGATTTTTAACTTCTTGTACATTGCTGTTACCTCACTGTTGATTGATTTTGTTTTTCGAATTATAATATTCAACTGTAACGGTAAAAATCAACAATTATTTTAAGGAATTTTTGTATGATTCCAACGCTTTCAATAATGTTTTTTTGTTCAAAACGAAACTGTTGATGTCTCATTGACAAATGAATATAAAGAAGTTCTAATTCATTGAAATAAAATAAATAATATCGAATCACAACACTTCGGAGTGCGGTAGTCGTACTACCGCCTTAAAGAAGGTGTAAGCGTAGGCTTACGCACTCCAAAGATGGAAAAACCATTATGAAAAACAAATTCCCATCCTTAAAACTCTTTTTTACATCACTAATTTTTTTCTTTTCAACTCTTTCTTATTCTTATGATAATAAAATTACTATTGTCTCAACTATTTACCCTGTTTCCGATTGGGTAAGAAATATCGGAAAAGAAAAAATTTCATCGCTTACCCTTCTGCCACCCAATGCAAGCCCGCATACTTATGAACCTACTCCAATCGACATAAAACAGGTTTCTAACGCAGTCTTATTTGTGAGAGTTGGTCTTGGTCTCGAAATATGGTCTGATAAACTAATCCAGGCTTCCGGGAATAAAAGCCTGAAAATTCTTACTTTGTCTGACGGAATTGAAATTTTGGAAATAAAAAAACCAGATTGGACTCAACAAGAAAATAATCCTGAATTTCACAATAAAACAGAACCTCAATATATCGGTTATAATCCGCATTTCTGGCTTGACCCTATCACCGCAATCAAGTGCGTTGAAAAAATTACAGACAACCTATGTTCCCTCGATTTACCAAACAAAGAGTATTATCAAAAAAATGCAAATGAATACAAAGATAAACTACTTTTGCTTGATAAAAAAGCTCATCAGGCACTGGACAACATTAAAAACAAAAATTACATATCCTTTCACAATGCCTTTACATATCTTGCCAAACGTTATACTCTCACTGAAGTCGCTGTCATCGAGGAATTCCCGGGTAAAGAACCTTCTCCGCAATATATGAAACAATTAGTCAATTTAATTAAACAAAAAAATGTGAAAGCAATTTTTGCAGAACCTCAATTTAGCGATAAATTCGCTACAATCTTAGCAAAAGAAACGGGAATCAACGTTTCAATCCTTGACCCGATAGGGTCTCCTTATGTAAAAGAAAGGTCTGACTACTTATCATTGATGGAATACAATATTCAGGTAATGAAGGAGGCGTTGAAATAATGATTAATGAAGATGCAAATGGTAAAAAAATAATCATCGTCAAAGAACTCTGGTTTTATAGGAACGATAATCTTGTCCTCGAAGACATTAATCTAATTGTGGATGAGGGAATATTTTTAGGACTTATTGGACCGAATGGAGGTGGTAAAACAACACTCTTGAAAATTCTCCTTGGACTTTTAAAACCAACAAAAGGCGATGTTCAAATTCTTGGTAAATCCGTTGAAAGATTAAAAGATGATATAACAAACATAGGATACGTCCCTCAAAGAACTGTCATAGATTGGAACTTTCCCGCATCCGTTTTAGATGTAGTTGTGATGGGAATATCTGGTAAGATTGGATTATTCAAATTCGTCTCAAAAGAGATGAAAAGAAAAGCAATTGAAATCCTCGAAATGGTTGGAATGGGGAATTTATCAAATAAACAAATCGGAAAGCTGAGTATAGGACAACAACAAAGAACTTTTTTAGCTCGTGCCTTAATGGTTAATCCTAAGATTCTCATCTTAGATGAACCAACAGCTAACGTCGATACAGGTGGTCAGGAACAGTTTTTAACATTAATAAAAAATCTGAAGGATAATATGGATTTAACCATTATTATGGTCTCTCATGATATTGGACAATTGGTCTATTATGCTGACCAATTAGCCTGTTTAAATAAACGAATTCACTGGCACGATAAATCGCATTTATTAGATCAAGATGTCATCGAAAAAGTCTATTCCTGTGAACTCAACAATTATTATCAGAGACATAAAGAATTGTGCGTTAAAAAACTTCAATAGGGGATAAGGTATGTTAAAATTTCTCGATGAGTTCTTCATCCAGGGCATTCTTGATTTCTTCAGATACAAATTTTTATTCAACGCGCTTCTCGCAGGTTTAATTGTCGGACTTACCTGCTCAATCCTATCTGTTTACGTAGTTCTGAAACGACTCGCATTCATCGGTCTCGGCATATCTCATTCAGCCCTCGGTGGCATAGCATTAGGACTCCTTTTATTCCAGGTTGGACAATCAAGCACCGTCATTCCCGTTTATATAACCGCATTAGTCTTCTGCATCGCTGTAGCTATATTTATTAGCGCTGTGACACGAAATCAAAAGGTCTCACTCGATAGCGCCATTGGAATTTTCTTCGCCTTTTCAATGGCTCTGGGAATAATCCTCTTTAGTCTTCAAAAAAAATATTCATCTGATTTATTTAGCTATCTCTTTGGAAGCATCATCGCGGTAACAAATGCCGATTTAACAATTATGATTATATTAGGTATTATTATACTGCTTACAGTCATTTTATTTTATAAGGAATTTTTCTATTATCTCTTCGATGAAGAAATGGCTTATGTCAGCGGAATCCCTGTTACATTCATTCACTATTTACTCATTACACTACTTTCTTTAACAATAGTTCTATCAGTGAGAATAATCGGAATAATATTGATAAGCGCATTTTTAGTCATCCCAGGCGCCACTGCACAGATACTCACATCCCACTTTAAAAAAATGATAATCATCTCTATAATAATTGGAATATTAAGCTCAATATTGGGATTGATGTGCGCCAACTATTTCTCAATACCATCAGGGTCATCAATCGTCGTCGTATTATTCTTGGTTTTCATAATCGTTTTAGTTTTAAGAAGAGAAAAGATTCGTTAAGGAGACTTCTGAAAAATTGTAGTGCGACATTTATGTCGCAACTAAATGCGAGATAAATGTCGCACTACAATACCGGAGGAATAATATGCCCAAAGAATATAGATTCCTCGTTGATGGCAATTGGTATCAATCTCCCGAAAAACTCGTCATAAAAAATCCTTACAATGATGAACCTGTCGGTGTAATCCATAGAGCACAAGAAAACGATGTGAACAAGGCGATTGAGTCAGCTCACAATGCCTTCCAGAAAATGAAACACTTAAGCTCACACGAAAGAGCGCAAATATTACACAACATCGTTAATGGATTAAAAAAACGAACGGATGACATAATCGAAACAATGGTAAAGGAATCCGGGAAACCAATAAAATTTGCTGAAGGCGAATTCCATCGAGCTTTAAATACTTTTACTCTCTCAGCTGAAGAATCAACAAGAATCACTGGCGAACTACTGCCCCTTGATGTCACAAATATTTCTAAAAATAGAATTGGTATCATAAAACGATTCCCTCTCGGTGTAATTGTCGGAATAACTCCATTCAATTTCCCACTAAATCTTGTTGCACACAAAGTCGGTCCCTGTATAGCATCTGGAAACACGATGATCTTGAGACCTTCTTCGCAGACACCTATAACAGCCCTGAAATTGGGAGAGATTTGTATGGAAGCCGGATTGTCTCCAGGAGCATTAAATGTCATCCCTTGCTCTACTACACTTGTCGAAAAACTCCTAACCGATGACAGAGTAAAAAAAGTAAGCTTTACAGGAAGCGCTGAAATCGGCTGGAGCATAAAAGAAAAAGCACACAAGAAAAAAGTAACACTTGAATTAGGTGGTAATGCTGCAGTCATCGTTGATAAAGATGCTGATATTGAATTTGCTGCAAGGAGAATTGCCATTGGTAGCTTCGCCTACGCAGGGCAAGTCTGTATCGCAGTTCAAAGAATTTATGTCCACAAAAGCATCTACGAGCATTTTTATAAAGCATTTGAAAAAGTAGTGAAAAATGAAATCGTCACCGGAGATCCAATGAAAGAAGAAACGGTAGTTGGTCCCATCATTGAGGATTCCGCTGCAGATAGAATAATGGAGTGGGTTCAGGAAGCAAAACAAAATGGTGCGAAAGCCCTCATCGATGGCAAAAGAAATGGGAGAATGATTGAACCAATCGTCTTGACTGATGTGTCTCCATCAATGAAAGTGAGCTGTAAAGAAATCTTCGGTCCTGTAGTAACCATTGAAAGTTATGAACATTTTTCCGATGCAATTGCGAGAGTAAATAATTCCGTATATGGTTTGCAATGTGGAGTTTTCACTAAAAATCTCGATTATGTCCTGAAAGCATTCAATGAAATCGAAGTCGGTGGAGTAATCATAAACGACTATCCGACGTTCAGAGTTGACAATATGCCCTATGGTGGAGTAAAAGAGTCAGGCTTTGGGAGAGAAGGAGTCCGATACGCTATAGAAGAAATGACAGAATTAAAATTACTTGTTCTAAACTTTCATTAGGAAAATTATTAGGAGATTGAAAAATGCCGAGTCAAAAATGCAACTTACTAATCATAGGCTCAGGACCCGCTGGTTGTACTGCTGCAATATATGCCGCAAGAGACAATCTTGAACCTATCGTAATCGAAGGGATTCAACCCGGGGGTCAATTAACACTCACGACCGAAATTGAAAATTTCCCCGGGTTTCCTGATGGCATCTTAGGTCCGGAATTAATGGAAAATATGAAAAAACAAGCGATGAAATTCGGCGCTAAATTCATCTTCGAAAATGTCGAACACGTTAACTTCAAACAAAAACCTTTTTTAATAACAGCTGACAGTCAGGCATACAGTGCAGATGCTGTGGTTATCGCATCTGGAGCCTCTGCGAGATGGTTGGGTCTCGAATCGGAAAAAAAATTCAGAGGATATGGCGTATCCGCCTGCGCTACTTGCGATGCTTTTTTCTTCAAAGGGAAAAAAGTCGCAGTGGCAGGTGGTGGAGACAGTGCATTGGAAGAAGCAATATTTCTCTCAAAATTCGCTTCAGAAGTCTCAGTCATTCATAGAAGAGACAAACTCAGAGCCTCTCCGATAATGCAAGAAAGGGCATTTTCTAATCCGAAAATAAAATTCATCTGGGATTCTTTAGTAGAAGATATTTTAGGCACAGAAGAACCTCTCAGAGTAACAGGTATCAAACTCAAAAATAAAAAGACGGAAGAAATAACAGAACTAAGTTGTGATGGCGTCTTTATGTCAATAGGACATACACCAAACACAGAACTCTTCAAAGGGCAAATTGAAATGGATGAAAAAGGATACATCATTACGAAAGAAGGAACAAAGACAAATATCCCCGGTGTCTTTGCAGCAGGAAATGTCCAAGACCACATCTACAAACAAGCCATCACCGCCGCCGGCTCCGGCTGTATGGCAGCTATCGATGCAAGAAAATATCTCGAGGAATTATAAAACAAATCTTAAATCCCTAAAAGAGACCTCTGAAATACAAACAAACTATACTGTGTCATTCCGATCCTGAATCAAGTAATGTCATCCTGAACTTGTTTCAGGATCTTGATGACATTACTTGTTTCGGAATCTCAATTGGGATGCTGAAACGAGTTCAGCATGACAGACGAAATAATCTTGTTTTTAAATATTTCAGAGGTCTCTAAAAACAATTTTAGACAGATTTGATGTGTACTTCTGAAGGAATATGACTTAGAGTCAAATCTTTAAGGTCGAGTTTTTTACTGGCATTATCTATGTCAATGCCAACTAAATTACCTTCGCTATCATAATCCAAGACAATGCCTGGAGAAATTTCTCTGCTTTCAGCACTCGTTTTAGAAGATAGGTCAATATATAAAGAGTCTGTGTCAGGATAGTAATTTAGTTTCATAATTTAAACCTCCTGTCTAAAAAAGCATTATGAATTGTAATTTTATCTTCAAGCGTTATCACGCGAAGTACTTTTCCTTCAAGTTCGTCGATTCTTCCCCAAAACCGAAAACGATTATTTTCTTGTGGCTCAACCTTAATAGGATTTTCAATTATTCGAATACACCACTCCTTCTTAATATAAGGTCTTTTGCGCAATACCTCATTCTCAAAGTATGGTGTAAATTTATATTTATCCATATAGTTGTTATGATTCTGACTTTATCATAGAGTAAAGTGTTTTTTAACAAATGAAAAATCACACCAGCAGATTTTAGCTTATCCGATGTAACATCACGTTAGACACACATATCAAATGATTCAAAATGAAGCTAAAATTCTGGGTTGAGCTAATAAGGGAACATAACCAAATAAAGCATTGATGTGGTGGAAAAAAGCATAACTTCCTTCGTTCTGCCACAAAATTGTTAGCCTTTCGTTAACCTTGATATAAAGCCTTTCAATATCATTTGGCTCTTCAAAAGGAGGATGAAGACCGAGACTTACAGCAACAGGCACTCTTATTACATTAATCATTTCCAACAACATTTCTGAGACACCTTCGATGAAGTATGGCCATGACTTCTGAATTTCAAAAGACCAATTTTTTTCTGATGAATCGTCAATATTTTTACCATTTTCTTCATAAAAATATTCTCTCAAGTACTCATTATTTTTTAATATTTTCAAGGTTCTACTTTTCTGAATATAATCATTTATAAGTACTGAATCTTCTTTAGTCATGTAACAATATAAGGTAAGTTCGTGGCCCGCATTGTCCTTTTTCGCCCTCCGATGAAATCTCCAAAGGTCTATTTTGTCTCTATGAATTGAAAGTATTTCTCTAAAAAGATTATCCACAACAAAAAGATCGAGCCACCATTTTGGATTCTCATTATCAGGCCAATTCATTCTGAAATAATATTTATGCCATATTTTCATTTCAAAATATCCCAATGCGATAGATTTTACAATATACAAATGAGTACTTGTCTAACTTTTGCTTATATGGTTTCCTTGTTACAAGAAATCTGCACAAATTTACACCCCACTTACTCTAAAACACTTCGCTATATAAAATAATTTAAAAAAATCATTATACAATCTTAGAAATTAATGCAACATAATATTTCAACCAGTAACTTTTTATCTTAAATAATACCATATAAGATGAACAAGATTTTTATGGTTGTATGTCAGCAATCGATGCAAGAAAATATCTTGAGGAAAACGTAGCGGTGTGATTTATCACACACTAAATATATAGTCGGATTAATCCGACCGCTGCAACATATTTTAGACAGATTTGATGTGTATTTCTACAGGAATATGATTTAGAGTCAAATCTTTAAGGTCGAGTTTTTTACTGGCATTATCTATGTCAATGCCGGTCGTGTACCTTTTAACTGGAACACTCTCTATGCCGTTATTTCCGCCTTGACCAATCCAGGTTGCGGGTCGAATACATCACGATTCCCAATACGATGAAGAGACCTGCTGTCCCGAAGAGCAGTGAGTAGTCCTGCAACTGGAGTACGACATACAGATACGTGTAGATAATGAGCAGGGCTGCCGCAATAATCATAGTTCGCATTCCGCTCCCCAGCACTTTGAGACTGTAGAGGATAATAAGAAGTGTAGAAGCCACGGCGCCGATCCAGTATGCATATACAAAATGAAGGAATTCGGACAGTGACAGAACAGATAGGTAGAAAAGGCATAGCGCTGCTCCTACAAGCGTGTATTGGATCGTGTGAATGCGCAGTGCTGACAGGACCTCGAACAGAAAAAACGCAGTGAAAATTAGTGCGATGAAAAGCACTCCATATTTCGTGGCGCGTTCCACCATTCGGTAGGTGTCCACGAGCACGATGAAATTCACTCCGAACAGCGATGGCGAGATTGTGTTCGCGGTGAAGGCACGGTCTGCAGCGTGGTTCGTACTCTGTTGTGGGTAGCCTCGTCCATACCAGGATACCTCCCATAAGGCATCAAACCCCTGTTCACTTACTTTGCGCTCTGCAGGCAGAAAGGCGCCGCAGAAGCTTGGAGCAGACCAAGGTGATGTCAGTTTCACCCGATTCTGCTTGCCGACAGGCGCGAAGCTAATCCCCCTGCTTCCCTTGAGATTGAGTGTCATTTGAAAATCCAGATTAGTTCCTTTCCACTGAACGTCCGGCAACCGAGCACTGATTCCGGAAGCGTATTCATTCAGTTTACATCCAGGGGTGAACACGTAGGTCTGCTTGCCCATCTGGATTCTGAGCATCTCCCCTGTGCCTCGTAAATCGCTGACAGCCAGGGTTACCAGGGTATTCCCCCACTGCACTTCGTCCTCTGCAATGCCGAGTTCGGCAAAATTCGGTGAAGGGAATCTGCCAGAGATATTCAGACTTCCTGTATACACGACGGCATCGTAGATTCCCCGGTGCAGTGTGCTTGGAGTGACGATACCCTCGATGATAAGTTCATCCGGAAGAAAAAAGGCGTTTGCAACTGCAGTTTCTTCGACTTCGATTCTCTCCTGTTTGCCGTTTACTATCTGTTCCTTCAAGGTCTTGACCTTGTATCGGTATGGAATAACCAAGACAGGACCGACTATAACTTGCTCGTTGCCCCATGCTGTCGTGATTCCTGCCACAGCCTCATTGCGGCGACCCATCCGTTCGTGGAGTATGTTGCGGATCATACTCAAAGGGATCAACAACACGAGAACAATGAAAAGCACCCCCGCCATCTTGAATGTAACGGCATGCTTCTCCAGAAATGACTTTGCAATCTCCGGCAGTTTCGGTGTTGTGTCCATATTTTTTATCCTTTCTCGGGACATTCCTTGAGAGGGACTTCGCTCCCCGGCCAGCAGACCGAGTAGTAAGTTCCCTCAATCTTGAAGACCGGATTGATTGTGTCACTCCCCTGTATTTTGAACCAACCGATAAGATGGTCGCTGGTGCCGGTCTGAGAATGTGCCGTCAGGCTTACACAGCCCATCAATGCCACCACAGTGACAACAAAAGCGACCATAACGAAAATAACTTTCTTTCTCAGTGTTATTTGAGTGTTTCCTTCTATTGTCTTCAATATGCTTGTCCAAAACAAGAACTTTGTAATGCCAAGCTAATAAGCAAAAAAGAGAGCTTTATTAAGTTGTTGCCAGGCGTTCTGTCATAGTCTTATCATGAGAAGATGCCTTTTTATCTACATTAGCAGCATCTCTGATGACTTTTTCCAGTTCGTGAAGATACGCTTGAAAACGCTCAAGCCCTGCAGGAGTGATGCGGCATAAGGTCTGGGGTCGTTTGCGATGAAATCCCTTCCACACCTCGACCAAACCAGACTCCTCCAGAGCCTGAATGTGGCGGCTCAGGTTACCGTCACTCAAGGAGCAAAAGTCCTTCAGTTGGTTGAACAAAAGCCCTTCCCTGTGAGTCGAAAGGGAAGTGAGTATTCCCAGTCTCGCCTTTTCGTGCATAATGCGGTCAAGTCCTTCGTAGGCGTATCGGCCGAATTCCTGTTCATTCTTGTCTTTACGATTCATAGCGTTTCCTTTCCAGATTCCAATAGAGGATCAAACCGCAAAGGATCTGACCAACTCCAAAGGGGATTCCAATTTCCCAAGGCGAAAGGCTTCCGAGGTCGAAAATGACAGCTCTTTGCACCAGTATGCATCCGCACAGGATATAGAAAAGAGCCGCCCAGCCGATCATCTTCGGCAGAAACGGTTTGGACGCGGACAATCCAAGTCCATAGAGCAAAGCCCAGATTCCCGGAAGAAAAGAAATCAGACTCCTGTCTTTCGAGACAAGAAAGGCGAGGGTCAGGATGGCGCCAACCGTCAGGCTCGGCGCTAACTGTCCAACGACCACTGTCGTTCTTTGCCTGTTATGGGGATCCTCTTCCCGGAGGTAGCCGTAAATCACCCTTCCCCCGATGATAGAAAACGCGGTGACGGCGACGAATGTCCAGTATAGGACGAAAATCCGTGGATCAGCACCGCTGACGATAAAAGGCTGAATCCTTGCCGCAACAATAGCCAGGATACCAGATAGAATCATAGGAATGGCTCGATAGCCGCGATACATCTGGCTCTTTGCCATATGCTCGTGGATTTCTGAAATCTGCTCTAAAGCCTTGTCAATCCGCATAAGGCTACCTCTACAATATTTTACTAAGGCATAATTATCTCCAATTACTTTGCAATGTCAAGCACTTTTTTATGTATAGCAAGATTCTTTAGGAGACATTCCGTAACCGCAAATGATGAATTACTTTCTTATTTTTTACCTTACAAAACTTTTATTCAACAAATATTAGACAAGATGAACAAGATTTCTACGACTGAATATGCAGGGGCATATTGCATATGCTCTTTTGTTATGAGGCACGTGCAACGCGCCCCTACAAAGAAGAATTAGAACAATAAAAATTTATGGATCCTCTTTTCTTCTTCTTTATTAAAACATTTACCAACCCACCATGTAATACCAATTACAAATAGAAACAATATCCCTTGACAGTATTTGATTATTTGGTAAAGTTGCCAACAATTTTTAATTTGTTGAAAAAGGAAAGTAAAAATGGATTCAAAGACAAAATCCAAATATAATATTTGTGTTAAAATAATTAAGGCAATTGCTCATCCGACTCGGCTCTTTATCATTGATGAGTTGACTCAGAAAGAAAGATGTGTGTGTGAGCTAACGAAAATGATTGGTGATGATATTTCGACGGTTTCAAAACATCTTACGGTCCTCAAAAATGCAGGAATTGTGACAAGCGAAAAGCGAGGAGCTCAAGTTTACTACAGACTATACTGTCCCTGTATCCTGAAATTCCTTGGCTGCATCGAATCAGTTGCAATTACACAGGCTCAGGAGAGCTTAAAATTCATTAAGCAATGATTATTTTAATTTTCTTTTTGTCACTTGGCAAAATTACCAAATAAACAAGACCATTTAAAATCCTTGAATTAAATTCTTATAAGGTTTGGTAAAAATTTAATACACAAAAACAAAAACCTATAAAAACCAAAGTAGAGACGCAATGCTTTGCGTCTCTACAGCGATTAAATCAAAATGACTATCAAGAATAAAAAACTTTCCTTATTGGATAGGTTCTTAACTCTCTGGATATTTTTAGCAATGTTATGCGGCATAATGATTGGATATTTATTTTCAGGCGCTCAATCATTTATTAATAAATTTCAGGTAGGAACCACAAATATTCCGATAGCAATAGGATTAATTCTTATGATGTATCCGCCTCTTGCTAAGGTTCGCTATGAAGAACTTGGAGATGTTTTCCGCAATACGAAAATTCTTAGTCTATCTTTAATTCAAAACTGGATTATCGGTCCATTTCTTATGTTTTTTTTGGCTATTGTTTTTTTACATAATTATCCTGAATATATGGTAGGATTAATTATGATAGGTTTAGCCAGATGCATAGCAATGGTTATTGTTTGGAATGAATTAGCTGAAGGCGATAGTGAATATGCCGCCGGATTGGTTGCTTTTAACAGTGTTTTTCAAGTTCTTTTTTATAGTGTTTATGCATGGATTTTTGTTACAAAATTGCCTCCTCTTTTCGGATTAAAAGGAAGCATAGTTGATGTAACAATAAGTCAAATTGCAAAAAGTGTTTTTATTTACTTGGGAATTCCTTTTATTGCCGGGATTATAACAAGATTCCTTTTAATTAGAATTAAAGATAAGGAATGGTATCATAAAAGATTTATTCCTGCCATAAGTCCTATAACCCTAATATCTTTATTGTTCACTATTATCGTAATGTTCAGTTTAAAAGGAAATTTGATTGTTCAAATTCCTCTCGATGTAGTTAGAATTGCTATTCCTCTTCTCATTTATTTTGTGGTAATGTTTTTTGTTAGTTTTTATATGGGATATAAGATTAAAGCCGATTATCCAAAAACTGTAACTCTTGCATTTACTGCAGCGAGTAATAATTTTGAATTGGCAATAGCAGTTGCGGTTGCGGTTTTCGGCATACATTCCGGTGTTGCATTTGCAGCGGTCGTTGGACCGCTTGTTGAGGTCCCCATTCTTATAAGCCTTGTAAATGTGGCATTAAAATTCAGAAAAAAATATTTTTAAGTGGAGATAAAAATGAAGAAAAAAGAAATAAAAAAAATAGTGAAGGATGCTTATTCCAAAATCGCAAAACAGGATAGTTCATGTTGCGCTCCTGTTAATTCTTGTTGTGGAAAAACTGATTTAGCACAGAATATTAGTAAGAAAATAGGATATACGAATGAGGAACTTCAGATGGTTCCTGAAAATGCAAATTTAGGTCTTGGTTGCGGAAATCCTCTTGCTCTTGCATCTTTAAAGCAAGGTGAGACTGTGCTTGATCTCGGTTCAGGTGCTGGTTTAGACTGTTTTCTTGCGGCTCAAAAAGTTGGGCAGAATGGAAAAGTTATCGGCGTAGATATGACACCGGAAATGATTGAAAAAGCAAGAGAAAATGCCAGGAAAGAAAACTATCAAAATGTAGAATTCAGGCTTGGTGAAATTGAAAATCTACCGGTTGCTGATAACTCTGTTGATTTAGTCATATCAAATTGTGTCATTAATCTTTCGCCTGATAAAAAAAGGGTTTTTAAGGAAACCTTTAGAGTCCTGAAACCTAATGGTAGATTGATGATCTCTGATATTGTCTTACTGAAAGAACTCCCTAACGTTATAAAAAACTCAGTTAATGCTTATATTGGTTGTCTTTCTGGGGCAATGATAAAAGACGAATACGTAGAAGCCATAAAAGACGCAGGATTTCAGGAAGTCAGAATAATCGATGAGACATCTTTCCCTATTGAATGTATGGCTAACGACCCCACAGCAAAAGCAATTTCTGAAAACTTAACACCTGAAGAAATAAAAGAAGCATTAAATTCGGTTATCAGTATAAAGGTTTATGGGAACAAATCAAATGACACAACATAAAATTCAAAAACATTTAGAAATATCTGAAAAATTGTAACGCGACATTTATGTCGCAATTAAGTGCAAGATAATAAATTTTGCATAATTATTATTCATAAATTAATGAAAACGCCCCCTCACCCTTCCCTCTCCCCTCTGGGGAGAGGATTAAGGTGAGGGGTTGATGCTTTGTAGTGATACAGAACCTTTGATTTGTGGACAATATTTTTTAAAAATCTATGATCTCGCTCCACACCAATATTCTGAGTTAGTGATAAAGAAAGGATTTTATATGATTAAAGATTTATTCATTGCGGGACTTGTCGCATTGAAAGATTACATCGCTACTCACGTCCTGACCTGTCTTGTTCCAGCATTTCTTCTCGCCGGTGCAATGGTAACATTTATCAATCGTGAGGCAATCCTTGAACATCTTGGAGAAAAAGCCAATAAACTCAAATCATTTTCCTTAGCAAGTATTGCAAGCTTTTTTGTAGCCGCCTGTTCCTGCACAGTAATCCCCGTCTCAAGCGGTTTATATTATAGTGGCGCAGGAGTTGGCGTTGCCTTCATTATCCTCTGGGTCGCACCCGCCTCTAATATTCTTGCACTCATTTACACTGGTAGCATACTTGGCGGTACAATGGTTATTTCACGTGTAATTGCCGCTTTATTTATGGCTTTTGTTGTTGGCTTTGTGATGACTCTTTTCTTTGGTAAAGAAAAAAGAGATGAAATAATCCCACAAAAAACAAATGGTGGTAAAAAGGTTATCATTCATCGCAACGATTTAACCTTATTAATATTAATCCTCTTATCACTTCTTTTACCAAATTATGCGGTAAGAAAAGGTGCATACATTTATAAAGTTATCGTCTGGTTAATTGCCACTATAATTACTGCTATTTACGCCTGGAAAGTAATACCCAGAGAAAAAGTTCAGGACTGGTTGAGAGAGACCTGGTGGTTCGTCAAAATTATTTTCCCACTTTTACTTTTAGGTGTTTTTATCGTCGGTATAATCGGAAAAATACTCCCTGAAGACTGGATTAAAAATTGGCTTGGAGGAAATGGAATCATCGCTTCTTTTCTTGCAACGATGATTGGAGCGATAAGTTATTTTGCCACGATGACTGAGGCGCCATTCGTTGATACATTAATGAAATTGGGTATGGGCAAGGGACCCGCTCTGGCACTACTTCTCACAGGACCAGGATTAAGCCTCCCTAATTGGCTTGTAATCGCAAGAGTCTTCGGTGTTAAAAAAGCTCTGGTTTATGTCCCAACAATTGTTATTCTCGGAACGATTGTTGGTTGGTTCTTTGGAAATTTTATATTCTGAAAAATTATATAAGGAGGGATTCCTATGAAAATACAAATTGCTGGACCTGGGTGTCCAAGATGTCAGGCAACTGAAAAAAATGTAATGAATGCCTGTTCTGAATTAAACCTTGCCGCTGACATTTCACACGTTTATGATATTAAAGAGTATGCGAAACTTGGTGTAATGATGACACCTGCTTTGATTGTCGATGGTAAGGTAATAATTTCTGGCAAAATACCTACAGTAGAAGAACTAAAAAAGGTTCTTTCTGCTCTAAACCGTTAGATTTAGAAGGATTAATATTATGCAAAACAAATGGTATCCTATTATTGATTATGAAAAGTGTGTGGGTTGTCTTTCCTGTGTAGAATTTTGCCCTCATAATGTTTTTACTGTAGAAAAAGGACTCCCTATAGTTTCCCATCCGGAAAATTGCGTTGAGTTCTGCCGTGGTTGTCAAAAAGGAGCTTGTGACCACGATGCCATCTCCTTCCCAGGAGATAAGAAGCTTGCGCAAAGTGGAATTGATATAGATTGCAATTGTGAAAGTGACCCTCAGCAAAATACTGAAAAGGAGGATATGAAAAATGAGTAAGAATGGTCTCATACTTTGCGTCTGTCAGGGAACCTGTCCATCATTTCACGAGATGAATATATTTGAGGTATTGAACGCTATCCGAAGAGAAAATCTTGTAGATTTCGTAGCTATACACCCTCAACTCTGTGCTGATGATGGGGATGAATATTTAAAAGTTCTTATGGCAAATAAAGATATTAATAAATTATTTGTAGCTGGTTGCGACCCACGGATGCAGCAAAAAATGTTTAAAGAGGCTTTTAAAGAAGTAGGATTTGATGCTACCAATCACTTCGCAGTGGATATCAGGAATATGAAAACTGAAGAAGCAATCAATGCTATAAAAGAATTAATCCAGAAAAACAAAGGCTAATGTTAACTATGAAGCGATTCAACACAAGCAAGATGAACAAATCTTGGTATTTCTCTTTAATAATCACGTTGATTTTTATGACTATCGGCTGCGCTATAATATTACCAACGGATCCCTACAAAAAGGTTGATTTGTTTGTCCATAAAAATGATGTGAAGCCATCGGATTTTACCACTAAAGCAATATCTGGTGCTCCATTATCGCTTACAAAGGTGATTGAGATAGCAATTTCTAATAATCCAGAGATTTCTGCTATGCATTATGATGTGGAAGCAGCTATTGCAAGGCAGTCTGAAGCACGAGGGGCATTATTTCCAAGGATTTCAGCGGAAGGCAGTTACTTTTATAATCTTGATAATCAGCGATTGATTCCAGCACGCTATAATGGCGAGCCGGGCGTATTTAGTGAGGAAATCATTTCTGGTGATGTGGTATTGCGTATGCCTTTATTTATGGGTGGAAAACTCATTAATGAGATAAAGGCAGCCTCTCTTCTTCGTCAATCAGTTGAGAACCGTTTGGCGCGCACGCGCGAGGAACTGGTGTTTAACATTTCCAGCACCTTTTTTAGCATCCTGGCACAGGAACATATCATCAACTCACTTCAGTTCTCACAGACAACCATGGAAAAGCACCTTCAGCAAGTGAACGACCTTATTTCGGCACAAAAAGCCGCAAAGGTCGACCAACTTCGGACAGAAGTAAGACTTTCGGATGTGAGGCAGAAGCTGGTGCGAGAAAAGAACACACTTATGCTACAACATCGTCTCCTGGCTAACCTGATGGGAGTTGAGGAAATCAGCCCAATGTTTACGCTGGAGGGGGCACTGGAAAAGTTCTTGCCAGAGCTTCCACTAAAAGAAAGCTGTTTAGATCTGGCATTTGAGCAACGACCTGATTACCATGCATCACGTAAGGAATTGGAAGCTCAAACCCGCCGTGTAGATATCGCAAGGGCCGGGCATTTGCCCACCATTAGCCTGTTTGGCTCTTATGGCAGACGGTGGGCAGAGGAACCAAGTGAGCAACCTTCAGGAACAAAAGATGATGAAGATATTGGGCGAGTTGGCATCGTCGCAGAAATTCCATTGTTCGAAGGCGGTAGAATCCGCGCGCGTATCCGAGAAGAAACAGCAAAACTTGCCGCCGCCCAAGAACGGCTACGCAAAATTGAATTACAAATACGTCTTGAAGTTGAAACAGCATTATTAAATACAACCTCTGCTTTTGAACGAGTGCAGACAACAGAGAAAGCTATTGAACAAGCACGAGAAAGCCTAAGGATTGAACGTGAAAAATACGAACTGGGCAAGGGTGCAATACTTGATGTTTTGGACGCACAATCAGCCTTGCTTGAAGCTGAAACTAATTACTATCGTGGGCTGACAGATTTTAATATCGCCAAAGTTCAAATCAAGCTGGCAATGGGAGAGGATATTAAATGAAAACAATAAAAATTGCTTATAAAACAGCCCTATTTGCTGCATTTATAGTCGTGTTGTTGCCAACTGGGTGTAGCCATAAAGAACAAGACTCCCAGTCCCGAAAGAAAACGCCGGTGGTAGCTGTGGAGATAGTAAACAAGGGTGAGTTAGTTCGCACTTTGGATTTGACCGGTGAGGTCGTGCCCGTTGAAGAGATACAAATTAGTTCCACCGTGGAGGGTCCTATTGGGTTCTGTCCCTGGCGCGAGGGAGACCGCGTGGAAATAGGCGCGAAACTTGTAGAGATTGACAGGGAATTGTATCGCACTGAAGTCAAAGCTGCGGAAGCAGCGCTTGAGGTGACAAAGGCGAAACTTGCCGATATGAAGGCAGGAACGCGTCCCGAAGAAATCTCCAAAGCCGAACAGAACGTTCGGGAATTGGACGAAAGCGCTCAATTCGCCCAATCCGATATGGATAGAATCGCCAAACTGGTTGAAAGCGGTTCGCTGCCCGGGGAGGAACTTGAAAAGGCAAAAGTTAACCATATTGGGGCGCAATCGAAACTTGCCGCCGCCAAACGGCAACTGGAAATGCTGGAGGTGGGCTTCACAAAAACGGCCATTGCCGTTCAGGAAGCATCGGTCAAGGAATCCGCGGCAAGGTTGGAACTTGCAAAAGCGCGTCTTGCCGAATGTGTCATTAATGCTCCCTTTGCGGGAACTATCACAAGGGTGTATATCCGCAAGGGGGACATGGCGGCTATGAAAATGCCATTGATGGAAATGGCCGATTTCTCTTCGCTGGTGATTCGCTGTGCTATTCCGGAAACCCATGCCTCGCAGGTTCGCGTGGGGATGGCCGCACAGGCGCAATTGGACGCGATGCCAGGAAAACCGAAACCAGCCGAAATCTCGCGGGTATATCCTTCGCTTGATCCGCAGACGAGAACCCGCACTATTGAGTTGACCATTCGGGAAAAGGTCGATCTTGCTCCCGGCATGTTCGGACGCGTTAGTGTGATTTTAGAGTCGGTTCCGGACGCCATAACTGTGCCAGTGCAAGCGGTCATCGTCACGCCTGCCGGTGGGAAGGTAGCCTTTGTTGCCGTTGAGGGCAAGGCCGTGCAGCGAAAAATCCAGACCGGCATCGAAGAAGGCGACCGCGTCCAGATTCTTTCCGGTCTGAAACCGGGCGAAAAAGTTATTGTATCTGGACAGGAAAATCTCAAGGACGGCGTGGAAATCCGCCTCCCCGCCCCACCTGCCGAGGGACAATCCAAGAGTAAACCTGACGAAAAATCTCCCGAAGGCAAGCCGAGCAAGGCCGGGGAGGACGGCAAATGAAACTGACGCAATACTCCGTTAATCGCCGTCTGGCCACGAGCGCCATTGTCGCGGCTCTTTTAGTTCTGGGTCTTTATGGGTTGTGGCGGCTGCCCGTGGACTTCCTGCCGAATATCACCTACCCGATGATCAAAGTGCATATCTGGTGGCGCGGTGCCACTCCCGATGAGATTGATAAAAACATCGCTGATCCCATTGAACGCCAGATGGCAACCGTGGATGATTTGGATTACCTCGAATCCTCATCCATCGAAGGTATGTACACCTTGCAAGCCAACTTCCAATACGGTGTGGATGTGGACGTGGCGTATCAGGACGCGCTGGCGGCGATGGCGCGCGTGGCGCGAGAATTGCCAAAAGATATTGACCCACCCATTGTGATCAAAGCGGACCCCTCGCAGCTGCCCGTCGTCCAACTGACCATAAGTAGCGATCAATGGGACCTGACAAAACTCCGCACCTGGACGGATGAATGGCTTCAGGATCAGCTGCTGGCTGTGCCCGGTGTGGCGGGGACGGAAATCGTCGGCGGACTAAAACGGGAAATACGCGTCCATCTCGATCCCGAATCGCTGGAGAAATACGGGCTGACCCTTTCGGGCGTTCTGAAACGTCTCCGCGAGGAAAACATCGAACAGTTTGGCGGGCGCGTGACTGTGGGACCGAAGGAAATCATCGCGCGCACAATGGGCGAGTATAAATCGCTGGACGAGATTCGCAATGTCCTCTTGATTCGCGACGGGCAGAAAAAGGTTTCCCTGCGCGATGTTGCAGAGGTGCTGGACTCTCACGAGGAAGCGCGCGTTATCACTCGGCTGGATGGCAAGCCGTGCGTGAAACTCTCCGTGCTCAAGCAGGCAACCGCCAACACGGTTGAAGTGGCAAAGGGCGTCAACCGGCGCATCGCAGAACTTCAGCCCCAGCTGCCGGGGGGCGTCCGGTTGGGCATGGTGGAAAATCAGGCCGATTATGTCGAATCCGCCCTGAATGGCGTGCGCAATTCAGCCATCGAAGCGGCCATCCTCGTGATCATTATTATCTATTTGTTTCTCGGCTCCTGGCGTCAGGTGCTGGTTATGGGATTAGCCCTGCCTCTGACCATGATCATTAATTTCGGGCTGATGAAGATTGCCGGGTTCTCTCTGAATATCTTCTCTCTGGGCGGACTGGTAATCGCCATTGGCGTCTTGTTGTGCAATTCCATTGTTGTGATTGAGAACATCGCACGATGGCGCCGCGATGATATGATGAAAGCGTCTCATGGAGAGAATCCGACGCCCATGAATTTGCTCGCCGTGAACTCCACGTCGGAGGTCGGCTCAGCGGTTGCCGCCGCCACGCTCTCCTTTCTGGCCCTGTTCATCCCCTTTCTGCTCGTTCCGGGACTGGTCAGCCTCCTCTTCAAAGAATTGATCCTTGTCATCGCCGGAATTGTCATTATCAGTCTCGTCGTGGCACTTTCCGTCACGCCGATGCTGGTGACGATATTCTCCGGTCAGGATGCCGCGCAAAAAGGCAGGATAAGGCGGTTCGATATATTCTTTGAAAGGGTCACGGCGTTATATGGCTGGATTCTGGACAAGGTATTAAAGATGCGGGGAATCGTTGTTCCCGCCTTCATCGCCCTTCTGCTGCTTGCATTTCTTCTCCTGGGGCGTCTGGGCAGCGAGTTCCTGCCTCAAATGGACGATGGACGCATCATGGTCAAGGTCAAGTTGCCGACAGGCGCATCCTTGTCCCAGACGGATGAAATCCTTAAAAAAATCGAAAAAAACATTGGAGACGACAAACGCATAGAGAGTCTGTTCACACTTTCCGGCGGCAAGGTTTGGGGACTCTATACCTACGAAATCGCCAACGAGGGAGAACTGAATATCCAATTGGTTCCCCGTTCCCGCCGCAAGTTAAGCACCAGCGGGTATATCGAATATCTGCGCCCGATTATCGGCAAAGTTCAGGTCCCCGGCGGCCAGGCGATGGTCATGCAGATGAAACTCAAGGGCATCCGAAAGTTGGGCGAAGCCGACATTGAGGTGAAAATAAAAGGTCAGGATATCGCCACACTCTACGATTTAGCCCGGCAGACCGCCGCAAGCATGAACGAGCTGGCTCACTTTACGAACGTCTATGTCTCGATGGATATGACCAAGCCCGAATATCAGGTACAGGTGGATCGTCAGAAGGCGGCTGAACTGGGAGTCTCCATCGGCGATATCGCCGACACGATGCGTTCCCTGATCACAGGCGCGGTCGCCACTCGCTTCCGCGATGGAGACGAATATTATAACATCCGCGTGATGATTCCTGAATCGAAGGTCGTCAGCCGCCGCGACGTGGAATATCTGCCCCTCAAAAGTGCGCAGGGCGGTTATGTGAGGCTCAAGGATATGGCGGAGGTCAGACAGGCAGTCGGCCCCGTTGAGATTGTGCGCGAAGATCAGATCAAGGAGGTCATCGTCCGAGGCGACGCTGCCGGCGTCAGCGTCGGACAGGCCCTTTCCGAGCTCAAGACATCTCTTGTCAAAAAGTCGTTCCCTGCCGGATACGAGTTTTCCTTCGGGGGACAGGCGCAAATGATGAGCGATATGAAACGGACGGTATTGGGTGTTCTTGTCTTTGCCGTCTTCTTCTCCTTTATTGTCCTGTGTGTGCAATTCAACAGTCTGAAACTGCCCGCCCTCATCCTCGGCAGCATACCCTTCTGCCTTGCGGGTTGCGTTCTCATCATGCTTGTAATCGGACTGCCCCTCGGAGCGACCGTTATTATCGGCGTGCTGGTAGTCGGCGCCGCCACCGTGAACGATGGCGTTCTTCTCCTCGAATTTGCCGGCGAATTGCAAAAGAAAGAAAATATCACAGCCTACCAGGCTGTTTTAAAATCGGCCATGTTGCGCCTTCGTCCGATTGTCATGACAACCGTCAGCACCATGATCGGCTTCATCCCGCTGGCGCTGGCCATCGAGGAAGGCGGCGACATGCTCCAGCCCATGGCAACCGCCGCGATTGGCGGCCTGTTCATGGAAATGATTGTCGCGCTCATTTTCATGCCCTGTCTTTATGTATTCTTTTAAAGCCGGTTCCGCTGGCAGGACACCGGATATTCTTTCAAAGGAGACGTAACATGAAAAATGCCAAAATCGTAATGGGCTGCCTGTTGATGCTTGTCATCGCGGCAGCAAACATAACAGCTTTTGGCCAAACGACGCCGACCCTCGCCCGATTCGATGAGGATGTAGCGCAATGCCGCCGAGTCGTCCGCGATTACTGCGCCATTGTTCAGCAGATGATGCAGGAGCCGCGGATGGATCAGGCCAAACAGGAAAAAGGGCTTGCCCTGCTGCGGGATGCTCGCGCTCAATGGGTTCGGATTCAAGAACAATACAAATCCAACCCGCCCCGCGAATACGCCGCCGATGCCCAGTTCAAGGCGCGCCTTCAGGATTTCGCCAACGCCCTCGAAGATATGGAGAAGGCGCTGGCTGCGGGCGATGCGCGGCGCTCCTTCATTGCATGCGGGTTCGGCTGCGGTCTGTTCGTATCCATGCACGAGGAGAACGGCTTGGCCTATGCCCTGGATGCCTTGTTTCATTTGCGCAAGACCGCCAAAACAACACAGGCTCTCATAAAAACGCGCGGACTCGACGGGGTTCGTCCCATGATACCGGCGCTTATACAAAAGTTCGAACAGGCGCTTCACGCCCCTGCCCCATGGCCGGAAAGCGACGAACGGATGAAACCATATCGGGAGGCAATGAGCGATTTCTCCAAGGACCTTGATGAATTATCCGCCGCCGTTGCCGAGGAAGATGCTAAAAAAGTCAGCGCCATACTTTCACAGTTGACCAACATGATCAATCGCCCCTATACATTGGCATTGTAGTTATTAAACGTATTAAGAGGCAAATTTTTCTAAGAGGAATTTGAAAAATGAACAAATTACAAGAAATAGCAGAAGTTTATCAAAGAACTCTAAAACTAAAAACATTCCCTGTAGGTCTAAAACTTTGCAAAAACACTGAAGAATTAAGTAAAGGGAAAATTCCCATTGAAAAGCTTACGTTATGCCAAATGGTAAAATTATCTTCTCAGGGAAAATGGCAACTTTCTTGTCCAAAGGATAAGATGGGCTGTTTTACAGCTCAACTCATACTCGGCTTCAGACCACAAACAGAAAAAGATGTTGAGCACCATATAAAACAGTTTACTGATGACAGAGAAATTGCAGAAAGCATTCTCAGGGTTAAACCGAAATTTGAAGCAGGTGAAATAGAAGGCATTCTGGTCGGACCGTTAGAAAATTTTGAACCAGATATTGTAGTTCTAATTATAGATAGCGCACAAGCCCTTCCCTTAATTGAAGCATATGGCTCAGCGACTGGCAAAGACCTTTCCTTTAGAAATGGGACAAGTTCTGCCTTATGTTCCTATGGCGTTGTTGTTTCCCATCAGACACAATTGCCAAATTTGGCAATTCCTTGTGTTGGTGCAAAGCGATATGGATTATTTCAGGATTATGAGCTCATATTCACTATACCCAATAAATTTATAGAAGTAATAGCTGATGCACTCTTAGAACTGGAAAGAACGGGCAGGCTTCATCTCCCGGTTGTAAATGGATTTTTATCTCCAACAAAACCCGTTAATTACTTATTGGGATGATAATTGTCCTGAAAAAAGCTTAATTTTTTAAAGAGAGAGTATCAATGTGTCAATATTGTGGAGGTACGGGTTTATGTTATTATTTTCTTATAACCGCTTTATATTGGTGTTACAAAAAGATAAAACTCATTATTAACAAAAAACGAAAAGGAGTAAAGAATGAAAAATAATGTAGTAAAATTGTTGATTGTTATCTTCTTAATTATTGTCATCATAATTGTAATCATTGTGAAAAACAATATGAAGAAGGATGTTGCCCAAAAAACTTCCACCGAAGAAATGAAAAGTAAACAAATTGTTTCTACTATTGAGTCAGCACCGGATAAATCACAACAAGAAGAAGATAAAAAATCAGTTAAAATTGAAGATGATTCCTCTTCTCCTTCAGAGGAAAAAGCAATCTCTGAAGCAGATAAAAACAATTCTATCAAATCCCAAATTCAACCCGAAACAAAAGAAGAAAAAGAGAAGCAAGAAATTGATAAAGATACTGTCGCCATAATCAACGATTTTAAAATTACCAAGTCTTATCTCAATGAGAAAATTAAAATATTACCTGACCAATTGAAAAGTACCTATAAAAATGACAAAGAAGGCTTATTAGAACAGCTCATAATAAGAGAGGTTTTATTTCAAGATGCGGAAAAGAAGGGATTTACGAAAGATTTAGATAACATACAAGATTTAGAACAGAAAAAAGATAAGGCAATAAACAATTTTATTGCAGACCTTACTCAAAAAATTGAAATATCTGAGGAAGAGATTGAAGACCAGTATCAAGACCGCATTAGTGAAATGAAGGGTGCAAGTTTTGATGAAGTAAAATCTGATTTGCGGAATTATTTAATTCAACAAAAGAAAACGGAGATGATAAATCAATATATCGAAGAGCTAAAAAACAATGCTAAAATTATTAAAAATGACCGATGGATAGCTGAACAACAAGCCTTAAAGCCATCTAATCCTCTTGATACTGCTTTAAAAAATGGAAAACCAACTATCTTAGACCTCGGAGCAGGGAAATGTATTCCCTGCAAGATGATGGCGCCTATTTTAGAAGAATTGAAAAAGGAATATGCCGAGCGTCTTGATGTTGAGTTTATAGATGTATGGCAAAATCCCGGAGCGGGAAAAGAATTTGATATAAAAATAATTCCTACACAGATCTTTTATAATAACGAAGGAAAGGAAATTTTTCGCCACGAAGGTTTTTTTTCAAAAGAAGATATTTTAAATAAATGGAAAGAATTGGGTATAAAATTTTAATAAATTAAATAATAATGAAGGGATGATACCATGAAAAAAATCAAAAAAATGCTTTGTTTGGCAGTAGTATTAGGATTATGTTTAACCACAGTATATGGGGAAAAAGAAACTAAGGCAAAATCATCAACTAAAGATGAAGATACGCAAAATTTAAAATCACAGTTTGTAAATGATAAATATCCGGATTTAACATCCGGGATATTATGTTATGCAAAATTGAGGGATTTGCCTGAAAATACTCTTTTATCATTTAGTGATTTAAAAATAACCGTTGAAGACTTGGAAAATGAATTATCAAATTCTAATTTTAAAAAAGATGAAGTAGAAAAAAATAAATTTTTCTTATTAGAACAAATTGCTACTAACAAAATACTTCTACAACTTGCTATAAATATGGCAAAAGAAAAGAATGAAAAATCCAATAAATCAGATGAGGAACTAATAAAAGGATATTTTGATCAAATCTTAAGCGGGATTGAAGTCACAGATAAAGAAATATCCGATTTTTATGAAAATAATAAAGATATGTGTGGTGGGGCGTCATTATCACAAATAAAAAATGATTTAAAACAATATGTGTTAGGACAAAAAAAACAGGAAAAAGCAATGGAACATATTCGCACAATCGGGCAAAAAAATTCTATTATTGTATCTTCATCATGGGTTCAAAAGCAATCTGCTTTAGCGAAGGATAATCCTGTTGACAAGTTGCGTTCAAGCGGAAAGCCATCGCTTGTTGATTTTGGATCAACCGGATGCAAGCCATGCGATATGATGGCGCCTATTCTTGAAACTTTAAAGAAAAAATATGAAGGCAAGGCGAATGTTCTTTTTGTTCATGTCGGTCAACATCAGATTCTTGCTGGGAGATATGGTATTCAATCAATTCCTGTTCAAATATTTTTTGACAAAAATGGCAAAGAAATATTCAGACACACGGGTTTTTTCCCTCAGGCTGAAGTTGAAAAAAAGATGAAAGAATTAGGAGTTGAATAAATTATGCAGGAATTATTCACTACTTTAACAAGAGCAGTAGAAGGTGGAACAACAATTGCAATATTGGCATCTTTCATCTGGGGAATATTAAGTATCTTATTAAGCCCCTGTCATCTGGCAAGTATACCTTTAATAGTGGGCTTCATAAGTGGTCAGGAAGTAATGTCTACTAAAAGAGCCTTTGGATTATCTGCCCTGTTTTCTTTAGGTATTCTGATTACTATTGCCACCATAGGAATAATTACGGGACTAATGGGAAGGATGTTAGGAGATATCGGCTCGTATGGGAACTATATAGTAGCCGTAATATTTTTTATCGTTGGGCTTTACTTATTAGAAGTTATTACAATACCCTTTTTAGGAAATTTAGGTCAACCAACTGCAAAGAAAAAGGGGGCGATAGCCGCATTTATGTTAGGACTTGCCTTTGGACTTGCTTTAGGACCCTGCACCTTTGCTTATATGGCTCCTATTTTAGGAATTGTATTCACAGTTGCCGCAACACAATTTATTTATGCAGTTATTTTGCTTCTAATGTATGGTATAGGACACTGTTCAGTAATAGTGGTTGCAGGGACATTTACTGAAGTTGTGCAAAATTATTTAAATTGGAATGTCAAATCAAAGGGTATTTCAATTGTTAAAAAAATCTGTGGTGTGTTAGTCATCTTAGGGGGAATTTATCTCATCTGGTCTGCCTAAGAATCCTCTACATTAAATTCTTGAAAACCGTAAAAGAATGTGTCTAATTTTTACCATCCTTACAATAAATAATTGATTAATCCCGTCTGATATTCACGGATTTTTAAGAAAAAGAATTTTTAAACAAACGCTTTCTAATTTATAAAGGAGAGTTATAGTTATGAAGAAATTACTAATCTTAGGTGTTGGTTGTCCCAAATGTAAAAAATTAACCGAATTAGTAGAACAGGCGGCAAAATCACTCGGCATCGAATATGAGATTGAAAAGGTGACTGATATCAAAAGAATAACGAGTTTTGGTGTAATGATGACACCCGCATTGGTCGTGGATGGGGAAGTAAAAATTTCAGGCAAAATCCCCAGCATCGAAGAAATAAAAAAACTTATAGCATAAAAATTCGTCTAATAATATATAAGGAATTTATGAATGTTTAAAAACTCATAAGGATGAGATTGCTTCGTCGCTGCCGTTCCTCGCAATGACACATTTGTAGCGGTCGCATTTATGCGACGATAGTCGTTTGATAAATCAAACCGCTACAGTGTCATTGCGAACCGTTTTATCGTGAAGCAATCTCGTCTCTTTCATTGGTTATTAAACAATCACACAAGAAAGTAATTTTAAGTACAAATTTCAAAGATAAACAATACATTCCGTTTTTAACTCACTACAAAGGAGAAAAATTATGAGATTCAAAACTATCTTATTATTAATATTAACTATTTTTGCTTATACCTGGATTTTAGATATTCGGGCATCTGAACCATCCGATAATGAACAGAAAAAAAACACTGACTTAAATGTAAACAATCAAATCAACAAAGAAAATACCAGTAAAGAACCTCAAAAATCCTCAGATAAATCAACACAAGAAACTACTGATAAGACCTTTACTCAACCAGGTAACAGCGCTCAAAAAAAACCTGAACGAAAAATCATCGCCTACTATTTTTATGGCAACGTTCGCTGTGCCTCCTGCAAAAAAATTGAAGCTTATTCTTATGAAGCCATTCAGAGCGCTTTCAAAGACGAAATTAAAAATGGCTTATTGGAATGGAAAACGGTCAATATTGACAAACCTGAAAATAAACACTTCATAGATGACTATGAACTCTACACAAGGTCATTGGTTGTTGTTGAATTCAAAAATGATAAACAAACCAAATGGAAAAATCTCGATATGGTATGGGAACTCCTCAAAAATAAAAACGCCTTTATTGAGTACGTCCAAAAAGAAACAAAAGAATTTCTAAAAGAGGAATCGAAATGAGTTCTTTCTTCATCGGCATTGTTACTGCACTATGGCTCGGTATCCTGACCTCTATCAGTCCTTGTCCCCTTGCTACAAATATCGCCGCCATCTCTTACATTGGAAGAAACGTCAGCAGTGTACACAAAATTCTTCTCTCCGGATTACTCTACACAATCGGCAGAATGCTAATTTATCAATTACTCGGAATTTTAATTGTTCTAAGTATGCTATCTATTCCAAGAGTCTCAATGTTTCTACAAAATGACATTAATAAAATTCTGGGACCCATTTTACTCATCGTCGGAATTTTACTCTTAGACCTTATTCCCATTACCTTTTCAGGACCAACAATCAGTGAAAAATTACAGAAACGGCTCGGCAATAGTGGTATTTATGGGGCAGGATTACTTGGAATCATCTTCGCATTAGCCTTTTGTCCTATCTCAGCCGCCCTCTTTTTTGGGAGTCTCATTCCACTTTCTTTAAAACACAAATCAAGTTTTATTCTCCCAGCTTTATATGGTGTTGGCACAGCCCTTCCTGTAATAGTTTTTGCTTTTCTATTATCATTTGCTACACAATATGTCGGAAAAGTCTTCAACAAACTCACACAGATTGAATCCTGGGCAAGGAAAATTACTGGTGGATTATTTGTCATTATCGGAATTTATTACTGCCTGAGATTCATTATCAAAATTTTGTGAAGCAAGTGTTTTTTTCTATGTTCTCTGCAGTTAAGTATTTCGTCTTTTTGTAATATAAAACACTTTCTTTTTTAAATTTTATGTCGATTATTTAAATAGAACATATAATTGAAATAATTAAGTTAAAAGGCTTTTATAAAATGGGTCACATTCAGAGAATCGAAGAAAGACTCTTCAAAGAAATTGATGTGAACTACTCCTTTGTTGAAGGAGACGAATCTGAATCCGCAGATTCTTATCATTCCAAAAGCATTAACATCAATCGATTCGGTCTCTGCTTGCCATTAAAAAAACCAGTAAAAGCAGATAGTATTATCCAGATAAGTATTCAACTCCCCCATCAAAAAGAAGGAATGATGATGCTTGGTAAAGTTATATGGTGTAAACAAATTGACAAAGACCATTATATCGCAGGAATCAGATTCACTGGAGCCTTGCCCGGTATGCTAAGCGATATAGTTGAGATTGATGATCAATTTGAATAATTTGAATTCTCTGATATATATTTACAATCAATTATTTCTCTCAAATTAACCTTATTTCTTGACCACCCCCAATTATAGGTTATCATAAACCCCGATTATTAATTAGTAAAAAGGTAAATGATAAATGGAAGACAAAGACAACACGATACCTGCAAAAACAAATACCGAAGAAGGTGAAGAAAAAAAATATGCTCATATAAGACGACACACTCGTTATAACGTCGGGATAAAAGTTAGTTATATGATTATAACCGATTTCACATCCACGCCTTATATGTATGGCACAACAAAAACCCTAAATTTAAGCGAAGGCGGTATGTGCGTCCAGATTGATTATAAAACAAAAGTCCCCATAATGATACAACTCAATCTCCAGGTCCCACAGATAAAATATCCTCTCAGTGTCTTAGGCAAAGTTGTCTGGTGTAAAGAAGATTTACACGGGAAATACATTGTGGGAATAAGATTCGTAGGATTACTCCCAAAAGACTGGGAAAAAATCCTCGAAATCGCCGCTAAATCCACTCCAGAAATCCAAGAGTAACAATTTGAGAGCTCTGAAATACTTCAGTTGTAGCGGTCGGATTTATCCGACTTGTGTATTTCGTGCGATAAATCGCACCGCTACAGTTGGCTTTGGTTAGTTTTCCAGAGATCTCAATTAAACACCTTGGAGTGCGTAAGCCATATTTATGCCTAATAAAACTTGTCCCCGTGAAAACGGGAAGCGGTAGTATGACTACCAAAGAAAAAAATAGTAGGGACAGAACACTGTTCTGTCCCTACATAGCTAATTTTCAAACATCCTCATAAATAAAAAACCCCGAACTATTATTCTAATTCGGGGTTATAACATTAAATTACTTTTAGATACTTCAAACTATTAGTATATTGTCCAATCTCCAACAGGAAGTGATGTGATATATACGTCTATTTCTTTTAAGATTGTTCCCTGATTGGGATAATTGAGTGGTGGATTAGTAATGTTATCATCATACTTCTGGAAGAAAGAAGGGGGACTATTGTGCGACACATCATAGAAGCTAAATCTTAATCCTATAGCACCAGTAGCTATAGCTGCCTGAGCGCTATCATATAAACGAACTAAAGAGGAAACCGCTGCAGCAGGAAGGTCTCCATACACTCCCGATTTCACCTCATTCATAAGTGTCGTATAACCGCTTCCTATATCCACCTCAACATTACAATTAATCCAGCCACGCGAACCATCACCGTCATGACCACCAAAAATAATTATGTCATAGATTGTGGCCGAAGTAAAAGTATATTCTACTACCAATACGGGAACACCTCCATCAGAATCAGCTGCAATAACTGTTAAACCGCCTGTATCCCAAGTTCCATTTGTTAAATTTGCCACACCACCAACTGTGGCACCGTGGAAACCACCTGATGTAACTGTTCCAACCACTCCATTAATCATATCCGAATTTGAAACATGGAATTTTAGATTAGTGTCACCGTTAGGATATTGACCACCAATATATTGATATTCCGTGACCAATGCAGCAAAAGCGGTTACCACACTAAACGCCAAAATAACAAATAAAGCGATAAATTTTTTCATTAACAAATCTCCTCCTTTCATAAAATTATTCCTGAAACACATACCCATCTTAATCAAACCCGATAACACAAGATATGTGTTTCAGCTATTAATTAATATTCACGAATACATATACCAAATCATTATTCCTTCTGTCAACAGAAATTTTATTAAAATGACCAATTATTTTTAATATTTAATACCTGATAAAAACCAAATATTAGACCATACAATAGACCAGTTTACAATAATTTCATTCAAAACATCTAATATTGAGATCTCTGAAATACTAACTAAATAGCCACGAAATTTCACAAAATCACACGAAATATTCCTAAAATTCCCCTCTTGAGAGGGGTAAGGGGTGTGTAGATCAAATATTTCAGAAGTCTCAAATTGAGCCCTCTGAAATACTACGAGATTCTTCGCTTCGCTCAGAATGACATTGCCTGCAGTGTCATTCTGAGGAGGCGAAGCCGACGAATCAATCTCGTTTTTAAGTTACTATTGTTAGTTTTTCAGAGATTTCAAATTGAGCCCTCTGAAATACTACAAGTTTGGTAGTTGTAATCTTTAGACTCCATAGGAGTCGCACAATTATAGCCTCCAGCGGAAGCTGGGGGTAAAAGATGTAGTTAATCGTTTTATTATTAAAGCACCGTTAGGTGCGAAACAATACCGAACTTTGATTAATTTGTGTCACTCCTAACGGAGTTCAGATAGTTAATATGTTTTTAATTACTATAATCCCCCTGCTTCCACAGGGGGCTACGAATGTTTCGTCCCTATGGGACTTAACTATCAGTTGTGAGGTTATTCAAGTTTGTAGTCTCTTTCCTGATTAAAAATGTCAGGGATAAGGCTTTAGCAGGAAAAATCATCCTCACTAAAGTGAGGGACTACAAACGAACCATATTGTGTCATTCCGATCCTGAAACAAGTTCAGGATGACAGAAAAAACAATCTTGTTTTTAAAGTATTTCAGAGGTCACAAATTTAGAAAAGTATTAGAGTTTTAGAAATTAAAATAGATTTGTTAAGAATCCGTTAAATTTTATTATGCTTCCTCATTGTATAAGAAAAAATTTATTAACGGGGTGAAAATAAGCTTGACATAAAAGTAAAAATAGGCGATTAAAAACATATTGGTTTTCCTTAATCATCCAAAATTAAAAGGAAAGATTTTTGTCAACCTTTAACTAATCATAAAATAACTCAAAAATTTTCAGTCTTAATTCAGTGAAAATTATCTTGACAAAAAGCAAAAAATTAATGATATTTAAATGTTAAATCATAATAAATATATATTTCTATAAAACAAAATTATAAAATGAAAGGAGGTATTGTAAGTATGAAAAAATTACTTCTCTTGCTTATTGTTATCTTCATAACAACGTTCCTTCCAGCAGCGATTGTCATCAATGAATTTATGTATGATATGGATGGAACAGATGCGGGTGAATACATCGAACTCTATAACACAAGCTCCTCTCCTGAAGACATTAGTGGTTGGCAAGTACTATTAGTCAACGGTGCAGCTGGAACTGCATATAATACTATTACTATTCCTGCTTTGACTACTCTTCTTGGTAATGATTATTATGTTATTGGCAACCAAACTACTATCAATGCTGTTTGGCCCGGTGTGGTTGATTTAAATATCAATCTTGACAATATTTTACAAAATGGTTCGCCAGATGCAATCGTTCTCAAAAACGGTAGTGCTACTCTTATAGATGCTGTGAACTATGAAGGTGATGCAGTTTTCGTTGTCGGAGCTGAAACGCCGAATGCCATATCAGAGGGCGGGACAGGAAGCATTAGGACTCGTGCCATTGCAACAACCAGAGTTGGAAGTATCGGTCGTCTTCCGGATGGTGCTGATACTAATGTTAACTTAGAAGATTTCCATCCAATCGTAGCTTCACCCGGTTCTGCGAACACAGGAATTTCTTTACCCTTCTCGGATAACTTCGACGGTGGTGCCAATGCTGCATGGATGGCGGGTTTTGTGCAGATTCGTGTGGTTAATCCAGCTTCTACAGGACCTATGGTCGCCTCACCTCAAGGTGGAGATGCTCTTGAAGTTGTTGATGTTACAGGAGGTGGCGACACAGCCTATCTTGGAGGTGCATTCAAACTAATAAACGTAGAAGGCTATATTTGGATTCCTGCAGATGCTGCCAATGGCTGGACCACAGGTTTAGGAATTGCAACAAAGTGTGAACCTAACTGGTTCAGTGATGCCATCGGAAATGGATTAGAGAAAGGATTTTATCTTGATTACCAGAACGGTGCTTTAGGTGGAACCCTTAAAGGAGGGACATATCCTGCTCATTCTGGCTCTGCAGACCTAATTGCAGTCAATACCTCAGCTACTCTTAATACAGGATTAGTCACTGGGACTGTAGCTACTACATTAGGAACCACGACTTCAGTTAGCAAAGGTGCTTGGAACACATTCCGTATCGGATGTGATACGAATTCGAATCTTGTGTATGCCTATATTAATGGTGTTGAAATTTTTAGAGGCGCATTACCTGCTGGATATAATCTAACTGCAGGTGGTGTCGTAGTTGGTTTCCGTGAATCACACGCTGGTACACCAGTTGCTGGTGAAGGAACATGGATTGATGCTCTTATGATTGATACGAATACGTCTGTTTCAGATTGGTCAATCTATTAATATTTTTGGAGTGTAGAAATATAAAAGGCGGGATTTCTCCCGCCTTTTTTTATTTGTATCTGTTTTATAACTGAATAGAGACTTCTGAAAAACTGGTTAAAACGTGTCATTCCGATCCTGAAACAAGTTCAGGATGACATTACTTGTTTCGGAATCTCAAATGGGATGCTGAAACAAGTTAAGTATGACAGACGAAATAGTCTCGATTTTTGACTCTTTAAACAATCACTTTATAAACAAAATCGAGCGAACTAAGTCGTTGTTGTTGCAACTTCTTCTTTCTTCTTCGGTTTTTCGGGAAGTCCTTCTTTACTCATTATATAAACGATGGCTGTAGCAATAAATATCGATGAATATGTCCCAAACACAGTTCCTATTAGCAAGGTTATCGCAAATCCGAATAGAACCTCTCCTCCAAAGAAACTAAAGATAATTAAGACAAATATCGTCGTAAGACCCGTAATAATAGTTCGTGAGAGCGTTTCATTCATACTAATATTGAGAAGTTCCCTGAATGGTTTACCCCGCATCCCTCTGAGATTTTCCCTGATTCTGTCAAAAACAACAATTGTATCATTTACGGAATAACCCATTATAGTAAGTATCGCCGCAACAATGTTTAGAGACATATCTATCTTCAATAACGTAATCAATCCAAGTGTGATAATAATATCGTGGAGTAATGATGCCACAGCCCCGACACTAAAATGATAAGACCGGAATCGTAATAATATATAAATAAAGATACACAATGATGCCCAGAATATAGACGTAATTGCCCTCCAGATAAGTTCCTTACCAACTTCAGGTCCGACTAAATCCGAGCCTAATATCTCTGGTTTATAATCACCGAATTTATTCTTAATAATATCTTCAATTTTTGCTATCGATCCTGGCAAATCCTGCCCCATCATCTTTTGTCTGATAATGAACCGTCCTTTATCGCTTCCCACACGTTGCACAACAGCTTGCTTAATATTATTGTCTTCCAATGTCTTCCGCAATACTCCTACATCCATTGGTTTATCAAATTGAACCTCAGACAGAACTCCTCCTTCAAACTCTATTCCGTAATTTAAGCCCTTCGTTGCAAACGTGAATATGGAAATAACAGTAAGAGTAATGGAAAAAATAAATGCAATGTATCTATTTTTCATAAAATTAAAATTCACGCCTTGCAACCAGTGCATATAACCTACATTCAATGTATTCTTTTTTGTTAAATACCAATCAGTGATAACTCTTGTCACAAAAACGGCGGTGAATAAGTTAGCAATAAGACCAAAGGTAAGAGTTAAGGCAAATCCCTGAATTGGACCAGTTCCAAATTGTAGAAGAACCAATGCCGTGATAATCGTGGTCATATTCGAGTCGAAAATCGTTACAAATGCCCTCGTATAACCCTGTGCTACAGCTATCTTTAACGATTTCCCAGCTCGTAATTCCTCTCTGATTCTCTCAAGAATCAAAACATTAGCGTCGACTGACATTCCTATGGTAAGAGCAATTCCCGCAATACCGGGCAATGTAAGTGTTGCTCTCAAAGCCGCAAGAGCCGCAATCAGAAGGAGCATGTTCAAAAGAAGTGCTATATTCGCAATGACCCCACCAAAACCATAATAGATAATCATAAACGCCAAAACGACGATGGCAGAGATAACAGTTGCTCTCATACCTTTCTGAACTGAATCTTTACCTAAAGTTGCACCGACTTCTCTTTGTCCTTCTATCTTCAATTCCGCTGGTAAAGCACCAGCATTGAGAACTTGAGAGAGCTTATTTGCTTCCTCAGGATTAAAATCACCTTCTATGTAGCATCTACCGTCTGGAATAACAGTGTTAATCACCGGTGCTGAATAAACGTACTTATCGAGGACTATGGCTAAACGTTGTTTTAAATAACGCCTTGTAATTTCTTTAAAAAGCCTTCCTCCATCCGGTTTAAATTCAAGTTGAACAGTAACCGCATTCATCATACCGGGATTAATCTGAACCCAGGATTCCTTCAATGCATCCCCGGTTATTTCAGGGATTTTCTTAACAACATAAGGAATATCTTTTATAGTCTTATCGGTGTCAGGGTCTCTCATTTCACCTCGAAGAATTTCATAGCCCTCAGGAAGGCTTTCACCAGGGAGAAGGTTGCCTTTTTCATCAAACTTTTTGGCGATGATTTTATCTTGTTCTTCACTCAAAAGTCTAAATTCCAGCAAGGCTGGTTTAAAAATAGTGCTAATATCTTTTATGCTCGTGCCGGGTAGCTGAACCCTTATACGTGAGGTCCCTTGCCGTGCAACAGATGGCTGAGTCACACCGAATTCATCAACTCTCCGCTGGATAACCATCTCGGAGCGTTTTATAGCTAATTCACGATATCTCTCAATATAATCATTATTTATCTTTAAAGTAACCTTACCTGTTCCTAAATCACTTTCAGACCAGGGCATAAAATAATCTTTATACCCATTCAGAGTTTTAATGGCTCGTTCCAAATCCTCCTTCTTCATTAATTCTATTTGTATCGAACTTTCACTTGGTAAAGGAACAGCCTTCGCCCCAATTGCCTTATCAGCGAAATTTTTATTAAGTCTCCCTGTTTCATTAATAACAAGTGCTTCAGCAACTTGTTTTATATTGACTGAAAGCTGAATATCGAGACCACCCTGAAGATCAAGTCCAGGAATGATAGTCTTCATATAAAGACCGATTTTCTGTTGCTCGGTCATTCCGGGGAAGCCGTTTTTCTTCAAATAATAATATTTCCCTGTTGGATATATCAACCACAAAGAAAATAGTATACTAATTGCAACGAGCATTGCTTTCCATCGTAGTTCTTTTGGCATTCTTTACATCTCCTATCCTGATATGGGGAATGCATAATAGATTTTCATTAATTATTGTTTCAAATCAGGGATTCTGTATCACTACAAAAACTTCAACCCCTCACCTTAATCCTCTCCCCAGAGGGGAGAGGGAAGGGTGAGAGGGCATATTTATTAATTAATGAACAATAATTTTTATAAATTTATATATGCGTTCCCTACAAGTATATGTTTCGAAAAATTAGATTTATCAGACATTAATTAATAGTTGCTAATTGAATTATTTGTTGGTGATTGTGTCAATAATTAAATTTACTCGGGTGAGTAATTTTGGATACTAAGATGGTGCAGGATATATATCCTGCACCAAAATTGAGGACAGGATGAATATCCTGTCCATCATAAAATTCTTAACTCTTTTTCGCCCCTTGTTTCGCCTCATCCTCAGGTTTAATAATCGTTGCAACAGCACTCCTTGTAATTTCTACCTTAACATTATCCGCTATCTTCAACACAACTATATTCTTGTCTTTTCTTACATTCTCCACCATCCCATATATACCACCGATGGTAATAACCTTATCTCCCTTTTCAAGACTATCAATTTTTTTTTGCTGTTCTTTCTGTTGCCTTTGTTGGGGTCTCAATATCAAAAAATAGAAAATAATAAAAATCATTCCTAACATCAAGAACATACTTGTCCAGGGACTACCCTTCTGACCTTGCTGCTGAGGACTTGTCATTGCTATATGATAGAAAAATTCAAACATTGAACTTTCCCTTCTTCAAATTTATAATAATGCAACATTAATGTCGCAATTTTATGCGAGATAAATCTCGCATTACAATAAAAAACGAGGGGTAGAATTATCACCTTATTAATCTTGTGTCAATTGGAATAATTAAAACATCAAACCTCAACCATGAAGAACACGAAGAGCGCAAAGATAAAGATTAAAAAATACTTGTATCCATTCCTTTGTGTTCTTCGTGGTTTATCAAACTTTTTTATTTCTTCTCACAAATCAACACACTCATCCAGCAAAACCGATTAAGAAATGGAACGATTTTCAAGAGAAACCTGTCAATTTTATGCCACCTGTCAATGCTTTTTACAAATCTATTTACGTCCTTAAACTTGAATTGCCATAAGAAAGAAAAGAATGAGAACAGAAAAAATTCCTTATGATAAAAATTGTCAAATTCCCTACCAACCTCCTCAATCGACTTAACTGAAAAATATTTTGCCAGAGTTCGCCACTCTTTTGGTCCAAAAAATCGACGATAAAGATTAACTATCGGATGAAATTTTAGTGGTTCTACAAATACCGCTTTCCCACCCTTCTTTAACACTCTGTAAATCTCAGGAATGACCTTTTCTAAATCAAGGTGAATCAAAACGGACTTTGTATAAACAACATCGAACGAATTATCCTCAAATCCCATTAACTCCGCAGGCATAATACAAGGATTAATTCGCCTTTTGAAATCAAATCGCTCAGCTAACATATTTAATAAACGCAGACGCCCCCTCGAAATATCCAGAGCAAAAACATTTGCTCCTATCTCAGATAGAATCAAAGCGTTAACACCAATCCCTGCCCCTATCTCCAATACCTTTTTGTCCTTTAGTTCACCTATTTCCTGATAGGCATAAACTTGCTCGGGAGAAAGATAAAATTTCTTCTCGATTTCAAAATTGAAGTTATCAACAAACTCGGGTTCCGAATCTTTTTTAATATTTTGGATATCAAGATTTTTATCCCAGTAATTTTTTTGCTTAATGTAGGACATTATTATAAAACTCTGAATAATTTTAAAAGACGGTTAGCAAGAATTTTGGATTATATCAAATGATTTTTACAAGAAATGTAGAGATGATTCGGAACAGCCCCACAAGATATATATGATATGAATAACACTTTATAATTATTGATTTTCTTACTCTCAGCGTCCTTTGCGAACTCTGCGTGAAATAAAATTAAAGATTAGGAGAAAAAGAATTGGGTATTCTACTCAAAGTCATTTACCCTTCTAATTTTTTTTCTGCACTTCAACTTTTCTTCCTCTTTTTTCTTATCAGGAATGACTTTCTCAATTTTCTGAGGGAGAGGAATTCGCGGCTTTTTAATCTTCGTTTTCTTTTTCATCAGCTTGTTTCACCGCTCTCCAAATTCCACAAGGCAAATCTCATTGCATAATTCCCATTCGACGGAGCACTTCCTCCAGACGTTGTCACCGTTCCCTGATATGTAATCGTATTAGGTCCTGCTGAATATAAATTTGAAGCAAGAACAATTAAAACAGTTAGAATTATTAAGATAAAAAAAGAACAGACTCCAACCTTTCTAAAAATGTTCATATTTTATCCCCCTTTATAGTGGTTTCTTACATATCAAAACATAGATATAGATACACCTTTTGTCAACTGAAATTAGTATAATAAAATAAATCCCTATTTGTCTCTTATTTAATTATAAATTGAAATATCTGAAAAAATATCATTTTGTAATTAAAAGTGAGATTGCTTCACGATAAGACCGTTCGCAATGACACATACCCCTCTCCTTAATCCTCTCCCGCAAGGGGAGAGGAAACGAAAGGTGTCATTGCGAGGATGCCGAAGGCGACGAAGCAATCTCGTAGTTAGGAAATACCCAGCATTTCAGAGATTTGAAATTAAACTAAATTATTTTAGAAGGTTCTTCGAGGTAGTTATAGAGCGTATCTCTCTGGATAGGAATTTTACCGGCTTTTCTTATTGCAGTTCTTATTTCTTCAACACTGAGATATTCGCCGTGAGTCCCGCCAGCGCTTTTTGTGATATTCTCTTCGTGCAATACACCGCTAAAATCATTACATCCCATATTCAAAGCTCTGATGGCATTATCCACACCTAATTTGACCCAGCTTGTTTGTATATTCGGAATTATATCCCTGAAATATAATCGGCTTACTGCATATAATAGTCCGACCTTCTCAAATGGAATCATATCTTTAATCTCGAAATCCCGTGCGAGTTTTGTTTTATATGGGACAAAAGGAAGTGGAATAAATTCCGTGAATCCACCTGTCTCAAGCTGAATGTTTTTTATAATCTCAAGGTGCTTCATAATGCTTTCAGGATTATCTATATGCCCGAACATAATTGTGGCTGTTGTCCGCAATCCCACTCTATGAGCCGTTTTAATAATCTCAATCCATCGATTAGTATTGATTTTATAAGGAGAAAATTGTCTCCTTAAATCATCCACTAAGATTTCTGCTGCCGTTCCTGCTGTTGAATCCAGTCCAGCATCTTTTAATATTCTATATGTATCCTCAATGCTCAAATTGTTTGTTGTCGCAATATAATCAATTTCCATAGGAGACAATGCGTGAATATGAATATCCGGTTGAACCTCCTTAATAGATTTAAAAACTCGGGTGTAATAATCAAGAGTAAGCTCGGAGTCAATCCCACCCTGCATACAAACCTCTGTGATATCAGGAAACTCTGTTGCTTTCCTGACAATCTCATCCACACTTAATCTATAAGCCTCAGGATCACCCGGTCTCTTATAAAAACCACAGAATTTGCACTGAATGCAACATACATTTGAAAAATTTATATTCCTATTAACCACATAGGATACTAATTTGCCGTTGATAGATTCATTTATCTCATTAGCAACAAAATAAATATCCTCTAAATCCTCATCCAATTTTAATAAATACAGAGCTTCCTCTTCATTAATAATCTGACCTGCCTTAGCCTTATTTAAAATCTCATCTTTTTGCATCATAAAATCCTTATTAAATTAATTCAAATGTTCTATAAACTTGAAACATCATTAAACATTAAACCTGAAACCCTTATACCTTTCTTAATTTCAACATCTCCACAACTTTAATCGGTGGTTTAATAATATACATAATCAATGTAAAGACTGTGATAATTATTGTTGGCACTACTATAATCATCGGTTCAACATCTGGATAAACTAATTTTCCCACATAATGGGTAATGAATGAACCTGGATAAGTCAATTCCGGATCATATTTGACCATCAAATTATTTTCAAGAATCGTCAAAGGGCAATATTCGCCTAACACAGCCAAAATTGCAACGAACAAAATTCCGCAAAGATGAACCGTCCGAAATACCCAACGGTTGAAATATCCTTTCCAGAAAAAACCACCTAAAGTTAATGCGAATCCGGTTAACATAAAAATTATCCAGAGAAAATGTATCAATATGATTATATCAGCAAGAATTTTATATATCACTTTTAATTTCTATCCTTTGGAGTGCGAAAGCTTGCTTCTGCTTTCTCTATTCCCCTCTCCCCTTGTGGGAGAGGGATAGGGTGAGGGGGAGCAGAAACCTGTTTCTGCTTCATGAAACGTTATATATGCATCCGCTACAAATCGGCGAGACCAAGGTCTCGCTATTAAAGCGGTAGCAAGCTACCGCACTCCACATAACATAGAACAAAACTTATTGAAATTACTACCTATCCATCTTATATCACTTGACAACTTTTTTTCTAACTCCCAATATTTTATATTATATTATATAAAATCAAGTCAATAATTTACTCGGGGATAAACAACTATGATAATGGGAAAAGTAGTCGGGAACGTTGTGTCAACGCAAAAAGACGACCAGCTCGATGGATTCAAATTATTAGTAGTTAGACAAGTTGATTTGGAGATGAAGCCTACAAAAAGTTATATTGTTGCAGTAGATGCGGTCGAAGCCGGCGAAAATGAAATTGTCCTTGTTGCAACAGGAAGCTCCGCACGTATGACACGAGTTACAAAAGAAAAACCTGTTGATGCAGTTATAATGGCAATCGTAGACAAATTTGAAATTGAAGGGAAAGAGATTTATAATAAAAGAAAAGAAGTATAGGATAATTCGCGGTTGAATAATTTTATTCTTAAAAATCTTATAGGATTATACATAAATGGACATTGCACGAGTCATAGGATTAGTTGTTGCAACAAAAAAAGTTGAATCAATGGAAGGAGTAAAAATATTCCTGATTCAACCATTAAATGAAAATCTCAAACCTGTTGGAGAACCGATATTTGCGACAGACATTGACGTTCAGACAGGAATTGGAGAACTTGTTTATTTTGTAACAGGTGGTGATGCTACAATGGTCGCCCCGGATGGCGTAATGCTACCTCTGGATGCTTCAATAGTTGGGATTGTAGATAAGGTAAGCGTGGATGAAAGATTTAAACATAAAGAATAACAAAATCAATACTCATTGGGTAGTCACAGAAACATTATCAGTTTTTTCCTCAGATTTCAATTTTCTCTTCTTTCGAACCGTAGTATCAACATACAAAATGACAAAAAGAGAAATAAACATATAAAAAATCATAATAGGTAGCATCAATTCACTCATATTATGAATATATCTTGCCATTCCACCTGCGTGTGAATAGTAAATTATCTTTGATATTATCCCACCTATAACAAGAAAGAAGAGTGTTAGTCCATAATACCAAAGATTTATCTTTCTCTCTTTTTTATCAAACTGCTTTTTACTAAACAAATACATCACGAAAACTGTTCCTACGTAAAACATCCATATATTAATTCCTAATTCGATATGTGGAACCAATAATAAAATTGAAAGGAAGATACATATTCCTACTAAACCAAATCCCAGAACCTTATCTTTGTATATCAATTTTAAAATGGGCAGTGCAATTAACCATAATAAAAAAGTAAATTTAATCGCAGGCATTGAGGAATTACTCATTGAAATACCATTGGCAAACACATAATTCGAAAGGATGAATAAAATCACAAATATATAAAAAGTTTTTCTCAAACCATACATAATCTCATACCCTTCATACCCTTGTTTTTCAACCACTTACTCTATAATTCGACAGTTTTTATTTTTCAATCTTTAATTTAAAATAAATAAAGAAGTAATACTCCTCTAATCATATACTCCCCGATTACTTAAAATAAAACTTACTCAATCTTTTCCCACTTTATTTGAAAATCTTCTTTAGGTACAAAATCAATGAATTCGTAAGTATAGATTATACATTTATCATCAATCATATTCTCTTTCGCAATCTTGTAATTACTTCTCACATTCTTAATAGACTTCAGAAACTCAACTCTAAAAATTGCCTCTTTAATCGGTCTATTCCAGAGGAGAGCTGTTGTTGTTATGTATGTGTAGTTGTTTGTATGCACTTTTTGCTTATAACTTATCTTAACAACAACCTTCTTCTTTGGTTCTACAGGCAGGGCAAATACAACAATCTTTCCTTTTCTCTTGTATTCAAGAGATGTTAAGTCCAAAGACATTTCACCGTATTCGGATACTGATTCAGGGCTGTTTTCGATGGGTGCATATTCAATCTTAATTTCCGGTGGAAACTCACAATCTTTATCAACAATGAACGGAAAACCAATAGGGAAATTGATTTTCCTAACGCCATCATTATAGAATTCATAAATACCAACTACAGATGCAAAATTATTATTGATATCGTTTAGTTTAACCTCGACCAATTCCCTTGTAAACTGCAAAGACGTTTCTGAAAAAGAAATATACCATAAAGAACCGAGAATGATTGCAATTATGATTGCCAATAACTCAGGTTTTCTTATCACTATTTTCATTTCATTCTCTCCCCTTTTTAATATTATCTTTTATCTCCGTGTCCTGTGTGGTTAATTTATTAATACTCAATTCCTTTCCTTGCAGAAATTTCATTATCGTATGGATGCTTAATCTTTTTCATTGTAAAAATCTGACTTGCATTACGAAATATATTTTGATTATCGCCCCGACCTGTTAATAATAAAATCGTTTCCTGTGGCTTTTCACTGATTATTTTAACAATGTCTTTTTCATCAATGAGATTCTGTCTAATTGCAAAAAGAATCTCATCAAGAACCACAAGAGAATTCTCAAACAAATTAATCCTTTCACGCACAAGCCCCAAGCCTTCCTTGGCAAGTTCAATATCTTTCTTGTCAGGACCCTTCCCGGTAATCCAGGTATAATCCGGTTCATCCCTTCCCAATCGGATTAATTCAAACCTATCAATCTTAATCAATCCCTTATCCTCAGTTATTGAAGCCTTATTCTTCAAAAAGTGAAAAATAAAAGCCTTCCTTCCTCTCATTCTCTCAATCAATGCCCTTCCAATGGCACCCGTGGTCTTTCCCTTCCCATCCCCCGTATATACAATCACTTTGTTTGAATTCAAATTCAATTGCTTGGTCACATCCGTAACATAATCAAATTTCTCTGTGAAAGCATCATTAAATTTTCTTGAAGTAACAATAATCTCCTTTTCCTTCAACTCCTCAAACAGTGGCAGTAAGAGGGTCAAGTTCTCCGGTCTCAATGACAAAAAGAACGCCACATTATGCTTTTCAAAAAACTGCTTTTGTAATTTCATCAAATCAATAGTATTATAAAAAATAACCGAAGTATTCTTGATATGATTATGAATGAATTGTTGAATACTCAAATCCCGAGGCATTACAATAAGATTATGAAAATTATGTGAGGAGAGTCTCAAAACCTGCCCCAGAGCAATGGAGAGAGTTACCTTATCATCCCCAAAATAAATATGCCTATAGCCCAAAGATACCATCTTTGTCCTACTTGAAAACTTATTTCCCCACAATAACACTCAGAATTTGATAAGCCACATTGACAATACAATCCTTACTATATGCTGTTAACAATTCAAAATTCTTTTCAACCTAAACAAACGTTGTTACCAGCATTATTATCGTAAAAGTTATCATAACAAATACAACAATCCATGAGAAAATATTATACATCTTTGAGTTTATATATTCACCCATAATATGTTTATTGTTTATCAGAAGAAGAATGTATATCAAGATAAATGGTAGTAAAACTCCATTTAAAACCTGTGATAAAAACATAACTGTAAGAAGCGGAAATTTCGGCACTAAAACAATAAGCGCACCAATAACAATAAAACTCGTATAAAGTATGTAAAAAAATGGCGCTTCCTCAAAACTCTTATCAATCCCCTTCTCCCAGCCCATTCCTTCACAAACATAATATACGGTTGATAATGGTAGAATCGATGCGGCAAAAATCGATGCATTCAATAATCCAAAGGCAAAAAGCCAGGACGCATATTTTCCTGCTAATGGTTGAAGTGCTCTTGCCGCTTCAGCCACTGATTCCACTTTTACTCCTGCTCTATGAATGGTTGCCGCACACGCTATGATTATAAAAAATGCTACAACATACATTATGAAACAACCCACTATAACATCTACTCGTGAATGCTTGTATTCTTTAATAGTTATTCCCTTCTCAACAATCGAAGCCTGTAAATAAAACTGCATCCATGGAGCAATACTTGTCCCAACTAAACCAATTAATACATACAAATATTTCGAATTCATCTCAAAGGTGGGCTTTATAGAATTAACAGCTATTTCATACCAGGGTGGTTTTGCCATAAAACCCGAGATAATATACGCAATATAAAAAAAACAAGCGACCAAAAATATCTTCTCAACAGATTTATAAGATCCTTTGATTACAAGCAACCATACAAGAAACGCTGATATTGGCACACTAATATATCGACTCACACCAAAAATCTCAGAGGAGGCGGCGATACCGGAAAACTCCGCCATTGTATTCCCAAGATTCGTCACTACTAAAAAAAGCATAATATAAAAGGTTGCCTTAACTCCATAATTTTCCCTGATTAAATCCGCCAAACCCTTACCAGTAACTGCTCCCATCCGCGCCACCATCTCCTGAATAACTATCAAAGCTACGAGAATCGGAACTAATGACCATAAAAGCCTATACCCCATCTCCGCACCTGCTAAGGAATAGACCGCAATTCCACCGGCATCATTATCTACATTAGCCGTGATTATTCCTGGTCCCAAGATCGCCAGAAATAAAAGAAAATTCCGCCATCTTGACTTCTTTGTATTTACTATCGGGATATTATTACTCTGAGTTTCCCTCATAACTACAATTCCTTTTTCTCCAAAACATAATTCAAAACATCATCAATTGTAATTATTCCCATCATCTTCTTATTATCATCCACAACAGGAATGGCTAACAGATTATATTTATCCAATATATAAGCTACCTGTTCAGCATTATCATCTGTACGAACACTGATAACATTCTTCGACATAATATTTTTTATTTTTTCCACAGGTTTCGCTGAAATTAAGTCACGGAAAGTTACTTTACCAACCAACTTCTTTTCCGAATCTATAACATATGCATAATTAGGACTTTCTTCTTTAATCTCAGTATTCTTAATCTTCTCAATAGCTTCAACAACCATTTGCTCATCTTCAATTTCAAAATATTCCAATGTCATCAAACCACCCGCAGAATCTGACTTATGTGCCAAAAGCATAAATAATTTCTTCGCCCTATCACTCTCTAATAAAGGCAGAACTTTTAAAACCTCATATCTTGGCAATTGACTCAGCATATCAGTTGCATCATCCGCAGGCATAAGATTCATAATCTCAACAATCTGCTCTGGTTTTAGAACCTCCACAAGCGACCTCTGAACCTCAGATTCTGATTCACCCAATAACTTCGCCTGAACATCAATCGGCAGAAGCTTAAAAAGATTCTTCCTCTCATAAACATCAAGCTCTTCAAAAATTTCACTCAAATCACCCACTGGAATATTTGCAATTTCCTTCGAATTAACCGTTAAGCCAATAACACCTTTTTCTTCTAATGGCGCAAGGGGTTGAACAAATTTCCAGGAGATAAATTCATCTTTCTTCAGATATAAACTCCTCGGGACAAACATCTTTAAAAACCACTCGAATACCCTATCCCAACCCAATCTCCTGATTAATCCCTTTACTCCAATATCCATATGCGCTATAAAAAGCTCATCCTGTGTGTTCAAAAGATGGATGTCATTAACTCGAACAACTTTTCTACCTGACATATCAACTATTTGATGGTCCAGAAGCGTTTTCCTGAGTGAAATGAGATTATGGTTATTATACGAGTTTTTAAATTCTAAATTATCTTTCTGTTTCTTAACCTCGTAATTCCCATCCGAGTGTGCAATATCATTCCAGTCAATTGTACAATAAGTCTTATGAAGAAAACCTTTTACAATTATAACTTTCTTTATCTTTGGCAGAGTTCCCAACTCAGCTAAAAAGTCATAGACATAACCAAGTTGAGTCCTATCGCTACTTGCAATTTCTCTTTGCAAAAATTTTGAAAAATATTCAAAAAGCGCTACCATATTTATAATTTCCTTTAAAAATCTACCATCATTATAAAAATTTAATCTCTAATTTGAAGAAAAAATCTACGAATATTATTTTGAATGTCTTGATTCTATTAATGAATCTATTGTCCGAATGCCAAAGCAAATGTAGAACAAATGCTACGAAATAAAGAAGAGGAAGGCTTAATCCTTGTCAGTTACTTAAGCGTATCGTAAATGAAATTTTTTTTAATAAAAAAAGTCAATGAAAATTATTCTATATTTTATTAATAATATAAATTAACGTTCAACAGTAACTCATAAGAAATTATGAAAATTTTAATTTGATTTGCCCCTTTTCACTTGTTATAAAATCCCCTCATATTTTTTTCTATTAAATTATAATATTTTTTCATTTTCAATCAACGTTACGAAAAAAAATTTTATAGAACTAAAACTAAATTAACTATATACAAAGAAAGGTAAAATATGAAACTTGGAATTAGTATGTGGAGCTTTGTCAGTCTCTATCGCAAAGGAACTTTTGATGTTATAGATTTCATTCGTTATGCAAAAAAGAATGATTATGCGGGTATCGAAATCCTCGATTATTTCTGGTCGCAAGATAAAACAAAGTTGAAACAAGAAATTCTTATCGTTAAAGAATTGCTCCGTTATTATAACCTGCCGATTATTTCCTACTCAATCGGCAATAATTGGTGTCAGAAGGATTCTAAAAAACGGAAAAAAGTAGCAGGTTATATTAAGAATCATATTGATATTGCTAAACAACTCGGAGCAAAAGTCTTAAGAGTTTTCGGTGGAAGTGACATCCCGGAAATACCTTTTGAAAAAAAGGCTCAATGGATTATCGATGGCTTCAACAGCGTTCTACCTTATGCGGAAAAGAACAACATTATTTTCGCAATGGAAAACCATGGCACTGTTACAGGGGAAATCCAATATATTAAAAAAATCCTGGCTGGCATCAAGTCTAAAAATTTCAGAATAAATTTTGATACGGGTAATTTTGTCTTATCAGATGAAAACCCAATTTTAGCCGCTAAAGAATTTGCCGGACTACTTTCTCTTGTCCATATCAAAGACATCAAAGCAGTTCAGAATAAAAAACAAGCAGAATTCATTACACCTTCGGGTAAAAAGTTCAACGGTGTCCCAGCAGGAGAAGGCTCTATCGGTCTTGAAAAAATTCTCAAATTTCTGAACAAGAACTATTCTAACTATTTTTCACTCGAATATGAAGGGAAAGAAAACCCATATATCGGCATTGAGAAAAGTAAAAAATTTATATTAAAGTGCATAGGGTAACAATCGATAATATTAAATCTGGGGATTGGGGATTGGGATTTGAGGCTTGAAACTTATAATTCCTATAATAAATTGAAGTTTTTCCCTTTCAAAAAATAGTTGACAAGGCTTGTGAAATAAATTTATAACTTTCGGGCTTAATCTCATAGTGTTAAGAGCAAGAAATATAACCCCTTTTATTTATTGGGGTTACACAATTATAATTCATCAATATATTTACCTGTGTTCTCTGAGAACTCGGCGTGAAATATTTTTTTATAAATTGCTGAATATCTAAAGAATAACAAGATATTTTTCTGTAATCACAAAATTGAGTTTGACTTGACATAAGATTTAACATATCTTATAAAAGTTTTAAAATTTATTATAAAAGGTAAATCTTGGCCGGTCGGCAAGCGGTAAGCCACGGGTCTTTGGAACCCGCATACGTAGGTTCGAATCCTACCCGGCCAGCCAGTTTGGTTAATTCTTTATTACATTTAAAAAACCATAAAACGACGAAGAATGTATAATTGATAATTTAAAACTGATAACCGACAACTGACAATGTAAACTAAAATTTGAATTGTCAGTTGTCCGTTTTAAATTTTTAATTTTCTCTTTGTTCTCTGTGGTTAAATCATATTTATGGAGTATTTGTGAGATGGAAAAAAGAACGTTATCCGCAACAATTCGAAAAGAAAAAGGTAAAAAAGCATCTAAAAAACTAAGAAGAACAGGCGTTATTCCTGGCATTATCTATGGTCAAGATAAAGAGCCCATTATGATTGAAGTCTCTGCCCATGATGTCATTGGCATTTTGCATAATCCAATGGGCAAAAATGTATTCATAGACTTAGAAATCGTCGACAATAGCAAGAAAACAAAAGACCTTGTTATGATAAAAGAATTACAACGCAACCCTGTTTCTCATAAACCAACCCACGCAGACTTTTACCGTATTGATATGAACAAGAAGATTCTCTGTGAGATTCCATTAAAAGAAGAAGGATTAGCAGTCGGCATTAAGGCTGGGGGTAGATTAGACCATTTAAGAAAGACCATCTTTGTAAAATGCCTTCCCAATCAGATTCCTGAGATTATAAAATTCGACGTGACTAATCTAAACATAAACAACGTCTTTTATGTTAAAGACCTGATACTCCCTGAGGGTATAGAACCTGTAACTCATAAAGATGTAGCATTAGTCAAAGTTGCTGTACCAAGATTAGAAGTAGTTGAAGTGGCAGCCGCTCCTGCTGAAGGTGAAGAAGTCGTAGAAGAAGGCGAAGAAGCTGAAGTTAAAGAAGGCGAGAAGGGCGCTGAGAAAAAAGAACCCAAAGAGAAAGGCAGAGAAGCAAAAGAAAAAGGCAGAGAGGCAAAAGAAAAGGGCAAGGAAGCGAAAGAAAAGGGCAAAGAGGCAAAAGAAAAAGGCAAGGAAACGAAAGAAAAAGGCAGAGAAGGAAAAGAAAAAGGCAAAGAAGCAAAAGAATAAACAATGGGGACATATATATTGTCCGTCCCTATTAATTAAGGTAAGAAATGAGGCTCATTGTTGGCTTAGGAAATCCTGGCTCGCGTTATGTTAATACTCCTCATAATATAGGATATGACGTAATTGACGTCCTGGCTGAAAAATGGAACTGTAAATTTAAAAGTAGCCACTATAATGGACTTTTAGCAAAGACAGTAGTGGATAATGAAACGATTTATCTGTTAAAACCGAAGACTTATATGAATTTAAGCGGACTTGCAGTTGCCGCTTTCTTAAAAGAAAATGTCATAGACTTAAAAGACATAATGGTGATCTTTGACGATATTAATTTGCCAATTGGGATGATAAGACTAAGAGGAAAAGGAAGCGCAGGTGGTCATAAAGGCTTGAAATCAATTATTCAAGCTATTGGCTCAAATGAATTCCCAAGATTGCGAATCGGAATTTTATCCGATGAACTTGTTCTTGATTTAATTGAATACGTTCTTAGTCCCATAAAACCTAAACACAGAAAGGAATTCAACAATATCATCCCTGACTGTGTGGATGCGGTTGATATCTGGCTTAAAGAAGGCATTAACTCTGCAATGAATAAATATAACAAAAGGCTAAAAGATTCTAATCAGGTGATGGATGAAAATAACCACTAAACTCACCTAAAATGGAATCCCTGCCCTTAATAAGAACTGTAGTGGTGCGATTTATCGCACATAATTATGTTTCGTCGGATAAATCTGACCGCTACCAAAATTAAGGGCTATTATCCGAAGGGAGGTGAAATAATGACAACGACCTACGAAACAGTTCTCATTCTCGACCCTGCCTTACAAGAAGAAGAAATCAAAGGCATTGAAAACAGGATTACGGAAATTATCCAGAGCGAAAATGGTAAACTTGAATTAGTTGACCATTGGGGTAAGAGAAAGCTTGCTTATTCTGTTAAAAAAAGGAAAGAAGGCTACTATCTCCGTTTCGTTTATAATGCCTTACCTGTCGTTATAAACGAAATAGGAAGAATCAGTCGTATCTCTGAACAAATTATTAAATTTATAACCGTAAAAGTCCCTGTTATTAAAACGAAGGAGAAAAAGCCAAAAGATCAAAAGGCTGCGGAAGCTCCTGCTGAAGTAACAGAGACTAAGGCGGAGAGTAAGGGAGAAGAAAATGCCAGCGGAACTGAATAAAGTGTTCCTCATCGGGAACCTTACAAGAGACCCTGAACTCCGTTATACTGGTTCAGGAAAACCTGTTTGTAATTTTGACCTTGCTGTAAATCAATCTTACAAAGATGCCGCAAGCAATGAAACAAAGAAAGACACTCTCTTTATCAGAATTTCCGTATGGAATAAGATGGCTGAGATTTGTGCGGAATATCTCAAAAAGGGAAGCAAGGTTCTGGTAGAAGGAAGATTACGGATGAATAGTTGGGAAAGTGAGGGAAAAACAAGAACGAAGATAGACGCTCAAGCTCAACGTGTCCAATTCCTTGATGCACGAGCTGCCCCCAGCGAAACAGCACCTGAGGTCCCCGAAGAGCCCGAAGAGTCCCAAGCTGTCGATGACGATATCCCGTTCTAATCGCAGGACTCAATATAGCCATTCCGTTTGTAGTTCCTGCTTTAGTGAGGAATATTGTGCAAAAAAGGTGCCTCTTTAAATTGTATCATTGTGTACAAAAATAGCATCTCAAAAATGTCATTCGGAGCATAGCAAGGAATATTAAAATATTTTCCCCCTTATCAGTTTTCTGTTATCAGTCTTAAATTTGAAGGTTTAACAAATTAGCTTTCGTATTTTTCGTGCTCTTCGTGTTTATAATATCGTTTGTTTGAAATTTTATAGATTTATTTGATGTAAGGACTAAAAAAAGAATTAATCGGAGGTTTTTAATGGACCCAAAAGAAAAAAAAGAAATAGAAACTCCTTTTGAGAAGGAAAAACCCAGAGAATATAAAAAAGATTATCAACCAAGACAAGCTCAAATGGATCAACAGAGAAGATCAAAAAGATTCCCAAGAAAAAAAGTCTGCATCTTTTGTGTAGAAAAAAAAGATTTAATTGACTACAAAGATGCCGATAAACTAAGACGATTCGTCAGTGAAAGAGGGAAAATACTTCCGAAACGAATCACAGGCACCTGCTCATATCACCAGAGAAAGCTCACTGATGCTATCAAGCGTGCCAGAAATATTGCATTATTGCCCTTTAAAGCTGATTAATGCACTGGGAATTTTTAGTTATTTGAGAACTCTGAGATACTAATTATCATAGCCACAAAATTGTACTTCGTAGGGAACAGTCGCGACTGTTCCCTACAACTCTCCTTATCTCCCTTTTTAATATATTAGAGAATAAGTAGGTGCTGAATTTGTGAAATCAAGATATATTCTCTCATCACTCATAAGCCTCGTTATTATCTTACTCCTCGTAGTTGCGATGAAATTCTTGAAATTTTCTGACCCTTTTAGCGTTGTAAATTATTTTTTCTTATCATTCTTACTAATTATTTGCATATCACTGATTATATTCTACAATTGCCTAAAAAAATGTATTCTTAATATTATTTTTGTCCCACTACTCTCCACCTTTGTAGTAATAAAAATTATTGGACTTAACATTCTCAGTTTTTATCTGCTTATTAGTATAATCTCGGGTATTGTGCTGGCATTATTTTACAGACTTGACTACGATTATGACGATATTTACTTTTATTCCTTCTCTATAGTTCTTCCAATTATGGCTCTTTTGTTCTCTGTTTTTAAATATTTTCTGCACTATGACATAATCAGTAAACTTAATTACCATATAAATAGTCACTTCTATGAGTGGACATATCAATTAAAAAGTCTAATCAGAACTGGCATCGATAATAGCGAAACAACAAATTATGTTCTTGATATTATTACAAGAATCAGGATAAATTTTCTGGAGAATTTTATTATAATCTCCAGCTTGACATTTTTTCTCATAATTTTCTTTATATCAATTACTATTAACAGGGCTTATTCAGACTATGCTGATAAATATAATGTATTTTCTTATCTGAAAATAAAATCTCGATATATTGGGTCTCTAATTATCGGGTTAGTATTTATTATTTTATATTTTACACTCCGAAAAAATGAAATGTTATATGTAGGTAAATCCATAATATATTTTAGTCTGACAATTTATTTCATTCAAGGAATAGCGATTGTTATATTCTTCAACATAGAAAAATTTTATAACACAAGAACTCTATTATTGCTCCTTGTCATATTTATTTTTCTTGTCTGGGCATCAAAAGGATTATGTTATTGGTTATCAGCAGTTTTAGTTATGCTATATGGTTTAATTGATTACTGGGCAAATTTCAGAAGATTAGATGAACAAACGTTAGAATTTAAAAACACTGAAGGGATTTTGTAATGTATTTAGATTAGGAGGAAAAAATGAAAATAATACTCTTTCAAACAATCAAAGGTGTTGGCAAACAAGGGCAAGTAGTCAATGTCAAAGATGGTTATGCCCGGAATTTTCTCATCCCACGAGGATTTGCAATTGAAGCAACAGAAAAAAATATGAAACTCTATAAGGAACAAAAAAAACAACTTGAAGTAAAGGGGGCAAAGGAGTTAAAAAGTGCTGAAGATTTAGCCAGAGTATTAGAAAATGAATCGCTCACATTCAGAATGAAAGTTGGCGAAGGTGATAAACTCTTCGGCTCTGTTACCAATGCTGATATTGCTGAAAAACTCAAAGAAAAAGGTTACGACGTTGACAAGAAGAAAATACATATCGATGAGCCAATTAAAAATCTTGGAGTTTACACAATTATTATCAAGCTTATTCCCGATGTCAACACCAAACTGAAAGTATGGGTCGAAAAGGAGTAATAAATTATGGCTTCTTCTCAATTAAAGGTCGATAAAACTCTTCCTCAAAGTTTGGAACTCGAACGCGCCGTTTTGGGTTCATTAATCATTGACCCTAAATGCGTCCCTGTCGTTCTGGAAATACTCAATGAGGACTGCTTTTACAACTCCAATCACAAAATTATATTTAAGACCATCATTGACCTTTTTGATGAGAAAGCAAAGATTGATATTATGTCGCTAAGCGACAGACTAAAAAACTACGGAATGTTTGAAGAAATTGGTGGAACAGTCTATCTCGCAGAACTCCTGAAAGAAGTTGTTACTTCAGCCAATGTTGATATTCATTCCCAGATTATAAAAGAAAAATATCTCCTCCGTAAACTCATCGAGGCTACTAACTTTATTTCAGAACAAGCTTATGACGAGACAAAATCCCCCGCTGACATTATTAATGAATCAGAAAAAATGATTTTCAGCGTTGTTCAGGATAAAACTGTAAGAGGCTTTCAGCCTATCTCTGATCTTGTCGACAAAGAATTAGACACCATTGAAGAAAGATTCCATAGCAAAAAGGAAGTTAGAGGTCTCCCCACAGGATTCCACGATTTTGATGTTCTAACTTCAGGGTTACAGCCCGGTGACTTAGTTATACTCGCTGCAAGACCTTCCGTCGGCAAAACCTCTTTAGCTCTCAATATTGCCACAAATCTGGCAATCAAATTTACTCAACCTGTGGGGATATTTAGTCTTGAAATGAGCAAAGAACAGGTTGTTCAAAGAATGCTTTGTTCTATCTCAAAGGTCTCGCTTTCTAATGCGATGAGTGGATATATTTCAGGAAGCGATATCAAAAACCTTGCCCATTACGCTAATATTCTCGATAGTGCACCTATCTATGTCGATGATACACCCAATATTACAGTCACAGAACTGCGGGCAAAGGCAAGAAGATTAAAGGCTGAGATAAAAGACCTTAAATTGATAATCGTAGATTATCTCCAGATGATGCGCGGTCACACTAAGAGTGACAACAGACAAGAAGTTGTGGCAGAAATTACCCGGTCTCTTAAGGGAATTGCCAAAGAACTCAATATCGCCTTGTTGGTGGTTTCACAGCTCAGCAGAGCAGTCGAGAGAAGAGAAGATAAAATGCCTCAATTGGCTGATTTAAGAGAATCAGGCGCCATTGAGCAAGACTCAGACCTTGTTATGTTTATTTACAGACCAACGTATCATCAAGAAAGAAGTGGTAAAGAAGAAGATATGGCTGCAAATTTCGACGAGACTATCGCTACATTAATTATAGCTAAAAACAGAAACGGTCCCACGGGCATAATTAAACTCGCCTTTATCAAACCGTGGACACGATTCGAAAGTTATCTTGAGAGATAAATCCATCTCGTACTATTCTTACTATTATAAGGAGTAGAACATTTATGAAGAAGTATCTTTTCCTATCTTTTATCTTCCTTGCCTTATCAACTTTTTGTGCTTTTGGATTTGAAGAAAACAATGGGAAAATGATAATAGCACAATCAGCAGACACTCAAGCAACAGAACAAAAAGACACAAACGAAAAAGAAGGTAACATCGACGATCAAAAACTCTCTAAAGAAGAAACTGAAGAAATAAGAAAAAGAGCGGCAGAAGAAAGTGCAAGAACAGTAGAAAGATTAAGATTCCCTGAAAGCGCCTATGAACTAAGAAGAAAAAGAACTATGCCTCCTCAAAGCATAAATCAAATGCCCGCTGTCGGGAAAACAGAAGTTCAACCTGTGCCATTCCAATCTGAACCCACGGATTATATGAAACAAAAAGCCCCTAAAGAAATCTCTTCAAAAGGAATCGTGAAAACTATAAATGACGATTATTCCTTACAACTCGACGATAAAAAAATACTAAAATTAGAAAACATTTATTTTAATAACGAGAAGCAAATCGAGATACTCAACTTTATGCGGTCAACTCTTATTGGGAAAAAAGTTACAATTCATCATAGTGTTGAAAGAACAGGTAGTTATTCTTATGAGATGAAAAGAGATAAACAGGGGAAATTCCTTATTCAAGATATTAAAATACAAAAAGAAGACTTAGTAAAAGAATTGATAAATAAACAACTCGCATCCCCAATAAAAGAATAGAAGCGAAATGAAGATTGTAGGGAACGGTCGCGACCGTTCCCTACAGTTCTATTGAGAAATTTATCATTTATAATTTCACACTTTTCTAACCCGGAGGCCATTTCATAGCTCGACCCCCGATTATGTGAAGGTGAATATGATAAATCACTTGTCCCGCATCTTTCTGACAGTTAAGAACTAAACGATAACCACTTTCCGCAATTCCCTTTTCTTTCGCAATTTTCTTCGCTAAAAGGAACATCTCACTTATCAAATCTTTATCCGTTTCAGTTAAGTCATTTACTGTTGGAATATGTTTGATCGGAACTACGAGGATATGAACAGGAGCCTGGGGATTAATGTCTTCGAAAGCATAATAGTTCTCATCGCGATAAACTTGTTTCGATGGGATTTTCCCTTTGAGAATATTACAGAAAATGCACTCCATTTATCAAACCTCCTTTCCATAAATATCATCACTTATAAAGTTTAATAATCTCACATCAACGAGTTCGCCGATTAGTGATTCATTGTAGTCAATTTTGACCCTTATGTAATTTGTCGTGAAACCCTGAAGATATGAGTGTGATGAATCTGTCTTACCTTCAATAAGAACACTCATAACTTTATTTATAAAGTTCTCTTTAAATTTCCTTGTCGTAAGTAATGCTCCACTTCTCAATACCGAAGCTCTTTTTTTAATAATTTCTCTTGGTAACTTATCAGCCAAACAATCCGCTGACGTTTTATCTCTCGCGGAAAATGAGAATATGTGAACCCTTCCGAAACCAATCTCTTCGACTGCCGATACACTTCGCTGAAAATCTTCATCCCTTTCTCCAGGAAAACCGACAATAATATCCGTAGTTAGATTTAAACTTGCAACTCTTTTTTTCAAATAAAATGTTCTCTCTCTATACCCCTCATACGAATACTTTCGATTCATCAACTTTAATATCTTATCAGAACCGCTCTGTAAAGGAATATGTAGATGTTTGCATAATCTCTCTTCTTTTTCTAATAACTCGATAAGATTACTATCAATATCATCCAACTCAATTGAACTCATCCGTATTCTTGGAATGGATGTATAATTCAAAACTTTCCCAACCAAGCCCGAAAACATCATCCCATCATAACTGTACCGACCAAGTCTTATTCCTGTTAAAACAATCTCTTTAACACCTTTTGCTTCAAGCATCTTAACTTCATTTAACACAGAATCGAGCGGACGTGAAACTGGTTTCCCTCTAACTAAGGGAACAACACAATAGGAGCAATTATTATCGCAACCATCCTCAATTTTTATAAATGCCCGTGTGTGCCTGGAAAATTCTCTAATCGGCAAATCCCAGAATTCATCCGGTACTTCACCTGTTACTACAATTGGTTCTTCAATTTTATCTATTTGTTCAATATACTCAACGATATTTTTCTTACCCAAATGACTAAGGATAACAGAGATGCACTTCATATCTTTTAATTCATTAATATTATATTGTGGATAACAACCGACGACGATGATCTTTGAGTCTGGATGTTCCTTATTAATTTTACGGATTAACTGTCGCGCCTTTCTTTCACTCTCAGCCGTAACTGAACAAGTATTAATAATATAAATGTCAGCATTATCATTATCTACAATATCAAATTTAGATGAAACAACCGTCCGCATCATCTGTGTATCATATTGGTTCACCTTGCAACCGAATGTGTAAAATCTGACTTTCTTCATAATAACCAGAAAAGACGATAAAAATTTTTTCTTAAAAGCTATTTGTAATTGAAACGAAAATATTTTCAACTAAAAAGAAAAAACTTTTTTAGTTCCATATCTTTTAACTTGAAACATCAAACTTTAAACTTTCAATCACTATCTTCTGATGTTAATTCTTGATTATACCATTACTAATGATATAAATACTTAACAAAACAAATCCAGTAATTTAACTAATCATAACAATGGAGAAAAAATGTGAAGATTACATTTTTAGGAACTGGAACATCGCACGGAATCCCGCAGATAGCCTGCGATTGCCCTATCTGCGCCTCGTCAAATCTTAAAAACAACAGGACTCGCTCATCCGTTTACATTGAATCAAGTAATAAATTTATACTAATAGACACCACACCTGATTTTCGTTTCCAGGCAATAAGGGAAAAAATAAAAAGGGTAGATTGTGTCCTATACACACATTCTCACGCCGACCATATAAATGGCTTTGATGACATACGTGTCTTTAGTGATTTGCAAAATAAGGCAATTGAATTATATGGCTCGGAAAAAACAATGCGTTCTATCAAGGAAAGATTTGACTACTGTTTTAATCCACCCCAGATAGGAGGAGGAATCCCAAACGTAAATATAAATATTTTAAACAACTCAATTACAATAGGCGATATGGAAATTCAATCGATTCCTGCTTTTCACGGAACTCTTGAAATTTACGGTTACCGAATAAACAACTTTGCCTATCTTACGGATTGCAGTCTGATACCTGAGAAGAGTTATGAAAAATTAAAAAATTTGGATGTCCTCGTATTAAACACGCTCAGATACACACCCCATCCAACACATTTCGCTTTGTCTGAATCAATAAGAGAAGCTAAAAAAATTGGCGCCAAAAGAACCTACTTCGTCCATATGTGCCACCAATTAGAACATGAAGAAGTCAATAATAACCTCCCACCATCAATAGAATTGGCTTACGATGGATTAGAAATCGAAATATAAAAAGTATCTAATTGATTTTTTGCTTCAGAAAAATAAGTTATTCACATTATTAAAATAAACTTAATAAAATTAACTAAAAATTTATCTCTTGACATACAACATTAGAGTGAGATAAGTTAGTTGAAATGTTTAGTTTGAAGGTGGGCTAAAAACTAAACGAAGAGGGGTGGAGTTTATGTTAGAGACTTATCAAAAAAGAAAATCCGACCTTTTTTTAGTCTCCAATAAAATCCGTGATTTTGCCATTAAACGAAATGATAAAGAAGCAAAAACTATTATCGAACATTCAATGGACAAAATCCAGAAAAATCAGTTTAATCTCGTTACTCTCGGTCAGCTAAAGCGCGGCAAATCAACCTTTATTAATAGTATTCTCGGGAAACCGATTTGCTATACTGATATTCTACCAACAAGCTCGTCTATTGTGGAGATAAAGAATTCTCCTAATGGAGACGAAGCTATCATTCACTTCAATGATAATACGACAAAGAAAATTCCAATGGCTGAACTTCATGCTTATACAACCGCGCAATTTAATCCCAACAATGAGAAAAGAGTTTCGAAAGCCGAGGTCTACGTCCAGTCTGAATATCTGACGGGTGGAATGACTCTCGTTGATACACCCGGCGAAGGTTCCCTCGATGAAACCCATAATGCCATTGCCTATGATTATTTGCCCAAAGCTGATGCTGCTATCTTCTTAATCACGTCTGATTTACCGATCAGTAGTGCGGAATATAAATTCTTACAGGAAATAAAAAAATACATCCACAAGATTTTCTTCCTCCTTAATAAATCAGATACGATTAATAATACCGATTTGTACAAGGTGTTGCAATACAACAAAGAAATTATTGAGAACCGATTAGGAATCAAAGATGCAAAGATATTTCCTGTATCAGCCAAACTCGCTCTGGAAGCAAAACTCGAGAAAAATTCCGATAAATTGAAAGAGAGTAAATTACCTAATTTCGAAGAAGTCCTGAAAGAATTTATATTAAACGAGAAAGGGAAAGTCTTCTTAATTGCAGAAGGAAAACGCCTGAAATTCATCATCGACAAACTCAGAAATGGACTGAAACTCGAAAAGAAAATGGTTAATACAGAGATTGAGGAATTACTCAAAAAGAAAAAAATATTAGAAGAAGAAATCAAAAATCAGCGTATCGAAAAAGTGAGAATATTAAAAGACGTAACAAGAATGGTCAACGGGTTAAGAAAAGAAATTGAGCAAAGAATGGTTGATTCTATCGAATCGAAAATTACGAAAAATATCCTGAAGTTCAAAGAAGATAAATTTACAGAGATAAACCAATTAAAAAAACATTCCGATTTGAAACAAATGATTAATAATCTGAATTTTGATTTGGTCGAGGCAACGAAGGAATACACGAGAAAATGGTTCACGGATGAACAGGAGGATGCTAAATTCAAATTCAACACCGAAATTGTGGAGCGATACACTTCGGAAGCGAATCAGCTCGTTTATAAATTCCAGAAAATTGTTTCACAATTATTTGACGTTGAGTTAAAAGAGATAAAAGAAAAATTCTTCGAAAAGGAATTCATTATAAACAACTTTGAATTTTCTGTTGATAGTAAAAATCCATTTATCCATTTCGCAGAATGGCTCGGAAGAACGTTTCTCGGAAGAGTCCTCGGTTCTCAAAAAAAGAGCATCAAAAGCCATATAGAAGAACAATGTAACGAAATTATAAAAGCATTACCGGAGAAATTAACTAAGGTTATTTACGCCTTTTCTGATGCAATTCACAAGTCAGAAGTCGAATTGAAAAGCTTATTATCTCGCGATATTGAAATTAATATAAAAACCATTGAACGAATTTTAAATCGCACAATTGAGAATATGAAAAATAAAACGTTTGAGCGTGCAGAAAATGAAAAAGAAGTTGATGGTTTGATGGGCGTTGTTGACTATTTCGAAGCCGAACTCGATGTGATTAATGAAGATGTCTGGAATCTATAATTAACAACAGACAACTGACAACTTGAGATCTCTGGAAAACTAATCTTTTTAGTTTAAGGATGAGATTGCTTCGTCGCTTCGCCTCCTCGCAATGACATAGATCCCCCTCCTTAATCTTCTCCCGCAAGGGGAGAGGAAACGAAGAGTGTCATTCTGAGTCGAAGTCCTGAACGCAGTGAAGGAGCAGAGCGAAGAATCTCGTATTTAAGAAGTTTTTCAGAGATTTCAACTTGAAACTTATCACCCAAACTCTTCAATCTTTAACTTTTAACCTGAAACCTTTAACTTGCAACTATCCAGCCCTTATGGTACTTACCAATAGTTATAAACTAATAATTAATGTAACTACCACTACAGTAAAAAATATTTATAGTGATAACGTTTCCACCTAAAACCAAGCAAATACTTTTGCTAAAAGGAAAAAGACTTGCAATGCAATACCGTGAGTTCGGTAAAACCGGTTATAAAATTTCCGCATTAGGTTTCGGTGCTATGCGACTTCCGGAGAAGGAAATTAATGGCAAAAAAGTCTTTGATCACGAAGAATCCATCCGTGTAATTCGCAGAGGAATCGACCTTGGAATTAATTACATAGACAGTGCGTATGGTTATTGCAATTATGAAAGCGAAACAATTGTTGGTAAAGCACTCAAAGATGGCTATCGAAAAAAAGTTAAAATTTCTACCAAGTTCCCCACCTGGTCTGCAAAGAGACCTGAAGACTTTGAAAAATGTCTCGATGAACAACTCAAAAAATTAGACACAGACAAAATCGATTTTTATCATTTCCATTCCTTAAACGAAAAGAACTGGAATGAAATCGCGATGAAATTTAATCTTATTAATCGTGCCTTCAAAGCAAAAGAAGAGGGGAAAATTGACCACCTCTCTTTCTCATTTCACGATAACCCTGACGTTCTCAAAACAATTATCGATAGTGGTTTCTTCGAGAGTATGTTAGTTCAATATAACATCCTTGACCGAAGCAACGAAGAAATGATTGCCTATGCTGCCTTAAAAGGTTTAGGCGTTGCAATAATGGGCACCATTGGTGGTGGAAGGCTTGGAGAAAACTCCGAAGCCATTATGAAAATGGCGCCAGACTTTGTCCGTTCTACTCCCGAATTAGCATTGAGATTTGTCTTATCTAATCCAAACGTTCATTGTGCCCTTTCCGGTATGAATGCTATCAAGATGGTTGATGAAAATGTAGCGACAGCATCCTCAGACCGAACACTTACAATTGATGAGCTTGAGACAATTAATCACATTTCAAAAATATACAAAGAAAAATCAGACCTTAATTGTACTTATTGTAAATACTGTATACCCTGTCCTAATGGTGTGAATATTCCACTTAATTTTCACTTCTATAATTATTACCAAATATATGAACTAAAAAATTTTGCGAGAGAACAATATTTGTTGATTGGTAAGCTACCCTGGTATGAAGGTAAATGTGCTTCAGAATGCATTGAATGTGGGGAATGCGAACCTAAATGCCCTCAAAAAATCCCTATCATCAAACAACTCAAAGAAACACATAAGATATTGAAGTAATTTTAATTTAATCTCCACATCACTGATAATAACAAAAATAAAAATCAATTGACTTTAATCTCTGAATACAAATAAATAATAATTGAGAAAAGCAAAACAAAATAATTTGGAATCGGTGTGAGATGAAGAAAAAAAATAATAGGAAATGTAGGACATTTACTGTCCTTATCGAACAAGATGAAGACGGTTATTATGTAGCAACAGTCCCTGCTTTAAAAAGCTGTTATACACAGGCGAAAACGCTTGATGAGCTTTATCCAAGAATTAAAGAAGTTATCGAACTTTGTCTTGAAGAGCAAAAACCTGCCAGATTGAAATTTGTAGCTGTCCAACAGCTTGAATTAAGGACATAACTTTATATGTCTAAAATGCCAACTATTACTGCCAGAGTAATCATCAAATTCCTTTATAGCTTGGGATTCAAACAGGTTAGACAAAAAGGTAGCCACAAATTTTTTCGACATCCTGATGGAAGAACCGCTACTGTTCCAGACCATAAGGGAGAAGAATTAGGACGTGGAATAACCAATAAAATTCTTAAAGATGCTGAAAGCGCAAGAGAAGAATTTCTCCAGTGGTATTATAAAGAATAAAGCATTGTTCTTTTACTGTTGAAAATCAGCGTCAGGATAAAGTAAGTTGTATATATTTGTTATGTCATAAGCATTCGGTATCCCCCGCAATAATGTTTCATAATCAGGATTATGAAATTTAATAGAAGCCAATCGCAGGAGAAAAAATAGATGCGTGCGATTATACTCCTTCATTTGTTTGTATTCCCATTTTTTCTCGCCTTTAATATAGGGCAATAAATATTCAAGAGCTTTGTTTATACCACGCCCATCACTGGTCTGATAATTCCACAAATCCAGTCCAACATTTTCTCCCAATAAAGCACAAAAATATAATCCCTTAAGATTACTAAGACTATAATCAAGCGATAAGGTTCGTTTTAACTCAAATGGCTGACTCCCATCAGGCATAATTTGGTTCTCAATACGTTTCATCGTTGTATTTGTCAGATGATTTTTCGCAAAATCCAATTTATCTATGTATAAGGCGATTGAAACCACCAGCACATCATAATATGTTCCATGATTATTTTTCTGAACAGATGTTTTTTCTCCAGCTTCGCTCTCTATAAGCCATTGAAGAAACAAATTGAACCAATCTTTCAAGCCTTCCTCATCCTTCAAAGTCCAACTCTTTGACCCCGCCAACATCCCTACAGAATCAAGTATCTCCGGAAAAACAGAGGACTCTATAATTCCCCAACAAGTGCCATCATTAACTCCTTTACACGCTTGAGAATATTTCATATTGGGATTCATTTTTGTGTTTTCATCCAAAAACCATATCCTGAGTAATTTAGTTGCATACTCTGCATATTTTTCTTCTCCCGTAAAATAGTAAGCAAGCGCAAGAGTATTGACAGCTTCACACATAGAATTTAATTGAGGTCTATCATATTGGTCAACCTCAGGATTGCGTTCTCCATCACGCAGAATGTAAGGTAGACCATCAGCCGTTTTGGGATTAGGCCAATAATATGTCCCAAGGCTAACATAATTATGGTTATCACCACTTGGAAGAATGTGTTCATTAAATGTTACTGAGAAAGGACCAGATTTTAAAGACTTCTCTGCATCTATGAGAAGTTTTTTAAAAGCGGGTTGCAAACTTGGATCGTTAGAAAGAATTCTTTCTCGTGTATTATTAAGAACATTCGGATTGATTAAAAATATTTTTGGTAATATTTTATCCGAATTTAATTTCGTTGTTTGAGTCCGAGCAACACAGAACATTAGCCCGACTGAGAATATTAGCACAAGTAACAAACATAAATATTTTTTCATAATCCGTTTTCCTAAATTATTTCTTGATTGGGAATTTCTCAAAGATACTGATAAAAACCTTTCAATAGTAGTGCTTCCACCATTTTCCCCCGATAATCTTTTGTTGAACGAATATCAGTAATTGGTGTCACTTCTGTCGAAGCAATTTTTGCCGCTTCCTTTATGACTTCCTCAGTGAACGGTTTCCCCTCCAGAAACTGAGCAGATTTTGGCGCCATTATCACGGTCGCCGCAACCGATCCCAATGCTATTCTCACGTCTTGAAAGTGTTTCTCAATAAGTCTTGCCTTAAATGCCACACTCACCTTTGATATAGATAAATGTTTTCTCTTTGCTAACCTTTGATAAAATCCTATCTCATCTTTTTTCATCTTCTTGAACTTAATCTTTGTTAGAATCTCATTCCCCTTAATCTTACAAACATTACAACCCGTGAAAAAACCTTCAATCTTTATCTCTCTTTTACCATTGACTGACGTAAGCTCCAGAACCGCATCCAGAACCATCAACGGCGGGATAGATTCTGCAGTCGGACTTGCATTAATTATATTCCCGCCTATCGTTGCAATATTCCGTATCTGCATCGAACCCATACAATACGCAGATTCTTTTAAAGGGGGCGCATATTTCTCAACAAGTTTCGATTTATTAAGCTCATCAAAAGTGGTTAAAGGTAAAATAATTAATTCATCTTTACTTTCAACAATTCCTCTGAGATTTTTTATTTCACTAATATCAATAAAAGTCTTATCCTTGTAAGCCCCATCCTGAATATCAATAAGAACATTCGTTCCTCCAGCCTGTAAAACCGCTCTGGAACGATATTTATCAATCAACCTCAAAGCCTCATTCAAACTCTTTGTCGTTATTACATTATCTAATATCAATTCTTGATTTCTCCCTCTGCGTTCGCTGCGTCTCTGCGTGAAATATTTTAATTATTTTTTCTTCCCGCACCTCTCAATTGCCTCGATTATCTTCTTATACCCTGTGCATCTGCACAAATTTCCCGCAATCCCATATTTAATCTCTTCCCTCGATGGATGAGGATTTTCCTTCAAAAGAGCCTTCGCTGTCATTATCATACCGGGAATACAATATCCACATTGCACAGCACCTTCATCAATAAACGACTGCTGAATTTTGTCTAATTTATCTCCTTTCGATAATCCCTCAATAGTTACAATTGATTTTCCCTCAAGCTTATTCGTTGTTATCAAACAGCTATTAACAGCCTTACCATCCATCAAGACCGTGCAAGCTCCGCATTCTCCACGCCCACACCCCTCCTTCGTCCCCGTTAAACCAAAATTATCCCTCAATATATCCAGAAGAATCTTAACAGGCCGAGCAGGAATCGAGACCTCTTCACCATTCAATTTGAAACATATTTTCTTTTTCATTTTAACTTATTAATCTTGAGTCATCTAAATATTATTAAAGATTATTCTTTTATTATTAATACTCTGAAATAATCAAGGATAAATTTTATCATAGCCCTATGCAAATTAATTGCACCTTTTATAACTAAAAATAAAATTTGACAGATTCATAATTTCTTCTATTTTGTTAGCAGTATTTATTTTTATTCATCAGAGTCAGTTCTAATCCTAAAAAAAATTCTGTGGAGATAATTATGAGAATAAAAGTTAATCGTGCTCTAATAAGTGTAAGCGACAAAAAAGGCATTATTGATTTCGCAAAAGTTTTAAACATTCTCGGTATTGAAATCATCTCAACTGGCGGGACCTTCAAACTTCTGAAAGAAAATAAGATTGATGTAAAATCTGTGGCTGATATTACTGGATTCCCTGAAATACTCGATGGACGCGTCAAAACGCTTCAGCCAGCCATTCACGGTGGAATTCTCGCTCGAAGAGATAATAAATCGGACTTAAAGGAACTTCAAACTCACAACATTAAACCCATCGATATGGTCATCGTGAATCTCTATCCATTCACCGAAGTAATTAATAAGCCGTCTGTTACAGAAGAAGAAGCTATTGAAAATATTGATATCGGTGGACCAACGATGCTTCGGGCTTCCGCTAAAAATTTCAAATTCGTTGTCCCGATTGTCGACCCTGACGATTACCAATCAATCACAGATGAACTTAAAAATAATGAGGCATCAATTTCTATAGAGACCTCAAAGAAACTTGCTCAGAAAGTTTTCCAACATGTTAGTAAGTATGACTACGAAATCCAAAAATATTTCTCAGCAAAGATGCTGAAGGAAGAAACAAAATTTCCAAACTCAATTATGTTCAATTTCAAAAAGAGCATTGATTTGAGATACGGAGAAAATCCTCATCAATCCGCTTCATTTTATGTTGAAGAAAATATAAAAGAAACTTCCGTTTCATCTGCTAAAAAGCTTCATGGAAAAGAACTCTCTTTTAATAACATCATCGACCTTGAAGCAGCAGTAGAAATTGTCAGAGATTTTATTGAACCCACAATCAGCATCATCAAACATACAAACCCCTGTGGAGTTGCAAGAAATGAATTTCTCGCTGAGGCATTCAGATTGGCAAAGGGCTGTGACCCTGTTTCTGCATTTGGTGGAATTGTCGGTGCGAATAGAGAAATCAATGAAGAAACAGCAAATGAAATCTCACAAACCTTTTTTGAAGCCGTCATTGCACCATCTTTTTCAAAAGCGGCGCTTGAAATCCTAACAAAGAAGAAAAATATTCGTCTTTTAGAAACTGGAAAATTCACACCTCGATACCCTTCTTTTGATTTCAAAAAAGTTGTCGGAGGATTACTTATTCAAGATAGAGATATTCAATTCAGTAATGAATCAGAGTGGAAAATTGTTACAGAAAAAAAACCAACAGAAGATGATTTGCAGGGACTAATGTTTGCTTTTAAAATTGCTAAGTGGGCAAAGTCCAATGCAATCGTGTTGACAACAAAAGATTATACAGTTGGTATTGGTGCTGGACAAATGAGCCGCGTCGATTCAACACAACTCGCTATAAAAAAAGCAATCTATCCTGTCGAAGGTGCCTATCTGGGTTCTGATGCCTTTTTCCCATTCAGAGACAATGTTGATGTTGCTGCAACTGCAGGAATAAGGGCAATTATTCAACCGGGGGGTTCGGTCAAAGACGAAGAGGTAATACAAGCCTGTAACGAACATAAAATTATTATGGTTTTTACAGGTCAAAGACATTTTAGACATTAAAAAAATATTTTGACAAGAATAAATAGGATAAACAGGATTAATAATTTAAAACTGACAATTAAAAACCGACAACCGACCAATGAAAAACAAAATACGAGATTCTTCGCTTCGCTCAGAATGACAGAGACCTTAAAATGTCATTGTGAGGAGGCGAAGCCGACGAATCAATCTCGTTTTTGAAGTTTTTCAGAGGTCTCTAATTGTCAGTTGTCGGTTTTACATTTTAAATTTTCTTGTATGAACTCTGCGCTCTCTGCGTGAAAAATTTTTTTTGAGGTAATTCGATGACTATAAATATCAATCTAAAAATCAGAATTGATGAAGATAGATGTAAAGGGTGTCTTTTATGTGTAAATGCCTGCTCAAAAAATCTTTTAAAACCTTCCAAAAAAATCAATAAACATGGCTATAATCCAGTAGAATTTATTGATCCTGAAAATCAATGCACCTCCTGCACCTTCTGCGCCATCTCCTGCCCCGATGTTGCTATCGAGGTATATAAATAAAATAATTTCTGGGACAGTCTACTAAATTCAACAAGTTTCTTGTTTTTTTGTGTAATTTCGTGGTTAATTTATCTGATTTCTTGCTAATTTCGTGGTCAGTCCCCAAAATTAACAAATTCTTCTATTCGAATTAAATATCTCATTTTATCTGCCGATATTATATTGTGGGAGAAAAAAACTGAGTTTCTTCTCCTATGGTAGTCGCAATCTTTAGATTGCGTTTATTAAATGCAGGCTAAAGCCTGCGGCTACCACATAAAAACAAATGGTGTTCAATACAAATCAATCAATGGAGGGATTGATTTTATTCTTGATTAAATTGTTGAATAGACCAAGGGTATAGCTTTCAAGGAATGAAAATCCAATCGCTATACTTATATCTCATTATTATGAATACAAATAATTTATATAAGAATAAGGGACAGACTGGTCTCGCCTGTCTCTCATTCCGATTTCTGATAATTCTATCATTCATTACATCAATTTTCTCTGTTTACTCAGCAAGCACTCCATCTATTATAAAAGACGTAAGTGTCAAAGAATACACCACTTCATCTATGATTGAAATCACCCTGTCATCTCTCAAAGACATTTCCTATACTCACGAATTTGCACCCAATAACACATTAATCCTTAAACTCAGTAACGTCTCTCTTGATAATTTTAGTCTACCTCCTAATGTCTCAACAAAACTTATCAAAAGTATTTGGATTAATAAAGGTTCCCATAATAATCTAAATATGGAAATTCTCTTAACGGCTTCTAATGTAGAACCTTCTATCGAAACAGACAATGACAAAAACAAAATCTATATTACAATTGGCGAAAGCACGAACGATAAGCCCACAGAAGATGATAAATCAAAAGAATCGGAACCCTTACAAGAAACAAATATAACAACTGAACAGACAAAGTTAGAAAGCACCGTTTCCTCACAAGAATTTTCTGAAGAAGAACTTCAAAAAGTTAGTGAAAAAATTAAAATTGATAATGCTGCCCTTGATAAAATTTTATTTCTGAAAGAAGTCTTAAAAGCAAGCAATTTAAAAGATTATGAAAAAGCCTATGATATTCTATCCACATACATAAAAAATTATAATGATAAAGAAACGCTTAAATACTGTCTTTACTTACTTGCTGATACTCATTACAAAATACAGTCATTCAACGATGAAAAAGATTTGAACAAGACTATTAATCTCTACAGAACTGCTGTTGAAAGCTATCCCGACAGTACTCTTTCTCCCTGGGCACTTGTAAGAATTATACAATGTTATAAGGAACTCAAACAGGACAGTGATGCCATCAAAAACAGCGAAGAACTTATCACCAATTATCCAGACAGCCATTATGTTCCATTAGCAATGCTCATTAAGGCGGAAATAATCGCCAAAGAAAATAAACTTCCCGATGCCTTTGGGATATGCAACACGGTAAAAGAAAAATATAAAGGAACGATCTGGGAAATTGAGGCAGGTTATTACATCGGTGACTTCTATTACTTTCAGAGCGAGTGGCTTAATGCTTATAATCAGTACAAAAAAATGCTCGACATAAATAAACAACTTGCCAGAAAAGATGCCGACAGGTTCTATCGCATCGGCGATACATTTTTCATCAATGAAAACTGGGAAAAGGCTCGCGAAATCCTTATCTTTCAATACAAAGAATACCCAAACTATAAAAAGAGTGATATGGTTCTTACTCATATTGGCGACACCTATAGAGAAGAAGGAGATAAACTCCGCTCACTAAGATACTATCAGAAGGTTGTTATTGAATGTCCTGATACCGAAGGAGCATTAGCCAGTATGGTTCGATTAGCAGATGCCGGATTCCAGGACTCTATGGATGGAACAATAGATGATAAACTTTATTATGATGCTTACAAAAATCCTATTGAGACATATAAAAAAATTGCCGTGAATAAGAAATCACCTGAAATATCGCAAGTGGCTCTATTTAAACTCGGCGAAGCTTATTCAAAATCAGGAGATTATCTTGGAAGCATTGCCGCTCTTGATGCACTTATCAAAAAATTCTCGGATACTCCCTTAGCTGATAATGCCCGTCAGATTATTATTTCTATAATGAAAGAAGCAGTTAATAAAGCTTATGAAAAAGAAAACTATTTTCTCATAACAGAATACTTTAGTTCTTATGCCACAATAAGATATGAGAAACTGAAAGACCCCGACTTCATCGAAAAAGTGGCAAATGCTTATTATCAAATGAAGTTTTATCCTGAGGCGCTGAAATTATACAGTGACCTTTTTGAACTCTCTCCGGATAAAACTGATACCTTATATTATAAGTGGATAAAATGTCTCTTTGAGAGCGGTGATGTCGATAAAGCACTTGAAGAAGCGGAAAAATTCAAAATCTACAATAGCCAGTATGAAAATATAACCGCTATTTATCATCTTCTCGGTGATATATATAGAACCAAAAGTAATCTCTTTAGATCAATCAAGTATTATGAGATGTGTTTTGATGAGACCGAACCTTTTGAAGCTGCACTCGAAACAAGAATCAACATCGCCAGAAATTATATGGATATGAACCAATCTGATAAGGCTATTGAAGCCTATAATGAGGCACTCTTACTTTTCGAAAAACAAAAGCTTGAATACTCCAAAAGCCGTTACGTAGCAGAAATCCTCTTTAATCTTGGTGAAAGCCTCTTTGAACTAAAGGATTATCAGAAAGCACTAAGAGCTTATAAAGAATTTCTTACTATATTCCCTGACGACAATAGGAAATTTATGACAAACTATAAAATTGGTAAGATTTATCTCCAACTCAATAACTATACTGAAGCGAAAATATATTTTGCACTGCTATATGATCAGAATGAAGATGATTTCTGGAAAAGAGTAGGATATAACGCACTTGATGAACTAAAACTCCAAGAAAAATATTCCTATGTTTATGATAGATAAATAAATTTGCAGGTGCGAGATTTATCTCGCATTTAATTGCGACATAAATCTCGCACCACAAAATATAGGTATGTAGGGGACGGTTTAAAACCGTTCCTACAAATTATATTCGTGATAATTCGTGGTTAAATAAATTAATGTGGATAGCGGTAGCTTGCTACCGCTTTATATAATTTAAAAACAATTATGAAAAAAGTGGAAGAAATCGAAGAAAAAATCAGGAATTTACAAAATCCTGAAAACATTAACAATGTCCAATTGCTCAAGCAGGCATTTGACTCTTTCCGAGAAGCTACGGCAAAATTCCAGGAGTATTATCAAATCCTCGAAGAAAGAATAAAAGAACTCAATCTTGAACTCGATAATAAAAACCGTGAACTCGAAAAAAACCTCAAAGAAAAAGAAGAAGTCAGCAATTATCTCACAAACATAATTGAAAGTATGGCGACTGGAATTATCGCTGTTGACTTCGATGGTTCAATTACAAGAATAAATCACAGCACTTTCAAAATCCTTAATAAAAAACCTTCAAAGAAAAATATTTCCGCTTTAAATCTCTTGAAACAAATTATTAAACCTGAAACTTTCAATGCAATTCTCTCCTCCAAATTCTCAAAAACTTACGAGTTCACAAAAGAATTAAAAAATAAAAATGGTGAACCCATCATAATCAATACCATCATTACACCAGCAGTTGATTCAGATGGGGAAATTATCGGTGGGCTAATCATAATCGAAGATGTTGCTCGCATTAAAGAACTCGAAGAACAAGCCGCAAGAAGCACAAGACTCACAGCAATGGGTCAGATGGCAGCAAGCATCGCCCATGAAATTAGAAATCCTCTCGGCAGTATCGAACTCTTCTCATCACTTCTAAAAAAAGACTTGAATGACGACAAGAATAAACAACTTCTTGCTGAGCATATTTCCACCAGTGTTAAGCGTATGAATAATATTATCACAAACCTCTTACTCTTCACAAAAACTCAAAAAATCTCGCTTAAAACCATAAATCTTAAACGACTCATCGATGAAACCATCAATTACACCATCGATATGGCTCCAGATAAAAAAATAAATGTTAGAAGAGACTATACTATTAGCAATGCTGAAATTCAGGGAGATCCCGATTTGCTCAAACAAGTCTTCCTCAATCTCTTTCTCAATTCCATTCAAGCGGTGGAAACAATCAACAAACCCAGAATTGAAGTAAGTCTCTTTGAAAATAATAATAAAATTTACGTGACAATAAAAGACAATGGATGCGGTATTCCTGAAGATAAAATCAAAAGCATATTTGACCCATTTTTTACATTAAAAGATAAAGGAACAGGACTCGGCTTATCCATCGCACATAATATAATCATCGCCCATAATGGAACAATCACAACAAAAAGCAAACAAGACAAGGGCGCTGAATTCCTGATTGAATTACCAAAAAGTCAATTTAAAATTACTTAACCACGAATTACACGAATCAACACGAATCTTCTGGAGGGGGGTATTGCGATACGCCCCTACAAATACATTAGCGAGGATTCGCGCGATTAGCGGTTAAATCATTTGTATTTACACAGAAAGGTTTTTGAAACTGAATGAAGAAAAAAGTTCTGATAATTGATGATGAGCCCGGGATGAGAATTGCGCTCTCTGAAGTTTTCAAGAGACTCGGTTTTCAACCCGACGTCGCTGAAAATGGCAAATTAGGAATAGAAACATTCTCCCAGAATTCAGATTACCACATTGTATTTACTGATGTCAAAATGCCGGGAATAAGTGGTCTTGAAGTCCTGAAAGAAATCAAAAAACTCTCAGAAGAAACACCTGTTGTCATAATGACCGCCTACGGAGCAATTGAAGATGCGGTAACCGCAATGAAAGATGGCGCCTTTGATTATATTCTGAAACCATTCTCCTCAGAATCCGTTGAGAAAATACTCTCAAGACTCAATTCAATCTTAGAAAAAAACATATCACTCAAGAAAAAATCTTCCAAAACCACAAAACATAAATTCATCACCGAAGATAAAGAGGTCAAGCAAATATTGGAATTTGTAAAATCCATTGCTGATAGCAAAGCTACCATTCTTATTCAGGGAGAAAGTGGAACGGGAAAAGAAGTCCTTGCAAGACATATCCATCAGATAAGTCCCCGAAGTTCAGCTCCATTTGTTGCAGTCAATTGCGCTGCAGTTCCTGATACACTCCTCGAAAGCGAATTATTCGGTTATGAAAAGGGTGCATTTACGGGTGCAATCGCACAAAAGAAAGGGAAATTTGAACTGGCAAATGGTGGAACACTTCTTCTTGATGAAGTCTCAGAAATGCCTGAAAACTTGCAGGCAAAGCTCCTGCGTGTCTTGCAAGAATACGAAATCGATAAACTTGGAAGCTCTGGTGAACCTATCGCATTAGATATCCGCGTTATTGCTACAACAAATCGGAATCTTAAAGAAGAAGTCGCAAAAGGGAATTTCAGAGAAGACCTCTTTTACAGACTCAATGTTATCCCTATAACCCTACCCCCTCTAAAAAATAGAAAAAGTGATATTAAACCCCTTACCAATCACTTTATCAAAAAACATTCTGAGAGAAATAACCGCGATATCTCATCCATCTCAAATGAATCAATGTCTATTTTAATGAATAACGATTGGAAAGGCAACATCAGGGAACTGGAGAATACGATAGAAAGAGCAGTGTTATTATGTCAGAATAGTGTTATTCAGCCTGAGCATATATTAATTGATAATATGGGGAATTGGGGAACAGACAATTTTCGCCAATCCACAATCTTAGCTACATCAACTTCATCAAATGAAAATCAACAACCCTCTAATTCCATTCCTCAACAAGTTACAACACTTGAAGAAATGGAAAAAGAACTCATTATCCGAACCCTCAAACAAGTCAATGGCAACCGCACAAAAGCCGCGGAACTCCTCGGCGTTTCCGTCCGAACCGTCCGCAACAAACTCTCACAATATGGGATAAAATAAAAGAGCACGGAGAATAGATAGAACGCAGATTAACGCAGATAGTTGTAGATAAACGCAGATTTTTTTACTCATTCAGGTAAGCAGAAATATTTCGAAGCCCTTCAAGTTTAGGACCAAAGTTTTTAATGGTTTTTTCTGCTTTTTATTGCCAATTTTTCTAATTTTAAACTATTAAACTTAAAACTTATAACCTAACTGACCTATTATTCGTCATCCTTAAATATTCTGCACTATTTCTACCTTCTCAGTCTCAAGCTTCTTATATTGCTGATAATAACGCATAACTTTCTTGATATGACGTTTTGTCTCTCTATAAGGTGGGACACCCCCATATTGCCTAACTATAGTCGGACCAGCATTGTACGCCGCTAATGCACACTCCAAATCATTATCATACATATCCAATAACGTCTTAAAATACCTGATTCCTGCCTCGATATTATGTTCAAGAACAAGCGGATTTTCGAGTCCTAACTCTTTCTGGGTTACCTCATTTAACTGCATAATCCCACTGGCACCCTTACTTGATATTGCTTTAGAATCAAAATTCGATTCAACTTTTATAATTGCCCTTATTAATGAGGGCTCAACCTCGTATTTTTCGCTATAATTGACTATTAATTTATCAATTTTACTATAATGCTTTAATTGATTGGTTCTATTGGAGTTATCAACTTCATCAATATAAACCTTATAGGGGATTACAATTGCAGAAGATTCGTTCAGAAAAGTTTCTTCCGAATATATATTGGTTTTAATAATCCAACCCACAACAATCAATCCCAACAATAAGTTCGGAGTTATTAAAACGAAAGCGAATTTCTTAATTTTCAAGTCTAAATTAAATCGTAACATAAACAATACCAATATTTTACGCAGATGACTAAAAACGCCCCTCATAAACTCACATATCCGAAATATTTTCCTATTCACTTTTACCACCTCATTATATTTTGGAGGGTAAAATGTTGTTATTCCGAAATGGTTATGTCAAGTCTTTTCTTAATCTCGAAATATAACACAAACCCGTTAAAATCGGTTTGATTTATGATAATTATTAATAATAAAGAATGAGAAAATATTGATTTTCTGCGTTCTTCGCGCCTATTTTACGACCCTTGCGTTAAATTTTTTGTATTCTTCTATTTTAAACTTGACTCAATTACCCTATTATGCAAACAATTTTATTTACAATCAACAGTTAAAATAGAAGCTTCTTTCTTTGCAAGAAAAAAGTTTCTATTTTATTGTGGTGCGACATTTATGTCGTGGATTTCTGCGAGATAAATCTCGCATTGCAACCTATGCCGGCGTGGTGAAAGTGGTAGACGCACTGGACTCAAAATCCAGCGGGCTTCGGTCCGTGTCGGTTCGAGTCCGACCGCCGGCATTTTCTTTTTGTTGGACTTAGCCTGCTTCATCGTGTCCGTAGATTCTTAATAAATCTGCCTATGTAAATACACAATGCATTGCGTCTCTACATCATCTCCACTTTTATTCTCTTTCCAAAAAAAATTCATAGGGGTGAATTCGATTTTGAGTTTCCCAATTCAAATAAACTTATTGTGTCGTTATCTTCTCATTTGAGAGCTCTGAAATACTTCAAAAGCGAGATTGCTTCACGATAAGACTATTCGCAATGACAGATACCCCTCTCCTTAATCCTCTCCCGCAAGGGGAGAGGAAACGAAATGTGTCATTCTGAGCGAAGCGAAGAATCTCGTAGTTTGGTCAGTTTTTCAGAGATTTCAATTTGGCTTATGATAATGGGTTTTAACAACGGAAATAGAGGTTTAAATCCTTTTAGGAAAGATAACAAGATTGCTTTGAAAAATAAATACAATGTAACCACGAATCACACTAATTTTCACAAATTTATCAAATTGAATATTGGGTTTTTAAAGATTCGTGTAGGTTCGTGTAATTCGTGGTTTCCAAACTCCTTTGTTTATTTCCAGAGATTCCAGTTTTCCACCTTTGTTATTCGAGGATAAAATTCATAGGCACCAATATCGTAGTCTGAACCATCACCACGAGGTTCTGATGAGCCATTGAATCCCCTCTGATTCCCTTCAATATCTGTTGTTACATCTTCAATAATCCCGCCCGCATCAATACAGGGCGAAATAGATGTTAGGTGAAAATCACCATTCTCCGCATCGACAAATTGTGGGTCATTAGAGATATTTCCCGTTCCCCCTTGATCCCAATCTTGAATGCAAGAATAGGAAACCTCTAATTTGATGGATGAACTAGTATAAACAAATATTTGAGGATATTTAGGAGCAGAATTGCCCCAAACTATGCAATTTTTGATATAAGGGCACTCATAAGCTCCTCCTCCTTGTTGTTGAGCGATATTCCCGAATATTGTATTATTTTCAATATTACCCCTACAATAATATAGTCCCCCTCCATAATTTTCAGAATTAAAAGCAATAACATTGTTTATAATTGGTCCATCCCAATCTCTGACACCACCACCACTATTATTCATAATTATATTGTTTTTTATGGTTTTAAATCCAAGAAAAATACCTATTCCACTATTGTTCGTAATTCTATTATTTAGAATCTCCGAATCACAAAAATATAAAGCATTATTAGAGTTATTAGTAATATCATTATTTTCTATTATTCCACTACAGCCATATAATCCCCCACCTGATGAGTTTTCTGAAATAATATTTCCCGATATTACCCCATTACAAGAAGTTAGACCACCACCAGAATTGGCAGAAGCAGTATTATTTTTTATGACGTTATTTCTGATAAGCCCATCACAGTTGTAAACGCCACCTCCTGATAAGGCGGAATTATTGATAATCTTGTTATATTCAATAGTAGCCAAAGAAGCAAGTCCTGATATACCTCCGCCACAATTCGACTTTCCATTCTGAATAGTGAATCCTCTAATAACACAGGTTTCATTTTCTAATCCACAAAGATTAATTACAGAGGAGTAATTTCCACCATAAAGGATTGTTTGACTAACAGTTTCTTCATCGAGGGGGCTGGTAGAGGTTAATACAAGATTTTTTCCCAATAAAAATAGATTAGCGTTATACGTTCCTCTTGAAACGGTGATAGTTTCTCCAGGGAAAGCATAAAAAATGGATTGTTGAACAGATGGAAAATCATTGGGTATTAAAATTCCGGTGGGAATATTCGCAACCATAGGGTCAGTGCCTCGCATTATTTCAATTCCATCTGATAATCCATCACCATCAGTATCGGGATTGTTTTGATTTGTGCTATAGGAGCTCTCTGTATCATCAGGTAATAAATCTCCGTCAATATCTGACGAACTTCCGACTTCATAACAACCCATATCAACCTGGACATCAATGATACGACAATTCTTATCTAAATCAGCAATATAGTCTCCTGCTAAATAGAGTCTGTTCCCTTTATTAATACAGGGAGAACTCGGTTGTAGATGATAATCACCACCCCCATAATTTTGGAATAATGGGTCATCGGAAATATTTCCTAATCCGCCTCCTGACCAATTAGTAATACAGGAGTAAAGAGGTGTGTTAGAGTTTTTTAGAGGAACAGAGGAAGAAGAGTCGTATCCACTCCAGATAATACAATTAATAATCATCCCATCGCAATAATTAAGTTCCCCTAAGACAGTATTATTAATGATAAATCCGTCGCAACTATAAATGTTTTCGACAATGAGATTATTAGAAATAATTCCATCACATTGATACACTTCACAGTTATTATAATATGGTTCATTATTATTGATTATATTATTTTGGATGAACCCATCGCAATTACAAAGAGCTCCCTTTTTATTGGATGTAATAGTATTTTTCCTAATAACATAATCGCATCCAGATAAGCCCGAAGCAGCATTATTAGTAATTATATTATTCTCAATTAATCCTTCACATTCCCATAGTCCAAATCCACTTGTGCCTAAGTTATTAGCAATGGTATTATTCCGAATTAAACCGTTACATTGATATATACCTCCGCCAATATACACAGCTCCGTCCTGATTGTTATTAACAATTTTATTATTTTCAATTGTTGCAGTGGTTCTATAGCCAGTAATCCCGCTTGCTAAATATCCAGCACCGTTCTGGATGGTAAAACCTTTCAAGGCACAGGTCTCGTCTTCTGTTCCTAAAAAGAAAATTACAGAGGAAATTTCACCCCCATCAAGTATTGTTGAGTCAACTATGACTTCATCATCAGGATTCTCACTTTGAAGAATTACATTCTTACCGAGAAAACATAGATTTTCATTATAGGTTGCTGGAGAGACTGTTATGATTTCATCTGGAAACGCTATAAACAAAGCCTGTTGAATAGTGTTATAATTGTTAGGCACACTAATCCCAGAGGGAATATTATAAACTGTGGGAGGAGTTCCACGCATAACTTCAACTCCATCTATTAAACCATCGTTGTCACTATCAGGATTAATCGGGTCTGTTTTCTTGGTGAATTCCGCATTGTCCGACAATAAATCACCATCCGTATCTAATGAAGAGTTCACTTCATCACATCCCATATCCACGCTCACTCCTACTATCCGACATTCTATATCTATATCTGTAATGTTGTTACCAAAGATATAATAACTATTCCCTTTATCTACGCAGGAAGAATCAGTTTTCAGATGATAATTAAAATTGTCTGGGTCAACAAACATTGGGTCGGTAGAAATATTCCCTATTCCTGAACCATCCCAATTTTCAAGACAGGAATAAAATGGCAGGCTGGATTGACCAACATAATAAGTAAATGATTGAGGATAATTAAGCCAGAATATACAATTGATGATTAATCCCTGACAGGTAACCATACCGCCTCCACTCTTTGATAGATTATCAGCAATCGTATTATTGAGAAGGAATCCGTTGCATTGAGAAAGTCCTCCTCCTGATTCAAAAGCAAGATTATAAATAATAAAATTATTTTGGATAAATCCATCACAATTAGCCAATCCGCCACCATCCGCAGCAGCATTATCAAAAATAGTATTGTTCAAAATAGCACCATCACAGTCATAAATTCCACCACCTTCGCCATAAGAATAACTTTCTTTTGCATAATTTGATTCTATGATATTGCATTTGATCGTGGCTCTGGTTCCATTGCCATAAATCCCACCACCATCATCAGCCCAACCATTTTTTATTGTAAATCCTGAAAGGACACACTGAGGTAATTCGGAACCTGAGAATATAATTACGCTATCAGCATAATTCCCATCAATAATAGTATGTTCCACGACATTAGTATTTAAAGGGGCTGTTGAACGAAGAGTAATATTTTTCCCTTTAAACTTGAGATTCTCATGATATTTACCCTGAGAGACAATTATTTCATCACCTTCATTAGCAGAGTCAATAGCTGTCTGAATTGTGGGATAATTGCCTGGCACAGTGAGTATTGCACTTTTTAAAGGATTTGTTAAGAGAGTTAGTATAAGCAAATAAAGAAGTATTAATATTTTTTTGTTAAATAAATTTGCCAAATTAGAAATAAATTTAGTTGTCTTCATACTATATCTCCAGTTTAATCGATAAAAGTTCCAAGTTTAATGAACTAAGTTTCAGATTGCTTATTCCCAATATATCCAATTATTGACTTTTGATGTGGAGCCAATAAATTCGTAGGCACCAATATCATAATCGGAACCATCTCCACGAGGTTCTGGTGTAGAATTATATGGACGTGGATTACCCTCAAAATCAGTGACTAAACCTTCAACTAATCCCCCAGCATCAATACAAGGCGAACTCGGCGAAAGATGAAAATCCCCATTTTCTGCATTAACGAATTGAGGATTATCTGTAATTATTCCTTCCCAGACTCCAGTCCAATCTTGAATGCAACAGTAAGATAAATCTAATGTAAGATTAGGATCGTTCAGAATAAGAATTTGTGGACTTAATAAAGCAGTGTTGTCCCAGAAAATGCAATTTTTTACAATCCCATAGCCCTCAGCCATTCCACCACCTAAACTCCCCGCAGAATTTCCATAGATGGTATTATTATAAATAAGGGCATAACTTTCATATATTCCGCCCCCATCCATCTCTGCATTGTTGAGATAAATTAGATTATTTTGAAGAAGTATAGTAGGTGGGTCATAAGGATAAGATGGTTCATCATAAACAATTCCTATGTCAGCAAAGCCGCCCCCAAAGTTTGCCGAATTACCATAAACATTATTATTTTGTATTATCCCTTTGCAGTGATAAAAACCACCACCTTTATTGAGGGATATATTGTCTGCAATGATGTTGTTTTGTATCGTTGTGGCTGGAGGGTTATAATAATCATCAACATAACCACAGTCTGAAAAAGCACCTCCATTTCCCTGAGCAGTATTATTTGTAATAATATTGTTCTGGATTGTTCCATAACATTGATACAAAGCTCCTCCATCTTTTTTTGCCAAATTATCTGCGATGGTGTTATTTTGTATAATTTTCCCACATTGATAGCAAGCTCCTCCATTACCATCAGTAATATTATTTGATATAATATTGTTTTCGATAGTTCCATAACAACTACCTAAACCCGCACCACCGCTTTTAGCGTAATTATTAGTAACAGTATTATTTCGTATTGTCCCATAACAACCGGCTAATCCAGTACCAGCATTCCCCGATACAATGTTATTTTCCATAAGTCTATCATACAGGGAAGAATAACCACCACAACCAGATAATCCTGAACTTCCATTATTTGAAACAGTATTATTTCTAATTATTCCATTACAGGAACTAATCCCTGATGATGAATTATTATAGACGTAATTATTTTCTATAAGACCATTACACCGATATATACCATAACCGTTATTATTGATAATCTTACATTGTTTAACTGGGATTTTTGAGCCTTTCCCATCGATCCCTTTTGTTCCATTTTGAATTGTAAGCCCTTTGATAGATGAACCTTCACCTTCTTTTCCTGTTAATGAAATTGTCGAATAAAAATTTCCTCCGTCTATGATGGTATTATTGACAGTGCTCTCATCATCAGGATTTGTACTTCTTAATATAATTGTCTTCCCCAGAAAGTTAATATTTTCAGCATAAGTGCCTGGCGATAAAATAATTTCTTCATTTGTAAATGCTAAAAATATTCCCATCTGGATAAGAGGATATTGTTGAGGGATAGGGATTCCGATTGGTTCATCAAAAATGAGAGGATTTTTACTTCTTAATAATTCAAGACCATCCTTTAAACCATCTCCATCTGTATCAGGATTGTTTATGTCTGTCCCATAAATCAGTTCGTTAACATCACTTAGGAAGTCACCATCACTATCTAATGAACTACCAAATTCATCACAACCAATATCAACCGTATTGCCAAAAATTCTGCATTCGTTATCTATATCTGTAACGGTGTCACCCAAAAGATAATACTTATTTCCCCGATTAATACAGAATGAACCTTCTCTAAGATGATAATTACTATTATCCGGGTCTACAAAACCTGGATTGAGAGAGATATTTCCCTGACCTACTCCATCCCATTCTTCAAGGCAGGAATAAATGAATGGACCACTGTCCTCAATCTGTTTCCCAACGTTAGAAAAATTTCCCCAGACGATGTTATTACAGAAAAAAGCATTGGAGTTATAAACACCTCCACATTCATCAGCTACATTTCCTGCTATAGTATTATTTATGATAATGCCGCTACAATTATACAATCCTCCACCCTTAGAAAAACTAATATTGTCGATAATAAAGTTATTTTGAATGATGGCACTACATTGGCTTACTCCTCCTCCATAGGAATTAGAAATATTATCTTTAATAATATTGTTCAAAATTTTACCACTACAGTTACTTAACCCGGAGTCAGCATTATGTAAAATTGAATTTCTAAAGATTGTTCCACTACAACCATAAAGCCCATCGCCAAGATTATTCTGAATTATATTCCCCTGAATTAATCCATCACAATTATAGATACCACTACCATAATTTGAAGAATTCTTTTCTATAATGTTGTTCAAAACAGCCCCGTTACAATTACAGATACCACCACCTCCACTACTCGCAGAATTATTTTTAATGATATTGTTTTCAATTGTAGGAGAAGAAGGACCACCACTGTTTATTCCTCCACCGTAGTAATTCGTTTTTCCATTAGTAATTGTAAATCCCGAAATGACACAGGTCTCTTTTTCACTACCAAATAAAGTAACTACAGAGTCTGCTTGATTCCCATCAATAATCGTATTTTCGACAACCGTTGGATTTGTCGGATCAGTTGAGCGAAGGATAATATTTTTGCCATTAAACTTGATATTTTCGACATAAGTTCCGTCTGAAACGATGATTTCATCGCCTTCCTGTGCCGCATCAATCGCTTGTTGAATTGTGGGATAGTTCTCGCCATTTGTCCCAACTGTTATGATTGAGTTAAAAGCCAAAAATGGAATGAATATAAGAATGTAAAAAATAAAATACTTAAGGACTTTTGATTGTATTAGATTTAACAAAAACCAAGAAGAATAAACTCTCATAGCATATCCCCTTTTTTTTAAAGCATATTTGAGAATCAACATATTTTTTATCCTTTGTTTTATTTATTGCTATGTCTTGTTCCCAATGGTTACCCTGGGAACGGAGATATTGACAGCTACAGCAAAGCGAGACCAAGGTCTCGCAATCTAAAGCGGTAGCAAGCTACCGCACTCCACATAAAACGGAACGATACTTCTTGAAAATTTATAATCTCGCGTTACAACCTTTTTTAATCTCATTCCCATATACTCCAATTTAATACATCAGTTGCTCTATAAAATTCATCTGCACCAATATCATAATAGGAGGCATCACCACGAGGTTCCGAAACACCCCTAATTCCTCTTCGGTCACCATCAAAATCAGTTGTTAAGCCTTCAATGAATTTCCCAGCATCAATACAGGGTGAATCAGCACCGAGTTTGAGATTTATTATGAATTTTGGGTCATCAGAAATGTTTCCCACCCCACTACCATCCCAATCTTGAATACAGCAGTATGAAGGGACACTGGATTCTGAGATTTGTTTGCCCTGATTAAGCCAGATGATACAATTTTCAATAAGACCTGTGCATTTTATTATCCCACCACTTCCGAAATTCCGAAAAATAGTATTGTTTTGAATTGTGCCGGTGCAGTTGGAAATACCAGTCTCATTGACGTAAATATAATTGTTCTGAATAAGACCTGAGCATAGATAAAGGGCTATATGAGAATTATAGCCTATGATATTACTGATTATTGTTCCATTACATTTGTAAATAACGGTGTAAGCATTTTGATGAAAAGAGTTATATACTATTACATTATTACGGATAGTGCCATTACATTCACTTAATCCACCTCTAACATTTCTCGAGATGTGGTTATGCTGAATAACACCATTGCAATCAGAAATGGCACCGCCGTAATTGTCAGAAATGATATTGTATTCAATAATCCCATCGAAACTATTAATAGCATAATCGGGATATTCATCCTCTGGTGATGCATTTTTTATAATGGTATTATAACGAATTGTAGCACAAGAATGCGTAGGGTACCCACCATATATGGCATCCTTCCCATTAGTTATAGTAAAACCTTCCACTATACAGGATTCGTTTTCGGTACCCATAAACCAGATAACATCATATTCTTGCATCCCATCTAAGATTGTATTTGCAACAACATCAGGATTTGTAGGGTCGGTTGAACGAAGAACAATATTTTTACCTCTGAGTCCTATTCTTCCATAGTAAGTCCCTTCAGAGACGATAATTTCATCACCATCTTCAGTGGCATTAATTGCTCCTTGAATTGTATAATAATCTCCCGGGATATGAATGATTTTTGCCTGGGAAAGATTTAAAAATAAAACAGAAGAAATTAAGAAAGTTAATAAGATTTTTATTTTAGAATTTTTAATAAAGATTTTTTTCATTTGTATTCCTTTTCACCTTGATTGTTTATTTTCTTATTCATACAAACTCCAATTACTTGCACTTGTATAAGTATAATAATATTCATCAGCGCCGATATCGTAATCAGAACCATCTCCACGCTGAATAAAAGTGCCATTAAACCCTCGCGGATTACCGTCGAAATCAGTTGTTAACTCTGCAATATATGCCCCTGCATCAACACAAGGTGAGGTAATAAGAAGATGATAATCATCATTGGCAGGGTCAACAAATCGTGGATATTCAGAGATGTTGTGGTCACCACCATAAATCCAGTTTCCGATGCAAGAATAAACAGGAATGTTCCCAAAAATATTGTCGCCAGATGGTGCGGTATTCCCCCAGAAGATACAGTTGACTACCTGTGCAGTTGTTTCATCTAATCCTCCACCTTGCTCAATGGCAGAATTATAAACTATGGTGTTATTAGTGATTTTCCCGCTACTATAAATTCCACCTCCACGTTTTTGAGCTGTGTTTTTAAAGATGAAATTGTTTTTAAGGATTCCACAACTGTATAATCCTCCACCATTTTCTAAAGCATTATTATATGAAATAATATTGCTTTCAATTAGGCTTCCGCAATAATACAATCCTCCTCCATCCATATCAGCGGAATTATTACTTATGATATTACCCACAATGACTTCGTTATCGCAATTAGATAACCCACCACCATAACCATTATTATAAATTACATCTTCTGCAAAATTTTCGGTGATAATGTTGTATCTTATAATTGCATCACATTCTGACAATCCTCCTCCTGAACCAGACCATACCTGATTGTATGAGATAGTATTTTTTTCAATCGTTCCATTGCATTTGTATAAACCACCTCCCCTACGATAAGCCCAATTATTTGTAATCGAATTATTTAAAATACTACCATTACAATAACATAATCCACCACCATAATCACTTGCGGAATTCTCAGTAATTGTATTATTTTCGATTAATCCATCACAATAACATAATCCACCACCATAATAATTATAAGAACTGGTAGCTGAATTAGCCACAATAATATTATTTTTTATAGTAGCTTTTGTTTCATTACCGTTTACCCCCCCTCCGTTAATGGCTCTCCCATTAATAATTGTGAATCCTTTGAGGATGCAGGAGTCTTGTTCACTTCCCAGAAATGTTACAACTGAATCTTTTGCCTGCCCATCAATAATAGTTGCCTTCACAACATTTTCATCAAGAGGATTAGTGCTTCTGAGAATTATATTCTTCCCCTTGAAGTAAATGTTTTCAAAATAAGTACCCTCTGAAACAATTATTTCCACAGTATCACCTGAGACATTAATCGCCTGTTGAATAGTTGGAAAGTCCCCTGGAACGTTGATTGCACCTTGCCAATTAATCGTTTTGAAACTTGTGATATCCGACCAATCACTCCAATATGTGTGACTATCCTGATAACGGCAATGCCAATAACAGATTGTATTATAGGTAATTGTATGATCTTCAGGGATTGCTATCGAGGTCAAATTCTCATTGGTAAGGGTCATATGGAAGAAAGGAGACGAAAAATCATCGTCATCAAAGAGTTCCCATTCGGTCGCATAATGCAAGACATCTGAAGATGCTGAGGAAAAAGGAGAACACATAAGAGTAGGATTTCTTGAGACATCTGTTTCTCCAGATGAAGGAGATAAATTGATAGGCTTATCAGGGAAATTAATAACGTGAGTAAATTCATAGGCTCCAATATCATAATTTGAGCCATCACCTGCATAAACAGGAAGTGCATCAAATGGTCTGGGATTGTTTTCATAATCGATGTTAACGCTATCAATGAAACCCCCTGCATCAATGCAAGAAGAGCCAAAATCAAGATGAAAATCACCATTTTCAGGATCAACAAACTTTGGGTCCTCATTAATATTGCCCACCCCGTCCCCATCGTCTGGGTATCCCTGAATACAACAATACTCAGGAGGACTGATTCCTGATACTCCATTTTCCCAGATAATACAATTTTTTATCGTGCCATAACAACTTCCAAGACCTCTACCTATATTGTCGTAAATTGTGTTATTAAGAAAAATCCCATCACAATCATAAAGACCGGACTCATTTTGGGAAACAATACAATTTTGAATAGTTCCATTAAAATGAACTATAGCATAACTCCCGTTTTGTGAAATCAGATTCTTCTGAACGATTCCCCCACAATTATATAGTCCTTTTTTATCATTATTTGATATAATATTATTTTCTATAGTTCCGTTACAACTATATAAAGCCGTTTCTGCGGGGGAATTATCTATAATAGAGTTATGACTGATTAAACCACGACACAAGTAAATAACTGAGGCAACATAACCAGCGTTAATATATCTCTCGGCTAAGTTTGCTGTGATTTTATTATATTGAATTGTAGCAAAGCTATTCCCTCCGTTTATTCCTGCTCCATACTGAGCTTTTCCATTCCTTATTGTAAATCCCGTAAGAATAGAAGTGTTATTTTCCGTTCCCATAAAAGTAACGACTGAACCTAATTGGTTACCATCAATGATTGTATTATTAACCACAGATGAATCTTGTGGATTAGCTGAACGCACATAGATATTTTTCCCCTTGAAATTAATGTTCTCAAAATACGTTCCCTCTGAGACAACAATTTCATCTCCAGTATTTGCTGCATCAATTGCATCCTGAATCTTTTGATAGTTCCCCGTGGGACCTACAGTGATGACTGTTGCATATCCCAATATTTGTGTGAGAAAAATAATCGTTACAAATGAACAGAACAATAAAAAATTTCGTGATGAAAAAAATGAATATGAACTTATATGCATATTTTACCCCTTATTTTTATTTCTATATAGTAATGAGTCCGGGGAAATGAATTTTGTTACAAAATTTTTTTTAAGAGTTCGGGAAGGTTAAAAATTTCGAATTTTGGGGTAACATTTGAATTGGATAAGATGATTCTTCTTCTTGAGGAGATAAACTATGACTCTTAATCTGAAAGCGATATAGACATTATTAATTAGTCGGTCTTGAAAAACCGTATTTTTGAAGTTAATAGTAAAGTGTGTTCGTTTCTTAACCCCTATTTGTTACCAATCATATTAAAGCTCTGAAAGAGCGACGTATTTTAGCCTATGGCGTAAGCCATAGGTCTGGAAGAGAACACAGAGGCATAAAAGCCCTGTAAGGGCGAAGGAAAAATTAACACACTCTATTATTATTTTCACCCAGAGCTACGCTCTGGGCTATAATACTTCGGGCTTTCAGCCCTAAAAGTAGTATGTCTCATTTTGCAAGCTTTTTATCTTTTCTTACTATTTTCCCTGCAAAATATATCTACCCTTTTCTATGTTAATCACTTTTTCAAGACCGACTAATTAAATGTGTGTAAAAAAGTCAAAAGTTATAAATTAGTAGGTCTTAAAGAAGTTGCGGTTAATTTAAGATTCTATATGTAATAAATAGCAACCCGGAATATTTTTTAATTTCTTAACTTATAAAGCTTAAAAAACTCGATTTGTGTTTCATAAAGATAATTCTGAGAAAAAAACTCTGAAAGTTCCTCCCAATCCCGCATAACATAAAATGAATCCTTATCAACTCCAGAAGCCCAGGGAATTGCATCCCCTTCAATAAATATAAAGTATTTAGGTGGTCTTTTCCTGATATCTCTAACAAACTCATCTCGCCAGTCATTCCTGACCCAGCTCACTATAACTGGCACATTGAAAAAAAACCTCGTCGGTGCCTCCCTTTTTGACAAATAATAAGGAAGAGATGAAAAACTAAATACAAGTATCGGGTCTTTCTCGCTTGTATGACTCTTTATATAATCAGTAACTTCATACATTGCCTGAATGGAAAAATGCCCCGGCTCCATCTTTCCGTATGCACCAAACCTCCCTCTGTATTCCATTTCTGAAAAAGCACCTTTCTTATATGAATAGAGATATTTAAACGAAAAAATATATTTTTCGACTGTATAAGCATAAATTAAGATTATAGCCACTATAAGAATAACAACAGGATATATTTTTTTGTAATTCCTCAATGATGAGTAAATAAAATTAGCCGCAAAAATACTCATAGGAATATAACAAACAATCCAATGATAATAAAAAAACTTCCCCTGGGCAACTATGCATAAAAAACCAGCGAGAAAACAACAAAGAACAAAATGATGATTAAAATCCCTTTTTTTGATTAGTGAGATAATTAATCCGCTAATGCTTAAAATCACAAAGGGTAAATGATAATTAACAAAATAGACTACTGGAACAGATATGGCATTCAGAAATTTTATCAATCCCCCCTTATAAACAATTGCACCATAATGCCTATCCCAGACAAGAATTGTATATACAAAATCCGACCATCCACCTCTTAAAGAGAAATAAATAATGAATATCAATGATACTAAAAGTGAACCAATGAAAAATAACACCAAATTCTTTAATAAACACTTCATAACTTTAGGTTCAGATATCGATAGGGAACGGTCGCGACCGTTCCCTACATTAATTTTGTGGATAATTATTAAATAAATTGAGATTATTGGAAAAAAGATTGCGGTTTGCTTAAACCAGACTGTTAATCCACTAAACACTCCCGCAAGCAAATAAAAAATAGTATTTGTAGCGGTCGGATTTATCCGACGATTATTTATGGCTAAATAAAGAAATAAAAAATTGAGCAAAACAAAGAAATTAAGAAAATTCTCAACTTGGCCAAGTGTCCAGAAATCATTAACATAATAATAAAAGCCATAGAAAAACCCACTTAGAAAAGCGGAATGTTCATTAAAAAGTTTTCTTACAATATAAAAGATTAACAACACATTCAAAATCGTAAAAAATAAATCAAATATTCGTATTGCCACCATTGAATCACCAAGAATCTTCATACCCAATGCATAAAGGAAATAAATTCCCGGTGGTTTGATATCCCAAACATCTTTATATGGAACATCCCCCTTGATAATCATCCTCGCAACATAAGCAAAAACTCCTTGGTCTGTTCCAAAAGGATAATATAAGGAAGGATAAGAGAAGAGAATAGTTAAAACTATCAAAAAAAGAGGATAGATAATAAGAAAAATATTTTTAGGAATTTTCGGCATAAATTAAATTATTTGTGATTGTTTAAAAACATTCTCTGTAAACAGAATAACATTTTAGAAGTTTCTGCATAATGAGATTCCGAAACGAGTTCGGGATGACATCTTCCTCATCCTGTCATGCTGTAGGGACAGAACAGTGTTCTGTCCCTACTTGTTGTAGAGACGCAATGCATTGCGTCTCTACAAAGTTCTTTCGTGTATTTTAGTGAAATTTCGTGGTTATTACCTGTGACCTATCTATATAAGAACATCATTCATCCATCCCAATTTTTTAACTTCAATACGATTTGCATCGGCAATACCAAGATGAAATTTTTCTTCTGCTATACGAATATGTTTGGGTGAAACTTCAAAAGGCAAATCTTTACCAAAGTAAGCAAGCCTTTTCGCCTCTATAATACGAACTCCTGTTGCATCAATCGCAACCGGGTCAGTCCCCACAAGAAGTCCCTTGTATGCCCAGGTATATTGCTCCTGATAATTATGCGGTCCTTTACTGTGAAATAATGGAGTCAGCATAACAAGAATATTCAAACGCGTCTTCCCCTTGACTATGGGCAAATCCCAGAGTTGTGCCAGATTAGCACAAGAATCATTATGCCAGCTCGAAGGACTCGGTGAAAACTGTATATAATTTTTAATCAGACTGCCAACTCCTGCCCAGTCGTGTGTTCGCATTGGGCGAGCATTAACTAATGCTGTTGACTTCTGAAATACAGGATTATTCAAGACTCCACGGTCGAGAACACCGATTTTATCTTCTTTTACACCCGCATCAATCAATCGTTTCTTGATTGCCTCCTCAAGTTCTGCAGGAGTTCGAAGAGGATTCCAGTGATTGCTTTTAACGCCGACAATATCCGTTGGTTTTACAATTTGTTTCCAGGCTTCTACCGGGTCAGATGTCCCGGTGAGAGATGTAACGGCATCATCTAACATTCGCTCAAGGACTTTAGCATTGACCTGTTTATTATCATCAAGAACATTAGCATCTCTGACTAAAATCACTTTTGCCTTTTTTACAATTGATTCCACCTTATCAACTTTTTGTGACTCCTCAGCGAAGATTGATAATCCTACCGCACTCGCCACAGTAGCGGTTGCGGTCAGTCGAAGAAAATCACGACGAGTGATAACTCTTTTGTCTTTTTTCATTGTATTACCTCTATGAATTATTTATCTTAACACATAATTTTTTTATATTATCAAAAATACTTTTAATTTTATCTTTTGATGAAGCATCAAAAACACCGATAAAAATATTTCCAACAACAGTTGCAGAAGCCCATTTTGAATTCTCGGTTTGAGCTATACTCTCTTTATCCGTATCAAGTAGATAATTTGCAAGGAACTTTTTAAGGGCTTCCTGAGCCTTATCAGATGACTTATAACGAATTAGTAAAACCACAAAAGGTGAAGCCATTGGCAAATCAGAAGTAACAGCTTCATCTTTGATACGTGCAAGAATGCCTTCAGTTTGACTATCTAAATTAAGCAGGTTCTCCTCAGAAATAAAATAGTATTTATTAAGACAATAGTGATTATGAAAATAATGAACGTCTTTTAAGGCATCTTTATAATTCGATAAAAGTTTAAGTAAATCGGGTTCAGGTCCCTCATCACGGATTCTCGAAGCTATTGCTTTACCCAAATCATATATGACTTGTTTCGTTTCTTCCGTTTCATCTGTCGAAATTATTGATACAAAGAAGCGATTCTTCCAGAAAAAAAGTGATGAGCCGAAATACTCGGAATCTTGCCCTATACCTGCTTTTGGACCTTCACGAATATCGTGGTGATAAACACCGAATGCATCTTTTGATGAACCCATATCAAAGATGTCAGCAAGTATCTCAGGGGCATTATCCTTGATATATCGCCTTGCAAGAACATTCTGGACATTAAATGAACGATATACCTCAGCGCTACCGTCGATATATTTATAGAGAGTTTCAGCATCGTAAAGTTCATCTGAGCCCACAGGTTTCCAACCATTAATTTCAGAAGGAAGCAAATCTGTTAGCTTAGGAGAACTTGTTGATTTTGCACATCCCATTATCCCAACTCCAACCGCTAATATTATAATGAGGAAATGGGGACAGACAGACATTGCCTGTCCCCATTTCCTTATTGACTTTAAAATACAAATAATTTCACTGTTGTGAAATCTCATAAAAAATCTCTGAAAAAAATTGTTGTTCTGAGTAAAACAGAGAAAAAGCAATCTCATCCTTAAAGTAAAAAAAAATGAACTTTCCCTCACCCCAAACCCCCTCCCAGTGGGAGAGGGAAGGGTGAGTGTATGTTATTCTGAGCAAAGTAAAGGAGCTTGCTGATAATCTGTCATTCTGAGCGCAGCGAAGAATCTCTTATTTTATTTTTAATTTTCAGTCGTCAGTTTTACATTTTAAATTTACTCAATTATCTTGTTAATCCTGTATATCCTGTCTAATTATTTCTTTGTGGTTTTATTTACATCTCTTATTTCGTTTTCTGACCGGGTTCAGTGGACTTTTGTATTTGTCCCGGTTCTAATCCTTTCTGCTCCTGAGCTTTTTGCTCCAATTCTTTGCCGAGTTTTGCTTTTGCCTTGATACCTTTAAATTTGTATGGTGGAATTGTATCTTTAAACACACCTGCCTTTAAGACTGGCAAATCATCACTTACTTTCCCTGCATACCAGAAAGTAATTCCTTTAGTCTTGATACTTCTTAAAAAATTAATCTGCTTTACCACCATATCAGGTGGATTTCCATCACAACTTATTCCATAAAACATCGGATAATCATTTCCCACAAGTTCAAGGCACTGCTTCACCGCAGGTTCAATATTTGCTCCATACAACATTGGCGACATAGCATCAATATAGCCCAGCTCTGCCCATCGGGACCAATCCTGACAATAAGCATCAATACTCTCAGGCGATGCTACTGCAGAAGTAATCTCAATATTCTGCTTTGTTGCTCTTAATTTTTCTGATAATCTTTTTACAAATCCTGTCAGTTTATCTTTTCTCCATTGCGTAACCTTTTTATATTCTTCAGAATCCTTACTGATTTTATCAAGTTCAACCCCTGTCTCTTTTTTGAATGTCTCTTTGCAATATGGACAATAGCAAAAATCTACATTGCCAAATCTGATTCTATCCAAATCTATACCATCAAAATTATATTTCTTAATCATCTCGCAATAAAGATTGATGAGCAAATCCTGTGAACCGGGATTTACTGGACACAATGCATAAAAATCTCCCCATTGAACATTATGAATATATTTCATACCATTTCTATCGATGGAAACCCAATCAGGATGCTTATCAAGAGTCGGTCCCATAGATTTATCTTTTGTGGCATCAGGAGTATGATAGGTATAAAATCCGTACTCAGTCCACGAACCGATTTTGAGTCCACGTTTATGTGCTTCTTCAGTCATAAATTGCAACGCATCATAAGCCTTATATTCAGGATGTTGAGGAAGATACTCACTATTCGGATAAGCCACATAACCACCGAACTGAGAACAAACATAAACCGCATTAAAATTCGCACCCTTTAAATCATCCAAAAGTTTCTTTAAATAATCCTGTCCTTTGAGATAATCCTTCTTATCAATCCAGATTGCCCGCGTCTCTTCCCACTTGGTAAAGGAGATTGAGGGATTATAATTTTTTTCTCTCACCTCTTCCGAAAAAACAATTACCCCCATTAACATTAAACTTGAAACTGCTAAAACAGTGAAACTTTTCAAAAATCTGAACTTGTTAAGAATCATTTTTCTTCTCCTAAACGAGATATTTGAAATATTAATGATAAACATCTGGATTGTATTTTGTACTATTAGTAGTTTCCTTTACAATAATAGTAAACCAGCGATGTAAAGATTGCCAATAATTGTCGGATACATTTATTCGAAAAAGGTATTCGCCCGGTGTAGAACAGAGACCAGAAATTTCTCCTGTATTAGGATTTAAAGTCAAACCCGGAGGTAAGGTGTCTTCTACGACACTCCATACGTAAGGTGGAGTTCCCCCTACAGCCCACAGGACTGTAGAATATGAAGAAGTTAATGTAGCATCCGGTAAATTAGGAAAAGGAGCAATTATAGGTGTTATTGGCACAACAAGTGACCCATCAATATGGGACACAGTAACACTATTTGCACGACAATTGGATAAGGTAAAATTAATAGCGCCACTTGCATTAGGTTTCAATGCTAAATCTACTTGTGCAACACTTCCAATACCTGAAATTGATGACGTTCCTGTTAGATGAACTAACACTTTACCTGCAATACTCGTATCTGACGTTAAAGTCCAGCCTGCAGAATCCGTAAGGTCTCTTTTATATATGCTTGTAACATTGGCTTTGGCAGAATCATAGTTTACAGTGAATTCAATGTTAGATACATTTTGAGAAGTTTTTGATAACAACTCAATGGGAATGCTTGTCTGCGGTGCCTCAACATTATTGATTCCAACTCCAATCTTTATCTCACTAAGATTATTTATATAAGTTTGAATAACCGTTAAACCACTGTTAATCCTTGATGAAGTAACTGAAAAACCACCTGCTTCAAAAAGAGGACCTAAATTCTCACCGCATAACCAGGAGTAAACTACTGCAAATTGTTCTATATTAGAATATCCTGCTGAACTTAAACTACTTTTAATGCCCCTAAATGCATTTGTCCATTCAAGAATCATCCGACGATGCGGAGTCCATCCGTAATGTGTGTTGATATAATGCGTTATAAATTGCATTGACTCAATATAATCACCATCGCTTGTTAAAGGTGTTCCGTGTAAATGCTTTAAAAAAAGGTTATGTTTCCCAAGAAGGGATTTTAGGTATTCCTCTCCTCCAAAAAGAATTGAGCGGGCTTTGTATCCAATCAGTGTGGCATAGGATTCCCCATAAAAGCTTATAGCGAAAAAGCGACAAGGAGGTTTGTGAATCCTGCCGTGTCCTGATTCATGGTCAATAAAAGAATCACCCGGAAGCCATCCTGTAAGACGATCAAACTCTATACCAATTTCGAGTTTATAGCCGTGCTGCACCTCATCTTCAAATCCAGCATGACAAATATTACTAATAATACCCATTTTGTAATCTATAGGAACTCCAATAATAGTTTGCATTGCACCCGCAAAATTTTGATAACTTGAAACCTGAGCTTGACGCAGTTCACGATTATATCGCGGAGCTTGAGATAGTAATGATTCCGTCTCGTCAATATTCATCCGTCGCTCTTCTTGTCCATATAAGTCACCCGTTTTATTGCCTGAGCCCCACGGTCCAAAATCCCAACTAATATCATATTGAGGGTTTTGTGAATGGTCAAACTCTGCTAATAATTTTGCACATAAAACATTAAGAACTTCAAAAGGTGCGCTTGTTGTCATTCCTTGATGAACTACAATAGAAGGCTTCAGTTCATTTCCTCCCAATATATATATTCCCACAACTACATTATGATACGAGTCTTCAAAATAGGTCATAATCTGAGTGCAGGGAGAAAAGCCCGCTGCCGCCCTCGGTGTTGTCCTGATAAGAGGTGTTGACAAAGCACCTCCTATGGAAAAAGTATGTTTGACACCTGCTTGCGGATTTATCTTGATGGGATTGAATCGAATTCTATAGATAGTTGATGAAACATCGGGAGCATCCACCGCTCTTATCATATAATATTCCTTTGGTGAAACACGAATCCAGGGCGTTGTCACAGATAAGTCAGCAATCCAGGGAGACCATTCCCAGGAAAGGTCATACGTATGGAGTTGAATATGATATGCCGTTGAGTATCCTGAAGGTCCTCGAGCATCGAACTCTAACAAACTTGAGTTGGAGGAGGTTACTTCTATCGCAAAAGGGGATGTAAGTGGTTTGGAATCCTGGATAAAAAACAAGGTTTCTCCTGAGGTACGTGGCGACATAACATAAGACCGGACGTTTAGTCCAGAATTGGTATAGAGGGTCAGAGCAGTAGTTGATGTAACTCCAGAAGATCTAATCTGAAAAAATTTTCCATATGGTTCTACAACAAAACCAACATAGTTTTCTCTGGCACCGAAGTCAAAAACAGAGGAAACCAAATTAACCGTTACTGTAGAAGTGGAAGAAAGATTAATTGATTTTGATGATGTGGTAAAAGTCTCTCCTAATTTTACAAGTAAATACGCATCTCCGGGATGTTGCCACATTCCAGTATGAGTGGGAGTTGCATAAAAACTCCACGTTCCTGGCATAACATCAAGTGTAACTTGACCGTTAGAATCGGTTAATCCCTCAACACGCAATCCATATTCGTGGTTGACACCCCGCACCTCCATCTCGGTCATAGGCTGGTTATTTTTGTCAAAAACCGTGATATTAGCATTCAACGGGATAAAGTCCTGTGGTTGAGGAGCACTAATTCCTTCACATAAAATAAATATATATATCAGTATTATGAAAAAAGTTGTTATTATTATCTTCTCTTTTTTCACAGTTACATATTTATCCACTAAATTTATTTTCCCTAACATACACATATTTTTAAATGAAATATAGATGAATAGAATGGATTAGTTCAAGGAGAAAAATTATGTGGAGTGCGGTAGCTTGCTACCGCTTTTAATTGCGATGATGGTCAGGATTTAAATCCTGATCCGGAAATTAAATGTGCAGGATACATATCCTGCACAATCATACTTTCATCTTTTACGTATACCAGCTTTTATATCCTTACAAAACTGACATAACTTTTTCTTTCCAATATCTTTACATTGCCTTTTCTTATCTTTCTCTATATCATTCCCTTTGGAACAATCACTATAGATATGATATACATCGCTATCTACAGAATGATAAGGACTGCATGGTATAGCCATAATATCTTCTCCTTTTATATATAATTTAACTCCCATAAACTACACATATAGAATATATATTATTCAAATTAAAATTGCGAACTGATTATTCCCACAAACTCCAGTAATCTGCTCTTGTGTATTTAGCATACTCATCAGCCCCAATATCATAATCAGATCCATCACCACGAGGTTCTGGTGTGCCATTGAAAGGTCTCGTATCTCCTTCAAAATCTTTTGTTAATTCAACAATAATTCTTCCTGCATCGATACAAGGTGAGATATTCTTGAGATGATAATCACCATTTGCAGGGTCAACTAATTCCGGGTCAGAAGAAATATTACCTGTGCCACCACTTGACCAATCTTGGATACAACTAAAAGTTGGAGTTGAACAACTATACATTTGTGAACCTGAAGATGTTGCTGTATTTTGCCAGATAATACAATTTCTTATTGTTCCTTCACAACTACTTAATCCCCCACCATAATAAGCTGAAGTGTTTTGATAAATGGTGTTATTTTGAATAAAACCGTTGCAATCATGAAGACCTCCACCAGAAGCATGGTATCCACTTGCTTTATTTTTTATGATTATATTATTCTGAATGGTGCCGTTGCATAAGTAAAATCCCCCACCATGTTTTGCTTGGTTCTCCAAAACTATATTATTTTGTATAGTACCATTACAAGAATGAATACCGCCGCCAAAACCATCATTACCAAGGATTGTTGGTACATTATTATTCTTAATAATGTTATTTTCGATAGTGGCAAATGTTCCATTACCATATATTCCAGCACCATTAGGAACCGAAGCACCGTTTCTAATCGTGAAGCCTTTTAAAAAACAAGATGAACTTTCAATTCCTAAAAAATATACAACTCTGAATAATTCATTTGCATCTATAATGGTATTTTCTATAGTATTTTTATCTTGGGGATTAATACTCTTTAAAATTAAATTTTTTCCCATAAAATGGATACTCTCATTATATATCCCAGGTGAAACAGTTACCTCTTCATCAGGAAATGCAAAGAAAATACCTTGTTGAATCGACCTCATAAGGGGATGGGAAACCGAATATCCGGTAGGAGTATTAAATGTAACAGGGCTGGTTCCACGTAGAACTTCTATTCCATCTTTTAGCCCATCACTATCACTATCAGGGTTATTAGGGTCAGCAGTTTGAGTAGTCTCATCATTATCAGATAACAAATCCCCATCGCTATCCAGAGAACTATTATACTCATCACCGCCAATATCTACCGAGGCACCAACCACTCTACATTCCCCATCTATATCGGCAATGTAATCTCCTAAAAGATAAAAAGTACACCCCATATTAATGCAAGGTGAATTGGATTGTAAATGAAAGTCACCATTAGCTGGGTCAATAAATTTAGGGTCTAAAACAATATTGCCTGTCCCCCCACCAGTCCAACTTTGAATACAAGAATAAAAAGGTTTGGAACTACCATCTACTTGAATTGAATTACCCCAGATAATACAATTTATAATGAAACCATTACAGGACCTAATTCCATAGGATCCATTGTTAGTGATTGTATTATTTATTATGGTTCCATCACAATCCCACAATCCATTATATTCATTCTCTGAAATTATATTATTAATAACTGTACCTTTGCACCAAGACAATCCGCCACAATTACTTAAAATAATATTATTCCTAATAATTCCATTTGAATTTATAATAGCACCAGAAACTGAATCTATAGAATTATTTGTTAAAAAATTGTTCTGTATTGTGGCATTAGAATAATTTGCTGCAATACCATTCCCCGCAGAAGATTTTCCATTAATAATTTTGAAACCAGACAAAAGACAAGTTTCATTCTCAGTCCCCTTAAATGTAACAACAGGACCTGCCAGATTTCCATCAATGATAGTATTAGCAACAATATCAGGGTCTTTGGGATTAGTGGAGCGTAAGGTTATATTTTTCCCTTTAAAATCAATATTCTCAGTATAAGTCCCTTGAGACACAATAATTTCATCTCCATTATTAGCATTATCAATCGCATCCTGAATCTTTGTATAATCCGCCCCACTCGAACCTACTGTGATGATATTAGCATATGATGGTAACGATATGAATAATAAGATAGATAATAAAATAATTGTAACAGAAAATGGATTAGAATTTAAAATGCTTTTCATTTTTTTTCTCCCTCTAATTATATTGATGATTTTTTAATACATTTACAAGCTCACAGTAGTCTGCATCAGTTATATCTAAATCCATATTCCATTCAACATCATAACCGAATTGTCCTAATTCCCAGATCTGTTGTTTAATACGCTCTTTTTCCTTTTTTGTATTGAGTATAATGATTTTTATTTTTTTATTACTCTTAGATTCCAAAAAAGATAATAAAAATCTTGTTAATATATCAGCTTTTGGGAAACTGTAACCAATAATAATTAAAGTATCAGCTTTTTTAATTTTTTCAATAGCTTCGTGCCAAATTCTTATTGAGCTTCTATCACTTCCAAATAATTTTATATATGATGGTAGCACTATTGAGGACTTTTCTATATTACTATTAGGTTTATCACCAATGATTGCATGTGTACCTGGAAATATTTCATCAGATATATATGGTTCGGAATATTTTGCATTACCATTTGGATGAGTCTTTTCTATATTAAAATTTATTGAACCATGAAGCTTAAGAAGAATTATATTACAAGGATTTTTAATTCTATCGAGCGGAAAGACACTAATTTCTTCTCCATATCCTCCATTAGGACTCCAATATTTTATTATCCATAGGATATGTTCTAATAAGCAGTCATAGTTAAAAGTCATAATTGAGTCGTTTTCTTTGAATAATTTTGAACAGATATTTTCAGCTTTAGATTTTTTAGAATCATCAATCTTTCTCAAATCGAATTGCTCTCTAAGAAAATCCAAGATATCCGAAATATGCTTCGTTGCATAATCTAATTCTAAATCAGTTAATAATCTTTCCAAATCAAATCGTTTATAATGTTTTTCGTTACAGTACTGAGAAATCCAATCAAACTTATTTTTAATGTTTTCCCCTAATAGTTCCATCATAGGGAATTGTCCCCCGCTTAGATAATAACTAAATCCGGCACCTAAAATAAAAACACGATTCATTGAATATCCTTACATATTTAGTACTTACAGAAAACAATCAATAAAATTTTTATCAATATTCAAATTATAAGTCAATATTTTATTTTTATTATAATAGTTTTTTTAATATATGTTTTTACAGATTACAGATCTTATAAAGTTAAATACAAATCGCAAACGAATCTCTTGATTATCCTTATATCTTTAGATTAATTTAAAAAATGGAAAATCAATTTTTGAGCAGGAGTATTAGGGAAAATGGGTAAGATAATTATTAGTATCCCTGAAGATATAGAAATAGAATATGCTATAAAAAGCAAGACAACATTGAACAAAGTTAAGGAACTCTTAAAAAAAGAGAAGAAAGTTTTAAAAAATAAAATGAATAATGATGAAGTTATAGGTATCTGGGAAAATCGGTTTGATAAGAATATTTCGTCAGCGAATATTCAGCATAAATTCAGGGAGAAGATATGGAAAAGGTTTTAGTAAATACGTATATCGAAACCACGGATGAACACGGTAAGGTAGGGACAGAACAGTGTTCTGTCCCTACCTTAAAATCTCTGCGTGCTTAGCGCCTTCTTTGCGCTCTTTGCGGTTAAATACTGATTTGTAAACAATAATTTTTAAATTTTCCTATTATCAATTACCCTGACAGCTTTTCCAGTACTTGGTGGGAGGGAGCCGGGCTCGAGGAGCTCAACATTCGGTGTGATGAGAATTTCATCTTTTAATACGCGTGTTATCTTATTCCTGATTTCCTTGAGTTGTTTCATATCGCCGTGGAACATCTTGCTATAAAGTTCAACTTTCACAGTCATCTTATCCAGATAATTTTCTCTTTCGAGAACAATTTGATAATTACTTCCGACCTCAGGTATATTCATTATGACATGTTCAATCTGACTCGGGAAAACATTCACACCACGGACAATTAACATATCATCCGACCTGCCGATAATCCTTGATATACGCTGATGGACTCGACCACATTTGCATTCACCATTTATTAAATAACATAAATCTTTAGTTCTGCATCTGAGAATCGGCATTGCCTCACGATTGATTGTCGTCAAAACAAGCTCGCCTTTTTCCCCTTCTCCTGCTGGTTCTCCCGTTGCTGGATTTATATGTTCTACAATATAATTATCTTCCCAGATATGCATACCATTCTTTTCCTGACATTCAAAACTAACGCCAGGACCATTCATCTCGGATAATCCATAAGAATCATAAGCATTTATATTAAAAGTTTCTTCTAATTTCTTTCTCGTGCTTTCAGAATACGGTTCAGCTCCAAAGAATGCGATTCTCAAATGGAATCCTTTCGGGTCCATACCATTGTCTTTTATATACTCGCCTAAAAATAGGGCATAACTCGGCGTGATATGAACGACTGTAGTCTCAAAATCTTCAATTAGCTGTATCTGTTTTGCCGTATTACCAGAGCCTGCTGGAATTGTTAACACACCAATTTTCTCAGCTCCATAGTGAAAACCGAGACCCCCTGTGAATAATCCATACGTCATCATATTCTGGAAAACATCGCCTTTTTTTACTCCGACCATTACCATACATCTTGCGATAAGCGTGCTCCATTCATCTATATCTTTCTTAGTATGAAAAATAACGGTTGGTTTCCCAGTCGTTCCTGATGATGCGTGCAAGCGAATCACATCATCAAGGTGGACACAAAGCATTCCATAAGGATAACTGACTCGGAGGTCATCTTTAGTAGTAAAAGGGATATGTTTCAAATCGCTCAATGATTTTATCTTGTTGATATCAATTTTATTCTCTTTAAATCTTTTCTCATAGAAAGGAGAACGTGCCGTTATTTTCAAAGTATTTTTCAATCTTTCCAGTTGAAGTTTCTCCAATTCATCTCGCTTCATCAATTCAATTTCTTTTTGCCAGAATGAGGATTCCATTGTAAAACTAATACCTCCTTAAAGTAACGCGAGCTTTAGCTCGCATACATTTACGACATAAATGTCGTGTTACATTAAAAAACAAATTAGCTATGAAAGAACACAAATGAACACAAAAAAATTTAGTCGGGGCATATTATTATACACCCCGACAGTATCATTCTGAGTGAAGAAAAGAATCTCACAACTTTTCAGAAATCTTTATTTGTAAAATCACTTATAAAAACTAAATGTTTTTTATTCCTTTAAAGCACTTTTTCAGATGCTCATTATCCACAGGTTTAGTTATTGCTGAAATAACAAATGTTGTAATTATTGATACTGGTAAAGCAATAATCAGCGGATCAATAACGTTCCAGGGATGCCCTGCTAATACATCTTTTCCTGTAATAAATTTACATAACTTTATTATTACCGCTTCTTTTTGGTGAAAGAAGATATACCAAATAGCAGTGGTTAAAAATCCACAAAGCATTCCGGTGATAGCTCCAGCCCTTGTTATTCTTTTTGTATATAATGAGCCAAAATACATTGGTAAGAAACAGGATGCACACAGTCCAAAAAAGATAGAAGTTGCTATTGCGATATACCCCTCTGGTGCCAATCTTCCAATAGCCACTGTAACAAGTATACCCACGATAACACCAAATCTCGTAATCAAGACAGATTGTTTTACTTCTCTCTTTTTTTTGACGGCAGTTTCAATGACATCTCTCCCTAACGCCGTTCCCATAGTATGATATTGTGAACTTAATGTGGACATAGCCGCTGCCATCAAAGTAATGAGAAAGACATAAATAAACCATACAGGAAACGCCGATTTAATGTATGTTGGCATAATATAATCCACATCACCTTTGGGTGCCATCGCTAAAGCAATCTTACCGAATTCTGGATTGTTATAAAAATAAGCATTTGTCAGAGAACCAACTATAAAAGCAATTCCCGTCATACATAATATGAAAATTCCTCCAACCATGACCCCTCTATTTAGTTCTTTATCACTCTTGACCGTCATAAATCGAACTATAAGCTGAGGTTGAGCTAATACACCTATTCCAACACCCATAACTATTGTTGAAACAAGAGTCCACCACATTGGAGACCCACTTTTGGGCATCATTGTCCATCCTTGATGCCCACCAGCGGCTAATTTTTCTGGAACAAGGTTTGCCATACCACTCAAAGTTTGATGTGCTTGAGTAACACCGCCCAACTTTATATATGTAATTATAAGTAAAATTAACATACCAACAAACATTAAACCACCTTGAAATGCATCGGTATACATAACGCCTTTTAATCCACCCGCAAGCACGTAAGCGGCAACGATAATAGCAAAGATTATAAGCGCCGTGTCGTAGTTAAATCCGGGGAAGAATTTGTCTATTGCTTTGACGGCACCCAGAAAAGTTGCGGCAGCGTATAGAGGCATAAATACAAATATGATTAATCCTGCCGTTATTTGTATAGATCTTGAATTGAATCGTTTCCCTAATAATTCTGGGAATGTGTGGGCATCAAGATTATGCCCCATTCTTCTTGTTCTTCTCCCAAAAAATACAAAGGCAATAAATATGCCCATAAATATATTCAAAAAGGTTAACCACAGTAACCCAAGTCCAAATAATCCTGCTGCACCACCGAAACCTATAATAGCTGAGGTACTAATAAACGTTGCTCCATAGGATAGAGCCATTATCATAGGATGCTGTTTTCTTCCCGCCAACAAATAATCTGTGGCTGTTTTTGTTTTTCGGTAACCATAAAAGCCCAGGTAACCAGTTATTAATAAATAACAAATTATTACGATAGTTAATACAAAGGTATTCACGGTTTTTCCCCCTCGATTATTGAATTTTAAACATTTTACATCTTAATTTTGAAACGGAATTACTCACTGCTTATTGCTCAAAATTCGTCTACGATTTCTTCTTCTTTTTCAGCCCATTGTTTATCGTTGTTTGTTACTTCTTCATCTCCCTTATTCCACATAATAGCACCATAAACTACGCATAGCAGTGTACTTAAAATACACAATAAATAAACTGCAATTATCCAAGGGTCTGTTAATCCAAGCACAATTATCACCTCCTCCCTTTCATATTTTACTCAAATCACAAATAGTAATGCGACATTTATGTCGCATAATCTGTGCGAGATAAATCTCGGACCACATATAATTTAGAGCAAATGTACTTCGTTCTCACTTAATACCTTAATTTTATTTTCTTCTAATGTCTTTATAGCAAGTGTCGGATTTGAGACGCTGAATATTATTTTGTTAAATACAATTGAATACATATACTCGACATTGATACCATTTTGCGAAAATACCCTTAATACACTTGCTAATCCTCCCGGTTTATCCGGAACATCAACGCAAATTACTTTATTTAGACTCACAGAAAATCCACTTTTTTGCAAAAGTGCACTTGTAACTTCAGGATTGGCTGTAATCAAACGAAGAATTCCATACCCTTCAGCACTATCTGACACACAAAATCCACGGATATTTATATTGTTGTCACCTAATATTTGAGTAATTTGTGCTAATCTCCCCGCCTTATCTTCCATAAAAACATTTATTTGAGTCGTGAACATAACAAGCTTCTCCTTATTAATTAATGTAACAGTGCGATTATAAATTTCCAAAAGTATTGTTCACAAATCAAGAATTTCGAATCATTCTATAGATTCAACCCCTCACCTTAATCCTCTCCCCAGAGGGGAGAGGGCAAGGGTGAGGGGGTATATCCATCAATTTATGAATAGAACTTTTGAAAAATTTATAACGCGACTGCTACATTAAGATATTTAAAATCACTACAAATTAATCACATCTTTAGCTGGTAACAATCTCACTTTATTCTTTGTTAACACCTCAATGGCTTTATCAACATTTTCAATTTTGAAAACGATTATCGCTTTTTCCTTTTGTTTCTCAACAAAGGCATACATATATTCGATATTCAACTTCGCCTTACTCAATATATCCACAATTTCTGCTAAACCACCCGGCTTATCCTTTACCTCTGCGGCAATTACCTCAGTTTGAGCTACCGTAAATCCATTACCTCGTAACACTGATAATGCCTTTTGTGGATTATTAACAATTAACCTCAAAATACCAAAATCAGAAGTATCAGCAAGAGTTAATGCCCTGATATTTATTTTCTGTTCAGCTAAAAGTCTTGTTACTTCTGATAATCTTCCCGATTTGTTTTCCAAAAATATTGATACTTGACTTATCTTCATCTCTTTCTCCCATTCCCAAAATATTATTTAGAACGCAGATTCACACAGATAAAAGCGGATATACGCTGATATGAAATTGAAATTTATATTAATCTGTAGAATCCGTTATATCAGCAATTTATATTTTATGACTAAAATTTCCTTTTATCAATCACTCTTTTTGCCTTGCCCTGACTTCTTTCAATGGTCTTAGGTTCAACTAACCTAACACTCACTTGAATCCCCAAGACGCTCTCTATCTCTTTCTTTATCTTTTTCTCAAGCTCTTCTAACTTTTTAATCTCATCCGAAAATACCTTCTCATTGACCTCGACCTGAATTTCTAACTGGTCTAATGATGCAACACGGTCAACCACAATGAGATAATGAGGCTCTGTCTCCTCAATCTGAAGTAGCACTGATTCAATTTGAGAAGGGAATACATTTATTCCCCGAATTATCAGCATATCATCTGTTCTACCCTTAATTTTACTGATTCTCGGCAGAGTCCTTCCACAAACTTTGCAAGGTTCATAATTTATACTGACAATATCACCTGATCTATATCTTAAAAGTGGGATTGCTTCTTTCGTTAATGTCGTAAGAGTAAGCTCACCATCAACTCCTTCATCAACAGGCTCTCCCGTATCAGGGTCGATTACCTCCGGATAGAACTCATCAGCAAATATATGGAGTCCATTTTTCGCTTCGCATTCCTGAGCAACACCCGGTCCGATTATCTCTGATAAACCATAAATATCAAGTGCTGTCATATTCCATACACTCTCAATCTCCTTACGCATACTATTAGTCCAGGGTTCAGCACCAAGAACCCCTATACGCCAGTTGGCTTTCGAAGGGTCGATTCCTATTTCTTTCGCTTCTTCAGCCATATATAAAGTATAAGAAGGGGTACAGGTTATAACAGTCGTCTTGAAATCCTGCATAAGCTTAAGCTGTCTCTTTGTTCCCCCAGATGACATAGGTAATATAGTTACACCTAATTCTATTGCACCATAATGAATGCCCAGTCCACCTGTAAATAGTCCATATCCATAAGCATTGTGAACAATATCATTCTGATTTACGCCTGCACACGCCAAAGCTCTTGCCATTACCCTCGACCATAACTTAATATCTTTTTTAGTATAACCAACTACAGTGGGATTACCAGTTGTCCCTGAGGATACGTGAATTTCATAAACCTTTGATAATGGAACTGCGAACAATCCAAAAGGATAATTATCTCTCAAATCTATTTTTTTTGTAAAAGGCAGGTTTCGAATATCTTTTAATGATTTGGGAGAATCCGGATTAATTTTCATATCGGCAAATTTTTTATTGTAGAAGGGAACATTCTTGTTTAAGTAGGCAAGTAATTTCTTTAGTCTTTCGAACTGAAGTTCCTTGAGTTTTTTGAGAGGCATACATTCATATTCTTTTTCAAAAATCATCTTTTCAACTCTCCTGTTAACAGATTAATGTTGTATCTATAATAATAATGTATCACTTTCTTTAAAAATATACCTAATTGAGATCTCTGAAATACTAATCAAAATGTAGGAGCAGATCCCTGTGTCTGCCCACTTGCATAGGGCGAACACGGGGGTTCACTCCTATAGTATGGCACAAATATAACAATCTTGATGTTGTGGTGCGAGATTTATCTCGCATATTGTTACGACATAAATGTCGCACCACAGTTTTTCAGATGTCTCTTATTGGGTTGTATAAAAGAATTGCTTTGGGTAAAGAGACTACTATAATAACGGTTATAAAATAAAAATGAATATAAATTGTCAAGAGATTTTGTTAAGGCAAACCTTTGATTACGAAAATGTAATAAAATTACATACCCTTACATTATTTTATTGAAGAATCGATGTTATATCCCCTATGTTTATATCCTTAAATCATTTCATATCATACTAAGGTATTTTTTATGCCAGAAAGTCTCGATAAAAAGAATTTCATATACTCTTTAAAATTCGGACTTATCCTTACTCTCCTATTCTTTCTCTTTCACTTAGTCGGATTAACCCGCCACAGTTTCTGGATAGACGAACTTCACACGTATGGTTCATCAAAACTTCCCATAAAGGAGCTTGTTGAAAACAGGTTTAAGGCGGGTCATTTGCCCCTATATTTTTTATTCATAAAATATT
>Ga0315274_10000035_pt1 | contig 210160 bp, 178 predicted proteins | sample YL17G02_20_MG_FD_203700 | JGI IMG/M metagenome (GOLD analysis project Ga0315274, IMG submission 203700) | Sediment microbial communities from Yellowstone Lake, YNP, Wyoming, USA - YL17G02_20 | ecosystem: Environmental > Aquatic > Freshwater > Lake > Sediment | place: USA: Wyoming | collected...
TCTCACCTTCAAATTCAAAAGAAGGTTCTTGGTTTTGGAGTCAACATGCACTCCTCCGATGACTAAGGGACCGAAATAATCCCCTTTGCCCGACTCATCCGTCCCGATCCATCCAGTATCGGTTAAGGCTTTGGGAACGGGTTGAATTTTTTCTTTGATTTTGTTCTTTTCTGCTTGGTCCTTCGGCAGGTTTGGAGCAGTGGAAGCTGGATTCGGCATTCTGTGTTTAAATCTTCTCGGTCTACTTCTGGGTGGGGCACCGGGTCGAGCTTTCGGATGGTTGGATTTATGGGGGTTACGGATAACCGTGACCCCACCTTTTGCTTTGAATTTTTCTTCCTTTCCAGACGGTTCCATGTCTATCCTCAAGTGGGTTTGGATTTAGTTCCCGCCTTTTTGAACTCTTTCTATGTATTCACTGGTGCGGGTATCTATCTTCACATATTCCCCCTCACCTACAAAGAGCGGGACCTTTACCACTAACCCGGTTTCCAGGGTGGCGTTCTTGGTGAGGTTGGTTACCGAGTCACCCTTTATCCCGGGCTCGGTGGTGACGATTTTCAAAACCACGGATGCGGGCAGATCCACGTTCACCGGTTGGCCCTCAAAAAACATCACCCGATACTCGGAATTCTCCTTTAAGTACCATTTGTAATCCCCGAGCTTATCCTCGCTTAGGGTGATCTGTTCATAGGTTTTGGAGTCCATGAAATGAAAATCTTCTCCATCCGAATAGAGAAATTGCATGGTCTTGTCCTCGAAATCCGGCTCCTCGAACGTCTCCCCCGCGGAAAAGGTCCTCTCCAAAACCGCTCCGGTTTTTATGTTCTTCAGCTTGGTCCGGACGAAAGCTCTTCTCTGAGCGGTACGGGCATGCTGAAAATCTACGATATAATACACCTCCCCCTCCAGCTTGACCCTCAAACCCTTGCGAAAATCAGTGGTAGAAAGCATCAACCAACCTCCAAAACAATAGATGATTAGTCCCAAGCGAAATCATGCGATCGCTTTTACTAATGCAAAAAACCAATATAACAAAAAATATGATTCAGGCAATAGTAACTTTGGGGTTTTCTTTAAAAAAAAGATATATGATAGATAAACTCTTGCACGTTGCCAATTCAGAATAAACGGATGAACAAAAGATTATGTGTCCTTAAGCGGGGATCAATCCCCACCCCATGTTCTTTTGTCAAAGCGGGCTTATAGTAGTCACCTTCAATTTCACTAATGATTTTAGTTTAGAAGTAGTGAACCTGCAAAGTTCAAAAGCCCCCATTTGGGGGCTTTTGATACATGCAACATACTGTTGTATGCATTTTGCTAATCTATTTCAAAAACGAAGTAACCTCCACTGTACCTAATGGCTCTAAAGAGGGTTTAACCTGATCTGCCTTGCTCACCACCACCATTTTAAGATTGTCCGGATCGATATATTTCTGAGCCACCCGTTGAATATCCGCTTTGGTCACGGCATTAATATTATTGGTGTAGTTGGTGATGTAATCCTCACCCAAATCATACAGCTCAACGGTCAAGATCTGGGTGGCAATCTGCTCCGGGGTTTCGAACTGTAGGGGGAAGTATCCGGAGTAGAACGATTTGGTATCCTCTAGCTCTTTGTCTGTTACCCCCTCGGACCTGATCTTCTTCAACTGGTCAATGATGGCGGTGATGGCTGCTGAGGTGGAATCGTTTTGGGTAAAGGTACTAACATCAAACGCTCCTCTCCATTTAAGATAATCAAAGGTAGAGCTGATATCATAGGTTAAACCTCTTTTAGCTCTCACGGCATCCATCAAACGCGAAGCAAATCCCCCCCCTCCCAAGATATAATTCATCACCCTCACTGCAAAAATATCCGGATTTTTTCTGTCGATGCCCAAATGCCCCAGCTCTATGTAGGTTTGGGTCAAATCCGGTTTGTCCACCAGAAGGATCTGGTATCCCTTTATAGCCGGAGGTTCTACCAGAGTAGGTAGGGTAACCGGTGTCCCGCTCCATTGGGAGAATTTGGCCTTAACCTTCTTTAACACATCGGCATTCTTAACGTCTCCCACCACGGCCAGAACGGCGTTGCTTGGTACGTAATATTTTTTGTGGAAATTCACGATGTCATCTCTGGTTAGAGTAATGATGCTCTCCTCGGTACCTTCGGTGGGGAGACCATAGGGATTGTCGCCGAAGACGAATTGGCGGAATTTTTCACCCGCCACGTTTCCCGGATCATCCTTCTTTTGCTGTATCGATGCTAAGGTCTGCTTCCTCAGCCTCTCGACCTCATCCTCCTTAAAGGTAGGATTTAACATCACATCAGCTAAAAGTCCCAGTCCGGTATCAAAATGCTTTGTCAGTACCCGGCAGGAAGCGTAAGTGGCATCCCGGTCTGATCCCGCATCCAAACTTCCTCCGACAAAGTCTATCTCCTCCGACACCTGCGTGGCGCTTCTGGTCTTGGTCCCCTTACGCAACAGCCCGGCAGTCAAATCCGCCAATCCGGCTTTGCCGGAAGGGTCACAGGCAGATCCCGATTTTAGAATCAAACGGAAAGCCACTATGGGAAGCTCGTGCTGCTCGATCACGATCACCTTAAGACCATTATCCAGCATGGTCTTCTTAATGGGAGGGAGCTTTATCTCCTGGGCACTGGCGGTAACCAAACCTCCCCATAAGATAAAAACGATAAAGGAAAGGGGGATGAGATTTATCCATACGGATTTTGATTTTTTCAACTTCATTTTAGGCTCCTTTTTAGATTTAGAAACCACCATTTAGATCCACTCACTTTACTCACTGGGTGGAAGATGGCTCACCTGGCATCTCCGGAACCAAAACGATCAGGTTCCGGTTATTCTCACCAAAATATTTCTTCGCCACCCGCATCACGTCATCAGCAGTGACAGCTTGATATTTATTAGCCTCGTCAAACAGCTGGGTGTAATCGTTCAGCTGGGTCTGATAATAGCCGATCTGCTCTCCTTTATCGCTTACCGATTGCAGTCCGAACACAAACTCCGATTCCAACTGGTTTTTTGCCTTGGCCAACTCCTTGGGATCGATTGATTCATTTTTAAGTTTTTCAACTTGTTCGAACAAGGTCATTTCGCCATCTTCAGCAGTATGTCCGGGCTGCATGATGGCAAAGGTGAAGAAAAGCCCGGGATCCTGCAAAACAAAACAGTCTCCTGCGACCGCTAATGCGGACTGATCCTGATATACCATCTTCTGATAAAGCCGGGAGCTCTGACCGTTGAAAAGGATCTGGGCGGCTACCCGCAGGGGATAAATGTCGGGGTCTCCCATCTGGGGAATATGATAAGTTACCATGAAAGCGGGCATCTGCCCGATCTTGTGCACATAAGCGATCCTCTCCCCCAGCTGTTCCGGTTCCACCGTGCCCACCTTGGGAGGGGGAGTTTGCGCAGGAACGTCGTCGTAATATTTGTGCATCAGCTTCATCGCCTCTTTGGGATTGACATCACCCACTATCACCGCAGTGGCATTATTGGGTGCGTAGTAGACCCGGTAATATTCCTTCACATCATCCAAGGTTATGTTATCCAAATCGGACATGAAACCTACGATATGCCAGTGATATGGATGCGCAGCAAAGGTGGTGTTAAGGGCTTGCTCAAAGAGGAGTCCGTACGGAGAATTGTCCACCCCCATTCTCCTCTCCTCCTTTAACACCTCCCTTTCCGAAGAGAAAGTCTCTTGGGTAGGATTTAAGTATTTTTGCCTCTCCGCCTCCAGATTGATCACCAGTTCGAGTTTGTCGCTGGCGATCCTTTCCCAGTACATGGTGTAGTCAAAACTGGTGCCGGCATTGTCTATTCCACCGTTGGCTTGGACGATCCGGCTATGCTGCTCCGGTCCGACGTTCTTTGATCCCTTAAACATCATATGCTCGCATAGATGGGAGATTCCGGTGATGCCGGGTCTTTCGTTCTTTGATCCCACCTTTCGCCACACCTGGTAAGTTACCACCGGGGCGGAATGATCCTCGGAGATCAGAACGGTCATACCGTTGTCCAGGGCGTACTTCTCCACCGGAAAGTTGATCTGACCCCAGCCCATCTGGCACAGAAATAAAAGAAGCAGCGAAGCGAGAATGGATCGAGTAAGGAATTTGGACATGAATCCCTCCTGGTTTGAGTTTGACTTATGTTTATAATAGTTTATCCATTTTAATACAATATGCTTGCTATAAAAACAAACTAATATATAATTTCCCCTATTTGATGTCAATAGAGTAAGGGGTTAACAAAAGGATACTGCCCTCCTGAAAGATATGGTTTTTTTTCAGTTCATCTAGGATGGACTGCACATCCGGGGAGGAGGATAACATCGCTCCCAAAGCTATACCGAAAGAAAATTTCTTCTCAGGAAAAGAGACGATTTCCACCTCGGAATCCTCAGGTAAACCTGCTTTCTCCCTGGCGATGGCGAGGGCTAACTTCAACCCTCCCAAAAGATCCACTAGACCGTTCTGTTGAGCCTGTTTCCCGGTCCATACCCTTCCGCGCCCAAGTGAATCCACCCTGGCTTCGGACATCTTTCTCCCCTCTGCCACCTTGCGGACAAATTCCGAGTAAAATTCTTTTATCTGCCTTTGGATTAACTCCCTTTCCTCGTCATTGAAGGGACGGGTTGTGGAATATATGTCCGCATGTTTTCCTCTTTTGACCGTTTCGATATTCAGACCAATCTTCTGATACAGCCCCTGAAAGCTGAATTTCCCCGATATCACTCCGATGGAGCCGGTATAGGTGGAGGGCATGGAGACGATGGTATCGGCAGCGCAGGAGATCCAATAACCACCGGAACCAGCCACGTCCGACATGGAGACGATGAAGGGTTTTACACCCTTGGTTTTTATAATCTCTCTTAATATCACGTCGGAGGCGATCCCTTCACCGCCGGGGCTGTCTACCCTGAAAACGATGGCTTTAATGGTTTTATCTTCCCGGGCCTTTTGAATGGCTTTGGAGATGGTCTCAGAGCCCATATAGTCCCCCAAAAGAAAATTCCTGCCGCTTTCTCCTGAACCGATCATACCTGTGGCAAAGATTACCGCAATCTTGGGAGGAATAACCCAGCTATATTTGAAGTAGTTCTGCTTCCGATAAGCTGCGTATGCAATTTTTTTAGGTTTTATTCCAGCGGTATGTTTGATCAGATCATCCATCTGATCATAGAAAAGAAGGGTATCTACCAGGTTCGAGCTTTTGGCTTCGGAGGCGGTAAAAGGTCCGGAGTCTATTTTGGTTTTGGTTTCCTCCTGAGTCCATCCTCTTCCTTGGGCGATGCCCTGGGTTATCTGGTCATACAAGTCGTCCAAAAGCGAGTTCATCATTTCTCTATGAGCGGGAGACATGCCGGTGCGGGTGAGAAGGTCGGAAGCACTCTTATAATCCCCGATATGTTCCAAATCCGCCACTATCCCCAGCTTTTCCAAGGTCCCTTTGATAAAGGTCACCTCCGCCTCCAAACCATTCAGCAGCAAATATCCGGTGGGGAGAAGGACGAGCTTATCCGCAGCGGTGGCTAAATAATACTCCTTGTTTCCTCCTAACTCCATGAAGGCGATCACGTACTTTCCGCTGGTTTTGAAATCAAGGATGGCCTCTCTGATCTCCTGAACTTTAGATATTCCTATATCCAACGACTCTATGCGCAGCAACATTCCCCGGACGGAAGTATCATCTTTCGCGCGCCCAATCGACTCCAGCAATTCCATCACTGTAGGTTTGGTCTTTCCAAAGAAGCCCACCCGGCTGTTTTCCTCCACCAGCTTTCCCGAAAGCCGGATTTCAACGAAATTGTTCTTTCTTTTCAACAGTGTCCGGTATCTATCTTCACTCAGAGTGAGGTAAACAGTCCCCTGGTTGTAATCGTAATCCTTGGTGACCGAATTATAAGTGCCGGCTCCCAGGGTAGGGAGGTTGATCCTTCCCCCTACGCCGAAATTCCCCTTATCGTCTATATCCCCGGAGAGGATGAATCCATCCAAGGGTTCCACCTCGGCTCTAAACCGGTAGGCGGCGTTTTTTATCTTTTCTTTTTCCCCCAGCGAGGCATCCGCAGAGAGGGTCAACCGGTCACCTACTGGTCTGACCGCTACACCGTAGTCAAAGGAGATCCGGGTCTTCTCGCCCTCAAACCGGGTACGGTTTAAATCTTTTGCCACTGCTCCCACTGACAGGAACTCAAAGGGACGAGCCAAAAGCCCGATCTTCCAGGAGGAGAGCTTATCGTAATCTTCGTGCCGGGAACCGAACCAGCTGTAACTTGTTCCCCAGAAGAAACCTCTTGAGAATTTCCCGCCCCCGGACAGGGTGTATTTTCTGTAAGCCCGGTCTCCAATGTTCCCCAGCCATTCCACCGAGAATCCCAGTCCACCAGTGGATAAAAACCAGGCATTGTCCCCTTCGAAGCTGGAGTCGGAAAAGGTGTGGAAGAATGAGGTCTGGAATCCGCGAACCATTCCCAGACCGGCGGGATTGAATTTTATGGCGGAGATGTCGTCCGAGGTTGCGGCTGAATTGTAGGGGAGAACAAAACTCTCGGTCGGTGATTGATAGCCCCATACCGGGGTAACGGAAAAAACCGCCAGAAGGATGAGGATGCTAACTCGCCGTCCCATTTTATACCTCCTCAAAAAAGAAAGCGTTATTTTACTTCATGAGTGGTTTTATTCGACTTTAAGAGAAGTTTGGAAATTACAGGTTGAACCTCGTCGTCCCAGGGATGCTCGTAAAATTCCATAAGCAGGATATTTTTCGGTGAAGTTCGCATTTCGATGACGCAATGAAAGCTGAAGAGAAAATGGTTCTTACCCCGGCTGACCTGGTTCACCCGACAGTTAATACCTTTAGCAGAATATTCCACCAGGTCGGTAGTAATCCAATACTTGAAATCCGGTTACTGGTTATCTCCCCTCAAACTGAATTTGTCCAATTCCGTTGATATCGATTTCAATCTCAGATTCTTCTTCGCCACAGATCCCTTCGAGGGTGGTTTGGTTCAATACCGTCGGCCGAATGATGATCCCCCGGGTGGTTATTTTACTCCCCCGCCCCACAGTAAATTTCAATCGGGCGGAGAGATCCTCCGGGACTACCAGATTAACGTTACCATAGGTGTTTTGAACGTAAAGCTGAGCATCTTTTATATCGGCAATGTCTAAATCTATTTTAGAGTAAACCGTTTTAAACATATTCGTACCGTCAATCAGTGTGATATCGGAAGCGTCGATAGGGCTGTAGACGGTGCTCGCTTCCAATTGCCCCTCGAACCTTTCCACGTCGATTTTCCCATAGCTGGTTTTCAACAAAGCTTTCTCGTCCTTGGTTTCCACGTTGCGTACCGATATCGAATTATAACTGGTCTCAACGTTTAGACCTCCCCGGATGTTCTCCACATCCACCTGACCATAAGTTGCGGTTATCCTGGTCTCCTCGGAGATGTCACTGACCTGGATGTTACCATACTGGCTCTGAATGTCTATTTTCTGGATGGGTCCGGTTATATCTAGATCGAAAGCCTGGGTTTTGGTTTCTATAGTGAAATTATGCGGGATAAAGATATATAAAGTGGCATTTATTCCGAAGTTTGAACCTTCCCAAGGGGCGGGATGGGGGGTGGTCAGGTTCAGGTTAACCACTTCCTTTTCTCTATCCAAATCCAATGCCACCATGTCAGCAAACTTCTTCGCTTTCTCCGGGGTATTGGCCCTTGCCCAGATTTTAAATTTCACCATACAATCGTCTTCATCCCAGACCTCCAGGTAGACTTGCCCGCCCAGGTTAGCCGGAGTGATCAAACGAAATTCGTTCGCCCCTTTCGCGGAAACCTGGGCTTGTGAGTTTTGAGTATATTCCTCCGAACATAAAACGGGAGGGGAAAAAATTAAAATCCCCATCAGTATAATAAGGAGGGTAGGTAAAAAATACGAAGCTATACGCTGATTTCTCATTCTTCTCTCACATTTAGTTATTCCCCCGCTTCTTAAGTCGTTAATACGATCCGGATTCGATTTAAGTTTCGTAAAAGTAAGTTCATTGAATAATTGAATATAGGCAGGAGAGAGGATATATCCAGTATACAGTTTTATTGGACTCAATGAAGTTGATTAGGTTTCCTTGTCCCCTTCGGGGAATAGCAGAAAAAAACCTCGCCTTTTCAGCGAAGACTTCAGTATGAACAGGTGCCAGGTTAGACATCAATTTCTGTAAAATGGGTTTTATCTCAAAGTCCCCCTTTAGTAAAGGGGGATTAAGGAGGATTTAATCTCCCATGTCACTTCATTTAGATTCGCTATGCTTACTACAAGAGAAAAGAGTTGAAATGAACAACCAAGTCGGAGGTTCCAAAAATCTGAATTCGGATCAATAGGACTAGTTATGTCAACTTCAGCTCTGCCTATAGCGGGGATTCCAAGTCGGAGGTAGTTTATTAAACCAGATGCTGATCCCGCAGTTCAATTCGCTTTTTCTTCGGATTTTATTTCCTCGGTGTTCTTATTGCTCCGGATCCTTCGAATTACCCAAAACCCCAATCCACCGACGATGATGAGGGCAACGATTATCTTCTCGTAATGCTTGACCTGTCCGATCAGAGCTTCCAAGCTGGCGCCGAACACATAACCCAGCCCCCCCATGACCGCTGCCCAGACCATACAGGAAAGAAAGGCAAAAGGCAAATACTCCCTTCTTTTCATTTTGATCAGACCCAGAAAAGCGGCAGAGGCAAATCTTAAACCGTATAAGTACCGGGTGATGAAGATAGCCCAGATCCCGAATCGGTTGAACAATCTTTTAGCTCGGGGATAATATCTTCGAGCCTGGGGGAATTTCCATAGTATCCCTACCCCCCTGGTTCTTCCCAGATAATACAGAGCCACGTCCCCCAGATATGCTCCTGCAAAAGCCACCAGCATCACCAGATCCAGTCGCAAGTAACCTCTTTTTGCTAAAAATGCCGCGGCGATGAGGAAGGATTCTCCCTCTAAAAAAGAACCGAAGAAGAGGGCGATATAACCGAATTGTACAATAAAATCCTGCATAAATTCAATACCTAATGTCCACCGACCACCGTCGGTAGCCCGCGGCTAACACCCAGTGGTTTGCCTGCTATCCAAAGAGTTTCCATTTCACTTTTAACCAAATAAGACGGTTTTAGCGGCGGACGGCGGACCGCTGACTGCGGACGATTTCTAAAATTTATCTCTCTTCCTGACAGATCATGTGATATTTGCCTATCTGCTCCAAATTGATCATCCCGCGTAGCTTTTTGTCTTTCATCACCGGCATTACGAAAAGCCTGTGAGCGGTCATGGTTTTGTATATTTCGGATAAGGAAGCATCCTCGGTGGTATATACGAATTCCTTCTGCATGACATCTTTTACCAGGGTAGTCTTTTCATGTTTATGCAGGGCGGAGAAGATCGTCTCGCGGGTAAGAATACCCACTACTTCGCCTCCTTCCTCCACCGGGAAATCCTGCTGGAAGCTGTGGCAGATTCTCTCCAGAACCTGACCGACGGTCTCCTGTGGTGAAACTGTGTGAACGTCGGTAAGCATAGCCAGCTTGACCGGGGATTTTCCCAGCGAGCTTTTTACCGCTACCATCCTCTCCTCGCCTTCCGCTCCCAGGTAGATGAATATGGCGATTAGAGCCATCCACCAGTTGAAGAAGATGCCGAAGAAAAAGAGGATGATGGCGAAACCCTGCCCTATCCCCACTGCGATTTTGGTGGCTTTCAAACTCTCTATGCGGGTTGCCAGAATGCCCCTTAAAACCCTTCCGCCGTCCATGGGAAAGGCGGGAATCAAGTTGAATCCACCCAAAACCAGGTTTATCCAGAAAAGACTTGCCACCACGTTCCTGCTATGAAGGTTGATCTGTTTGAAATTTATGCTCTGATGGGTTATTGTGGCAAGAAGGAAAAAGAGAATAGCCAGGCCAAAACTCACCAGGGGACCGACCACCGAGATGGTAATTTCCTGTTTGGGGTCTTCAGGAATCTCCTCCATCCGGGAAACCCCTCCGATGGGTAAAAGGATGATATCGTTGACTTTTATTCCGTAGTGAATGGCCACCAGGCTGTGACCCACCTCGTGCAATATCACGCAGATGAAAATGAAAATAATAACTATCATCCCCAGAAAGGCTCCCTCTGATCCCCCTTGTCTGGATCCGACGATTCCGATAAACAGAAGTAGTAACAAAAAGGTTAAATGTACCCGGATGGGTATCCCGAAAAGTTTTCCGATCTTAAACGACCATTTCATTAACGACCTTCCTTAATAGGGTTCTGTTCATCCCGAGGGGAGAGGGGATTTTTCTTCTTCCCTTTTCCATATCCTTGCATTTATGGTTCGAAAAGCTCACCACAAGTCAATCATTTATTATCCGTCATCCAGTATAGTTTTTATTTTTCTTTTCCCGCTTCTGTCGCTCCAAAACTCTTCCAGGTTTCAGCATAATGTTGAAGTTGTTTATCCACCAGGTAGTTCACCGTTCCCTCGTCAAAGGCACCATCTGCTTTTCTCTCTCCAGCTTGTACTCCGGTTAGTATTTCAATTCCCTGATCTATGGTCTTGATCGGACAGATACGGAATTTCCCTTCTTTTACCGCCTCCACCACCTCGTTTTTCAACATCAGATCCGGCACGTTTTGATGGGGGATCATTACTCCCTGAGTACCGGTCAAACCTTTGGCTTTGCATACCGAATAAAAACCCTCTATCTTTTCGTTTACTCCCCCGATAGGTTGGATGTCGCCTTTTTGATTAACCGAGCCGGTAACCGCAATATCCTGCCTTAAGGGGAGTCCGGACAAACTGGACAGAATGGCATAGACTTCGGTGGATGAAGCACTGTCTCCTTCCACGCCGGAATAGGATTGTTCAAAACAGATGCTGGCGCTGGCGGTCAAGGGTTTATCCTGAGCGTATTTCCCGTTCAGATAGCCGCTTAAGATCAACACCCCCTTGTTGTGCGTGCGTCCGGACATGTCTGCTTCCCTCTCGATGTTAATCACGCCCCCTCTTCCCATCGAGGTCCGGGCGGTAATGCGGGTGGGCTTTCCGAAGGCGTATTCCCCCAAACTGTAAACCGAAAGCCCGTTGATCTGTCCCACCACCGCCCCTTCGCAATCGATCAGGATTATTCCGTCCTCGATCATCTCCTGTATCTTGTCTTCCGGTAAAGCCAATCTTTTTATCCATTCCTCGATGGCTTTTTCCACGTGTTCCCGTTTCACGGTTTTACTTTGAGAACTCTTAGCCCAGTAGCTGGCCTCGGTGATCAAATCGGCGATCACGGTGAAACGGGTGGTGAGCTTCTTCTGGTTTCCCGCCACCCTCACCCCAAACTCCACCACCGCCCCCACCCCGTTTTTGTCAAAAGATAAAAGCTGGTTGTCCTCACAGATCTTTCGGATAAAGCAGGCATATTCATAGATGCTTTGATCGTCCTTGGTCATTACCGAATCGAATTCCGCCTTCACCTTGAAGACCTTTTTGAAATCGTCGTCCAGATTATAGAGAAGATGGTAAATGTGATTGTCCCCGATCATCACCACATTCACGCTGATTTCGATCGGCTCCGGTTTCATACCAGACGCACCCAGGATATAAAACGGGTCGTTGGATTGTATCTCCACCTGGCTATATTTCAAAGCCCGTTTGAGCGCCTGCCAGGATCCCGGTTCCATCAAGACGTCCAGTGCGCTCAAAACCAGATAACCCCCGTTAGCCTTAATATAGGAACCGGCTTTGATCTTAGTAAAATCCGTCCTCCACATCCCACCCCGCTCTGCCGTTCTTTCCACGGTTCCAAACAGATTCCGGTACGAGGGGGTGGTCTCGATGATTATGGGCGCGGTTTTGGTCTCCGAGTTGTCCACGATCACGTTTACCTGGTACTCGATGAATTCATCCTCGTACTTCAAGGGGGGTAAACCGGGAAGCGACAATTCCGGCGGTCTCTCCCTGGCGGGCTTGAACCGATCCAGATTATTGATCAGACTTTCCTGCACCTCATCCAAATAACTGTGCAGTTTTTCATTCTGGTACTTGCTTTTTATCTCCTTGATCATTTCCCGGACCAAGGGAACGATCATCTCCTTATCCAGAGTTTCCAGTGCCTTTTCCATCTCCTTGACGATTTCCCTTCCTTCTTTGAAGACGTCCTCCATCAGCTTGGCTAGGGCTTCGTACTTGGCCTTTAATAGGTTGAGTTGTTCGGCGGAGAATTTATCCTCCCGCACCTGTTTTTCCAATTTTGCCAGGGAAGTGGGCTTGTTATCGATCAGCGGATGAACGTCGGGTTTCACATAGGGCCCCATCTGGATCTGAACCAAAGCGAAACCTTCTTTTTTTACCTCCTCCTCGAATTCCATCAGTATGGCTTTCTGTGCCTCCTCCGATTCCTTGGTCAGTTCGTCTTTTCGGGCTTTGTAAGCCTCGCTTTCGAACACCGAGGGGATGTTGTTCTTCAAAGAGGAGATAAGGTTTTCCATCTCTTTCTTGAAGAGCTTGCCCTGTCCGGGGGGTAGATTGATCACCCGAGGAACGTCTACATCCCGAAAATTGTGTATATAACAGATGTCACTGGGGGCTCCCACCTCTTTTTCCAGCTTTTCCAGGAGGTTTTTGATGGTGGTCATCCTGCCGGTTCCGACGAAGCCGGCGATGAATATATTGTAACCTACGGCATTGATGTCCAGTCCCAGTTTGATTGCCTTGACCGCCCGCTCCTGCCCGATGATCCAATCGCACACCTCCACATCGTTGGTGGTGGAGAGTTTTAGTTTTTCCACAGGACATTGCCAGCGGAGTTTCTCCACCGGGACCTCTTCGAATTTCAGTTTGTCAGCCATCGTTTTCAACCTCCTACAGTTGAATTAAGAAAGTTAGTCTTTCTGTATGAGAATGTTGTATCCTTCTATATATTCTAAATTCCAAAACCAATGATTTAATCCCCAAAGCAAGTTCCCACTGCTCTAGCAGCTTGAATCAAAGGGAAGTCCATCGGTACTTTTTTTAAAGCGACAATGCCATCCTGAAGGGGGACAGAGGTGATCTTTCCCCCGCGCGTGCTGGTCATGTAGCCGAATTTCCTTTCCATGATTAAGTCCACGGCAAGTTTGCCAAATTGAGTGGCTAAGATCCTGTCGAAATTGGTCGGTTTTCCACCGCGCTGAAGATGTCCTAGGATGATGACCCGGGTCTCCAGACCGCAGATCTCCTCAATCTGCTCTGCAATACGATAGCTGACCCCACCCAGTCTTATCTGGTCGGTGCTGCCTTTCACTTCCCTTTGGATCACTAATTCTGACCCACCGAGTTTTACCCCCTCGGACACCACCACGAGGCTGAATCTTTTTCCGAGTTTGCTTCGCTTTTCTAATTCATTACAGATCTTTTTGATGTCAAAAGCAAACTCCGGGATTATAATCACATCTCCTCCACCCGCCACCCCGGAATAAAGTGCCAGCCAGCCGGCATATCTTCCCATCACCTCCAGTATCATGACCCGATGATGCGACTCCGCGGTGCTGTGGATGTTATCGAGGGCATCGGTAGCCACTGCTACGGCAGAATCGAAGCCGATGGTGAAATCGGTGGCAGAAACGTCATTATCTATGGTTTTGGGTATTCCTACGATGGGGACTCCCAGCTGATGAAAGCGGTGAGCAATATGGAGAGTTCCGTCTCCGCCGATACAAACCAGGGCATCCAAATCCAGATTGGAAATGTTTTTCAATGTCTCCTTGGAAACGTCTTTCTTCTCTTCGCCATTGGCGAAAGGATTAGCTTGATTGGAGGTGCCCAGTATGGTTCCACCCAAACCCAGGATACCGGAGACGTCTTCCCATACCAGCTTTTTGGTGCGGTTTTCGATCAATCCCTCGAAACCGTCCTTGATCCCCACCACCTCCATGTCGTGACAGAGAATCGCGGTTTTGGTAACGGCCCGGATGGCGGGATTCAATCCAGGGCAATCTCCTCCGCTGGTAAGGACTCCGATCCTCTTTTTCCTTTTCACGGCTGCTCCTTTTGGTTTGCTTGTTTACCGTAGAGCATGATAGTCTAAAATCATTAGTTTATCAAGGAGATTTTTTGCACATTTCTTCAACGGAAATAAGCTATAGTTTATCTCCGCGTATTCTGCGGAAATTAAAACTTGCAAGACGAGGAGCTCGCTCGTATATTGCAAGAGAAAGGAATAATATTTATGAAAAATGTGGTGGTCTTAGGATCGACCGGTTCAATTGGAAAGAACGCTTTGGAAGTTTTGTCCCATTTCCCGGATCAATTCACCCTTTGGGGAATCTCCACCAACAGGAATGTCGATCTGCTGGAAGAGCAGATCAAGCAATTCAAGCCCCGGTTGGTGGTTGTTGCAGACGAAAAGAGTTTTCCAAGCTTACCCCGAAATCATGACACGGAAGTCCTTTCAGGACTGGTAGGTTTGAAAAGATTATGCACTCATCCGGAGGTTGATCTGGTTATTAATGCCTTAGTCGGATCGGTCGGGTTGCTTCCCAGCCTGGATGCGTTAGAATCAGGTAAAAGACTCGCCACCGCCAACAAGGAATCGCTGGTTATGGCGGGTGAGCTTCTGGTCCAAAAAGCCAAAGAGAAAGGTACTGAGATTATCCCCATCGACAGCGAGCATTCCGCCATCCAGCAATGTCTTTTAAGCGGCAAGAAAAACGAGGTAAAAAGGATCATCCTGACCGCCTCCGGGGGTCCGTTTTGGGGAAAAAGCGAAACGGAGCTTTACCGTATCACGGTGGAGGAGGCTTTATCTCATCCCACCTGGGAGATGGGGAAGAAGATCACCGTCGATTCCGCCAGTTTGATGAATAAAGGGCTGGAGGTGATAGAGGCGCACTGGCTTTTTGACGTTCCTCCGGATCGAATAAAGGTGGTAATCCATCCTCAGTCCATTATCCATTCCATGGTCGAATTTGTGGACGGCTCGGTGATCGCCCAGATGAGCGTACCCGACATGAAGCTTCCGCTCCAGTATGCTCTTTTCTATCCCCAGAGGGTTTACAGTCCTAATACTTCATTGGATTTGACCAAAACTCGGCAGCTGACTTTTTTTGAGCCGGATTACGACAAATTCCCCTGCTTGAAACTGGCGTACCAAGCTTTGGAGATGGGCGGAACTGCACCCGCGGTCTTAAACTCAGCCAACGAGGGAGCGGTGGACGCCTTTCTATCCGGGCGGATCAAATTCACGGACATCTGGAAATTGCTGCAAAAGGTTTTGAGCCAACACCGGGTAAAGTTGAATCCAAACTTAGACGATATTTTAAAAGCAGACAGATGGGGAAGAAAAACTGCTGAAGGGTTGTATTCCAACTGACTTTAATAGGGTTTTAAAACACGCCACCAAGGTGGCTGGGAATAAATAGAACCAGTCTCTGAGAAATTCGTATAGAAGCATTGGATACATACTGAAAGGAAAGAATGACCACATTTTTAGCTACGATATTCGTCCTGGGAATTTTGGTTTTTGTACACGAGTTGGGGCATTTCCTGGTTGCCAAAAAATCTGGCATTCGGGTAGAAAGATTCTCACTCGGTTTTCCTCCCAAGATGATCGGGAAAAAGATCGGTGACACGGAATACTGCATCTCCTGGATCCCCTTGGGTGGTTACGTGAAGATGGCAGGGGAGGAGCCGGACAAGGAGGAAATAAAGGGGGAGCCGTGGGAGTTCATGTCCAAGCCTCCCGGCATACGCGCTCTGGTGGTGGCAGCCGGTCCGGTGATGAATCTGATTCTGGCAGTTTTGGTATTTTGGGGAATAATCTTCTTTGCCGGCATGCATGATATCCACGAGGAGAGCAACCAGATCGGCTTGGTCTCCCCCGGAGGACCGGCGGATAAAGCGGGTTTAAAGTTTGGTGATAAGATCGTCTCCATCAACGGGGTGGAAGTGACTTCCTTCACCCAGATGAGAGAGATTATTCTAAAAGAGGTGGAAAAGCCGGTGGAGGTGAAGTGGATACACGAGGGGAAAGAATTATCTGCCCAGATCACTACCTATAAAGAGAAGATGCTGAATGAAAAGGGTGAAAATGTGGAAGTGGGGAAGATCGGGATAGGACCGACTTACACCAAGGTGAAAGTCGGATTCTTCAAATCGTTTATTGAAAGCGTGAACACCACCCAATTCATCCTGGTGGAATCGGTGAAGTTCATTGTCGGGCTTATCACCGGCGCGTCTTCGGTCAAACTTCTGGGCGGACCTCTTTTCATCGTTCAGACTGCCGGAGAGACTGCCCGATCCGGATTTATCGACCTGTTATCCTTTTTAGCTCTTCTATCGGTCAATCTATCGTTGATAAACATTATACCCATCCCGGTTTTGGATGGCGGTCACCTGTTGTTCTTGGCCATAGAAAAAATCAAAGGCTCGCCTTTAAGCATAAAGCAAAGAGCTGCCGCCCAGCAGATCGGTTTTGCCTTCTTGATTCTCCTGATAATCTTCGTCACTTACAACGACGTTTTGCGCCTGATAAGATAGAAAAAAGTATAGAGTCAGGAGTATTGAGTAGAGAGGGAAAGGCAAAATCTCAAAACTCCTCTAAAAGATTGTTAAATGACATTTTGAAGAGGTTTAGTGATGAAAAAGCTCCTTGGGATAAAAGACTCAGAAGAATTCTGGAAAGTATTCAGTAAGGAAAGAGAAAAGATACGAAAGAAAAGAAGAAACCTTCCTTTTTCCAAGAAGATTGAAATATTATCTTCCATACAGAAGCTTTTCCCCAAAAACCGATAGCTGTTACGTCAGTAGCCCTTTGGCTCCTGACACCAACCTACCCGCCCTTAGTAAGAAGGGATAGATCCTATGTCCAAGAAGAGTGCCGGACTTTTGCTTTTCCGCGAGGTCTCAGGTCATCTTGAGGTTCTGTTGGTTCATCCGGGGGGTCCGTTCTGGACCAAGAAGGATGAGGCGGCGTGGTCTATCCCCAAAGGCGAGTTCGAGGATGACGAGGAGCCATTAGCCGCCGCAAAACGTGAGTTCGCAGAAGAGACTGGGTTTATACTGCCGGATGGTGAGGTGATTCCTTTGGAACCGCTGCGCCAGCCAAGCGGGAAACTCGTTTACGCCTGGGCTATGAATCACGATTTCGATCCTGCCGGATTGAAGAGCAACACCTTCTCCCTGGAGTGGCCTCCGAAATCCGGACGAAATCAGGATTTCCCTGAAATAGACCGCGCACAGTGGTTCACTATCGAGGCAGCCAGTCATAAAATTCTGAAGGGCCAGGCGCCCTTTCTCGACCAGCTTCAACAGAAGCTGAAAGGCCGCCGCTAAAGGAATAATTAGTATGTAGGCGTCCATATGGACGTGATTTTTGCAATTCAATATTTCGCAGACTGAAGTCTGCGGCTACAAAAACAAAACTTCTCACGGAGCTGTGATTTTTCAAGATGAACGCCACCCACGAACTTGTGGAGCTGGGAGAGTAACTACCGGACTTGCTGGACTTACTGGACTTACTGGACTTGCTGGACTTTCGGATTCCTCTTTTTCGTCTTCTTCAAAGTCAGAAGGCTCATTTGCAGATTGGCTCGAAGCTTGCCATAAAAGAAGATTGTCATCCCAGAGGATGGCGTAGCTGCCGTTGTGGGTCATAGCCTTTCGGAAGCCCAGGTTGGAAAGAATCCGGCCAACCCGGTGATAAGAGAGCCGGCTTTCTTCGGATTTGCCGTAGTTGAAATAGTCGGTTATGGTTTTAACCGGAAGGGCGCCGTTTTTTACTTGATAATTAAGTCCTTTGATGGTATTGATGATTTGAGATTCAAGATCGACGGGTTCGGGTTCGGATTCGGGATAGAGTTTTGGAAGTTCCTCTTGTCTTACTTCTTCTATCATGTCCCAAAAGGCTTTTTCCCCCTCCGAGGTTTTAGCCACTCCTACGGATTTCGCATCGCTCAATTTCTCTTTAAGCTGAATAGCTTTCAAGGCATCCTGAATTCTCGGCTCGTAGGAATCGTCTTCCAACACTTGGATGGCTTTGTCGATTAGTCTTTCAATAAACTCTAACTCTTTGGAATCTTCCCTTCGATCAGACTCAGGGTCTTCGATTCCTTCGTTTTCTGTATCAAGTAAGTTGGTCATATAAAGAATTCAAAATTAAAGATTCAAGATTCAAAATTACAGCTCAAAATTCCTCTTTCATTATTAGTACCTCCCTCATAAATACCGACGCCATCCTTTTCACCACAGAAGTTGTATCGAATTTGTTATTTATGGTATGAGGGACTACAGGTTAGACTTATCCTACTGTGCTAAGGGGGGAGTTTTGTATTTGCCCAATTCATTGGGTACTCGCTTATTTATCATTTCATTAAACAACTTCGCCCGATAAATCGGGCAACTACAGACGTCCCCCTATCCGCCCTTCGACCCTTCGAAAAACTTAGGGCGCTGACAGTTCGGCTTCGCCTCAGGACAAGCCCTTCAGCTTTGCTTCAGGACATGTCGCTCACCACAAGTCCGTTATTAGTTATTCTTTTATCCTCCTTCTTCCTTTTTCCTTGACTTTCCTGACTTTTAGGTTATAATTATATTGATGTTCCACCTGCTATTGGATTAGATGGGCGTAAGCCTTAACCTTAATAAGGAGCCAAAAATGAGTAAGAAACTATTCATTTTGGTGATCTTGCTTTTTATCAGTGTACCTGCTTTTACCCAAGTTGACACCGCTTGGGTGAGAAGATATACCGGACCCGGAAACTTGGGTGATCCTGCGGGCAATATTAAAACAAATAATGTAAAAGAAGGACTACTTTTCCCTGGGGAGAATTTCACGGGGAGAAGCCCTGCACTATACGGTGCAGGGCGGAGCGCAAGAGACTTTTTGACGCCTGATGGACGGTTTGACCTTAAAGCCATTCGGGCATCGGGGTATCAAGGTCCACTTGATTTAAAGGGATTGGGTGTGGGAATTGAACCTCGCACCAGCGAGCCGGTTCTGTCGCCAATTGCAAATGCCAGGATATCCGGCGACCCCGACGACACATTCTGGACGGATAAGTTTTCGTGTGTCCCTGGCTTAAATGGTGCTTGTTATGCTCTATGCGTGTATGACGGCAAGCTGATCGCCGGGGGTTATTTCGAGGTAGCTAACTGCACGCTGGCAACAAATATCGCCTCCTGGGACGGTTCCTCCTGGTCACCCCTGGGGTCGGGGATGGATGGCTGGGTCTATGCCCTGATGGTCTATGACAACAAGCTGATTGCAGGGGGACTTTTTTACACCGCCGGGGGTGTGAGTGTCAAGGGTATAGCCTCTTGGGACGGTTCCTCCTGGGACTCCCTGGGGTCGGGGATAGAGGGAGTATGGGATCGAACGGTTTATGCACTGGAGGTCTATGATAACAAGCTGATTGTCGGGGGGGCGTTTGCCACCGCCGGGGGCGTGAGTGCCAGTTGTATTGCCTCCTGGGACGGTTCCTCCTGGTCCCCCTTGGGGTCGGGGATGGTGTTGGGGGGGGGTGAAGACTACCCCTATGTCTCTGCTCTGGTGGTCTATGACAACAAGCTGATTGTGGGGGGGGTCGTTTACCACCGCCGGTGGTAAGGTATCCCCTTATATTGCCCAGTGGACAAAACGTTATGTGCTCCGGGGAGATGCTAACGGAGATGGAGTGATTGACATCGGGGATGTAGTTTATCTGATAAATTATCTATACAAGAATGGCTCCGCACCTGTTCCCTTAGAGAATGGCGATGCTAATTGTGATAGTTCGGTTGATGTGGGAGACGTGGTTTATCTGATCAACTATCTGTTCAAAGGAGGACCGGAGCCAAGCTGTTAAATTAATTCGTCCATTGTCGGTCGTCCATAGTCCGTCGCTAAAACCCAAAAAATCTATTCCTTCGTTGGGCGAGTCCGTAGCTCAGGAGTCCCAGGCTTTTGACACTCTATATTTCAATCTTTCAGGAGCTTACAACTCCTATTTTACACGTTCCTATTCCGTAGTCTCTTTCCACAAAAAGCAAATTCGCAACAACTTCAGTGGTGAAGAGGATGGCGTCGGTATTTATGGGGGAGGTACTGTTAGCGAAAAGTTCACGGGAGCCTCTTTTCTTTTTCGAGGGTCTCCCAGCCGTACCCCCTAATTATTATCGCATTTACAAAATGAATATTTTTGGATTTTTGACTTTTTACTCTAAACTCTTAACTCTAAACTCTATACTCTGTAAGTTACCCGGAGTGCAGGAAACTTGTCTAACTGATCCCATGGAAGTAGATGCTACCACCAGTCGCAACTCTTCAGTTTCAAACGTACGCAATTCCTTACCCGATAATGGCTTGGAGGAATAGTGAGAAAAAAATAAAAATGAACCTCAGATGCTTCAGAAGCTTCAGATGCTTCGGTCCCACCGGCAGTTGCTCGATTCATCGAGCCCAATAAATTGGGCAACTACAATTTCATAGGATAAGGAAGAGACTTTAGGGTCTTTCAGTCTATAGACTGCCTGACAACAACCTCACTCTTTCCCCTGATATTTGGACGGACATTTGACCAGCAGCTGGTCCGCTACGAAGACCCCGTTTTCAAACTTTCCAATCACCACCACCTGCTTGGCTTGCTCGAAATTGGCGGGTTTGGTTCCACTGTAGACTATCATCATCTTATCCTGCTTTTCATCCACGATGGGGAATTGAAGCTGGTGGGTGTTTATATCGTATTCAACCTCCGGAAAAACCGTCTCGCCAATTACTTGAACCGTGGCGCCGGACTTGCGCGCTTCGGCAAAGCTAACATAAGGGGTTAAGGTCTTCTTGAAGGAGAGCGCTCCAAAGACGATGAATATCACAATTATGGCGATTCCGATTATATATTTGGCTTTCATCTATTCTCCTTTGACGAGCTAACGATGACATTAAATAATGTAAACAAAGAACAAACTTTCCTCCTGTATTCTGGTTCCCCCTCACCCTCTCCTCTTGCCCAGAGACTGTGTCATTTTGTAGTTGCTCGATTTATCGAGCCCAATAAATTGGGCAACTACAATTTCGTATCTCGATATATTGGAAGTTAAAATTAGCATTCTGCTTTTTATGACACACCCTCCACGGAGAGGGATTTTCTATTATTCTACGATAATTAGTTCGTTTTTTAAAGCAATCCTAATTTTACAATTTTCCATTATAAATGGCTATTCCAGAAACCATGTCCCGTGCAAATCGTAATATAAACTGTAAATTACATTTGCGTTTTCGTCTTAATTTGGTATTTTCAGGTGAAAGAAATTATGAAAAGTAAATTGGCATATATACCCTGGGAAGCAGTTGTTTGGATCTGTGGTCTGGTCTACTTCGGTTGCATCGACCCCCAAGCAACTCGTCACCTCACCCTGTGTCCTCTCAAGCTCCTGGGTTTTGATCATTGCCCGGGCTGCGGACTGGGGTTGTCTATCTCTTATCTTTTACACGGAGACCTGGTTGATTCATGGAACGCTCATCCGCTCGGTCTTTTTGCTCTATTGGTTTTGGTTTGGAGAATATTCGGTTTAGTCAAACGTTACCTTAATACCACTTTAATCCTTAAAAGAAAGAAGGTGCTCCATGACCAATGTTATGCAGATCCTTCCCGAGCTTGAGGGAGAGGAGATGGTTTTCGTCTCCAATCTTGTCAAAGAAATGCCGGAGCCGCAGGCGCAGCAGTTTGCCGCCATGTACCGCACCCGCAGGAAAGATCCACAGACGATTCTTATCGTCACCCTGTTGGGCTTTATCGGAATAGCGGGGATTCAGAGATTCATGTTAGACCAGGTGGGGATGGGATTGCTTTACCTGTTCACCGTCGGCATCTGCTGGATCGGCACCATCATCGACGTGGTAAATTATAAAAAGCTTACCTTCGAGTATAACCAGAAACAGGCGATGCAAGTTAACATGATTGTCAAGAGTATGTAGTAAGGAAAAGTGTAGTTATAAGGGTTCGAGGATTCGAGGGTTCAAGGAGTCAAGAGCAAAAAAGCGTTTAAGGTTCTCCGCCATAGGCGCCCATCTGCCATCCGTCGGGCAGGGATCCGCCTTCGGCGGAAAAAGTTCAAAAGTTCAATAAAACACATGATTGGGCTCTTCTCGTCCTATCTTCAGTGGAATCGAACCGGAGATCAAGTCAACAGCTTTTCCATCTCTCCTTCTGCTTTTATGAATTTTCCCTCTCCCTCTGCCACCAGTTCGCCTTTTTGATTGGTGATTATTCCCTGGGCGAAGAATAACCTCCCCTTATCTTCGACCAATCGCCCCTCCAAGGAGAGCTTATCTTTGATCTTGACCATCTTCTTGAACCGTATTTTTATTTCGCTGGTCAAACAGGTTTTCCCCTGCGCCAAAACTGCCCGGATCATGACTTCATCCAGAAGAGCAGAGAGTATTCCTCCGTGCAGGATGTCCTTATAGCCCTGAAAATTTGGTCCGGCGGTGTATTCCGCCACTACCCGGTCATCCTTTAGATAAAAGGGGATGTTCAAGCCGATAGGGTTTTCATCACCACAGACGAAGCATTGAGGATATCGTTCTAACGGTTTCATATTTAAAAAATACCTTTTGCAGATTTGTTTTTTCGGATGTCGGTTACGGATTGGGTTACGTATCGTAAATCGTATTTAGGTTTCGTCTTTCGTGTTTACACGACAAACGACAGACCTATCCGACAAACGATACGCAGCCTCAACCGCAAACACAAACAAAAAGGTGATGAGCCAAAGCCCACCACCTTTTTGATCATTCCGGCGAATGATTAATTGTGATTTGTTCCGACTATTTCTGTTCAGGGATCTCAAGAACTTTGGGCTCTTCCGTGATAGCGGTAACCGCGTTGGTGCCATAGCTGGACAGCTCAAAGGTGGCATCGGAAGTTGAGGTTTTCACCATCCCGAAAAGCGGGACTTTGATGTTACTCCACACATCGGCGGTGGCTTTATCCTTGGTGGTGTAACGCATGTGAGCGCAATCCAGGGACTGTCTCCCAACCATCAGCTTTTCCGTCCCCAGGTTTTTTATCCTGGGCTGGTTAGTTGAGTCGGTCTTGGGAGTGGGCGAGGCATTGATCATCTGGACCATAGCCGGGGGGAGTTCCAAAGCTTGCTGTTTGCCCTGTTTAATGATCATCCGGTATACAATACCGATATCCTGGGGATTGCCGGAGATGAGCATCTTGGTGATAACCGCATCCCCGGTTGCAGGATCGATATCTTCTATCTCATACCAGTAAATATCCGCACCTTTATCCGATTTTTCCTTGCCTACGATGGACAGTTTGGTGTTTTTTACCATTTTGTTCTGCGCGTAGGTAGCTTTGTAAATCACATAAGAGCCTACCGGCGGCATCTTGAATTCCCCATACATCTTGGGCATGCTGGGTATACCGGGCATCTGGGCTGAAGACAACTGGGTCCCCGCCAAAAAGAAGACCACCACTGCCGTCATAATCAGATACCTGAAGGACTTCTGAGAGCGCATAACGCTCCTCCTTTCTTGTAGGTTGTGATATTAGGTTAAAGTTTGCTAACTGAATTCAATTAAAATCAAAATCCTTTTCCTGTCTGGTAATGTAAAGTGCCGGTTATAACACTTCCTCTTATATTAGATCTTGCTTTTTTCTATATCGACTAATTTATCCACTATTTTACTGGTAAGTCAAGTCTTTTTTTGGATTTCGATTAGTTTGGGTAAACTATTACACTGCAATGGAATTCATCTTCCGTATTTTTGTCCTCGTATTCCTATTATCTATATTGACTAAGAAGTTAGGATTACCCAGCGTCCATGCAAGTTCTGATATTTGCAATACATGCAAGATAAAGCCGAAACATATAACGATACGCAACCTAAATCCAAACCGATGGACGATAAATCAGCCCCGTAAAGAAGTGCTTGGTGAATTTTGTCCTTATTTCTTTTGGTCTCTCACTTTATCAGATAAATTATTGACTTCTTAAATACAATACCGTAAATTTTGTTTGAGGGAACAATCCAAACCGGAGGTGAATAATGTCAGAGGACCTTAAAGAAGGGCTCCAGGAGGGGAATTTGCAACCAGGGAATAAGGAATCCAGAGAGGAGATCGAACGTCCGGGAAAGCTGAAACATGAGCGTTTAAAACAGGAGCAGATTCAGGAGGCGCGGTACAAAGAGAAACAGAGAGATTTCAGAAAAACCCTCATCCAGAAAGGCAAACATATTTTCGACCGGATGAGAAAATCCAAATTCCTCGGAGGAACCAAAGGTCGACGAGGAGCGTAAGAAATTCAAAATTAAAAGAGAAAAGTTAAAAATTGGAAATGCAGATTGCAGAGTGCAGAATGCAAAGTGCAAAATGCAGATTTCCGAATGAGGATTACATGCAAACCCTGAATTTTGGACATTGAACCTTAAACCTTAAACCTTAAACCTATCACCTAACACCTTGACTTATGTCTCCTCCAGATAAAAAGACCGTCGAGAAAATAAAGTCATTAAAAGAGCAGATAAACCATCATAATTATCTTTATTATGTGCTGGATAATCCAGAGATCTCTGATGCCGAATATGACCGGCTGTTCGACGAACTGGTGGAGCTGGAGAAGAGATATCCGGAGCTGGTGACGCCCGATTCTCCCACCCAGAGGGTTGGCGCAGTGCCTCTGGAGGAATTCAAGACGGTCCGGCATTCGCTCCCCATGCTCAGCTTGAACAAAGCCACCTCTGAGACGGAATTTCTGGATTTTCACCGAAGGGTTTTAGAGTTATCCGGTGTCGATGAAAAGAGAATCCAATATGCGGTTGAGCCGAAATTCGACGGTCTGGCGATCGAGCTGGTTTATCGCAAAGGGATGTTTTCCGTCGGCTCCACCCGGGGGGATGGGGTGATGGGTGAGGACGTTACCCAGAATCTGAAAACCATAAAGACCATTCCGCTCAAGCTTTTGGGGAAATCACCGCCGGATTTACTCGAGGTCAGAGGTGAAGTCATTATCAACAAAGAAGATTTCGCAAAACTAAACAGACAGAGAGAAAAAAATGGAGAAGAGTTATTTGCCAATCCCCGCAATGCGGCTGCAGGATCGGTGAGGCAGCTCGATTCGAAGATCACCAGATCCCGACCTTTGAACATCTTCGCTTATGGTATTGGCAGGGTGGAGGGGGTGAGTCTTTCGAATCACCGGGAGAGCATGCAATTTCTAAAAGAGCTTGGTTTCAAGCTCAGCAAATATGTAGAATTATGTGATACTGCTGATCAGGTAAAAGATTACTATGACAAGCTTCTCAAAATAAGAGATGGACTTCCTTACGAGATCGATGGAATGGTGGTCAAGGTGAACGAGTTTTCGCTCCAGGAAAGATTGGGCGAGCTTTCCCGCAGTCCCCGCTGGGCGGTGGCATGGAAATTCCCCCCGCAGCAGGAGATGACAAGAGTAAAAGACATCATCGTCAGCGTGGGAAGGACCGGGGCGCTAACTCCGGTTGCCCTTCTTGAACCGGTCCGGGTCGGGGGGGTGGAAGTCAGCCGCGCTACTTTGCATAATGATGACGAGGTCAAGAAAAAGGACGTGCGGGTGGGAGATACGGTGATCATTCAAAGAGCGGGGGATGTGATACCGGAAGTGGTGAAGGTGATCGAGTCCAAAAGAACCGGAAAAGAAAAAAATTTCGTTATGCCCGACAAATGCCCGGTATGCGGCTCCAAAGTTGAGAGACCCGAAGGGGAAGCGATTCATCGCTGCACCGGTATTGCCTGTCCGGCGCAGATAAAGGAGAATATGGCGCATTTTGTATCAAAAGGGGCGATGGACATGGAGGGTTTGGGATACAAGTTCCTGGAGCAGATGATAGACAAAAAGATCATCTCCGACCAGGCGGATTTGTATTTCTTGAAAAAAAACGACATCATGAAGATGGATCGGATGGGGGACAAGCTGGCGGAAAATCTCCTTTCAGCTATTGACAAAAGCCGGAATCCGAGTTTAATTAATTTGATATTTGCTCTGGGTATAAGAAACGTGGGCTATCACATCGCTGGCGTCCTGGCTAAGAATTTCCACTCACTTGACAATTTAGCCAGGCAGTCGAAAGAGGATTTGACCAAAGTTTATGAGATAGGACCTATATTAGCCGAGAGCATTTACAATTTCTTTCACAATCCGAAGAATTTGAAAATTTTGGAGAAGATGAAAAAAGGGGGAGTGAAATTTCCCACAGAAAATGCCCCAGCCAAAGAAACCCCCATAAGCGGAAAGACCTTTGTTTTAACCGGAGGTCTGGATTCTTTCACCCGGGACGAAGCCGCCAAGATCATAGAAGAGATGGGTGGACGAGTTTCCTCTTCAGTGAGTAAAAAGACTGACTATGTGGTGTTTGGCAAAGACCCGGGCTCGAAATATGATAATGCGCTGAAACTGGGTGTGAAGACTGTAAATGAGGAGGAGTTTAAGAAGCTGATAGAGGGATGAAAAACTCTGATCCCGCTGGATGTTATCCCATATGGGTCTCCGTCATCAAGCAGAAAAGTAGGCGGATGATAACATCCGCCTTGGAGCAAATAAATACCGGGGAAATAAGATGCTGATGCTCGACTTAAGCGTTAATGATTGTGATCTGGCGTTGGGACACAGTGTAGATTTTGAGAGATTGAAAGCCGCCGGTTTCAGGAAAGCGGGTATCTTAGGCAAAATAACCGTAGTGGTCAAGAAGAAGGACTCAGTGTACAGAACCGATAATTGTCATATTGCGTGCTTTCACGAGACTTTTAATATGTGCAATTTAGTAGCGCTAACTTCTACTCAGTGCCATACCGTAGCTGAGTTATACCTTAGGGACACCTTCCTTCATAAAGTCGTATTCACAGTCAGATCAAGGCACATTCCACGCTTAAACTTGCCAACTTCCGCAGAGATTTATCTGAATGAATTCCTCGAAGCCTGCCACAGAAATATGGGTCCACCAATTGCGATCGTTGAAGATTGGGGGAACATCTGGGAAGACGATGACTCTACCCTTAAGGTAGGCATTTTAGATAGAAAGCAGTTTTTTGTAATTTGGGAGTTAAAATGTTAGAAGTTAGCTCTTGTGTCTTACCTAAACCATGATACCCGACATAGGCAACTAGAAACTCCTTTGAATAAAATTGAATTTATCAGAACACAACATGGATTACCAATTGCATATGGAGAGTATGAGGGCTCTCTTCCTGCCATAGAAGAAGTCCAGACAAAAAGCGAGGAAGATGCATAGCATTTGTTTGTGATGCATCGGCATTAGGAAATGTCGATGCACTTCTCTTCAATTATTCCTATTACTGAAACACTAGTGAAATTTATGAATACTATAAAAAAGAACTTAAACAATCTTCTTAACAAAGCCAGAAGTGAAAGAGATATCCATCCTTTTTTAAAAAGAAATGATGTGTTAATAATCAACTCTTTCAGCAGAGCATGGAATTACACTCATTGTTTTTCGGAATTTCGGTTAAGTGATGAATTTGTTACTGACTTTTTGATTATAAATGCAAATTCTTGTAGTTGGCATGCTATATTTATTGAACTGGAGTCACCAAAAGCTAGACTATATTTAAAAGACGGCACTCCATCAAAAGTACTTAGAATAGCTCAGCGACAAATATCCGATTGGAAAAATTGGATTAGAATAAACGAAGGGGTATTCAGAAGAAAACTTTCAAAGATACTTAGTGAATTAGATATACCAGCCTATTGTCATCCAGATAAGCATATTAAAGCAGAAACTGAAATAATTGATCCTGAAACTTGGATTCATTATTACTATCATATTGTAATTGGAAGGCGATACATGCTCTCAAAACAGGAACAAGAAGTTAGAGCGAGAGAAAGCAATCGTTGGGGCGGTCCGGAAATAGCTACGTATGATCGTTTCATTGATCAAGCAAAAAATTTACAATAGTGTTCACAACCAAAACTCCCGACCTAACAAGAAGTTCCGTTTATCCGTTGCTTAAAAGCAACGGGAATAGATAAAATCAGGAAAATCTATTGCAGTTCACTTTAGTGAACTGATAAAAGATAATATATAGACTTAGGTAGCGGAAACCTTCAGGTTTCCAACTATGGAAGGCTAAAGCCTTCCGCTACAAATTCATAAATAAAATGACCAACCAGGAAATAGCCGAAATACTTGTTCACATATCGCAGATTCTGGACATTCAGGGAGAAAATCCTTTCAAGATCAGAGCGTATATCAAGGCTGCTGAAACCATCGAGGCGCTCACCTATCAGCTTTCATCATTGGAAGATAAAGACAAAATCCAGGAGCTTCCCGGAATCGGTGAAGCCATTACCAAGAAGATCAAGGAGCTTTTGGAGACGGGAAAGCTGAATTACTATGAGGATTTGAAGAAGTCCGATTATGCTCCCTTGATTGAATTATTGAAAATTCCGGGAGTAGGTCCCAAACATGCCAAATTGGTGCATGATGAGCTGGGAGTAAAATCTATCGAGGAGTTAAAGAAGGCGGCAGAGGCGGGAAAATTAAGAGAGCTTCCCGGTTTGGGGGAAAAAGTAGAGCAAAACATTCTGCAGGGAATACAACAAGTGAAGAAATTCATGGAGAGGTATTCTCTGGCCTACATCTATCCCCGAGCACAAAATATCGTGGAGGGATTGAAAAAGATCAAAGAGGTAAAACAGATCACATTAGGTGGTTCGCTTAGACGAATGAAAGAGACCATAGGGGATGTTGATATTTTGGTCGCTTCAAATAAGCCTAAACCGGTGATGGATGCCTTTATTCGTCTTCCCCAGACGGCAAAGGTGATGTCTAAGGGTAGCACAAAAGCCAGCATTATTACTAAAGATGGTTTTCAGACGGATCTTCGGGTGGTCAAACCGGGAAGCTTTGGAGCGGCGCAGCACTATTTCACCGGCTCCAAAGCGCATAACATAAGAATAAGATCACTGGGGATTGATGGGGGGCTAAAGGTAAACGAATATGGTGTATTCAAGGGTAAAAAGAGCATTGCCGGTAAAACCGAAGAAGAGGTTTTCAAATCGGTGGGACTTCCTTATATTCCTCCAGAGCTGCGGGAGGATCAAGGTGAGATAGAAGCCGCTCAAAAAAGTAAGCTTTCCCATTTGATTGAGCTGAAAGATCTAAAGGGCGATCTGCATGTGCACAGCAATTGGACCGATGGCAGCAATACCATTGAGGAGATGGCAAAGGCAGCGCAGAAGAGAGGATACCAATACGTTGCCATCTGCGATCATTCTCCCACCGTAGGAATCACTAACGGACTTACTCCACAGAGACTAAAGAAACATAATGAGGAAATTGACAAACTGAATGAAAAGATGTATCGTGTCAAAGGTAATGTGAATTTTAGAATATTGAAGGGGATTGAAGTGGACATCAGGTCCAATGGGCAACTCGACTTCGACGACGAAATCCTGAAAGGATTGGATATTGTGGTGGCAGCAGTGCATACCAAATTCACCCAGAGCCAGGAGGAGATGACCAAAAGGATCATCAAAGCCATGGAGAACCCGCACGTGGACATATTCGCCCATCCCACCGGGCGACTCATCGGAAGAAGGGAGGCGTATCAGGTGGACATGGACAAGTTGATGGATGCCTGCAAAGCCAACGGGAAAGCACTGGAGCTTAATGCCTATCCGGAGAGGCTGGATTTGTCCGACCTGAACTGTCGCAAAGCTAAAGAGAAGGGAATCAAAATCGCCATTTCCACCGATGCTCATCAGGATGGGCATTATGATTGGATCAGCTTTGGCGTATCCACTGCCAGGAGAGGCTGGATCGAACCGGAGGACGTGATCAACACATTACCATTGGCAAAACTTTTGAAATGGCTGAAACGTTAAGATTATAATACCGAGTGAAGTCGAAGACTTCGATCTGTGTCAAAATAAAACTTGCTCTTACGATTACGTCTGTTAACTTAAAGTCGAACAATGATATTTAAGAGTCGAGTTTCTGAGTTGAACCTTAAACCTTATACCTTAACCGCCCTATGTCAGTAAACAAACAATACTTTCCGTATCAGGCCATCATCCTCTCTTTTTTGGCTGTGGTGGTCATGACTGCCTTTTTATATTTTGCCAGTCCGATAATCGTTCCTCTGGTGGTGGCTGTTGCTTTTGCCTACCTTTTGAGTCCCCCGGTGTCTCTGCTTAAGAAACTCAAGATTCCGCACGCTCTGGCGGTGGTTATTGTTCTGGTCGTCGCCACTTTAGTCGTTGCAGTGATCGGATATTTCCTCTTCCTGCAGGTGGGGAGTCTGGTGCAAGCGCTTCCTTCTTACTGGCAATCCATGGTGGAAATTTCGATCAAATTCCTGGATGTGTACAAAAAGATTTTCCCGCAAGGTAACGAGCTCGACATAAACAAGCTGCAGCTCAAAGATATGTCCGGCGTGACCAAATTCATGTTCCGGGGATTGAGTTCCACCCTGGCATTTCTCTCCGGTTTGATTTTAGTATTGTTCTTTACTTTCTTTATTCTGAATGACCAGGAGATGCTGAAGAGAAAGATCATCAAAGTCTTTGATAAGTCCGGGGAGGGGACTGCAGCAAGAATCTTGGAGGAGATTAATCGCCAGATCAAACGTTTTCTGGTGATCCAGTTTCTGATATCGCTAGCGCTATCGGTGGTTTTCACGGTGGGTTTTTCCATCATCGGGGTTAATTATGCTTATATCTGGGGACCATTAGCCGGGGTGTTGAACATAATCCCGAACGTGGGCTCGGTCATTGCCACCATACCACCCATGATCGTGGCTGGAATACAGTTCGGCAGTTTAATGCCGGTTCTTTGGGTGCTTATATTATCGGTGGTGCTTCAAAATATCGAAGGGAATATCGTCAAGCCCAAGCTGATCGGTGACAGCATGAACCTTAATCCGCTGGCGGTTTTAGTCTCGTTGGTCTACTGGACCTGGTTATGGGGTGCCATCGGAATAATCCTGGCCATTCCCATTACTGCTGCGATCAAGGTGATCTGCGATAATGTGGAATCTCTGGAACCGATCGGTATTCTTCTGGGTGGGAAAAAGGATATAAGGGTGTGAATTCCGACTGGTCCAACTCTTTGATTAATCCCGTATCAAGTAGGTAGAGCGGAAGCATCCCCCGCAGGTTTTAATTAACGTTAAGATAAACCGGAGATAATATTCGTTTATACTCATAACAGTATGTCATTACTTACTATTTTTGCTAAACTATCTTCTTCCCCGTTTTATTTCATCCTCAAACGAAAAACGATTTTTCTTTTCACCTGGATGAAGGAGACTTTCCTTCATACTTTTTATAAGGACAATTGTTCTCTGATGGCAGCGGCGATCTCATTCTATGCCATTTTATCCGTGATACCTTTGTTTTTAGTTTTCATGTCGATCTCGGGATACGTTTTACATTCATCCAAACAAGCGCTGCAGGCAGTGATAATACTTCTGTGGCGTACCTCCCCCACCTCCATTGCGGAGGGTTTTCAAGTCATATCGGATCTGATGCAGCAGAAAACCGTTTTTGGAATAATCGGTATTCTGGGTTCTACCTGGGCAGCTTCGCGGATTTTTTCGGCAGTGGAAGATTCGATGAACACCGTCTGGAAGGTGGAGAAGAGTAGGGCATACTGGCATAGTAAATTTCTCACCATGCTTTTAGTACCGGTTACGGTTCTGGTGATGTTATCATCCATCGCCTTGACCGCTTTGTATGCTATGGCAAAGAACATCGAGATCCCGTTGATCGGACTGAAGCTGAGCCAGGCACACTGGATGAGCCGGATATCGGTCATCCTTTTACCATTGGCTTTGGGCGTCATTATGTTCTTTTTGACTTACAAGATAATACCCAATCGCAAAGTTAGTTTTAAGGCAGCTCTAATTGGAGCTCTCTGTGCCAGCGGGCTGTGGGAAGTAGCCAAGTTACTGTTCGATATCTACATCAAGCATTACGGCAATTTTCAAATGATGTACGGGTCGTTTGCCACCATCGTGGTGATGCTGATCTGGATATACTATTCCTCTTTCATTCTACTGATCGGGGCGGAGATTGGCTCCAACTATGAGGAGACGAAAAGAAGATGGTCGGTAACCTCGTTTTCCTGACACCATGTATTTTAATTCTGTTAAGAGCTTACAGCTCCCAACCTAAGCTGCTAATTCTGCACAACTTTAATCCCAGCCCTTTTAAATAAAGCCGCAGTTACCCCATCACCTTTTACTAGCTTACCTTTCCTTTTAATTCTTCCAAAACCGCAGGAAGGGCTGTTTTTTTTCATGATTGCTTTTCTTACCTGAAACTTACTGGCGATGTTAAGTGAGGCGATTGCTCCACGAAGAAGGAAGGAGGTTAACTCTATTCCCTTTTTAGAAATGGCCATGGCGGATCCGTCGATTATGTCTTTTCCATCCCCCCCGATGATCTCGACTTTATCCCGGGGAACGGATAATCCACCCAATACCTCCGGACAAAAAGGAATGATTTTTCCTGACGGCATCAGTTTTACTATCCTATTGTCTTTTGCACTTTTTCCATCAAAACGACAGGGAATACCGCATAGACAGGCGGAGACTAAGTATTTAGTTTTGTTTCTCATTTTAAGTCACGAGAATGGAGAGTTGAGCAAGGAGTCATAAAGATTGAGCTTGAGTGAAAACCTTTTTATATTCAAGTTACATGGAATAATTATAGTTGTTTGAAAAAGTTTCAGAGAATTCTTATTATTGATTTTCGTGGACATCTTCAAATAAAAAACCTCGAGTTTTCATCGAGGTCTTGGTTTTTCTGAAATCGGTTTTCTTTCAATCCCAGTCTCAGTTTATCCGGTAATCACTGTTGAGAATATATTTGAGAGGATTCTGAGGTTGATCCTGAAAATAAACTTCATAATGCAGGTGCGGTCCGGTGGTCAAACCTGTATTCCCCACCGTCCCTATAAGATCTCCTCTTTTTACGCTCTGGCCGTTCCTTACTCCGATTTGGGAGAGATGGCCGTACACCGTTAGATAGCCATATTTATGGTTGATTTTAATCACCCGTCCCAAGCCCACGTCACGCTCCAACGAGCAAACTACTCCCTCAGCGGTGGCGTATACCGGAGTGCCGATATCTGCAGCCAAATCTATACCCGAATGTAGTTGATTTATCCCGGTGAAGGGATCAACGCGGTATCCGAAGCAGCAGCTTAGATAACCGGTGGTAGGTATGATCGAAGGGGTGTGATCCAAAAATTCTTTTCTTTGAGAGAGACTGGAATAAATACTTTCGAAATTTTCTTTTTCAAATCTGGACTGTCGCAAAAGTTTCTCCAGCTCAAATTCCGCTAAATCTATCCCTTTTAGCTCCGAGTTAGTAGTTGCGGATTGATCGGTTACCGGGCCTCCGATTCCCAGCTCTCTAATCTGGGCATCTATATCGGGCAGACCGAATACCATTCGGACATTCTTCTCCTTTTCTATCAAATCGGTCATCTGCTTCTTTATGCTGGTTATGGTGGAATTGAAATCCCCCAGCTTTGCTTCCAGGTACTTATTTTCTTTTTCCAGTCGGGAGAGCTTCAGTTTTTCCAAAGCACTTGTAGCCACATCCCAGGAAAGGAATAAATTGAAGCCGAACAGAAGCAAAAGGCCAAATAAAACAGAGACCAAAAAGGTAGCGGAAACCTTAGTCTCTTTAACTTTTCCTTTCTGGTGGGGAATAAACAGAATCGTAAATTTCTTCTTAAAGTTCATCTCTCATTCCTATAAGAAAGGTGAGCCAGATCAAACCTGATCGGACCAATTTTAATTAAGTTAATTTTTATTTATTACCTTGTCAAGTATTTTTTTGACTTCGGAGGAAAATTTTTGAAATGATATTTAAACTCGCGGGAACTTTCCATCATTTGATTAGTATATATTCTTTCTTTAGGATCTTGTTGACCACTTTGATGAATTTCTCTGAGTTCAAGGTCTGTAAACTGTAAACGTGCCAATAGTGTTTCTCCGGCATCTTATAATCGGATTTGCGTCTTTTAGGCATCTCTTTCAATCCCCCCCACTTTTCCTCTAAGTCCAGTGGAGGCAGATCAAAGGTGCCTACACTGATCTTATCGGCAATTGATTCGATTTCTAAAGTCGCTTTTTTCAGCATCTTAACTCGCAACCGGTGTGCCCAAAAATCTGGATGTTCGGAAATTTTAAATCATAACACGAACTTTAACTTTCCCATCAACTTAACCGGATCAAAGAAAGATCTTCAAGTTTTTATAGAAAACAAAAAATGAAAATTTATAGGAATGATACCAATAAGTATAGCTATCTTTCTATACAATCGGTTTAATCCTTCTTTCTTTTCACCTGGAATCATTGTCCCGGTGAACCGATTCTTGAATTGGAATAAAACGTTCCCCGCGATCACATGATCACGAACGGATATGATAAAAAAGCAAGTTTGTTTTTAGGGGTGGGAAGAATGAGGGGAATCTGTAGATACCAAAACTACGACAGAGGATAAAGAAGAAACCGCCCCTCGGCGGATTGGTCAACCGAGCAGGTCGTAGAACTAAGATTCCTTGATTGGAGCTTTTGCATTTCTTTCCTTTCTCCCACCTTCCATTTAAGATTACGGAGTGTCCAAAAATTTGTCAAGCATTTTATTGTGAAATTTGGCATGGAGATCATTTTTGAAGACGAAAATGGTATTCATTGTCCTTTCTTTGACATAATCCTTAACCCAGGCAATAGGTTATGAGGGAATAGGTATATTTTTTTATTTTTGCTTTAATAATCCCTTATCCCTATGCTCTCAGTTTTAAATTAGAGTTTATTCATTTTTATTCTTCCCAAATAAATCCGTCTTGGTACTCTCAGCTGTCGTTTGAGCTCCTCGATCATAACAACCGATAGAAGAATGTTATCGGTGAACCCGTCTAATTAGTCAGATGCTTTGATAGTTTCTTATTTCTTTAAAGTTTTGAGTTGTATTTTTGCATTCCATTTGGTATTTTCACCCGGAAGATGTAACTTATCCGGGAGATTAACGTAATAAAAACTGAAAGGTATCATTTTGGTGAAAGAGGACGATCAGATCCTGATAAAAAAAGCGCTGGAGGGAAATGAGCGCGCATACAAGACTCTTCTGGAGAGGCATAAGGATGCGGTATTTCACATCATAGTGAAAATCGTCCGGAGTCAGGAGGAGGCCCGGGATTTAGTGCAAGAAACCTTCATGAAGGCATTTAGTTCTCTGGCAAGCTATAATTTTCAGTATCGGTTTACCACCTGGCTGTACAAGATCGCGGCCAACAACTGCATCGACTTCTTGAGGAAAAAAAGGCTGGATTCGTTATCCTTGGATCAGCCGGTGGTAACCAAAGACGGAGAGGTAACCTTTGAGCTCCCCGACTGGACCTATAGCCCGGAGGCGGATTTGGCCTCCAAACAAAAGTCCCTCTCCATCGATGCAGCCATAGATTCTCTTCCCGCAAAATACCGAGAGGTGATAGTGTTTCGACATAAGCAGGACAAATCATATGAGGAGATCGCCCAAATCTTGGCCATCCCTGTGGGAACGGTGAAAGCCCGAATCTTCAGAGCCAGGGAGCTTTTGAAGAAGAAATTGAAATCATTCAGATGAGAAAAAGCGGCAGGATGGAACAAAACCATTCAGGCGCTTGGAGCAGGTAAACGATGTTACGATTAGACAGTATCCTTAATACTTAGTTGAGAGATTGAAATGAAACATTCATGTTTGAAGATATTCATCACCTTTGTCCTGGTTTTCTTCTCTTCCCTGTTAATACTGATAGCTCAAGCAGAGATCCGAAAATCGGGAGGGGGGAAGGTCAACTCGGATACCACAGGGATGAAAAAGAACAAGTTACCTTCGGCAGCGGAAGAGATCGAGATCGGAGAGAATGGAATTGTCATCCGAACCAAAGAAGGGGAAAGGATCGTAGTGGGTAAAGGGCAGACAGATGTTAATATCAGCCTGGACGAGAACAGGATAAAGATCGGGGAGAAAATAATAAATCTAGAGGATCTGGAGGATTCACTGAAAGTGAAGATCCCCAAAATAGAGATCTCTGCACCAAAAATTCATATTCAATCCGCTGGAGAAGACATAATAAAGTTTGGGAAGGATGTAGTGGTGGAGGAGGATGAGACTATTGACGGAAGCGTGGTGGCGATCTGTGGAAACGTGGACGTAAAGGGAACAGTGACGCAGGATGTTGTAGCGGTTTGCGGGAACGCGAAAGTAGCTTCCACCGGCGTGATTGAGGGAGATGTGGTAAGCGTGGGGGGGGAGGTGCAAAAGGAGACCGGAGCAACGGTACGGGGGCAAAAAACCACGGTGAGTTTTGGTCCCAAGGGTACATTTAGATTTCCTCCCTTTATAGGAGGTTTCTCCGGGTTTGCCTTTTTTGCCAGGATCATCAAGATCATTTTCTTTTTGTTTATAGGAATAGTAATGATATCCATCGTTCCCCGACACGTGACCAAAGTTAAAGACAAGATTAATCAGGATTTCTTTAAATGTGCCCTGATCGGATTTGTAGCTGAGATATTGATTCTGCCGGTTTTCCTTCTTCTTATCATTACCATCATAGGTATCCCTTTGGCTATTTTGGTCGAACCCCTGTTGGTGGTGGCGACATTTATCCTCGGGTATACCGGGGTATCCTATTTCATAGGGGAGAAGCTAAAAGACAGGACTAGTCTCAAGCCCGAGACACCCATCATGACTCTGGTCATAGGAATTCTGGCGGTAGAGGCGATTTTGCTGTTAGCCCGGATGATAGGCATTCTGGGTCATCCGCTTACCCCCATAAGCTGGATTCTAACCTTCTTCGGTTGGGCTTTTTGGTATGTGGTGATAACGGTCGGGTTTGGTGCTGCCATTCTAACCCGGCTGGGAACGCGACCTAAAGAGACATATCTTTTTCCAATAACTACTACTACCAACTCCGACAAAGGTAGTGCTGGTGAAACGCCTTTAAGCTAAGGGGAGGATACTTTGTTCATCAAGAAAGCTTTGTTTCTTATATTAACGGGAACGATAATACTTGGAATGCTTTCATCCCAGGTTCATGCCAAAGAACATACCACCACAACAGAAACCAAGAAGATCGAATCATCGGGCGAAAAAGAGGTAAGGGTCAAAATAGACATAGGAGCTGCTGTTATCGATCTGCAGAAAAACAATTCGGGGAACATACTGGATGCGGAGATGGAATATGATCCCAACCAGATCAAAGTCAAAGCGGATTACCATAAGTTCAACGACAAAGGAAAACTCCTCTTAGAAAGCGACACTAAAGACAAGGGTCTGGATTTAGACCTGGAGGATAATTATTGGAAGCTGGAGTTTGGCGATGAAGTCCCACTGAGCTTTGATATCGATGTCGGAGCATGCGAGGCGGATTTCGATTTCACCGGACTTACAATAGACGACCTGCGGATAGACGTGGGGGCATCCTCGGTGGAGACGGAGTTTCGAAAGCCCAATTCACACCGCATCTCGGAAATCAATCTGGATGTGGGAGCAAGTAAACTTATCATGAACAGTTTGGGTAACGCTAATTTTGAAAAACTGATCTTTGATGGGGGAGCGGGAGATTTCACCTTGGACTTCTCCGGAGATTTTAACCATTCCGCCGAAGTAAACATAGATATAGGATTGGGAAGCTTGAGCATCCTGGTTCCAAAAGACGCCGGGATCCAGATAAAGAAGGAATCCTCTTTTTTGGCTTCCTTCTCCTTGGATGAGGATGAGTTCGAGGAGGTGGAAGACGATCTCTATCAGAACAATAATTTCGGAAAAACGAAGAAAGAATTGATCTTTAATATCGAGGTGGGTTTGGGTTCGGTTAAAGTGGAATATGCAGACGAGTCGCTTTAGGCATTTCCCCGGCCTAACAATAACCTTTTGCTCTTAGGCGGTTGTAATCAACCGCCGTTTTTTTACAGACTCGGGGGAGAATATTCTCATCCCCTAATCTCCCGAGGGAGGATAATCTAACGGATCTAAATGGATAATCCAGAGGGGTATGGAAAAGGCGGGGGTTAGTTAACCCCCGATCAACATTGCGAGTTCTGAGTTCTTGATCCCCTTGAGCCCTGAATCCCTCGAATCCTGGAATTACTTAATTATCCCCCTTTCGCTGTTAGCGATAAAATCGAGAATGTTTTTTACCTCAGGTATCGGTTCCACCTCAGCTTTGATCCTCTCGATTGCCTGGGTGGTGTTCAGATTGGACTTAAAAAGTATTCGAAACGTCTTCTCCAGAATCTGTAAGGTTTCATCGGAGAAGCCCCGACGCTGCAAACCTATCCGGTTCAATCCCAAAGTCCTTAAAGGATACCCCCCCATCAGAGCGTAAGGACAAACGTCCATTTGCACCCGGAATCCACCACCGATGAAGGAATGCGCCCCGATCTTGACGAACTGGTGTACCGGCACCACCCCCCCGATGCTGGCATAATCCCCGATCTCTACATGCCCAGCTAGATTGGCGGAGTTTGCCAGGATCACATGATCGCCCAGAAGACAATCGTGAGCGACATGAGAATATATCATGATATAGCAGTTATTCCCCACCACCGTTTTCCCCCGCCAGTGAGTGCCCCGATTCAGTGTAGCGTATTCCCGGATGACGGTATCATCTCCAACGGAGAGATAGGTTTTCTCTCCCTCGAACTTCAGATCTTGAGGAAGCGTGCCTAACACTGCCCCATGATGAATCCTGCAATTCTTTCCGATGATGGTCCCAACATCAATCAAAACGTGGGAAGCGATTTGGGTTCCCGCACCGATTTCTACTCCTTCATTGATTATACTGTAAGGGCCAACAGTTACATCGTCTGATATTTTCGCATTTCGCTGGATGATGGCGGAAGGATGAATATTCATGATTTACCCGTTTCAAGAGGATTTTGGATGAGGTTTTGAAATATTCAAGAGAGACTATAATGTTTAGTTTCGATTAGACCAATAAACGGTACGATGGATCTTAAGAAAAGGATAGTCAAGCTGAAGCTTGACGCTCCCCCAATAGCCCCCTTATCTATCTACAATAGTTGCCATCAATGTCGCCTCGGTGACCAGATCACCTTCCACGAATGCTTTACCTTGCATTTTGCAGGTTCCGTGCCTGAACTGAATCATGTCCAGCTCAAATCTGATTTGATCTCCGGGTAAAACCGGTTTTCGGAAACGGACGCCGTCGATTCCCAGGAAATATACCAATTTGTTTTCCGGATCGTCCACAGTGTTTAAAAGAAGAATTCCTCCAGCCTGAGCCATTGCCTCCACGATCAGCACACCCGGCATGATGGGATGACCCGGAAAATGGCCGGAGAAAAACGGTTCATTCATGGTTACGTTTTTTATCGCCACCACTTTTTTTCGGGGTTGGATGTCGATTACCCGATCCACCAGTAAAAAGGGGTAACGATGAGGCATGATTTTCAAAATTGCGTTTATATCCAAAAGGAAATCACCGCTGGATTTCTTCTGATACCTGGTGGTTATCTGTTTTTTCTCATGCAGCTCCCGGAGCATTTTCACCAGCGCCACGTTAGCCGCGTGTCCGGATCGGGCTGCTAGAATATGTCCCTTTAAGGGAACCCCCAATAGGTATAAGTCACCTAAAAGATCCAAAGCTTTGTGTCGACAGGGTTCGTTGGGGAATCTCAACGGAACGTCATTCAGAATGCCGGTCTTTCCCACAAAGACTTCCTCCTTTATTCCGTACATCTGTTTGAGCTTCCCGATTTTGGCTTCGCAATCACCCTCATCACAGATGACCAAAGCATTATGGAGGTTTCCCCCCTTGGCCAAACCCACTTTTTTCAGTTCCTCCAACTCGTGGAAAAAACAAAAAGTCCGAGCCGGGGCGAATTCTTCCACAAACTCCTTCTCCAGCGAAACCATGGAAGTATATTGTGTCCCCAAAGCGGGATTGCGATAATCCACCATGAAGGTGATTCTTAAATCATCGGAGGGAACTACCACCAGATCGATTCCCTTGTCTTTTTCGGAATAAAACAGAGGCGTTTCTATCTCCAGATAATTTTTGGCAGACTCCTGGTTTACTATCCCCGCGTCCTGTAAGGTCTGAACAAAAGGTAACGCACTTCCGTCCCCTACCGGTGGTTCGTTGGAATCCAACTCCACTTTTAAATTATCCAGCTCCAAGCCGGCTAAAGCAGAAAGGACATGTTCTACAGTATAGACCTTGGTCTCCCCTTTACCCAACGTGGTTCCCCGGGTAACATCCACCACATGATCTATGTCTGCTGGTATCTCGGGAGAACCGGGAAGGTCAGTCCTTATAAAAACGATGCCATGATCCACGGGAGCAGGAATGAAAGTAATAGTGGTCTGGTTCCCGGTATGCAGTCCTATCCCCGAATAGGAAACGAGTTTTTTTATGGTGCGTTGCAGTTTAATCATAATAGCGTTTGCAGTTCAATCCTTCCGCAATTTTCGATTTGAATAAATCTCTTCCCGCAGAAAAAGTCAAGAGGAAAATAGGGTTCATAAGCACGTCCGGGCATGTGACTCAATACCTTTCGTCCGTCCCGGATGCTCTTACCGGTGACATTTCGCAGCGGTTGGGGTGGGCCTTCATCCCGCAATTTTAACAGGTTCAGGGTAAGTATCCCGAAATACCTGTGAAAACGGATAGGAGCCCAACGCTTAACGATGGTTAATCCATGGAAATAACCAGCACCCCGCTTAGGTTAGGTACTGGTTAGAGCTATTCTGAGAGGGAAAACATAGCCACCCGTAGGAAGTTGGAGGTGTCTGATCAACGTTCACCTCGAATGAAAAGCAACCAAAAGCGATGTTGGAACGTGACGGATTCTGGACTATCCTGTAAAAAAGGCATGGTTAAGCCATTTTTTTACAGAAAAGTGTAAAAAATCAAAAAAAGTTCTTGACAAACCCTTGAAAATATTGTATGGTCGGGGTGTTAAGAAAAATAGAAGAGCTGTTAAACCCTTTAAAGTCTTGAAGGGGGTGAGTAGATGACCAAAGAGGAATTGGTAGACAAAATCGCCAAGGAGGCGAAAGTTACCAAAGTGCAAGCAGGCAAAGCTATCGCTGCTTTTTTCAACGGAGTCACCACTACTTTGAAGAAGGGTCAAAAGGTCAGCTTCGTTGGATTCGGCACCTTCTCCGTAGCTAAGAGGAAAGCCCGTATGGGAAGAAATCCCCAGACCGGTGCTCCGATCAAAATCGCCGCCTCCAAAGTACCAAAATTCAAAGCCGGCAAACAGCTGAAGGATGCAGTAAAGTCAGCAAAGTAAAGCAGCGCGGTTAGAAGTTACCATTTGAAGGCAGGGTTTATCAACATGTATATTTAATCGCTTGAACATGCATGAAACCCTGCCTTTGTTTTGGTTAATTCCGGTTTCCTCTTCTCGCTGATTCGGATCTTAGAATTCTTGAATTAAGTCCGGGTGGGGATATTTTTGTTGACAGAAAAAATTATATCGTTAAATTAAATTTTCCAGACGATGTTTCAAACTGAAGACAATATAGTTTTCCCATGGGAGCATTTATTCTGATGAGCATCTTCGACAGCATATCCAACGATCGAAAGAAGGAGATCATCGGGGTCCTTTTGATTGCCCTGGCTCTGTTCAGTTTGATCTCCCTATTTACCTATAATAAAGATAACGATACCCATATTATCACCGGAGATCCCACCCCGGGAGGGATGTTACAGCTGTTTTCCCAGAAATTTCATAACCAGGGTGGGGCAGTGGGGGGGGTGGTTGCATACGGTATAGTCTATGTTTTGGGCTACTCTGGATTTTGTCTTCCTATCTTTCTTATACTTTTTGGGATTAGTCGTTTTCCTAACGTAAAGATCACCTGGGTGACCAAAAAGGTATTTTACATTTTCATTTTTGCGCTGGTTCTGGGGATTATTTTTGAACTTCCTGAAATCGGCTCCGGAGAGAAGATTGATTTCTCCGGATTCACCATGGGAGGCAAACTATCCGAGCTATTGGGACGCTTATGTCATAATGTTTTGGGTAACTATGGTTCTTATATCCTACTGATCGCTTCGTTGATCATTCTGGCGGCTTTAATCACCCCATTCAAACCGAGCGATTCCTTCTTTGTTTCCAAACGCATCGCCGTGGGGATTTTGACCCGGGGGAAAAAATGGAGGGAGTTGAAAAGGATAGCCCGGCAGAGGGATAAAAGAGCAAAGGAGGCGAAAAAGGAGGTAGGATTCGAACAATGCATACCGGAAACTAAGATCACGGTTCCTCCGGTGAAGGAAGAGAAAATCACCACGCCCATAGAACCGGAAAGCTCCAAGAAATCTATAAAACTTGTACGGCGAAACGAAGAATCTCCGGAGGGAGCTTACCAGTTACCCCCCCTGGATCTTTTGGACGATCCGCCTAACGTCAAGCCGGTGGTGACAGAACAGGAGCTTAACGAGACGGCCCGGGTTCTTAAAGAGACGCTTTCCACCTTCGGGGTAGAGATCGAAGGGGAGCGGATTGAAATTTATCCTGGGCCGGTGATAACCCGATACGAATTTAAGCCGGCAGCGGGGATAAAGGTCAATCAGGTGGTAAATTTAGCAGACGATCTAGCATTAGCCATGCGAGCCAGAAAGGTGAGGATCGTGGCACCGGTTCCGGGGAAAGCGGCTATCGGGGTGGAGATACCCAACCGGAGTTCCCAGACGGTATACTTAAAAGAAATTCTCACCTCCGGTACTTTTCAAAATGTCGAAGCCAAATTGATTTTGGCATTGGGTAAAACCTCCTCCGGTGAGCCGTTCGTGACCGACTTGGGAAAGATGCCCCACCTACTCATCGCCGGAGCTACCGGCTCGGGTAAATCCGTATGTATAAATGCCGTCACCACTAGCTTGCTATACCGATTGCCTCCGGACGAGGTCCGGTTCGTGATGATCGATCCAAAGATGCTTGAACTATCAGTCTATGAGGGGATTCCCCATCTGGAGAGATCGGTGATCACCAATCCTAAATTGGCGGAACATGTTCTCTCGGAGATTGTACTTGAGATGGAGGATAGATATCGAAGGCTGGCAAAGTTAGGTGTTAGAAACATAGAAGGTTTCAATCGGAAGCAAAAGAAGGAGAACATCCTCCCCTATATCGTCATCATCGTGGACGAGCTGGCGGATCTGATGATGTCATCCTCCAATCGGGTGGAGGGCTTGATAACCCGGTTGGCACAGATGGCAAGAGCCGTGGGGATTCATCTGATCTTAGCCACCCAAAGACCTTCGGTGGACGTGATCACCGGACTGATCAAAGCCAACTTCTCCGCTCGGATTGCCTTTCAGGTTGCTTCCAAGATAGATTCCCGTACCATACTGGATGCCAACGGTGCGGAGAAGCTTTTGGGGTTGGGGGACATGCTGTTCATCGAGACGGGCCACCCGGAGCCGAGAAGAATTCACGGAGCCTATATCTCAAGCGAGGAGACCACCCGGATCGTGGACTTCATCAAAACCCAGAACTATTCGGTTAAACCGATCGAAAGCCTGTCTGCCCCGTCAGAGGAGATCGTGATACCGGAGGAAGGGATGGAGGATGATGAAGACATTTTCCGCAAGGCAGTTGAACTAGTGATAAGGCATAAGCAGGGCTCGGTATCCCTTTTGCAGAGAAGGTTAGCCGTGGGATACCAGCGTGCTGCCCGCCTCATTGACCAGCTGGAGGAGGAGGGAATAGTGGGTCCCTATAACGGGAGCAAAGTCCGGGAGGTATTGGTGGATGCCACTTACTTGGAAAGTGAGGAGTGGAAGTTGAGAAGAAACCGGGAAAGAACCTGATTTTTTGGATTCTTCTTGTGATCTGGAAATATGGCAAGGGTGAATATGAAAGAAAAACGGTGAGTTAAAAGTTCAAAAAGCAAAATGCAAGCAGACGCTTGCCCGTCTGGGCAAAGTTACAATTGAAAATTCAAAATTCACTGGTAGCGCACAGACCTACAACGGATATTAATTCCTAAGCTGTGATATTTCATTCTTTTCTTTGAATTTTAAATTCATCATTGTCTGTTTTTCCCAAGAAGAATGAGGTAATCGTTAGTTAACAGATTATATATGGGCAAATTTCAACTCGGCATATCTTTAATACTGGTTTTTTTTATCATCCGCTTAAACCAAGTTATTGCAGGCATCACGGCGGATGAGTTGGCAACGCAGGTGGAGAAGCGATATCGCTCCTTATCCGATATCTCCATGGACTTCACCAAAGTCACCCGCTCGGAGATATTTGAAAAACCTAGCTTGGTCCAGGGGAAAATGCTTCTGAAGAATCCTGTTAAATTCAGAATCGAAACCAAAGATGAGATCATCGTATGCGATGGAAAGTACGTTTGGGATTATTCGGTGGAAAACAAGCAGGTGGTGAAAAACTTAGTGGACAAATCTGAGAGCATGTTTAAACCCAATCAATATCTTTCCAATTTTCGCACGGATTATATTCCCTCTTTGATAGGGGAGGAGAAGATCGATAAGATACCCTGTTTCAAACTTTTACTTTCCTCCAAACAGGAAGACACCTTAATCAAGAAGATGACCATCTGGGTGGATAAGCAAAGATATTTAGCCAGAAAAATAGAATATAAAGATTCCCAGGATAATGATATCGTTCTGGAATTTAAACATATTCAGATAGATCGTAAAATCAAAGACTCTGAATTTGTCTTCCAAGCCCCTCCCGGAGTGGAAGAACTGGATCTGTCTGAGTAGGTGAAGGATCTAAGGTTGAAGGTGCAAGGTGAAAGCAGAGGCAAGAAGAGAAGTTGGCTGAGGGGGATTCTCTATATAGTAGATTATGGTTGTACTCAATTATGACTACAATTGCAATCAAAGAGGAATGAAAATTGAACAAGCCAATTGGGCGGATCAAAGTTAAAATAGTCTGAATGAAAAAAGAGAAAAGATATTAAATTTTAGACCCCACTTAGGTGTGCATTTCAAATCAAATCTAACAATCTTCTTTTTAGAATGAATCTCTCCTAAGATCGAAACCCTTCAGTTTATTATAATTTTAAGAGGTAGTCGTTAATGAACAAAACCATCTGGATCGAAACCTTGGGTTGTCCCAAGAACGAAGTTGATAGTGAGAGGATAACCAGCCTTCTTTTAAGGAAAGGTTACCGGATCTCAGATGATCGAAACCAGGCAGACATCCTGATCCTCAACACCTGTGGATTCATCCAGTCGGCTAAAGAGGAATCCATAGAAGAGATCTTCAATCTGATTGCAGTGAAGGAAAAATACCAGAGGAAAAAATTAATCGTTTGTGGCTGCTTGGCTCAGCGTTATCCCCAGGAGTTGTGGAATAGAATACCCGAAATCGATGGTTTGTTCGGTTTGAGTGAGATGAACCAAGTGGGAACTGTTTGCTCTTCGGTTCTAAGTGGAGAAAGAATCTGTAGAGTAAACCGACTGGTAAAAGAGGACGGCGTGAGGAGATTTGTCAGATCGGATCAGAAACGGCCATATGCTTACCTGAAGATCGCGGATGGATGCAATAATCGCTGTAGCTATTGTGCTATTCCCGCCATAAGAGGAAAATTCAGAAGTAAAAGGATGGAGGAGATTCTGGAGGAAGCTGTTCAGTTAGTCAGAGGGGGGGTAAAGGAGATAAATCTGGTGGCACAGGATACCACTCTCTATGGTGTAGACCTGTACGGAGAAAAGAAACTTCCCCAGCTGCTGTTGAAAATGTCCCGAATTCCTAAACTCAAATGGATCCGACTTCTCTACACCCATCCGGCTCACTATTCCGATGAGTTGATCGATCAAATAGCATCCAATCCCAAAGTATGCAAATATGTGGATCTTCCTCTCCAACACATTTCTGACGAAATCCTGACCAAGATGAGAAGAAAGGTTAAACGCCGGGAGATAGAGCAACTTATTTCCAAATTGAGAGAGAATATTCCCCAGTTAAACTTGAGAACCTCTTTCATCGTGGGTTTTCCCGGAGAAACGGGGAAACATTTTGAGGAGCTGCTTGATTTCGTGGAGGGGGTAAAATTCGATAAATTGGGGGCTTTTACTTATTCTAAGGAAGAGGGGACGAAAGCTTATGAGTACAAAAGCCAAGTTTCCGCTCAACTGAAACAGGAAAGATTAGACCAACTGATGCTCTCCCAGCAGAGGATCGTTATGGGAAAAAACCAATCAAAGATCGGGAAAGCTTTCTCCGTCCTAATTGAAGCTGAATCGGATGAAGGGGATGGTAGTCTTACGGGGAGAAGTCAGGGGGAGGCACCGGAGGTGGACGGGGTAATCCGGATTAAAGGGAAGTGTGATAAGATAGGAAAATTCATTAAAACTAGGATTGTAGATTATCTGGATTATGATCTGATCGGGATAGAGATATGAAAATTATGACGGACTTGACCGGAGTGTCAGAATTAAACCAGAATATCCACCTACTTGGCCCGGAAGCAGAGGATAAAAGTAACCGTTTGAAAATCGCCGAGGTGACCTGTAAGAATGCATTGGTCAAATCGGGGATCGAGGGGGTGGATTATGCTTTAAACCCTTATATCGGTTGTCAACATGCCTGCATATATTGTTATGCCGAGTTTATGAAGAGGTATACTAACCATACAGAGCCGTGGGGGAAATTTGTGGACGTCAAAATCAACCTGGTGGATCGGCTCAGTCAACAGATAAAGAAAACCAAACCTGGCACGGTGATGATCGGTACGGTAACCGATGCTTATCAACCTGTGGAGCGAAAATTCCGCCTAACCAGACAATGTCTGGGGATATTATCCGGCACGGATTTCTCGGTTTTCATCCAGACCAAATCGGATCTGATATTAAGGGATATCGACGTCTTGAAAAAGATAAAGAATAAGGAAGTGGGAATGAGCATAACCTGTCCAGATTCTTATGTAGAGGAATTGTTTGAACCCGGTGCTTCGGATTTGGAGAAGCGGTTTAAGGCGCTGGCTCAACTCAAAGATAGTGGTATACCGACCTTTGTGTTTTTTGGACCTATCTTGCCCTATTTTGCTGATGGTAAAAAATCCCTCCTCTCGGTTTTTGATAGATTAGATAAAATCGGGATCAAACATGTTTATCTGGATAAAATGAATTATCTTAAGGGGAAGTTCAGCCGGATCAAAACCATTTTAGGAAACGACTACCCGGGCGCTTTACCTTTTTATGAGTCGGTTATAAATCAACCGGAGAGATACGAGCAATGGCTTAAAGCCAACCTGACTTCTGTGCTTTCGGATTTCTCATTTGACTCAGAACCGGTATTTTAGCATAAAGTCAAAAAAAGGAGCGGCTATGACCCTGGGAGTGAAATTGATCAGAAAAAGCGGAATTTTGGTCTCCAAATACATCAGCACTCTTTTGATATTACTGTACATGGCTCAGACCGCGGTTATCGTTTACCTGGTTCGCGATAGATACAACCTACAGAAGATCCAGAGTGAACAGGAGATGCAGATAAAAGAACAGCAGCAGACGATAAATGAAATGGAGGAAAAGCTTAAAATATTGAAGATAATTGAGGATTTCCAGGTGGGATTCAAAGACCAGGAGATAGGAGAATTGACCAACGTGATCTACGAGGAGAGCAAGAAATATAGCTATGATCCTCTGTTGCTTCTATCCTTGATTCTGACCGAAAGCTGCTTCAGAAAGGGGCAGATATCGGAGATGGGGGCTTTGGGTTTGATGCAGGTGAAGCCCTCGGTGGGATACGACCTATGCCAACGCAGAGGGCTTAATTGGAAAGGGGAACTCTCCCTTTTCGAACCCGCTTTTAACATCCAGTTGGGGAGTCTCTACCTGTTTGAGCTGATACTGAAATTTAAAGACGTGAAAAAGGCGATAATAGCATACAATGTGGGAGAAAATGCTTTGGAGCTGCGGCTGAAGAAAGGGGAAAAACTTCCCTCTCATTTTCTCTCCGAGGTGGTAAAGAAATACAAGGAGCTGAAGGAAAAGTATGATCCTCCCCAAGGCTAAGAGGGCTTTTTCAAACCGATACAAAAGCCTCGTCCTCTATCTTATAATAATAGCACTGATAGTGGGGTTAGCGCCTTTTAGTTTAGCCCAAGACAGAATCACTTTGCAGGAGAATCCGCCCACCAATGAGGAATTCCTGCGGGAGACGCTGAGGTCACTTTTTGCGGAGACTTTCACCGATTTTCCCAAAGCAACTTCAGATCTGTTGATATTGAAGGCGGAGGAGGAACGCCCGGAAAACTGGCTGCTGGAGGATGAGCTGGCAGTTTATCTTCTATCCTTAAATTATCAGGTAGGCTTGAAAGCTGTTGATTCAGCTTCCGGTTTGCTGGAATCCAAATCGCTATTCTATCGTATTATAGATTTGAAACTGGATTATCCCGAGACCCACAGAAAGGGTTTTTTGAAAGAAAAACTGGTAACCAGAAGAGCTGTGGTCAATCTATCTTTGCGGGAAGAGGATCCAACCACGGGGAAAGTCATCTGGTTGAAAAGAGGAAAACTTGAGAAAAATGATGTGGTGAGAAAAAGCATGATTAAATCATTGAACAACCAATCCTATCCGTTCCTGTGTCCCTCTCTCTCGGGAGATCCCATGAAAAAATATATTGAGCCGGCTTTATTGACAGCAGTTGCGGGGGGGGTAATTTATCTTTTCTTTGCCAATAGATAAAACTTCTCATTTTGTGAGTGAGTCATATGAAAGATGAAAAACCATTTAGGCGCATTCTTCTTTTCCTTGGAATTGTTATTATCATTGTCATATTATGGTTTCTCTTATGTATGCCACCGCGACCGCCGAAATGTCAGCTTGATAAGAGTTCTCTAGATTTCGGTTTGGTTATGGTAGGGGATTCTTTGGATCAGACGTTTATTATTTCGAACACAGGGGGAGGGACTTTGAGCGGGACTGTGAGAGAGGAGTGTGAGGATTATAGTTTGATGGGGGAGGACGCTTACCGTCTGGCAGGTGGTCAATCCCAGACATTCACGATCAGGTTCAAGCCGACTTCGGAGGGGGTAGAGAGCTGCATGGTGGAGACCGGCAACGATAGTTGCGGGGATGTGAGCTGTACCGGGATTGGTAAGGGGGTTCCGGTATGCCGGGTTGACCCTGGGGTTTTGGATTTTCGTGTGATTGCGGTAGGGGATTCTCTGGATCGGACGTTTAGTATTACTAACATAGGGGGAGATACTTTGAGCGGGACGGTGAGAGAGGATTGTGAGGATTACAGTCTGGTAGGGGAGGTCACTTACGGTCTGGCGGGTGGACAATCTAAGACATTCACGGTCAGGTTCAAGCCGACTTCGGAAGGCGTAAAGAGCTGCACGGTGGAGACCGGCAACGATAGTTGCGGGAAGGTGAGCTGTATGGGGATTGGCAAGGGGATTCCGGTATGCCGGCTTGATAAGAGTTCTCTAGATTTCGGTTTGGTTATGGTAGGGGATTCTTTGGATCAGACGTTTATTATTTCGAACACAGGGGGAGGGACTTTGAGCGGGACTGTGAGAGAGGAGTGTGAGGATTATAGTTTGATGGGGGAGGACGCTTACCGTCTGGCAGGTGGTCAATCCCAGACATTCACGATCAGGTTCAAGCCGACTTCGGAGGGGGTAGAGAGCTGCATGGTGGAGACCGGCAACGATAGTTGCGGGGATGTGAGCTGTACCGGGATTGGTAAGGGGGTTCCGGTATGCCGGGTTGACCCTGGGGTTTTGGATTTTCGTGTGATTGCGGTAGGGGATTCTCTGGATCGGACGTTTAGTATTACTAACATAGGGGGAGATACTTTGAGCGGGACGGTGAGAGAGGATTGTGAGGATTACAGTCTGGTAGGGGAGGTCACTTACGGTCTGGCGGGTGGACAATCTAAGACATTCACGGTCAGGTTCAAGCCGACTTCGGAAGGCGTAAAGAGCTGCACGGTGGAGACCGGCAACGATAGTTGCGGGAAGGTGGGCTGTACTGGACAAATTGACGAATGTTTGAAATTATGGACCAAAGCCAAAGAAGAATATCAGAAAAAGCATTGGGATAAAGCAGTTTTGGAATTGCGTAAATATATATTAAGTTGTCCTGGAGCAGCAAATATTGATTCGGCTTATTATCTTTTGGGTATGAGTTATTTTAATCAAAGAGAATACCCTTCGGCTATAAATGAATTTAATCAACTGCTCTCTTCCTTTGCTACCAGTCAGTTGACGGATGATGCCGCTTTCAAAGTGGTAGAATGTGACTTTGAGATGTCGCCAAAGGCGGAATTGGATCAGAGTCACACCCAAAAGGCTTTGGATGAACTGAATAACTTCCTGGACGATTACCCACTCAGTGATAAAAGAGAGGAAGCCCAAAAACTGTTTAAGGAGTGCAGAACCAAACTAGCAAAGAAGGTTTACAAGGGAGGCTACCTTTATTATAGAATGCGACGTTATGATGCGGCCTCGCTATACTTTGAGCGAGTTCTGGATGAATACCATGATACGGAATGGTCCAAACTCGCACAATTCTGCCTAGCGGAGGCTTTATATAAAGGGAAAAAATACGATCAAGCCAAAGAGGAATACCAGAAATTCATTCAAGATTTTCCCCAGGACATGCTGAATAAGAAAGCCAACAAGAAATTGGAGAAGATAGTCAAGATTTTGGTTTCGAAGGGTAAAGAGAAGACGGCAGTGGAAACCAAAGAGAATGCAAAATTGAAAGAGTAAAATTCAAAACGGAAAATTTTACATACCTGTTACACTTAAGGTGAATCCTTTCCTTCGACCATGAGGTCTCACTTTATCCTGAGTGCACTCAGAGTAAGGAATGCCCGAAGGGGAGGAAGAACCCCTTTCCACTAAGAGACTATGTCATAATTGTGTTTTGGGTTTGTAGCCGCAATCTTCAGATTGCGTAAGTCTATGGAATTCAACATATCGATTTCGCAGACTAAAGTCTGCGGCTACATAAATCGAAATTATGACACACTCCCTAAGCGGAGAGGGAAGGCATAGAGGGGAGATTATAATTACATATGGTTCATAAGAGAAGAATCGGAATCTTGGGTGGCACCTTCGATCCCATTCACGTGGGTCATCTGGTGTTAGCGGAGCAAGTGAAGGAAAAGCTCCGACTGGAGCGGGTGATCTTCATTCCCTCTGCCAAGCCTCCGCACAAAACCAAACAGAAACTTTCACCCGCCAAGGACAGATTTCAAATGACCCGGTTGGGATTGGAAGGGAATCCAAAATTCTCGGTATCGGACCTGGAGCTGAAACGGGGAGGGCTATCTTACACCATTGACACATTGAAGCAATTGGAAAAGCTATACCCCGGGCGGGAGTTGTATTTTCTGACCGGATCGGACGTACTGGACGAGATACATACGTGGAAAGAGCCGGAACAGATATATAAACAGGTGAAGGTGGTCATCGCCATAAGACCCGGCTTTGACCACTTTGATCCGGAGAATCAATTTGCCCAAAAGAGCATTATCGTCCCGATAACCGGTATAGATGTCTCCTCCTCTAAGATCCGGGCAATGGTAGCTAAAGGAGAATCCATCCGATACTTGGTCCCGACCAAGGTGGAAGAATATATAAACAAGAAGAAATTATACCAAAGATGATTGGGTTTGAGCAAATATAAATGTTTGCACCCCTTTAGACAATATCTGAGTTGCTTGCTATAGTGTTTTGGCCTGATGAATCAGGCAACTACGAAATTCTCTCCTTTATATAACGATTTCTTCAGAAGTCACCAAAATCTGTTGACGGGAAAGAAAGACTGTGGTATTTTGGAGATGTTCAGTTAAGTTCTCTGAAGATCAAGCTGGGAAATATATGCCATGTCCAAAAAACAGCGTCTGTTTCTGATAGACGGGTCGGCTTTGGCTTACCGGTCTTATTTTGCTTTCATCCGGAACCCACTGATCAACTCAAAGGGGGAGGATACTTCAGCGGTCTTCGGTTTTACCAATTCCATCCTGAAAATTCTAAAAGACGAAAACCCGGATTTCGTGGCGGTGGTATTCGATACCAAGGCTCCGACTTTCCGTCACGAGATATATAAAGAGTACAAATCGACCCGGGCCAAGATGCCGCATGAGATGTCGGAACAGCTTCCCCGCATTAGAGAAGTGGCTGAAGGGATGAATCTCCCTATCTTGGAATTGGATGGTTTTGAAGCGGACGATCTGATGGGAACCTTAGCCAAAAAAGCGGAAGAGAAAGGATTTGAGGTAACGTTAGTAACAGGGGACAAGGATTTTCTGCAGCTGGTGGATGAAAAGATCAAAGTGCTGAATCCCAAAAGGGGTGGGGAGGAGGCGGAACTTTTAGATAAAAAGGGAGTAGAGGAAAAATTCGGCGTATCTCCGGATAAGGTGATCGAGGTCCTGGGATTGATGGGAGACGCGTCGGACAATATCCCTGGGATTCCCGGAATTGGTGAAAAAACAGCTTTGGAACTAATCAAGGAATTCGGAAGCTTAGAAAATACTTTAAAAAACGCAGATAAAGTCAAGAAGAAAAGCGTACAGAAGAGACTTTTGGAGCATGCCGATTTAGCCCGACTCTCCAAGCGACTGGTCACCATCGATACTCATGTCCCGTACGAGTTGGATCTGACTAAACTCAAGAGAAGTGAGTTCAACCTACACCAGTTAAAGGAGCTTTTCAAAGAGCTGGAATTCACCAAGTTCCTGCAGGAGATCGGCTCGTTGGAGAAAAAAGAGGAAGAGGTAAACTATCAAGTTATAAAAACCAAAGATGATCTGGTTGCATTGATCTCCGAGGTAAAACAGGCGGGAGAATTCGTTCTGGACACTGAAACCACCAGCTTAAATCCCATCGAGGCCGAGCTGGTGGGGATATCATTTTGCCACAAAGAGAAAGAAGCCTACTACTTGCCGGTGGGACATATTGAGCAGAAAGGGGACATAGACATAACTTTTGCGATCAAAAGCCTAAAGGGGATTTTGGAGGATGAAAATATAAGAAAGATAGGGCATAATTTGAAATACGACCTGGAGGTGCTCAGACGATACGATATAGAGTTTAGGGGAATTTACTTCGATACCATGGTAGCGTCTTATCTTTTGAATCCCTCAATCCGACAACACAATTTGAATTACCTGGCACTGGAATATCTGGATCATAAAATGATTCCCATAACCGATCTGATCGGCGGCAGTTCCACCAAATCCTCGACGACAAAAACGGATATTTTCGATACCACCCCAGATACCCCCAAAAAGCGCAAAAAGCAAAAGAGCTTCACCGACGTTCCCATTGCCGATGCCTGCAAATACTCCTGCGAGGATGCTGATTTCACCCTGCGGTTGAAAGAAAACTTCAGCCCCAAACTAAGCCTTCTTTCCTTAGAGAAGCTATTTTTCGAAGTGGAGCTCCCCCTAATCGAGGTTCTGGCGGAGATGGAGATGATCGGGGTATCGATCGATACCAATCATCTTAAGAATCTATCCCGGCAGATAGAAAGCCAGCTAAAAGAGTTAACCCAGAAGATCTATGATGTGGCGGGCAAGAAATTCAACATCAACTCCACCCAGCAGTTGAGCAAAGTGCTCTTTGAGGATCTGAAGCTTCAGTCGGTGCGTAAAACCACCAAACGGACCGGTTTTTCCACCGACATCGGAGTTTTGGAGATCTTGGCCAAAGAGCACCCTCTCCCTGCGGTTCTCTTGGAATATCGTCAGCTTTCCAAATTGAAATCCACTTATATCGATACCCTGCCGGTTTTGGTGAATAAGATAACCGGAAGAATTCATACCTCCTTTAATCAAACCGTGACTGCTACCGGAAGGCTCTCCTCTTCCGATCCCAATCTGCAGAACATCCCCATCCGGACCGATTTAGGGAAGCAGATCCGGAAAGCTTTCATCCCCAGGAATGAGAATTTTCTTATCATGTCCGCTGACTATTCCCAGGTAGAGCTAAGGATCTTGGCACATTTTTCCCAGGACCATACGCTATTGGAATCTTTTAAGAACGGCGAGGATATTCACAAGCGAACGGCCAGCGAGGTCTTTGGAGTGAGCATCGATCAGGTTACCAAAGAGCAAAGAGATGTTGCCAAAACCACCAATTTCTCCATCATCTATGGTGTCTCTGCCTATGGATTATCCCAGTCTACCAACATGACTCCGCAGGAAGCTGCCATGTTTATCGAGATATATTTCAAAAGGTACCCCCGGGTTAAGTCTTACATCGACGAGATGATCGAGCTAGCCAGAGCGCAGGGATTCGTTACCACCCTTTTGGGAAGAAGAAGATACATACCGGAAATCGGAAGCACTAACAGGCAGAAAAGGGAATTTGCCGAACGGACCGCCATCAATACCCCCATTCAGGGCTCAGCTGCGGATTTGATCAAGGTGGTGATGATTGATATCGCCAAAAGATTAAAAGACAAAAAATCCAAGATGATTCTGCAGGTGCATGACGAGCTGGTTTTTGAGGTGCACAAGAGCGAATTAGATTCTGTCAGGGAGATGGTCAAAGACCGAATGGAAAATGCCATTCAGTTAGAGGTGCCCATCAAGGTGGACATAAATGTGGGCGAAAACTGGTTAGAGGCAAAGTAGGTAGCGAGCGGTGAAGCTACCTGACAATACATAACTTCTCGCTTTTAGTCCCCCTCATTGTGAAATGGAGAGGGGGAAGCAGAGAATGAATCAAAAGAGCCTTTCGATATCATGATTCTAGTAGGAATAACCGGCGGGATCGCTTGCGGAAAGACCGAAGTGTCCAAGGTCTTTCGAGAGAAGGGAGCCGTAGTATTATCCGGAGACCGGATTGGAAAAGATGTAGTCGAGAAGAACCGGGGAATTCTGAAGGAATTGGTCTGGACATTTGGCCAGGAGATACTGAATAAAAAGGGAGGTCTAAATCGAAGGAGATTGGGTGAGATCGCATTTGCTTCCAAGAAATCGAAAGAGAAATTAAACCGGATGGTTCATCCATATTTATTAAAAGAACTCAGAGGGAAGATTGAAAGTCTGGGAAAAAAACACCACAGGGGAATGGTGGTAATCGATGCGGCTTTGATTGTGGAATGGGGATTGCAAAGGGAGTTGGATTATCTTATCTTTGTTCAATCTAAAAGGGGAGATAGAATCAGAAGGCTACGGGAACAGAAAGGATATTCCCGCAAAGAGGTTGAAGGACGAATTAAGTCCCAACTGCCGGAAACAACCAAAAGAAAATTAGCAGATTTTGTTATTAGGAATAATAAGGGATTAACTGAATTGAGGGAGAAAGCAAATAAAGTCTGGGAAAAGATAAAAACAAAACAAAATAGATAGTTGATTGCCTTTGATCCCCGCCCTATTAACCGAGCGACATCTCTTAACCGCATATTAAACAGAGAGATGGAAAAATACTCTTGCTTTCTTACATAGAATTGGTATAATGTCTTTGTTTTTGGTTTTACTGTGATCTGTAAACTGAAAACTGTAAACCGAATTTCCGGGGCAGTAGCTCAGGCAGACGCCCCGTATGGGTTGGGAGAGCGCCCGTACGGGAGGTCGGCGAGCGGATACCTCGTCTGGGCTTGACCAGGCTGATTTCCGATGGAACAAAGCAAGTATTATGTATATGTATTGTGCAGCCAGAAGGATGGTAGATTATATACGGGTTATACAAGCAATCTAGGAAAAAGACTTCGAGATCATAATGCGGGGAATACGAAATCCTTGAGAAATAGAAGACCGCTGAAATTGGTCTATTACGAGGAGTTTAATACAAAAACAGAGGCGATCGCCAGAGAGAGTTATTTTAAGACTCCTGAAGGAGGTGCTCAAAAAAAGAAGCTAATAGAGCAAGCCTTTAACCATTTTTCCCCAAGGTGTGAGATAGCTGAGACGGAGGACGGTAGAGAAACTCACTTTGGATCGAGGTAATTGGTAACTAAAAAACCTTAAAATATATCTTTTCAGGAAAGGCTAGAAGAATTTTTGCTTTTCCTGAAAAATAACAGATGCTTGTGAACCGAATTTCCGGGGCAGTAGCTCAGTTGGGAGAGCGGTACGTTCGCAACGTACAGGTCGGCGGTTCGAGCCCGCTCTGCTCCAGAAATTTGTCCGTACGGACAAATTTCTGGTTCGTGGTTCGGAGTTCATGGTTCGTGGTAAAATCAAAGAAACAGCAAAGATATGAATTCAATAGAGAAATTCAACTTTGAGAATTTGAGAGTTTATCAGGATGGTTTGGATTTTTCTAAACATATATATAAGATAAGCAAAAGATTTCCAAAAGAGGAGGTTTTTGGATTAACGTCACAATTGAGAAGAGCAGCTTCGTCTATTCCTTTGAATATAGCAGAGGGTAGTGGACTTACTAAAACAGAATTTAAGAATTTCCTCAGGCGAGCCAGAGGATCGATATATGAATGCGTTACTATTCTTTATTTAGTCTTAGACAACGGTTATATATTTGAGAACGAACAGAAGAAATTATATGGAGATTGTCAAAAACTGGCAAAATCTATAAGTGCATTGATCAATTCCATCAAGTAGCTTATCGCAAAAGCATTTAAGGGTTTGCCACGAACTGAGAACCACGAACCAATAACTGAAAATTTAATCGCAGATTAAATTTTCCCGTGCTAGATGGGGAGTTAGCGGTGCCCTGTAACCCGGAATCCGCTATACCGGGATCAAATTCCCACCCGAGGTTCTTTGTTTTCCGATGGAGGATTGGGTGTGCGACGTCGAAGATCAGGTCCTGCGCAACCCCAGCTCGCCAAACCCCGCCAGGACCGGAAGGTAGCAACGGTAAGCGAATACTTGAGTGTGCCGCAGGAGAGCCTGGTTGGAGTTGGCTACCCAAGCTTCCTTGGAAGGCAGGAATCGAAGGTGGGTGCACGGGTAATCCCGCCTAGCAGCGGGATAGTTAACAGTTCACGGTTCATAGTTAACAGTTAAAATCGAAAACAATCCAGAAGGAAGAACACCATGACTTATCTGGTGATGGCGAGGAAATATCGACCTCAGACGTTCGAAGAGTTGGTGGGACAATCACACGTCACCACCACGCTGAAACATGCCATCCAGACCAACCGCATATCGCACGCCTATCTTTTTACCGGTCCCCGAGGAACGGGTAAAACCACAGTGGCAAGGATTCTGGCCAAAGCTTTAAATTGCAAGGAGGGACCTACCCCCCAACCCTGTAACCGGTGTGATTCCTGCCGGGAGATAACCATAGGTCGGAGCCTGGACGTGATGGAGATCGACGGTGCCTCTAACAACAGTGTGGACGACGTCAGAACCCTCAGGGAGAACATCCGCTACGTTCCAAGCCAGGGGAAGTACAAGGTCTACATCATAGACGAAGTGCACATGCTTTCCGATTCCGCTTTCAATGCCCTGCTGAAGACCTTGGAGGAACCGCCAGCACATGCCATCTTTGTTTTTGCCACCACCGAACCGCATAAGTTGCCTCAAACCGTTCTCTCCCGATGTCAGAGATTCGATTTCCGACGCATTTCCACAACCGATCTGGTGAAAACCGTTAAGGATATAGCCGAAAAGGAAAATCTTCAGGTGGAAAAAGAGGCTTCATACATTTTGGCCCGGAGGGCGGACGGAAGCTTAAGGGACTTGCTCTCGCTTTTAGATCAGGTGATAGCTTACGGTAGCGAGAGCGAATCGGGGGAGGGAAACAGGAAGATAATCTCATCCTCGCTGATCACCGAAACTTTAGGTTTGGTGGATCAGGAGAAGTTGTTCGAGTTAACCGACGCCATTGGGGAAAAAGCTACCTCCAAAGGGATTTCCCTTTTGAATCGATTGATCGATTCCGGTGTGGATCTGCCCGAATTCGTCAACAGTCTGCTCCAACACCTGCGGGATCTATTGATGGTTAAAGTGGCGGGAGATTCAAATGTGCTATTCGACCTCTCGGATATATACATACAAAAATATAAAGAGAAGTCTGCCGCATTCTCTGAGGTGGATCTGCTGCGCATGATAAAAGTGATCGCCGATTTGAACTTAAGCTTAAAGAGATCTTCGGACCCTAGAGTGATGTTAGAGATGACCTTGATGAAGATATTGAAGATGGAATCGTCAGTTGATTTAACCAAACTATTAGAGAAATTGGATCTGCTTAAAAGCTGTTCATCTGCAGAAATAGAGGGAGGAGGTAGCGTACCTACTAATAATATACCACAAAAAAAGCCAACCACAACTTCACCGGAAAAACCGACTACCAAGGGACACCCCGCAGACTCACCAAAGGATACGACGGCCCCTTCTATTGATCCCGCGGAACAAAACTCTTACATTAAGACGGAACTGCTCTCGTTGGATAATATCCAAAAGCGCTGGAATGAAGTATTGGGAGAGGTGAAAAGCAACAAGCTCTCTTTGTGGAGCCTGATTAAAGACGGTGAGGTGGTCGGATGGGAAGATGATACCTTGACCATTGAGTTTCGCAACGGAAACAGTTTTCACAAAAAACAGGCAGAAAGAAGAGAGAACTTGAACTTAATACAGAAGGCGTTGGGAGACATCTTCGTCCAGCCATTCAAATTGAAATTTGAGTTAAACGAGATGAAAGACGCAACTCCCGATAAACCGAACGATTCAAAATCGAAAAGCGACAGTTCAACCCGGATCACCAACGATCCGTTGATGAAAAGCATCTTCGACAACTTCGAAGGGGAGATCATCAAATAACAGAGGAATATCGGATCGAAGAACAGCATGATCAAAATTATAAGGAGAGAATAATGGTAAAAGGTATTGGCAACATGATGAAACAGATACAAAAAATGCAGCAGGAGATGGAAAAGATCCAGGAGGAGTTGGCAAACAAGACGGTGGAGGGGACGGCGGGGGGAGGGATGGTCAAGGTCATAGCCAATGGCAAGCAGGAGATTTTGGAGATCAAGATCGATCCGGAGGTGGTGAACAAGGACGACGTGGAGATGCTTCAGGATCTGATCGTGGCGGCGGTGAACCAGGCTAAGGAGAAAGCGCAGGAGATGGCAAACGAGGAGATGAGCAGGCTGACCGGCGGATTGAAGATACCCGGAATGCCATTTTAAGTTAGATAGTAAAGTTTCATCTTGATCCGAAATCTAAGTTAAACAGCTTCTCGACGGTTCAAGTAAAGGCGAACACTTCAATTGCTAATTTCCAAAGAAGAACATGATCGATTCATTAGAAAAATTAATCGAGCAATTCTCCAAATTCCCCGGAATCGGAAGGAAGACCGCCCAGAGGATGGCTTTCTTCGTCCTAAAGGAGAGAAAAGAGGAAGCGGAAGCTTTGGCTCAAGCTGTTCTGGATGTGAAAAGCAAGGTGAGCTATTGTTCCATCTGCTTCAATATCACCGAGGAAGATCCCTGCTCTATTTGTAGAGATGAAAAAAGAGATAGAACTACCGTATGTGTAGTGGAAGAGGCAAATGACGTAGCAGCTTTGGACAAGACCAACCAGTACAGGGGACTGTTCCACGTTTTGGGAGGGGTGCTTGCTCCTTTGGATGGCGTCGGACCGGACGATCTGAAGATAAAGGAACTTTTGTCCCGGCTGAAAGATAAAGAGGTCAAAGAAGTGATCATCGCCACTAATCCCAATACTGAAGGGGAGGCCACTGCTATTTATCTCTCCAAGTTAATTAAACCATTGGGCATAAAGGTGACCCGCATCGCTCGGGGGCTACCCGCAGGCGGGGATTTAGAATATGCCGACCAGATTACTCTGGCAAATGCCCTCGAAGGACGGGTGGAGTTCTAACAGAGCCACACCGATTAAGAAAGCGCCATCCGTTCAAATATCTGCATAAAAATCACTGTATATCCCAAGTTAGATGATATTATTTTCAACGGAGGCTACGAAAGATGCCCATTTATGAGTATGAATGCAAAAAGTGCGATTGTAGATTTGAAGTATTGCACAAGAACGTAGAGGAGAACATTGGTTTAACCTGTCCAAAGTGTAATGCCAAGAATCCTGTCAGGATTTTCTCTGTATTTTCCAGCGGGGAATCCTCCTGTGGCACAACCTCTGACAGCGTAAAGAAGGGATTTAGCTGAAGCCGATAAACTTGTTTGAGTGGTCAACTCATCCGTTATTAAGAGAGATTTCCGCATTTTTATCTGAAGCGGAATAAAGAGTAAATACCTCGTCTTTTCTCACCCCGAAGACTTGACATTACTACCACCATATGGTTTCTTTTTCCTTTGTGGGTCAGGGATAAAGCCATCCAATATTCCTGTTGCCACAGAAAAAGAAAAGGGTTATCTTTGGTAAAATTTCTGTCTGATACGTAGAAGATAAAAAAGCTAAAGCAGTATTCTCAGGGAGTATAGTGAATGATAACCGATTTAGTAACCAAGATATTCGGCTCCAAGCACGATAGGGACGTTAAAAAGATCTGGCCAATGGTAGAAGAGATCAACCAGTTCTCCGAGCAGTTAAAGAGTCTCTCCGACGAAGAGTTGAAAGGTAAGACCCAGGAATTCAAGCAGAAAATAAAGGAGAGAACCGCTCAGCTCGAAGAGCAGCTGAATGACCTGAAGGAAGAATTTGCCGGCATAAAAACACACGGGTTGACAGAGGAGGAGAGGGCAGAGGTTCGGGCGCAAAGGGAGGTGCTCCTCCAGCAGATGAAGGATATCCGCGAGGAGATAAAAAAGATCGAACAGGAAACCCTAAACGAAATTCTCCCTGAGGCTTTTGCCGTGGTCAAGGAGACCTGCCAGAGATTGGTGGGCAAGAAATGGAACGTGTGCGGGATTGAGATTGAATGGGACATGGTTCCGTATGACGTTCAGCTCATCGGCGGGGTGGTGCTGCATCAGGGGAAGATCACCGAGATGGCTACAGGGGAAGGGAAAACTCTGGTTGCCACCATGCCCATTTACTTAAATGCCTTAACCGGCAAAGGGGTTCATCTGGTGACGGTGAACGATTACTTAGCCCGCAGAGACAGCGAATGGATGGGGGAGATATACAAGTATCTGGGTCTAACCGTGGGCTGTATCCAAAACGAGATGGACAATGCTCAAAGAAAAATTCAATATAACTATGACATTACTTATGGTACCAATAACGAGTTCGGTTTCGACTACTTAAGGGACAACATGGCGATCCGGGCAGAGGATCGGGTGCAGCGGGGTTACAATTATGCCATCGTGGACGAGGTGGACTCGGTTCTGATCGACGAGGCGCGAACCCCCCTGATTATATCAGGTCCGGTCAGCTCGGACATCACCCAGAGTTACATGGAGATGAAACCGCTGGTAGAGCAGTTGTTCCGCAAGCAATCCGCTTTGGTGAACAAGCTGGTGGCGGAAGGGGAAGAGTTGCTGAAAGATGGTAAGGAATACGAGGCGGGGACAAAGCTTTTGATTGCGCAGAGAGGTTCCCCCAAGAACAAAAGATTGATGAAGGTTTCGAAAGAACCCGGGGTCAAAAAGCTGATCCAGGGAGTGGAATTGGACTACATGCGGGAGAAGAAATTGTACGAGCTGGACGATCTTCTCTATTTCTCCATCGACGAGAAGGAAAATTCCATCAATTTGAACGAGATGGGTAGATCGCTCCTGTCACCGGAAGATCAGATACTCTTCGTCATACCGGACATCACCGAAGGGATACACGAGATAGACTCGGACGATTCGCTCACCGACGACGAGAAATTAAAGAAAAAAGATAAACTGTATCAACTGCATGCGGAGAGAAGCGAAAAGAACCACTCCATCAGCCAGCTATTAAAGGCATATTCCCTCTTCGAAAAGGACGTGGAATACGTGGTCCAGGATGACAAGGTACTAATCGTGGATGAGTTCACCGGGCGGTTGATGCCGGGCCGGCGGTACAGCGATGGGCTGCATCAAGCCATCGAAGCCAAGGAGGGGGTGAAGGTGGAGGGGGAGACCCAGACCTTTGCCACCATCACCCTGCAGAATTTCTTCCGGCTTTACGACAAACTGGCGGGGATGACCGGTACCGCAGTAACCGAAGCTGGGGAATTCTGGGAGATATACAAACTGGACGTGGTGGCGATTCCCACCAACGAGGCGGTCAGAAGGATTGACTACAACGACATGGTCTACCGCACCAGAAGGGAAAAGTACAATGCCATTATCGAAGAGATCACCCGTTACCACCAAGCCGGCAGGCCGGTGCTGGTAGGAACCGTTTCGGTGGAGGTGTCGGAGACCATCTCGCGCATGTTGAAGCGGACCGGGATCAAACATTCGGTTTTGAATGCCAAATATCACCAGCAGGAGGCGGAGATCGTGTCCCGGGCGGGACAAGGCGGGACCGTGACCATAGCCACCAACATGGCTGGACGAGGGACAGACATTAAATTGGGCGAGGCGGTGGTCAAACATCCACAGTGCCGCCTGATCACCCCGGATCGGGAGGAAGGTTGTCCCTATCTGGAGGAGTTGGACTGTCCCAAAGACGTACCGTGCGGTCTTCATATCATAGGGACGGAAAGACACGAAGCGCGGAGAATCGACCGCCAGCTCCGGGGAAGATCGGGAAGGCAGGGGGATCCCGGCTCATCCCGTTTTTTCCTCTCCTTAGAGGACGACTTGATGCGGCTTTTCGGCTCGGACCGGATTGCATCGATAATGGACCGGCTGGGAGTGCAGGAGGGAGACGTGATCAATCACTCCATGGTCACCAAGGCGATAGAGAGAGCGCAGAAAAGGGTGGAGGCGCAGAACTTCTCCATCCGTAAGCATCTTTTGGAATACGACAACGTGATGAACCAGCAGAGGGAGGTCATCTACGACCGGAGATTGGCGGCTTTGGAAGGCGCCGATTTGAGAGAGGACGTTTTGGATTTGATCAAATCGACCATCGCAGCCAAAGTGGAGGCACATACATCGGAGAAGACTTATCCCGAAGAGTGGGATTGGGTGGGTTTGAAGCAGGATCTTTTGAAGACCTTCTTGGTCGATATCAAATTTGAACAAAAAGACATTGTCAAGCTGACTCGAGAGGATCTGAAAGAAAACCTCTTTAAGATGGCATTGCAGATCTATGAATATAAGGAGAAGATGCTGGGCGAGGAGCTGATGCGCCAACTGGAGAGATATGCCATGCTGCGGGGCTTAGACGAGGAGTGGAAGGAGCATCTTTACGACGTGGATCAGCTAAAGACCGGTATCGGGCTCCGGGCTTATGGCCAGAGAGATCCGGTGATCGAGTACAAAAAGGAAGCTTTTGGATTGTTCATGGAGATGATCCAGAGAATCGACGAGCAGACTTTGGAGCTGATCTACAAATTGAAGGTCGAGGAGAAAGAGCGTCCGCGAAGAGAAGAGCCGGCCAGGCAGATGCGGGCGATTCATCAATCTGCTGTAGGTTTGGGAATGTCGGAGAACCAGCCGGCGGAAGAGGTAGCGCCGGGTAAGCTCCAGCCGGTCAGAGTTGGAAAAAAGATCGGTCGGAACGACCCGTGCCCGTGCGGGAGCGGGAAGAAATACAAGAAATGTTGCGGAGCAGCTTGAAAAGCGTCCGCCGTCCAATGTCCGTCGTCCGCCGCTTAAACCCAAAAAATAAAAGCGTTCAAAGTCCTCCGCCAGAGGCGGATCCGCCTTCGGCGGAAAAGTTTAAAGTTTTAGGTTTGAAAAAAAGATTCAAAAGTTCAAGAGTTCAAAGGTTCAATAAAAGCAAAAGCATTCAAAATTCAAGGTCGAGTGAAGTGCAAAGGAGTTAAGAGATACTTTTTTAGAACCCCCTAAATCCCCCTTATCAGGGGGACTTGATTTTTGCTTTCCCCCCTGATAAGGGGGGAAATTAAAAAGGGGGTTATTTAGAATTTACAAATCCCCTGAATCCCCCTTGTTCCTTCTCCGCCTTCAGCGGAATCAAGACCTTATAGCAGGGGGGTCTTTTTCTTGAGTTTTCATCTTTATAATTTCTTTCGATAATTATTCTTTCGTGATTAATTTCAAAGATGCTTGACTGTTGAAACCGAAGCATCTGAAGCATCTGGTGCATCTGGGGTTCATTTTTTATTTTTTTCTCACTTTTCCTCCAAATAGATAATAGGCAACGAATTGCGTACGTTTGAAACTGAGGAGTTGCTGCTGGTGGAAGCATCTACTTCCGTGGGATCAGTTAGACAAGTTTCCTGCACTGCTGGTAACTTACAGAGTATAGAGTTAAGAGTTTAGAGTAAAAAGTCAAAAATCCAAAAATATTCATTTTGTAAATGCGATAATAATTGGGGGGTACAGCTGGGAGACCCTCGAAAAAGAAAAAAGGCTCCCGGACGCTTTTCATTTATAGTACCTACCCCATAAATACCGGCGCTATCCTGTTCACCACTGAAGTTGTTGCGAATTTGCTCTTTGTGGAAGAAAGACTACGGAATAGGAACGGGTAGGGTAAGAACTGTAAGCTCCTGTCAGATTCAAATATAAAGTGTCAGGAAACTAAAGGCTCCTGGCTAACCGGCTTGACCTCGGATAATCTTATCCCGTGCAGCTTCCAAGTATGCTGTTCGTCCTTCTCTCTCATATTCCAAAGCATTTCGATAGTCCAATGTGAGAAGCTTAGAAAGATCATCTAACTCTTTTATGAGCCTAATTTGCTTTGAGGACAATCGATCTTTTGCCATGCTTATATCCAATGTCGGCGTCTAACGTTCGCGCTCAGAGGCGGCGGAACGCCGTCTGCTGGAGCGCGGTGTTAGACAATGCTAATGGCGGACTCAACGGATTTACTTACTGCTTTCCTATCTTGCTTTCGACTCCCTTCTTGAGTTCCAGAAGATTCTGCTCGTTGGGAGATATTTCGAGACCTTCCTTGATGTAATCGAGGGCGAGATCGTAATTGCCGTTATCCATCATAAGTTGCGCCAAACGAAGTTTCTTTGAAACGGCATGTTGGGAGACCTCCTTCTCAGAGACGGCGCGGGGTATGGACTCATACGTTTCGATGCTCTTGGTCACAACTGGCATATATTTCTGATATGCATTGGGCGGGGCACCATACTGAATGTTGTGATCCACAGATCCTACGAGAAAATCATACATAAGGAACTTTATTCCCTTCATCTCGTAGGATCGCTTAACTGCCGGTCTCCCAGCGAAATCCGTTCTCTGAATATCAGTCGACAGGCCAGTGCGTGCCTCAATATTCTTGCAGAAGTTTACGAGCTCGTCGATAGTGCTGAAGTCTACGGCGTTAACCAAAATCCGCAGATCAACATTAGGGTCAGAGCCAATAAATGCCACTTTTCCTCTGGGGTCCTGCGGGTATTCCTGTACCCGCCATCCATCTGGCGGGACAATCCTGAAGTAGCCCTTCGGGTCGACATATCGCTGGGCTGGTAGTTGATTCCCTCTAGCCTGTGCTGTCTCAGTTATGGGTGCGTAATTCTCTGTCTCTTTGGCAGATTCTTGCGTTCTCTCCTCTTTCTTGCCACAGCCGACCAGGAGAACTAAGAACAGCACTAGGGATATGACCATAAGTTTTCTCATGATAGTACCTCCTTTTTTGATTAACATGGCCTAACATTGATTGTGTAGTCTGTATAAATCTGTAAAGACAGACTGCTCGTTTCTGTATAACACATTGGTTAAAAATAGAGTCAAGCGTTTCAACTTGCATAATATCAGTGTCTTGCATGATTCTATTGCCTCATTGCTTTCCGGTTTATACGGTCTGTATAAACCGACCTACAACCCGTCGACCAACAACACCCCTAGATATTTTAATCGTAACCCGATTTCTCATCAAATCGATTCTATTTATATGGCATATTATAATCATCTATTAAACCTTGTCAACTTTTAATTTGAATTATTTATTCGAAAGGACAGGGGTAGAGGTTATAGCAACAAATTCGATACAACTTCGGTGGTGAAAAGGATGGCGTCGGTATTTATGAAGGAGGTAATGAAAGAAAAATAAAAAGGAACCAATCTCCCTATCAACTAAATGAATAATTTTTGATTTTGATTTGTAATTTTTAACTTTTAATTTTTATCTTTGAATTCATTTGTTGTAATTTGCAGGTAGGACTCCGGTAAGAAGCGTATGAAATTTGTAAAAAATCTTTCGCAAAAACCTCGAAATGGATTTCCTGGTGTTGAAAAAGATGAAAAACAACCCTCAACAAGCCCAGCATGTCCGGCAATCGTTCTCCCCGCTCCACAAGAAAAGGAACGGGTCGCATGAATGCCCAGACGCCCAGACGGGCACGTCTGTGGGCACGTCCGTGCGACCCCTACAATTCTATCTTTCACACCAGGTATAAACCATACTGTACATAGCAAGGCGTATGAACCATACGGTACATACCAAAGGGAGATGGAAAGATTTACACAATCTAAAGATTGCGGCTACCAAATAAAAACATAATTTTAACGCGCCCTCATAGGGGAGAGGGAAAGATTTTTGTTCCTTTGCGTCAGTCACAAGGATTCCAAGGAGGGGGAAGAGTAAGCTCCTGACGTAACCGTGAAAATTCTTTCGGTTACTGAAACAGCCCATTGTCGTATCTTTTTACACTCTTCAGGATTAGCATAAATTCTTGGCCAATTTCTATGCCACAGCGTTATCTGTATTTGTACTTCTACCAAAAAGGCCTGCACATTCAAAGGAGCATCCGGTGCAGTCCATTCGATAAAGAATTTGGTTTCCTCGAGCATGGTTTGCACTGCTTCCCAATTTTGGGGATTAATTGAAAATGAAGCTATCCGAGCGAGATTAGCTGCAATTCCTCCCAATCGTTTGTCAAGACCATCCTGTAAGTAACGATTTTTTATTGTTTCCATATTCTGCATTATACTGCTCCCAGTAAATCTTTTCCAGTGGACTTTACTATAAAGCTGATAGTCTAGGCTCGATGAATCGAGCAACTACTCTGCATCTATCGGCGAATAAAGTACAAGACATTTTCCATATCCTCTGGTAGAGGAGAATCGAATTCCTGGTATTCCTTTGTGCGGGGGTGAACGAAACCTATCTTTTTGGCGTGGAGCGCCTGCCTATCAATCAAACCCAATAGCTTTTGCGCCAAAGGACGTTCTTGGTCGAAAATGCCTTTAAGCCATTTCTGCCTGCCGCCATATTCGGGGTCACCTAAAACCGGATGATTCAGATAGGAGAGATGAACCCTGATCTGGTGAGTTCTCCCGGTCTTCAGTCGAAGGGACAAAAGATCGCAGATGATATATTTCTCCAAAACCTTATATTGAGTCAGCGACTCTCTTCCCTTCACTCGGGTGACTGCCATCTTTTTTCTATCTTTTAATGCTCTCCCGATAGGAGCTTCGATTATACCTTCTTCAGTCGGCATGTGACCCCAAACTATAGCGGTATATTCGCGCAAGAGAGTTCGGTTCTTTATCTGCTCAGCCAAACTCAAATGAGCAGAATCATTTTTTGCCACCACCAAAAGCCCTGAGGTATTCTTATCCAAGCGGTGTACTATGCCCGGGCGCAAAACCCCATTTATACCGGACAGATCTTTGCAATGAAAAAGAAGGGCGTTGACCAGTGTATGAGAAAAATTACCTGCAGCGGGGTGAACCACCATTCCTGCTTTTTTGTTCACCACCAGAAGATCGGAATCCTCATAAACGACATCCAACGGGATGTTCTCCGGTTCAAGAGACGGCTTCTCCAAAGGAGGGATTTCAATGTGAATTTGCTCTCCACCTTTTATTTTATGGGAAGGTTTCACCGACCGGCTGTCTACGAGGACATGTTTATCCAAAATCAATTTGTGAACAAAAGAGCGGGAGAGACCGAGATTCTCTTGAGAAAGGAAGAGGTCTATTCTTGTTCTATGAGCTTGGGGCGGAACCGAGATATCAAGAATTCTAGAGGATTTATTGTTCATCGACAGAGAAGGGATAGTTCAAAATTCAAAGAGAAAAATGCAAAATTACAATTTAAAATTCAAAATTGAAAAATCGGAAAGGAAATGAATTTAATTTTGATTTTTGTTATTTTAATTTTTATTTTCCACCTCACTCCCGCCTTCGACGGGATTTTCAACTTAACCCTCCTACGGATTTCGCAACACTTAATCTTCCCCGAGGGGTTGTGTGTCATAAAAAGCAGAACGTTATTTTTGACTAGACTGTATCGAGCTATGAAATTGCAGTTGCCCAATTTATTGAGCTCGATAAATCGAGCAACTACAATATAACACACCCCCCGAGGGGAGAGGAAGTTTCTCCTTCTGCTGATGGTCTTTCTTGGATAAACAATAAATGGATGATTACCAGGACCATTCCTATCAGGACGAAGCTGTCCGCTAAATTGAAGACGGGCCAGCGGTCAAGTGAAACACCGGGGAATCTGAAGAATAAAATATCTTTGGGCGGAAGGTTTAGGTTGAAGAAATCGAAATCCAGGAAATCCACCACCTGACCGAAGCGAAAGCGATCGATTAAATTACCGATTGCTCCTCCCAGCACCAGACAAAGCCCGAGCCGGAGGATGTTTTCCCTCCCTTTGATCTTGAAAAAAAACCACAGGGTTACCCCGATGGCCAAAATCGAAATTAAGGTATAGAAATTCTGATTTCCCAATCTGGTTCCAAATACCCCCCCGGGATTTAGAACGAAGGTTATTCGAAAGAAATCCCCTAAAACCGGGATGGACTCACCCGGAAGAAGGGAAACAGTTACCAGTGTTTTGGATATTTGGTCGGCGAGAATGGATAGGAGGGTGACGATTAGAAATCTGCGGAGAAAGACCCTGGGAAATTCCGCACTTCCTGTGGGTTCCAATTCGGACAAATCATCCCCTCACCGGTCTTTGAGGTTTCCGGCTGCTTTCACCGAGACAGAACTTATCGGTTTTCCTGGGTTTTCTTAAGCTCCTCTTTCTCCTTGCAGGCGATGCACAACCGGGCATGAGGAACCGCCTCCAGACGAGCAGTACTTATCTCCCCGCCGCATTCTTGGCATTTACCGTAGGTTTTGTCCTGAATGCGACGCAAAGCCTCGTCAATATGATAAATAAGCCGGCCGGTCTTTGATGCAAGCAAAAACGACTTTTCCCTCTCGAAGGAATCGGTCCCCTGGTCTGCCATGTGGGTGGAGTATGAGGATAGCTCACCGGAGGCTTCCTTGATGGTGCTGTTTAAACCGGTCTTCTTTAAAAGCCCCAGCTCTTCCATGACCTCCGCCCGCTTGACTAAAAGCAGGGCTTCGTATTTTTCCAGATCTTTCTTCTTCATCTTCTACCTCCCTTTACTTTCCCACTTTTTGAACCGAGATGTTCGCTTTCTCTCCGTTTATGTCCCACTCCTCAACATGATCTCCCCTTGTTTCCGAAAGGGAGAGCATTTGCGCCAAAGTTTCCTTCTTGATGTATTCCTCAAATGCCTCGATTGCCTGGTTTAGCCGGGGAGAGGTCTTTATCCCCACCTGTATCCGATCCATCACCTCGAATCCCGCGGATTTGCGCATGTTCTGAATCTTATTCACCAGCTCCCGGGCAAATCCCTCGTCTTTAAGCTCTTCAGTCAAAACCGTGGATAGCGCCACCTGATACTCGTTTTCCGACTCCACCGCCCAGCCCTGTTTTTCCCTCTCGAAAATCTCTGCACATTCTGCGATTAGTAATAAAATTTCTCCACCAATTTCAGTAGGCAACTCTCCTTCATCTTTAAACTTCTTAAGCTCGGTTTGACTTAAGGATTTTATCTTCTCTGCAACCAAGTTGGCTTTTTTGCCAAATTCGGGACCCAATCGGCTGAAATTGGGTTTGGCAGAAAGCTCGGTCAAGGAACTCTCCTGATCCAACCAGGAGATTTTTTTCACGTTAAGCTCGTCTGAAATCAATCCGAAGAGTGATTCTAATTCCTCCTTCGATTCTCCCTGGGGAAGCTGGATCAGCATCTCTCCCAAAGGCTGCCTTATCTTCATCTCTACCCGGCTCCGGGCTGACCGACCCAAGGCGACTATCTTACGTAAATTATTCATCCGGCGTTGTAGTTTTAAGTCGACATATTTTTCCGAAGCTGAAGGAAAATCGGTCAGATGGATGCTTTGGGGCGAATTTTTATCCACCTTGGCGCAAAGCTCCCGGTACAGCTCTTCGGCAATAAAAGGGGTATACGGGGCAACCAGCTTGCACAGCGCTACCAGGCATTCCCACAAGGTCAGATAAGCGGCAATCTTATCTTTGGATTCGCCCGACTGCCAAAACCTTCTCCGGCTCCTTCTCACGTACCAGTTGCTTAAATCCTCGATCACGAATTCCTGAATCAGACGCGTGGGCCGGGTGAGGTCATAATGATCCAATCCGCTGGTGACCTCGGCGATTAAGGAATTCAAACCAGACAGTATCCACCGGTCCATATCCGAACGCTCTTCCACCTTGAGCTGATGCCGGGTCGGGTCGAATTTGTCGATATTGGCGTAAAGGGCGAAGAACGAGTAGGTGTTTCTTAAGGTGCTCAAGAACTTTCTCTCCACCTCGGTGATCGCCTTCTTGTCGATGCGGGTGGGAAGCCAGGGCTGACTAACCCAGAGCATGTACCATCTCAAGGCGTCCGCCCCCTGGTCGTTCAGCACCTCCCAGGGATCGATCACGTTGCCTTTGGATTTGCTCATCTTGGCACCTTCCTTGTCCTGGATGAACTCGATGACGATCACGTTTTTATAAGCCGGCTGGTCAAAAAGGAAGGCAGAGATGGCCAAAAGGCTGTAAAACCATCCCCGGGTTTGGTCCACCGCCTCGGAGATAAACTCGCAGGGGAACTTGTCCTTGAAATCCTCCTGGTGTTCAAACGGATAATGCCACTGGGCGTATGGCATGGAGCCGGAATCGAACCAGCAGTCGATCACCTCCGGAGTACGATGCATCACCCCTCCGCAGGCGGGACACCTCAGCTTGATCTGATCGACCATCGGCTTGTGCAGGTTCACGTTTTTCTTGAAGGAAGCCGAGCATTCGTCATCTATGGCTAAATCAAAAAGCTCGCTTATGCTCTGGATCGATTTTTTCACCCCGCATTTTTCGCAGATCCAGATGTTGAGCGGCGTCCCCCAGAACCTCTCCCGGGATAAAGCCCAATCCACGTTGTTCTCCAGCCACTCTCCGAAACGCCCCGATCCGATCTCGGGCGGATACCAGTTTATCTTCCGGTTGTTTTCTAAAAGCTTGTCTTTATAGGCAGTGGTTCGGATATACCAGGATTTGCGGGCATAATAGATCAGAGGGGAATCGCATCGCCAGCAGAAGGGATAGGTGTGCAGGTATTCCCCGCGCCGGTACAGTATATTTCGTTTCTTCAGATCGCCCATGATCCCTGAATCTGCATCCTTCACAAACATACCTTTCCAGGGAGTAACCTCGGAGGTAAACTCCCCCTTCTCGTCCACCGGCTGGACTATGGGGAGATCGTATTTAATTCCCACCTCATAGTCGTCCGCTCCAAATGCAGGGGCGATATGGACGATTCCGGTCCCCTCCTTCACGCTGACGAAATCAGCCAAAATCACATAGAATGCCTTGGTCCGGTCGGTCTCCACGAAAGCATAAAGAGGCTGGTACCTTAAATTCACCAGATCTTTTCCCTTGAACTCCTCTTCTATCTGATATTCCCCTTCCAGCGCCTGATTTAAAAGGGCTTTGGCTAAGATCAGCTCCTCTCCTTTATGTTTCACCTTGACGTAATCCATATCTTCACCCACAGCCAAAGCCACGTTGGAGATCAAGGTCCAGGGGGTGGTGGTCCAGACCAAAAAGTGAGTGTTAGTTTTTCCTTCCAGCTTCATCTTGACGTAAACCGAAGGATCGGAGACCTCCTCGTAGCCTTGCGCCACCTCGTGGCTGGAAAGGGCGGTGCCGCACCGGGGGCAGTAGGGGACGATGCGATGCCCCTGATAGATCAAACCTTTCTCGAAGAACTGCGAGAGAATCCACCAGACGCTTTCGATGTAATCGTTGGAACAGGTGATGTAAGCGGATTCCAGATCGAGCCAATAGCCGATTCTGCGGGTGAGCTCGTCCCATTCCTTTTTGTAGCGGAAGACGCTCTCGTTGCATTTGACGTTGAACTTGTCGATGCCTAATTGCTCCACGTCTCCTTTACATTCAAATCCCAGCTCCTTTTCCACCTCTATCTCCACCGGAAGCCCATGGGTGTCCCAGCCCGCTTTTCTTTCCACCTTGTATCCCCGCATGGTCTTGTAACGGCAGACCAAATCCTTGATGGTGCGGGAGATCACGTGATGTATCCCCGGTTTCCCGTTAGCGGTTGGCGGTCCCTCGTAGAAGACGAAATCGGGAGCGTCCTTCCTGATCTGGATGCTTTTGTGGAAAATATTCTCTTTGTCCCAGAACTCGAGAATCCTTTTTTCCATCTCCGGATAGTTGAAATCTTCTTTGATCTCTTTGAACATCAGCTGATTTTCACCTTCATAATTGATATGGCATCTGTTAAAATTTTTTTCTCGGTTAACCAATGATTCATCCTTCGGTGCCAAGCCGTGAAGGCTTGGCTACGAGATAATTCACCTAAATCTTCATCTCCTCTATTACTCTGGTCATGATCTTTTTCAAGAGGGGCTCCGATTTGGCAGCGGTGGCCAGAATTTCCACCATGTTAGTCGGCTTCAAAGCATCCGGCAAACCCATATCAGTGACCAGCGAAAAGCCCAGCACTCTCATCCCCTGATGGCGGGCAACGATCACCTCAGGCACGGTGGACATCCCCACCACATCCGCCCCGATGAACCTTAAGAACCGGTATTCTGCTGCAGTCTCCAGATTGGGACCGGCTACCGCCACGTAAACCCCCTTCTGCAGTTTGATACCCAGATTCAAAGCCACGTTCTCCGCCAGAGTGATCAACTCCGGGTCGTAACAGCGACACATATCCGGGAATCTGGGACCCAAACTTTCATCGTTAGGACCAAACAAGGGATTTGAACCGAGAAGGTTGATGTGATCCGAGATAACCATGATGTCCCCGGCTTTATATATGGGATTCAAACCGCCGCACGCATTGGAGACGACCAGAGTGTTGGTGCCCAAAGATTTCATCACCCGAACCGGGAAGGTTACCTGCTTGAGATCGTATCCCTCGTAATAATGAAATCTACCCTGCATGGCGACTATCTTCTTACCGGAAAGCTCTCCAAAGATCAAAAACCCGGCATGACTCTCCACAGTGGAGACGTGGAAATGCGGAATCTCCTTATAGGAGATTTTGGTCTCTACCTTGATCCCTTCGGCTAAAGAGCCCAATCCGGTCCCCAGTATGATTCCGATTTGAGGATTAAACTTGGTTTTGCTGCGAATGAACTCAACTGCCTGGTTTATATTATCTTTAAGATTGCCGTTATCTTTTTCCGTCATTTCAATATCCTCACACAATACCGAATAAGTTTTACTCCTAAATGATTCTATCTGATTCCGATTTGAACTGCCCTTTGCCTCCGGCAACTTTAAGTTCTTCTTTATACGATTGATCTTCAGCTTCCATTGATTCCAAAAGCTTCAACTGCGTTTCCAGCATGGATTTCAGTCTCAGGAGGTATTCCCGCTTCAGATTTTTCAGCTCCGCTATCTCCTTTTTCAGACCGGAGAGGACGTGATAAGTCTCCTCCAATCCTCTCTCGCTTTTCATCTTAGCTTCCCTCAACATAAGCTGGGCTTCCTTCTCGGCATTCTTCTTCAGTTCCTCGGCTGATTTCTGAGCGGTCAAAAGCACCTCTTTTAGATTCCCCTCCAAGTCCTTGTATCCCCCCAGAGACGTTTCCATGCTTTGGATTTTTTCCTTCATCTTGTGGTTTTCCAGGGTCAACTCCTCCAGCGTATCCGTCACCATCTCCAGAAAAGAATCCACTTCGGAGGTATCATATCCTCTTAAAGATTTACCGAACTTTTGATTTTTTATGTCAACCGGCGTTATTTTCAATTTCATTCCTCCTGCTTTACATAATTTTAAACTCTTTTATCGGCAGAATACTATAAATACTATCCTTTCTTTTGAAATCAATTTCTCAATCCTCACCCTCTTGGTCCTTCTCTCCATATTGAAAACGTGTCATAAAAGCAGAATGTTATTTTAACTAAAAGATATAGAACCATGAAATTTCAGTTGCCCGATTTATTGGGCTCGATCCTTCGACTGGCTCAGGACGGTGAGCTTGTCGAACCGTAAATCGAGCAACTGCAATATGACACACCCACATTGTGAAGAGAGGATATAGGGGGAGAGGTCTCAAGAACTTCTGGAGCCGAATATTCCGGTTCCTATCCTCACCATGTTCGAGCCTTCCTCTACCGCCACCTCAAAATCACTGGTCATTCCCATAGAAAGATAGTTCATCTCCACGTTAGGAATTTTGGCACTTTTTATCTCATCAAAAAGGACCTTCAGTCTCTTGAAACAGGGTCGGGTTGCTTCAGGATCGTCGGAAAAAAGCCCAATGGTCATTAATCCTATTATTTTCATTCCCTCCAATTTCGAAATTGATTCCACCAAAGGAATGGTTTGTTCCGGCTCCACTCCGAATTTGGTCTTTTCACCGGAGGTGTTTACCTCCACCAACACCTCCATCATCTTTCCCTTCTCCTGTGATCTTTTGGAAATCTCTTCCGCTATGTGGACACTATCCACGGATTGGATCAGGTCAAAAAGCTCTACTGCTTTTTTTACTTTGTTAGTCTGGAGATGACCCACCAGATGCTTTTCCACCTTTTCGATTATCTCCTTGAACTTCTCTTCCGCCTCCTGTATCCGATTCTCTCCGATGATTTTCACTCCCAATCTAATCGCTTCTTTTATCCTCTCTGGCTCTACGGTTTTGGTCACCGCTACCAGCTTGATCTCGTCTTTTTCCCTGCTGCTTTTTTCCGCTGCTTTGCGGATACGGGATTCGATCTCTTTTAAATTTTCTTCTATCCTGGACATCTTAACCAACCAATATAATAGCTACATTCATAAAAAAACAACAAAATTCTTGTTAGTGAAATCGAAAACCAAGTAGGAGCGGGATAAATTCCCGCCCCTATGATTGAAACCATTCGTTCCTTACTGAGCAGGGCATCCAACCCTTCGTATGAAACACAGAATACGGCGCAGACTAAAGTCTGCGGCTACAAAAGATGAAACCTTCAATAAATCTAAAAAGCGCCTAATAGGTTATTGTCTTCCCTTTTGGAAATTCGAACAGATACGATATTGTTTTTCCAAGAATCATCCCCATCCAATAGCACGCGAATATAATTGTCCGAAAGACCGGTGAGCTTACCCGTTTTTTTATCTCTGCGATTTTCGATCAAAACGTCCAATTTCTTTCCGATGAAACGATCGATAAAGCCTCTCCATTTTTCTTTTCCCAAATCGTGCAAAATCTCGCTTCTCCGGTGAATCACTTCCGGCGGGACTTTGTCCGGCATTCGGGATGATGCGGTTCCTTTTCTGTCGGAATAACTGAACACGTGGATATAGTTCACAGGAGAGGAACGAATAAACCGGCAGGTATTATCAAACTGCTTTTCGGTTTCCCCCGGAAAGCCAACGATCACATCTGCGCCGATCAAGACATCGGGAATGGCTTGAGTTGTGCGCTCTACAAGTTTATGATATTCTTCTGCCGTATAATCCCTTTGCATTTTGGAAAGTATGAAATCATCCCCACTCTGAAGAGGAATATGAAGATGGCAGCAGATTCTTTTGGACTGGGAGACAAAATCTATCAGCTCTTCCGAAATTTCCTTCGGCTCGATGGAACTATATCTTATCCTTTCCACGTTGGTCTGTTTCAGTATTTTTTGCGAAAGCCGAGTCAGATTTATGCTATCCCGGTCATATCGACCGACATGTACGCCGGTCAGAACTACTTCCTTATATCCATTTCCGACTAAAGTATCGATCTCCGCCATGATCTCGTCAACCTTCCGGCTTCTTTCATTTCCCCGAGCAAAGGGGACGATACAATAGGCACATTTTTTTTCGCATCCATCCTGGATTTTCACCAGTGCGCGGGTATGCTTCGCCAGACCTTTGACCCCATAGCCAAAAGCCGAATCTTTTTTCTCAGTCTCCCTTTCCTTGACCCTTGCCCCTTGGCCCAGCATTTCCGCCACCATAACCAGCAGCTTCCCTTTCTCTTCCTGTCTGACCACTAAACTGACACCCGGAAGACCTTGCAGGAATTCTTTCTCCATTTGAGCATAACAGCCGGTGACGACAATCCTGGCATCAGGTGATCTTCTTTTGGCCCGGTAGATTGCCTGTCGTGAGCTGTAATCGCTCTCCTTGGTGACGGTGCAGGTATTGATTATGTAAATATCTGCCTGCTCAGAAAAATCCACCCGCTCGAAACCAAAAGCTTCCAGTTTTTCCGCTATGGCTTCGGTTTCGTATTGATTGACCTTGCAGCCGATGGTGAAAAGGGCGACTTTCATTTTGTTTATACCTACTATGTTTTGAAGCAGTTTTAATTCCTTATACGATATGCTTCCGAACAACCTGAATCTTTTATTCTTAACATGGATTCAAATATGTAGGTTTCCTTAACAATTACTAATTTTGAATTTAAGTTTTGAATTTCATTTCGGGTCGCATGAATGCGATCCCTACAAATCCTTCTATTCGGATGAATCTGACCGCTATAAACCTACCCTTTTCCGTTGACAACTTCACTTTCTCTATTTATTATTCAATTGCCATTGTGCGTCTGCCGATTAACCTTATGATAGAGGAAAACTGCGGATATGGAAAGAAAAATCTCCACCCGCTTGAAAAACTTGGGAGAATACGTGTTTTTTGGCGTGGCAGAAGCCAAAAAGAAAGCGGTTCAGAGCGGAAAGGATATAATCGACTTAGGAGGTGGTAATCCGGATCTTCCTCCTCATCCCAAAATCATAGAGGCACTGAAAAAAGAAGCGGACGTTCCTGAAAACCACAGGCATCCGTTATATCAAGGAATACCTGAGCTGAGAACAGCGGCCTCCAACTGGATGAAGAGACGATTTGGGGTGGATGTTGACCCGGAAGCGGAGATATTCATCCTTTTGGGCTCCAAAGAGGGATTGGCACATGTGAACTGGGCTTTTATCGATCCGGAGGATGTGGCGCTGATTCCCGATCCGGCTTATCCGGCTTATGAAAGAGGAGCGGTTTTGGCAGGGGGTAAAGTTGTCCTAATGCCGCTTTTGAAGGAGAACTCTTGGCTGCCTGATTTCAGCAAAATAGCGAAGAGGGATTTATCCAAAGCCAAGCTGTTGTTTTTGAATTATCCCAATAATCCTACCGGAGCATTGGCGGATAAAGATTTTTTGAAAAAGACAGTCGATTTTGCTAAACAGAATGAGCTGATCATCTGCCAAGATATGGCTTATTCAGAGATCACATTCGACAAAGCCAAGTCATTGAGCATATTTCAAATCGACGGAGCTAAAGATAATTGTCTGGAGTTTTTCTCTTTCTCCAAAACCTACGGCATGACCGGCTGGAGATTGGGCTTTGTTGTGGGAAACAGCAAACTGATCGATGCGTTAAAGAAAGTGGAGGTAAGCATCAACTCCGGCGTTTTCCATGTCTTGCAAAAAGCGGCGGCGGTGGCGCTTTCTTTGGAGGAGCAGGATATAGATCAAGTTCGCCTCACGTATCAAAGGAGAAGGGACATTCTGGTGGAAGGATTGAAGGATTTGGAATGGGAGGTGGAAAAACCAAAAGGGAGCATATTCGTCTGGGCTTCACCGGTGGGAGCAAAATTCGCCCATGATTTGGATTCCAGGCAGATAGCGAATCTGTTAATTACGAGAACCGGTATAGTAACCACACCGGGAGCGGGTTTAGGTCCGTCCGGTGAAGGATATTTAAGATTCTCTCTGATCGCGGATGAGGAAAGATTAAAAGAAGCGGTGCAGAGGATAGAGTGGTTGCATTTGTAAAATTGAAACCGACTAACCGGATGTCTTACATATACACAGGAAATCCGACTAATACAGTGAGTTAAATGAAGTTGCCCAATTCATGGGACATGTCTATTCTTATGCAGATTCAACTTCACGGTAACAGGGAGGGCTTAAAATGAAAAATATGTCGTTGGAAAAAATCGGGTGGGTGATCCTTTTAGGCATTTTATTTTCTTTCTCCTGTAATGGGAAGGTAACCACCCGCCCCAATCAGACCAACTTTAAGTTCACCATCAATGGAGTGGTGGTAAAGGATATGAACTTGAACAAGGATATTGTTTATTTTGCGGTTTTACGTGATTCAGTTGCCTTTGATAGCGCAGCGGTAAAAGTCGGTAACTATACCATAGTTAATGAAGGGAATGGAATTTATCGAAAGGAAGCATCGAACCTTTTCAATTTTGGACAGAACGTTTCTATCACGATAACCTCGACTAAGGATAATTTCAGTCTGACAGCTTCTCGTCACATCCCAGGAAACTTTTATATTAATGATCTGCCCCTGGGTGGTGATACCCTAAATCCGGCAGGGGAAAGCGTCCCTTTCACCTGGAGCGCTTCCAGCAATGCCTCTGGTTACTTTTTTAGCGTTGTCCGACCGGATACGACACCGGGAGTGGTCGGTTATACAGCATTAGATGAACTCAATGATAGATCGGAAACAATCCCTGTGGATGCTTTTCGCACCAGTCAAAGCACCTTAGTATATGGAAGATACGAAGTCTATGTTATCGCATACAATCAGAGTTTTACGAATTACCAGGGAATGATATTCGAATTACCTGCAGGGCTGCCCAGTGATAATTTGGGGAATGCAAATGGAATAATTGGAGCCGGAGTTGTCGCTCAAAAGAAGCGTATTAGCGTAGTTACCCAATAATATCGAGTTTTGAAATAAGGAGAAAAGTGTATGCCTTTCTGTCCCAACTGCAAGTATGAATACAATGAGGATGTTAAAGAGTGTCCGGATTGTGGAGTGCCCCTGGTAGACAAACTCCAGGAAGAATCCCCCGAAGAATCGGATTATGTCCCCTTAAGAAGCCTTCCATCCAGGCTTTATGCGGAGATGCTGCAGGAGGCATTAAAAAAAGAAGGAATACCGTCCATCATCAAGGGGGATGATGTGGGGATCATGCTGGGAAGTTACAGCACCACCTCCCCGGTGAAGGTTACCATCTGGGTGCCGGAAGCTGCTGTGGATAGATGTGCAGAGATAGCCGACCAGATGCTGGACCATATTTAAGAGTTTAGAGTAATGAGAAAAGAGTATAGAGTATCGAGTTAAGAGCAAAGAGCAAACCCTAACACCTAAAACATGCCCTTCTGTCCCAAGTGTCGATACGAATACAATCCTGAGATATGGGAATGCCCGGACTGCAGGGTTCGTCTGGTGGAGAAACTGGAGGAGGAAGAACCAGAAGAAGAACTTATAACAGAAGAATCAACTGAAAGTGAAGACGAGGAATCTTTTCAAGACACAGATTTTGTCCCTCTGGCATGTTACAAATCCCGCTTCTCTTCAGATATCCTCCGGGAAGCTTTGGAAAAAGAGGGCATCCGTTCGATTATTATTAATAGAGATGACATCGTTAGGGTAACGGACACTCGCTTTCCTGTTTCCAGGTTGATCATCTGGGTTCAGGACAAGGATTTTGACAAAGCAAAAGAAATAGCAAAACATGCGTTTGAAAATATCTAATCTCAAAGTCTACCTCCACCTTAAACCGATCTACATTCCCCTCGAATAGGTTTATTTACCGATAAATTCAAATCGATCTTATGGCATTGGCAGAGCTGGTTCGATTTCAGAGCTATAAGCCAGACTAACTTACTGGCTGCTATTTCCAGAAAATTCTAATTTACTGCTATCATCTGTCGATAAATCCATTGTATGGTCTCTATCAAAGAGAGAAATATATCCAAATCCGGGCTGGATGATGAAATTTCCACCGGGATCGCGGAAAATGAGGTGGATCCGGTGGTGCTGGAATCGGTCAAAAGATCGATTCAACTCCTGAATAACACCCTGAAAAGCCTGCTGATATATCCCAAAAACAATCCCCTTCCCAAAGAGTTCAAAAAAAAGCTCTACTTCAACTTAAGCGAGTTTTTGGATACCTACGACGAGCTGAAGCTAGAGGTTGAACCGGCGCAGATGTTGTACGAGGGAAAAACTGTGTATGAGGATGGTGAGAGGGAAGAGGGGATGGCTTACATTCTGCACAAAGACGGGATCAGGGAGCTGGCTTTTCTCAAAGGTTTGGATCAGAGCGAGATCGACGATTTCATCGAAGTGATGGAGATCGGATTAAGCACCAGGGAGCTGGAGGAAGACTTAGTTACCATGCTGTGGGAAAAAGATTTCAACCATATAAAGTATCTGGTGGTGGACGATCTTTTGGACATACAGGTTCCTTCTGCCGAGGAGATACCGGACAGCTGGGATTTTCACCGGCTTTTTTCATCGGAGATAGCGGTTCCCGAACAAAAAACCGAGGTGGATTTCGAAGCAGACTATCAAAAACGGCAGAGACAAACCAAAGAGTTTTTACAGAAGCTGAAAGAATATTCTGCGGAGGAGATCGAGAACATCCAGAAGCTCTTGGAATTGGATGACGGGCGCCAATCCCTAGAGGAGTTTTTCGACATAGTGACCGAAATTTGGATGGTTGAGACGGATTTTGCCGAGTTCAACCTGATGATGGAGGCGGTGGAGAAAATCCTGAGTGCGCTCATCACCATTGCCGATTTCTCTTCGGCTGCCAGAGTGATGAACTGGTTTAGGAAATTCGAGGAAAGGATGTTCACCTCGGATCCCTCCCAAAATTCCCTTGAGGTGAAAAAGGGGGAGAGAACCAGGAAAGCAATAGATCAAGCCGGGGAAGAGGAGAAGATCGAGAAGATCACCCAGATTCTGAACGACAAGGAAAACGTTGATTTGACTGCGGTCAAAACGTATTTACTTACCCTTAGCTGGAACTCCATTTCTCCCGTGCTGCATATGCTCAGAGAGCTTAAAGAATTTCAAGCGCGCAGGATGGTATGTGACCTGTTAGCATCGAAAGGCAAAGACAAACTGGAGATAATAAAAGATGGATTATCCGATAAGCATTGGTATGTGGTGCGGAATGTGATCTGGGTCATTGGGAGTATCGGCTCAACCGAGGGGGTGAAATACCTAAAACCCTTGATTCATCACCCGGATCTGAGGATAAGAAAGGAGATCATCAACTCTCTGATAAAAATACCCGGGTCTGAGGCGGGAGCCGTTTTGACCCTGCTTCTGGAGGATGAGGATAAAAGGATTCGCAGTCTTACCTGCAAGGGCTTGACCAAAAGAAAGGAGAAGGGTGCTTTACCGGTCTTGACGAGACTTTTGACAGACGTAGAGTTCAGGGACAAATCTCCGGACGAAAAGAAGCATTTGCTCGAATCGTACGTGTCTATCGGTGGAAATGAAGCCATTCCGCTGTTAAACAAGATGATCAACAAGCGAAGCTGGCTGAAAAGAGACAAACATAACGAGACCCGCGTATTTGCCATTGGGGCTTTGGAGTTGATCAATTCAGACGAAGCTAAGGATGCTTTGATTTCCATCAGCAAGAAGAGAAACAAAATATTGAGAAAAACCTGTGAGGATACCTTAAGGCGAATGGAATTACGTCATGTTAGGGGAAGGGATATCAGTTCTCATCCTCCGGTGTGATTAAATCCCAAAGGAGAACGTTTGACTTCATCGACTTTTATCCACAATAAAGAAAAAGGCATTTCCGAAGAGCAGAAGTTTACCCCCAGGCAGAAATCCTATTTGCAGGAACAGGGAAAGAGCCTGGTTAATCAGCTTTCCGTCTCCCTCCGCATTGCCTCGATTTACGACCGGGAAAACTCGGTTTATCTCAGGCAGATGGAGAACTTTTACGCTTTGGTTTCGTCTCTTTTGGAAAAAGAACAGGCGATATATCTGAAATCGAAACAGGGCTATCTGTTTGTGAACGAGACCAGATTGAAATTCAGCTTCGATGGGTATGTCTCCAGCAAGTTCATTATGGAGACCTTCAGGAAGCTCGGATTTGAGAGCTTAAATATCGAGACAGCGGTGTCCCTGCGGGAGCTGAGCGAGTTTATCTTTGTTTTGACCCAGGACTACGGAGAGGGGGAGGATACATTTGAAGGATTGCAGAAGAGGATGCTCTCCTCCGAACTCTCGCATATCCGGATGGAGAAATTTGTCACCGATTGGGACACGGGAGACGACTCCTCGCCGGAGCATCAAAAAAAGGAAGCTAAAAGGAGGTTCTTTAAAACCATCTCCGTTGCCCAGGAGATGATGGAATCGGCCAAAACCGGACGTAGCATAAACACCACCAAAAGCAAAAGAGCCATTCAGTTTTTGATCGACCAGCTCATCAAAAACGAGACCAACCTGATGAGCCTTACCGCTATCAAGAACTTCGATGAGTATACCTTTGCCCACTCGGTCAACGTCTGCATCCTTTCCGTCTCACTGGGCGCCAGACTGGGGCTTTCCAAGGGTAAATTAAGCGAGTTGGGATTCGCTGCTTTGTTTCACGACATCGGCAAGGTTAGATTGCCCTTGAACATACTGAATAAACCGGGGGAGCTGGATGAAGAGGAGTGGAGGGAGGTGAGAAAGCATCCCATATTTGGAGTTAAAACCCTTCTCTCCAAGCGTAGCATAGACCGGTTTTCCACCCGGGCGATGGTAGTTTCCTTCGAACATCATCTAAGACTTGATCTTTCCGGTTATCCCTCGCTCACCTTTAAAGAGGGAATAAATCTGTGCAGCCGCATAGTCACTATTGCAGACATTTACGACTCCATGACCTCAGGACGGGTTTACACCAAGACCCCTTTGACCCCGGATGAAGCCTTAAGAAGAATGCTGGCGGAGGAGGGGAAGACTTTTGATCCGGTCCTGTTGAAGGTGTTCATAAACATGCTGGGCATCTATCCGGTTGGCTCGGTAGTGATTCTGGACACGGGTGAGGTGGGGGTGGTGATGAAAGCCAATCCGGTAGAACTCTCCCGTCCAGAGGTGGCGCTCATCGCCGATAGAACCGGCAAGAAAGAGAAAATCGAGATAATGGATTTAACCAAAGCCGACGAAACCACGGGCAAATACACCCGCACTATCCTCAAAACCATCGACCCCAGGCAGTATGATCTGGATATTGCCAGATATATCTATTAAGAGTAAAGAGTACTGAGTATAGAGTATTGAGGTAAAGGCAGAATGTTTCTAAAGCGGAATTTTAACTACAAATCTCATAACTAGCCCCCCGTGGAATTCAGGCATCAGGCTGATAGGCAAATCCCTCACATTTTCCTTATCGAAATTATAGAGCTGGGCATCCACATAAGCATCGAACATGCTTAAGAAGACCACCCCGGCGGTGATCCACAAAAACAGGTTTCGCCGATCCTCGTAAAACTGATACTGGTCAAATTCCCACAGTCTTTCGGAATAGGGGTAATTTGGATTTTGGAAATTTTTCTTATGGGTGTTGGCTCGGCTCCATTCGATGGCAGCCAAGGTAAAGAAGGTGGTCTCCGTTCCAAACACCACTAATCCTTTCAGATATTTATGATTGTAGAATTGCCCTCCCCCGGGAAAAACCACTGATCTTAGAAGAGCTCCGGTAGGAGATTTCCCTTTTAATAAAGTATCCGGCTCGGAAACTTTCTTTACGGTCGAATCCTGTCTAGTCTGACCAAAGCTTTGATTCATTGGAATAAATAGTAGCAAGCAAGAACTTAAGAACAAAAAAGTGAGATACTTCATCATACCTCTCAGTCCACAAGCACTAAAGTTATATCCAATAAAACATCAACCAAGATAAAAACAGACGCAGGAGAATACAACAATTTTCTTGACTTTAAAATTGCACTGACAATATTGGCATTGAGACGCAAAATTAAACTCAGGGATTTTCAGTCCATTAAATGCATGGGTGCTCCCGCTGGATTGTCATTTGGATCCATAGGATTATCATCCAGCGGAAAAGTAGGCGGATGATAACATCCGCCTAGGAGCAATTATGGAACGCTCCCCGAGGGATTGTCCATTTAGATCCGTAGGATTATCATCCCGAGGAAAACCAACAAGCCAGCATCCAAATTGGACGTTGGTTTTTCTTATATCCACTTTACTCTCCTTTTCAGTTCCATAAGGTCATCATCTCATAGCGCTTTGTTGAAAATCCCCCCAAAGTGGGGTGGATGATAACATCCACCCAAGAGCAAGAAATAAGGAAAACAAAAATAGGAGTAATTATAAATAAGAGGTTTTTGGAATATTGGAGAATAAACCCTTAGGTTTATCGGTTTTTAGTAAAGCCAAAGCTTTACTCCCAAAATGAGTTCAAAATGTCTTGACTAATCGTATATATGAAATATATAAGGAGGAGGAGAGGAGTCAGATGAATCAGGAGATTTCCGTTTCGGATAGGCTAAAGTCACTTTTAAACAAGCACACCAGAGTTGTGGTTCTAACCGGGGCAGGTATTTCTGCGGAGAGCGGAGTACCCACTTTTCGAGGTGAGGAGGGATTGTGGAAGAAATTCCGACCGGAGGAGTTGGCAACTTTCGAGGCTTTCATGGCTAATCCCCGGCTGGTATGGGAATGGTATGAATACCGGAGAAAGATAATCGAGGAGATAAAGCCCAATCCGGGGCATCTGGCACTGGTCGATTTCCAGAGACATTTTGAAAAATTCGACTTAATCACCCAGAACGTGGATGGACTGCATCATCAGGCGGGATCTGAGAACGTGATCGAGCTACACGGCAACATAAAAAGAAACAAATGCATAAGCTGCGGGAAGAGATATGAATCGCTGGATGAGGTTCTCCCCGGGATACCGCCCCAATGTCCCTGCGGCGGTAACATCCGCCCGGACGTGGTCTGGTTCGGGGAGATGCTCCCCCAGGATGCGATTCACTATGCGTTTGAAATGACTTCCCAGTGTTACCTTTTCTTCTCCGTCGGAACTTCCGCCGTGGTTCATCCGGCCGCATCGCTCCCCTTGATCGCTCGAAGAAACGGAGCGTATGTGGTGGAGGTGAATATTTCCCCCACGGAGATTTCGCATTCAGTGGATGAGAGCTTATTGGGGAAATCGGGAGTGATTTTGCCATTATTAGTTAAATTGCTAAAATGAATAAGTGTGGGATAAGCATCTTGAGGGAATAAAAGACAAATCCCCCTTTTACAAAGGAGGAGTAATAAGCAAATCCTCCTTTCTTAAAGGGGTACCAAATGGGGATTAATGAAGGAAAATAATAAAATCCCCCAGAATCCCCCTTTTTCAAAGGGGGAATAAGAAGAATCTTCTAAAGAGCACATACTCATGAAAGTGAAAGATATAAAAGAGAGAGTAGAAAAAGGTTATGCGCTTTTGGAAAGCTGCGTGGTCTGTCCCAGGGAGTGCAAAGTCAACCGATTGAAGGGGGAGACTGGTTTTTGCGGAATCGGCTTGAATCCCCGGGTGGCAAGCTATAACATACATCACGGGGAGGAACCACCCATTTCCGGCACCAAAGGCTCGGGAACCATTTTCTTCTCAGGCTGTAACATGAAATGTAGATATTGTCAGAATTTCCCCATCAGCCAGCTGAGACACGGAAAGGAGATCACCACCCAAAAACTCGCAGAGGTGATGCTCTATCTTCAATCCAAAGGATGCCACAATGTTAACTTGGTCACCCCTTCGCACCTGATTCCCCAAATCATCCAGGCTCTCTCTGGTGCTCGGGAAAAAGGTTTTAATCTCCCTTTAGTTTACAATACCTCGGGATATGACAGCATTAAAGCTTTGAAACTGCTAGAAGGGATAATCGATGTATACCTTCCGGATATGCGCTATTCGGACAACTCCATCGCCAAAGAGTTCTCCTCGGTGGAGAATTACGTGGAGATCAATCGCCTGGCGGTAAGGGAGATGTATCGGCAGGTGGGGAAATTAGTAACCGACGAACATGGCATCGCTTTGAAGGGATTGATCATAAGACATCTGATCCTGCCCCAATATCTAGCGGGGAGCGAAAGGACTTTTCAATTCATTTCGCGGGAGATTTCGGAAGAGATCCATTTGAGCCTGATGGAGCAATATTTCCCCAGCTATAAGGCGGGCGAATGCGTATCAATAGACAGGAAAATCACCCCCGAGGAATATGAATCCGCAGTGGAAAGCTTTTTTAAGTCGGGCTTGAATCGGGGATGGATGCAAGAGGGTTCGACTTTTCCTACAGTACCGAAGTCGAAGAAGAGGATATAAGCTTGAATTTGCATGCGTGGAAGAATCCGATATTGGTAATGCTGATGGCGTTTCTTCTGTCCGGTTGTGCTTATTACAATACCTTCTATAATGCGAAGAAAAGCTTTAAAGAGGGAGAGAAGGCTCAGAAGAACGCAACTGCTGCTGCCAGACAGAATATGGGCAAAACCCAATATGAGGATGCCATAAAGAAAGCCTCCAAGGTTCTCACCTTTTATCCCAAAAGCAAATGGGCGGATGATGCTTTGTTTTTAATCGGGAAAGCCTATTTCAATATGGGGGAATATGTTAAAGCCAGGAGGAAGTTTGAGGAGCTGGAGCAAAGCTTCCCCAAGAGCAAACTGCTGGATAACTCTCACTATTTTATCAGCTTATGCCAGTATAATCTGGGTGATAAAATGGAAGCGGTAAGCTCGATGAACGAATTGTTGGATTCCAAGAAAACCGATAAAAAAAGAAAAGGGCAAGTCTCTTTTTGGATAGGGGAGACTCAATTCGAGAATAAAGAATATGACGATGCCATAACGTATTATGAGAAAACCTTGAAGGAGTTTGATCCGGATAGTCTCTCTGCCCTCACTCAATTTCGAATAGCAGAATGTTTATGGTGGAAGAAAGATTATCTTCAGGCCAGGTCAACGTTTGCCGAAGTGGAGAAACACGACCCTTCCACAGATCTTTTATTCGAATCCAGGTTTAAAGAAGGGGAATGCAGTTACCTCCTGGGAGAATACGATAAAGGGATGAAGAAATTTAAGGATCTGTCCGGAGATAAAAAATTCTCTTCCAAGCTCCCTGCGATCAAACTTAAAATCGCTGAGGGTTATTACTATATCAATGAGTTATCCATAGCCATGCAAGGATATACAGAGATCACTGAGAAGTATCCCAAAACCGAAGCATCCGCCCAAGCCTATTATCGGCTGGGGGATATATATCAAGATAAATTCGGCGATTTGGCGGAAGCTCAAAGGATGTACGAGAGTTGCAAGAATGAGAACCCATCCCTCCCTATTGCCAAAGAAGCATTAACCCAGAGCGCCAATATCTCCAAAATCGAGGAATATCAAAGAGAGTTGTCGGAAGAAGCTACAGAGAAATCGAGCAAAACCTTGTTTCTTTTGGGCGAGTTGTATCTTTTACAGATGGATCAACCCGACTCGGCCCTGGATGAGTATTTAGCTTTAGCGGAGAAGTTCCCTCAGTCCGAATATGCACCCAAATCACTTTACGCCGCCGCCTGGATCTGGGAGAACGTAAAAAAGGATACAGTTGAAGCGGAGAAGTTATACCGCCGGATTTTGAACGAGTATCCCCAATCTGAATATAAGAAAGCGGCGCTGGAATTTTTGAATGTCCAGCCGGATTCGTCTGATACCTTGGACCCGGAGAGAATGTATCAGGAGGCTGAAAAGTTTCTGTTTGAGGAGAGCGATGTTTATTCGGCAATGACTCTATATAATTTAATCATGGAGAAATTCCCGCAGAGTTCTTATGCGGCCAAATGTCTTTTTGCTAAAGCCTGGATCGACGAAAATATTTTTCACCAGGAGGATAGCACCGCGATCCTGGCATACCAAGAAGTGATTGACAAATATCCGGAGACCAAATATGCCGAGGAGGCCAAAATAAAGCTGGGGCTGGCGAAAAAAGCCGAACCAGTGCCGATTCAACAACCGGCACCAACTACGCCGGTTTTAACAGACTCGACCGACACCACCCTATTAGCTCCGGTGGATACATCCGGACCAACCTTTCCCCGAGCACCGGAAACACCACTGGTCAAAGGTGAATTTGTATATCCGGAGCAGGAGCGCCTTTCCGGCATTGCGGGGACAGTAGTGCTTAAGATAATGATTGCATTTGACGGGACGGTAAAGGAAGCAGTGGTGGTGAATTCTCTGGGGAATTTATGGATAGATGAGGCGGCCAAACAAGCCGCATTAAAAACCACTTTTGACACGCAAAAAATGGATCCAACCCAATTGGGTGGATGGTTCTTATATCCCGTGGAGGTAAAACCACCCGGGCAAAGCCCAGGTACCCCCCTCGATCATACCCCGACCAATTAATAATGCCAAGTTTGTAATTTTCACTAATATGCTTTCTCAGCATTCGATACCAGTAGTCAGTACGGAAACTCTTAGGGATAGAATATTTAGACTCACCCTTTTCTCACCCCTCATCAGCCAAAAAGCAAAACCGGGTAACTTCGTTCATATCAGAGTCTGTACCTCTGATTATCCCCTTCTAAGGCGGGCATTCAGCATTCACGCAGTGGATAAGCACAAAAAGAGCTTCGATATCCTGTTCAGGGTGATAGGGGAAGGGACGCAGATATTATCTACAGTGAATCCGGGGGCAACTCTCGATATTCTCGGACCAATCGGTAACAATTTTACTTTACCCCGCAAAAGTAATGAGATAATATTGGTGGCTGGAGGTATGGGAATAGCCCCGCTGTGGTTTCTATTAACCCATCTTAAGGATAAGGAATTTGACCCCGCCCGAATTACTTTCTTATACGGTACCAGGACCAAAGGAGAACTGCTCTACTTAGAGAAATTCAAGAAAATCAAGGTTCGGTTGATTTTGACCACCGATGACGGGAGCAAAGGAGAGAAGGGATTGGTCACCGATTCTTTTCTCCGGGAGTTGAAGAAAAGGAAGCAGGATCATTCGAATTTAACCATTTATTCCTGTGGACCGCAGATGATGCTGGCGAAGATGTCCGATCTGGCAAAAGATTTCAATCTTCCTTGTCAAATATCACTGGAAACCCATATGGCTTGCGGAGTGGGAGCTTGTTGGGGATGTGTAGTTAAATCATCCGACGGCACGTACCGGAGAGTTTGTGCAGATGGACCGGTATTTGATGCGAGGGAAGTGAATCTATAAATTCAAAATTGAAAGTGTAAAATTGCATTTTAAAATTCAAAATTTAAAACCTTGAACATTTGTCAACACTGAATTTTGAATTTTTATTTCTCTTTTAACTGAGGAAGTTGGAATAAAGAATAAATCTATCGGTGGAGTCAAGTTTGAAACATCAACCTGATCTATCCGTTACCATAGCGGGGGTGAAATTCTCCAATCCGGTATTGGTGGCATCCGGCACTTTCGGTTACGGAGAAGAGTATGGGAAGCTAATCGATCTTTCCCAATTGGGGGGCATAGTCTGTAAATCCGTAACCTTATTACCGCGGGAAGGAAACCCTCCACCCCGAACTGTGGAGACCTCTTCCGGAATGCTTAACGCCATTGGGTTGACCAATATCGGAGTGGACCGTTTCATCCAGGAGAAGCTTCCTTTTCTACGTAAACAAAATACTCGGATAATCGTGAACGTTGCCGGAAGAACTATAGAAGAGTATGTCGAAGTAGTTCAAAGACTGAACCGCTGCAAGGGAATCGACATGTTGGAGATCAACATCTCCTGCCCCAACGTGAAGGAAGGGGGATTGGCTTTTGGTGCCAAGTGTGAATCGGCTTATGCCTGCATCAAGCAGACAAAGGATAACAGCAGGTTTCCCATAATCGCCAAGCTTTCTCCGAACGTCACCGATATCGTGGAGATTGCCCAATCGGTGGAGGATGCCGGAGCGGATGCGATCTCCTTGATCAACACTCTGGTAGGTATGGCGATCGATGTGGAAAAAAGAAAGCCCATCTTGGGAAACATCACCGGCGGGCTTTCCGGTCCGGCGATCAAGCCGATCGCCTTGGCCATGGTCTGGAAGGTGGCGAAAGCGGTGAAAGTCCCGGTTATCGGTTTGGGCGGGATAATGAATGCCCAGGATGCTTTGGAATTCTTTTTGGCGGGTGCCAGCATGATTCAGATAGGAACCGCCAATTTCGTAGATCCGCAGACGTCGGTGAATATCGTCAACGGATTGAACGGATATCTTGAAGAAAAGAAGATAGCAAGAATCACGGATGTGGTGGGAAAGCTGGAAACTAACTAGATCCTCCAGGTCAAATGAATGTCTGAAACTAATCCTAAACTATACGGTTTAGGGGCACACTCGGACGCTACGGTTTTATCCCCTTTTTGAGATTCCGTAATCATTAGTCTTATCGAAGCAACTCAGATTATCATGCCTTATTAGGAAAAGAGGTAGGATTTTCATCCCACCTCTTTTAAAAGGAGAGTGTTTAATTAAAGATCCATGGTCTCATAATCCACAAGGAGGAGGACCATGTTTGAAGAGATAGTTTAGGGTGTAAACCACATCATTAATATTAACTATCCCATCACAATTGGCATCACCCTTCAAGGCTAGAGAGAGCAGGGGAGTCAATATTCTTTCTGAAGGCGACACTCCTCCAAGAGTATCCGCGCAAAGTGAGCTAATAAGCATGAATGAATGTGACGGTGGTATCTCTGTTATAGATAAGGCAAGAGGGTCGCCGTCCGCGATCTTAGTGAAATATAGCGTTGCTACCAGGCCGGTGGTTCCGGAATCAAGTGGTGTGTCTGTAAGATCGTTTGCAAAGAGTATAATACACGTTGTCTTATTGTTATCATTGATGGAAGCTGCCATAGGCCAGCTAATGTCATTATCTGCGGATCTTGATTCTAACCAATCTGGTGGAATTATACTCCCGGCAAAACTTACCCTGTCTAAAGTTACCTCTACTTCATTAGGCTGGTTGGCATAACTTAAGGTAATTACCATGCCCATCAAATCAGGTCCGCCATTTGCTATTATCTTAACACAGGTAGTATCCTTTGTGCTAGAGTCCGTAGGAAAAATCAGGTCAGAAGAAAATCTTATTTCACTACCCGGACTTACAGATGCTCCGGTATAAGGTAGTAACTGGTAGCCCCAAAAAAGAAAACCAATCAATTGCAGATAATCCCCCATATTAATGCGCGGCGAACCGTCCATGTCAGCATCAATAGGATTTGGTGGCGGCGGACCGTTCTTAAAGAGGTAATTGGTAAGGTACATCAAGTCACCTAAATCAACTAGGCCACTTACGTTAACATCTCCGAGAATGGCTGATGCTGGGGGAGCAAAAAAACCACCCCAGAGTATGGTAAAAAAACCACAGAAAACCAAAAAAACAATAAGCTTTTTCATTTTCTCTTCTCCCTTACCCAAAATGATTTTTAATGAAGTTAACTTCTAATATCCCCTTTTTTAAAGATAATCTACCATATTACCTCCGGGTCAAATGGTTGATTATTAAGGTTGGTTGTTTGAATTGTCTTCCTAAATGGAAAGCAACTTCATCAACAAAATCAGTCTAGAACTGAATCAATTATTATGAAATTAATATAGACATGTTCTTCAGTTTGTCAAGTCTATAAAGAAAAATATTTGCTACTTTTGATTAACTTACACGCCAAGTGAGAGTTGCAATTCAAAGGGGATCTGAGCGATACATAATTCATACTTAACCATCAGATTGACCTAAAATGAATTGGAGTTTAAATTATGATTTTTGAATGGATTAGAGTTGTCAAGGGGAATCAAGTAAACTGCTAGTAGGTAAATATTCTTCGATTCTACCGCTTAAGATGGGATCAGGGGAAGACTTTTACTTTTTTTCTTAAATATATCAGAAGGACATACGTGACTAATCAAGCAGATAAATCTTGAAACCCGTTATACTTCTCTCCTTATGAGGAAAAGAAGAAAGGTGGTAAATATTACATTCCCGGATTCCTGCAAAAAAACAGGCGGGATTTTTATCCCACCTGATATTAGACTAAATTCATCTCGCAATGCTTATGGTCCTACAAGCCGCATGGGGGAGGACCTTTTTTATAAAGATAATTTATGGTATAAACTACGTCTCCAACATCGACTTTCCCGTCACAATTAGTGTCCCCATTCAACGCCAGAGAGAGCATGGGGGTAAAGATCCTTTCGGAAGGTGAAACACCACCAAGAGTGTCAGCGCAATACGAACTGATGAGTATGAATTGATGGGAAGGTGGTATCTCCGTTGCAGATATGGCCAGGGGTTTGCCGTCGGATGTTTTGGTGAAGTATAATGTAGCCACCGTTCCGGTAGTTCCGGAATCGAGAGATGGGAGATTAGGGAACTGCGGATATACATATAGAAGCACCGTTTTATTGACATTATCTATTGCAGCGCTTTTGGTCCATGCTGCAGGAAGAATGCTTCCGGAAAAGCTGACCTGATTCAAGGTTACTTCTACTTCTCCGGGTTTGCTGGCATAACTTATGGGAATTATCATACCCATCAGATCGGGTCCGCCATTGTCAATAATCTTGATGTAAGTGGTGTCCTGGGTGCTATGGGTCACAGTGTCGATCGGGAAGATTAAATCGGATGAAAATCTGATTTGGCTACCCACCCTGACCGAAACTCCGGTATAAGGAAGAAGTGCACAGCCAGTATAAAGATAGCCAATCAATTGTAGCAGATCTCCCATGTTAATTCCTGGAGAGCCGTCAATGTCGGCATCGATGGGATTGGGAGGGGCAGAACCTTCTAAAAAAAGGTAATCCAAAAGGTAAGCGACGTCGGTATTATCAACAAGGCTATCACCATTAACATCACCCGGTCCTATGGCATACACCGAGGGAACAAAAAGACCGATTCCTAGTACGGCAATAACGCAACAGAAGACTGAAAAGATAGCAAGCTTTTTCATCTTTCCTCTCCTTTTCGTGAGAAAAAAATATGGAATAAAACAAACTTCACCCCAGCCCCTTCTCTTTAGAGACAAATCGACTCGTCACCTCCTGGTTAAAGGTTGTTATCCATTTGAATGTTTGCCTGCTAATTGTCTTCTGACAAAAGAGGACAGAATGCTGCTCAAATCGATTAAAAACTGAATCACTTATTGTAATTTAATATAACAGTCATTCACATTTTGTCAAGTCCCAAAGTTTATATTCTCTCATCTTTTTACATAAATCATCAACGGCTATAAGAACCTTAAGATTTACCTATTCCTCAGTAGGATGCTTAAACCAGGCTGCAGTTGGATAATCCAATACATGGCCTTGTCTTTTGATTTATGGTACCAGGGTTTCGGCATCTCTCGGAAATTCCACGCATTCCTTTATGGAATGTCTTTTGGTCAGCCATTGGATTATGCGGTCGAAGCCTATCCCGGCTCCGGATCTGGTCACCCCTTCCGATTTGATCAAATCCAAGTACCAGTCAAAATCGGTCTTATTCCCTCCACCTTCCAATAACTGCTTGAGCATGGTTGAAGTCATGAGTCTCTCCTCTAAAATCGGATGTCTGTTTTCTCTTTCACTACCGCCGATGGCCTCACCCACTCCCGGCAAAAGCAGATCACAGCACTCCACGGTTTTCCCGCTATCCGATACCTTCATATTAAAGAATTTGATGTCTTTGGGATAATGGGTGACCAAGACAATTCCGTGCTTAGCAGTGAGTATCTGTTCGGCTTGCGAGCTTAGATCGTCGCCATAAACGATGTTAAGCCCGGCACTTTGAAGTTCCAGCACGGCATTCTCATAGGTCATGACCTCAACCTTGAAGGGGATTTTCCCAATGTGACGAACCAAATTGATCTCCAGGTTAATCAGCTGAGACAAATCCATATCCCGGGCTTCGAACTCGATCAGAGTGAATTCGGTCTGGTGGCGGGTGGTGTGTCTTGGCTCTGCTCGAAACGACTTATTGACTGAATACACTCTATCAATCCCCTTGTATACATACCATTCTAGGGATAGCTGAGTGGTCTGGGCTAAGTATCCTTTTTTCTGATTAAACGAGGTGAAATCTCCATCCACACTCACTTCAAAAAGGGTGTTGACATTTTCGCAGGCTCCACTAGCTCTGACGATTCGAGGAACCGCCACTTCCACATAGCCCCTTTCCTCCAGGTAACTTCTGGAAGACTTCATGACCTGAGAGATCAGCCTAAAGATGAAGCTCAACCGCTGCGCGGCTTTGCAGAGTCACCCTCGCTAGAAGACGAACCTCAACAGCGAAGCCAGCCCCGAATTCAGTACGTAATGGCACAGTCGGCTGCAGCGGGGGTTAGGCCGCTGCCTGGTGGTAGTAGAGTAGCTTCAGGGCTTGAGCAGTTCGATAACTGCGGGTAGATGAGTAGCGACCTCCTTCAGCCTCTGCAGTCTTAGCTCCCACCGAATCCTGCCAAGGTCTTCAGCAGCCAGCCACCGTGTGAGCTGGAGTAGAAAGTTCTTTACAGCATCCTCAGTCTCAATCTTCCCCAACTGAATCTTAATCAAAGGTGCTTCGGAGGTCCATTCCGCTGGGTGTACTTCCGTAATCACCAAGACTGGTCTGAGATCGGTAACCTTGATACCAAACTTCTCTTCAGCCTCGGCACATCCCTCCCACGTTAAGACTCTTGCTACGATGCTCTTACTACCTATGTCAAACGCAATCCTCTCGAAATTCTCGGCTATCACTCTCTCAGCTACAGTTCCATAGGGATTGGCTATGAACACCCCATACAGCCTGTACTCCTTGGGTACCTCCGACAAATATCTGACATATATACCCATCTCGGTCACCTCCTCCGTGGTCAGGCATTTCACACAACTCGTCTTCAGCGGCCTAACTGAGTTTATCCCCCTTGGTTTTAGAAGTTAATCCCCCCTGAAGTTCATAAACAATGTCTCCGTCTACAATCGTCATCCATCCCTTCCCTTTAAGTTTCCTTCCGCCAAAAGGGGAATTCTTCGATTTGGACTGAAATTTCGCCGGATCCACAATCCAAGTGGTTTTGGGATCTATTATGGTGATATCTGCCGGATAATTCTTTTTTATTCTTCCACCATTCAGATTCAGGATTTTAGCAGGATTTATAGTCAATTTAGCTATGGCCTGAGTCCACGAGAGAATTTTTTTCTCGATCAGCTCAGTGATTACCAAGCCCAAGGCGGTTTCAAGTCCCACCATACCGCACGGGGCGAAATCGAATTCCACCTCTTTCTCCTCAATCGAATGGGGGGCATGATCGGTAGCAATGCAATCGATGGTCCCATCCGCCAGCCCGCGTTTAATCGCCGCCACATCTTTTTTGGTCCTCAATGGAGGATTGACCTTGGCATCTGTGTCAAAAGTTTTGATTATCTCGTGAGTCAAGGTGAAATGATGGGGGGTGGCTTCGCAGGTCACTTTGATACTTCTCTTTTTGGCTTGGCGAATCAGCTCGACTCCGCCTTCGGTGGAGACATGGGCGATGTGAGTCCGGGCTTTAGTGAATTCAGCCAATTTTAAATCCCGGGCGACCATAATCTCTTCGGCGACTGAAGGTATACCGCACATTCCCAAGGCGGTGGAGATATATCCTTCGTGCATTACCCCATTAGCAGAAAGATTCAGATCCTCGCAGTGCGAAATCACAGGCAGATCAAACATGCGGCTATATTCCATGGCATTTCTCATCACCTGGGGATTGGAAACCGGCTTACCGTCATCCGAGATCGCCACCACTCCGGCTTGGACTAAATCATAAATCTCGGTGAGCTCCTCTCCCTTCAGATTCTTGGTGATACAGCCGATGGGGTATATTTTACATTTCGCGTGTTTTGCCTTCTCATAGATAAACTTCACCGTTTCCTGATTATCGATAGGTGGATGGGTGTTGGGCATACAGCAGATGGAGGTGAAACCACCCGCAACTGCTGCACAGGAACCTGTATATATGGTCTCCTCATCCTCTCTGCCCGGCTCTCGGAGGTGGGTATGCATGTCTATCAAACCAGGAATCACTATCATCCCCGCGGCGTTAATCACTTCTTTGGCTTTGAACCTACCCCCGGGTTTACCCATGCTCCTTATCACTCCATCCTGGATGAAGATGTTAACCACCCGATCTAACTTGCTTTCCGGATCGATCACCCGACCACCGATTATGGCCAAATCGAATTCCAAATCTTTCCCTGTTTCGATTGTGTTTTTATTCAACTTTTCCTTCTCCTCCGCTTAAAAGATACAAGACCGCCATTCTTATCGCCACTCCATTGGTCACCTGATCCAATATCACCGAATGAGGACCGTCCGCCACCTCTGGGGTGATCTCCACGCCTCGGTTTATGGGTCCCGGATGCATGATGGTGTAATTCTCGTTTAACCGGCTCAGCTTCTCCCGGTTGATGCCGAATTTATTGGTATATTCTCGCAGCGAGGGCAATAGCCCGCCTTGTTGCCTCTCCATCTGAATTCTCAAAACATTGACCACGTCCACCCCTTCCAAAGCCTGGTCCAGATCGGAATATGCCTTAATCCCCATCTTCTCTATCTCCACCGGAAGCATGGTGGTGGGACCGCACACGGAAACGTCTGCTCCCAGCGCGGTAAATCCCCAGATATCCGATCTGGCTACCCGGCTATATTTTATGTCCCCCACTATTACCACTTTCAGGCCTTTGATCCTTTTATACTTTTCCCGGATGGTGAAAAGATCCAGCAGCCCTTGGGTGGGATGCTCATGCGCACCATCCCCGGCATTGATTATCGAGGCGTTAAGACACTGGGTCAAAAAATACGGAACCCCGGAGGATTGATGCCGAACCACCACCATGTCTATTTTCATGGCCTCGATGTTTCTAACCGTGTCTTTCAACGTCTCTCCCTTCTTAACGCTGGAGGCTGAAGCGGAGAAGTTCACCACCTCGGCGGAGAGACGTTTTTCCGCCAGTTCAAAGGAAATGCGGGTGCGGGTGGAGGGTTCGTAGAATAAATTCACCACTCCCACGCCTCTTAAGGTGGGAACGGTTCTTATGGGTCGGGCCAGAATCTCCTTAAAGGTTTCTGCAGTGTCGAGAATCAGCGTGATCTCCTGCCGGCTCATCCCCTCCAACCCAAGGAGGTGTTTACTTCTTAATTTCATTTATCCTCCGCTATTACGATATGGTGCCAGATATCCCACATTTCCTGAATGCCTTTTGATTCCATGTTTTTCGTTATTCGTTTATCGGTCACGAAACTCGTATCGAAAATCGAACATCGGAATTCGAAACTCGATACAAACGGCAAATACTGCCGGTTATTCTCTATGCAGTCTTCAATATGAATTGGGCTTCAACTGAATTTTTATCCGTTACTATTCCCCTCACCCTACCCTTTCCCCAAAGGGGAGAGGGAATTATTTTCGCCACTCAACTCTGCACTCTTCACAACTTTATTATGGACACGCTGTCTTCCTTGTCCACCTCGGTTATTTTCACCTTCACCTGGTCATCCTTGGCAGTGGGGATGTTTTTCCCCACGTAATCTGCCCGGATGGGAAGCTCCCTATGTCCCCGGTCGACTAAAACCGCCAGCTGGATGTTTTTGGGACGACCGAAATCGATCACCTGATCCAATGCCGCCCGGATGGTCCTGCCTGTGAACAAAACATCGTCCACCAAGATGATCACCTTTTCCACCACATCAAACAAGATCTCCGTCTTTTGCACCACGGGCTGTTCTAATTTGGTTTGAATATCATCCCGGTATAAAGTTATGTCCATAAGTCCCACTGGGACTTTTGTTTTTTCGATCTGTTTAATCAGTTCGGCAATTCTCTCTGCTAAATATGCCCCCCGGGTTTTTATTCCGATGACCGCTAAGTTTTCCGCACCCTTGTTCTTCTCCACTATCTCATGCGCCACCCGAATCAAAGCCCGCTCCACCGCTTTGGCATCCATAACTATCACTGATTTCTGTTTCTTAGGCAAGTTTCTCCTCCTTGTAGATAGTGAGTGAAATGGTTCGATTTCCTTCGGCTTTGCCTCAGGACAAGTCGCTCACCATCTGCTACGCAGACAAAAAAATACCCTCCCCCTGTTATTCTGAGGGAGGGTGGATATTTCGAATCGTATTAGCTTCATCTTACCTTTTCTAGTTTCGCTGAACTAGTTTAAAAGGTTTACTTTCGAATCCCAATCTATTCAAGGATTCATCGTTGTCAAGTATTTTTTGAAAGATTTTATAAGAGGGTCAATTACTCTTCGGGAAGATTGATCAAAAACTCCAAAAGTATATTTTACTTAGGTTCAAAAAGGGCTAAAAGTTCCTCTTCGCTAAATACATCCTTTTCGATTTTGATTCCCTTTTCTCTCAGCTTCCATACCAGTTCCACCACCTGCGGCAGATTGAGACCAGCTGATTTCATTCTCTCCATATCTTCAAAGAATTCTTCTTTCTTGCAGAAAACCGCCACCTTTCCTTCTTTTAGCAAGAGAATCTTATGCGCCAACTCTGCGATCAAATCCATGTTGTGAGAAATTAAAATTATAGTTGTTCCTTTAGAGTTCAACTCCTGCAGGAGCTTTTTCATCTCTTCGGTGCTTTTGGGATCCAAGCCACAGGTTGGCTCATCCAGGATCAAAACCTCAGGGTTCATAGCCAAAATCCCGGCAATAGCCACCTTTCTTTGTTCTCCTCCGCTTAAGGAGAAAGGGGAGCGGGAAGAAAATCGATCAAAGTCCAATTCCATCAACCTCATGGCTTGTTTCACCCGATCATCTATTTCCTCTGCCGGTAGGCTCAAATTCTTGGGACCAAAGGCTATATCATCGTATACTGTATCCTCAAACAACTGCATTTCCGGAAATTGAAACACCAATCCCACTTTCTGCCGGATCTTCTTTAGATCAACGTTTTTGCTCTTAAGGTTCTCCCCGTCAATTTCCACCTCTCCCGAAGTGGGAACAAGCAAACCGTTTAAGTGCTGCACCAACGTGCTCTTCCCCGATCCGGTCGGACCGATCAAACCGATGAATTCACCACGATCGATTTCGATATTAATCCCGTCCAAAGCTTTTTCCTTTGTGGGCAAACCCTGGTCGTAAAGATATTCCACGTCCTTGACTGCGATCTGAGGAGCTGTCGTAATAGTGGATGGTAAACTGGGGGTTGCAGATAGGTTTTTATCGTTTATCGATAGTTGTTCACCGACTATCGAAAAATCAACTAAATTCTTTTCACCATTTATAACATTTTGGGTGATCCTGGCTACTAGCTCATCAATGTTTAAGTATTCATCGGGTGAAAGCCATCCACTTTGTTTCAGAGTAAATGCTATCCTCAAAGTGAACGGAACTTCCAGTCCTATCTTCTCCAAAAACTCCTTCTGTTTGAATATTTGAGCCGGAGAATCGTCTAACACGAATTTACCCTTATCCATTACCAGAACCCTATCCGCTGACATTGCCTCTTCCGGAAACTGGGTGATATGGACGACTGTTACATTTCCTTCCCGGAAAAGCTTTTGAACTAAAGACAAGATTTCCAACCTCCCCCGTGGATCTAAAAGGGAGGTGGGTTCATCCAAAATCAGGTATTGGGGATGCATACACAGGACGGCAGCCAAAGCCACTTTTTGTTTTTCACCGCCGGAAAGCTTATGCGGCGGATGTTTTCTATATCTGCTCAGATGGAAATAGTCCAGTGCCCACTCCACCCTTTCTTTCATCTCCTGATAAGGTAAAGCCAAATTCTCCAAACCAAAGGCGATCTCTCTTTCCACCGAGGTGGAGATTATCTGTGTATCCGGATTTTGAAAGACCATTCCCACTTTTTGACGGATTGTTTTCTGGGAATTCTTATCCTTTGTATCCAAGCCGTCTACCGAAACATTTCCTGATTCTGGCAGGATCAATGCAGGTAGAAGCTTGGCAAAGGTGCTTTTACCGGAGCCGTTAGACCCGATGATGGAGACAAACTCCCCTTCTTTGAGCTGAAGATTTATATGGTCCAAAGCCAAGACAGAAGATTTTTCCTCCAACCTATAGTGATATGAAACCTGATTGAGTTCTAGCATGGGTGCAATATAAGAATTCCAAGCTTGGAATTCAAAGTTCAAAATTTCTATTTTTATATTTACAGAAAGGAAGAATAAATTTCATCAGCTTAGCAAATCCAGACTTCGCTTATACTAATAACTGTTCGGATTGGTCAAAAAAGCATTGACATCCAGTTAAATAGGTCTTATATAGAAGTAGATGATGGGCTAGACTTTTCTTAAAGTTATCAAATTTTAATAAATGGATGGTTTAAGGTAAATCTGTTGGAAAGTCTACCACTTGTAGCTTTATGAAAATCCATTCCCATGCGTATATTAATTGTTGTCTGTTTTTTTGATTTTTAACTCTACACGTTATACTTTTTACTCATCACTAACAGACTATGGGTCCACAGAGAAAATATCCAGTACGCAACAAGATCGTGGTGGTTCCCATGGGGGATATCGATTATTCCTTTGTGAACAAGCTGGCTTCGCAACTGGTGTCATTTTTTAATATGGGTGTGGATATACTGCAGGGGGCAAAAATCCCGCAGGAGGCATTCAGCCAGCAGAGAGGACAATACTATTCTACCGTGATTTTGAACAAGCTGGAGCTGATGAAATCCATGCCGGATGAGAAGATGCTGGGTCTGGTGGATGAGGACCTTTACGTGCCCACCCTGAATTACGTTATCGGCGAGGCGGATCCGGTAGGCAAATGTGCGGTGGTGTCGATTTTTCGGTTGAAGCGCGAGAATTACGAAATGCTGGACGAAGAAAAAATCCTCTATGCCCGGACGCTCAAGGAATCGATTCATCAGCTGGGGCATCTTTTGGGATTTGAGGATTGCCGCAATCCCAAATGCGTTATGTACCTTACCGACAAAGTGATGGAGGTGGATAGAAAAGGAACCAAGTTTTGCGACAGCTGTCTGAGAAGAGTGAAAGTCTGGCACTGATAGATAGAGGGTTCACAACGAATTGCAGAATGCAGAATGCAAATTGAAAATTAAAAGACGAATTCTACACATGCGATTTGCCATAATGAAATAGAACGTTGATTCAACGAAGGCACACAAAGTGGTCCTCCACTCGTTTCAGGGTTGAATTCATTCTTTCTGCTTGAAACTTCTTCAATTAAATAAATTAATGCAGGAATAAATTTCAGTTTCGAAGTTCGCACATTTCTAAAGGGATGATCTGAATTTACATTAGATGTGAGGAGATAACTTGGAAGCTGATAACCAAACCGTCCAATTGGAACCGGGCTATTTGAAACTTTATCGACAGGGGGAGCTTTCCGAAAGAGCTGAAGTCCTCTGGAAAAGATTGGAGAACTGCGACATCTGTCCTCACCGCTGTAAGGTAAATCGGCTCAAGGGCGAAACCGGAATCTGTCGAACCGGAAGGAGAGCGATGGTTTCCAGCTTCGGACCCCATTTCGGAGAGGAGAGCCCGCTGGTGGGAGGAGGGGGATCAGGCACCATCTTTTTCACCAACTGCAACCTGGGGTGCGTTTTCTGTCAGAATTATGACATCAGCCATGGGGGTGAGGGTTATCCGGTGGAAGAAGAGAAGATCGCGGAGATGATGATGGAGTTACAAAACAGGGGTTGTCATAATGTCAATTTCGTGACCCCAACTCACGTGGTTCCTCAAATTGTGAAAGCATTGGCTTTTGCCATCGAGATGGGATTGAACATCCCCTTGGTTTATAACACCGGCGGGTATGACAGCGTATCGACGCTTGAGCTTGTGGACGGGGTTTTTGACATCTACATGCCGGATTTGAAATATTCTGACGATAACATTGCCCAAAGATACTGTAATGCCAAAGATTATGTGCAGACAGCCAGAAAGGCAATAAAGGAGATGCACCGGCAGGTGGGCGATCTGGTGATGGACCAGAGGGGGATCGCTCAAAGAGGTCTTTTGATTCGCCATCTGATTTTACCTGAGGATTTAGCCGGAACCTATGAAGCGATGAGATTTATTGCCGAGGAGATTTCGCCCGATACTTACGTTAACCTAATGGATCAATATCATCCCTGCTTCAGAGCAGATAAGAGCCCCCCTCTTGATAGAAGAATCACTCATGAAGAATTTGCCAATGCGGTCAAGATTGCCAAAGATTTGGGGATAAAGAGGTTAGATTAGAGCAAAGAGTATAGAGTATAGAGCAATGAGTAATGAGTATAGAGTAATGAGTTTTGAGGGAAAGTTTTGAATTTTGGATTTATTCTTCCTTCGTAGTTAGTCATTTGTAATTTATTATTATGCTCTATCCAACACTATCGAACTTTCATCCCTGGTCTGTCTCGTTAGAAGAAGCGAGGGGCATTCAGGAAAAGCTTTCTGCTAAAGTAATATTACAAGATGACTTCAAGAAGATTGAAACCGTAGCAGGTGTGGGGATTGTTTTTTCCAAACCAGGAGATGAAGTTTCTGTCGCTTGCGTTATTTTCTCTTTTCCCGAAATGAAGATATTGCATACAGGTTTTAGTAGAGGGAAAGTTCGGTTTCCCTATACAACCGGCTTCTTTGCTTTCAGCGCAGGTCCAGCCATAATATCTACCTTGGAAAAGATGCCGAAACCTGATCTGACGATATTCCCCGGACGGGGAATCGCTCATCCGAGGAAATTGGGCCTGGCAAGTCATCTGGGATTACTACTCGATCTTCCTACCATCGCTTGCTCCAAAACACCGTTGTGGAGAGATAACCCGGAGCTTTCTGGGGAAAAAGGCTCACATATATTTATCCGGGATGATCCTGGTATGCTTATTGGAGCAGTGGTGAGGACCAGGAAGGGAGTTAAGCCCATATATGTTACTCCCGGTAATAAGATATCCATACAGACTGCGGTCAAATTAGTGGTGGAATGCAGTCTTAAATTCCGTATTCCAGAACCTTTAAGACAAGCTCATATTTTGGCAGATAGATGGATACTACAAAATGGGAATATTTTCTGAGATGCCTTGGAAAAACATTTTCAAAGAGTTCGTTCTTCTATAGGTTCTCATGAAATGTTGTGATAGCCTTAATAGGCAGGTAAAACATCAGGTAATATACTTTCGAAAATTGACTTGGATGTATTAATCAGTTATATTCAAAGTTGTCGTTACCTTGGGATCGATAGGTAAACCTACAAGGAATTAAGATGATTAAAATAGATGAAAGCATATTCAAAGCTTATGACATAAGGGGGACGTACCCGGATCAATTGAATGAAGATCTGACTTACAAAGTAGGCAGAGCGTTGGTGGATTATCTGAAGCCGGAAAGGGTAGCGGTGGGACGGGATATGAGACTTTCTTCCCCCAGTCTTTTGGAAAAGCTGACATCCGCGATTACTGAGGGTGGGGCGGACGTGATTGACATCGGATTAGTCTCCACCGACTGTCTGTATTTCGCAGTAGGAAAGTATGGCTATGATGCGGGTGTGATGATCACCGCTTCGCACAATCCCCCGGAGTACAACGGATTTAAGATGTGTAAGAAAGATGCGGTTCCCTTAAGCGGTGAGTCGGGAATAGACCAGATAAAAAAATTGGTGCTGGAGGATAAGTTTTCTTCTCCCCCAAAATCGGGCAAGATAGAGAAGGTGAATTTGGATGATGCTTATGTAGCGCACGTTCTCTCCTTCGTAAATCAAAAGAAAATCAAGCCGTTCAAAATCGTTATGGATGCGGGCAACGGCATGGCGGGGAAGATCATCCCCAAGCTTTTTTCGCATTTACCCTGCCGGGTGATCCCCATGTTCTTCGAGCTGGACGGGTCGTTCCCCAATCATCTGGCCAGTCCCATCGAGCCGCAAAACATCGCCCCCTTGAGAGAAAGAGTGCTTAAGGAGAAGGCAGATTTCGGGGCGGCGTTCGACGGGGATGCGGATCGAATGTTTCTGGTGGATGAGAATGCCGATCCCTTGGGCGGTGACATGGTGACCGCCTTGGTGGCGAAAAATCTGCTGAAGAAAGAAAAAGGAGCTACCATCCTGTATAATTTGATCTGCTCCAAAGCCGTTCCCGAAGTTATAATACAGGAGGGGGGAAAGGCGATCCGCACCCGGGTGGGGCACGCGTTGATCAAACCGCTGATGAAACAACATAATGCCATCTTCGGCGGGGAACATTCCGGGCACTTCTATTTCCGGAACAACTGGTTTGCCGATTCCGGCTTGATCGCTTTACTGGTTTGTCTGGAGTTGATCTCGGAGGAGAACGAGCCGCTATCCTCATTAATCAAGTCCATCGATCCTTACTTTCGCTCCGGGGAAATAAACAGCCGGGTGGAGAATATCCCCCAAAAATTGAAGGAAATCGAAGAGCATTATTCCGAAGGTAAGGTTGACCATCTGGACGGACTCACCATCGATTTTGGTCCCTGGTGGTTTAATATAAGACCATCCAACACCGAACCTCTATTGCGTTTAAACATTGAGGTAAACAGTCCGGATATCCTGGATCTGAAGAAGAAGGAAGTTTTGAAGCTGATCCGGGAAGGGTGATTCCAATGGATCAGATTTACCCTGCAGGTTTATTTATTATCCCACTCCATAACTCATTCAAGCTCCACATCTTAAGCTCCAAATATATACTCTCCGATTCCTCTACTTTAGTTAAGAATGCAATAAAAAACTCAAGGATTCATAAAAAGTTTCGATAATATATATGAATTAGAGATAATTATAAGAGGTGGTTTATGCCCACTGACCAAATAACTTTAAAATCGGATACCCGAACTAAAGGAGCACCAAGGATTTTGGTGGTAGATGACGAGGAGCGTATACGTCTGCTGCTGGTGGATACCCTTTCTGCCTTGGGTTACATTTGCCTTGGGGCAAAAAGCGCCGGAGAGGCGCTATCCCTGCTAGCCACGGAAAAAATAGATCTGGTCATCACCGACGTTAGAATGCCCAACGTGAACGGACTCTCCCTGCTTAAGAACATAAAGAATCAAAATCCACTTCTGCCGGTTTTGATCATCACCGGTTACAACTTTGCCCATACCAAAGACCAGGCGATGGAGAGCGGAGCGGACGGCTTTTTGGCAAAACCCTTCCGGATCGGCAAGATCGAGGAATTGATACAAAAGTCTCTGGGGATCAAGTCCGCCTGTGCCGAGGAGAGACCTTACCGGCTGAAAAAAATCCTGGTGGTAGACGATGACGATGAGCTCCGCAACATGCTGCAGGAGGTTTTAAGCAGCTTGGATTATTTCCCCATCGGGGTGGAGGATGGGGATCAGGCATTGAAACAACTTGAGATTCAGGATTTTGATTTGGTGATATCCGATATTCGCATGCCCAACATGGATGGAATGACTCTGCTTAAAAACATAAAGGACACCTCTCCCGAGCTTCCGGTGGTTATGATCACCGCTTTCCCTGCCTCCTGTCCCTCCCAGAAAGCTTTGCAGGAGGGAGCGGACGGTTATCTAGCCAAACCTTTCCGGATCGAGAAGATAGACGAGCTGATGCACGATCTATTATTCGGGGAGGGGGAAGCACACTCGGTTACCTAAGCTATTTCCTCTTGAGTTATCCATAACGGATTTCCCCTAATTCGCAAGAGTTGTCAACTTTCTCCACGGAATGGAAATAAGATTTCTCCCCCACTTTTCCCGGAACGCCCTTATATCGTTCTTCCCTTGATAGAAAGCATTTTGCATACCGAAAGTGCCAGGATAAGATGGTTGTGGATTTTACGTGCTTATGCTTTGAAGTTGACCCAGATATTAAGACTGCCACAATTTTATGTTGACAATCGATCTGGAGTTTCGTAAAATGCAAGTTGAAATACGATTCATTTTAATCGTAGATGGTTTTATAGAATCAAGATGAGCAAAGCCAGGGTCATAGGAATCATCCCCGCCAGATTAGGTTCTAAAAGACTCCCCGGAAAACCTCTGAAGATAATACACGGAAAACCACTGATTCAAAACGTCTATGAGAATGTAGCCAAATCCAGATTTTTGGACCGTTTGATAGTGGTGACCGATTCTCCCCGGATATCGGATCGGGTGTTTGCTTTTGGGGGAGAAGCTTTCGTGAGTTTGAAAAATCATCCAACCGGAAGCGACCGGGTAGCGGAGGTGGCTGGGAATTTAAACTATGACCTGGTGATAAACATTCAATGTGATTCGGTTTATCTCCCGTCCGGTCTTATCGATTCGCTGATCTCCTCCATGCTGGAGGAGAGAGGCGTTCTCATGGGGACTTTGGCTACCAGAATCACCGAACCGGATAGGTTTAACGACCCAAATGTCGTCAAAGTCACCTTGGATACAAAAAGTTTCGCCCTGTATTTCTCCCGCTATCCCATTCCGTATATCAGAGGTTATTCCAACCCCGGAGGTTCGATCAATAAATCCTTTTTAAAACGTATGTCCTTTTTAGAGCATATCGGTATATACGGATTCAGAAAAGATTTCCTGATGAAGTTTGCCTCGTGGCGACAGACACCTTTGGAGAAGCTGGAAAAATTGGAACAGCTCAGGGTTTTGGAAAACGGATATAAAATAAAAGTGTATCTGACTAGACACAAGATAAAAACCATCGACGGGCCAGACGATCTGAAAAAGATAACATCACCGAAAGGAGGGGTGGTGAGGTGAAAGATCAAAGTAAGAAAGTAAAATATATATTTGTCACCGGCGGAGTGGTTTCCTCTTTGGGTAAGGGGATTGCCTCTTCCTCCATCGGGCTGCTGCTGAAAAAGAGAGGATTGAAAGTCAACATCCAGAAATTCGATCCCTATATCAACGTCGATCCGGGGACCATGAATCCTTTCCAGCACGGGGAGGTGTTTGTTTTGGATGACGGGGCGGAGACCGATTTGGACCTGGGGCACTACGAGAGATTCATCGACGAGAATCTAACCCGGGACAACAATCTTACCTCCGGCCAAATCTACGATGCGGTGATCAGCCGCGAGAGGAAAGGGGGCTATCTGGGGTCCACCGTCCAGGTGATTCCCCACATCACCAACGAGATCAAAGACCGGATAAAGAAGGTGGGGGAGAGGAACGGGGAGGTGGACGTGGTGATCACCGAGATCGGCGGGACGGTGGGGGACATCGAAAGCCTTCCCTTTTTGGAATCGATCCGGCAGATGGGACTGGAATGCGGTCCCCAGAGGACTTTGTTTATTCATCTCACCCTGGTTCCTTACATCGATTCGGCCGGAGAGGTGAAGACCAAGCCCACTCAGCACAGCGTGAAAGAGCTCCGGGAGATCGGGATTCAACCCAACATACTTCTCTGCCGCACGGCTCAACCCTTGACCAAACAGATCCGGGAGAAGATCGGGCTTTTCTGCAACGTCCATCCCGATGCCGTGATTCAAGCCATCGATGTGGGCTGTATTTACGAGGTCCCCATTCTGTTCCACCAGGAGGGGTTGGATAACCTGATCATCCAGCACCTGGATTTGAAATGCGGAGAGCTGAAGATGGATGACTGGATAAAGATGATGGAGAGGATCAAGAATCCGAAGAACAAAACCAGAATAGGAATCTGCGGAAAGTACACCCATCTGAAGGATGCATATAAAAGCATCATCGAAGCTTTCGTACATGCCGGGGTGGAGAACGATGCCCGGGTGGAATTGAAATGGATCAATGCGGAGGAGGTGAATCCGCAAACCGCCAGTAAAATTTTTGAGGATGTGGACGGGGTGTTGATTCCCGGCGGATTCGGGGAGAGGGGAATAGAGGGGAAAATCGAAGCGATCAGATACGTTAGGGAGAACAAAATTCCCTATCTGGGGATCTGTCTGGGGATGCAGTGTGCGGTGATCGAGTTTGCCCGGAACGTCTGTCATCTGGAAAAAGCCAACAGTTACGAGGTGGATCAGAACACCCCCTATCCGGTGATTCATCTTATGCCGGATCAGGAGAATATCACCGACATGGGCGGGACCATGCGGTTGGGAGCTTATCCCTGCATTTTGGAGAAAAACAGTCTGGCTTACCAGGCCTACGGCGAAGAAAAAATAAGCGAGCGTCACCGGCACCGCTACGAGTTTTACAATCAATTCAGGGACGCGCTAACCAAAGCCGGATTGAAACTAACCGGTCTGTCCCCGGATGGAAGGTTGGTGGAGATCATCGAGCTTACCGATCATCCTTGGTTTGTGGCTGTGCAATTTCATCCGGAACTCAAATCCAGACCCACAAGAGCGCATCCGTTATTCAGGGATTTGGTCAAAGCGGCGTTAAAATACAAAGAAGTTCACATTCCTGCCGGAAGTTATCGTCAAGTGGAGAGATAGTTCTTCTTCTCTAATGAAGTGAAACTATATAAATCCCCCTTAATTCCCCCTTTTTCAAAGGGGGAGAAGAAACAAATCTGAATTAGTACATCACTCAATTCTTAAGTCCCATGCTCTACTTCTGGGTTATTTTAATTTATCTTCTAATTCTAATCGGGGTGGGGGCGATTCGCTCCGGGAAGGTGAAAACCCAAACCGATTTCATGGTGGCGGGAAGAAAGCTGTCCGCTCCAATATTGGTGGGAACGCTCTTAGCTACCTGGATCGGATCGGGAAGCATTATCGGAGGTGCCGGACTTTCCTATCGACAGGGATTTTCTGCCCTGTGGTTTGATGCCGGTGTTTGGGTGGCGATCATCGTACTTTATTTCATCGCCGGACGCGCCCGCAGATTTGCCCAGTTTACCGTTCCGGATATCTTGGAAGCGCGATACAATAAATATGCACGGATTCTGGGAAGCATTACCACCATTATTGCATACACCGCTATAGTAAGTTATCAGTTCAAAGCCGGCGGGATGGTTTTGAACCTGGTGATCGGAATACCCGTGGATCAGGGGATAATCATCACGGCAGCTTTCGTTATCGCGTATACCGCATTGGCCGGGATGTTCTCCGTTGCATACACCGACGTAGTGAACGGGGTGATTTTGCTTTTAGGATTTGTTATCGCCTATCCGTTTTTCCTGAAAATGGCGGGTGGTTGGGGGAACGTGATGCGGGTATTACCTTCGGAGAGATTCCAGATCTTAGGCACCATGACCATCTGGGAAGCTTTGAGCTATTCCCTTCCCACCATGCTTTTACTTTTGGGAGAGTCCAACATGTACCAGAGGTTTTTCTCTGCCCGGGACGAAAAAGCGGCAAAAGCATCGGTCTTGGGATGGATTTCCGGAACGATTTTCGTAGAGGGCTTGATAGTGGTTTTAGCCATTATCGGAAGCAGCGTGTTTTTGGACATTAATCCGGAAACGGTATTATTGCATTCGGTTCGACACGGATTATCTCCCGTCATCGGTTGTGTTTTGCTTGCTGCTTTGGTGGCGGTGATCGTCTCCACAGCTGATTCATTTCTATTAGTTCCGGCCACCAACATCATGCGGGATTTCTACCAGAGATTTATAAATCCGGAGGTATCCGGAAAGAAAATGGTGCTCTATTCGCGGATAGTGGTGATTCTTTTAGGGGTGATAGCCTTTCTGCAGGTGAAATTCTTTACCACCGTTTTAGCCATGGCTCTTTATGCCTACACCATGTATGGCGTGGGAATCACTCCTGCTACGCTGGCTGCGTTTTTTTGGAAAAGAGCCACTCCGGCAGGGGGAGTATGTTCCATTGCCTCCGGCATGCTCGTCACCATACTATGGGAGCTATTCAAGCATCCCGGAGGAGTTGCCACAGTTTATCCTGCTTTGGCTATTTCGCTGTTCTGTCTGATTTTTGTAAGTTTGATTACACCCAAACCAGCAGAAGAAAAGTGGAGACCGTTTTTCAGTTGATAGTACAGAGTTTAGAGTGTAGAGGGTTTTTAATATTTATGAATATAATTGCTTGTTACTTGATAATTATTTCATAGTGAATAGAAATGTGGGGATGACGTTGGTAGTTGCCTTTAAAAGTTCTACTGAAAATGTTCTTAACTTATACCGGGAGGGGATCCCACTGGAGCTGTATTTAACTAAACTTAACAAGCCCCTCCCTTACAACATGATTTTTTGAAGTCGGTATGGAGAGAAAAAGCATGAGAAGGATTTTCGTTATTATAATCACCTTATCACTGTGTTTTGCATTCTTTTCTAACTGCGGGAGGAGGGATATGGAGGATCAAAATTTCAACACTTTGGTGAACGAGTATCTGGAGGCCTTTTATCAGGCCAGCCCGGTTTGGGCAACCTATGTGGGAGAGCATAAATACGATCATATGCTGGATGACTATTCCCAAGAGGTGATTCAAGAGGAGATCATACGTTTAAGTTTGTTCAAACAAAAATTAACTTACATCGATACCTTGAAGCTTAATCCCACCAACCAGGCGGATTACCGGATTCTTCGGAATGCCATCGAAGATCAATTGCTGCATTCGGAAGAGTTAAAACCGTGGGAGAATAGTCCGGTGATGTACACCTATTTGATCGGCGGCTCTATCAACGCCTTAATCTCCCGCGATTTTGCCCCGTTGAAAGACCGGTTGAGCAGCGTTGCCTCCCGGCTTAAACGATTACCCATATTAGTTCAACAAGCCAAAGACAATCTGAAGAATCCGCCGGAGATACAAACGAAGACTGCTATAAAACAAAACCTGGGGAACATTAACCTGATTAAGGATGATTTAGCCAAATTGCTGGAACAAGCTCCAGAGATGAAAGACACTCTTTTAGAACCGATGGACCGGGCTGTCAAAGTATTGGGAAGCTTCCAGGCGTTCTTGGAACAAGACCTTTTGCCGCAATCGACCGGTGATTTCAGATTGGGGAGAGAGCTGTTTGAGAAGAAGCTAAAGTATACGCTTCAGTCGGATTTGTCCCCCGAAGAAATAGTGAAAAGAGCAGAGCAAGAACTCGCTTTAGTGCGACAACGAATGTTTGAGCTGGCACAACCCTTACATGCGCAGATGTTTCCGGGTCATAAACATGGTCAAACCGGACAGCAGTTGGAAAATCAGATCATCAAAGAGGTTTTGGATTCCATAGCTTATGATCATCCAGCCAAAGATGAGCTTTTGACGGTCTGCCGCCAGGATTTGAAAGCGCAGGAGGATTTCGTCAGGCAGATGGATTTGGTGGATTTAACCGGAATCAATCCACTGGAGGTGGACTGGGAGCCGGAGTTTGCCCGGGGCATAGCCATAGCGGGTTTGGATTCACCCGGTCCTTTGGACAAAAACCAAAAGTCCTTCTTCCGGGTCTCTCCCATACCCGCGGATTGGACCAAGGAACAGGAGGATTCTTACCTGAGAGAATACAACAGCTACATGCTGAAAGAACTCTGCATGCACGAAGCCATGCCGGGGCATTACGTGCAAGGTTTCTATAACAATAAGTTTCCCTCTCTATTGAGGAGGATATTTGGCAGCGGCACCTTCGTTGAGGGCTGGGCGGTATATGCAGAGCGGATGATGATCCAATCAGGATATCTGAACAGCGATCCCCGAATGGAGCTTACCCAGCTTAAGATGTATCTGCGGGCTATCATCAATGCCATCCTCGATTACAATATCCATGCGGGATACATGACCCAGGAGGAAGCGGTGAGATTCATGATGGAGGAGGGATTTCAGGAACAATCGGAAGCGGAAGGGAAATGGGTGCGAGCGGTACTCACCTCGACGCAGCTATCTACCTATTTTGTGGGATTCCAGGAGATAATGGATTTGGAAAAAGCGTATCGCGAGAAAGTGGGGGACAAATTTTCCCAGAAGGAATTCAACCAGAAACTCTTGAGTTATGGGGCACCGCCAGTGGGGATTTTGAAAGAGATTATTCTATCAGAAAATTCTAGTTTAGAAAAAAGATGACGATTCCTTGGGTTTGATTCATCAAGTCCGTTTGGCGCAGGGTCGCATGAATGCAACCTGTACATAGCTATTCTTTATTACTCCGGTTGGCTCTTCCACCTGTCGTGCATCCATAACCATTGATCGGGATATTCACGGATAATAGATTCCAATGCATCAGAGCATTTATGGAGTGTGTCTGCTATATCCTTTTCCCGGTTATCAGAACAAGCGAGTTCTACCGGGGGTTTGACAATAATTTTGTATCTATTCCTCTCTTTCCTGACTATTGCCATCGGCACGATGGGAGAACCGGTCTTGTATGCCAAAAGCACCGGACCAACCGGTGTGCGGGCGGGTCTGCCAAAGAAATTGATGAAGACTCCACGCACCCGGCTGGAATCTTGATCGGCTAATATCCCCAGGAACTCTCCTGATCTCAAAACTCTAAGCAAAGGTTTGACTCCAGCGGATGAAGGTATGTTTCTCAAACCGACGCTTTCCCGGTTCTTCACCAATAGTCGATTCAATCTCGGGTCGTACACCTCTCGTCCAATCACGGATAATTTGTAACCCCTCAAGGAGAAATAAGCTGCCATCAGCTCGAAGTTGCTGATGTGCCCGGTGAAACCGATAACCCCTTTTCCAGCCCGGTAAGCGGTATCAAAATATTCTAACCCGTCGATTTCAGTAATCATTTCCACATCTTCCCATCTGGTTTTCCTCAAACGAACCGCATCAGCCACATTTTTCCCTAAATTCACAAAAACCTGACAGGCTATTTCCTTAAGACGATTTTCACTGATTTCTTTGCCAAAAGCCAGTTTCAAATTCTCCTTGGTTTTCCTTCTGGCTGGGGCAATTGAGAAATATGAAAGTTTACCGAGAAAACCTGCCAAGGCAATGGCGGAATTTCTGGGTAGAAAATTAAGAAGGGAAATAATGGTTGTGATTAGTCGGAACAGAAACCAGTTTTTGATTCGCTTCCTAATTTGTTTCATCTGAAAAGGTGTTGACTTCTCTTTTTTCGCAGACGTTGGAAGAGGGGAAAGGAAAGTTCAAAATTCAAATAGAAAAATTATAAAATACAATTCAAAATCCAAAATTCTATGGATATTCTCTCGCAAGGCATTTAAACTTTCGATTTTTGATGGTGATTTAAATTTTGAACCTTAACCTAAACTGCTCTAGCGAAAGAAAGTGGATATTGTGTCACACCACCCCAGATTTAAGGATATCATGCAGATGGACAATCCCGACCGGTTCCTTTTTTCCGTTGGTAATGACCAGTGAGGTGATGCTGTATGACTCCATCAAATTCAGAGCCTTGACTGCCAATTCACCTTCACTGATGGTCTTGGGATTTTTACTCATCACCTGCTTGGCTTTTAGGGAAAAGATGTTATCCGTCCTCTCCACCAGACGTCTCAAATCCCCGTCGGTGAAGATTCCCACCAGCTCGCCTTTCTGGTTAACCACGGTGGTGGTCCCCAAACGCTTGGAGGTCATCTCCAGGATCACTTCCTTTATTCCGGTATCCTCGGATACCTTTGGTATCTCGTCTCCGGAATGCATGATGTCGGAGACCTTCAATATCAACTTCCTGCCCAGCTGTCCTCCGGGATGGAGTAAGGCGAAATCCTCGGAGGAGAAATTTCTCTCCTCCAGAAGCGCGATGGCTAAAGCATCTCCCATCACCAGTGCGGCGGTGGTGCTGGAGGTGGGAACCAGGTCGTAAGGACAAGCCTCCTCGTCCACCGATACGTCGATCACCACATCGCTTTTTTCCGCCAGAGGCGATTTGGTATTACCGGTTAAAGTAATTATGGGAACCCCCACTCTTTTGAAAAGGGGTATCAGCTGATATACTTCATCGGTCTCCCCGCTTTTGGAGATGGCGATCACCACATCGTTTTTCCTAACCATGCCCACGTCTCCGTGGGTCCCCTCGGTGGGATGAAGGAAAAATGCGGGAGTACCGGTGGAGGACAAGGTGGCGGCGATCTTCCTGCCGATTATGCCCGATTTCCCTATGCCGGTTACTATCACCCGCCCCTTGCATTTTAAGCACAGCTCCACCGCCCGGCAGAACTGCTCGTCGATCTTCTTTTCCAGATTAGCGATGGCTTTGGCTTCTTTACGAATCACCTCTTTGGCTTTTTCCTTCATGATTATATCCACTCCAATGGATCTTTATTTTTTGCCTTCAGGATCAAATCCGCCACCTCTCGCACCGCACCTTCCCCGCCTCTGGCCTTTGTCACCAGTTTAGCGAAGCGTTTTGCCAAAGGATGCGCATTTTGAACACAGATGGGGAATCCCACTTTTTTCAAGACCGGGATATCCAAAAGGTCATCCCCCAGATAAGCTATCTCTTCATCCTTGACAGCCAGCTTTCTTTTCAACTTGTCATATGCTTCCATCTTATGGGTTTGTCCTAAATATACGTGCTCTATTTTCAGTTGTAAAGCTCGATAATTTGTAGCCGGGGAGGGACGTCCCGATATCAAAGCCACTTTCACACCTGCTTTTTGTACCAAGCTAATCCCCAGTCCATCCGAGACGTTGAATTTTTTGGATTCTGCTCCACTATCGTCAATGTACACACCATTATCCGTAAGAACACCATCTACATCTAGAATAAGTAATTTGATCTTCTTCGCCAGTTTTTCTATTTGATTATTTTTCTTTGGCATTTCGATTGAGCTGTAAACGCTCGATAAATTGAGCAGACATATGCCTGATAAATCAGGCAACTACGATTATACATTATTTGCTTCTCTTACTTTTACCTCTTGATCAATTGCCTTCACTTGAATCAATAGCTCTTCCAGTTTATCCAGAGGGAGCATGCTGTCTTTATCACAAAGAGCGTTTTTTACATCCGGGTGGGTTTCCAAAAACAGAGCATCACAACCGCAAGCCACCGCTGCACGAGCCAAGGGGGCGATAAATTGGGGAGTTCCTCCGGAGTGACTCCCCTGCGAGCCGGGAAGCTGCAAACTATGGGTGGCATCGAATACCACCGGATAGCCCAAGTTACGCATGATCAAAAGCGATCGCATGTCTACCACCAGATTGTGATAACCGAAAAAAGTCCCCCGTTCGGTGAGAAGAATATTTTCATTCCCGGCTGATTCTGCCTTCCTGGCGATGGGCAACATGTCTTCCGGCGCCATGAACTGCCCCTTTTTTATGTTTAGGGGCTTACCGGTTTTAGCCGCAGCCAGGATCAGATCAGTCTGTCTGCACAAGAATGCGGGTATCTGCACAATATCTACTATCCGGGAGACAGGGTCTGCTTCATCGGGACGGTGGATATCGGTTAAAACCGGGACATCGAACTTTCTTTTCACCTTCTCCAATATTCGCAGCCCCCGCTCCATACCGGGACCGGAATAAGAATCGATATTCAGCCGGTTGGCTTTGGAATACGAGCTTTTGAATATAAAGGGGATATGATGGCGGGCAGTGATCTCTTTTATTTTTTCGCATGTGTTGAAGACCATCTCTTCCGATTCGATCACGCAGGGGCCCGCGATAAGTGCTAATTTGTTTCCATCACCGATAAGGTAATCACCAATCTTGACTGAGACCGGCATAAAATCACCTCAGTAACCAATTGATATGTGATCCAATTTGAAGATATTCGCTTTCCATCAAACTTCTGAGCAAGCCAAGGTTTGATACTCCCATTATATACTCCGTTTTAGATTTTACCCGAATACTTTAACTGCTGTTTGGTGAAATCGCGAGGATATGAAATCTTCACATCTACAATTTTCCCGCTTTCGTCTTTTATTGCTTCCAATTCCGGCATGACAAAAGCGTAATGATCGGGCAGATCTATGGCTTCCGCCCTTTTTATCACCTGATCTCTCCACTCGGTGTTGATTTTTATCCCGTATTTCTCCACCAGCTTCTTGGCCTCTTCGTAATCCCCCTCGGCTTTTATCTTCATGATCAAAGAAAGAAGCTCGCCCACCCCCTGTCTCATCTTGGAGATATCTTTAACCTTTAAATAAACTTTCCCGTTCTTTTCCACCGTTTCAATGACACCAGATTTCTCTCGCAGATAGGTGACGATCATATGTCTGCCGCGAGCGTGATCCTTTTCCAGCCGGTCACCGGTCTTTACCGCTCTTAAACGGAGCAGGTCGGCGCGAGCATAATACCGGTACAATGCCTCGCCGCATTTCTCATCGATTCCGGCTATCTCCATCAGTTTCTCATCGAAGATGTGCCACAAAGCCAGAAGGTCTGCTCTGGCCTCCTCCAAGCTGGAGTAAAATTCCCTCAGGTACTCATGAGGATCCTTGGTCAGCTTCTCGCTTACCTTTCCCGACCCGTGCCCCAAAATCTCATGTAAGGTGGTCTCCAGCAAATCGGTCTTCTCGCCCCAAAGTTTCTCCAGCTCGATTTCCTCCTGGGTTAAGGCAAACTCCCCGGTGGCTTTCTCGGAAGAAAGTTGGTGTATGATGGAGGATACGTTGGTGAGGACGAAATTTTTGCTGCCGTATTTTTCCCGGATATTCTGGGTGTTAGGAAGATTTATGCCCAGCGGCGGGATCGGCCCCTCCCCGCCTACCCCTACCAGAACGTTAACCGCATTAGCCACCGGAGCGGTGATATTCTTCTTTTTGTATTTATCGCTCCAAGGGGATTTCCCCTCGAAATATTCCGCCAGCTGAGCGATACTCTGCATCATCCGATTGATCTTCCGATCGACGAAACAGACCATCCCCTCGTATTCACCTTTGGCTCCCCGGGCATCATTATATACTTCGATAAAACCGATGATGGTCTCGACTGCGGGATTATCCTTTACCCATTCGATATTGTATTTCTCGAAATCAGCCGGATCGCCGGTTTGAAAATACCGGATAAGGTGTCCCAACACTCTCTTCTGTCCGGGCTGAGCAAACGCAATCGCTTCTTTCAGATAACCGATCAACTGATTTAAATTTTCGGCATACATACCTGAGGGAATCTCGGTCGTGCCGGTTCTGTAGACCGATTCAAATATTTTCCCATCCCGTTTGATCACTTTCGAATTTAAGGGATATCTCTCCTGGAAGGTTTCCAAGTCTTTTAAAGTTACTCCTTCATAATAATTGTTGCCACTGACGGCGATTATATCCTCCCCGGTTTTAGGCGATTTATTCGCCAAGATCGGCTCGAAATCTATATCGAAAATTGTTCTCTTCAGATCATTAAGCAACCCCTCCAATTCGGATTCATTCCTCATTTCGAAATTCGCACCATTGGAAAGGGCAAGCTTAGCAGAAGAAAAAAGGTCCGAATAGGTGAATTCGGGGACGAATTTCCGATTATTCGTGCCATAATTCCCGTTGAAAATCCAGAAGAGCTTCAGGTAGCTTTTGATTCTCTCCAGGATGACCATGTCTATCCCCTGGGAATGGGTGATGATCTCCTCCAGCACGTTTCTTATAGACAGACCATATCGGTGAATCTGGTCATAGGCGATGTCACGACCGGCTAGGGCAGCCTGACACAGATAATAGGCTTTGACCTTTTCCGCTAAGCCCAATTCCTCAAAACCATCAGCATAGAGTTGAACTATGGCTACCTTACCCGCTCTCTCCAGCAAGTATTTTCTTTGCGTTTCCATCTGGTGCTCCTCAATTTTGAGCTAATATAACGAAACAAAAAGCAAACACCAACATTAATTTTGGGGTTATTATAATGGTGAAATAAGTGAACATAGAATTTGCAGAATTGAGATTTCCACATTATATTACCTTTGACGGAAGCGGATAGGATCTGGTGGTCCTTGCGGACTTCAAATCCGTGGTCCCCCCGGCTCGTCCGGGGGGAGGTGGGTTCGATTCCCACCCCTTCCGCCAAAAATATATTCAAGTTATAATTGAAGCTTTTTTTCATAGTTCAGGCGGGGTGTCCTCACCCTACCTGCAAATGGTCAAGGGGGAGGGTGTCCATGACCAAAAAGTCAGATAAATATCTGATAGTTGGCTGAAGTATGAGCTCAAAAGAAAAAATCAAAATGACCAGCTTAGCCACCAGCTCGGGGTGAGCGGCAAAATGCGGTCCAGAGGACCTGGCTCAGGTGCTGAGCCATCTTCCCCAGACGAGCGATCCCAACGTTCTGATCGGGTTTAATTCCGTGGATGATGCCGGAGTTTACAAAATCAGAGAGGATCTGGCCATCGTCCATACCGTGGATTTTTTTCCACCCATCGTGGATGATCCTTATGATTATGGAGCGATTGCGGCAGCTAATTCTTTAAGCGACATATATGCCATGGGAGGGAAACCGGTAACGGCGTTGAACATAGTAGGTTATCCACCCCAGAGTGTGCCTCTTTGGGCATTGGAGGAGATGCTTAAAGGGGGTGCAGAAAAAGCGCTGGAAGCAGATGTGTCCATCATCGGCGGTCACACCATAAAGACCAAGGAACCGATATACGGATTGGCTGTGGTCGGAACCATCCATCCAACGAAGATCATCAGCAATGCCGGCGCCAAGATTGGGGACTTTCTGGTTTTAACCAAACCTTTGGGGACGGGAATCATAACCACTGCTATCAAAAGGAATCTGGTCGAAAAAGATGTAGTAAAAAGAGTGGTGAAGATAATGGCTTTTTTGAACAGATTTGCTTCCGAAGCGATGCTGGAAGCCGGTGCCAATGCCTGCACCGATATAACCGGTTTCGGGCTTTTGGGACATCTGTGCGAGATGGTTCAAGCTTCCAAAACAGGCGCTAAGATATATATGTCTAAGATTCCGGTGATTGAACCCGCTTACCAACTGGCACAAGAGAACATAGTCCCGGGCGGAACATTGAGTAATCTCAAATTCGCCAATGAAAGAGTGGATTGGAATAGGGAGATCACGGATGAAGATAAACTGATCCTTTCGGATGCCCAAACCTCCGGAGGACTACTCATCTCATTGCCAAAGCAACAAGAAGGAAAACTTCTGCAAGCGTTGACAGCCAAGGGAATTTCGGGCGTGGTTATCGGTGAGATCATAGAGGATAAGAGATGCCGAATTCAGGTCGAAAAGTAATCCAAGAGAAATTAAGACAGATTCCAAGCGTAGAGAAGATATTGGAGGCTCCAGAGCTTAAGCCATACATAGATAAATTCTCTCATCCTCTGGTAGCATCGGTGGTAAAAGGAGCGGTGGAAACAGTTCGGGAGGAAGCCAAGAAAAACAAGGGGACAGTTTCATTACCACAAATAATCTCAACGATTAAAAATATTCTCCATGAACAAACCTCTTCCTCCTTGCAGCCGGTGATAAATGCCACCGGAGTCATTCTTCATACCAACCTGGGGAGAGCCCCATTGGATGAAAACACTCTGTCTTTCATTAAAGAGGTGAGCGTAAATTACACTAACCTGGAGTTTGATCTTAAAGAAGGCAAAAGGAGCAAAAGGGGAGTTTTCGTCGAAAAGCTGCTCTGCACCTTGACCTCGGCTGAGTCGGCATTGGCGGTGAACAACAACGCCGGGGCGGTGCTTTTGATCCTCTCCTCTTTGGCCAAAGACAAAGAGGTGATCGTCTCCCGGGGGGAGCTGGTACAGATCGGAGGAGGTTTTCGGATTCCGGAGATCCTCTCTTTGAGCGGTGCCAATTTAAGGGAGGTAGGGACGACCAACCATACCACCATTTCCGACTACGAAAAAGCCATTACCCGCCAGAGTGCACTTTTGCTTAAAGTACACCAGAGCAATTTCAAGATGATGGGTTTTGTGCAGAAACCCTCACTTGCGGAGCTGGTTAAATTGGGGAAAAGAAACAAACTTCCGGTGGTCGAGGATTTGGGAAGCGGGGTTCTTCTTCGCACCGAGGATTTCCATCTGGCTCACGAACCCACCATGACGGAGGCACTCTCTGCCGGTGCAGATTTGGTTTGCTTTTCCGGAGACAAGCTTTTAGGAGCTCCGCAAGCAGGGATAATTTTGGGAAAAAGAAAATATGTGGATATTTTGAAAAAACACCCCTTGTATCGGGCTTTGCGGCTGGATAAGATGTTTTTGGCAGGACTGGAGAAAGTTCTGCTGTACTATCTCAAAGGGGAAGCGATAAAGAGAATTCCCGTTTGGCAGATGATCAGCGCACCTCTGGAGAGTTTACAGAACCGAGCGGAGAAAATTGAAACCGAGCTTAAAAAATCAGGCATACAGATGGTTGTCCAAAAGAGTCAAAGCACTATTGGGGGAGGATCACTCCCCGGTGAAACACTGCCCAGCATAACCATATCCGTAATCAAACCGGTTTTTTCCGCAAACCAACAAGCTCAACTTTTCAGACAACAAACTCCGCCTGTCATTGGGCGGATCGAAGGTCAGAAATTTGTATTGGATTTGAGGACCGTTTTTCCTCATCAGGATGAAACATTGGTTTCTGCGATAAAGAGAATCTTCCTCCCATGAAGTCTATTCTACCTGCCACCCACAAATTCATCCCTGCAATATTCATGGGGATGGCATTACCGGATTCTTTCAACCAAAATTTGCTCAAAAATAGTGTCGCGATTATATTGTCATGAATAGTAGGATAATTGCCATAGATGGACCCGCGGGCTCGGGGAAAAGCACCACCGCCAAGTTGGTGGCACAGAAACTCGGTTTTATGTATTTGGACACCGGAGCCATGTATCGTGCTATCACCTGGAAAGCTTTACGACTTGGTGTGGATGTAGACAACGAAGACAAACTTAAGCAACTTACAGAAAATTCCGTGATCACTTTTGAAAACAAAGGGGGTGTGAATAGAATCTTTCTGGACGGAGAGGAGGTGACCGAGAAGATAAGAGAACCCCAGGTGAACAGAAACGTGTCGTACGTATCCATGCACAAGAAGGTGAGAAGGATACTGGTAGAGATGCAGAGGAAGATGGGACAGGAGAAGGATCTGGTAGCAGAAGGAAGGGATACGACTACGGTGGTTTTCCCACAAGCTTTCAAAGTTTACTTGGATGCAGATATAGGTGAGAGAGCCAAAAGACGTTTCCGTGAGTTGAAAGAGAAGCAGATTGACACGACCGTAGATGAGCAGATAAATGATATCTCCAGAAGAGACAAGCTGGATTCGGAGCGGGAAACCAGCCCGCTTTTGCGGCTTAAAGATGCCGTGGTGGTGGATACCACCCATTTGACCATTGAACAACAGGTGGACCGGGTGATTGAGCTGTTTAAAAAGAGAGAAGTCGAAAGAGACACAATTTGAGGTTGAGGTTCCGTAAAAATCTAATGTGAGAACCTATTATTATATCAGTTGTTTTCTGATCAGGGTCTTTCTTAAGATCTTTTGGCGGTACAAAAGAATCGGAACGGAGCATATACCCAAAAACGGGGGGGTGATCATCGCTTCCAATCATGCAGCATATGTCGATCCGCCTTTCATCGGATCGGTTTGTCCCCGGGAGCTTTCTTATCTGGCCAAGGCTGAGCTATTCTCCCATCCCCTTTTCGGCTGGTTGATCCGTAAATACAATGCCATCCCCATTGCCCGGGGAGCGTTTGACCGGAGGGCAATCACCCAAGCGATTCGGCTTTTGAAGGAGGGTAGGGCACTTCTCCTTTTTCCCGAGGGGACCAGGAGCAGGGAGGGGAATTTTCTGGAGCCCAAGCTGGGGGTGGGCATGATCGCATGCGAAGCGGGGGTGCCCATCGTGCCGACCTATATTTCCAATTCGAGCGGTCTTTGGGACTGCTTTCTTAAGGGGAGAAGATTGGTAATCGGTTTCGATATCCCTATTGAAAAAGACTGGCTCGCCCGGGTGCCCAAAAACAAGGAGGGATATAAAATCATCGGCCAGGAGATAATGAACCGGATCGGGAGGTTAAAAGACAAAATCGAAAAAGAAAGATTTTGATTGGTTTTTTCGAAAAAAAGATTAAATTGTGCGGATGGGCTCGAAAATGAAAGTCTATGTGGTAAAACAAGCAGGTTTTTGCTTTGGCGTGAAGAGAGCCATCAGGCTCGCCTGTGATGCAGCCAAAAGGAAAAACAAAAAAGTATTCACCTTAGGTCCGCTAATTCATAATCCGCAAGTGGTGGAGGATTTGGAAAGAAAAGGGGTGCATGTTCTTGAAGATATAAGAGGGATAAAAGGCGGAACCTTAATCATCCGCTCTCACGGCGTCCATCCTCGGATATTAAGACGGTTGAAAGGCAAGCGAGTAGAGGTGGTGGATGCCACCTGCCCCTTCGTGAGAAAAGCTCAAAGGAAGGCAAAACTGCTTTACGATCAGGGCTATCAGGTGGCGGTGGTGGGGGAAGCGGATCATCCGGAGATCCAGGGAATCGTAGGTTACGTAAATGACTCGGCACTGGTGATAAGCCAGAACCCTCCGAAGTCGAAACTGGGTCGATTCAAAAAATTGGGGATCGTGGCACAGACCACTTTAAGCATCGATGCTTTCAAACAAGCCATCGGGAGATTGGTTGAAAATACGGAAGAGCTAAAGGTTTGTAACACCATCTGTCATGCCACCGCCCGGGCGCAGAAAGCCACTTTGAAATTAGCCAGCCGGGTGGATATAATGATCGTGGTGGGAGGATATAATTCCGCCAACACTTCCCGTTTGGCTAAATTGTGCAAAAAGCACGGCACCCCCACCCATCATGTGGAAACCGACAAGGGACTGCGAAGGTCCTGGTTTAGACAGGTAAATTCGGTGGGAGTCACTGCCGGCACCTCCACCCCGGATTGGTTAATAAAACAGGTAGTGGAACGTATAAAAAGTTACAATTAGTTACGTATAAGGAAATAATCCCCGGTGAGGGGAAATTCTGTATAAAGGAGGATTTACTTAAAATGGTGGAAGAGAGAAAACCGAAAGACGCTCCCGCTTCTGTTGACAAGAAGGGAGGAGCGGCCATAGTTCCCAGAAAAGGAGGTGATAAGGACGCCAAATCTCCAAGGCGAAGACCCATGCCGCCAAGGAGAAGGACGGAGAAACAGCCATCCGGTGCCAAAGGAAAAGCTCCTGCTCCGGTGAAGAAGATGACGGAGACCAAGGTGGAGCCAACCCCGAAACCGATCCAGGTGGCAGCGGTGGAGCTGGCGCCTCAACCAGTAGTGGTGGAGAAACCGGTTTCTACGCTGATGCGGGATCTGTCCATAGCTGTGGATAGAGAATATTCCACGGAAGAATTCGAGCAGTACCTGAAGATGTACGAGCCCACCTTAAGGGACATTCAGGAGGGGGAGATCGTCAAGGGTAGGGTGATGGGGGTGACCAAGGAGGACGTGATCGTGGACGTGGGCTTCAAGTCGGAAGGGATAATCCCCATCGCCGAGTTCATCGAGCCGATCAACATCAGCGTGGGAGACGAGATCGAGGTATATTTGGATGCCATCGAAGACCAGGACGGTCAGCTGGTTTTATCCAAACAGAAAGCAGATTTCGTGCGGGTTTGGGACCGGGTAAAAGACGCTCATGATAAGGGAGAGCTGGTGGACGGACGGATCCTGAGAAGGATCAAGGGAGGAATGGTGGTGGACCTGATGGGAGTGGATGCTTTTCTCCCCGGCTCCCAGATTGCTTTAAGACAGGTTCCCGATTTCGATGCCCTTTTGGGTCAGATCATGTCATTCAAGGTGATCAAGCTCAACAAAGCCCGGCGCAACATCGTAGTCTCGCGAAGATCGGTTTTGGAGGAGGAAAGATTAAGACAGAAGGAGAAGCTGCTCAAGGAGATCGAGACCGGACAGGTGAGGGAGGGAGTGGTGAAGAACATCACCGACTTCGGCGTGTTCATCGATTTGGGCGGAGTTGACGGACTGCTTCACATCACCGACATGTCGTGGGGGAGGATAAGCCACCCCAGCGAGCTGGTGGCGTTGGGGGATAAGATCAACGTCAAGATCATCGATTTCGACACGAACACCGGCAGGATCTCTTTGGGGATGAAACAGCTGACTCCTTATCCTTGGGAGAACATTCAGGAGAGATATCCGGTGAGCAAGAAGATCAAAGGAAAGGTGGTTTCCCTTACCGATTACGGTGCTTTCGTGGAGCTGGAGAGGGGAGTGGAGGGATTGATTCACATCTCCGAGATGTCTTGGACCCAGCACATCAAGCATCCCTCCCGGCTGATGGCAATCGGCGATACGGTGGAGGCGGTGGTTTTGTCCGTGGACAAGGACAACGAAAAGATCTCTCTGGGGATCAAACAGCTCGAGCCCGATCCCTGGGCGAACATAGAGCAGAAATACAAATCCAGCACCCGGGTTACGGGAAAGGTGAGGAATCTCACCGCTTTCGGTGCGTTCATTGAGCTGGAGGAGGGGATCGACGGTCTGGTTCACATCTCCGACATGTCGTGGACCAAGCGGATCCAGCATCCTTCGGAGGTGATGAAGAAAGGGGACAAGGTGGAGGTAGTGGTGCTGAACGTGGACCGGGAAAACCGCCGAATATCCTTGGGTTACAAACAGACCAAAGACGATCCCTGGCCCGAGCTTTCACGAAAGTTTTCTGTGGGGAACGAGACCTCCGGTAAGATCTTACGTCTCTTGGACCGGGGAGTTATCGTGGATTTGGGAGAAGAGGTGGAAGGGTTTGTATCCACCATCCATCTGGGAAAGCCGGAGATATCCAAACCTGCGGATGCGTTCAACGAAGGGGATATTTTGCCCCTGAAGGTGACGGAGTTTGATCATCCGGGGAAGAAGATCGTGCTGTCGGTGGAGGCATTCTATCGCACCAGGGAAAAAACCGAGTTGGAGGATTTCTTAGGCAGACATCCGACCAAGACCCAAAAAGTAGAAGAGATCGTGGAACAACGACCGCAGGTGGAGGGTGAAAAAGCCTCGGGAGTTGAAACACCTGCACCGCCAGCTGCGAGTGAAGCACCAACTGCTCCGGGAAGCGAGACAAAAGCTGAAGAAGCCAAGGCGGACGCCCCGTCTGGGATAGAAGAAAAAGCTTCTGCTGCCGTTGAGGAGATTTCCGAGAAACCGGATGATACCGCAACTTCCACGGAGGAACCGACAAAAGAAACCGACGCTTGATAACAGAATGGATATAAATATGAAAGCGATGGCGATCAGCTTTTAGGTTGCCATCGCTTTTTTGTTGCTGTGTTTTTTTCACCTTTATCACATACGACTTCGACCGTTACCAACGGGAGGAGAAGAATCAATGAAGAATACAGAATGCAAAATGCAAAATGCAAAATGCAAAATACAGGTTGTTGTCATCGAGCTGTTCGTCCCGATAAATCTGGACGCATCTGTTGACAGCACGACCGACAAGCCCGGGAATGGGGGGCTTGGGGGGCTTGGGGAGGGTGATTTTTCATTTTTTAATGTACGGCAAGGATAAATGTATTTCCCCCTCTCCTTTTATTCCTCTCCCACAAGGGGAGAGGATTTTTATTATCCTTGCATACAGACATTTGACCGGTGGAACTGGTGCATCTGGTGCTTCTGGTACATCTGGTGCTTGTTTTATTTTTTTTCTCACTGTTCCCTACGGGCAGGCCTCCAAGCTATTCAAGGTTATTGACTTGCGTATAAATTTCGATGCGTAGTTCGTGCAAATTCTCCTCCAGAGGAGGATTTAACTTCAGTTCAAAAATTCAAAATTCAAGATTCAAGATTCAAGGGTCATGGGTCAAGGATTAAGATTCAAAATGCAAGGGTCAAGGGTCAAAACTCAAAACTCAAGACTCAAGACTCAAAACTATGCATTCTAGGAATGCGGTTAGGGGCAGGTAGAATACACTGCTTCTCATAAATACCGGCGCCATCCTTTTCACCATCGAAGTACTACCGAATTTGCTTCTGGGGGTAAAAGAGACTACGGGTAAGGTATCAGTATTAGGTCTTTATCTTGATGGCAGGTGCCCAGAGCAAATGACCGAAGAATTAAATTTATTGACCTCAAACCTGCTTATAAGCTGGTTTTGGGAAGATAACCTTAATCGGCTGTCTAAAGATAGCATGTTGTAGTAACAATTCGCCCTTCGACAAACGGGTCAAACTCATTTTTAAGTCCTGGTCCAAAAAACGATAATCTGGCTGCATAACCTCAGCAGAGGATGAACGACCCAAAACCTTTGTAGCTGAGTTACCAGTAACCCGTGGATGAACAGCACTCATAAATTGTTGAGCAGAAAAAAGAATTACACCAAGGGAACGACCACGTTCAGATATGTCCAAAACCTGTTCCAAAAGGGATGATTCTTGTCCACCAGAGGGAGCATATTTATTTAGCTCATCTACAAAAATGATTACTTTTTCTGGCATATTTAGAGTTTCATCTGATTCAGCGAACATCTCGTAAACTGTTTTCACAATATCCCCAAAGACAAACGACTGTTCATAATCATTCAATTTAGCAATATCCACAACATAAGTGTGTCCTCCTTCAATACCCCTTAGCTCTTCTTCTAAGTGGTGTTCATTCCTCGTTCTATTGTTCGTGAATAATCCACTGGTCTTTGTTTGAACCATTCTGCGCAGATGACGTCTGAACTTACCCACTGATGAAGCTCTCACATCACCAATTTGTTTTGACTTACCTTCCTCTGCCAGAGGGGGACAATTCAGCAGGCTTCCCCAATCACTCACTTTTTCAAACTGTTTAGTTCCGAAACCATTTATTATCTCACCTACCAGAGAATCGATAGTCTCTGTAGGGTCTGGAACTCCAGAAAAGAGCAAATCTAACTTCTTAACGCTATCCTCTAGAGTGTAGGCATACATCTGACAGTCTTTCGGAACATTATACGAATAGGGTTGTCCATTCTTGCCTCTGGGGCAAAAATAATGGACATTTTCGAACGGTTTCGGTTCCAAACCAAGTTTAATCCAGATTGCCTTTTGTCTTTCATCTAATTCTGCAGGTTCTTTGTCTATGTATAACAAATCACCATGTTTAACATTGAGAATTATAACAGCGATGTCCTCCGAATTTATCGACTGAAGCAGAGATTGAAGAATAAACATAGCATAGCTGGTTTTTGTGGCTAATCCACTTATGCCGGAGATATTAAGATGAGCTGATTCTGGACCAATAACATAACGACTGTCTAAATAGACCACCGCTTCAACATCATTACTCATTTTGATCAATCCTGCTGGAATCCGGTTTTCTTTCTCCATCGTGTCTATACCCAAAGCTATATGAATCCCGCTTTCTTCCGCAAACCTCACGTTCTCCTCATTCTCTACTGGCATGTAAATTCCATCTTTCTGGGTGCCATCTTCGTTCTTGCCACCACCATCATTCATCATCACATTAACCTTGGCCAGGGTAGCACCGACTCTTGGAGTATTTGGTTCCTCCTCAGTAGAACCAAAATTATTGGAGACAAAATTGGCCAAGTGGCTGGCTGCATCGGTTCTATGTTCTAATCCTGTAACCAAACCATAAGACTTGCTGTTGTTAAAATGCTCTGCTTCAACAATATCAAAGGGATTGACGATCTCACCACCAGTAATCCAGAAATTGAACTTGTCCGCTGTATTGGGATCACGATCTGTAGCGGATGTGCGACCAATGATTTTATTCTTATCGTTATTCATGGGAAATCCTCCGTAAAGCGTTATCAATACATCCCTGAATGACCTCGGTTGAATAGAATAATTGTTTTGCTGAATGTTCGGCTTGATAGATAGGATAAAGATGAGTATTCCATCGGTCATCGGAACCATAAGGTGTTACAAATTGCTCAGCTAAAAGGGCGCTGGAAAGCTCATCTATTAATTCCAAAGTGATTGGTTGCTCAGAGATATGAGGTATTTCTACCTTTATGACACCAAATAATGGATACTGCAATTGCGCAGACTCCCGCAACCTCAAATACCAGAATCCAGTATTACCAGCATAGCCCTCAAAGACAGGGGTTCGGTGATGAGGTGGCAAATTGGTTAGCAGAGTAGAGATGTTTTCTTTTGTTCTTTTTGGTCCATCTCTGGTCGTGAACTTCTGGGTGGTGGTGAATGTTTTAGCCACGGCAATAATTCCAGGAAGGGACATGCCTGCACCATAGCTTCCCAAAGATAGTAAACCATCCTTAATTAGCCATCCGTTCGGATATTTCTCCCGGAATTTGCTTGTTATTTGAAATTCGGCCTTACTCATAAGATAGCGGGTTTTCCCTCGACCACGCTCCCTCAGGTCTTGACCTTCATAGGTTTTTCCAGACACAGGGTCCTCTTCTGCAAGATCATACATTTGTAAATCAATTTTTGATTTCTTAGCTTCTTCCATTATGGCATTCCAGGCGGTATCAGAGACTCGAGTCTTAGAAAGCAGCATGACCCATTTGTGTTCATGCATTACCCTTTTCAATTTACCGAGATCGTTCCGTTCCAAAATGGATAAGCCAGTCTGAGCTAAAAAGATAGGGGTAGAACGATCATGTTCCAGTCCAGTAGCAATGAAATAGTGTCTGAAGGAACCATCTAAGAAGTACCTAAATAGATGATTTTCCTTTCGAAAGATTGGTTTCAATTCCCGATAAGTCCAGTTTGGGGCGGGGGCTTCCAAGAAGGTATCTACGTTTAGGTGCTCGGATGAGAATTTGGTATCGTCTCTTTCCGTGTCATCCGTGTTAGTCATTTCTTCAATGGCACCACCGGTTGCTGGCAGAAGCTCCAAATGACCAGCCGCCGCAGAAAGTATTTTTTCCAAAGTTTCGGTGAACTCTCTCAAGACAATTCCTCCAAGCTATCTTTGATATCCTTCAATTCCTCTCTCGTTAAGCCCCAAATCTTGGTTGCCAGTTCGTCAATTTGCTCCTCAAGATCGGTTACACCGATTCCACAAGCGATTTTACCGTGGCAATCACTGGATAAATGCGATAGGTTTTGATGAATGTCATTGGATGAGTCAAAATGAGGGATAGCTATATGATTTAAGATATGCGGGGAGGGATGCAAAACAACATAACCTTTCACAATAAATTGTGAAGGTGTAGAATTCAACAGCGCACAAGCAAAATGAGCTTCGCGTTCCTTGTCAAATGAAATAGCAACGACTGTATGATCAGGAATGATTATTTTTTCACCAAGATGTATATCCTTATATGAACCAGCAACTGCTGCTCGTATGTCTTGGCTCACTTCACTCCAAACCACCTTGTGTGGAGCGAAGGTATAGTTTTTGATGTCGTACAACGAATAGAATGGCTGCCCTGCAAGGTACTTGAAGATTACTCTGTCTTTGAGGTTTTCCTCGAAATTCTTCAAATATGCATAGGTTTTAGGATATCTTAAACTAAGTTCTGCTTCAGGATAACCTTTAGATCTATCTTTGGGAAGTTGGGGGACTATTAAACTGTAGTTTGGGCACACACCCCATTTTGATATATCTCGTCCTCTTAATAATGGAAACACGAATTCAGGTTCTATCTCCATGGTAACTGGTGCAATTTTCTTTTTACCAATATCAGCAGCATTTGAGACAAGGAGATTATTGCCTACAACTTTTTCAATGCGCACCCAATATACCCCGTTGGCTCCTCCAGTATTGCTACCTTCATGAGCTACGTATTGAGAAATATTAACTATCTTGTCCAGAGACGCTAAAGCCTTTTTCCTAGCTGTTATCCAACTGGAGAATGCATCTGATTTATCAATAGGTTTCGCATAAAGCTGTAATCGTTTCGTTAGAGAAAAGACTTCATCGTAGGTTGAATCCATTGGGATTCTACCGGGTTGTGATTTTCTCCACAGTAAATATGGAAGAGGATATTCTGTTTTTTGTCCTTTCTTAATCGATATAAGTGCTGTCCTATTCGTAGCTCCTTCAAACGGTTGAAGTTCAACCATATCGTCCACTTGTTCAACCCTAAGCGGGGTTTTTGTAGGTTTAATGAGAAATTGACGGAATCCTTTCGCTCCTCCTGCTGTCTTAAAGAGTGTTTGCGTGATCACAAAGCACAGCTTCCCCGAATCTTTGAGGTACCTATCCGCTGAAACATATAACATCAATGTACTGATATCAATTTTCGCTGCGCCATGACGCGCTGCTAATCCTTTATGTAAAAATAGATTGTAAATATTATGATTAATGGGGAGTAGCACTGCTCGGTATTCTTCCGGCAGTGATTCCCAATTAACCCATGGTGGATTACCCACCACCATGTCAAACCGATCAACAAATAGCGGAGCAAAAGCATTTTTGATTATCCGCGCCCATATACCATTCACCCCTCGATTCTTTAATTCCATTAGTTTTTCGTAAGTTTCCTCCATATATAGTTCAGATTCCTCAAATTCCTCATCGGTCAACTCTAGTTGAGTCTTCAATTTCTTTAGAACAGCTTCTTTAGTTTCCCCTGCATTTATCCTGTCTTCCATTATAGTCGCAAATTGCTGCACTCTCTTTTTTGTTACTACCATACAATGAGAGAACAAGAAATCGCCAACTGCAGTCTTTACTTCATAAGGCACCTTTTCTGGAAACAATGTCATTTCATTAGCAATTCGAGCTCTGGGTGGATTTATAGAATCACAAAGATATATGGGTATGGTTATTTCTCCACTCTTGTGCTTCAATAATTCAGCAATTGCCAACATATAATTTGTGCGCGCAGCAGTCACCGCAAGCGGGTTCAGATCAAAACCGTATATGTTCTTCAAAATGTTGTTCAAAGTCTCAGTTGGATTGATGTTGTGTTTGCTAGCATATTCTTTAGCCCTTTTTATTGCTAATATGGGGAATGTTCCACTTCCGCAACCGGGATCAAGAATGCGATATTTCGGATCTCCATTGTAGTTTAATTGGTTCAGGCATCGCTCTGCCAGCCAATCAGGTGTATAGTATTCACCCAAATCGTGACGAATTTGTTTCGGGACTAGATATTGGTATAGTTTTTTCAGAATATCTCGGGTCTCATCAGGTGCTACCTCCATGGTCTCTGGATCATAGTCATTCAGATGGTTTATGATTTGCTTTATGGCTGCATAAATCTTATCGTTCCAAGCCTGAATATACCAACTAAACAAATCACCTTCCAAAAAATTACGAATACCCAAATTCCGGAAAATTCCTCCCTCCTCTAATTCTCCGCACTTCTTTCTTAAATCATCGCTGGAATATGTTTCCCAATCATGAAGCGGCAAACCTGCTAGGTCTTTTAGAGTATAGAATCCAACTACCTGATAAGAGAGCAACTTCATCAAGAGCGCAAAGTAAGAATCGAGGGAAAAGAAGAAGGCTAAAACGTTGAAGTCCTTCTGCTCTTTTTTGCTGAACCCATAAGATGTGAAAAGAGTTTCTTTATCAATCTTTTTTTGTTCCAGCGATCCATGTACTTCTGCAAACTGAACCTTCCACTGTTCAAAAAACCAGTGCTCCTTGGTGTCCCCTTTGTCTCCATGCAGGTTTATTTCATTGTAAAATGATTTGATGCAGTCTACTGCAACTTTATTATGGGATTCTCTACCAACAGCAAAATCACGGATGAGATTCTCTGGGATTAGTGCTGCCTTAGACGTAAGCTTTTCGAGGTTCTTTAGGAATAGTTCCAGGCTGGATTCATTGACTGGTACAGGTTCTTCATTTATCCATCGCTTAATGTAACGCATAAACAGGAAATGACTGCCATCAAACGCAACACCCAATAAGCGGTCCTTGCTAAAACGCTCCTTCTGTGCGAGGTCAAGGATGTAACCCTGAACCTGAGATATAAATTTACGATTCTTGTTGTTATCTGGCTTGATCGAATGAGGTTTCTTATACTCTAGTATTAGCTTGTTGAATACAGTATCAGCTCTTCCGTTAGCCAATGTTAATTCTTCGCGTATCTGGAGGTTCAGACCAATTCGCTTTTCTTTTAGGAATCTTTCCCAAATGGGGGAAACTAATTCGCGAAGTTTACCTTCAGGTTTATTGGTTGTAACCTCCGCCAATTTAACTGCATCTTGTATTTCTCTTATAATTTCAGTTAGTGTGTTCATGGTTATTATCTTCTATATAACCCTTAATTCAACAAAAATCAAGTATTTCCCCTTAACGCCCGATTTCTCATACATTCACTTTTTTACATCTTTTATTATAATCATTTATCCAACCTTGTCAAGATATTCATAAGTGATACAAAATGGTTAAGCGGAGAAGGGCTTATTGCCTTTCAGAACTTTTACCATCTGCTGGTGAATCTTGCCGTTGGTGGCTAAAATCTCTTTCAAGTAGATATTGAAAGGTCCTCCGGAAAAGTCGGTGACCTTTCCACCCGCCTCGGTAATCAGCAAACTGCCGGCTGCCATGTCCCAGGGGGAGAGCTTTAGCTCCCAGAAACCGTCGAATCTTCCCGTGGCCAAATAGGCCAAATCCAATGCCGCGGCTCCCATTCTTCTTACCGCCTGGCATTTTTTATAGAAATTGGCAAAGTGGTTCAGATTGTTGATTCTGCTGGTTCTGATATCATAGGGGAAACCGGTGGCTAATAGACTTTTCCCTAAGTTGTGTTCATGGGAAACGGAAATCTTATGCTTGCTTTTCGACGAACCTCTTCCTTTATATAAATATGCCCCCTTTCCTTTTTCCCCCACAAAAAGCTCATCCAGATTAGGATTATGGACTACTCCCAGAACGATCTCCCCCTCTTTTTCCAGGGCGATGGAGATGCAATAGACCGGCAGACCATGGGCATAATTGGTGGTTCCGTCCAACGGGTCGATCACCCATTTGAAATCCGAAGGGGATTTTTTCTCTTTACTCTCCTCGGTCAAAATACCGTGACCGGGGAATCTGTTTTGGATTGTTTTTATTATTGTGTCCTCAGACAATTGGTCAACCTCGGTCACCAGATTCACGTCGCTTTTAAAGCCTATTCGTTTGACTTTGCCGGTATGTTTTAAGACGATCTTCCCTGCCTTTAAAGCGGCATCGATGGCTATATTCTTAAACTGATTCATTTTTTCTCCCGACCGGACATAGATTTTTCGATTTCACTTTCGTTATTCCAGAAGAAGATATATCTTTGACTTTTTAAATCAAGGCTTTTATAACAGAACTGGAAGTCTGTGAGAAGATTTTGCTTGCTTTTTGTTTTGGACACCTTATATTCACAAAAAGTTTTGGATTGCGTATAAGAGAAAGGAAAATTCGAAAAGAAATTGCAAAGGTCCGGATAACGACCGATTAATATAGGTGAATACCTGGAGAGGTACCCAAGTGGCCAACGGGAACAGACTGTAAATCTGTCGGCGATGCCTTCGAAGGTTCGAATCCTTCCCTCTCCAAATTTAATTCAGTTATTGGTTCATAGTTCATGGTTCGTGGCAATTTTACTTCGGTTATTAGTTCGGAGTTCGTGGTTCGTGGTAAAAGAATTTTGAGTGGTGTGGTGGACTACTAACTATGAACCACGAACCAAAAACTAAACGCGCGGGAGTAACTCAGTTGGTAGAGTCACAGCCTTCCAAGCTGTTGGTCGCGGGTCCGAGTCCCGTCTCCCGCTTTTTTATAGTTAATTTTCTCAGTTGGTAGAGTCTTCCCGCTAAAAGCGGGATTGGTCGCGGGAAATTAAATCGGTTCATAGTTCGGAGTTCGTGGTTCGTGGTAAAAAAATCTCTTGGGTGGGGTGGGGAACTACCAACTACGAACAACGAACCAATAACTAAACGCGCGGGAGTAACTCAGTTGGTAGAATCTCCCGCCTGTGGCGGGATGGTCTCGGGTTTAAAGTCCCGTCTCCTGATTTGATTAGTTAATAGTTGGAGTTTATTGTTCGCAACAAAACTTCATTAGCATCAACAGATTTCCCTAACTTCTTACTTCCATCACTCTTTTCATTTTTTTATTTATATTTCAGATCAACTTGGTTACCAATTGGTATTCTGGAACATGCTTGACCTAACGAACCTGTTTTGCCAGGAGGGAGGGATGAATCGCTGGTAATCCTGTGGGGCGGGTCCGGATTTGTAAAGGTAGTTCAAAAGGAATACGATATCGGACACGTCCATGATCTTGTCGTGGTTCACATCTCCCTGATCGGCAAATGGAAGAGGAGCGGTTCCCGATTTGTACAGGTAGTTTATCATATAGACCACATCGGATACGTCCAGTATCTTATCCTGATTGACGTCACCCCGATAAAAACCGGAGAAGCTGAGCATCGGCTTCCACCAGAAGGCGTTCATCAGATGCTGGGTGGTGTCGACCCCAAAGATGATGAAAGATTCCAGCAGAGCAGAATCGGGAGGGAGGGTTAATTTTCTGGGGGTCAAAAGCTGGCAAAAGTCAGTGTCCGGTGTGGAATAATTGGTCCAACCAGGTGTGCTGATCAGGCTCCAGAGTTGATCATCCCTCCAGTCCTGCTGAGGCCAGATGTAAACCGGATTTCTAACTCCCACGAAACTATAGCACAAACTGTCATCTAAGGGAACCCGCAAAATCCCATAGCGATACTTCTTGTAAGCAGTCCGGGGATCCATCTGCCAGCTAAGGTTGTGAAGTTGGTCCATGCCACCCAGGTTGTTATAAGCATCGTAGATATCCCAGTCCAAGGAGAGCGACACATAGGCTTGCATGGCAGTATCGGCCAAGTTTTTTATTACATACTGCTGGAGAATGAATTCACCATAAGTGGCATTTGATGATCCGACTGAATACTGCTCTATCTCCACTCCCAGACCGATGGTGTCGATAAAAGCGGTCGATCCAAATTGTCCAAAAGTGGTGTCCCTAATAATAAGGCTGTCGTAGCAATACCAACTGTCTTTTACATGGTTGAACATGTCTATGGCGATCATGCTATCGCCGGGAGCCACCCAGGACAAAATCAGGGAACCATCAAAAAGCTGGTCGGTCCCATTCCACACAAAATCCTGTCCGGATTCATCTCCTATGGCACCGTAGTTGGTAACGGTCATCGAAGCTTTGTTAGCATGGACGTTATTATATGCGCACCCACCACCCCTTGCAGTATCGATGCCCACCGTGTAACGCTCGGCGGACCAGCCATTCCAGTTCACCAGCACCTCCACCGGAGTAGAACTCCAGGTGTCATGCAGACAGATGTAGGCGGTATCGGGCGTGCCCGGACCCCAGCCCATGGCGCACATGCTGTGATTACCGTAAGTGGGGTGAGAGATTACGTTCCATATGGCGGGATAACCTGATCTGATCTTGTTAATCAAATAACCCAGGTTCTGATTGTAGTCTGTATAGTCTCTGAATCCATAGTTATTCTGATAGTCGGGATGATTGCAGACGGATCTGGTCCCCGGCCCGATGTCCGAGATGGAAGTAGCACCGGCGGAAGAATCGGTATGCATGGCCCAGGAGAGCTGCTGCTGAACGTTGGGAACATTGTAATCCCATTCTCCCTCCAAAGGATCATAGCGATTAAAGGTATAATCTATCAGAAGAGGATACCCATTTGCATCCCAGTATCCCAACACGTCCGCAGCAGCGCTGGGAGAGCAACCATAGGACCAGTCGAAATCGGGGACACCGGATATCCGAAATTGCCCTTTATCGAAAGGAATCCCGACACCCGTCTCTATTTTCTCCCAATCGCTTTCCGTCTTTTCCTGCTGCAGGAGGTCGGATTCCATCTGATAGGAGACAAAGACCTCATCCTCGGAATAGACAGAAAAGTTGAGAGGTGAAACATAGGTTTTCCGGCCGTCGGATTTGAACTCAAACCAGACGTCGAAAGGCGAAGCAAAGATCACTTGAGACAGATCTACCTGATCCGAAGAGAGTTTCTTTTGGGCTAAGCCAATCGCTTTTTCTTTGGCCGTATAATGGAGAGGAAGACCATAGAAATATTCGACCACCGGGCCAAATTCCCTTCTGGCGGAAACCACGATGGTCAAAAAGTCCCCTTCCTGAGTTATCATCTTCTGCGCGGATTTTATCATCCCCAAATCGTTTTCTTTCTCACCCTGGCCATAAAGCCGCCATGCTTGAGAGACTTTCCCCAAAATCTCAGATTCTCCGGGGAAGGGGTTATCCTTAAGGGAATAGACAAACACGAAAACTGCCGGCTCGCCATCCACACCATTATAGGTTAGAGTCGGTCCGGGAACACCTGTACCGGAAAGATTCTGGAAGAATAACGCTGCCGTCTTCTCCGCTAGGGCTTTAGATACCAGCTCACCAGAGAAACCAGGATGGTTGATTGTCTGTAAAGATAGCTGGTAATCGGCAGCCTGGGCTGACGAGAATATAAAAAGACTCACCACCATTAAAAATAACCACGTTTTTTTCATCTCTTCTCTCCTTGAGTAAAGAAGGGTATTAATGTTTTATAACAAAGGAACAAAGTAATCAACAAGACTTTCAGTTATATCGGCTTTTCACCTCCATAAATGATTGTTTAGAGTAAAAAAACTCTCGAGTTATCTATCACTGCCAATGGATTTTAAACACACAGGTATTCTCTCCGGTGCTTAGAGAATATCTTTTCAGGTTACAGTTTAAAGATATTTTTCGCACTTCTTTCTTTTGGGGTTATAATACGGGGGAAAATGTACTCCAAGAACATCATCCCCCATATACAAAACTTATAATCAATATAACACAATTTACTTTTTTTTCAAGATAATTCTGCTCCGGATTAATCAAATTCATCTAATCCCGGTATTATCCCATAGAAACCAATTAAAGAGGGGCCAGGAATATAGAATCTTGTTGCGCAAAACGTACGGGTTTCGAAAACAGAAGACTGGATTACACCAAAGCGGGCGAAAACGACCCGTACATCTATCCCGAAGCCGAAGCAGACTCAAAGCAAGGAGAACTGGAGAATACGGAAACAAAACATTAAACCGCGGATTCTTGTTCTTAGGACAACCGTGGGATTTTTTGTTTTTTTACTCAGCGTGCGACCAAAGACAGATATTCTTTCATAGAAAGCTCGGATCAGATGGAACCAGTAAATCCAATATGGATCAATGGGTAGAAACATGAAACAGGTAATGCTCAAAAAATTCTGGGTCTTTATATGGCTTAGCTTATTCGTTGCTGCAGTTGTTCGCTCCGACAGCATAGCTGAAGTACGACCGGAAAAGACATCGAACACTTCCTTTAACCCGGATGATAGAATTAAGTTTGCAGGAAGTCAGAATAAGTCATCTTTTCAGAGCTATATTCCCGGATATTTGCTAGTGACCGACGTTTTGGATGGTTGGGGGGGAGAGTCCAAGTCGGCGGGATATAGTATCCCAATCAGCTCCGGTGGGCAAGCAGCAGGCATAGGGATTTCGGAAAGCAATGATTACAAAGCCAACACCGGCTTTATTCCTGCAGTCGGAGTTAAGCGGGGCGACGTCAACGAGACCGGTTTAATCGACGTCGGAGACGTGGTTTATTTAATCAATTATCTGTATCGGGCAGGTAGTAGACCCATTCCCCTGGAGTCAGGAGACTCTAATTGTGACGGAGTTAGCGACGTGGGGGACGTGGTTTACCTGATTAACTACCTGTTCAAACAGAGATTTCCTCCTTGTGATTGATAACCACAGGGTAGATGATAGTCGGAGTATAGCTCTTTCCCTCCCTCTTTCCCGATTTCGGCTAACCTTTAGCTATTCCCCTCCTTTCGCGGTTATTCAGCCTATTTTGCCTATCCTTAAGAAGTATCAAAAAAACCATCTATTTCTTTTGACATTCAGGCAGAAATTCCAGTTGCCAAAAAGGAGAACTGATGTTATATTTAATTGGTGAGAAATAATGATTATGATTTATGTTCTCCGAAAAAAAGAAATGTTTTGTTTTTAACCTATTAGAAGGAGGTTCATGATGGGAAAAAGGATATCTCTTTTTGCCATTTTCCTTTTTGTCCTTTTTGCGGTGCCGGATTGCTTTTCTGCCACCGGCTGGATTGATTTTGCAACGGGTGGATTCAATCCGAATCAAACTGAAGCTCTCCGCAGCTCACCGGGGATAAACATCCTTACCTCGAGTTTCAGTGAGATGATCCTCGAAGTGAATTTCCCGGGAATGCTCTCGGCAGACGTCAGCAAAGAGGGGATCACTTATCAAAGTCTTTCCATCCCGGAGGGGGGCAAGACTTATAATATAGGCTGGGCAGAGCTTCCCACCCTGGGACGGTTCATCGCCGTTCCCCAGGGGGCTGAACCGCAAGTAGAAATCCTGCAATACAACGTTAAGACTCTGCCCGGTTACAATATCCTGCCGGTACAAGAACAGCCAGTCGACTTGGCTGGTGCTCCGGAGCCAGCTTTCACCAAGGACGAGGATTTTTACCGGAAGAACGAATTTTATCCAGACAGGATGGCGTTTGTGGAAGAGCCGAAGATGCTGCGTAGCTGCCCGATAACCCTTTTGATGCTTTTCCCGGTGCAATACAATCCTGCCACCAGGGAATTGAAGGTCTACTCCTACATGAAAGTCAAAATCAGTTTTGCCGGGGGAAGTGGAGTCTTTATCGATCCTTCTCATCGCTCCCCCTATTTCGAGCCGATGTATCAAAATCTTCTTTTGAATTACTCATCCTTGGGCTCTCCCGCTCCTTTTGGCGGCAAGAGCGATACCGGCTGTGACTTTTTGATCATCACCCACCCCAATTTCCAAGCCTGGGCGGAATCATTAGCCACCTGGAAGAACTTATGCGGGATCTCCACCTGGGTAAGGACCACCACCCAGACCGGCTCGGATACGGGCTCGATCAGAAATTACATTCGGAATGCCTACAATACCTGGAATCCAGCCCCCTCATTTGTGCTGCTGATAGGGGATGCCGAATTCATACCTCTGTTCTACCGAACGACCCATCCATACGATGGGTATAAGACCGGCACGGATTTGTATTATGGAACGGTTTCCGGGGCAGATTGGTTTCCCGACATCTTTATGGGGAGGATATCCGTGGATTCAGCTTCTCAAGCGGGGGTGGTGATGAGGAAAATACTCCAGTACGAGCGCAATCCGATTTCCTCTCCCTCCAGCTTTTACAACAACGTCCTGGTGGCGGGTTATTTCCAGGACGATTATTCCCCTTATGGCTGGGAGGACCGGTTCTTCATCAAGACCAGTGAAGTAGTCAGGGATTTTCTCTTGCCCAAGGGATATAACGTAGAGAGGTGTTATAATGAGGGATCGTCCACCACACCTTGCTGCTACTATTACGGAGACGCTTTGCCTCCCGGCATTTCCTGGACCGGCAACGCCACCCAAATAACCAACGCTATAAACAACGGAGCTTTCATAGTCAATCATAGGGATCACGGGGCTTTCGAGGGCTGGGGTGATCCGGCCTACGTGGTCTCCAACGTCAATGCCTTGAACAATCAGGACAGGCTTCCGGTGGTTTTCAGCATCAATTGCGAAACGGGCCATTTCGACAACGAAACCGACGCAGCAGGAAACGGAACTGCTGCTAGTTCAGTCTGCTTCTGCGAGGCATTTCAGAGAAAATCAAACGGCGGGGCAGTGGGGGTGTTCGGTCTGACCCGGGTCAGCTACAGCGGAATCAATGACGAGATGTGCAAAGGATTCTATGATGCCATGTGGACCGATTTCGATCCCTCCTATCCCTCCGGCGGCTCCACCCATCCGATAACCAATCCCATGTTCAGAATGGGGCCGGTAAAGGACTTTGGTTTGTTCTGGATGTATGATAAGTATTATCTGACCGGCGGCTCGGGCTACCCCTGGGGTTCAAATTTACTCAACACTCAAGTAACGTTCGAAATGGCCCACTGGTTCGGTGATCCAACCATGGAGATCTGGACTGCCTTGCCCCAAAACTTGAGCGTAACCCATCCCGACATCATTATCCTGGGAGGAATGCCCTTTCAGGTCACCGTATATCTTAACAGCCAGCCAGCGAGAAACGCTTTGGTCTGTTTACAAAAGGGGACGGAGCTATATCAGGCAGGCCGAACCGATTCCTCCGGGCAGATAACTTTGAATCCGGTGCCCCTTACTTTGGGAGACGCAAATTTGACCGTAACCGCACATAACGGCATCCCTTATCAAACCACCGTTCCGGTGATCTCCCCCGGCGTATATTTGGTTCATCTCAACCCCCAGATCGACGACGATAGCTTGGGCTCCAGCCGGGGAAACAACGATGGATTGGCCGGTTTCGGGGAGACTATAGAGATGTCCCTCCCGTTAAAAAACTGGGGCGATTCCACGGCGCACAGCGTTTACGGTATTCTCACCACCTCCCATCCGCAGGTCAGCATCACCGGCGATTCCGCATATTGGGGGGAGATAGCACATTACGACACGGTGGAGTGTCAGAATCCCTTTGTTTTTGCGATCTCCGGACAGATACCGGACCTGACGGTAATTCCTTTCCACCTGGAGGTTGCCGCCACCAACGGGAGCGCCAGCTATGATGACATCGCCGTGGTGGCCCATGCGCCGATTCTGGTTTGCGATTCCAGAGAAGTAGACGATGTCGGCGGTAATGATAATGGCAAGCCGGATCCGGGTGAAACTTGCGATCTGAGCGTAACTCTGAGAAATGATGGCAGCGCCGGTGAATCCGGAATATCGGCGGTCCTCTCCTGTTCCGATCCATACATTAATATTACCATCTCCAGTGCATCCTTCCCCAATATCCCGAGCGGAGGTACGGGAACTTCACTTACCTCTTACCGGTTTGCAGCTTCGAGCAGTTGTCCGGAGGGGCATGAGGTCGAGATGATTCTCCAGATCGAAGGTTGGGGTCCTTATTCCGCAGAAGATACCATAAAGGTTCGGATAGGTCAGAGACCCATTCTCTTTGTGGACGACGACGGCGGAACCGCGTATGAAAATTATTTTCTATCGGCCCTGGACTCGACCGGACTGGAGTACGACATTTGGACATACGCCACATCCGGCTGCCCCACCGATTCAGCTTTGGAATATCATCAGGCGGTGATATGGACCACCGGGCCGGATTACGGCAGCATATCCAATCCCAAAACGCTGACCGCCACGGATCAAGCCCGACTCATGTCTTTTTTGGATAACGGTGGAAAGCTTTTCCTCTCCAGCCAGGATCTGCTTTTGGACAACAATCCCAATACGTTCATCATTGATTACCTGCACGTGGCAGGACATTCGGACGATGTCGGTGGGGATACGGTCAACGGAGTTGCCGGAGACACAATTACCGGCGGTATGGCTTTCGAATTCACTCCGCCATTCACCAATTTCTCGGACTGGATCGTTTCCGGAGCGGGTGCGGTGGGGATCTTTTTAGACAGCATCGGGTCCAAAGGCGAGGGTATTCCGAGAGGGGGAGTGCAATTAGATGATAACGCCGAAACCGATCTGAAAAGCTCCATCCACTATCGGGCTCTGCGGTATCCCGCATCCGGTTCGTCTGCCTATAAGGTGGTATTCTCTGCATTTCCCTTTGAGATGGTTCCGCAAAGTGGAACATATCCCAACAACAGCTACACTTTGATGCGAAGGATAACGAGCTGGTTCGGGCTGGGCAGAAGTTCCTCTCCATTTATATATGGGGATGCCAACGGAGATTTGATCATAAATATCGGTGACGTCGTTTACCTAGTAGATTATTTATATAAAAGCGGTTCCGCACCCATACCCTTGGAAGCAGGAGACGCTAATTGTGATATCAAGGTAGACTTAGGGGATGTCGTATATATCATCAATTACCTGTTCAAAGGAGGACCGCAGCCGGGATGTTAGTTTTCTTTTAGCATATTTCCTCGCTCAACCAGCCGAATCTCTAATACAGAGGTTCGGCTGGTTTTTTATAACCCCCTGTATCCCCCCCTTCAGGGTGAATCCTTTCCTTCGACCCTGAGGTCTCAGGACCGAAGGGCAGGGTGAACCCCTTGTCAGGGGGACAAAAACCCCCTGTATCCCCCTTATCAGGGGGACAACTCCCTGAATCCCCCTTCCCACAGTTATTCGACATTCCCCTTTCCAAACTGGTGGTGAGATGGATCAAAGGGAGAAATGTAGGAGCATATTTCAATACGCCCCTACGAATTTCAAAAGGATGATAAATGTGATTTGAGTTGAGGGGGATTGAAGGAGAAGGGGAGTTCCGTGTTTGACGGGACCCCCTTTTTTTATTGTGTAGAAAAAACAAGTTTTTGACGATAAAAAATATGATATGGTGTAAATTCAACAATTAGGATAAAAATAGTCGTATTTGTTATTAAACGTTTATCTGTTTTTCTGGCATTTACCATCTTCTCCTATCAAGGGAGGTAAGAGAGGATACGAATTGCAAATTGACAGAATGAACATCCGTTGACGAAATGAGAAAGAAAGAACAAAAGGGTTAACATATATTTGATACCGGAGGTGGAGATGATTTACAATAACATACTGGAGACTATTGGCAGAACTCCAATAGTGAGAATAAATCGACTGGGGGGAAAGGATGACGCCACGTTATTGGCTAAAATGGAATCGTTCAATCCTTGCAGTTCGGTTAAAGACCGGATTGGTTTATCTATGATTGAAGCAGCAGAAAGAGATGGCTCCTTGAAACCCGGTATGATCATTGTGGAACCCACCTCAGGAAATACCGGAATAGCTCTGGCTATGGTAGCGGCAGTAAAGGGATATAAATGTGTTTTCACTATGCCCGAAACGATGAGCTTGGAAAGAAGAGCCCTTTTAAAATTCTTTGGTGCGGAGATCGTTTTAACTGAAGGAGCCAAAGGCATGCGAGGAGCTGTGGAAAAAGCACAGGAGCTGGTAGAGAAGCATGGATATTTTCAACCCCAACAATTCGAAAATCCCGCTAATCCGGAAATACACCGTAAAACTACAGCAGAGGAAATATTAAGAGATCTGGGTAATTTGAAACTGGACTATTTCGTGGCAGGAGTGGGAACCGGAGGAACCATCACTGGCGCAGGTGAAGTGCTGAAGAAGAAATACAACAACAAGAATGTCGCAGTCGAACCCAAGGATTCCCCGGTGCTTTCCGGTGGAAAACCGGGTCCCCATAAGATACAAGGGATCGGTGCCGGCTTTGTTCCCGCGATATATAAATCCGAAAATGTGGATGAGATTATCCAGGTCTCGAATGAGGATGCGATTTTGACTTCGCGCAGATTAGCCAAGGAGGAGGGAATTTTAGCAGGCATATCCGCTGGGGCGAACGTTTTCGCAGCGTTGAGCATTGCCCGTAGAGCGGGAAAAGGGAAATTAGTGGTGGTGATTATCCCGGATCTGGGAGACAGATATTTGAGCACGGATCTATTTAAGGAGTAAGCAGGGATTTGTTACCCCTCACCCTGCCCTCTCCCCATGTACACCCCAGAGGGGAGAGGGTATGAGAGGTCAAAGGTTTAGCATCCTACCCGACCTCAAGATAAGCCGAGGCTGGGTGTCTCGGTAACGGTATGATTTGAAAAAAAGAGAATGATATATCAAAAAGGCAGGTTTAAATGATTTCAATAATTGAAGACATAAAAGCCATATACAGAAACGACCCGGCGGTAAGGAACATCGAATTTTTGCTATACCCCGGTTTACATGCCATCATCGTTCACCGTTTTAACCATTTCCTCTGGAAGTTGGGCATACCTTTCATCCCCCGGCTGTTATCTCAAATCTCCAGGTTTTTCACAGGGATCGAGATTCATCCCGGATCGAAAATCGGTAAGGGTTTTTTCATCGATCACGGCATTGGAGTAGTGATCGGAGAGACTGCCGAAATCGGTAACAACTGCGTGCTGTTTCATAACGTCACTTTGGGCGGAACCGGCAAACATAAAGGGAAAAGACATCCCACCATCGGCAACAACGTGATGATCGGAACGGGAGCCACTCTCTTGGGTCCCATCAAAGTGGGGAACAACGTAAGGATCGGAGCCAACACCTTTATTCTAATGCGAGATATCCCGGATAATACCACCGTATGCGGCACCCCGGGCAAAATAGTAAGAATGAATGGAGCGGAGGTAGACTTGAAACTCCCCCGATCAAAAGAAGAGCAAACAATAGAAGTGCAAAAAACGTAAAATTTCTCTTGACAAAAGAAAATATGTGCTTATTTTTAAATTTTGCTATCTTGGGTATTTGCATCCGGTAAGAGCAGTTTATAATTTTTGTTTGATCTGGCGACTAAATCGCAAAGGGAGAGTTTTTTTCTTTTTGAGAAATAAAATTTGAGACGGGAGATTAGAGTCAAAAATATTTGTTTGCCCAGGTAGCTTGATTGGTAGAGCATCCATAGGGAAGGTCACCAGTTCGATGAAAAGAAATTAAAACCAAGTAGATTCTGCCCAGGTAGCTCAGTTGGTAGAGCACATCCTTGGTAAGGATGAGGTCACCAGTTCAATCCTGGTCCTGGGCTGATAAAAGAAAGGTGAAATATTACACTTATATATTGAAGAGTAAAATGGCAGAACGTTATTATATCGGTTCGACTAATGATCTGGAACGAAGGATAAATGAACATAATACACGAAAAGGTCATTGGACAAGCAGATTTCAGCCATGGGAAGTAATTCATTTTGAAGAATTCGATAATAGATCTAAAGCGGCGGTGAAAGAAAAAAGATTGAAAAGCAAATACGGCATAGAGGAAAAATTGAGAATAATCAAACACAGAAAGTGAAAATAAGATCAGCTCAGACGGTAGAGCATCCATAGGGAAGGTCGCCAGTTCAATCCTGGTCCTGGGCTGTTCAATCAGTCAAAGGTTCTGTTTTTATAGTTCGTAGTAAATAAACACTGGTGAAAACAAAAAAGAAAATTTGGAGGTAAGAATTTATGGCCAAGCAGAAATTTATCCGGACGAAGCCGCACGTGAACGTAGGGACGATCGGGCACGTGGATCACGGGAAGACGACTTTGGTGGCGGCGATAACGTTTGTGTTGAACCGGAAGGGGCTGGCGCAGAGCCGGAGCTACGAGGAGATCGACAATGCGCCGGAGGAGAAGATTAGGGGGTTGACGATCAACGTGCACCATGCGGAGTACGAGACGGAGAAGCGGCATTATGCGCACGTGGACTGTCCGGGACATGCGGACTACATCAAGAACATGATCACGGGGGCGGCGCAGATGGACGGGGCGGTGTTGGTGGTATCTGCGGCGGACGGTCCGATGCCGCAGACGCGGGAGCACATATTGCTGGCCCGGCAGGTGGGGGTGCCGTATATCATCGTATTTTTGAACAAGGTGGACATGGTGGATGATCCGGAGCTGTTGGATTTGGTGGAGCTGGAGGTGAGGGAGCTTTTGAAGAAGTACCAGTTTCCCGGGGATGAGGTTCCGGTGATCCGGGGGAGTGCTTTGCAGGCGATGACGCAGGGGGCAAAGAGCGATGTGAAGGACGATCCGTCGTTTCAGTGTATTATGGATTTATTGAAGGCGATGGACGAATACATCCCGGAGCCGAAGCGGGACGTGGACAAGCCGTTTTTGATGCCGGTGGAGGATGTGTTTAGCATCACGGGACGGGGTACGGTGGGGACGGGGAGAGTTGATCGGGGGAAGGTGAAGGTGGGGGATGAGGTGGAGCGGGTTGGTATAAAGGAGACGCGGAAGACGGTGGTGACCGGGGTGGAGATGTTTCGGAAGCTGTTGGATTATGCGCAGGCTGGGGACAACGTGGGGTTATTGTTGCGGGGTATAGAGAAGGAGGAGCTGGAGCGGGGGATGGTGATAGCGGCGCCGGGGAGCATCACACCGCACACCAAGTTTAAGGCGGAGGTGTACGTATTGACGAAGGAGGAGGGGGGGAGGCACACGCCGTTTTTTCCTGGTTACCGGCCGCAGTTTTATTTTCGGACGACGGACGTGACGGGGGTGATCCAGATGCCGGAGGGGGTGGAGATGGTGATACCGGGAGACAACGTGAACATGGAGGTGGAGCTGATCACGCCGATAGCGATGGAGAAGGAGCTGCGGTTTGCCATCCGGGAGGGAGGACGGACGGTGGGAGCGGGGGTGGTGACCGGGGTGATTGAATAGTCCACGGTCCATAGTCCATGGTCAACGGAGGAAACAGATAAAAACAAAGGACTAAAGCAAGGTAATTCGGAGTAGAAATTTAATGGTAGTCTTTTCTTAAGGATTAGAGATTTATGCCCAGAGAGATCATCACTTTAGCTTGTGAGGTCTGCAAGCAAAGGAATTACAGTAATACCAAGAATAAAAGGAAGCACTCGGAAAGGGTAAACTGGAAGAAATACTGTCCTTTCTGTAATAAACACACCGCGCACAAGGAAACCAGGTAGAAGCAGAATATTTTCTTCAATCTTAACGATAAAATGGTTCGTATCAGTGCAGGATTAAATGCCAGCAGGAAACTCCGATTCTAAATTACTCACTCAACTGCTGCAGAATTGATTTGGGAGGTGAAAAGCATCGAAGTTGCAAATGACTCTTTTGGATATATGAAAGAGTGAAGGTTTTTGCATACATTTCAGGTTGGTTCAACCGATCAACTTATAAAAGCTTAAAACGGGCCTGTAGCTCTAATTGGTAGAGCGCCGGTCTCCAAAACCGGATGGTGGGGGTTCGAGTCCCTCCAGACCCGCTGAATGAGGATGTTTTTTTCATGCTGGAAAAAATAAAGCAGTATATAAAAGAGGTCCGGTTCGAGTTAACCAAAGTTACCTGGACCACCAGGGAAGAATTGATCTATTCCACCATCATAGTGATCGTGGTTTCCATGGTACTGGCGGTGTTCATCGGCGTGGTGGACGTGGCCCTTTCCAATCTGGCTTCCATACTTTTGGGATAGGATCAAGGAAAGAGGATTTTCGTTTTTCCCGGAGAGGTTTGACAAGAAGATAGATGGAAAAAAAATGGTACGTGGCTCATACCTATTCCGGTCATGAGCAGAAGGCAAAAAGATATTTGGAGAATGCCATAGCCACCCAGGGTATGGAGGAGATGATGGGAAGGGTGCTGGTTCCCACGGAGACGGTGGTGGAGATGAAGCAGGGAAAAAGATCCACCACAGTGAGGAAATTCCTCCCCAGCTACATTCTGGTGGAGATGGCATTGAACAAGGAGACGCAACACTTGGTTTCCAACACTCCGGGGATCACCAGTTTTGTGGGCGCCTTGGGGAAACCGGTTCCTTTGAAACAGGAGGAAGCCGAGAGGATACTAAAGCAGATCGAGCGGGGCCATACCAGGGATTACGAGGAGGTTCCGTTCAAGCCCGGGGATCAGGTTAAAGTGATCGATGGACCTTTTACCGATTTTTCCGGTTTCGTAAGCGAGGTGGATCAGGAGAAGAAAAAGCTGAAGGTGATGGTGAGCATATTCGGACGTCCTACTCCGGTGGAGCTCGATTTTCTTCAGGTTCAAAACACCTAAGTATTTTAATAAAAAGATGATGGACACATGCTGTTATACGAAATATACCTCCGACCCCTTTTATGCCAGCATAAAGAGGGAAGTCAGCAGAGGGAGCCATTAGGCTAAATAAAAAGGAGACAGATACCAAGTGGCTAAAAAGATCGTAGCAAACGTGAAGCTTCAGATCCCGGCGGGGAATGCCACCCCTGCTCCGCCAGTGGGTCCGGCTTTAGGGCAATACGGCATAAACATGATGGAATTCTGTAAATCGTTCAATGCCAAGACCCAAAGCCAGACCGGTTTGATAATCCCGGTGGTGATAACCATCTATGGGGATAAATCCTTTTCCTTCATCACCAAAAGCCCGCCTGCTGCGGTGCTTTTGAAGAAAGCAGCGAAGGTGGAAAAAGGATCGGGAGAGCCCAACCGGATCAAAGTCGGCGAAGTGACCAAAGCGCAGGTTAAAGAGATTGCCGGGCTGAAGATGAAGGATTTGAATGCTTCCGACATGGAGGCAGCCATGCGGCTGGTGGAGGGGACCGCCCGGAGCATGGGGATAAACATTGTGGAATAACTATAGATAAAATCAAGGAGAATAGATTCGAATTATGAAAAGAGGGAAAAAATACCAGGCGGCCAAGGAAAAGCTGGCAAAGAGAAGATCATATTCCCTGGAGGAGGCGGTCAAGAAGCTGAAGGAATGCGGCTATGCCAAATTTGACGAGACGGTGGAGATATCGGTGCGGTTGGGAGTCGATCCCAAGCAGGCGGATCAGATGGTAAGAGGAACCACCGTTTTGCCCAACGGGACCGGCAGGAAAGTCAAAGTTTTGGTCTTGACCAAGGGGGAAAAGGAAAAAGAGGCTAAGGAAGCCGGTGCCGATCATGTGGGTTTGGAGGATTATATCGAAAAGATCACCTCCGGCTGGCTGGACGTGGATGCGGTGGTAGCCACCCCGGACGTGATGGGACAGGTTGGTAAGCTGGGAAAGATTTTAGGCACCAAGGGGATGATGCCCAATCCCAAATCCGGAACGGTTACCTTCGACGTAACCAAGGCGGTGAAGGAACTCAAAACCGGAAAGATCGAATACCGTGTGGACAAGGGGGGGAATATCGGGGTTCCGATCGGTAAGCTGTCATTCACCGAGGAGCAGCTTCTGGAAAACGCCAAAAGCTTTTTAGACGTGATCGTCCGGGCCAAACCGGCAGCTGCCAAGGGGACCTATTTAAGGAATGCTTCCATCTCCTCGAGCATGGGACCGGGGATAAAATTGGATGTATCGACAGTCACCACCATGCTCAAATGATGGCACCTTTTTTGGATTACCTAAAGATCGACCATAAAAGGCGTCCTTTTTTGTTTGTTTCTATCAGTCAGAAAGCGAGCAAAGTAACCATTACCGAGAATTCGAAGGAATAACTTATGTTGAAATCGGAAAAGGAAAAAACGGTAGACGATTTAAAGGAGAAGCTGGCATTAACCCGAAGCTTGATTCTTACGGATTTCAGAGGACTGAACGTGGAAGACCTCTCCCGGTTACGCCGGGATTTAAAAAAAGGCGGAGCGGAATACCGGATCACTAAAAACACCTTGATCCGCATGGCCGCCCGGGAAAGCGGATACGAGGCCATCGTAGATTACCTTAAAGGTCCTACCGGTCTGGTCTTCTCTTACCAGGACCCGATCTCTCCGGCGAAGGTATTGCATGAATTCCTTCAGAAGGGCGACAAGCCCAAAATCAAAACCATCTGGCTGGAGGGGAAGCTTTTTGGGGAGAATCAGCTGAAGAGATTAGCCACCCTCCCCTCCAAGGAAGTGGTGCTGACCCAGATCGTGGGCAGCTTGAATGCCCCCATAGCTGATTTCGTGGGAACTTTGCAGGGGATGCTGAGAAATTTAGTCGGGGTGATCGATGCCATCAAAGAGACCCGGACCCAAGCAGCTTAAACTCTGTACCCTAAAGAATCCTCCTCGCAGGTAAAGGATGAATGTATCGGTGCAGATAAATCCGGGTGGATAAAGTGAGCTTGAAGTTATAATTCGTTTTTTCTGTTCCCCGGAGGGGTGGTGCTTCTAATCCCGCTCTTTGCGGGATTCACCCAGCCAGTTGAGCAGAGTTAGGTAAGCAGGTAAAAGGATAATTACTTTTTAACGGAGGTTAAAAGATCATGACCACTGGTTCAGACAAACCAACCAAGAAAACTACCACCAAAAAAGCAGAAACCGCATCCAAAGAGGAAGAAATGACAGATAGCGCCAACAATGTGGAACAGGTAATCGGAATCATCGAAAAGATGAGCGTTTTAGAGCTAGCCGAGCTCAGCAAGAGCCTTCAGGAGAAATTCGGCGTCACCGCTGCCGTGCCGGTAGCGGCTACCGCTGCAGCTCCAACCGGAGCAGCCGAGGCAGCCAAACCAGCAGAGGAACAGACGGAATTCACCGCCATCCTCTCCATAATCGGAGATAAGAAGATCCAGGTGATCAAAGTTGTAAGAGAGCTGACCGGATTAGGTCTCAAGGAAGCCAAGGACCTGGTGGATGGCGCACCCAAGCCGGTGAAAGAGAGTGTCTCCAAGGATGAGGCGGAGAAGATCAAAGCCAAATTGAGCGAGGTGGGTGCCACCGTGGAGATCAAATAACCGTTTGGGGACTTCGGATAAGTTATCGGGATGCAAGTCCATACCTTCCCCCGAAGATTTTTGTGGATACAATGCGGTTCACCGGTGATACCACCTCAAGCTACAGAGTACAACCAGATTATGACCAGGCGATGAAACCGGGAAGCAAATTTGCATTTTCCGATTTGTAAGAGAAGCTCCTGTTTTAAGTCGGTTTTAAGTAATAATACCGTTACGATTCGATCAGACCAGAAAGAGATTTTGGCGAGGAAATGAATTATCATCAATAGCCAGGAAGAAATTCCTCCCTCCGCTACGGGAGATTAGTGTTCCTTAATTCATATGAGTGAAAAGCAGATTCAATTTTAACTCTTGCGGTGAAAAGATCAACCTGTCCTTTCCTATGCTGTGGACCGGTTGATTTTTTAACCCAAAGGAGCGTGGTGAAATTGGAGAAGGTAAAAAGAATCACAAGAAGATCCTTTTCCAAGCTGAAATCGGACGCAGACATCCCCAATCTGTTGGACGTTCAGCTGAAATCCTACGAGGATTTCCTGCAGTCCGATTTGGAGCCGGAGAAGAGAGAGAATAAGGGATTACAGGCGGTATTCAAGACGGTCTTCCCCATCAGCGACGTGCGGGAGAACTATTCCTTGGAATTCGTCAAATACATGCTGGGCACCCCCCGCTACATCGTACGCGAGTGTCTGGAGAGAAATATGAGCTTCGCCGCTCCCCTGAAAGCCACCTTGAGATTGGTGGTGCGGGAGAGCCAGGGTAAGACCAAAACCGTTAAGGACATCATAGAACAGGACGTTTTTCTGGGGGAACTTCCCCTGATTACCGAAAAGGGGACTTTCCTGATCAACGGTGCAGAGAGGGTGGTGGTGAGCCAGCTGCATCGCTCCCCGGGAGTTTTCTTCGACGAGGAGATCCATCCCAGCGGAAAACGTCTGTTCTCCGCTCGTATCATCCCTTATCGAGGCTCCTGGGTGGAATTCACCTTGGACGTCAACGACGTGATGCACGTAAATATCGACAGCCGCCGGAAGATTCCGGCAACGACCCTTCTGCGGGCATTGGGATATTCCACCAACGAGGAGATCGTAAACCTCTTTTATGAGACCGAGAAGGTGGAGCTGGCCGGAAAGAAAAAGGCCCAGCTGGTGGGACGAATCTGCGCTGAGACCAAAGCGGACAAAAGCTCCGGAGAGGTGATCGTCTCCACCTTAGACATCATCACCGATGCCATTTTGGATAAGCTGAAGGAGCTGGAAATCGGCAGGCTGAAGCTTTTGGTCTTCGATCCGCAAAAGGACGTGGACATCATCATCAATACCATCAAGAAGGATCAGACCAAATCCCGGGATGAGGCATTGATGAAGATGTACAGCATGTTAAGACCCGGAGAGCCGCCCAGTGAGGAGGTGGCACAGACACTTCTGGAAAAGATCTTCTTCACCTCCAAGCGCTACGATTTGGGTGAGGTGGGCCGGTACATGATCAATCAGAGATTAAACCTGGATATCCCTCTATCCGTCACCATCCTGGACAAGCAGGATTTCGTCTCCATCATCAAATATCTAGTCGGTTTAGCCAAAGGGGAAGGGTATGTGGACGATATCGACCATTTAGGAAATCGCCGGGCGCGCACGGTGGGTGAGCTTTTGGGTAACCAGTTCTCCATCGGGCTTTCCCGAATGGCACGCACCATCCGCGAGCGGATGAGCCTCAAAGACACCGGCACCTTGACCCCCCACGATCTGGTCAATGCCCGAACCGTATCCGCCGTGATCGAGACCTTCTTCGGATCCTCCCAATTGTCCCAGTTCATGGATCAAACCAATCCCCTCTCCGAGCTGACGCACAAGAGGCGTCTTTCCGCTTTAGGACCGGGTGGTCTGACTCGGGAGAGGGCGGGATTTGAGGTGAGGGACGTGCATCATACCCACTACGGCAGGATGTGCCCCATCGAGACACCCGAAGGTCCCAACATCGGTCTGATCGCCTCACTCTCTACCTTTGCCCGGATCAACGACTATGGATTTTTGGAGACCCCTTACCGGAAGGTTAAAAAAGGAAAAGTTTTTGACGAGATCGAATACCTTACTGCGGATAAGGAAGATCGTTTCGTGGTGGCTCAGGCGAGCGAGCCGTTACACAAGGACGGAAGATTCGTCAACAGCATGGTGAAAGCCCGGAACCGGGGGGATTTTCTGGTAGTCCCTCCGGAGAAGATAGATTACATCGACGTCTCCCCCAAACAGCTGGTGAGCGTGGCTGCGGCCCTGATTCCTTTCTTAGAACACGACGACGCCAACCGGGCGCTGATGGGTTCCAACATGCAAAGACAGGCGGTTCCTCTTCTTTTGACCGAGCCGCCTTTGATCGGCACCGGGATGGAGGAGAAAACCGCCTTGGATTCCGGAGCCACGGTGGTGGCGAGAAGAGACGGGGTGGTGGAATCGGTGACTGCGGATAAGATCATCATCCGTCCGTCGGATCACAGCTCCGAGGTGGATATCTCCGAGGTGGATGAATACGATCTGTTGAAATTCAAAAGGACTAACCAGGATACCTGCATCAACCAGAAGCCATTGGTGGAGGTGGGGGACAAGGTGAAGAAAAGGGAGACCATTGCGGATGGCGCCTCTACCAGTGCTGGGGAATTGGCTTTGGGAGCGAACGTGCTGGTGGCGTTCATGCCCTGGAGGGGATACAATTTCGAAGATGCCATCATCGTCTCCGAAAATCTGTCGGAGGACGACAGATTCACCTCCATCCATATAGAGGAGTTCGAGCTGCAGGTACGAGAGACCAAAAGGGGAGCAGAGGAGATCACCCGAGAGATTCCCAACGTCTCGGATGAAGCCTTGACCAACTTGGACGAACGCGGCATAGTCCGGGTGGGGGCGGAGGTGGAAGCGGGGGACGTGCTGGTGGGAAAGGTCACCCCCAAGGGGGAGACCGAGCTATCCCCGGAGGAGAGGCTTTTGCGAGCCATCTTCGGGGAAAAAGCTGGGGATGTCAAAGACGCCTCCCTGAAGGCACCGCCGGGAATGAAAGGGGTGGTGATAGACACCAAAATCTTCTCCCGCAAAGAGAGGGGAGAGGAGGTTAAAAAGGCGGAGAAAAACGAGATCGCCCGATTGAAACGGGCTTTTACCAAGCAATTGGAGATATTGAAAAACCTGCGGGACGAGAAGGTGATCAAGATTTTGGATGGTCACGTTTCCAAAACCGTCCGCAGCAGCAAGGACAACTCCATCGTTTTCCGTAGTGGATCGAAATTCAGAGAGGATTCGTTCAAAAAAGTAGACTTGGATGAGCTGGTGGCAGACGAGGGTTTCACCACCGATCCGAAAACCAACCGGAAGATGGAGACGCTTTGGATTAAATATCAGGAGTTGGTGGAGAGGAGAAAGGCGCAGTTCGACGTGGACTCGGAGAAAGTGATCCGGGGAGCAGAGCTCCCGCCGGGAGTGGTACAACTGGCAAAGGTCAGTGTAGCCACCAAAAGGAAACTCTCCGTGGGAGATAAAATCGCCGGAAGGCACGGTAACAAAGGGGTGGTTTCCAAGATCGTGCCGGAATGGGATATGCCCTATCTTCCGGACGGCACGCCGGTGGAGATGATTTTGAACCCTCTGGGCGTCCCTTCCCGAATGAACGTGGGACAGATTCTGGAGACTCACCTGGGTTGGGCGGCAAAAAAGGGAGGGTATTACGTCTCCTGCCCGGTTTTCGACGGGGCGGATTTGGAAGATGTCAAAAAAGCCCTGAAAGAGATGAAGCTTCCGGAATCGGGGAAATCCGTACTCTACGACGGGATGACCGGAGAGCCATTCGAGGAGCCGATCACGGTGGGATATATCTATATGATGAAACTCTCTCACCTGGTGGACGACAAGATCCATGCCCGTTCCATCGGACCATATTCGCTGGTAACCCAGCAGCCCCTGGGAGGCAAGGCTCAGTTCGGCGGACAGAGGTTCGGCGAGATGGAGGTGTGGGCACTGGAGGCTTATGGAGCCGCCTATACTCTGCAGGAGATGCTGACGGTGAAATCGGACGACGTGTCCGGAAGATCCAAGGTTTACGAAGCGATCGTCAAAGGGGACAATCCGCCCGAGCCGGGAATCCCCGAATCCTTCAACGTCCTGGTCAAGGAGCTGCAAAGCTTAGGGCTGGACGTGGAGTTAGCAGAAAATTAAGAGCAATGATTTAACCATATAGATCTGATGGAGAAATATTGCTTAGATATATATAGATACAGAGTCCATCCTCAAAATTCCCCCCGGGGAAAGGAGGTTGCGCATGGTTGAATTTCAACCAAAAGGGTTCAAGCGGCCAACGGACTTCTTCGCCATAAAAATTCAGCTGGCATCTCCGGAAACCATCCGCTCGTGGTCTTTCGGAGAGGTCACCAAACCGGAAACCATCAATTACCGGTCTTTCAAACCGGAGAGAGACGGTCTTTTCTGTGAAAGGATATTCGGACCGGTCAAGGACTGGGAATGTTCCTGCGGAAAATATAAGAGGGTCAGATTCAAAGGGATAGTCTGCGACCGGTGCGGGGTGGAGGTGACCCAATCCAAGGTGCGCCGGGAGAGATTGGGACACATCGAGCTGGCGGTGCCGGTTTCCCATATCTGGTTCTTCAAGTCCATCCCCTCCCGAATCGGGTATCTTTTGGATCTTTCCATCCGGGAGCTGGATAAGATATTGTATTACGAATCTTACGTGGTTTTGGACCCGGGCAACACCAATCTCAAACACAACGAGCTGATCTCGGAGGAAGTGTATACCGAATTGGAGGAGCAGGGGAAACGATTCATCGCCCGGATGGGAGCGCAGGCGATCTTGGAGCTTCTTCGCCAGATCGACGTGGAGGAGCTCTCCATATCGCTGCGGGCTCAGGTGAAAATAGAGACCTCGGCCCAGAGGAAGAAAGATACTTTGAAGAGATTGCGGGTGATCGAGGCTTTCCGCCAGTCCCAAAACAAACCCGAGTGGATGATCATGACCGTTCTTCCGCTCATACCTCCGGATTTGAGACCTTTGGTCCCGCTGGAGGGGGGTCGGTTTGCCACCTCGGATTTAAACGATCTCTACCGACGGGTGATCAACCGCAACAACCGGTTGAAGAAGCTGATGGAGATCAAAGCCCCGGAGGTGATCTTACGCAACGAAAAGAGAATGCTGCAGGAGGCGGTGGACGCGCTTCTGGACAACGGGAGAAGATCTCAATCGGTGCGAGGCGATTCCAAGCGCCCCTTGAAATCACTCTCCGATCTTCTCAAAGGGAAACAGGGTAGATTCAGGCAGAACCTTTTGGGAAAAAGAGTGGATTATTCCGGCAGGTCGGTCATCGTGGTGGGACCGGAGCTTAAGATCAATCAATGCGGTTTGCCCAAGACCATGGCTTTGGAGCTTTTCAAACCGTTCATCCTCATGAAGCTGGAGGAAAAGGGTTACGTCCAGACGGTGAAGTCCGCCAAGAAGCTGGTAGAGAGGGAACGTCCGGAGGTATGGGACATCTTGGAAGAGATCATCGGAGATCATCCCATTCTGCTCAACCGGGCCCCCACTTTACATAGATTAGGACTTCAAGCGTTTTATCCGGTTTTAGTGGAAGGGAAGGCGATCAAGCTTCATCCCCTGGTATGTGCCGCGTTCAACGCAGATTTTGACGGAGATCAGATGGCGGTGCACATCCCCCTCTCCTTTGAAGCCCAACTGGAAGCAAAACTTCTGATGCTTTCGATAAACAATCTCTTATCCCCTTCCAGCGGTAAGCCAATTGCTACTCCCAGTCAGGATATAGTGCTGGGCTGTTATTATCTCACCAAAGAGAAACCCAAGGACAAGGGGGAGGGAAAAGTCTTCTTTTCTCCGGAGGAGGTCATGGCGGCTTATGATGCCAAACAGGTGGGATTACATGCCAAGATCAAAGTTCGCATCCAGGGCAAGTTGGTGGACACCGTGGTGGGACGGGCGTTATTTAATCAGATCATCCCGGCAGAGCTGGGTTATTTCAACGAGCTGGCCACCAAGGGGAAGGTGGAGGGCCTGGTGGCGCGGTCCTTTCAGAGACTGGGACCCTACCGTACCTCGATTTTGCTGGACGATTTGAAAAAGATCGGCTTTGAATATGCCACCCTATCCGGAATAACGGTAGGAGTTGATGACATGGTAATCCCCACGGAGAAACAGGTTTTGGTGGAAAAAGCACAAAAAGAAGTGGAAAGAATCTGGAAGGAATATGAGAAGGGCTTGATCACCAACGGGGAAAGATACAACAAGGTGATCGACACCTGGACCCGGACCACCTCCGAAGTAGGAGAGGTGATGTTTGAACAGCTGCAAAAGGAGCATAATGGATTCAATCCCATCTTCATGATGGCGGATTCGGGCGCCAGGGGAAGCCAGGAACAGATCCGTCAGCTGGCGGGGATGCGGGGTCTGATGGCCAAGCCCCAGAAGCGGATCACCGGGCAGATCGGAGAGATCATCGAATCCCCCATCATCGCCAATTTCAGAGAGGGTTTGGACGTGATGGAATATTTCATCTCCACCCATGGCGCCAGAAAGGGATTGGCCGATACCGCGTTAAAAACGGCTGACGCCGGCTACCTGACCAGAAGGCTGGTGGACGTAGCCCAGGATGTGATCATCACCGAAGAAGACTGCGGCACCATTCTGGGATTGAGCGTTTCCGCTCTAAAGGAGGGAGAAGAGGTGATAGAGTCCTTAAAAGACAGAATTTTGGGACGGGTGGTTTTGGAGGATATATATGATCCTATCACCGGTGAGTTATTGGCAAAAGCGGGACAGGATATAGATGAAGACGCGGCTGGGCTTATCGATGAGAGCGGCATAGAATCCGTACGAATTCGCTCCATTTTGACCTGCGAATCCAGAAGAGGGGTCTGCGGTAAATGCTACGGACGCAATTTAGCCACCGGGCGGGTGGTGGATCTGGGAGAGGCGGTGGGAGTGATTGCCGCCCAGAGCATAGGAGAACCCGGCACCCAGCTTACCTTGAGAACTTTCCATATCGGTGGCACTGCCGCGCGAATCGCTCAGCAGTCGCGGGTGATCGCCAAAAGCGAGGGGAAGATCGTCTATAAGAACATAAAGATCGTCACCAAGAAGAACGAAGACGTGGTGGTTTTGGGAAGGGAGGGGGAGCTGATCCTTTCGGATGAATTGGGGAGAGTCCGGGCTAAATATCATGTTCCCTATTCAGCCATACTGCGGGCCAAGAATAATCAAAAGGTGGAAAGGGAGGATACCCTCTTCGAATGGGATCCGTATACCCACACTATCCTTTCCGAATACCCGGGTCAGACAGAGTTCGTGGACATAACCGAAAACGAGAGCTTCCGGGAGGAATTGGATGAGACCACCGGTTTAAGGCAGAGGGTGATAATAGAGCAGAAGGATAAGCAGCTGCGGCCGCATATCGTGGTTAAGAATTCCAAAGGAAAGAAGCTGGCTAATTACTACATTCCCACCGGCGCTCACCTGCAGGTGCACGATGAGGAGGTCATCGAATCTGGAGACGTGCTGGTCAAGATTCCCCGGGACATTTCCAAAACCCGGGACATCACCGGCGGACTCCCCCGGGTAGCAGAGTTATTTGAAGCCAGAAAACCCAAAGATCCCGCAGTGGTATCGGAGGTCGACGGGGTGGTGGAGTTCGGCAAGATCGTCAGAGGTTCCACCCAGATTCTGGTGAAGGGGGGGGGGGAGGTCATGGAATATCTGATACCGCACGGTAAGCATCTAAGGGTGCACGACGGAGACCGGGTGAGGGCGGGTGAAAGATTGTGCGAAGGTCCCATCGATCCTCACGACATCCTGCGGATAAAAGGAGTCAACGCGGTGCAGGAATATCTGGAGAACGAGATCCAGGAGGTTTACCGGCTGCAGGGGGTGAAGATCAATGATAAACATATTGAGGTGATAGTAAGGCAGATGCTGCAAAAGGTGAAGGTGGAGGTGATCGGAGATACCAACTTCTTGGAAGGGGAGCCGGTGGACAAACACAAGTTCATGGAGGAAAACGAAAAGGTTATCGCGGAAGGAGGGGAAGCGGCCACGTTTCAACCCCTGCTTTTGGGAATTACCAAAGCTTCACTCTCCACCGAGAGCTTCATCTCCGCAGCTTCATTCCAGGAGACCACCCGGGTGTTGACGGAGGCAGCGATCAACGGGAAAACGGATTATCTTTTGGGTCTAAAGGAGAACGTGATCATAGGTCATCTGATTCCAGCGGGAACCGGCTTGGACAAATACCGGAGCATCAAGATAAAGGAGAAGGAGAAACCGAAGGAGGAGGTGGAGATCTTAGAGGAGATGTCGTAGTGAGCAAAGAAGATCTACATAAGTAATTTGATTTTACCAAAGAAAATGCTTGACAATTTTAAAAAAAATAATATTTTGAAAATTTACTTGGCTTTGCTAAATCAGGAAAGCCAAGGGGCATTAGGCTCCGGTTTGGTAAGTTAAGCCAAGCCGCGTATGGCAACTAACAACTAAAGGAGAAGATTTTTTGCCGACCATAAACCAGTTGATCAAAAACGGAAGGAAGATCATCAAATCCAAACCTTCCACCCCGGCGCTTAAGGGGAATCCCCAGAAAAGAGGAGTCTGCACCCGGGTTTACACCAGCACCCCCAAGAAACCCAATTCCGCTTTGAGGAAGGTGGCCCGAGTCAGATTAACCAACGGGATCGAGGTGACCGCTTACATTCCCGGGGAAGGTCATAATCTCCAGGAGCATTCCATAGTATTGATCCGGGGCGGAAGGGTCAAGGATCTTCCCGGGGTGAGGTACCACGTGATCAGAGGAACTTTGGACACCAGCGGGGTGACGGACCGGAAGCAGGGGAGATCGAAATACGGAGCGAAAAGACCGAAGAAGACAGCAGCCGCCTAAGTGTTTTTACTTTAGGCTTTCTTGATAGAAGTTTCGATTACGACAGTTTGGAATTTCAAGTACAGAAATCTTAAGGAAGAGGATATGCCCAGAAGAAAGGCAGCAGTAAAGAGAGAGAGAATTGCGGATTACAAGTTTAAGGACCTGCTGGCGGGTCAGTTCATCAGCTACCTTCTGCAAAGAGGGAAGAAGAGCCGGGCCGAGAGTATATTTTACGACGCGGTAGAGATCCTCGCCAAGAAATCGGGCCAGCCGGGCATGAACGTGGTCAAGAAAGCGGTGGATAACGTGCACCCCATCCTGGAGGTGAAACCACGCCGGGTGGGAGGCGCAACCTACCAGGTGCCGGTGGAGGTGGCTCCGGACCGGAGCATCGCCTTGGCCTTGAAGTGGATCATCGGTTATTCCAAGGAAAAAAGCGAGCATTCCATGGCGGAAAAATTGGCCGCAGAGCTTTTGGCCGCCTCCAAGAATGAAGGATCCTCCATCAAGAAAAGAGAGGATACCCACAAGATGGCCGAAGCCAACAAAGCTTTTGCTCATTTCAGATGGTGAGCAAAAGTTAAATGGTGTCCCGAAAACTGGATCACCGCTTGACAGGTTTTTAGCATTGATTTCAAGGAAAGCGGTGGTTTTTGTATGATAAATTAAAAAGTATAAAGACAGGAATCAAACGGTAAAAGTGTTAAACCTAAATATCAAAGAAAGTAAAACAGATTACCGCAGAACGATTTTTATGCCCAGAAGCATTGCTTTACAGAAGCTGAGAAATATCGGAATCATGGCACATATCGATGCCGGCAAGACCACCACCACCGAGCGCATCCTGTATTATACCGGAAAAACCCATCGGATCGGGGAGGTGGATGACGGTGCCGCCACCATGGATTGGATGGAGCAGGAGAAGGAGAGGGGTATCACCATCACCTCCGCTGCCACCACCTGCTTCTGGGAGGATCATCAGATCAACATCATCGACACCCCCGGGCACGTGGATTTCACCATGGAGGTGGAAAGATCGCTGCGGGTTTTGGACGGAGCCATCGCGGTACTCTGCGGAGTAGGTGGGGTGGAACCTCAATCGGAAACGGTATGGAGACAGGCTGACAGATACAATGTACCCCGGATAGTATTCGTGAACAAAATGGATCGAATCGGTTGCAATTTTGATAATGCGGTGGCGATGCTGCGGGAAAATCTGGGAGCCTTTGCCATCCCCATACAGCTCCCGGTACACCGGGGAGAGAAATTCACCGGCATCATCGACTTAGTCAGCATGCAGTACCGGACATATCATGAGGAGAGCTTGGGCGCTACGTTTGAAGACCTCCCCATCCCCGACGACCTACAACCGAGAGCCGGTCAGGCACGGGAGGAGTTGATCGAGGCTTTAACCCTTTACGATGACAAGCTTTTGGTAAAGATTTTGGGTGATGAACCTGTCGATGTAAGTGACATAAAGAAGGCATTGAGAATTGCCACATTAGGGGTGAAGATTTTTCCTGTCCTGTGTGGATCAGCTGCCCGCAACACGGGAATTCAGAAGCTTTTGGATGCGGTAATCGATTTTCTCCCCTCACCGGTGAATCTTCCCCCCATCAAAGGAACTAACCCGGATAAAGAAAAAGAGGAAACCAGAAAACCATCAGACGATGAACCTTTCTGCGCCTTGGCTTTTAAGATTGCGGTAGATCCTTATGTGGGGAAGCTGACTTATTTCAGAGTTTATTCCGGTAAGTTGAAAGTGGGAACCACCGTGCTCAACGCCAACACTAAGGTGAGGGAGAGAATTAGCAGAATACTAGAGATGCATGGCAATAACCGGCTGGACCGGGACGAGATCTTCACCGGAGATATCGCTGCAGCGGTGGGACTGCGGAAAACCACGACCGGCCATACCCTGTGCGACCAGAAGCATCCCATCCTTTTGGAAAAGATGAGTTTCCCGGAACCGGTGATATCCATTGCCATTGAACCCAAGACCAAAGCAGATCAAGATCAGCTGATCCAGGCATTGTCCCGGTTGGCGGAGGAGGATCCCACTTTCAGCGTCAGGATCAACGAGGAAACCGGACAGACTTTGATCTCCGGAATGGGAGAGCTGCATCTGGAGGTTTTGGTGGAGAGAATGACCCGGGAATTCGGGGTCAAAGCCAACGTGGGAAAACCGCAAGTAGCTTATAAAGAGACCATCTCCGTTCCGGTCGAGGCGGAGGGCAAATTCATCCGTCAATCCGGTGGCAAGGGCCAATATGGATGGGTGAAGATAAAGTTGGAGCCTCTCCCCAAGGGAGGGGGGTTTGTATTCGAGAACGGACTTAAGTCCGGAACGATTCTGCCCAGACAGTTTATCCCCCCCGTCAAAGAGGGGATAGCGGAGGCTATGCAAAACGGGGTTTTGGCGGGATACCCGATGGTGGACATAAAGGCTATTCTTCTGGACGCCAAATATCATGACGTGGATTCGACCGAGTTGGCTTTCAAGATCGCAGGCTCCCTGGCTTTTCAGGAAGCGGTAGCCAAAGGGAATCCCGTGCTTTTAGAACCGATGATGAAGGTGGAGGTTACCGTCGCGGAGGAATATATGGGCGATGTGATTAACGATTTGAATTCCCGAAGGGGGAATATCCTGGGAATTCATCTCAAGGGAGAAGCCCAGTCGATCATGGTGATGGTCCCTCTTTCGGAGATGTTCGGTTATGCCACCCGGATGCGGTCTTTGAGCCAGGGGCGAGCCATTTTCACCATGGAGTTTGATCATTACGCGCCGGTCCCCCAGAATTTGTTTGAGGGTTTGCTCGCCAAACTGCGGGGATTTTAAGCCAGAAGATGGTCGACCGTTTTACTTATATGAAGTCGGAATGTTGAAACAGGGAAAAAATCGGAGGTAGATTTAGATGGCCAAGCAGAAATTTATCCGGACGAAGCCGCACGTGAACGTAGGGACGATCGGGCACGTGGATCACGGGAAGACGACTTTGGTGGCGGCGATAACGTTTGTGTTGAACCGGAAGGGGCTGGCGCAGAGCCGGAGCTACGAGGAGATCGACAATGCGCCGGAGGAGAAGATTAGGGGGTTGACGATCAACGTGCACCATGCGGAGTACGAGACGGAGAAGCGGCATTATGCGCACGTGGACTGTCCGGGACATGCGGACTACATCAAGAACATGATCACGGGGGCGGCGCAGATGGACGGGGCGGTGTTGGTGGTATCTGCGGCGGACGGTCCGATGCCGCAGACGCGGGAGCACATATTGCTGGCCCGGCAGGTGGGGGTGCCGTATATCATCGTATTTTTGAACAAGGTGGACATGGTGGATGATCCGGAGCTGTTGGATTTGGTGGAGCTGGAGGTGAGGGAGCTTTTGAAGAAGTACCAGTTTCCCGGGGATGAGGTTCCGGTGATCCGGGGGAGTGCTTTGCAGGCGATGACGCAGGGGGCAAAGAGCGATGTGAAGGACGATCCGTCGTTTCAGTGTATTATGGATTTATTGAAGGCGATGGACGAATACATCCCGGAGCCGAAGCGGGACGTGGACAAGCCGTTTTTGATGCCGGTGGAGGATGTGTTTAGCATCACGGGACGGGGTACGGTGGGGACGGGGAGAGTTGATCGGGGGAAGGTGAAGGTGGGGGATGAGGTGGAGCGGGTTGGTATAAAGGAGACGCGGAAGACGGTGGTGACCGGGGTGGAGATGTTTCGGAAGCTGTTGGATTATGCGCAGGCTGGGGACAACGTGGGGTTATTGTTGCGGGGTATAGAGAAGGAGGAGCTGGAGCGGGGGATGGTGATAGCGGCGCCGGGGAGCATCACACCGCACACCAAGTTTAAGGCGGAGGTGTACGTATTGACGAAGGAGGAGGGGGGGAGGCACACGCCGTTTTTTCCTGGTTACCGGCCGCAGTTTTATTTTCGGACGACGGACGTGACGGGGGTGATCCAGATGCCGGAGGGGGTGGAGATGGTGATACCGGGAGACAACGTGAACATGGAGGTGGAGCTGATCACGCCGATAGCGATGGAGAAGGAGCTGCGGTTTGCCATCCGGGAGGGAGGACGGACGGTGGGAGCGGGGGTGGTGACCGGGGTGATTGAATAGTCCACGGTCCATAGTCCATGGTCAACGGAGGAAACAGATAAAAACAAAGAATCATAGAGGAAAGTAGCATACTGAAAAATAAATACTAAGATATTTGAAGTTTAAAGCGTATAAAAAGTTTTATGCCGATGTTCGGCATATGAGCAAAAGGATTAGGAATGAAGGGACAGAAAATAAGAATCTGGCTTAAAGCTTATGATTACAGATCATTGGACAAATCGTCCAGGGAGATCGTTAGGACCGTGATTAGGACCGGAGCCAAGGTCGCCGGACCGGTGCCACTTCCTACCCAGAGGAGACTTTATACTGTTTTAAGGTCTCCGCATGTGGACAAAAAATCCAGGGAACAGTTCGAAACCCGGGTACATAAACGGCTAATAGATATTTATGATTCCACCCCCCAGACGGTTGATGCTTTGATGAAGCTGGATTTACCCGCGGGTGTGGATGTGGAGATCAAGGTCTGATAATCGGTAAGCCTATTGTACTGGAGCATTGAGATGGAAGGAATAGTCGGGAAAAAGATAGGTATGAGCAGGATCTTCAATGAAGAAGGTCAATCCATCCCGGTAACGGTGATTGAAGCGGGACCCTGTCCGGTGGTGCAACTGAAGACTAATGAAAAAGACGGCTATGCTTCAGTTCAGCTCGGTTTCGGGCAAAAAAGAAAGAACCTTTTTACCCAACCGCTTTTAGGTCATTTTGCCAAAGCTAAACTGGAACCCCGAAGGGTTCTGAAAGAGATCAGGGTGACTTCGGTTGAAGGTTTAACCGTGGGGCAGGAGGTGAAAATCGATCTGTTTACCGTCGGCGAAAAGGTTAAAGTGACCGGAATATCCAAGGGTCTGGGTTTTCAAGGGGTGGTGAGAAGATATCATTTCCGGGGTGGTCCAAAATCTCATGGACAATCCGATAGAATGCGTGCTCCTGGTTCTGTAGGATCCAGTTCCTATCCTTCCCGAACTTTCAAAGGTCAAAGGATGGGAGGGAGGATGGGTGGAGATAAGGTGACCATCAAAAATCTGGTGGTGGTGGGAGTGGACTTGGAGAAGAATCTGCTATTGCTTAGGGGAGCAGTCCCGGGAAAGAAGAATTCATATTTGATCATCAGAAAAATATCTTAAGATTTAAGGATGGTTATGCACAGCGCAGCAGTATTTGACAAAGAAGGAAACAAAGTAGATACGTTAGTATTGAAAGAGGAAATTTTCTGCCAGAAGCCGAATCTCTCTGCGATGCATCAGTATGTGAAGGTTTATTTAGCCAACCAAAGGCAGGGGACGGTAAGAAGAAAAACCCGGGCGGAGGTGAGCGGAGGAGGCGCGAAACCCTGGCGACAAAAGGGAACCGGGCGGGCTCGAGCCGGATCCAACACTTCACCCATCTGGGTGGGCGGGGGGAGAGCTTTTCCACCCCAGATGCGGGATTATTATTCCGATCTCCCCAAAAAGATGAAGCGGACTGCACTCCTGTCATCTTTCTCGGATCTGGCTGCGGATAATCGGGTGAAGATCGTTAAAGAATTTAACCTGGAAAGACCCAAAACCAAGACGGTAGTGGAATTTTTTGACAAGATAAAGATAGGCGGAACGAAAATACTCTTACTTTCCGAGGGAAAGGATGAAAACTTATATAAATCCTGCAGAAACATCAAGGATTTGGTGGTCAAAAGAGCATGTCTGGTAAACCCGTACGATCTTTTGAATTGCGATTATCTGGTTTTAACCCAAAAAGCTTTGGAGAGCTTGACGGAGGTGTTCGCTTAGATGAAGAATCCCCGAACGATCATCAAGACGTCCTTAGTATCGGAGAAAGGTACCAATCTCCGTACGGATCATAACAAATATATCTTCCGGGTGGACAAATCCGCCAACAAGCTGGAGATAAAAAGGGCGGTGGAGGAGCTGTTTAAGGTCAAAGTGGTAGGGGTAACCACCTTAACCATGTATGGCAAACCCAAGAGATTGGGGCGGGCCGAGGGGAGACGTCCGGACTGGAAGAAAGCCATAGTCAAGCTAAAAAAAGGCGAAACCATCGAGCTATTTGAGAACGTATAGATGTAATTCAATCCGAGCCCGATCAAGTAAAGGCAATTTGAGGTAACGAGATGCCCATTAAGACATTAAAACCGGTAACACCCTCTTCGAGATTCAGGACGATCTCCACCTTTGAGGAGATAACCCGTCCCACCCCGGAGAAATCACTTTTAGTTCCACTGAAAAAAACCGGAGGGAGGAACAATCAGGGGCGGGTAACCTGCCGCTACCGGGGGGGAGGAAGCAAGCGGTTCTTGAGGACAATAGATTTCAAAAGAAACAAGCTCAATATCCCGGCCAAGGTGGCGACCATCGAGTACGATCCCAACCGCACAGCCCGGGTGGCTCTCCTGCATTACACGGATGGGGAGAAAAGATACATCCTGGCTCCGTGGGAGGTGAAGGTGGGAGATACGTTGATGGCAGGTGAGGAGGTGGAGATCCGACCGGGGAATGCCATGCCCTTGGGTAAGATCCCCTTGGGAACCATGATCCATAACGTGGAATTGAAGCGGGGTAAAGGGGCTCAGATAGCCCGGGGAGCGGGTACTTACGCACAGCTGGTGGCCAAGGAAGGAAACTTCGGACATGTGCGACTCCCCTCCGGAGAGGTCCGGCTTGTAAGGCTGGAGAATTTTGCCACCATCGGTCAGATGGGTAATCTAGATCACGAAAACATCTCCTATGGCAAAGCCGGCAGAACCAGATGGCTGGGAAGAAGGTCCCGGGTACGAGGGGTGGCGAAAAACCCGGTGGACCATCCGATGGGAGGGGGAGAGGGGAAGTCGTCTGGAGGCAGGCATCCCTGCACTCCCTGGGGTAAGATCACCAAGGGACTTAAAACCAGAAAGAGAAAAATTTCGGACAAGTTGATAATAAAAAGAAGGAGTAAGTAGGATCAAATTTAAGGTGCAAGGTTTATGGTGAAAGCTGGATGATTGAAAGTTAAAGTTATTTTAAAAGTAAAAAGAGGGATAGATAACATGACGAATAAGTTTTCTCTGGAGGTAGAATAGAAGATGACCAGGTCTTTAAAGAAGGGTCCCTTTGTGGACGAGCATCTTTTGAAAAAAGTGTTGGCTTTAAACGAATCCAGAGAGAAGCGGGTGATCAAAACCTGGTCCCGCCGCTCCACCATCACTCCGGAGTTTGTGGGACACACCATCGCCATTCATAACGGGAATAAGTTCATCCCGGTATACGTGTCGGAAAACATGGTGGGACATAAGCTGGGAGAGTTTGCCCCCACCCGGATTTTCCGATCTCATTCCGGAAGGATAACCGAAAGAACCACAGCTCTGAAATAGAACATATATAAAGGAAGACAAAAGATTATTGATTTTGGGTAACAATTTATGGAAGCTATAGCTAAAGCAAAATTTATTAGAATGTCTGCTCGTAAGGTGAGAAGGGTAGCAGATCTTATCCGAGGTAAAAACGTGGATGAGGCTTTAAATGTCCTGGCTTTCACTCCCAAAGCGGCCTCTCCGGTTTTGGAGAGGGTTTTGAAATCGGCTGCCGCCAATGCCCTGGCATTGGAGGGGACCGCCAAGCTGAAAGCAGAGGATCTGAAAATCAAGAAGATACTGGTGGACGGCGGCCCCATCATGAAAAGGATAAGACCGATGGGGATGGGGAGAGCTTTCCGGATCAGGAAACGAACCAACCACATCACCATCGTGGTGACTGACGGTAAAGAGGAGAAACCCAAAAGCTAAGAGTGCTGAAAATTAGAAGCTCGTTTATGGGTGACGAGGCTGGTATCGAATTTCGTCATTGAAGTTTGAGACTTTAAAAAAACAGCTTTGATTACCGAAGATCGAACTTCGATACGAGCAGCGTTACCGAAAAACGAAATAACGAGAATTAAGGAGGTGTAGTTGGGACAGAAGACCAATCCCATAGGACTTAGATTGGGGATCATAAGAGGATGGAGCTCGAAATGGTTCTCCGACCGGAGATTCGCAGATCTCCTGAAGGAGGATCTGATGATCAGAAAATACACCCAAAGGAGATTGGAGCATGCGGGAGTAGCGGCGGTGGACATCATCCGGGCTCCGCGGAAAGTGACCTTGGACATCCATACGGCCAGGCCGGGAATAGTGATCGGGCGAAAAGGGACAGAGGTAGATAAACTGAAAGAGGAGCTTCAGCTCCTCACCAAGAAGGAAGTGGCCATCAACATAATCGAGGTGAAAAAACCCGAACTGTCCGCCAAGCTGGTCGCAGAAAGCATTGCCAAACAATTGGAAGGACGGGTTTCCTTCCGCCGAGCAATGAAGAAAGCCATTGTTTCCGCCATGAAATTGGGAGCCGAAGGGGTGAAGATCGTGTGTGGAGGGAGACTGGCCGGAGCTGAGATCGCCCGTACCGAGAAATACATGGAAGGAAGAGTCCCGCTGCATACCCTTCGGGCAGATATCGATTATGCCACCTCCACTGCACACACCACCTATGGCTGCATCGGGGTCAAAGTATGGATCTTTAAAGGAGAGGTTTTAGGAACTGAAGGGGAAGCCATGCCCCGGGAGGAAGCCAAGGGGAAAGACGTTCCGAGAGAAGCCAGACCGGCAGACGACCGGAAGAGAAGAGGAGACAGGAAAAGACGGCACCGCCGGGAGAGAAGAGAAGGGTAGTCATCTGAATAGAACCGATCGTCCGGATTTGGGTTTACCAGCGGAGGTAAAGGGAGTGTTTTTATGTTAATGCCTAAAAGAGTTAAATATCGAAAACAACAGCGGGGACGAAGAAGAGGAAAAGCGTATCGGGGTTCGAAGATAAGTTTTGGCGAATTCGGGGTTAAGGCGATGGAGCCGGCATGGCTGACCAATAAGCAGATCGAAGCGGCGCGGGTAGCTTTAACCCGGCACATAAAGCGGGGTGGCAAGGTGTGGATCCGCATATTTCCGGATAAGCCGGTCACGGTTAAACCGGCCGAAACCCGAATGGGAAAAGGAAAAGGTGCACCGGATCACTGGGTGGCGGTGATCAAGCCGGGCCGGATTTTGTTCGAGCTGGAGGGGGTAACCCCCCAATTGGCCCGGGAAGCCTTAAGCCTGGCAGCCGCCAAGCTCCCTATCAAAACGAAATTCGTAGTCCGAACCCAGATTTAATTTTAAGCCTTATTATTTTATGAAAAAAGAACAGATGCGAGAGCAGACCAAAGACGAACTTCTGCAGAGACGTTCCGAGATCGAACAGGAGATGTTCAACCTAAGAATGCAGAAAGCCAGCAAGGAGCTGGATAATCCTTTGAGGATTAGAGTGCTGCGGAGGGAAGTCGCAAGGATAAACACCATATTGAAAGAGGATGAACTGAAGATCAGACCGCTGGCCAAGATGGACATGAAAGCAGCTTCCCCCATTGAGAAACAGGAGTAGCCATAGTGGAAAGGAACAAAAGAAAGGTAAGAGAGGGGTGGGTCGTATCCAACCGGATGCAGAAAACCATTATCGTGGCGGTGGAAAGGCATTTCCGACACCCCCGGTATGAGAAGATCATCCGAAGGACCTCCAAACTCTATGCGCACGACGAAAAGAACGAGTGCCAGATAGGCGACAAGGTGAAAGTGATGGAGACCCGGCCTCTTTCCCGGTTGAAAAGATGGAGGCTTCTGGAGGTTGTGAAGAAAGCGGAGTGAATCGGATCTATAAGCGTATTTCCGCACTCCCCATCCGGATTTTCGGTTCATCGTAAACGATATGCGATCTAAAGGGATGATGAGAAAATGATCAGAGAGTATTCGACTTTAGTGGTAGCGGACAATTCCGGAGCCAAAAAGGCTATGTGTTTCCGGGTGTTGGGTGGCACCAGAAAGAGGTATGCCCGGGTCGGCGACATCATCGTGATAACGGTGAAGGACGCCATCCCCGGAGGAGCGGTGAAGAAATCGGACATCTGCCGGGCCGTGGTGGTAAGGACCACCCGGGAAACCAGACGCAAGGATGGATCGTACATAAGATTTTCCGATAATGCCGCGGTGATAATAAACGAGATCAATGAGCCGAAGGGGACCAGGATATTCGGTCCGGTGGCCCGGGAATTAAGGGAAAAGGAGTTTATGAAGATCATATCCTTGGCGCCGGAGGTGATTTAAAAAGGGTTCGAGGAGTCGAGGGTTCAAGGGTTCAAGAGATCAATGGTTCAATTGAATTGAAGTTCAATAAAAACGGTTAAATATGAAGATCAAAAAAGGCGATACGGTTATAGTCCTGACGGGAGATGATAAGGGGAAGACCGGTAAAGTATTGAAAGTTTTTCCCAAGAAGAATCGGGTGGTGGTGGAGGGGGTAAACTTCATCAAGAGGCATACCCGTAAATCCCAGAAATCCCAGAAAGGCGGCATAATCGAGAAGGAGGGGACGATAAACGTCTCCAATCTTATGCTCTCCTGTCCCAAGTGTTCCAATACCACCAAAATCACGTACCGGAACATAACCAGCGAGGGGGAAGGAAAAGCCACTCGGGTTAGGATCTGCCGGCAATGCGGAGAGATAATCTAAGGGGATGAGTTTGAGACGAGCCGAGTTAAAAAAAGCCAAGGGGATGGACGCTAAATTAGGGATGGTTCTTTTAAGTCGATGATTTTTCAGAGGACAAGATGAAAGAACAAAAGATAAACGTGCCGCGCATTAAGGAGAAATACCAGCAGGAGACCGTGCCGGTTTTGATGAAGAGGTTCAGCTATAAAAACGTGATGCAGGTACCCCGTTTGGAGAAGATCGTGGTGAACGTGGGGGTGGGGGAAGCCATCCAGAACGCGAAAGCTCTGGATGCGGTAACTACGGATATTACCGCCATCACCGGGCAGAAGCCGGTCATCCGTCGAGCCAAGAAATCCATCTCCAATTTCAAGCTCAAAGCGGGGGTGCCGATCGGCATTACGGTCACCTTGCGAAAGAGCAGGATGTACGAGTTTTTCGACCGGCTGGTGAACGTGACCATGCCGCGTATTCGCGATTTCCGGGGAACCTCTCCCCATTCTTTTGACGGACGAGGGAATTATAACCTGGGAATGACCGAACAGATCATCTTTCCGGAGATAGATTACGATAAGGTGGACAAGATCCGCGGGATGAACATCACCATCTCCACCACCGCCAAAACCGACGAAGAGGGATTTGAGCTTTTGAAAAATCTGGGAATGCCTTTCAGGAAACAATAGTGGTGAAGAAGCCGGATATCTCCGATATCGGGGATTCCAGCGATTTAAGCAAGTTTACATTCAGTTATGAGGAGATAGTTTGGCCAGAAAGTCTTTTTTTGAAAAAGCCAAGAAAAAACCGAAATTCAAGGTGAGAAAGCATAACCGCTGTCATCGCTGTGGAAGGCCCCGCGGATTCATGCGGGATTTTGGAGTATGCCGGATCTGCTTCAGGGAATTGGCCCTTAACGGAGAGATACCCGGCGTGATGAAGGCCAGCTGGTAGTTTGCTTTCGATTCTGATCCCTTCGGTTTGTTCCGGACGTTTGACCATCGATGGATATGTCACCAGCCCGGAAGGGATGGAAAAAGCAAAGAATAAAGAAAAACAAGGAAGGATTTATTCATGAAGATCACGGATCCTTTAGCGGATATGTTGACCAGAATCAGGAATGCCTGCAAGGCGAAACAAAAACAGGTGGATATCCCATCTTCCCTCATCAAGAAAAAAATCGCCCAGCTGCTTCTGGAGAACAATTTCATCGGCAATTTCGTGGAAGTGGAGGATAATAAACAGAATCTTCTGCGGATATATTTAAAGTACGATTACCAGAACAATAGCTACATTTCCGGGCTTCGCCGGGTGAGCAAACCCAGCTTGAGGATCTATGCGGATAAGGACGAACTGGAGCAGATGAGAAGAGAGGCGACCATCACCGTTCTCTCCACCTCCCGGGGAATCATGACCCATCAGCAGGCCCGGGAAGCCCAGGTGGGAGGAGAGGTGCTTTTCAAAGTATGGTAGTTTTATAACAAGGTAAACATTTAAAAGCAACCAAGAGAATGAAAAATGAGCAGAACCGGAAAAAAACCGATCCCCATACCCAACGGGGTTAAGGTGGAGATAAAGGACAACTTAGTTTCAGTCAACGGACCCAAGGGGGAGTTGAAAAGGGCCATCCATCCATCCCTAAGCCTGGAGTTGGATAAAGACATGCTTTGGGTGAAGCGACCATCCGAAAGCAAATTTCACAAATCCCTGCACGGGGTGACCAGAACTATAATAGCCAATATGGTGACCGGGGTGATCGCGGAGTACCGGAAAGGTTTGGAGATACAGGGGATCGGTTACAAGGCGGAGCTTTTAGGGAAAAAACTTAATCTCTCCCTGGGTTATTCTCATCCCATAATGTTGGTTCCACCCCCCGGATTGAAAATCGAGCTGGATGGACCCAACCGGATAAAAATCTCGGGTGTGGACAAGGAGCTGGTCGGCTTGATAGCGGCAAAAATCAGGTCCTTCCGGCCTCCGGAGCCGTATAAGGGAAAGGGAATCAGGTACGAAGGGGAGATCGTAAGAAAGAAAGCGGGTAAAACGGCCACCTAACAGGTTTGAGTTGAACCGCAGCGCGTGAGTGCATACCAATCTTATTAATCCGACGGTGAGAATTATGCCGAGCAAGCAAAAACAAAAGAAAGCCAGAGCAGAGCGAAGACAGAAAAGAGTAAGAAGGAAGATCTTTGGAACACCGGAGAAACCCCGGTTGTGCGTCTACAAGAGCTTAAATCAGATATACGTTCAATTGGTGAACGACCGGGACGGTCGAACCTTAACCGGCGTATCCAGCCTGACTCCGGCCATAAAAGCCCAGATAAAACCGGAAGATTCCAAATCGGTGGTTAGCAAAAAAGTGGGAGTTTTTCTGGCGGTCAAGGCAAAGGAGCTGGGGATATCGACGGTGGTCTTCGATCGGAACCGGTATCCCTATCACGGGAGGGTAAAATCCTTAGCCGAAGGGGCGAGAGAAGGTGGAATAGGGTTTTAAAGGAGGAGAGTATAGAGTTTAGAGGATAAAGCGAAAAGCGAAAAAGAAAAAATTAGAGAGCGAAGAGCAGAGAGAAGTAAAACATAATTGGGTTAAAAAAAGAGGTGATTATTGGTAAGGTTTGATGAAGATCAGGGTTTGGAGTTAACCGAAAAGGTTATCTACGTAAATCGGGTGGCGAAGGTGGTGAAAGGGGGAAGGCGATTCTCCTTCACCGCTTTGGTTTCCGCCGGAGACAAAAAGGGGAGGGTGGGAGTGGGACTGGGAAAGGCGGGGGAGGTTTCCGATGCCATCACCAAGGGAACGGAGGCAGCCAAGAAAAACATGCAAGTGGTACCCATGCGGGACGGAACCATACCCCATCCGGTGATCGGAAGATTCGGTGCAGCCCGGGTGCTTTTGAAACCGGCATCGCCGGGAACGGGAGTGATCGCCGGCGGACCGGTCCGGGCAGTGCTCGAAGCTGCCGGCATCCAGGACGTGCTGACCAAATCCCTGGGTTCCTCCAATCCGCATAATGTGGTGAAGGCAACCATCAACGGGCTTTTGAACCTGAAAAAGCTGAAGGAGAAAACCCGATTGAGAGAGAGCGAGATAAAGTGAGAGAATAAGCTTGCGGGGAAATTCAAAATAGACTTAGTGCTAATAAGCCGATAAAAAAACTCGAACCACCCCCAAGTTGATTTTTATTATGCGACATTATATAAGAATGATAGGGATCATCAGTAATCAAGATGGGATTTTGAAATGACAAAAAAGTTGAAGATAACCCAGATAAGAAGCCTGAGCGGTCATATCCAGAAACAGAGAGAAATAATCAGAGCTTTGGGAATAAAGAGGCTTCACCAGACCGTGGAGAAGGCCGACATCCCGGCGATTAGAGGGATGATCGAGAGGGTAAATCATTTAGTCAAAGTGGAAGAGGTGTAATTTGGCATCGACAACCACCCGAAGACGAAAAATCAGGATTGGTAATATTCCCGCTGTGCTCGGCGCCTCCAAGCCAAGAAAGAGAATAGGCCGAGGTCCCGGTTCGGGTCACGGGAAAACATCCACCCGGGGACACAAGGGGCAAAAAGCCCGGGCAGGCGGTAAACCAAAAGCCTGGTCCGAAGGCGGTCAGATGCCTCTCCAAAGGCGACTCCCCAAACGCGGATTCACCAATATCTTCAAGAAGGAATTCCAGATCGTGAACCTGTCGGATTTATCCAACGCCTGGTCCCGCCTAGCCGTTTCGGGGGAAGGGGTGATCACCCCCCAGATCATGAGGGAGAAAGGGTTGATCAAAAAAGCTCACCTCCCGGTGAAGATACTGGGAGAGGGGGAATTCACCCAGGCGGTTACGATCCAGGCTTCTGCCTTCAGCCAGAAGGCGAAAGAGAAGATCCAAGCTGCAGGCGGAAAAATCAAGGTGATCAAATGATCAGAACCGTCGAGAGCATATTCAAGATACCCGAGCTGAGAAAAAGGATATTTTTTACCTTGGCTATTCTGGTGGTATATCGGGTGGGGGGACACGTCCCCACTCCGGGAATCGATGCCCAGGCACTGGGTGAATTCTTCCGGGGCATGCGGGGCTCGCTTTTCGCCCTGTATGACATGTTTGTGGGAGGGGCGTTTCAGAAAGCCACCATCTTCTCTTTGGGCATCATGCCTTACATCTCTGCCTCCATTATCCTCCAGCTTTTGGGAGCGGTGATTCCCTATTTCCAGAAGCTGCAGAAGGAAGGGGAGGAGGGGAGAAGGAAGATCACCCAATATACCCGATACGGTACGGTGCTGATAGGCGCCATGCAGGCTTTGGGAACGTCGGTTTTTTTGGAGAGCCTCCAGCCTTCCGCCGGAAGATACGTGGTACCCCATCCGGGCATCAGCTTCAAGCTTATGACCATGATCACCTTCACCTGCGGCACCATATTCATCATGTGGCTGGGCGAGCAGATCACCGAAAGGGGTATCGGCAACGGAATTTCCCTGATCATCTTCATTGGTATCGTAGCTCGGTTCCCCAGTGGCGTGGTGGACGAGATCAGAATGATTTTCTTAGGACAGAGGAACATGTTCGCCGAGATATTCCTGGTGGGGTTGATGGTGGCGGTGGTGGCGGCCATCGTTTTAGTCACCCGGGCGCAAAGGAAGATTCCGGTTCAGTACGCCAAAAGGGTTATCGGGAGAAAGATGTATGGGGGCCAATCCACCCACATACCTCTTTCGGTCAATACCGCGGGAATAATCCCCATAATCTTCGCCCAGTCGATCATGTTCGCTCCCAGCACCTTAGCATCGTTTTTCCCCAACAGCGAGTTTATGCAGAGCTTATCCTCCTGGTTCAGTCCGGGAATGGCTTTATATTCGATCAGTTACGGTCTTTTGATCATATTCTTCGCTTATTTTTATACCGCCATCGTTTTCAACCCGGTGGATCTGGCAGACAACATGAGAAAGTATGGGGGATTCATCCCGGGGATCAGGCCGGGCAAAAGAACCAGCGAGTATATCGACAGGGTGCTCACCCGCATCACCCTGCCGGGGGCGACATTCTTTGCGGTGATCGCCATACTCCCCTACTTTTTGATGAAAGGGATGAACGTGCAGTTCTATTTCGGCGGAACGGGACTTCTGATCGTGGTGGGGGTGGCTTTGGACACCCTGCAGCAGATCGAGTCTCATCTTCTGATGCGGCATTACGACGGATTCATGAAAAAAGGAAGGATAAAAGGGAGAATGTAACAGAAGCTAAAATGAATTTGATTTTTCTGGGATCTCCCGGCTCGGGTAAAGGGACTTTGGCCAAGCTCCTCTCCTCTGCGCTGGGAGCACCGCACATCTCGCCCGGCGACATACTGAGGGAAGAGGTCAAACAAAACAGTGAATTGGGAAAGTTAGCTTTTCCCTTCATGAATAAAGGAGCGCTGGCGCCAGACGAAATCATCCTGAAGATGATGGAAAGGAGAATCAAGCAGGCCGACTGCCTGAAGGGTTTCATCCTGGATGGGTTTCCCCGCACCCGAACCCAGGCAGAAGGATTGGATGAGCTGCTGTCCGGTCTGAACCGAAAAGTGACCTGGGCGCTGGAATTTGAGGTATCGGATGCATGCGCGGTGAGGAGATTGGGTGGGAGACGGATCTGTTCGGCATGCGGCGCGGATTTCAACCTATACACCAAACCGCCCCGGCAAGAGGGAATCTGCGATATTTGCGGCGAAAAGCTGCTCCAGCGGGCAGATGACCAAGACGAGGTGATCCTTAACCGGTTGAAGGTTTACCGGGAGGAGACTTTCCCTCTGGAGGAATATTACCAACGTCAGGGAAAATTGATACGAATAAAAGGAGAGCTCGAAGCTGAGGTGATATTACAGGAGGTTTTGAAGGCACTGGGGATCAAGGGATCTTGATCTTCGAAAGAGAAGCTGACTTAAGAAATGATTGAACTGAAAACCGAAAGAGAGATTGAGATAGTCAAGAGGAACGGTCAGATATTGGCCAAAACGTTGAAATTATTGGAAGAGAAAACCAAGCCGGGGATGAAAACCAAGGAACTGGACCAACTGGCGGAGGATTTCATCAAAAAACAAGGAGGTTATCCAGCTTTCAAAGGATACCGAGGATTTCCCGCCTCCATCTGCGTTTCCATCAACGAGGAGGTGGTCCACGGAATCCCCGGGGAGCGGGTGATAGAGCCGGGACAGATAGTTTCGCTGGACGTGGGCATTTTTAAAGACGGTTACTATGCCGATGCAGCGGAGACCTACCCCGTAGGCGAGGTATCAGAGGAAGCACTTAGGTTAATCCGGATCACCCGGCAGGCTTTGGAGCATGCCATTGGCTCACTCAAAGCGGGAAAGCATCTCTCCGACGTATCTTTTGCCATCCAGTCTTTTGTGGAGGAGAATGGATTTTCGGTGGTGAGAGATTTGGTGGGACATGGGATAGGCAAGAAGATGCACGAGGAACCCCAGATTCCTAATTTCGGGATGCCGGGACAAGGAGTGGTGTTAAAAAAAGGGATGGTTCTGGCCATTGAGCCGATGGTGAATGCAGGGACCTACGAGATATCGACCAAGCAGGACCAGTGGACTATCGTTACCTCCGACAGTTCCCTTTCCGCTCATTTCGAGCATACCGTGGCGGTGACCGAGAACGGTGCCGAGGTTTTAACCAGGGAAGATTAAGCTGATCCCCAATTCGAATGGGGATCAGATGGGATAAAAAAACGTTTTAAAAACCGGTTGAGGTTGATGCCTAAAGAGGAGACCATACAGGTTGAGGGGAAAGTGATAGAGCCTTTGCCCAACGCTTTGTTCCGGGTGGAGCTGGATAATGGTCATCAGGTTTTGGCGCACGTTTCCGGAAAAATGAGGATGAACTTCATCCGTATCCTCCCCGGAGACAAAGTAACGGTGGAGCTTTCACCGTACGATTTGAGCCGGGGCCGGATAGTTTATCGATACAAATGAACCCAGGACCAATCGGATAAATCCCAACCGGGAATAGGTCGAGGACGGTAAATTATTCAAGCAAGGGAAAACAATATGAAAGTGAGATCTTCGGTAAAAGTGCGTTGTGAGAAATGCAAAATAGTCAGAAGGAACGGGATACTGCGGGTGATCTGCAAGAATCCCCGACATAAACAGAGACAGGGTTAAATTTCGGAGGTAGAAGTTGGCCAGAATTGCAGGTGTGGATTTACCCAAGAACAAGAGAATAGAAGTGGCTTTGACCTATATCTACGGGTTAGGTCCCTCCTCCGCCAAAAAGATACTTAAGACCACCGGAGTGAATCCCGATACCCGGGTCAATAAGCTGGCGGATGAAGACGTGACCAAGCTGCGCTCGGTGATCGAATCCGATTACAAGGTGGAGGGTGCCTTGCGGGGAGAGATCTCCATGAACATAAAGCGGCTGATCGACATCGGTTGCTACCGGGGATTGAGGCACCGCCGGGGTCTGCCGGTACGGGGACAGAGGACCAAAACCAATGCCCGGACCAGAAAGGGTCCCCGGAAGACCATCGGCGCCAAGAGAGGCAAGGCCGCGGTTTAAACGACTTGAGGGTCGGGTGAAGACAGTTCGAATAATCTTTATTTCAAGCAAGGAGGAGCAAGTTGCCTGAGGTTCCGAAGAAAAAAGTCAAGAAAAAATTTGGTGCCACCGATTCCAACGCCGTAGCCCACATTCAGGCTACGTTCAATAACACCATCGTGAGCATAACCGACACCAAGGGGAATCTGATCTGCTGGTCCACTGCCGGCAAGATCGGTTTCAAAGGATCAAAGAAGAGTACCCCTTTTGCCGCCCAGATTGCAGCTCAAGCCGCAGCCAAGGAGGCGATCGAACGGGGGGTGAGGAAGGCGGAGGCCTGGGTGAAGGGTCCGGGATCGGGAAGGGAGGCAGCCATAAGATCGCTGCAAGCCTCCGGAATCGAGATCACCGCCATCCGGGACGTTACTCCCATTCCCCACAACGGATGCCGGGCGCCCAAGAGAAGAAGGGTGTAAAGTAATGAGTATTGAGACCGGGGTTTTGAGTTCAGAGGGAAAATCGATATATAGAGCGTGAGCAGTTGAAAGATACCTAGATGGAGAGGATAGATGGCAAGATATAGAGACGCAAATTGCAAGTTGTGCAGACGGGAAGGAGAAAAGCTCTTTCTGAAAGGAAGCCGCTGTTACGGGGAGAAATGTGCCTTTGATCGGAGAGCTTATTCGCCCGGAGAACACGGACGAGCGACCCGGAGAAAAGGATCGGAATACGCTTTGAGGTTGAGGGAGAAACAGAAAGTGCGTCGAATCTACGGAATTCTGGAAAGACAGTTCAGGAATTATTTTCACCGGGCGGAGAGACAGAAAGGGGTTACCGGGGAAAACCTTTTAAGGATGCTGGAATGCAGACTGGACAACATGGTTTACCGCTTGGGTTTCGCCCCATCCCGAAAATCCTCCCGACAACTGGTGCTGCATCGTCATTTTCTGGTTAACGACCACATCGTGAACATCCCCTCCTTTTTACTGAAACCGGGCGACATTGTCACGGTTAGAGAGAATAGCAAGAGTCTGGACTTAATCCACCAGGCTTTAAGAGAGGGACGGGCGGGGGATCTTCCGTATATACGGGTAGACAAAGCTCATCTGCAGGGAGAGCTTCTGGAGTATCCCAAACGGATCGACATTCCTTTACTAGTTCAGGAACAATTGATTGTGGAGCTTTACTCCAAATAATTTTTAAAGTTCTTCTGCAATATCCGTTCATGGTGAATCCTTCGGGACAAACCTTGAGGACAAGTCCGTTCAGGAGGAATCCTGGTTGCATCAAAATCATAATTCGAGCCCAAGAAAGACTAAAGTAGCGGCAGGGAATTGATAAGGAGGAATTAAGGGATGAAATGGAAGAGTTTGCAGATGCCCAAAGAGGTTTCGGTGGAGCAATCCACCATGACCGATGGATATACCAAATTTGTTGTGGAGCCGCTGGAGAGGGGATTCGGCAACACCCTGGGAACAGCTCTGCGTCGAACCCTTTTGTCCTCCATTCAGGGAACCGCCCCGGTTGCTTTAAGAATAGAAGGTGTATTACACGAATTCTCCACCATTCCGGGGGTGTACGAGGACGTTACCGAGATCGTCTTGAACGTGAAACAACTCAGGTTAAAGCTCAACGGGGACGAGCCCAAGACTCTGGTTTTTGAAACCAGCAAGAAGGGGAATTATTCCGCCAAAAACATCAAGACGGACGGAGACATCGAGATATTGAATCCGGATATGCATTTAGTCAAGATAAACGAAGATACTAAGTTCAGAATGGAGATCGACGTGGGGGTGGGGAGAAGCTACGTGGTGGCGGAACAGAACAAAAGGGACGATGCGCCGGTAGGCACCATTTTCTTAGACTCCATGTTCTCCCCCGTGCAGAAGGTCAACTGCACCATAGAGAACACCCGGGTGGGACAGCGTACGGATTACGACCGGCTGATCATAGAGATCTGGACTGACGGGAGCTTAACCCCGGAGGACGCGCTTTGTTTCTCCTCCAAGATACTGAAGGATCACCTGCAGCTGTTCATCAAGCTGGAGGAGGAACTGGAGATGGCGGAGGAGGAGGTGATAGATCAGGAGACTTTGCGCATCCGGAATCTTCTGAAGACCAAGGTGGACGAGCTGGAGCTTTCGGTGAGATCCTCCAATTGCCTAAGGGCGGCGAACATACAAGTCCTGGAGGATCTGGTTCAAAAAACCGAAGCGGAGATGCTGAAATACCGTAATTTCGGAAGGAAATCATTAACCGAACTGAATACTATTTTAAGCGATTTGGGGCTTTCGTTCGGCATGGACGTCTCCAAATACAAGGAGTTGCCCAAAGCCAAATAAAGTCGTGATCATACCGGAACATACACTTTTAGAGAAGTTTAAAAGCAAGGATTTACCTCAATGAGACACGGAAGAAAGGTAAAAAAGCTGGGAAGAACCAAAAGCCACCGCCAGGCGATGCTGGCGAACATGGCCGCCTCCCTGTTTACGTACAACATCATTAAAACCACCGAAGCCAAAGCCAAAGAGGTGAGGAAACTGGCGGAGAAGCTCATCACCCTGGCCAAAAAAGGCGGTCTTCACGCCCACCGGCAGGTTTATGACGTGATCAAAGACCGGAAACTGGTCAAGAAGATTTTCGACGAGATCGCCCCCAAGCTGAATGAGAGAGAGGGCGGTTACACCCGGGTTTTGAAGCTGGGGATTAGAAGAGGTGACGGCGCTCAGCTGTCCGTAGTAGAGCTTTTGATTGAGAAACCGGCTAAAGAGGAGAAGAAAGGGAAAAAGGAGAAGGGGGCAAAAAAAGAAAAAGCCGAGAAAGAGGAGACCAAGAAAGCTAAAGGAAAACCGGAAGCCAAGCCGGAAAAGAGTAAGAAGAAAGAGGAAAAAACGAAAAAGAAGGCCGAAGAAGAGATTGAAGAAGAGGAAGAAGCTGAAGAGAAAGAAATCTAGTTAAGATTATTACCGAATTTCAGTTTTGAGATATCGACCAACCGCAGGATTGATGCCACCTGCGGTTTTGTTTTATATCTACGTTTATTCGGAATAGCTCGGAATACTCATATAGCTAAAGGCACCGGCAGCCCAAGCCCGGTCCGGCTTGAAAGAGATACCTGACCAGATTGACTATATCCTCCAATTCGACCACCCCGTTGCAGTCGGTATCCCCGGCTAAAAGCGGATGGCTGGGAGGGCCGTCTTTGAGGAGATAATTTATTTCATAGATAACATCGCCAATGTCAAAAACACCGTCACCATTGGCATCTCCTCTGGGGATGGTCAGCGGAACCGGGCTGATTTTAAGCAGAAGCACATCACCCGGGGTGGTGCCGCAAGAGCTGGTACATCCTACCACCATGTAGCTCCCATCAGTGGCCTGAATCACCGCCTCACCAACATCACCGCCTATATCCCCATAGGTTCTAGTCCAGAGTGTATCCCCATTCGGGTCGATCTTGATCACATAAACATCGTTCTCATAATCCGATCCCGGTGATATTGTCCAACCAGCCACAATATATCCACCATCTGAGGTTTGCCGGACAGAATGACCGCATGACGATCGGCGGTTTGTGAAAAGTCTGCTCCATAGAGTATCCCCGTTTGGGTTGGTTTTGATCAAATAGACCCTGTCGGTGTCGGTAACGCTTACACCAGATATAATATAACCTCCACCCGAAGTTTGCTGACAAGAGTAGGCGTAATTTGAGTTCCAACCATAGGAGACGGGACAGTAGGTTCTTGTCCAGAGTGTATCTCCCTGCGGGTTGGTCTTTATCAGGTATACATTGGAGACAGCAGGTCCGAATGACTCGGTATTACCTACAATAATATACCCCCCGTCGGTGGTCTGTTCGACATGGAACGCCATGTCCCGACGGCTGCCTCCGTAAGTCTTGAACCAGAGGAGACTTCCCAGCGAATCGGTTTTTACCAGATAGACGTCTTCCTCACCCGCCCCATAAGAATAGGTCCATCCGGCAAGAATATACCCTCCATCCGTAGTCTGCTGTACTGAGGGGCAATTTTCCCAGTCGCTGCCGCCATAGGTTCTGAACCACCGCAGCGATCCATCCGGTTTGGTCTTAATCAAATATGCCTGGAAAGCGGAGCCATACGATGTGGTGGTGCCCGACGTGACATAACCACCATCTGTGGTCTGTTGGACCGATTTACATTGCTCTAAACCGCTTCCTCCAAAAACCTTAGTCCAGAGGGTGTCTCCGTTAGCGTCGGTTCTAATCAGATACACTTGTTTGTCGTACCCAAATGAATATGTCTCCGCAACCAAAATAAACCCGCTATCCGCAGTCTCAGCTATTCCCAATCCACAATCCTCAGCAATACCGCCATAGATCCGACTCCACGCTATGTCCTGCCCAAGTGTGGTGTCAGCTAAAAGAAACAAGACAAAGAAAATAAACAGCATCTCCGAAATCCTGTTTTTCATATAGAATTCAATGGGGGAGAAAGTAAAACGTCTTGTAAGCATATTTAGTTCCTTTTGATTTAGTATGAATTCTTATTATCCTTTCGCTAACGGACAAAATCATAATGGATAGAGATATTTTATGGTTGTACTCTCACGTTCTTTAAAATGTACGATCAAACATGGGGCCTATAACGACAACTTTTATCTCTTTCATGCATGAAGAGTTTTAGGCAACTATTTTTCATCAACTAATTGGGGGATCACCCACCCTAAAATAGGGCGGGTGATCTGTGTCTTTAACTACTGCTACACTCTATTTATTACAGGGGCATTCGTGTGTGGACCCAGGTTCAGGCTCCACACAGAAATCTCTTCGCATTCCATTCTGCCCATCCCAATAGCCACCCTCGATGTTCTGGCAACCATCGCAAAGATCATACCAACCTCTTTTATCCTCAGCGATCCTGAGTATATACCAGTTTTCACCAGTAGCTGTTGTGGAAGGGTAGTAATTTGGATAGAGATCGCAATGTGCCATAACCGTATAACCATGCGTAGCAGTACCATAGAAGGCGATGGCATCTCCACCGCCTGATCCCCAAGACAGAGATAATGCAATCACTACCAATGCCACACCCGCCAGACCTAATATAATGTACTTTTTCGTGACAAGCCCTCCTACATTCATTATTAATTCTGCCTTTCCGTCTAACTTCCTCTATCGAAAGAGGAAAAAGTGAACCAATCAAACCTTAACAGCAATTACTTACAAAAACTCCCCTTTCTATCTCATCCAGTGTTAAAATATGACATGGAGCCCTCCTCTCCGGTTTTTGGGGTTTTTCTCCTTGCTTTCGTGATAGTTTGATACTTTGCAAGGAGCATATAAGAATACCCTTAGATCATCCTCCCATATAGCTTTAGGCGGAACAAAGAAATACTTAATCCTTTTTGGAATTTACACAAAGATACAGCCTCTATAACCATCAAACTGAAGTTATGATTTATAACTATAATTAATATATTTTTTACCGTTTGTCAAGCCTTATTTTGGAGTATTTAGAAAAATGTTTAGAAGAAACATGTTGACCGTCCCCTGCGTATGTGATACGTTTATTCAGACGAAACACGAGAGGGAGAAATGAATCATCCAAACACACAAGATTCCCAAAGCCAGTTGTTTGCCGAGGTGTCCAAACTGCTTAACTCCACTCTGATTCTGGATGAGCTTTTGGACGTGATCTTGAATTTAGCCTCGCAGACCATTGGAGGCGGAGGCGGAAGAGAAGGAAGAATAAAGTCGATAATTATCGAATTCGTTTAATATATATCGACCAACCGCAGGTTTTTAGATTTACCTGCGGTTTTGTTTTGAAGAGTCAGCTCGGGGAGCGATTCATATTTTATTAATATACCAGATCTTTAAAACATAAAAATTCGAATTGAACTGTGTTACCAGTTTGACAACTCATTATAAGGCACGACCCAGCCTGCAAGATGACCTGAATATGTGCAATAACCGGAATTATATTCTAAAAAAACATATTGACCGTTTTTGTCGTATGTGATATGTTTATTCAAGCCAACTTAGGAGGGATAGATGACTGACCCAACCATGCAGAATTCCAAATGCGAATTATTCGTTGAGGTATCCAAGCTTCTGAATTCCACTTTGCATTTGGACGAGCTTTTGGACGTGATCTTGAATTTAGCCTCGCAGACCATGGAGGCGGAGGCAAGCACCATTCTGGTCCGGGACGATAAGAAAATGAACATGGATCTTTACATATCCTCTGCGGGGGGAACCATCCGGGAGAAACTGCAGGTGGCGAGGGGAGAGGGGATGATTGGATGGGTGGCGGAGAATGGCCAGCCGGTGATCTCCAATCAGGTGAAAGAAGACCCCCGATACAGCCCGGAGCTGGAGAAACAGATAGGATTCTCCATCCAATCCTTGATCTGCGTCCCCTTATTAAGAAAAGGGAAATTAATCGGTGCGGTAAGCGCCTTAAACAAACTGCAGGGAAAGGAGTTCGGTCCCCAGGATCTGGAGATTTTTTCGTCTTTAGCCGATCAGATTGCGGTGGCTTTGGATAACTCCTACCTTTTCCGCAAAGCCAAAAAGAAGACTTTGGAGCTGGAGACCCTGCTGGAGGTGGAAAAATCTTTAAGTTTTTCACTGGATTTAGATAAACTCCTGGGATTGATTTTGGATTCCCTTTTAAAAGTAGTCAAATACGATGCTGCTGCCATCTTTTTGAAGGACCAGGAGAGGCAGGAGATCGAACATATCAAAGCCCGAGGATTTGATCCGGCTTTGGAGCCGGATCTCAAGCTCAAGATCGGTCAAGGGCTGGCAGGATGGGCGGCAAAAACTCAAAAGAGCGTGATCGTCCCCAACGTCAAGCAAGACTCCCGTTATATCGAAGCCCGGGTGGAGACCCAGTCCGAAATGGTGGTGCCGATACTCGCCCAGAATAGAATCATCGGGGTATTTAACTTGGAGAACGACAGACTGAATGCATACAGCGAGGACGATTTGGAACTCTTAGAAGCCTTTGCCGGCTTAGCCGCCATATCCATCGAAAGGGCTCGCCAGCATCAGGAGATACTGGAGAAAAGGAGGCTGGAGGAGGAGCTTTCCATCGCTAAGCGGATTCAACAGAGCTTTTTACCCCGGGAGAGACCGCAGCTTTCCGGTTTCGACATCTGCGGTATCAATATCCCGTCGGAGGAGGTGGGGGGGGACTACTACGATTTCATTCCCATCATCGACAATCAAATGGGGATCGTCATCGGCGACGTATCGGGCAAAGGGATACCTGCCGCCCTGATCATGGCGTCATTCAGAGCCAGCCTGATCGCCGAGATAAGAAACAACTATGCCATCCGCAGCATCATGTTCAAGGTCAATAACCTCCTCTTCGAGAGCACGGAGCCGGGTAATTACGTTACCGCCCTATACGGCGTGCTGGACATTAAAAACCGGATATTAACCTTTGCCAACGGTGGTCACAATGCCCCTATATTGAGACATGCCGACGGGAGCATAGAATATCTTACTCAGGGGGGGATGGCTTTGGGTGCATTGGAGGACTCCAAATATGAGGAGAGACCGGTAAAACTCAATACCGGGGAAATCATAGTTTTCTATACCGACGGGGTGACTGAAGCCAAAAACGAAAAGGAGGAGGAATTCGGAACCCAGCGGTTAAAACAGGTGATAGACATTTCACACCCACTCAGTGCAAACCAGATCATGGAAAATATCCAAAATGCGGTTAAAGCTTTTACCAACGATGCTTCTTATGCAGATGATTTGACTTTGGTAGTGATCAAAGTGGTGGATTAGATGCCAGGGTCTTGGGACTTGAGATTGGAGACTAGCAGGGGGAAGATGATAAAGGGTTACAGCAACCCGGAGATATGCGGAGTAAATAAAAATATCCGATTAAGAAATAAAAGGGACGATATACAAGGTAATTTGTTTTGTTCTAAAATAATCTTGCTACCAACCAAAAACGTCGGGATATATAATGAAAATGCGTTCCCAAATTTTTCTATTGGTCATCTTGCTCAGTTTAATACTGATAAGCTGTGCGGCTCAACCCCGTTTTTGCCCGGAGCCGGCGGCGAAAAGGAAGGATAAGGAAGTCAGGAAGGAGAAGACCCAAAGTAACGAAGAGGCACAATCCGTATATTCGGAAAAACAAAGCGGTCTGGATCAGGGTAAGATGGGGAGAATAATCGATTCCTATATGGGAACCCCCTACCAGCGCGGAGGAGAAACCAAAGCGGGAATGGATTGTTCCGGACTGGTGGTGGCAGTCTATAAGCAATATTCGGGTTTTAAGCTGCCGCATGACACCAAAAAGCTTTTCAAATTAGTCAAGCGTATCGATAAAGGAAATCTGGCATACGGGGATTTAGTTTTCTTCTCGGACGGATGGTTCGGGGTTTCGCACGTGGGGATATACATCGGTGAGGGTAAATTCGTCCACTCCATAGAGGATTTCGGAGTCATCATTTCATCTATAGAAGAGGACTATTATAAGAAGAAATATATCGGCGCCAGAAGGGTAATACCTTGAAAAGAGGTGAAAGGTTATAGGTGTTAGGTGATAGGCAAAAGCAGGTGATAGATCAAAGGTAATTGGTGTTAGGAGAGAACAAAACCTTAAGTCTTGAAAACAGGTGATAGGTAAAAACAGGTTATAGGTGACAGATGTTTGGTGAAGACAGAACCTTCACCCTTACACCTAAGACCTAGCACCTATCACCCAGCACCCCTTCCTCCCTAGATTTCTAATATGATCAATAACAACATACAAACAAAATTGGAAAATCTTCCTTCAAAGCCTGGGGTGTACCTGATGAGAGATGTCTCGGGGAAGATCGTCTATGTGGGGAAAGCCAAATCCTTAAGAAACCGGGTGCGATCTTATTTCCACGGCAGCCCCCCTGATCATCCAAAGATTTCGACTTTAATCTCCAAAATAGCAGATTTCGACATATTGGCTACCGACTCGGAGATGGAGGCTTTGATCCTCGAAGCCAATCTCATCAAGGAGCACAGACCCAGGTACAACGTAAATTTGAAGGACGATAAAAGATATCCATACCTGAAGGTCACAGATGAACCCTACCCCCGGGTGTTGGTGGTGCGAAGAGTAAAAGAGGACCAGGCCAAATACTTCGGACCTTTTACCAACGTGAAAGCCATGCGAAACATCCTTCGACTCTTGCGGAGGATATTCCCGGTGCGTAGCTGTAATTATGCCCTCCCCTCCAGCCGGAAAATCAAACTGTGCCTGGATTATCATATTAAAAGATGTTCAGGACCCTGTGAGGATAAAGTATCGCAGATAGAATACCAGGAGATCATCAAAAGCATTTTGCTCTTCCTGTCCGGTAAAAACCATCTCCTTCTGGAACATCTTCAAGAGAAGATGGGCGAATATTCCGAGGGGGAGGAGTTCGAGAAAGCCGCATCGGTTCGGGACCAGATCAAAGCTTTGCAAAGCGTGACGGAGAAACAGAAGGTGGCGGACATCGAGAGGGTGGATCGGGACGTCGTAGCCTATGCCCGGGATCATAAGGATATCGCAGTGGTGGCTCTGCAGATAAGAGAGGGGATATTAATCGGAAGACAGAATTTCCATCTGACCGGTTTTGAGGGGAGCACCGATCCGGAGATATTATCCGCCTTCCTCCGGCAATATTACATGCATTCGGCAGTGATCCCTCCCCAGATCATTCTTCCCACAGAGATAGACGATCAGCAGATGATCGAAGAGTGGCTCTCAGCAAAAAGAGAGGGGAACGTGAGGATGGTTATTCCCCAGCGGGGGGAGAAATTCAAAATCCTGGAGATGGCCGGCTATAATGCCCGGCTTTCTCTGAACGAGTTAATGTTGCAAAAAAGTGAAGCGAAGAAGAAAGTGCCCGCATCCATAGCCGCATTGAAGAAAGATCTTTATCTTTCCCTCCCCCCCCGGAAGATCGCGGCACTGGATATATCCAACCTGGGGCCGGCGAATGCGGTGGGCTCCCTGGTTTTCTTCGAGGATGGTCAACCCCGGAAAAGCCAATACCGTAAATTCAGGATCAAGACGGTGAAAGGACAGGATGATTTTGCCATGCTGGCAGAGGTAACCGGAAGGTATTTTAAATATCTAACCGGGGAGAAAAAGGGATTTCCCGATTTGCTTCTGGTGGACGGCGGGAAGGGGCAGCTGTCGAGTGTAGTTAAGACTTTGAAAAGCCTGGGGATGGAGAAGCTGAACGTAGTCGCTTTGGCCAAAAGACTGGATGAGGTTTTCCTGCCGAACAAACCAGACCCTTTGATGATTCCCAAAGGCTCGGTCTCGCTAAAGCTCCTGCAGAGGATAAGGGACGAGGCGCATCGTTTTGCCGTGCAGTATCACCGAAAGCTGAGCAAAACCAGTACCATCAGATCCGAGTTGGACCAAATCCCCGGGATCGGACCGAAAAGAAGAGAGGTTTTGTTAAAATATTTCGGCTCGGTGGAACAAATCCGGCATTCGAGTTTAAAAGAATTATTGAAGGCGGAAGGGGTAGCCAAGAAAACGGCAGACAGCATATACCGGCATTTTCATCCGGAGAGATAATCCCGCTTGATCCGTCACCCTTCATCTTTTGGAAGGAGGAAGGTTGCCATCGGGGATGTCGAATCCGTCTATAAGATCGGATCTGCTGGTGACTTCAAGTAAAGAGAATAATCCTTCATCCATAAGGATCAACGGCAAGGATCATATCAAAAAAATCGGAGATCTCAGCATTTTGAGCACCACGGACAAGAAAGAGAAAATCCAGTGTTTCCTTATTTTCCCGGAGCGGAGAACAAGATCGATGCGGAATATTCCATCCTGCAAGCGATAGTCGATCAGGCACAATTGTTTTACAAATATCTGTATTGGACCAGTGCGTAAGAGGGGGTAGAAGGATCAGATCAAGAATAGAAACCTTGAAACCGGTAAAAGCGGAGAGTTAATTCACCACGCATTCCTTCGGATCAGCGGATCGGCATGGGGAACAATGCCAAAAACAGCAGTAAATTTTTCTATTCCAATGAAAGCTTTTTCGCTTCCTTGATGATCCCATACAAACCATTGTCCAGCTGAGCGAAGAGCTTCAGATGCTTATATCTGTCTTCCAAAGTTGCCTCCACCACATCCCGGTTCACCGATGCTAAAAGCACCCTACCGAATATCACCATGTCCTCGCCGTATTTTTTGGTCCAGTCCAAGGAACATTCCAGGTGGGCTTTGCATTCCGAGATTCGGGGGGTGGAGAGCTTGACCGACTTGATGGGGGTGAACCCGAGCTTTTTTATATCTTTATCATTGGTCGGTTCGAGCTCGATGATTTTCCATACCTTTTTGGCCAGCTCTGCTCCGGGTATGTTGATGATGAACTCTCCGGTGGAGAGGATGTTTTTAGCGGTGGGGGTGCTGGTATTGCAACCGAACCCCACGATGGCAGGGCGCGAGGAAAAGATGGATATGGAGTTCCTCGCTCCCAGGCAGGGGATTTTTTCCTTGTTAATTGAACTGATCAACAGGGTCTGCCCTACCAGAGGAAAGCGGAATCCATCCACCAAGGGAAACGTTGCCACCGCTCTTAAACCGCTGATGTCGTAATCTACCTTTTCCGATGTTTCTTTCATCACAGCTCCTTTTAATATTCGGATTATCTTACATAGACTCCCCTTGCCGTTTAACCTCCGATATCGCTTGGGTTCGGTTACACGGCAGAGGGTAACCTGACGTGAGAAATTCTTGAATTTAGCTTAAAGATTTAGAAAAACTGAATATTCAAATATATTACTTCCTCAGATCATGTCAACTAAAATATTTTCGAAGTCTCTCTTTTTCGTTTTTATCGGGGAGGAGAAATTCCACTTCTCTTCCGGATCGATGAGAGGAGAAACAGTTATCTGAATGCTTATTGCGATTATACGAAAATTCTAATCGGTAGTATTTGAAAAAAAGCATTTTTTTAAAAAAAGATTAAAGAGATTTACCCCATTCGTAATTTGCTGCGGTGCATAAGAATTAATACTCTCCTATATCAGTTTTTCCACGTAGGATTTTATACTGCCTTACAGGTGTTGAAGCATGGGATAGCGGTTTGTGTTCCTTATCTGCTTGGCCGGTCTTCAGAACTTTCTTATATCCTCTGAACGCCGGATGGGTGTATCAGCTCAAAACCTCAGGGGAATCATAACCCCCCAGGTGAAAATCATCGGCGTTTAGAAAAATGTCAAATGGCAGCCGGTGCTTCTTTCATCAGCTTTAATCTTTTTTTGTCTATCTTTCCATTTTCCCAGGTCTTCAAAAAAAGCTCGGCCATTTCGGGATCGAATTGGGTGTCGGCACAGTCCCGGATTTCATCTAAAGCCTGCTTGAAGGTTTTGGCTTTTCTATAGGGTCGATCACTGGTCATGGCGTCAAAGGTATCCACCACCGCCATCAGGCGCCCTTGCAGAGGTATCTGATCTTTTCTCAATCCATAGGGATAACCCTTGCCGTCGAATCTCTCATGATGATATAGCACATAGGGGACGGCAGGAGCCAAAAACGGGATGCCTTCCAGAATCTTTGATCCGCAGATGGGATGCTGTTTCATGGCTTCGAATTCCTCGAAGGTGAGTGTCTCCGACTTGTTCAGTATGGCATCCGGAACCCCCAGTTTCCCGATGTCGTGCAGAATGCCACCCATCTTGACCTCCCACAGCTTCTCCTCCTCCCATCCCATCTCGGTGGCCAAGGATTGAGCCATCATGCACACCCTTTCGGTGTGACCCCGGGTATAGATGTCCCTGGCCTCCACCGCATTGGCTAAGGCGGTGAGGGTCTGCAGATAAGACTCCTTCAATTCCTCGTAGAGCATGGAATTCTCAATGGCCGAAGCTGCCTTGGAAGCGATGATGGAGAGTGACTGAAGCTGACCGGGGGTGAACGGAGAGACCTGCTCCTGCGATCTGATCAGAACGAGGATTCCAATCACTTTTCCCTTGGCCATTAAGGGATGAACGATGGCTGACCGAATGCATTTTTTCAACGAATGACGACCGATCTGATCTCTCGACTCCTCCTTATCAATGACACGCGGTCTTCCGTATTTGATGACCCATTTGGAGATATCGTCCTGACCGGTGAGAATCCCGCTTCCCCTTAACTCCTCCGGAACACCCAGGGAGGCTTTGGGAATAACTTTCGAGGATTTTTCGTCCACCAACAGAAAAGAGGCCATGTCGGCATCCAGCTCCTTGATGGCGGTCTCGAGGATTAAGTTCAACAGGAAATCCAGGCGGATGGTGGAACCCATGGCTTCGCTGATCTTGTACAGAGATACCGCCTCCTTCAAATGTATGTTCTCGCGATAAAGCCTTTGTTTTTCCAAGCCCCTTTTGATCACCGCTCTCAACGTATCCATGGAAAAAGGCTTGACCAGATAATCGTAGGCGCCGGATTTCAATACCGTCACCGCATTCTCGATAGTGGGCTGCCCGGTCATGAGGATCACTATGGCATCGGTATGGAATCGCATGGTCTGATTGATTATATCCACACCGGATACCCTTCCCATGATCAGATCGGTTAGGACTAAATCGACGGGCTGAGCCTTGATCAATTCGAGTGCTTTCTCCGGATCAGAGGAGGTTTGAATCTGGTACCTTTCAGCGGTCAGCATCTCCTTAATGACCTCGCAGATATATTGCTCATCGTCAACCACCAGAAGATGGGGCGGGGTTCCAGCGCCGGAGGTTTTCACCTCTTCCGTGGAGGTAAGGCATTCGCCGGAAGGTGGGTACATCTTCTGGTTCTTCGAATTTGCCACCTCCGGGGAGATGCTTGAAGCGGTAATATCCAGAGCGGAGTCTCTCTCTGCCGGCTTAGGGTATGGCTCCTCAGCTTTGCCGCTTCTGCGCTTCGCAGTTTCGGGAAGAGCATCCTCATCCGGGGCACCCTTGGATCGAAGGGTGGAACACCCGTTATGACCAGATCTGCTGCTCATCTGCCCCCTTATTTAAACACAGGTATTTTAAAGAGAAATGACGGTAAGCATTGGAGTGCAAGCCTTACCACCGGCTTGTTCACCCAGATTCACAACCACCTACACGAATTTTGTATCGGCTGAAAGCTTCCGCTGGTTGAATTTTCGTCTGCTCTTCTTTTGAGCAATTGCCGGAATGATACTGGTGCTGCATAGAATATCCGTCCGGATAGATTAATTCAATCAGGAACATCATAATATTTTTGAGTCTTTACGTCTGGAGATGAAAATTCGGAAGGGTTATGCCCAGGAGGGATTTACAGCTTTAGTTTAAAATTGGGATAAAACAGATCCAGAAATTGGGTATACGATTTTAACCTCTTCCCCAGCAGACCGAAGAAATCGGACAAGGAAAGTCCCACCCCGCAGTAGAACTCCCTTTGGGGTTCGATCCCCCGATGGGTTACACTATATCCCAAGCCGATGCATAGAACCCTTCGGGGGACAAACAGCCGGGGACGGTAAGTGAGCCAGAAGATGAAATTGTCGAATTCTCCGAAGGTTTGGGAAAAAGCCGGATGATTGGTGAGGAAGAGGTTTCTCTTCCAGCTTACCTTGACATCGAAATCCTGAAGAGAGCATTGGTGTTTTTTGGCGAAGGCGAATCCCACCCCCATATAATCGAATATCAAATCGGATACTCCCAGACCCTGCCGGGGATTGTATGCATCCACCGGGAACTCCACGATGGTCAAAATCAGGGCGGACTCGATCATGGATACAAGCTGGCTGGTCTTGGGAGAGAATCCGATCCAATCATACATCCAGAAACAGAGCTGGGTCATCTTGTACCCCCAGGTGAAATGGCTTAACTCGTCGGTCTGGGCCAGGTGATCGCCGGTCCAGTCGTCCTTGACGTGGAATTTTCCGTCGGATTTCCCCCAGCTGTCCATGGCATGCTTCAGTCCGAAGTAGATGTATGCAGCACTTCCGGCTCCCATGATGGCGGCTCTTTTATAATCGATCCTCCGTTGTTTTAAACTGTAAGAGAATTTCAGATTTCTCGGGAAAAAAGCGGGCTTGGTACTACGGAAACAGGGATTCGAAAAAAGATTAAATTTCGTTTCAAAAAGAGAAGGGGTGCGTACAATCAAAGGCTGCGATGGAAAAAACCTGTTTTGACAGATAAGTTTTGAAGACGAAAGAGAATTGAAACATTTTAAGTTTTTTGATCCCTCGTAATCCACCGGATGAATCGAATCGGAGAATGCAGAATGCCGGGTACGAGATTCATCCCCCTCTCCTAGAATTGCCCAGAGCTTTCCGTTGAATGCTAAAAGCCCACTAAAGACAATGGAAATGAATACAAGTGTTTTTTTCTTCTTACCCATACTATGATGATAATGCAAACGAGGTTTCTGTCAAGCTTTTTACTATGGAATCACCCTTAAGCTCCATATATAGCGTGGTCGGTTAAACAGAATGCCGGTGATAACGGACGAGAGAAGCAGTCAGTTTGAGGAGAGGGGCAGGTAGGGAACGGCGTTGAGTGTTAGATCAGCTCTTTCGCCTGAGGATAGATGAAAATCACCGGCTGCTGCGATCATGGCGGCATTGTCCGTGCACAGGATGGGGGGGGGATGGAAAACCTGCAGGTGATTTTTTTGTGCTTCATATTGAAATTTCTCCCTTAAGCGGCTGTTTCTGGCAACCCCCCCGGCCAAAGCAATCTTGTCGGTTTTCTTTTTCAGGCACGCCCGGATCCCTTTTTCCACCAGAACGTCCACCACCGCCTCCTGAAAGCTGGCAGCGATATCGATCCTCTGCTCTTTTAATTTTTCCTCCGGCAGCCTGGAGACAAAGATTGCCACCGCGGTCTTAAGGCCGCTGAAGGAGAAATCGAAACTCTCCTCCTCCAGACGGGCTCGGGGGAATTTGAAAAAATCGGATTTACCCTCCCGCGAAACACGGTCTATCGCCGGACCGCCCGGGTATCCCAAATTCAGGACCTTCGATACCTTGTCGAACGCTTCTCCGGCTGCATCGTCCCGGGTTTGCCCCAAAAGCTCGTATTGGCCCTTATCGGCTACATAGACCAAGCCGGAATGCCCGCCCGATACGACCAGGCACACAAAAGGGGGGGTGAGATCCGGATGCTCCAGGAAGTTGGCGAAGATATGACCTTCGATATGGTTTATCCCAACCAACGGGATGGCACAGGTAAAGGATATGGCTTTGGCAAAAGACAATCCGATCAAAAGAGAGCCTACCAAACCGGGACCACAGGTTACAGCTACACCCTCGATATGGTCCAGCGTAACTTTGGCTTCATCCAAAGAGGAACGAACTATGGGTATAATGGTACGGATGTGTTCGCGCGAAGCCAGCTCGGGCACCACCCCTCCGTACCGGTTATGCACCATCTGAGAATAAACCAGGTTGGATAAGATCTCCCTTCCATCCCGGACCACGCTGGCAGCGGTTTCATCACACGAAGTTTCAATACCTAAAACAAGCATATCGTTACGGTTGATTCAAACTCGACAGATGGTTGCTCCACCCAACGGTGGAATCCGAGAGGTTTCTCCGGAAAGCCTAAATCAAGACTTGAATAGATCACAAGCCTGAAATACTGTCTGAGCCGAAGGGTTTTTCAAAATCCAATTGACAATGTGACACATGCTGCGCTGGAAATGACCGATAATCATTCAGTCCTGCCGGGATCTGCTCCATTCCGATACGGTATATCGACAAGCCGGAGTAATTTCCATCTTCTTCCATCATTTTTCCAACACCTCAACCGAATCCGGAATAGCTTCCTTAAGTATTATGTCCGACGGTAATTGCACCTGAACCGGAAGCACGATGCTCTCCCTTCGTTTGACTTTCGTACCGTCGACGATCACCTTGATATCATCCGGATTTATCCGACTTACCAAGGTCTCAGCGCTGGTTATGATAACGGAGATGCTGTCTGGCTGAAGCACGACCTCTCGGTAGCCGGGAAGTCCGATCACCTGAACCGGCAGGTCCGAAATCCGCCTATCTGCGGATTTCTGGACATCCGCGGAAAAGCTGATCTTCTGGGCGGAAAGGCGGAGATTATAACCGGGGGGTAATAAAAGATCCGCCTGATCCGACACCGGCTTTGTTACCTTATCGAGCACCCTTTGGCTGGTATAGATCTCTTGCAAGTCCGTCACCCATTTTTTGGGTCCCGATACCATCACCTGTTTAGGGCTATAATGCAATTCACCCACCTGTATATATCCCTTTTCCGGCAAGATGGTGATGCGGGGTCGAACCTCCACCTTCTGTTCCAGAAGATTATCCAGCTTTATCTTCAGCTCCTGGGGGAGGATTATATTGGTTACATTCAGCTCTAATCCCTCCGCAATCGGTATCTGCTGAGGTTTGATGACATAATCCGTCTCGCCGGCCTTAAAGAGTTTGGCATCAATCTTTATGCTCCTTCTTTCAGACAACAGAAACTTCAGATGCTCTTTTCCCCTGCCCCGGATATCGACTTCCACCTGGTGGGGTATTTTTTCCGACAAAACCAGCTGCGGGGGGATGTTGATGATCTCCGAAGGGAAAGTTCTAGTGGTTTCATAAACATGGTCGGTAGCAACATGGAACCACAAAAGCAGTGCCATGATCAAAGCGGCCAGCTTATACCAGAGATTTCGAAAGAGGAAACGCCACATGAGCTTTCCTTTTAAGAGGGAGATGGACGAAGCGTAGAACGGTTTGTAATTCTTCTTTATAAGTATGGTTAGAGACTCTTACTTATCGGAAAAACCGATGGGTTTGCCAAAGCTGATCTCCCCGTTATCTATCCGGATGGAGAATCCGCATAGGGGATTGGAGCATACCCAGGCTTTGTAGGTGATGGCGGCACCTTCCCGTCCATAGTCCGAGAGAGGAAGAAGCACCCCACCATTGCATTTGTTACATTCCGGAAACTTTAACTCCATACCTTCCACACCTCCTCCCGTAAAATGACCGCACAATTAAATCTCTTTACCTCGTCCACCTCAAAGGTAAATAACTAAAAATCCGGTCTGGTGTCAAGCGTAAGATTGGCCTAGCTCACTTTTTTCGCCGGGACTTTAAAATCCGGTTAGAGCATTGGTAAAGATTGCGGAGGTGACCAATAGAAATTTCTCTTATCAATGCATAAAAAAGTATCTTTGGGGGAATGATCAAAAATGCACGAAACCTGTCTTCTTCAAATCCCTGGTTTTTCCCGAGCTCTGAACCAACCGGATGCTTTTGCTTTGGTCCACCACCTCGCCGATGATCGAGAGATTCACCCTTCTTTTGATGGAATCAATCTTATTTAACTCCTTCTTGTCGATGGTAAACAAAAGCTCATACTCCTCCCCGGAGGATAAGGCTAAAGATAGGGGGGACAGATTCAAGATAGAAGCAAGCTTCCTGCAGGTGGGGGATAAGGGAAGTTTATCCTCATAAACCACTGCTCCCAGGTTAGTCTGGCGGGTGAGATGAAAAAGCTCGGAGGAGAGTCCATCGCTGATGTCGATCATGGAGTTTATCTTTAAATTCCGAACCAGGATTCTGGCTTGTCGAATGCGGGGATAGGGCTGCAGATGTTTCCGGACCAAGGGCAGATTACCCCGACCGTATTTTTTTAGATATTCCAACCCGGCTTGGGATTCACCCAGGTTCCCGGTAACGCAGATCAAATCCCCTTTTTGGGCTCCGGTTCTTTTGACAAATAATCTAGGCTCAACTTCCCCTAAGAGGGCGATGGTGACAAAGAGATTTTGGGGAGATAGGGTGGTGTCTCCCCCGATGATTTTACAATCATACCTTCGGGCGATTTTATTCATCCCCCGATATAGCGAAAGCACGTCTTCAGACTCTATGAATTCAGGTAATCCGATGGTGACCAAAGCATATTTGGGCAGCCCTCCCATGGCGGCGATATCGCTTAAATTTGCCGTCATGGTTTTCCATCCCACCTGCTCGAAGTTGAAATAACGCAGGTCGAAATGAACTTTTTCCACCAGGGTATCGGTGGTGAAAACAAGAAGTCGTTTCGGGGATGATTTTATCACCGCTGCATCGTCACCGATGTTGACCAACACCTGCCGGTCCTTTGCAAGAATCTTTTTCTTGATCGATTCAATCAGGCCAAATTCGCCTATTTGCTTTATCCTCATCTCCAGTCACCGTTTTTAAGTCATAATTGAACCAGCATCCAACTTAAGTCAGGTGCTGGCTGGAGTTGACATTCTTCAGCTTGTTATTCTCGCAAGTTAGGGTCGTTCCAGAAAAAGCGGGTAGCTCCCAGAGGAGTTCCGAACCAGATGTAATCCCCGTCTAGGACCATATCCTGGACGTTATTATCCAAAAGCCCATCATCGGTGGTATATTTGATCCAGATACCGGTGGTCTGGTTCAGCTTCCATACCCCGTTTTTGGTCGCCACCCAGACGTTGGTTTTATCGCAGACCAGCTTGAACACGTCCACCTCCGGAAAGTTCAACCGGTTATCGTATACCTGGCTTTTGTCACTGACCGGGCTATATCCCAAAATCCCGACATCGGTGCCGAACCAAATCTCCTCCTTCCCGCTGGGCATATTCTGGCCGGACCAGCGGGCAATGGATCTGACCTGATTGCTTAACAAGCCGTCGGAAGTCATGAACCGGTACCAAGTCTTTTTCTCTTTGTCCAGGGTATACACTCCGGCGTCGGTTCCCACCCAGACATAATGGGAATCGGTGAGGATGGAAAAAATATATAGATTAATCAAGAGCGGATCACGGATGGTTACCAGCGTGTCATATTCAATATCAAAAACAGCCAGTCCCCGGGGAGTGCCGACCCACAGATATCTCCCCTCCGATTTCAAGGTGGTGATCTGATCATCCGGCAAGCCATCGAAAGAGGTGTAGGTCCACCAGGTGGAGTCTTTCTTCTGCATACGAGACAAACCCTTGGGGGTTCCCAGCCAGACATATTTGCTATCTGCCGCCATGGCATTCACCGCATTACTGGCCAAGAAAGAAACATTGGGGGTGTAATAGTATTTCCAGGTTTGGGTAATGCGGTTATAACGGGTAATTCCGCTGGAGGGATTTAAAAATCCGGTTCCCCCGAACCAGATGTCGTTTCCATCTATCAGCACGGCTTTGACGTCTTTGTCATAAAGCCCGTAGGAGAACATCTTCAGACGAAGCTCATTGAGTGAAGCCATCCCGGCATTAAGACCCCAGGTGGTCACCCACACCTCGTTGTTATCACCCCGCAGGTAATCGGTGATGGCATACCGGTTCAGGTTTTCGTCCATCACATAAAAACCCCCGGCGGAGGTGGGTCCATAATCGGTGAAAAAGTCGGGTAATCGGAAAATAGAGGTGTCGCTTTGGATCAGTTCACGGGGGAATATGTCTTCCCGGGTCCATTCGCCAAATGCGAAATTGTATACCGCCGATCCGAGATACGTGTCCGCCCAGATCTCACCCCGGTCCGGATCGTAGGCAACATTTCTCACCCAGTTATCAGGCAAGCCATCGGTGGTGGTTAAGGGGGGTTCCCAATATTTATCCCACCGGTCATAGCGAGTCACACCGCCGGTGGTTCCGAAATAGACATGACGGTAATCCAAGGCGACGGAGGTGACGTATCGAAATACGGAATAGCTTACCCAGTCCCCCACCAGATACTTCCCCCGGGCTTGGATTAAGGGAGAGTAGATCAATATGTAAATAGAGCAGAAAAACAATCCTTGAACAAGGGTTTTTATGAATTTTTGATTCTTATCCACTACACCCCTTCCTACCGATAATTTGTCTTCTAAGGTTCTTTATTAGAGCTTGCGTTCACCTCACCGCTCTGTCTCCATCTCCACAAAGCGGAGAGGGGAAACCGGGGAGAGGTTTTCAATTGCTCAAGAAGTCCAAAGCTAACCCTGCCAAAAAAGATGCCCCGATCTTTATGGCATCCTCATCCACGTTAAATTTGGGGTGATGCCAGGGGTAGGTGGCGCCTTTGCCTGGATTTCTTGTTCCCAATCTCAAAAACGAGCCGGGCACTTTCTGCAAATAGTAGGCAAAATCCTCTGCTCCCATCAATGGTTTTGGTATCTCGTAGACAGCATCCTGTCCAAACATACTTGCGATAGTATTTCGAGCCAAATCCGTCGTCTTGGGCGGATTTACCAAAACCGGATAGCCGGTATGATAGATCACCTCGGCGGACGCTCCGGCGCTTCTGGCTATGCCACCTGCAATTTCCTTCAACAGATGGGGAATAATTTTCGCCACCTTTTGGTTCAAGCTTCGGGCAGTTCCTTTCAATATCACCCGGTCACAAATTATATTACGTGCGTTTCCTCCTTCTATTTTGCCCACACTTATCACCACCGGTTCCACCGGGCTGATCTTCCGGGAGGCGATGGTTTGGAGCCCCTGAATTACTTGCGCTGCGACGACTATGGCATCAACCCCATCATGCGGTCTGGCGCCGTGGCCGCTGGTTCCGTGAATGATAATATCGAAATCATCCGCTTGAGCCATGAAGGGACCTTCGCGGACTCCGATCTTGCCAATCGGTATGGAAGGATCGCAATGCAATCCGAATATGGCAGAGACATTCGGGTTTTTCAACACCCCAGCTTGAATCATCGGTTTTGCTCCGCCGGGATGAACCTCTTCGCTGGGCTGGAATATGAATTTCACATTTCCCTTCAATTCATCTTTCATGACTGAAAGAATCTTAGCCGCACCAATAACACAGGTCATGTGGACATCATGACCGCAGGCATGCATTACTCCAGGGTTCTTTGACTTATAGTGGAGATTGGTCTGCTCCGATACAGGGAGAGCGTCCATGTCGGCTCTTAAAGCAACTGTCTTTCCACCTCTTTTCCCCTCTAATAATCCTACAACTCCGGTTTTGGCAATCCCCTTTTTGACTCTGACTTTGAGTTGGGCTAATTCTCTTGCTACCCTTTCAGAGGTCTTGAACTCCTTGAAGCAGAGTTCGGGATATTTATGCAGTTCCCGGCGGAGTTTGACTAAACCGGGGAAAATCCGATTTGAAATATTCTTTATATTCTTAGTAGTTTGATCGTCCATGTTTCTTTCTCCGGTCAATGGATTTAACGGATTTAGCGGATTGACGATCAAAGGATGAGACTAATCTGATCCGCTTGATTTTATCCGTTTGATCCGTTCCGTACGCTTCCCAATCTAAGCAATGCCTCCGGAATCTTTTCCATCATATCTCCGGCGATCATGCCCATCTCGCCATTCTTTTCCTTTGCCAGATCGCCAGTTAAGCCATGAATGAATACACCGGCACAAGCGGTGTCAAGCATTATCTTTTTTATATCTTCGCTTTTTCTCATCATCAGCATCTGTGCCAAGAGTCCTACCAAGATTCCGGTCAACACATCGCCAGAGCCGGCGGTTGCCATACCAGCGTTTCCAGTAGGATTAACATAAGACTGCCCGCCTGGTTCGGAGATTATGGTCGGAGCACCCTTGAAAACCAGAACACAGTTATATTCCTTAGCGAAATCAGAGGCATATTTTATTCTATCCTTGGCTATTTCTGATATCGGCACACGGTTCAATCGGGATAGCTCGCCTATATGAGGGGTCAAGATCAAAGGAGCTTTGCATTCCTTTAGGATCGAAGTATCCTTAGAAATGGCGTTGAGTCCGTCCGCATCTATCACCGCAGGCATCTGCAATTTGCTTATTAATCTTCTCAACAGCTCTTGAGTCTCGAAATGCTGTCCCAATCCAGGTCCGATGGCGCAGCAGTCCCCCCATTTCAAAAGCTCTCTTATCTCACCCAGCCCTCTCAAAGCCAACGCTCCCTTTTTCCTTACATCCGGCAACGGTTTGGTCATCACCTCGGTTAATTTAGCCGCCAAAATGGGATTCAAAGTTTTGGGAATGCCTAAAATCGCCATTCCCGCACCGGTTCTCAGAGAAGAGAGCGAAGCCAAAGATGCCGCTCCGGTCAGTCCGGTGGACCCGGCGATCAAAACCACCCTGCCGCAGGTCCCTTTGTAAGCATCCGGCGACCGCTGAGGAATCATCTGCTTGACTTCTTCCTCGGTGATCAAATTCAGGTTGATATTTTCCTCTTCCACCACCTTATGGGGAACTCCGATATCCACCACCGAGACTTCTCCCGACATGGCTTTCCCCGGGAAAAAGAAATGACCGATCTTGGGGAGTGCCATGGTAACGGTTCGGGTCGCTTTGACACAAGCTCCGCTGAATTCCCCCGTGTTGGCATGAAGACCGGACGGTATGTCCACCGAGAGAACCGGTATTTTGGAAGCATTGATGCTGTCAACCAGAATCTTTAAATATCCGGTGATCTCGCCATCGAAACCGGTTCCGAACAGAGCGTCCACGATCAAATGCGCTTCCCTGGGGGAGGGGATTTCCTTTTCGTTTAAAACCTCCCGGATAGACAGCTTCAAATCCAGCGCTTTTTTCAAATTAGTTTTGGCATCACCTTTGATTTCTTCCTTCTTGGCGGTTAAGAAAAACTCAACCTGCGCTCCCCATTGCACCAGATAGCGTCCTACCACAAAACCATCACCGCCGTTGTTTCCTCTACCGCAGAAAATGACCACCTTTTTATTGGCTGGATTTCCCAGCATATCCCTTGCCACATCCGCCACACCTTTTCCCGCCTTCTCCATCAGCTCCAGACCGGGGATGCCCACTCTCTCGATGGTCTTTTCATCGATATTTTTCATCTGGGAAGAAGTTACTAATTTCATAGAAATTCAAGGGTTCGAGGGTTCAAGGATACGAGGGTTCAAGAGTTCAAAGGTTCAAGATAGGCAAAGGCGTTTTAAGTTCAAAGTTTAAGGTTATAGTCTATAAGGTGCCAGTTCAGGCAAATCCTGTTTTTATCCACATCGGTTTGGTTCTATGATAGTCCATAGTTTCCCGACCATCCGAAACCAGATCCGAAAAGGTGACGGTTTGGTAATTCCCCTGGCTTTTCCCCATCCCTCTTCTGACGTATCTCAAAAATAGGATTCCGGAGTCGGATGAAATCTGAGCCAAACCCTGGTGTCGAATGAAGAATAAAAGCTCCGGAGATTTTCCCTCCCGATCCGGAGGTCCAGTATCCGAAATGCAATGGGATGGTGGAGGCATTTTCGAATTATTATCCGGTACGGTTGTTGTCCCGCTTGATTCTATGTCACCGGATTTGTATATCACTTCCCCAGTTACATATAGTTATCGAATGGTATCGGCTTCCGATTTAGTTTTTCCCGGTTCATATCCTTCCTTGTATACTTCTATCCCCTGCATGGGTGTGCTTATTTTGTAAACTTCCCCGTCATCATTTACCCAGACATAGACTCCCACCATCCCAGCCACATTGACAAAGAACTGTCTTAGTTCCACCGATGAGGTGTCAAAATCCACCAGCTCCTTCCCCTTGTCCTCAACTTTCAATTCAACTTCCATGGGAGCAATGTAAGCGAAGAACTGCTGAGTACCTCCTTTATCGAGATCATATCTCTGAACCAGGAAGGTATAAGGGTAGAATATCCCGTTGGGCAGGATCAATGCATCTTTATGCACCGGGACCTCGTAGGTGGTGTCCAATCCGCCGCTGATGTTATTTACGGCTCTTCCATCCCTAAATTCGGTCTTAATCTGGTAAGGACCACCGGGCGCGCTTCCGTTGATATTCAAGTTGACGGCGGAAAGGGTGGTGTCCATAACCAGCTTCAGCTTAATCAGTATGCTTATTCCCGAAACCTGAAAATCGGAGGTATCGAAAAGGACGACATTCTCTCCCGATTTTGTCACCGAATAAATCTCCGAACCGCTCTCTTCACCACCGTAGTAGACGATCAACTTACCTTTCTTTTCCTGCGGGACCATCTCCGGTGAGGGAGTTTTGGCTTGAGCCCAAGCCGATTCAGCCAATACCGCTGCTGCCAGTAGGATCATGGATAGGGTTAAAAAATGTTTTTTCATTTGATACTCCCGGTTAGAATAATCTTACATCTGTTTATATCTTTCTATTCTGGTTCAGCTGTTACCAAACTCCCTATTCAATTTACCTTGCGGGGTGATGGAAATCAACAATTTTAGCAATTTGTTTTTATTTTCTTTTGCCGGCTATCTATTGTAGATTTCGGAAGATTTTACCGTTAAAACAAGGTATCTGAAAAAATAACTATTGGCAGGGCGGGGAGCCCTGCCCTCGGGAGTATAAATCATTGGTCCCTCATAGGTCCGAGTTTAAATCCATAGGATCGGATACACTCCCCGACCTTTTTTCCAATTTCTAAGAGGTCAATAACAAAATTCTTGACAACCAGTAAAGCTCCACGTTTCTTAACCGGAGGATTTTTTGAAAGATCGGCCATAACCGGAGGTTGTTAATGCACAGATTGATTCGGATTTCACTGCTATTGATTTTGTTATGTTTACTGGCCTCTGCCAGTGAAGCTCAAGATTATAGCCGCAAATTTTCTTTCGGACTGCAAGGAGGGCTATGGAAATCGGGGCTTTCGGAACATTCCGACATTTATACCGTGGGAGATCAGGGGGGTCTTTCATTTAATTATGATTTAAGAGGAAAAATCTCTTTAGGTCTATCCGCAGCTTACGCCATAACCTGGGAGGCAGACCAATCGAGGAGCGAAGGAGGGGGAGCCGGATTGACCTTTTCCCGAAAGAACGATGGCAACCGGTTTACCCAAACCTGGCTGGACGCTTCTCTGAGATATCAGTTTAGACCTCTGGAGAAGGTGAACCCTTACATTCTGGGGGGGGTGGGAATAGCTTACTGGAAGGTCAAAAACAAAAAAGGGGAATACGAGCAGGTGCTTGATAAATACCAGGTCTCTTTTGATTTGAAGGATCAGGATTTGGTTTTGGTAGCCGGAGGGGGATTGGAATACCGGTTCAAAGAAAAATGGAGTTTAGTTTTTGGCACCAAGATTCACTACCACACCTGGGTGCTAACCAGTTTCACCGGTTCCAAAGACATAGTCGGTGCGGCACCGGATGAGCTGGACCTGCCCAAGGCAAGCCTGGAGGTGTTTCTGGGCATCAATTACCATTTTGGAAAACTAAAGGATTCGGATAAAGACGGTGCGCCCGACCGGATTGATTTCTGTGCGGATACCCCCCGGGGAGCGGAGGTTGACGAAAAAGGATGCCCGATAGATTCCGACGGTGATGGAATTTATGACAGGTTGGACAAATGTCCCCATACACCGCCCGGAATCAAAGTGGATGCAAATGGTTGTCCGATTTAGTCGTCTGCCGACCGCCGTCCGCCGCAAAAACGGATTTATTTAGATATGGGAGGGAATTATGCGATACTTTGAATTGATTCTGTTTCTTCTTATGGGATGTATTCTTGGGTACAACTTGGGACAAGCCGAAGAATCCCGGTTGATGAGGTTTCCGGATATCTATCAAGATAAGATCGTCTTTGTTTATGCGGGGGATCTGTGGCTGGTCCCGGCAGAAGGGGGATTGGCCAGGAGACTTACCTCCGACGTGGGTTTGGAGCTTTTCCCCAAATTCTCCCCGGACGGAGAGTGGATCGCCTTCACCGGTCAGTACGAGGGGAATACGGACGTGTACCTGATCCCGGCGGAAGGGGGAGAGCCCAAGAGATTAACCTACCGGCCCGGTTTTGAGAACATGTCGGACCGGGCGGGTTTCGACGACATGGTTTTGGATTGGCATCCCGACGGAAGAAGGATACTGTTCCGCTCCTGGAGGGACAGCTACAACACCTGGTTTGAAAAACCCTACTTGGTCTCAAAAGAAGGGGGATTCCCGGAGAGTTTACCTTTGCCCGAAGCAGGACTCACTTCATTTTCCCCGGACGGAACTAAAATCGCTTATAATCGAACTTTTCGCAACTTTCGTACCTGGAAGCGCTATAAGGGCGGCCTGGCACAGGATATCTGGATTTATGATCTGAAAAACAACAGCATCGAGAAGATAACCGATTGGGAGGGGACCGACACCTCACCCATGTGGTTCGAGGACAGAATCTATTTCGTTTCCGACCGGGATAGCCGGGCGAACATATACTGCTATGAGCTTTCCAACAAAGAGACCAGGAAGATCACCAATCATTCCGACTTCGACGTCAAATGGCCCAGTTTGGGCCCTGGTGCCATAGTATACGAAAACGGCGGATACCTGTACGTGCTGGATCTAAAAACGGAAAAGACTCAGAAGATAACGGTGCGGATTCCAGATGATAAAAGCGGGACCCTGCCGGAATTCATCACGGTCAAGGATCATATCTGGGAATTTGCACTTTCCCCGGATGGAAAAAGAGCGCTTTTTGCCGCCCGGGGAGAGATCTTCACCGTTCCGGCAGAGAAAGGGAACACCCGCAATCTATCCAACTCCTCCGGCAGCCGGGAGAAAAATCCGATCTGGTCGCCGGACCGAAAGTGGATCGCATACATTTCGGACCGGAGCGGAGAGGAAGAAGTGTATCTCCTTCCCCAGGATGGAAACGGGGAGGAGCAGAGGATCACCATGGATGGGCATTGTTTTCGTTTCGCCCCGGTCTGGTCACCCGACAGCAAGATGCTTCTCTTCGCGGATAAGGATCTGAAACTTTATTACCTGGAGATTCAAAACAAGAAAATCACCCTGGTGGACAGCACCAAAAACTGGGAGATCACGGATTACGATTGGTCCCCGGACAGCAAATGGATCGCCTATGCCAAACCGGCCAAGAACATGTTCTACTCGATATTTCTCTATTCCCTAGGGGATAAAAAAACCTACCGGGTGACCGAGGATTTCACCAACGATTTCAATCCGGTCTTCGATCCGGAAGGAAGCTATCTTTATTTTCTTTCCGACCGGGACTTCAATGCCGAACTGGGACATTTCGAGCCGAGTTTCACCTATAACCGGATGACCCGGATCTATGTGGTGACTTTACAGGCGGATAGTCTTTCTCCTTTTGCTCCGCAGAGCGATGAGACCGAATCATTGGAAGAGAGCTGGAAACGGAAGGAAAAAGAGAAGGAGGAGAGGGAAGAGATAAAAGAGAAAATCATCGAACATGTGGGGCTGGATATTCAGGGAATTGAGAAGCGGGTGGTAGCAGTCCCCACGGACCCGGGAAATTATTACAATTTGAAAGCGGGGAAGGGGAAGATCTTCTATATGGCTTTCCCCAGCGGAACCTTGACCGGGGAAAAACCAGGTCCCCAGGGGGAGCTTCACCTGTATGATCTGAAAGAGAGAAAGGATCAGACATTGCTCTCGCCGGTGGACGGTTATGATTTATCCGACGACGGAGAGAAGCTGGTCTATAAAAGCGGGGAGCAATATGGCATCGTGAATGCCCAGCCCGGCACATACAAGATCGGAGACGGCGTGCTAAAGCTGGATCAGATGCAGATGAAGCTGGAGCGCAAGGAGGAGTGGAAACAGATCTTCAATGAAGCTTGGCGGCGGGAACGCGATTTCTTCTATGCTCCCAACCTGCATGGGGTGGACTGGAAACTGATGCGAACCAGATATGGCGAGCTTTTGCCTTTTGTGGCTCATCGGTATGATTTAAACTACATAATCGGGGAGATGATCGGAGAGCTGTGTTGTTCGCATACTTACGTTAGCGGGGGGGACAAGCCCAAAGTTGGGCTGGTCAAGACCGGGCTTCTGGGGATCGACTGGGAGCCGGACACCGCTTCAGGGTTCTATCGAATCAAGAAGATATATCCCGGACAAAACTGGAGCGAGTATCTGCGTTCTCCTTTGACCGAACCAGGGGTGGAGGTCAAGGAAGGAGAATATATATTAGCAGTGGACAATAAAATCCTTCGATACCCCACCGAACCTTTTAGTCTCTTTGAAAACACGGTAGGGAAGACGGTGATTCTGAAGGTGAATTCCAAACCTTCTCTGGACGGTGCCCGGGAGGTGACGGTTAAGCCAAAAGAGAACGAATACGATTTGCGTTACCGCTACTGGGTGGATAGCAATCGGCGTAAAGTAGATGAAGCAACCAATGGACGAGTGGGATATATATTCATTCCGGATATGGGTGGAGGCGGTCTGAATGAATTTGCAGAATCTTACTTCCCTCAGATCAAGAAGGATGGCTTGATCGTTGACGTGCGGTATAACGGAGGCGGTTTCGTATCGCAGATGATTCTGGAAAGACTGCGCCGGGTGGTGGCGGGGATGGGTTGTTCCCGGAACGGGGCGGATTACACCTATCCAGAGGGAGCTTTGTTTGGTCCGATGGTATGCCTGATCAATCAATACTCGGCTTCGGACGGGGATTTCTTCCCCTATTATTTCCGGGAGTACGGATTGGGACCTTTGATCGGCAAACGCACCTGGGGCGGGGTGGTGGGGATACGCGGATTTCCTCCGCTGGTGGACGGCGGTTATGTCACGGCTCCGGAGTTTGCTCCGTTTAATTTAAAGGGGGAATGGGTGATGGAGAACCACGGGGTTGATCCGGATATCGAAATTGACAACCTGCCCGATCAGGTCATCCTGGGGCATGATCCTCAACTGGAAAAAGCCATAGAGGTGATCATGAAGAAACTGGAAGAACAACCCCAAAAACTTCCGGAGAGACCAGTTTATCCGATAAGATAAGATTAATCATATCAGGTGTGTTTAAATCAGAATAGTGATCTGAATCAAGCTGAAGCTCGATTCTCCAATCACTTTACGGTAACCTTTATATTTAAAAATAGAAAGAGGTAACTTTTCGACATGAAAGACTGTATTAATAAATGCAACCTTTTGCGTTAAGGTTTAGCTTTAATTAAATGGCATGACAAATCCACGCTCCAAGATTTAATTATGCTGATGCCACACGGAATGCCCTTCCAAGCAAAATATCCTTCTACCATACTTTACACCTATAAAACAGGAGTATTTCAATGAGAGCGGCAAAGGCTTTTTATTACGCTATGGTGTTGATCATTCTCTTTGGTAATTTCGCTTCGGCCAAAGAGACCCGTCTTTTGCGCTTCCCGGATATCCACGCTGACCAGATCATTTTTGTTTATGCGGGGGATCTGTGGAGGGTTTCCTCTCAGGGGGGGATAGCCCAGAGGCTCACCTCATACGATGGGTATGAGGCTTTTCCTAAATTCTCGCCGGACGGGAAATTCATCGCCTTCACCGGAGCATACGATGGCAACGGCGACGTCTTCGTCGTCCCCACCGAGGGAGGAGAGCCTAAAAGACTTACTTATCATCCGGGGACAGGGCAGTCGACCGGAGAGGTAGCTCTGGACGATTGGGTTTTGGACTGGTATCCGAACGGAAAAGAGATTCTCTTCCGTTCACCCCGGCAGGCGTTTCCCTCCGGCAAGCTTTTCCGTGTAAATGTGGAGGGAGGTTTTCCGGAGGCATTTAAACTTCCGGAGGTGAGCACCATCTCTCTTTCTCCGGATGCCGATAAGATTGCCTATACCAGGCAACCGGTGGAGTTCCGCACCTGGAAAAGGTATCAGGGGGGGATGGCGCCGGACATATGGATATATGATCTGAAGAAGGATGCGGCTGAGAAGATCACCGATTGGAAGGGGACGGATGATTTCCCCATGTGGTATCAAGACAAGATCTATTTTACCTCCGACCGGGAACATACCCTCAACATCTTTTGCTATGACCTGAAGACCAAGGAAACCCGCAAGATCACTCATCACGAGGAGTATGACGTTAAATGGCCCAGCCTGGGACCGGGTGCCATTGTATATGAGAGCGGGGGTTATCTTTACGTTCTGGATCTGGCCACGGAGAAGACCCAAAAGATCACGGTGGAGGTTCCGGCGGAGCGTCTCTTTTCCCGTCCCAACTGGGAGAAGGTAGACGATCTGATCCTCGATTTCAATCTCTCCCCCTCAGCTAAAAGAGCCATATTCTCCGCCCGGGGGGACATTTTCACCGTCCCCGCGGAGAAAGGGGACGTACGGAACCTAACCCAAACGCCGGTGGTTCGGGAGATTTATCCGTCCTGGTCCCCGGACGGGAAATGGGTGGCGTATCTTTCCGATCGAACCGGGGAATACGAGCTATACCTAAGACCCCAGGACGGAAGTGGGGAAGAGGAACGCATCACCTTTGATGGAGACTGTTACCGTTTCAATCCCATCTGGTCACCCGACAGCAAGAAGCTCCTTTACTCCGACAAGAAGCTCCGGCTCTTCTACGTGGAGGTTAACGAGAAGAAGCCGGTGCCGGTGGATAAATCGGAGATATCCGAAATCCATGATTACGTCTGGTCCCCGGATAACCTGTGGATTGCCTATTCCAAAAACAACCCGGCTTATTTCGCCTCTATATATTTATATTCATTGAACCAAAGAAAGGTATTTCAGATCACCCGGGGGATGACGGATGATTACAGTTCGGTCTTCGATCCCAAAGGAAGATATCTATATTTCATCTCCGCCCGGACCTTCAATCCGGTCTTCAGCGATTTTGAGTCCAATTATGTATATCGCAACTCCAGAAACATCTACCTGGTGACGCTGCAAGCGGACAGCCTGTCCCCCTTTGCACCGGAAAGCGATGAAGAGAAAGGCAAGGAGGAAGGAAAAGAGAAGGGGGAAGAGGGGAAGGGCAAAGACAAAGATGGAGATAACAAAGAGAAGGAAGATGGAAAAAGCAAGAAGGAAGACAAGATCAAAGACATCAAAATCGATTTGGAGAATATAGACCAGCGGGTGGTGGGGGTGCCGATAAAAGCCGGGAATTACTATAATATTACCGCGACCGAGAATAAGCTGTTTTATCTGAACATGCCAGCCATCCCCGGAGAGGGAGCTTCGAACGATCTTTTGATGTACGATCTGACCAAGAGAAAAGAACACACTTTGCTTTCGGGGATCAACAACTATGATCTCTCCTCTTCAGGGGATAAAATAATCTACAAAAGCGATAACATCTACGGCATCATCGATGCCAAAGAAGGGAGCAATAAAACTGGCGATGGCAAACTGAACTTATCGGAGATGGAGATGAAGGTGGATCCCCCCGGAGAATGGAAGCAGATTTTTGACGAAGCCTGGAGATTGGAAAGAGATTTCTTCTACGATCCCAACATGCAGGGGGTCGATTGGAAGGGGATGAAAGAAAGGTACGGGCAGCTGCTTCCATATGTGGCTCACCGCTGGGATCTCACCTACCTGATAGGAGAGATGATCGGGGAGCTGGACTGCTCTCATACCTACGTGGGCGGGGGCAAGATACCCAAAACCGAGCCGGTGGACGTCGGTCTTTTGGGGGTGGATTTTGAACCGGATATAAAGGGGGGATACTATCGTTTTCACAAGATATATAAAGGGGAGAACTGGAAAGAGGACCGGAGAGCACCATTGACCGAGCCGGGGGTAAAGGTCAGAGAGGGGGATTACCTGATTGCGGTGAACGGGGAGGAGTTACGCTATCCGACCAATCCCTATCGATACTTTGAGAAAACGGTCAATCAGCGGGTAAAACTCAAAATAAACGACAAACCCTCCTCCGATGGCGCCTGGGAGGTGACGGTAAAACCGACCGATTCCGAGTATATGCTGCGTTATTTGGACTGGGTGGAGACCAACCGCAAGAGGGTGGAAGAAGCCACCGGAGGAAGAGTGGGTTACATACACGTGCCCAATACCTCGCTTTGGGGGTTGAACGAATTCTCCAGCGCCTTCTTTGCCCAAGCCCGCAAGGAGGCTCTGATCATCGACGTGCGTTACAACGGCGGGGGGATGATTCCGGACATGTTCATCGAACACCTGCAGAGAAAAATCTTAAGCCTCTGGTCCCGGCGGGAAGGGGAGCTGTCCCGTACGCCCATGGTGGCTTTTCACGGACCCATGGTGTGCATCATCAACGAATATGCGGGTTCGGGCGGAGATGCCCTCCCCTATTATTTTCGGGAACTGGGATTGGGACCGTTAATCGGAACCCGAACCTGGGGCGGGCTGGTCGGGATCTCGCGCGGTATTCCCCTGATGGACGGCGGGTACGTCACCGTGCCGGAATTTGCGTTCATGAATCTAAAGGGCCAATGGGACGTGGAGAATCACGGGGTGGATCCGGATATCGAGGTGGACAATCGACCTGACCTGGTGGTCCGGGGCGAAGATCCTCAACTGGAGAAAGCGATCGAGGTCATACTGAAGAAGATGAAGGAGGAACCGATGAAGCTCCCCTCGCGACCGGAATACCCGATTAAGAAATAGAATTATCTCTGGACGAAATAATCGTACCTGATATTCTCGATGATTCAGCCGATGCGGGTGAACCATCTCATTTGATACCCTGGGTTCATGAACATCGGCTAATGATAAGAATTCCCCCTCGCCTTTATCATTTTCCCGCTGGGGAAAAGGAAAGATGAGGGGGAATTTTAGTATAGCTGATAGTTGCCTTAAGCTTATTCAGCCAAACCAATCATTTTATGATCACGAATTTTCCGATCTGGTTTTTTCCGCTATCCTTATCCTGGACGCTGAAAAGATAGATCCCCGATACCACCGCCTGGGTGTTCCGGGAGATCAAGTCCCATTCGCCCACCGTGGCATCCAGAGCCTGGGGGTTTTTCTCATGCTCGATCTCCTT